>Ga0180221_1000029_pt1 | contig 390688 bp, 352 predicted proteins | sample eDN5th37CKraftMG_FD_151339 | JGI IMG/M metagenome (GOLD analysis project Ga0180221, IMG submission 151339) | Enriched Miracle-Growth compost microbial communities from Emeryville, California, USA - eDNA 5th pass 37_C Kraft MG (version 2) (version 2) ... | reverse complement strand
ACCGCGGCCTCTTGTTGTTGGAGCAGAAATACTTTGACGCGGGGTGGAGCAGCCCGGTAGCTCGTCAGGCTCATAACCTGAAGGCCGCAGGTTCAAATCCTGCCCCCGCAACCAAATCAAAGCGCCGCGGCATCAGCCCGGCGCTTTTTTTGTTTGTCGCAAACTGGAAGCCCAGGATGCTGAACGCTCAGGCAGCCTGACCTGCGGCCTTCACCGAATGCTTACTAGACTATGGGCCTCTCAAAGATGCATAAGCTCGGAGTGTCCTCTACCTAACCGCGTAGGCAGGGCGAACAAGAAGGAAGAGCCTGCGGTTCAATCCGGCTAAACTGCGAGGGCAGATCAGACGGGCCCCCTCGCGGGGCCGTTGCCAACATAGCGAAAGCCCATACGGCCATGCATGCACGATCAATCCTCCCGGGGACTGCTCAAGGCGAAATTCTCGCCTGTGAAGAGGCGCTGAGCTTCTGGGGTGGAGTCGACCCTGCAACCGGCACGGTGATCGACGTTCATCACCCGCTTCATGGACACATGATCAGCGGTACGATCCTGATGATGCCAGCGACGCGTGGATCCTGCTCAGGGTCTGGTGTTCTGCTTGATCTTGCGCTTTCGGGACGAGCCCCCGCAGCCCTGATCTTTTCCCAACCGCAGGACGTCGCAACGCTCGGGGCCCTGGTTGCAGCGGAGATGTTCGACCGAAAACTCCCTGTGCTGAGGCTGTCGCGTGACGCCTTTGCAGCGGTAGCGCGGTGGAAGTCGGCTCGCATCACGAGAGAGGTGCTCATTGCCGGTGAGCTTGAGCTGAAGCTTACACCTCCGGCAGCCGTTGCCCTTGAACTGACAGATGCAGACGAGGCATTGCTTTCCGGCGCTAGAGGCGTTGCCGCGCAGCAGGCCATGCGCATTGTCTGCGCGATGGCGATTCAACAGGGTGCGACGCGTCTGATCGATATTTCTCAGGCTCATATCAATGGCTGCATCTACGCCAGCCCGGCAAACCTGATATTTGCTGAAGCCTTCGCTGATCTCGGGGCCAGGGTTTGCGTACCCACCACCATGAACGCGATCTCGGTTGACCGGGAAAACTGGCGCGCGCAGGGCGTAGCTCCGGCTTTCGGCAACCCCGCGCAACGATTGGCTGACGCCTACGTGCGCATGGGATGCGCGCCTAGCTTTACGTGCGCGCCGTACCTTCTGGAGAGTTCACCCAAGGCCGGCGAGGCTATCGCCTGGGCGGAATCCAACGCCGTTGTCTATGCCAACAGCGTGTTAGGCGCTCGGACAGCCAAGCATCCGGATTTCCTTGATCTCTGCATCGCTTTGACCGGTCGGGCTCCTCTTTCAGGCGTCTATCTGGACGAACACCGGCAGGCGATGCGCATTCTCGACGTCGAGCTGCCCGCCAATTTAGACGACGCCTTCTGGCCGTTGATCGGCTATCTCGCGGGCAAGGCATCGCCGGATCGTATTCCCGTTCTGCGGGGGCTTGAGGGGACACATCCGGGGCAGGCGGAGTTGAAGGCACTCTGTGGCGCCTTTGGCACCACCTCTGCGGCCCCGATGCTGCACATAGAAGGGGTTACGCCGGAAGCCGACGCCATCCATGGCGACGCTGATCATCTGCCCATCACGCTTGAAGATATGCGGGCAGCGTGGCGCATGCTCAACGAGGGTCCGGAGGACGTCGAACTGGTGGCTCTCGGAAGTCCGCACGCCTCTTTGGAAGAATGCCGTGAGCTTGCAGCAAGGCTTGCTGGATACAAGACGGTAATTTCAACGATCGTCACTGTTGGGCGCGAAACTTTGCGGGCCATGCGCGAAGAAGGTGTTCTGGAGGCGTTGGAGCAGAGCGGCGTCAAGGTCATTTCAGACCTCTGCTGGTGCTCAATCTCTGAACCAGTCTTTCCGCCTGCAGCGCGAACCGTCATGACGAATTCCGGCAAGTACGCCCACTACGGACCGGGACTGTCTGGCCGAGCCGTGCGATTTGGCAATCTGGCCCAATGCGTCAGCGCCGCGTTGACGGGCCGTGCAGCCAGGGAACTTCCGCAATGGCTATCCTGATTGATGCCGTCAGATGAAACGGGTTCCGACCGCACTTTCAGGAGCGGTGATTTTCAGGTTTATTCCAGATCAGCTCAGTTAACGGTGAACCGAATGATTGCTGTCCAGCTTGACCACCTGCATGTCAAATCCAGCGCGTCTGATGTCTCAGCCAGATTTTATGCGGACGCATTTGGAGCCTACATCGTCTCCACTACCGAAGTGAATGGCCGCACGCGCATGGTCCTTGAACTGGGCGGTATTCGACTGTTCATCGAGGACGCAGCCGCGGAAGCCGCCAGCGCATCGGCAATCCCTGCCAAGGGGCTGGAACATATTGGGCTGCAGGTGTCCGATCTGGACGAGGCCGTAAGGCATCTCGACTCGATCGGAATAGCGCTCGCCGTCGGTCCGACACAGGGAAAGCCCGGTATCCGGACAGCATTTCTCTACGGGCCGGATGGTGAGTATATCGAGCTGATCGAGCGGCGGAACATTCCGCAGTAGCGAAGCTCCGTAGAGCGGTTCCAGGAAAGGTGGGAACCGGTTTTCCAACCGGAACCGCGAGAAAACAAAGAAGTTGGAACAGTTCAGAGTTTCTGTGAAAGTCTGAACTGCTTAGCCTCTCAGGCTTCCTCTTCGATCGATTCCAGATAGCCCAGAAAGCGGCGGCCGCCTTCAATGAGGTCGGCCTTGAATGCCTCCGCCACGGCTGCTGCATCCCGGTTGCGCAGAGCGGAAATGACGTTCAGGTGCTGATGCGGCCCGTCGTAGGTCGGGGGGGCTGAGGGATAGAGAAGCGTCAGCAGCGGTCCGGTCTGCACCCATATCCTTTCGAGGATCTCGATGAGTTGCGGCATTCCCGATTGGCGATAGACCGAGAAGTGGAACTCGTAATTCGCCATGAGAGCGGTCGGATAGTCCTTCTCGTGCTCTGCGCGAATGAGCGACTCATGGCAGCGTTCCAGCCGGTCAATGAAGGCATCGTCGACGTGAGACAGCGCCTTGGCCGCGGCATGGGGTTCCAGCAGAAGCCGGATCTCACGTAGCTCCATATATTCGCGCAGGGTCAGTCTGCGGACTCGGATATAGTACCCCGGCTTCATTTCCAGCGCCCGGTCCTGAACCAGCTGCAGAAGCGCCTCCCTGACAGGGGTCTCGCTGGTGCCCAGCGATTGCGCCAGCTCCCGGATCTTCAGCCTGTCACCAGGATGGAGCTGTGCCGACATCAACTGGTTCTTCAGGTGAGTGTAGATCTGGGCCGAGAGGCTCCTGGTCTGGATACCAGTTTCTCCAATCATTGGCGGGGTTCCTTGGGCAGACGCAGTGCATTCCAGGCAGCTGGGTAAAGCGAAAAGGCAGGCGCGTCCAGTGCGTGACTTCCTGACGATCAACTCAACCCTTGCTCCCTTTTGATACATGATATATCAAAAGTGAAGCTGAATCTGGAGGAGGGTGGCCCCATGGATGGTGCGAACGATTACGACATGGAACTGCGTCGTCGTGGGCAGGCAGTCATACCTGGTGGCATGTGGGGGCATCAGCATGTCCAGCGGCTTCCCGAGGGATATCCTCAGTACTTCACGCGCGGCAAAGGCTGTCGTACCTGGGATGCAAACGGCCGGGGCTACATTGATTACATGTGCGCCTGGGGCCCGATGATCCTCGGCTACCAGGATCCCGATGTCGAGGCTGCAGCCGCAAGGCAGCGCGAAATGGGCGACGGGCTCAACGGACCCACACCTGCATTGGTCGACCTGGCCGAGCTGATGGTCGAGACCATCCCGCACGCGGACTGGGCCCTCTTCTCCAAGAACGGCACCGATGCCACGACGGCCTGCGTGACCATCGCGCGCGCCGGAACCGGACGGCGCAAGATCCTTGTTGCTCGCGGCGCGTATCATGGCGCAATCCCGTGGTGCACACCCTCCGTGGCCGGCGTTACGGAAGAGGATCGGGCGCACCTGATCCACTACGATTACAATGACATTGCCAGCCTTGAAGCGGCGGTCGACCAGGCTGGGCAGGACCTCGCGGGCATCATCGTTTCCGCTTTCAAGCATGACGTTGGCAAGGAGCATATACTGCCAACCCGCGCCTTTGCGGCACGTGCGCGCGAACTGGCAACGCAGGCGGATGCCGCGCTGATCGTTGACGACGTGCGCGCAGGTTTCCGCCTTCACATCGGCGGTAGCTGGGAGCTTGTCGGTGTGCGGGCCGATCTTTCGGCCTGGAGCAAGGCGATCGCCAATGGCCACGCGCTTGCTGCCGTGACGGGCTCCGACCGTTTCCGCAAGGCTGCGACGGAGATCTACACGACCGGTTCCTTCTGGACTGCCGGCGTCTCGATGGCAGCAGCCATCGCAACCATCACCAAGCTGCGCGACACCAACGGCGTTGCCCACATGGAGGCCATGGGGCTCCGCCTGCGGGAAGGGCTGCAGAAACAGGCAGACAGCCTCGGCCTGAAGCTTCGCCAGAGCGGTCCGGTGCAGATGCCGGTGTTCCTGTTCGAAGGGGATGACGACCGGCGGATCGGCAATCGGTTCTGTCTGGAGGCGCTCGCAAGGGGCGTCTTCTTCCATCCCGTCCATACGATGTTCCTGTCGACCGCTCACACACCCGCGATCATCGATGAAACGCTTGAGATCAGTGCCGAGGCCCTGAGGGCGACCGCCAACGCGCTCTAGCGAAAGACTGCAGCGACGATTGACCCGTCCATCAGGACATATATCATGTATCGTGAAGGGAGCGACTGGGATGTCAGACTGGGAGGATCGCCGCAATCTGTCGGTGGAGTACCTGGCCGACCGCGCCAAGTTCGTGCGTCTTGAAACGCTTCGGCTGACGCGGATCGCCGGTGCCGGGCACTATTCCAGCACCTTCTCCTGCGCCGAACTTCTGTCGGCCCTCTATTACGGGCATCTGCGGCTCGACCCGCAGAACCCGACCTGGCCGGGTCGCGATCGGTTCATCCTTTCCAAGGGGCATGCAGCGATCGGGCTGTATCCAATCCTTGCCGACCTCGGCTTCTTCCCACCGACGGAGCTCGACAACTTCACGCGTCTGGGCAGCGCCTTCGGCGATCATCCGGACATGAAGAAGATCACCGGCATCGATTTCTCCTCCGGATCGCTTGGGCATGGGCTTTCCGTCGCCGTGGGCATGGCGCTTGCCGGGCGGATCACCAGGCGAGACTACCGGACCTACTGCATGCTGGGCGACGGGGAGCTCAATGAAGGGCAGATCTGGGAAGCGGCCATGGCTGCCGGCCAGTTCAAGCTCCAGGGCCTTGTGGCAATCGTTGACCGAAACCAGCTGTCGATCGACGGACCGACCGAAAAGGTGATGTCTGTCGAACCGATCCACGAACGCTTTGCCGCCTTCGGCTGGGATGTGCGTCGCATCGACGGGCACGACCTGCCTACGATCCTGCAGACACTGGACGACCTCAAACCGGCGGGCCACGGCAAGCCGCAGATGATCGTCGCCGATACGATCAAGGGCCGCGGGGTGAAGTACATGGAGCTGTCGCTCGACTGGCACGTCGGCAATCTCGTCGGCCAGGACTATGACGATGCCTGGGCCGAGATCGAGGCCGGACTGCAGCCACGCAACAAGGAGAACGCATGATGGGCTCCAAGGGCAATGTCGGACAGGATCAGAGCACGCTCTTTCGCGGGGACGACACGGAACTGCGGCTGAAGGACGAGCGCTCCGTCAGGGGAACACCGGCGAAAGCCATGCCGGCCTTCATCCTTGGTGAGGAGCTGGCAGACCTCGCGGATAGCGACCCCCGCATCGTGGTTGCCACCGCAGACCTCGCCAACTCCAGCCGGACGCGAGACTTCGCCAACCGGCATCCGGAGCGGTTCATCGACTTTGGCATCGCCGAGCGCAACATGATCACGGCTGCGGCCGGCATGGCTTCGTGCGGCCTCATCCCTTACGTTGCAACCTTCGCATCTTTCTGCGCCATTCTCGGTGCCGAAGCGATCCGAACCGATTGCGCCTATCCGCGCATGAAGGTGCGCGTCGTCGGTCACCACTCAGGCATTTCGATGGGCTTCTACGGGACAAGCCATCATTCCACGGAGGATCTGGGAATGATGCGCACCATCGCCGACCTGACGGTGGTCTGCGCGGCCGACGCCAACCAGCTGCGCGCCATCCTGCGTGCATCGGTCGAACATCCGGGGGCCATGTACATCCGGCTTGGGCGCGGACGCGATGCTCCCGTCTATGACGAGGTTCCATCCGACTTTGCCTTCGGAAAGGCAATCCGTCTACGTGAAGGAACGGACCTGACGATCATCACTACGGGTTCGCAGGTTCACGCCTCGTTGGCTGCAGCAGACCGCCTGGCAGAGGAGGGGATCAGCGTGCGGGTGGTCGACATGCACACGATCAAGCCGCTCGATGCGGAAGCGGTACGGTCTGCCGCGAGGGAGACCGGCGCGATCCTGACGGTCGAGGAGCACAACATCATCGGGGGACTGGGAAGCGCAGTGGCTGAGGTGCTTATCGAAGAAGCCCGCATCCCATTCCGCCGGCACGGCATCATGGACGAATATTCGCTGATCGGCCCGCCTGCAGCGCTTTACGCGCACTATCGGCTGGACGCGGAGGGGGTAGCTGCGGTTGCCCGTGAGCTTCTGGAGGGAAAAGCCTAGCAACGCGATTTGGGGGCGCGGCCGAACCGACAAAAACAGACGGCAGGGTCTTCGATCATCACATGGGAGGAGTGAATGAAACCGCATTTCACGGGACTGCTAGCGGGGGTTGCGGCGCTGGCCGCGTCGTCGAGCTTCATGCTGCCAGCCTTTGCGCAAGAGCAGCCGCTGGTCATCGCGCGCAATCTCGAGATCAACTCGCTCGATCCGCACCGCGCCTTCTGCGACACGTGCCAGATCTATCTCAGCGCCACATATCAGGGCCTGGTAAAGCTGGGGCCGGATGAGAAGTCGGTGGTTCCTGCATTGGCAACCGAATGGACGGCCAACGAGAACCAGACGCAATTCACCTTCAAGCTCGCTCCCGATGCAGTCTTTTCCGACGGCAGTCCGGTTGAGGCCAAGGACGTCAAATGGACGTTCGAGCGACTGAAAAACGTCAAGGGCGATCCATCCTTCATGATGGCCGGAGTGCAATCCATAGAGACCCCGGACGACAAGACGGTGGTCATCAACATGGAGAGCCCCAACTCCGAATTCATGGGAATTCTGGCAGCACCCTACGTGGGCATCATCAATAGCGATGTGGCCATGGAGAATGGCGCTTCCGCAGGCGAAGACGCGGCAACGGCGGATCAGGCTGAAACGTGGTTCCTCGCCAATTCCGCCGGAAGCGGACCCTATGTTCTTCAGACCTACCGGCCTGACGATGAGCTGCGCTTCGTCCGCAACGAAAACTTCTGGCAGGATGCTCCTCCCATCGGGGAGATCGTGATCGATCAGGTCGCCGATGCCGTAAGCCAGGCGCAGATGCTGCAGAGCGGCCAGGCCGATATCGCCATGCAGGTTGACCCTGACACGGCGTCGACCATCAATTCGCCTGACATCGTCATCGAGACGGTGCCATCCTACAACTTCATCTACGTGGTCTTCTCTCCCGGCGCTGAAGCCAACCAGGTGCCGTTGGATCTCGAAGTGCGGCAGGCTCTGGCCTATGCCATCGATTATCAGGGCATCATCGACTTTACCGTTGGCGGTGAAGGCAAGATGCAGGCGTCGCCCATCCCGAATGGGTTCCCCGGCACCGAGGGTCTTCCCATGCCGGAGGAAAATCTTGAGAAGGCGAAGGAGCTGCTGGCGTCCAAGGGTCTCGACAAGGGCTTCTCGATCGACGCCACCGTCGCTTCGATGAACGTCTATGGGGTGGATCTGGCTCTGCTGATGCAGAAGGTTCAGCAGGACCTGTCGCGCATCAACGTGACGGTCAACATCCAGCCGGTGGCATCTGCCGTATGGCGCGAACAGATCGTCAAGCCGGGCATTCCCTTTTCAGCCCGTTTCTACGCTCCCGACTACTACGGCTCGGCCCAGTATGTGCAGTTCTTCGGCATGATCCCGGATTCCTGGTGGGAGCGCAATGCAGGCGGCCAGGGCAAGGTCGACGTTGTCAACCAGCGTGAGGTCGAGCTGCTTGAAAAGGCGCTTTCATCTTCGGGTGAGGCGATGGAGCAGGCCTACCACGAGATAGCACTCGAGATGATCAAGGACCGCATCATTGTGCCCGTGGTCAGCCCGAACCTCGTTCTGGCCTACAGAAACGACATCGAGGGGGTTCGCTACAGCGCGTGCTGCAACCTGCCGCTGGCAGAGATCAGCCGGAAATAAGGGACACCACAGCATAGGGGCATCGCGATGCTCGGTTACATTGCCAGACGCTTGATCGCGATGCCTTTTCTTCTGCTTGGTGTCATTACGGTCGCATTCCTTCTGACCCATTTCACCACGGCGGATCCGCTCACCTCCATCATCGGCGAACGGCAGATGAACAATCCGGCCGTGGTGGCCGCTGCGCGGGAGCGCTGGGGCCTCGACCGATCCCTGCCGGAGCAATACGTCGTCTACCTGAAGAACCTCCTGAGCGGCGACTTCGGCACCTCGTTTCGCACGCGCCAGCCGGTGGCTCAGGATCTTCTGGTAAGGCTGCCAGCCACGCTGGAACTGGTCATCGCCGCCATGATCATCGGCACGCTTTTCGGCATAGCGCTTGGCGTGATCGCTGCCCGTTTCCAGAACCGGGCGCCTGACAACCTGGCGCGCCTCGTTGCCCTCTTCGGCTCGTCCATTCCGGTCTTCTGGTTGGGCCTCGTGGTGCTCTTCATCTTTTCAGTTCAGCTGGGATGGCTTCCCGGTCCCGGACGCATCGACAGCCGCATGCCAGCGCCGCCCTTTGTCACCGGTTTCTATACGATCGACACGTTGCTCGACGGCAATTGGGCAGCGTTTCGGAGCGTCCTGGCGCAGATGATCCTGCCCGCATGTGTGCTGGGCTGGACCGTCACCGGCATCGTCTCGCGCATGGTGCGGGCCTCGATGCTGGATGTGCTGAGTCAGGAGTACATCTTGGCGGCGCGTGCGAAGGGGGCAGGGGAGCTACGCATTCTGCTCCATCACGCCCTGCGCAATGCCATGTTGCCGACGCTCACCATCCTCGGCTTCTCCTTCGCCTACCTGATTACTGGGGCGATCCTGACCGAGACCATCTTCGCCTGGCCCGGAATTGGCTCCTACGCGGTGGCGGCTGCGCGCGGGCTCGACCACCCGGCCATCATCGGCGTGACGATCGTTGGCGGCATGGCCTTCCTGATCTCCAACCTGGTCACCGACATCACCTATGCGCTTGTTGATCCGCGCGTGAAGATCGGCGGGAGGGCTGCGCAATGAGCGAAGTCGCCGGTCGCCGTCAGCAGATCTCGCTGCCGCAGTGGGCGACGCTCCCCGTTGTGGTTGGCGGGTTCATCGTGTTGGCCTGGATCATCATCGGGCTTACGGTGCCGCTTTGGGCGCCCTACGACCCCACCATGCTGGCGGGGCGGCGGTTCGTGCCGCCGGGTGCCGAGCACTGGCTTGGAACGGATGCGCTCGGCCGTGACGTGTTCACCCGCACGCTCTACGGCGTCCGCCACTCGCTCCCGATCGCTGCCGCGGTCATCGCAAGCGCAGTGGTGATCGGCGGCATCCTCGGGGCTATCGCGGGCTTCGTTGGCGGTATCATCGACGAGGCGATCATGCGGCTGGTCGACGTCACACTGTCCTTTCCGGCCATCCTCCTTGCGATGGCGGTGACGGCAGCGCTCGGACCGGGCCTCGCAAATGCAGCCATCGCAATGATCATTGTCTGGTGGCCGATCTACGCCCGGTTGATGCGGGCTCAGGTGTTGGCCGTGCGCGAGCGCGAACATGTCGAGGCGGCCATTGCCTCAGGCGCAACGCCGTCCCGGGTTCTCTTCAAGCACATCCTGCCGCTTTGCTGGAGCCCGATCATCGTCAATGCAACCATGGATTTCGGTCAGGTCATCCTGCTTGCCGCTAGCCTCTCCTTCATCGGGCTCGGCGCCGTGCCGCCGACGCCCGAATGGGGACAGATGATTTCCGACGGCGCGCTGCACTTCTATCGATGGTGGATTGCTGCCGGTCCCGGCATCGCGATCCTGACGATCGTGCTCGGGTTCAATTTCCTTGGCGATGGCCTGCGCGACTATCTTGATCCGAGGTCGCCATGAGGGAGCCGTTGCTGCAGGTCAGGGACCTCGAGGTCGCGTTCCGCTCGCACGGCCGCGCCGAATTTCAGGCCGTCTGCGGCATCAACCTCGATGTCGAGAGGGGGCAGATGCACGCAGTCGTTGGCGAGTCAGGGTCGGGCAAGAGTGTGACGATGCTTGCGATCATGGGGCTACTGTCTCCGTCGGCGCGCGTGTCAGGCTCGGTCCGGCTCGAAGGCGAAGAACTGATCGGCAAGCCGGAACGGGCGATGCGCCGCATCCGGGGCGCGCGGATCGGTTACATCTTCCAGGACCCGATGTCGGCTCTGAATCCGCTGCTCACGATCGGCGATCAGATTGCCGAGGCAATCCGGCTGCACGATCGCAAGATCACCAAGCGGAGCGCGCAGGAGCGCGCCGTCGAACTGCTGCGGCTGGTCGCCATTCCCATGGCCGAACAGCGCGCATTGCAATATCCGCACGAATTCTCCGGTGGAATGCGCCAGCGCGTCGTCATCGCAATGGCGATGGCAAACGAGCCGTCGCTGCTGATTGCGGACGAGCCCACGACAGCGCTCGACGTCACCATCCAGGCGCAGATCATGGAACTTCTGGAACGGCTACGGGCGGAGAAGGGTGTTGGCATCGTGCTGGTGACCCATGATCTAGGCGTTGTCGCCGGTGCCGCCAGTGCGGTGACGATCATGTATGCCGGCCGCGTCGTGGAGCAGGGATCCGTGGACGAAGTGTTCGCCTGGCCTCGCCATCCATACACGCGCGGGCTGCTTGGAAGCTTGCCGCATCCGGGCCGCCCGAAGCCGCGGCTCGATGCCATACCGGGTGCGCCGCCTCCCATCACGATGCGGCCATCGGGATGCGCGTTTCACCCGCGCTGTGCCTTCGCCGTGGAGCGTTGCCTTACTGAAGTTCCGCCGCTTCGTTCCGTCGGACCTTCCTTGAGCGCCTGCCACCGCGCCGAAGAGCTGCCGCCCCTAATCAGCGCAATGGAAGCTGCCAATGCTGGCCGGTAATCAGATCAGCCCAGTGCGGCCAGAAGCACAGGTCCGCCAGCCGCTGTTGTCAGTGAAGGGGCTGGTCAAGGACTTCCCCGTCGGGAAGAGCTTCTTCGGTCGGGCTACCGGCCATGTCCGGGCCGTGTCCGATGTTTCCTTCGATGTTCTGAAAGGCGAGACGCTGGGGCTGGTTGGTGAATCCGGCTGCGGCAAGTCAACGCTCGCCAGGTGTGTCGCGAGGCTGATGCGGCCGACCGCGGGGCAGGTCCTGTTTGACGGAACCGATCTGGCAGCTCTTCGTGCGAGTGAGGTGCGGCCGCTGCGCCAGCGTCTGCAGTTCGTTTTCCAGGACCCGCATGCGTCACTGCATCCGCGCATGAGGGTCCGGGACATCATTGCAGAACCGCTCCGGCTTACCTCCATGACAAAGGCGGAGCGCTATGCGCGGGTCGAGGAGCTGCTGGATCTCGTGAAGCTCGACCGTGCGCACGCAGACCGCTACCCGCATGAGTTCTCCGGCGGGCAGCGTCAGCGCATCGGCATTGCCAGGGCGCTTGCCCTGAACCCCGAACTCGTCATCCTCGATGAGCCCGTGTCGGCGCTGGACGTTTCTATCCAGGCGGGCATCCTCAATCTCCTGAAGGACCTGCAGGAAGAAATGGGGCTGTCCTATCTTTTCATCGCACACGACCTCTCGGTCATTCACCACCTGTGTGACCGGATCGCCGTCATGTATCTGGGCAAGATCGTGGAAATCGGTACCCGCGATGAAATCTATGCCAATCCGCGCAACCCTTACACGCAGGCGCTACTGTCAGCTGTACCAATCGCCGATCCCCAGCAGGAGCGCTCGAGGCGGCGCATCCTGATCTCCGGCGATGTACCGAGCCCCGCAAATCCGCCCTCCGGCTGCCGGTTTCGTACGCGTTGCCCTCGTGCGCAGGCTATGTGTGCGCAGGTCGTTCCGGAACTACGGCAGGAGGGGCAGGGCAGCCACTTTGCCTGCCATTTCCCCGTCGGAACGTCAGGCGGGTAGTTACTCCTCCGCGAAGGGATTGTCCCGCATCTCGTCGAGCGAAATGTAGATCCGGTCGATCGCCTTCTGGGTGAGCGGCTTGCGCGGCAGGTATTCCGGCAGAAAACGCCGCAGATAGGTGATCGCGACGCCGGTGGCTTCCTTTCGGAACTCCTCCGTAATAGTGCCGTGTTTCCCGTAGGAAAGCGCCCACACACCGTCCATTGCCGCACCGCCCACTTCGAGGTGACGGGCGAAATTGGGAACGTACGGCATGTGGAAATAGGCCTCGAACATCCGCTCGCGGCTGCGGGCAATGCGCGCATTCCCGCCGAAATCTGCATTTCGGACGGCGACACTCACTCCGGCGCCGAGGAAGAGGCGCAGGGCCGCTGGCCGCGAGTTTTGAAAGGCGGCCGCGCGCGCGTGCTTCATGTCGAGCAGCTCCTGCCATGTCTGCGGCTCGGGATCGGTCAGCGGCTGGATCGACAGCTGATAGATTTCCTCGTTGAAGCGCAGCGCAAGCGCCACGAAGGCGGCGTTGCGGTTCGGAAAAAAATGGTAGACGGAAGCGAGCGGCACGTCGGCAGCTTCGGCAATCTGGGCGAGGCTGATGTCTTCGTCGCCGTGCTCTTCCAGCAGCCGTTCGGTTGCATCAAGCAGGAGTTTGTAACGCTCTATTCCGCGCTTGCGCATTGGCCTCGCCGATTGAGCATTGGGTGTAGAGGTCATGCGATTGTCCATGCTTTCAGCTAGCTACGCCATAGCGTGAATGGCGCGAAGCAATATGTCATCGACGCCGAGCTTGCCAGGCTTCAGATAGAGCGAAAGCTTTCGGGGGCTTTCTGTGATGCAGAAGCCCGTGCCGAGCTCGTTTTCCGGAAGCGCGCGCACCTGACCTATCCCGAGCGCTTCGACCACCGCGCCCGATGTCTCTCCGCCAGACACAACGAAACGGGTAATCCCCAGTTCAGCCAGGCGGGCTGCCACGAGAGAGAGAATCCGTTCCGCACGCCGGGCGGCCTTGAGCGGACCATGGGCTGCCTGCGCGCGCTCGACATCCTCCGGCCCGGTTGCGGTCGCCACCGCGAAGGGACGCACGCCGATCTCGTCACGGATCTGTCCCACCAGATCGTTGGCGATGGCCTCTTCGGAACGCGGGTCGAGAAGGTCGATCCGATGGACGGGATAGCTTTCCCCAAAAACGGCGAGATGGGTTGTGGCCACCGGCCCAACGCTGCCAACGATCACTGCCGCTGGACCCTTTGCGTGATGAGGCAAGGGAGGCCGCGCGACCTTCACATTGCGGGCTGCTAACTTTGCCACTTCGATGATGTGCGCATCACTACCGATGGTTGCGCGGTGTTCAACGGCCAGGGCAGCACCTGCGGCAGCATCGGCATCATCCGAACAGTCCATCAGGACATAGCGCGTTCCCTGCGCGGCGAGCTCGGCCAGAACAGCGCGTGAAGCATCTCTACCGGCGAGCAGGGCGCCATGGTTGAGCAGCCCAACCTTTTCCCGGGTCTGCCGCGACAGGGTGCGAACCATGTCCGGATCGGACATGGGCGTGAGCGGATCGAAGCGCTTGATGGACTCCGAAACCAGGCGGCCCCTGTAGAACAGATAGCCCTGATGCACGGTGGAATTGAAACGGGGGAAACCTGCGCTCAACAGAAGCTGCGAAAGGTTGTAGCGTTCCGCAAGCAGATCAGCCACCGGCCCGATGTTGCCGTCATCGGTCGAGTCAAAGCTAGCGCAGACCTTGTAGGCGATGCGTTCTACGCCGCCCTGATCGAACAGGTCGGCAATCCTGCTTACTTCCGCGATGGCCTCAGCCGCTGGCGCAAGACGGGTCCTGGTCGCCACGATCACCACCGGCGCGTGCAGGGCATCGCCAAGGCAGTCGGTGTCGAACACCACCGGACATTCGATCCCCGCAGCTTCGATATAGCCCGCGATCATCAGCCCCCCGGTGAAGTCATCCGCTATGATCCCCAACGCCGGCATGCGTCCTCCCCAAAAAACAAGATTATTCGAATATACTTCTGACGATAGGCGCAACTTCCGTTGAACTCTAGCATAATGCGTGCAAGATCAGGATGACCTAATCGAAATCTTTTTCAACAGATGCGGATGTGGGAGGATTGGATGGACGCGGACCAAACGCGTGGCGCGATCGTGGATGCGGTGCGGTTCCTCGAGGAAAAGGGTCTGAACCAAGGTTCGACGGGCAATGTGAGCGTCCGCCACGGCGACGGCGCTCTCATCACGCCGACCGGCGGTCGGTCGAGCTGGCTGAAGCCCGATTCAATCGTGGATATCTCGCTTGAAGGGGAAGTGCGCGGCCCCGGCAAACCGTCGAGCGAATGGCGTTTCCACACGCAGATCCTGAAGACGAGACCCGAGGCCAATGCCGTCGTGCATACGCATGCCCACAGTTGCGTGGCGCTCTCGTGTCTGCGCAAGCCCATCCCGCCCTTCCACTACATGATCGCAAGCTTCGGCGGGAGCACGATCCCGTGCTCGCGTTACGAGCCTTTCGGATCGAGCCGCCTGGCGGATGCCGCGCTGGAGGCGCTGGAAGGTCATTTCGCCTGTCTCCTCGCCAACCACGGCATGATCGTCATGGGCAAGGATCTGCAGCATGCTTTGGACCTGGCAGTAAAGCTGGAGACGCTCGCGCGACAGTATCTATTGGCGCTGCAGGCCGGTGGACCGGTGCTGCTCAACGAAACCGAGATGGCCGAGGTGGCGGAGCGGTACCGCAACTACGGCCTCATTCCGCTGCCTGCCTGAGGAGCCGCCATGCGCATTACGGGTCAAACACGGATCATGTTCATCCTGGCCGATGCGGTGGGTCACATCGTCGGCTCCGATGTCCTCAACCAGGCGTTTGAGCGCGAAGGACTCGACGTAGCGGTATCGCCGCTTTCGATCGCTCCGGAAGACCTGGAGATGGCGGTGCAGACGATACGACGCCTGAAAAACGTCATCGGCTTCGGCGTCACGATCCCGCACAAGACGGAGATCGCGCGGTACCTTGATGATGTCACGCCGGAAGCGCAGGCAATGGGCGCGGTGAACTTCGTGCGCCGCTTTCCGGATGGCCGGCTGCTCGGTCACAATGTCGATGGCGCAGGCTTTGTCGCCGGACTGCGCGCTGAGGGCATTGAGGCCAAGGGAAAGCGAATCTTGCAGGCTGGTGCCGGAGGCGTTGGCAAGGCCATTGCGCACGCGGTGGCAGCGGAGGGCTGTGCGTCCATCACGCTCGTCAATCGGGATCTTCAGAAAGCTGCAAGGCTTGGCGGCGAGTTGAGCAACCGCTTCCCCGGCGTCCGGGTCAATGCTCTTGCCGGTTTTGATGGCCTTCAAGCCGACCAGTTCGACATGATTGTCAATGCAACGGCCCTCGGCATGAAGGAGGGTGACCCGCTTCCTGTCCCCGAACGCCTCATCGTGCCAGAGGCGGTCGTTGCGGAAGTGGTGATGCAACCGCCTATGACAAAGCTGCTGGAGACAGCCGCAACGAAGGGCTGCAAGACGATCCCCGGAAAGGCGATGATGGAACCGCAGCCGGCGCTCGTCGCAGAATTCCTCGAACTTCTATGACCTGAAAAAGCTTCGGCCGGGCAGTGCCCGGCCGGTAGCTTCGCTTACTGGGCGAGCCAGTTCGTCCACCGCTCCCGCAACATGTCGCGGTTCTCGCCGATCCACTTGAAGTCGGGATCAACGAGAAGCTCGTAGTTTGGCGCGTAGGTTGCGTAGAGCTTCTGTTCCTCCTCGGGCAGCTGCGCCAGGCCCGACTTGGACGAGGTTGCGTAACCGACAGTGCTGATGAACGTCGGGTGCCCTTCAGAATTGCCGTAGAAGAAGTCGATGAAGGCGAGCGCACCTTCAGGATTGGGTGAATTCTTCAGAATGGCGAAGTAGCCCGTGTCGCGGATGGCACCGTCCCAGGCCATGGCGAAGGGCGCGCCGTCCTTGATGGTGGCGAGCGACCTGCCCGAATAGGACATGGTCATGACGACCTCGTTGTCGCGCATGATCTGCTGAACCTGATTGCCGGTCTTCCACCACACGGCGATATGCGGACGGATCTCATCGAGCTTCTTGTAGGCGCGGTCGATATCCATCGGGAACAGCTGGTCCTTGGGAACGCCATCTGCAACGAGCGCAATCGCCGGAAGCCACCAGTCACGGTCGCCAGTATCCGGCAGTCCGCGCGGTCCAGGGAAGTTTTCGACATCCCAGAAGTCAGCCCAGGAAGCAGGCTGCTTGTCCTTGAACACTTCTGCGTTGTAGGTCAGCACCATGCCGCCGGTGGTGCGTGCCACACCCTTCGGCTGGCAGGCGCCGGGCAGGGCCTCCTTGACGACGTTTTCAAGCTTGTCGCATGGGATGTCGAGCAGGATGTCAGCCTTGTCGACGAGGTCAGGGCCGGTTGCGGTGACAATGTCGAACTCGACATTGCCGGTGCGGACCATGCCTTCGGCACGCGCCCACTGGTCCGGAACCTCGATGTCGAAGGGGATCACCTCGGTGCCGGTTTTCTCCTTGAACGGGATGTACATCTGCTCTTCGAGCACGTTGCGCATCAGACCGCCGGTCGTTGCAATCACGATCTCATCGGCAAACGAGGGCAGGGCAATGCCTGCCATTAGTGTGGCGCCGATCAGCGCCTGAATATGCTTTCGTCCACTCATGTTGTTCTCCTCTCTTGCATCCCCTGTTTGGTTTAGGTGTCCACCGTCACTGCATTTCGGGCGGCAATTCGTCGGAGGATGGCTGCCCCGAGCAGCACCGATATCGAAAGCACCGTCAGGAGCACGGCAATCGCCGGGATCACCGGCGTAAGGTTCTGCTCGATGTCATCGAACATCATCCGCGGCAGCGTCTTGTCGCGGATACCTGCCAGGAAGAAGGCGATGACGGGCTCATCGAACGAGATGATAAAGGCAAAAAGGGCTCCCGAAATCACATTCGGAAGGATGATGGGCAGCGTGATCAGGCGGAACGCCGTGAACCGCGTTGCGCCGCAACTCATCGCGGCATCCTCAAGGGCCGGATCGACACTGCTCAGCGCCGCAGACACCGTGAAAACGGTGAAGGGCAGGGCGATGATCGTATGCGCCAGCACATAGCCGATGGTTGTGCCTGACAGCCCGGATTGCTGGAAGAACAGGTAGAGGGCAACGGCGAGCGCAATGTGCGGTACCACGATGGGACCGATGAGAAGGGCCTGGAAGATCGTGCCGAGGCTGCCTGCTCCACGAACCAGCGCATAGGTTGCCATCGTGCCGATGATGGCCGTACTGACGGCGGTTAGCGCTGCAATCCTGAGCGAGAACCATGTCGCGTCCATCCAGCGCCGGTTGTTGAAGAATTCCTCAAACCATCGCAGCGTGAAACCCTGCGGCGGGAAGGTGAGATACTGCGTCTCGCTGAACGCCATCGGCAGGATGATCAGGATCGGCACCAGGATGAAGGCGAGAACCGCATAGACATAGGCGTTGAGCAGCAGCGTTCGGGCGTTCATGTATGCCCTCCCATCATGCGGTCGAAGCGGAACACGCGGCTGAAGGCGAGCGTCACGGCGGTGACGAAGAGCGTCAGCACGCCCACAAGTGCAGCGGCGAACGGCCAGTCGAGGATTTCGCGCATCTGCTGTGAGATCAATGTTGCGATCATCATTTCCTGCGGCGAGCCGAGCAGCGCTGGCGTGATGAAGAAGCCGAGCGCGGTGAGGAAGACGAGGATCGATCCGCCGATGACGCCAGGCATGGCGATCGGGAGTGTCACCTCCCAGAAGGCGCGCAATGGTCCCGCTCCGCAAATCGCCGCCGCACGGCCATAGTCTGGCGGGATGTTCCGCAAGGCGCCGTAGATGGGCAGGACCATGAACGGCATAAGCACGTGCGTCATGGCAATGACCACCGCGCCCTGGGTGTAGAGGAGACGCAACGGTTCCGAGGTCAGGCCAATCGCCTGCAGCCCCTGATTGATCAGGCCGTTGCGCTGCAGCAGCACGGCCCAGGCGGCGGTGCGCACCAGCACGGATGACCAGAAGGGCAGCAGCACGCAAGCAGCCAGAAAGACTGCCTTCGGACCCCGGGCGTGTGCCATGGCAAGTGCGACCGGGAAGGAAAGGGCGAGCGACAGGAGGGTGACCAGGACGGCAATCCGCAGCGTGCGCATCAGCACGCGGGCGTAGACCGGGTTCTCGAACACGCGCTGGTAATTGTCCAGCGTCGGCGCAGGCTCCAGAAAGGAGATCGAGATGAGGCTCAGGAGCGGATAGAGAAAGGCAAAGAGGATGAGCGCGAAAAAGGGCGCCATGAGAAGCATGATGCCGCCCCGCGAGAGGCGGCGGCCATCAGCCTCAAAGAAGCCCGCCGCGCTCATGTGGCCTGCTCCGCGCTGTAGAGCAGGGCAGCATCGGGTGGGCAGGTGAGCCCTATGGCCTCTCCCCGTGACAACGTACCCACAGCGTTGCTGGGTAGCCGGACACGCACCTCGGTTCCCCCAGGCATTTCCGCGATCACCAGCGTACCGGCGCCCGCGTAGATGACATCGCGAACCCTGGCCGGCCATGAGCCGGCGCTGTCCGGCGCCGCGATGGAGAGTCTCTCGGGGCGTATCGCGAGCACCGACTTGCCCGGGCCCACGGGGTCGATCATGGACTGCGCACCGACTTCCACAACCCCTCCGCCGGGCAGGCTGGCCGTGCGGCCGTCCCATTCGGCCGGCAGCATGTTCATTTCGCCAATGAAGCTCGCGGTAAACAGGTTCGAGGGGCGTTCGTAGAGTTCGCGTGCGGGGGAAACCTGCTGCAGGCGACCTGATTTCAGGATGGCGATGCGGTCGGCCATCGTCAGGGCTTCGCTCTGATCGTGCGTGACGAAAACGACGGTGAGACCCAGCTCGGAATGCAGCCGCTTGATCTCAAGCTGCATTTCCTCGCGCAGGTTCTTGTCGAGTGCGGAGAGAGGCTCATCCATCAGCAGCACGCGGGGGCGATATACGATGGCCCGCGCAAGCGCCACGCGCTGCTGCTGCCCTCCGGAAAGCTGCTTCGGCATGCGCTGACCGTATCCGGCGAGGCGGACGGTCTCCAGCGCGGCTTCCGCCTGCCGCCGCCGTTCAGCCTTGGAGATCCCACGCATTTTGAGCGGGAACGCCACATTGTCCACCACGCTCAGGTGCGGGAACAGCGTATAGTGCTGAAACACCATCCCGATGTTGCGCTTGTAGGGAGGAAGATAGGTGCAGTCCTGGCCGTCGATGAGAATCCGGCCTCCTGTGGGTCTTTCGAACCCTGCTAGACTCATCAGGATGGTCGACTTTCCCGAACCACTCGGCCCCAGCAGGGCTATGAATTCTCCTGCTGCTATCGATAGTGAAACGTCGTCAACCGCCCTTACGGCACCGAAATACTTGCCGAGGTGCTCGATCTCGATCGAAGCGCCTCGTGATTGCGGTGCTGCTTCGACTGCCATGCACTACTCCCTCTACCGCTCCAGAACGTGAACGCTACACGATATATCAGAAAGCTCAAGGATTTTGATTAAGCTGTGGAATATTGTGGCAATAGCCTCTAATCGCGCGCTCAGGAGCCCAGGAAAGAGGCGCGATAGTCGAAGAACATATGACTAAACGAGCTTGACAGTATGCAGGTCCCGTTCGAGATTGCCATCCGGATGGGGCCAGCCCGTCAGACCGCACGGACACATGGTGAGGAGAGTAGACGATTATGGAGAAAAAGGAATTCCGCTTTCCTGAGATGGGGCCGCACGCCATCAAGCCCTGGGCGGTGCGCAAGGGATATGGCGACGAGCATTTTCTCTCGGACTATCGCTACCAGTTTCCTCGCGAAGACCCGGAACTGGCGGAAGTTTTCGTTTACACCGACCGCATGTCCTACGATCCGGGGGAGACGGTGGAGTTTCATGTCTCGACCACCGCAGACAAATGGTCGATGCAGATCTACCGGGACGGCTATCGTCCGGAGATGGTGCACGAAAGCTTCGACATGCCGGGTGAGTTCACCAAGACGTCGGAGACAGCCTACATGGACGGCTGTGATTGGCCGGTCCTGCACAAATGGGAGATACCGAAGGACCTGCGGGCAGGCTTCTACCGCGTGGTTTCCACCTGCCTGCGGAAGAGTGGCGAGCGCTTCGTGCAGCATCATTTCGTCGTCGTCCGCCCGACGGCTGAGACTCGTCGCGGCTCCATTCTCCTCATGCTCGCGACGGGGACGTGGACAGCCTATAACGACTGGGGCGGCGCCAACCACTATTTCGGTACCTGGGGTCCAAGCAAGAATGAGGGTTCTCCGATCCTGAGCCTCAAACGTCCGTGGACCAGAGGCATGATCTGGCTGCCGAAAGGCGCGGCGCGCATCTCGGTGGAGCGGTTGCCCGACATGAACGATGCGCCGCGCTACCCTTCGAAGGAATGGGGCTATTCCGGCGGCTGGGGGCAATATTATGCCGCGGCGGGTTGGGCGCAGTTCGACCGCCATTTTGCGGTATGGGCCGAACGCGAAGGCCTGGACTTTGACATCATAACCCAGACCGATCTGCATTATCGGCCGGAAATCCTCGACAACTATTCCTGTCTGGTCACCGTAGGCCATGATGAATACTGGTCGTGGGACATGCGGAAGAAGGTCGAAGACTTCGTGGAGCAGGGCGGCGGCTTTGCGCGACTGGGCGGCAACTTCCTGTGGCAGATCCGCCTTGAGAACCAGGGCAGTGAGCAGCATTGCTGGAAGTTCAAGGCCCCCTCCATGGATCCTGTCCGCAATGATCCAGCCAAGCGTCATCTCATTACCGCCTCATGGGAAAGCGAAGCGGTCAACTGGCCGGGCGCCTCGACAGTCGGCGTGAATGGCTGCCACGGCATGTACGGCAGCTGGGGCGGCTTTGCGCCACGCGGCTCGCGCGGCTTCACCGTCTACCGGCCCGAGCACTGGGCCTTCAAGGATACGGACCTGCGCTACGGCGATGTCTTCGGTGCGGAGGCAGGGATTTTCGGCTACGAGGTCGACGGCCTGGATTACACGTTCCGCCAGGGGCTGCCCTATCCCGTCGAGGCGCCGGGCGTTCCCGACAACATCGAGATCCTTGCGATGAGCCCGGCCGTGCTCTTCGAATACGAGCACGAAGGGCAGGGTGCGCGCTACTACGTCCGCGACAGTGACCTGAACGGGCTTGCAGAGCTTGCGCCCGGTGAATTTGCCGAGGCACGACGGAAGTTCCAATACGGCGCCGGCATGGTCGTCAGCATGAAGCGGGGCAAGGGGGAGGTACTTACCGCAGGCTCCTGCGAGTGGATCATGGGCCTCACCCGCCACGACGCCTTCACCGAGCAGATCACGCGCAATGCGCTCGGTCGCTTCTCCGCCGGGCTTTCCGAAGCCTGATCATGCTGGTTGTGGAGGGCTGCATCCAATGCCGCCCTCCCTTTCATCTCAGGCGGGTTCACCCATCCGTTCGACATATTCAAAATCGATGTCGAATCCGACACCCGGGATCTGGGGCATGTGGACGTAGCCGTCCTGATCCAGTTCGTCGGGTCGGCGACGGAGATATTCCGGTTTTTCCTCATAGTCGATGAAGGGGTGGAGCAGGCCGCGCTCGTACCAGCCGACGTTACGCGCAACAGCGCAGACGGTGAGTGCCGCCGGACCGGCGTGGTGGATCTCGCATTCCATGCCGAAGGATTCCGCCAGCGCGCACACCTTCAGCGTTGCGGTGATGCCGCCGAGATCGGCAACGCCCGCCCGCAGGATATCGCAGGCGCCGGCCTTGGCCCATTCCGCGCGGATCTGGTGGCGGCCCTCGATTGTCTCCGGTCCGCACACGGCCACGTTGAGGTTCTGCGAAAGCCAGGCGTACGAGCTGATGGAGCCCTCATACATGGGTTCCTCTAGCCACAGGAAATCGAGCGTCTCTATCTGCTTTCCGAGCCATAGCGCGTCGCTGCGGCTGTAACGGTGGAACGGGTCCAGCATCAGCGCAATGTCCGGGCCCACAGCCTCGCGCACGGCAGCACAGGCGGCTGCGTCACGCTTGGGATCCGGCGCGCCGGGCAGGGGCGGGTTCCACGTGTGCAACTTGATGCCCTTGTAGCCCTTCGCCACGAGCTTTTCCGCAAACCGCGCATAGTCGTCGGGCGTCGCGAGGCCGCCTTCATTGGCATCGCCGCACATGATGCTGGCATAGGCCCGAACCTTGTCGCGATAGCTGCCGATCAGCTTGTAAACCGGCATGCCGAACTTGCGGCCGGCGAGGTCCCAGAGCGCCGTCTCCACGATGCCCACCGTCTTGTCCGTCAGGTGTCCACCGCTCGAGCGTTGGGCGTCCACCAGTTCATGCCACAGCCTCTCGCGCCGGAATGCATCCTGACCGAGCAGAATGGGCTTCAGGTGCCGTTCGACGATATAGGGACGGACGGTTTCAGGCGCAGAGAAACAGTGCCCTTCGGTGCCATCATCGGCGACGATCGTCAGCAGCGCCATCTTGGACGTATAAGGTTCGCAATAATGCTGGTGGCCCTGGCTGTCCCGTTTCTCATGGGACGTGAATGGCACGAGGCGGACACGGATATCGGCAATCGAAGTCATCGTTGATGGAGCTCCCTGATCTCTGCCGCAAAACTAGCCGATGCCCCGCGCTTACCCTTAACTTTGAGCATCGATTTCGGGCTGTGAAACGGGATCTGCGCACTCCATCAATTTCAGCTGCTGAAACGAAATTCCTTCGCCGCTGAGCCCAAAATCCCCGGTGATATCATCCAACGCAAAGTCTTTGGCTGCAGCACGGGAGGTGCTGCGCGCTCTTCTGGGTAACTGATGCGGAGCCGTTGGGAGGAAACAATGAGCATTCCGGAAAACGCATTGAATGGACTGAACCGGCGCAATTTTCTGGTTGGCGCCGGCGCTGCGGCAACGGTTTCAACCTTCAGCATAACGGGGCGTGCAAGGGCTGCGACCGCGGGTAAGGTCGTGTTCTACTCGACCATGCCGACGCGCTATGCGGACGACATGGTCAAGGCGTTTCAGGCCTCTGACGTCGGCAAGGAAAGCGGTGTCGAGCTCGAGTTCTATTTCGCCAACGGCTACGTTCTCTACGAACGCGCGGTGGCCGAATACACCGCCGGGCGCGTCTCGCACGATCTCATCATGCTCACCGATCCGAGCCTGCTTGTGGCGCTGAAGCAGGACAACAGGCTTATGGATTACCAGTCGCCCGAGCTTCAGGCCTATTCGGCCGACCAGCGCGACCCGGACGGCCTCTGGTGCAACGGGCGCACGATCCTGACGATCTATGGCTACAACACGCGGCTGGTGCCCGATGGTGCGAGCAAGACCAAATGGGCGGAATTCCTAGATCCGCGCTTTAACGACGGGCTGATCGGCATCACCAATCCGCTGGAATCCGGCGGCGCGATGCAAAACTACATCAACCTGCGCAACCATCCGGATCTCGGGCGGAAGTTCTGGGAGGAGCTTGCGGCGATGAAGCCGACGATCGTCGGCGGCCCCAGCCCGCTCACCAAGATGAACATTTCCGGCCAGACGGCACTGGCGCTCAACAACGACTACAACGTCTACGAGCAGAACAAGGAAGGTGCACCGGTCGCGGCGGTCTACCCGACCGAGGTGATCACGGCTTCGATCACGCCCATGGCCATCGTCAGGGAAGCACGCAATCCGGAAGGCGCCAAGGTGGTCTTCGACTGGTGGCTGTCGCAGGAAGGCCAGACCGTGCTTCGCGATGTCAACTCGATCTACTCGGGTCGCACCGATGTGCCGCCGCTCCCCGGAACGCCGGAACTCAAGGATCTGAACATCGCGATCACCACGATCGACGAGCTCGAGGTGACGCGCGACGAGATGCAGAAGGAGTTCAAGGAGCTCTTTAACGTCTAATTTCTGGCTGCCCGGCGATCGATCCCGGGCTGCCCGTTTCAGAAGTTACGAGGACAGGCAGACAGCATGACCGAAGCGGCAATGGCATCCGATAGCGTGACATCGGGTGCCGGAAGAATAGCGAAGAAAATTGACCTGGTGCCACTGGTCATGATGCTTCTGGTGATCTCTATCCTGGCTCCCGTCGGGGTGCTGGTCTATGGGGCGCTCACCAGCAATCCGATCGGCGCGGCGTTCTCCGGTCTGACACTTGAGAATTTTGTCGAAGTCCTCACCAATCCGACCTACCAGCGCGCCTTCTTCAACACCGTCTATGTTGGCGTAGCTGCCACTGCGATGGCGGCACTGCTCGGCATTCCGCTCGCCTGGATCGTCGTCCGCTCCGACGTGCCCTTCGCCAATCTGCTGCGCGTCGGGATCATGATCCCGTTCTTCCTCTCGCCCTTCGTGGGCGCACTCGCCTGGACGCTGCTGCTGCAGCGCAATGTCGGGCCGGTGAACCTTGTCCTGACTTCGCTCGGGCTTGGGCAGATCAGCCCCTATAGCGCGCGTATGATCATCTTCGTCATGGGCATCTACTACGCGCCCTATATCTTCATCTTTGTGTCGAGCGCGCTGCGCAACATGGATCCGGCACTTGAGGAGGCTGGCCACCTTTCGGGCCTGAACCGGCGGCAGGTCATCACGCAGATCACGGTTCCGCTGATTGCACCCGCAGCACTCTCCGGCGTGTTGCTCACCTTCATGGCCTCGGCTGGACAATTCGGCGTTCCCGCGCTTCTCGGCATGCAGGACCGCTTCTTCGTGCTCACCACCTATATCTACCAGCTGATCAACCGCTTCCCGGCTGAATATAACGTTGCGGCAGCGCTCGGCATCGAGATGCTCGTCATCGCCTGTGCGGGCATCTGGCTGCAGAACCGCATCACCCGCAACCGCTCCTATACCACGATGACGGGCAAGGGCTTCCGCCCGCGCATCATAGAGCTCGGGCCGATGCGCTGGCTGGCATTCGCCTTCGTCATCGCCTTCGTGGTCGTCGGCGCTCTTCTGCCGCTCGGAATGCTGCTCTGGGTGTCTCTCGTGCCCTATTACGACGCCACCTTCTCGCTTTCGGCAGTCTCACCCATCCACTACCTGAAGATCTTCAACCAGGCCTTCGTCTGGCGGGGGCTCAAGAACACCCTGTTCCTGGCATGCGCCGGCGCATCGATCGCGGTGATCCTGGCGGTGATCTCGAACTGGATCATCCTGCGCAGCAACACATCCTACCGAAAGCCGCTCGGCTATCTGCTGTTCCTGCCGGCCGCCGTTCCGCACATCGTGCTGAGCCTCGCGCTCCTCTGGACCTATGTGTTCGTGCCGCTGCCGATCTATGGCACGATCTGGATTCTGTTGATCGCCTATGTGACGAGCTACATCACGCAGGCCGTGCGCAACGTCGGCAGCAACTACGTCCAGATCGACAAGTCGCTGGAAGAAGCCGCAACCATGGTGGGGGCGGCGCGTCTCAGGACGTGGATCGAGGTCACGCTGCCGCTCCTCAAGCCCGGAATGGTGGGTGCCTGGACGCTGCTCTTCATCATCTTCGTGCGCGAACTCTCCGCGTCGATCCTTCTCTACTCGCCCGGCAACGAGGTCCTGCCCGTGCTGATGTTCAACATGTGGGGTGAGGGCGACTGGGGCGGCATCGGTGCGCTCGCCATGATCCAGGTGCTGATGATGGGTGCGGTGATCGCGCTCTCCGGTCTTCTGTTCCGGGTCGATATCAGCCGTGCAAGCTAGGAAATGGACATGAGCTTCCTGAAAGTCGATAATCTCATCAAGACCTACGGCGCGTTTCACGCGGTCGACAATGTCTCGATCGACGTGGAGCGGGGGAAGGTCTGTTCCTTCCTCGGCCCGTCCGGCTGCGGCAAGACGACGACGCTTCGCTGCATCGCGGGCCTTGAGCAGGCGGATAGCGGGCGGATCAGCCTCGGCGGACGGACGCTATTCGATTCCGAAAAGCGGATCGCGGTGCCGCCTGAAGAGCGGGATCTTGGCATGGTCTTCCAGTCCTATGCGCTATGGCCGCACAAGACGATCGAGGCGAACCTGTCGCTTGGCCTGCGCATCAAGGGTCTGCCGAGCGGTGAGATCCGCGACCGGGTCAACGAGATGCTGGAACTCGTCGGCATGGCTGGAACGGGCAACCGCTTTCCGGCTTCGCTTTCGGGCGGGCAGCAGCAGCGTGTCGCGCTGGCGCGCGCCATGGCGCTGCGGCCGAAGTGCATCCTCTTCGACGAGCCGCTGTCGAACCTCGACCTCCTGCTGCGCGAACGGATGCGGTTCGAGATCCGCGACCTTCTCGTCAAGATCGGCATTACCGCGGTCTACGTCACCCATGACCAGACCGAGGCGATGGTAATCTCGGACCACATCGTGGTTCTCAACAAGGGCAAGATCCAGCGCGAGGGTAGCCCTTCCGACGTATATAACTATCCCCGCGATCGGTTTACGGCGGAGTTCCTGGGGCGCACGAATATCGTCGCGCTCGACCGTAAGAACAGCAACCCCGGCGCGGGCATCGTGACTGCTGCAAATGGTGTGAGGTTTTCAAGCCTTGATGCGAAGCGGCTCGAAGACCGTTCTGAGACGGGCGAATTCGTGATCGCCTTCCGGCCGGAAACGATGCTGGTGACCGACGAGCCGACTGGTGGGCAGAACTGCATTCCTGCAACGGTGGTGTCCTCGCAGTTCCTGGGCGGAACGACCCAGATCGTGCTCGACATCGGGCAGGGGGTCCATGTCACCGCCATTCTGCTCGGCGATCAGTCACGGACTGAAAACACGCAAGCCTTCGTGAGCGTCGACCCACGCCACGTCCTGGTGCTGAGGGACAGTTCGGCTGCAACGCCCATGGCTGGAACTCCGGCACTGCGGGTTCCTGAACCGGCCTAAACGGGATACGCGCTGGATGCCCGAGATCCTGTGCCCGGGATCACGCGCGCCCATTCGGAGCGCATTGGCCGCGCACTGCTCTCACTACGCGGAACGCAAAGAAGACATTGCTATGCAGCAGTGCATGCACAGGTATGAGTTTCAGGAGGTTGTGTAAGCCGGCGCGCCGGACGAGATAGTGCAGCTTCCGTCACGATAACTTGGGCCAATGGATCTATCCTTCTACGCAGTGGCAATTCCTGCCGTCATTATCCTTGGCATGTCGAAGGGCGGTTTCGTCGGCCTCGGCAATCTTGCTGTTCCGCTGATGGCCATGGCTGTTTCGCCGGTGCAGGCGGCGGCGGTGCTGCTGCCGATCCTGGTGGTCCAGGACGCGATCGGTGTCTTTTCCTTCCGGCGCACCTTTGATCGCTTCAATCTTGCGGTGCTGCTGCCCGGCGCATTCGTGGGCGTAGGGCTCGGCTACCTTCTTGCCGCCCGCGTTTCCGACGACGGCATAGGCTTCAGCGTCGGGCTCATTTCAATTCTTTTCGGGCTGCGGCGGCTGGTCGTCGAACGGATGAAGTCAGGCACCGAAGTAAGGAAGCCGAACATTGTTCTTGGCTGGCTGTGCGGTCTGGGCTCAGGCTTCACAAGCATGATTGGCCACGCGGGTGGGCCTCCCTACCAGATCTTTGTCATTCCTCAGAAATTGCCGCGCGACATGCTTGTGGGGACGACGCTCGTCTTTTTCGCCTCGGTCAACCTGGTGAAGGTGGTCCCCTATTTTGCGCTGGGCCAGTTCACAAGGCAGAACCTGACCATTTCAGCCACGCTCATCCCGGTCGCCGTGCTTTCCACCTGGTTGGGCGTCAAACTGGTCCGCAAGATCCCGACCGAGCGCTTCTACACCCTGATCTACGTTCTCATGATCGCGGTCGGATTGCGGCTGGTCTGGCAGAGCGCTCCCGCGCTGTTCAGCTAGGAACGACCGAAGATATTCTGCGGCTTGCCGTCGAGCCAGGCGACGATGTTCTTGATGCTTTCAGAATAAAATTGGCCGAGACTTTCGCGACCGCAATTCTGATACTGAAAAAGGGCTGCCGGGATTTGGCAGCCCCTTCAAAACTGGATTGCTGGTCGCCTAAACCGCCGGCACGACGAGATCGGCGACGTTCCCTTCCACATGGAGAGGTGCGCCGGTCATTGCCTGCAGCTCCTCCAGCGAGATGCTGGGCAGCTTCTCACGCAGGACAAAGCGCTTGTCGACGATGTCGACCACTGCAAGGCTCGTGTAGACGCGGGTAACGCATCCAACGCCCGTGAGCGGGAAGGTGCAGGCGTCCACCAGCTTGGGCTCGCCCGTCTTGGTGACGTGCTCGGTGATCACGAACACCTGCTTGGCGCCATGAACGAGATCCATCGCGCCACCCACTGCCGGCACGCCCTTGCTGCCGACCTTCCAGTTTGCGAGGTCACCGTTCTGCGCCACCTGAAAGGCTCCGAGAACGGCGATGTCCAGATGGCCGCCACGCACCATCGCGAAGCTGTCGGCGTGATGGAAGAAGGCTGCACCCGGCTTCAGCGTGACGGCCTTCTTGCCCGCGTTGATCAGGTCCCAGTCTTCTTCGCCGGGAGCCGGAGAGTCTCCGAAATTCAGGATTCCATTTTCCGTGTGGAAGATGGCCTCGCGCCCGGCGGGCTGATACTTGGCCACCATTTCCGGAAAGCCGATGCCGAGGTTTACATAGGCCTCATGCGGAATGTCCTGTGCGACGCGCCATGCGATCTGCGCGTTGGTGAGCTTGCTTTCCTGTCCCATGGCACCGGTCATATGTAGGCTACTCCTGCGCGGATGAGTTCTTCTTCCTGTTGCGGATTGCTGATCTCAACAACCTTGTCGACGAAGATGCCTGGCGTCACCACGTGTTCGGGGTTGATTTCGCCGGGGGCAACGATCTGCGATGCCTGAACGATGGTTGTTGCAGCGGCGGTGCACATCAGGGGGCTGAAGTTCCGCCCTGCCTTGTTGTAAATCAGGTTGCCATGGCGGTCGGCCACATGGGCCTTGATGAGCGCGAAGTCGGCCTTCAGCCAGCGTTCCTGCACATAGGTGCGGCCATCGAATTCGCCCGTCGGCTTCCCGTTCGCCAGTTCCGTTCCAACGCCTGTTGGTGTGTAGAAGGCTGGAATGCCTGCGCCGCCGGCGCGAATGCGCTCAGCCAGCGTCCCCTGAGGCACGAGTTCGAGCTCGATCTCGCCGGCAAGGTACCGGTCGGTAAAGGCGCGCGGATCGGAAGAGCGCGGGAAGGAGCAGATCATCTTCCTGACCATGCCAGCGTCGATCATGGCAGCAATGCCGATGCGCCCGTTGCCGGCATTGTTGTTGACGACCGTAAGGTTCTTGGGTCGGCGATCAATCAGCGCGTGAATGAGCTCAATCGGCGCGCCCGAGCCGCCGAAGCCACCGATCATGACGGTTGCGCCGTCATTGATGGAGGCAACGGCAGCGGCCGCGCTTTCTACCGTCTTGTCCATGTAGAGACTCCCGATCAACACAAACTTCCTAGCTATGGATAGATCGCTCTGCCCATTGCAGCAACCGCTGCTGTGCGTTATTTGACTTTTGTTCGTATAACGCACAACCCTGGAGCGGCTCGCGTTGAAGTATGAAGAGGAAAAGGGGTCCGATTTCGTCAGCGGCTTCGCCAAGGGCCTGAGCGTCATCGAGGCTTTTGGCGATGATGCCCGGCGCATGTCGATCACCGACGTTGCGCAGAAAACCGGGCTCGACAGGGCGTCCGCCAGAAGGCTGCTCCTCACGCTGGTGACGCTTGGATACGCCACGCACGACGGCAAGTTCTTCGCGCTGACACATCGCATCCTGCGGCTGGGGCAGTCATATCTTTCCGCGACGACCCTGACGACGGTTCTGCAGCCCTATCTGGATGAGCTCTCCGAGACGTCCGGCCAGAGCTGTTCGGCATCGGTCCTCGATGAAACCGAGATCGTTTACATCGCGCGAGCCTCGCAGCGCCGGGTCATGTCGATCAACCTCAATCCGGGCAGCCGGCTCCCCGCCTACTGTTCGTCCATGGGAAGGGTGCTGCTCGCAGCACTCCCCGACGAGCAGGTTCGCCAGCTTCTGGGAAATGTTCCGCTGGAGCCGCATACCGAGCTGACCATCACGGATATGGACGAATTGATCGAGGAACTCGGCCGCATCCGGGCGCAAGGCTATGCGCTGGTCGACCAGGAGCTGGAGATGGGGCTGTGTTCGATCGCCGTGCCTTTGCTGAACAAGCGGGGGCAAACGGTGGCTGCCATCAATATCGGCGCGCCGGCTGCGTCAGTCCCGGCTTCGCAGCTGGTGGAGCAGATCCTGCCCATGCTGAAGCGGGTGGCCGATAGAGCAAGGCTGGATCTGGTGTAGCACCAGACAGAGCCCCCAAATCTGCAGTGGCCGCCGTGCGCCGCCCGAAAACTACCTCTCGTAAACCCTGCGGAAGAGGATCGTAAGCGCGGTGAGCACCATGCAGATTGCGATGACCACCCCTCCGAAAACGAAGACGGCTCTGCCAACACCAAGATGATTGGCGAGCCATCCAAGGCCCAGGCTACCCATGACGGAGGAAAGATATCCGACCACCATATAGGTGGAGGTCAGCGCAGAAAGGTTATGCGAAGAGGCCCCCCGCGTCAGCCTTTGCATGCTGCCGAGAACGACACAGCCATGCCCGAATGCCGTCAGGACGACGCCCGCCGCGAAGATCAGAGGAGAATTCAGATCAAGATTGATCATGACCGTAGCTGAGCGCGAGGGCGACAAAGCCGGCAGGGATTGTAACACCCGGATCGAAGCGCTGGATCACCAGCTGCAGGAGTGCTGAGAGCACAAGAAATGCCGCGAAGCTCGTACCGCTCACGATCGGACCGGTCATATGCAGCGTTGCCTCGACGAAGAGGGGTGACATCGAGGCATAGAAGCCGAATGCGGTGAAGCCCATTAGCGGAGCGCCGCAATTCAGGACGAACCAGAGCCGTCTGCCTGGCTCGGGCAGAGTGAGCCGCGGGATGAAATCGCCTGCCTGGAGCGCGACCCTGCCCGTGGCGCGATCTCGCTCAGGGAAGAACATGATCAGGCCAAAAAGCGCGATTGCGCCGCAAGCCAGGGAGGGCCAAAAGGCGATCACCAGCGGGTTGCCTGCAAATTGCCCGATCGCGCCGCCGATCAGGGGGCCCACTCCAAACCCGGCTGCGAAGATGAGGCTCAAGATCAGCGGGACCTTCGGCTTTCTCGTCTCGGAGACAGTGTCGCGCAGGGCGGTGGCGCCAGCAATCGTGATGAGGCTTGCCGCCACACCCACCAGGAACCGTGCAACAAGAAAGGTCGACAGACCCGATGCGAGCATGCTGAGCAATGTGCCAAGCGTCGAGGTCGCTATCGCGCCAATGAGCAGAAGGCGGTGACTGAGCTTGTCGGGCAGACGGCCGAGAGCCAGAAGCCCGAACAGAGCTCCAAGCATGTACACCACATAGGTCAGGGTGATGTCGCTCGGACGCAGATTCCAGGCATTCCTGTATATGCCATAGAGCGGAGTGATGAGCGCTGTCCCCATCATGCCAACGACCATGGTGAAGCCGACCCAGAAGGCGGGGGAGAATAAGCGGTTCATCGAGAGAGCAGGCCCTGAAGCATGGAAACTCCGCAGTGAGCAGCCCGCGGGCCACTCAGGACATGGATACATAAACCAGCAGTTGCAGGAATCGAAACAACACGCTTGTTGCCAGATGCGGCAGACTATTCATCTCGTCAAGGAAATGGTGAGGGACAGGATCCGACAGCCAGTACTCTGAGGATTCTGGGTTACAATAGCGAAGTGGTCTGTGTCTCAACAAGGCTACCGCGCACGGATCGTCGCATGCGTGAAGAACAACTCGCGCAGGCTGGATCGCTGGGTTAAACATAAGGGATCCAACAGCGACGCCTTCACGTCGTGCATATCCTTGGGAGCCAAGCTTGACCGGCGATTCCACCGACATCTCTGCCAGTCAACAAATCTCGCGTGTGGCCGGTTTTCCCGCGCATCCGGACCGCAACGCGGCGATTGCCGAGGTGCATTCGCGTCCGCCGCCGCTTCTTGATTCACCCTGCGTGCTCGTTCAGCTCGCCTTCATCACCGGGGGCAATACGGCCGCTGACACAGCAGCCATCAACGATCTTTGCAGCCGCCAGGGCGAGGCTCCGCCAGCCGATAGCGAGCGCCACCACATTCTGCGCTGTGGCACCGGCACCCTCTACTGGGAGCGGCATAGTGAGTTCTCCACCTATACGTGGGAGACCTCGCTCGGCGCGTGGGAGCATTGGAAGAGCAACTCGCCCTTCAACGAAGGGTTCGTCCCGCCCGGACCGCTGATGTCCGGTGTACGGCTTGAGATCCTGCGTGCAGAACCTGGCTCGGCTCCGCCAGACTTCCGGCTCGACCACGAAAGCCTCTGTCACTCTCTGGTTGAAGACGGTAATGCCTCGATCCTCACGGATTTCCGGCAGGATACGGATGGTCTCACCCGGATGTATATACTTGATCACGGCCTGTCTGCGAGCCGGCGAGGCGTACTTGCCCAGCGTCTGATCGAGATCGAGACCTACCGCACCTTCTGCATGCTGGGACTGTCGCTGGCAAATTCCCTTTCGGGGCCGCTGCGGCAGATGGAAAACGATCTGCGCGAGCTGACGGCGGCGATCCGCGTTACCGGCCGGGACAACAGCGACGCTCTTCTTGCCCGGTTGACGGCACTTGCCGCCGAACTCGAGGCACAGGCCGCTTCGAGCCTCTTCCGCTTCGGCGCCAGCCGCGCCTACTACGAGATCGTCAGTGAACGTTTGCAGGCGCTGAAGGAACAACCCTATGGTGGCGCTGACAGTTGGGCGCAGTTTCTGACGCGGCGTGTTGCGCCGGCCATGCGCACGTGCCGCTCCGTCCAGGATCGGCAGGAAAACCTGTCGCGCAAGCTTTCGCGCACTACACAGCTTCTGCGTACCTGGGTCGATGTCGAAGTGGAGAAGCAGAACCGCAATCTGCTCGCTTCCATGAACGATCGCGCGCGGTTGCAGCTGCGCCTGCAGCAGACGGTGGAAGGCCTGTCGGTTGCGGCCGTGTCCTACTACGTGGTGGGGCTCGCGTCCTATCTGCTGGGCGGCCTGCCGCAGGTGGACGGATGGCTGCCGCCGAAGACACTTCTGGCCTTTGCCGTGCCCTTCGTCGTGCTGGCCATCTGGCTGGTTGTCCGCAACATCAGGCGCAAGCATACGGCAGATCTTGAATGATCTGCCGGCTGCTGACGAAGCGGCCAGGCAAATTTTCCGCGAGCCATTGAACTGGACGCATTGGCTCTCTATCTCACCAGAGCGGACCGGGCCCCTCTGGCGGGAGTTCATCTCACGTCATGTCGGCCGCATCGGAACAATCCGATGCCGTGGTGGTCCGACGCTCACCGCCAAATCCCCGGTTGTTCCGATCGATAACATCAATCGTGAGGAGCAATCCCGTGGAATTTCTATTTGCCGATTGGCTCGGTACCCCCGCCTGGTTCTGGCTGGCCTTCCTTGGCCTCGTCGTTGCGCTTACCGCCTTCGATCTCGGCTTCCTGCATAAGGAAGATCGCGAGATGGGCATAGCGGAGAGCCTGAAACTATCCGCATTCTACATCGGCATCGCGCTGCTTTTCGGCGTTGGCATCTGGTATGCCCGCGGAGCCGAACAGGGCATGCAATATTATACCGGCTTCTTTATCGAGAAGGCCTTGTCGATAGACAATGTCTTCGTGATCAGCCTCATCTTCTCCTATTTCGCCATTCCCGCGAAGTATCAGTACCGCGCCCTTCTGTGGGGCATCATGGCCGTCATCGTCCTGCGTGGCCTGATGATTGCCGGTGGCGCCGCGCTCGTGAGCGAGGCGTACTGGGTCATGTATCTCTTTGCCGCCTTCCTGATCTTCACCGGCGTGAAGATGTTCTTTGCCGGTGATGAGCCGATGGATGTGGGGAACAACCCGATCGTGCGGTTCATCTCGCGGCATATGCCGGTGACACAGGAACAGCATGGCGAGCGCTTTTTCGTGAAGACTGTCAATCCCAAGACGGGCAAGCTCGTAACGGCGGCAACGCCGCTGTTCCTCGCGCTCGTGGTGATTAATCTCGCTGATCTGGTCTTTGCTGTCGACAGCGTGCCCGCGATCTTCGCCATCACCACGCATACGTTCATCGTTTATGCGTCGAACATCATGGCGATCCTCGGCCTGCGTGCGCTCTACTTCGCGCTGGCTGCGATGGTTCACCGCTTCCACTACTTGAAGTATGCGCTGGCCGCCGTGCTGGTATTCATCGGCGCGAAGATCTTCGTCTCGGACTTTGTACTTGATGGTGACAAGTTCCCGCCTGCGCTCAGCCTTGGCGTTACGCTCGGCCTGATCGCGACAGGCATTGTCTATTCGCTGTTCAAGACGCGAGAGGCGGATCAAGCGGCCTAATCTTGCAGGGAAAGCGTTGTGGCGGCCTCATGCGCCGCCACAGCGGCATTTTCTACCCAGGGACGTGGTGAAACAATCTTTTCATGATAGGGGTGGCAGGAAAGGGTCGCTCGTGAGGATTCGCCATGTCGCCGGATATCAACCCAGCCTTCCTGACCAGGGTGCGCAACGAGCTTCAGCACATGCACCCGGCCGAGCGCCGTCTGGCCGAATTCGTCCTCACCTTTCCCGGAGAAATCGCCAGCTATTCCGCTTCCGAAATGGCGCGGCTGGCCAACGTCTCGAACGCAACGATCTCACGCTTCATCCAGCGGCTTGGGTACGCCAACTATGACGACGCCCGTCGTCGCGTGCGTGCCGAGAAGGAAAGCGGTGCCGCCATATTCCTTGGCGCCGCCAATGCAGATACGCCAGACCAGCGGCTCGCCTCGCACCTGGAACAGGCGCAGGCGAACATGGCGCGGACTTTTGCCACCATATCAATGCAGGAGATCGACGCGGCTGCGCTGGCGATGATCAATGCGCGGCGGACCTGGATCATCGGCTTCCGCACAGCGCAGTCCTTCGCTACCTATCTGCGCTGGCAAACGCTTCAGGTGATCGACAACGTCACCGTGTTTCCGGGTGCGGGCGAAACGCTGGCCGAAAGCCTCGCCGGTATTGGTCTGGACGACCTCGTCATCGTTTTCGGATTGCGTCGCCGCGTTGCCTCTTTCGATGCGGTGCTGGAGCAGGTGATCCGCTCAAAGGCGACTGTCCTCCTGATCTCTGATGAATCCCTCGAACGCCGTAGCGATGTTGCCTGGCACGTGCAGTGCCAGACCCCGGCACCGGGGCCGCTGTTCAACCACGTTCCGGTGATGGCCTATTGCCATATCCTGGCGACGCGCGTCGTGGAGCTTTCCGGCAAGGCCGGACGCCGGCGCCTGTCCTCGATCGAGGTTGTGCACGACCAACTGGGTGAGCTTTAGCAACTCCATACTGCCTGGAAATGCGCCGATAAAGGTGCGATCAGCCCAAGAAACGATCACAAGCTGAACGGCAAAGGATACGCCCACCTCATGCAGGCATCCCAACCTGTTGATTTTCCATGAAAAGAGATTTTCATGAAGAAATGGCACGAAAGGTGCTTATCACCCTATGGATGGGCACGACCCAGGACCGCAAAGAGGGGAATAAGAAAATGACCGCACTCCGCCGTAAGTTTCGCACCAGCCTTTTGAGGCCGGCACTCATGTCAACCGCGGCTATTGCCATGCTGGTGGGCCTGTCCGCGCCGACGCTTGCGGGCGGGACCCTGCGCATCGCCATGACCGCTTCCGACATACCGCTGCCCAATGGCCAGACCGATCAGGGCGCGGAAGGCATGCGCTTCATGGGTTATACGGTGTTTGATGCGCTGGTAGGCTATGACCTGTCCTCGCCGGACAAGCCCGTCACTCTGATACCCGGCCTTGCAACCGAATGGTCCGTGGATCCCGCAGACACGACCAAGTGGACCTTCAAGCTGCGTCCGGGCGTCAAGTTCCACGATGGCTCGGACTTCAACGCTGAAGCAGTCGTCTGGAACCTGGCCAAGATCCTCGACAAGGACGCACCGCAATATGATGAGCGTCAGGCTGCCCAGGGTCGCGGGCGCATTCCGTCGATCGCCACCTACAAGGTCGTTGACGATATGACCGTCGAGATCACGACGAAAGCCCCGGAAGCGCTCATTCCGTACCAGATGGCCTGGATCGTCATGTCGAGCCCGGCCCAGTGGGAAAAGGTCGGCAAGAACTGGGACGAGTTCCTGAAGGCGCCCTCCGGCACCGGACCCTTCAAGGTGGAGAGCTATGTTCCGCGTGAGCGCGCCGTACTCGTGCCGAACACGGAATATTGGGACAAGGATCGCATCTCGACGCTCGACAAACTGGTGCTGATGCCGGTCGCTGACCCATCCGCCCGCGTCGCCGCACTGCGTTCCGGTCAGGTCGACTGGATCGAAGCGCCGCCGTCGGATTCCATCGAGAGCCTGCGCGGCGCCGGTTTCGAGATCACCTCGAACGTCTACCCGCATGTCTGGCCGTGGCACTTCTCGCTGCTAGAAGGCTCGCCCTGGACCGACATCCGCGTGCGCAAGGCGGCGAACCTTGCGATCGACCGCGCCGGCATGAAGGAGCTGCTGGGTGGCATGATGGTCGAGGCGAAGGGCATGGTGCCACCGACCAGCAACTGGTTCGGCAATCCCGAGTTCGAAGTGAAGTATGACCCTGAGGCAGCGAAGGCGCTGCTGGCCGAGGCCGGTGTCTCGTCCGAGAAGCCGATCTCTGTAAAGGCTATCATCTCGCCATCCGGCGGCGGCCAGATGGAACCGATGCTGATGAACGAGCTCATCCAGCAGAACCTGGCCGAGGTGGGCATCAATGTCGAGTTCGACGTCCGCGACTGGAACGCACTGCTCGCCAATTGGCGCGCCGGCGCGAAGGATCCGGGCACGGCTGGTGCTACCGTAACCAACAGCTCCTATTTCAGCCAGGATCCGTTTACCGCACTGATCCGCCATGTCGACAGCACCCTAATCCCACCGAACGGCACGAACTGGGGCTATTACTCGGATCCTGAAATGGATGCGCTGATCGATCAGGTGCGCAACGAGTTTGATCCGGAGAAGCAGGTCAAGGTCATCCAGACGATGCATGAAAAGTTCGTCGATGAGGCTCTGTTCCTCTTCGTCGCGCATGACGTTGCGCCGCGCGCGATGACATCCAAGGTCAAAGGCTTCGTGCATCCGCAGAACTGGTTCGCCGACCTGACCTCCGTCACCGTGGAATAACAAGTACTGGCCCGCCCGTTAGCCGGCGGGCCTCTTCTCCAGCCGGAAGGAGCGTGCTCCATGCCCGTGTACATCCTCAAACGTGTTGCCTATGCGGTGCCGGTGGCGCTTGCCGTCAGCATGATCTGCTTCCTGCTGGTGCATCTGGCTCCGGGCGATCCGCTGTCGCTCGTGCTGCCTGCCGACGCCAATCAGACGACAATCGATGCAACCAAGGCAAAGTACGGGCTCGATCAGCCTCTGCCGGCGCAGTACTTTCTCTGGCTCACCAACGTGGTATCGGGCGATTTCGGCACCTCCATTGCCACGGGCCGACCAGTGGTCAGCGAAATCGCCAATGCGCTGACCTATTCGCTGCTGCTGGCGCTGATCGCCTCGGTGCTCGGCCTGGTCGTGGGAACGCTGCTCGGCACGGTTGCCGGCTACTGGAACGGTACGGCGATCGACAAGATTGCCTCGGCCGTCGCGATCTCGGGCGTTTCGCTACCGCACTATTGGCTCGGAATCGTTCTGGTGGTGATCTTCTCGGTCAATCTGAACTGGCTGCCAGCCATGGGTGCCGGCGAAAGCTGGTCGGCTGAGCGGCTTAAATTCATGGTGCTGCCCGCGATTACGCTTGCTGCCATGCCGGCCGGCATCATCACGCGCTCGGTCAGGGCGCTTGTTGCCGACACGCTCGGCAAGGAATTCGTCACTGCCTTGGAGGCGAGGGGGCTCACCCAGACGCAGATCTTCCTGCATGTGGTGAAGAATGCTGCGCCGACGGCCATAGCGGTCATCGGCGTGCAGCTTGGTTACCTCATGGCGGGCTCGATCCTGGTTGAAACGGTCTTCTCCTGGCCGGGCACAGGCCTGCTGCTCAACACTGCCATTCTTCAGCGCGACATCCCGCTTCTGCAGGGCACGATCCTCGTGCTCGCGCTGATCTTCGTCGCCCTCAATCTGCTGGTCGACATCGTCCAACCCATGTTCGATCCAAGGATGAAACGCGGATGAGCGCTGACACACTTGCAAGCGGCAACGCAATGCCCCTCAGGGCTTCGCGCGGCTATTGGTCCGGCGTCTGGCTCCGGTTGCGCAGAGACCCGGTTTCGATGGCCTGCCTCACCGTTCTGGTCCTGATCATCCTCGCGTCCGCCTTCGCGCCACTCATTGCACCCGGTGATCCGTCCGTGGGCAGCGTCGCCCGGCGGCTTCGACCGGTCGGCACGCCCGGCTACATCCTGGGGACGGACGAACTCGGTCGCGATATGCTAACCCGGCTGCTTTTCGGCGGTCGCATGTCCCTGACGATGGGAATCCTGCCCGTCGCGCTCGCTCTGCTCATCGGCGGAACGCTCGGCACCATCGTTGGCTTCGTCGGCGGACTGACCAACGCTATCATCATGCGCGCTGCCGACATCCTGTTTGCCTTCCCATCGGTGCTGCTCGCGGTCGCGATTGCAGGGGCGCTCGGCGCAGGATTCGTCAATTCGCTGGTTGCGCTGACTGTTGTCCTGATCCCCCCTCTGATCCGCGTCTCTGAAAGCGCCACGACACAGGTGCGATCGCTAGACTTTGTGGAAGCCGCTCGTGCCAGCGGTGCCGGCGCCTTTACCATCATCCGCGTCCACATTCTCGGAAACATCATGGGGCCGGTGCTGGTCTACGCCTCCAGCCTGCTTTCGGTGGCCATCATTATGGCCGCAGGCCTTTCCTTCATCGGGCTTGGCGCCCGGCCGCCGACACCGGAATGGGGCCTGATGCTCAATACGCTCCGCAATTCGATCTACAGCCAGCCGCTGATCGCAGCCCTTCCCGGCGTGATGATTTTCATCGTCTCGCTCAGCTTCAACCTGCTGTCCGACGGACTGCGCAGCGCCATGGATGTGAAATGATGGAACAGGCGACAACCTCGTCCCGCTACATTCTGGAAGTCGCTGGCATGACCAAGCACTTTAATGTCGGCGGCAGCTTTGGGAAATCCCGCAAGGTGGTGCAGGCCGTCTCCGACGTAAGCTTCCGCATCCGCGAGGGCACGACACTCGGCATTGTCGGCGAATCCGGCTGCGGCAAGTCCACGACCGCGCGCCTCATCATGGGCCTGATCGGCATGGACTGTGGAGACCTTCTCTTCAACGATCGCGCCATTGGCCGCTCGGCTCGTGAGATGAAGGCGTTCCGACGCCAGGTGCAGATGGTGTTTCAGGACTCCTCGGCTTCGCTCAACCCGCGCATGACGATCGAGGCGTCGATCATGTTTGGCCCGATGGTTCATGGCGAGGATCGTGCGGAGGCCCGGCGCAACGCGCATCATCTCCTGGAACGTGTCGGCCTCGACCCCGCACGGTTCGCTGGACGCTACCCCCATGAACTGTCGGGCGGGCAGCGCCAGCGGGTGAACATCGCCCGTGCACTGGCCCTTAAACCGAAAGTGGTGATCTTCGACGAGTCGGTATCCGCTCTCGACAAGTCCGTCGAGGCGCAGGTGCTCAACCTGCTGATTGATCTCAAGCGGGAGATGAACCTCACCTATATCTTCATCTCTCACGACCTCAATGTGGTGCGCTACATCAGCGACCATGTGATGGTCATGTATCTGGGCAAGGTCGTGGAGCATGGGCCATCCGAGGCGCTCTTTGCAAATCCGGCCCACCCCTACACCCGCGCCTTGCTGGCTTCGATGCCAAGCCTCGATCCGGAAAATCGCACACTCTCGGCGCCGATCGCAGGTGATCCGCCAAGCCCCATCGACCCGCCGCAGGCGTGTCGGTTCCATCCCCGCTGCGCGCTTGCCCGGCCAAGCTGCTTGGCCATCAATCCGGCGCTCTTCGATGCAGGCCCTGAACATGTCGCGGCCTGCCATCGAAGCGATCCAAAATCGCCCTACTGGACGGAAGGAGAAGCGCAATGAGCGCCTTCACAGCGCGTGAACCCTTGCTCTCCGTGCGCGATCTGACCGTCGGCTTCAAGACGGACCGGGGTCCAATCACCGCGCTCGACCGCATCAGTTTCGACCTGGGACGCGGCGAAGTGCTGGGACTGATCGGCGAATCCGGCAGCGGAAAGAGCGTGACTATGCGTGCGCTGCTGCGCATCCTGCCGCAGAAGCGCACGACGATCTCCGGCTCCATCTTGATGGAGGGGCGCGATGTGCTCGCTCTCAAGCGCCGCGAGCTTGCCAGCTATCGCGGCAATGACGTGGCGATGATTTTCCAGGAGCCGTCGCTAGCCTTCGATCCGGTGTTCACCGTCGGAAGGCAGATCGCGGAGACGGTGGTGCGCCACAAGCAATGCTCATGGGACGCTGCCTATGCGCGTGCTCTTGAAATGCTGGAGCTGGTGCGGATCCCTTCCGCCAAGTCCCGGCTCGACAACTATCCGCACGAGATGTCCGGCGGCATGAGACAGCGCGCCATGATCGCGCTGGCGCTCGCCTGTTCTCCCAAGCTGCTTCTCGCCGACGAGCCCACAACGGCACTCGACGCGACCGTCCAGATCCAGGTGATCCTTCTCCTGCGCGAACTGCAGAAGGAACTCGGCATGGCGACCATCTTCGTCACCCACGATGTCGGCGTTGCCGCAGAGATTTCAGACAGGGTTGCGGTCATGTACGCCGGACGTATCGTTGAGATGGGGTCGGCCGCAGATGTCCTGAAGTCGCCGGCCCACCCTTATGCCCGTGGTCTTCTGTCTTCCACCATCCATGGGGCCATGGCCGGAGAGCGCGTCGAAGCGATTCCCGGCATGCCGCCAGATCTTGCCAACATGCCTTCGGGCTGCGCTTTCAGTCCGCGTTGCGCCATGGCAATGCCCGAGTGCCGGAACGTCATCCCAGCACCTGCATCGGTCGGGGCGGGCAGAAGTGCCGCCTGCATCCGGGTGGGGAGTGTGGCCGCGTGATCCGTCTTGCTCTTCTCAATCCCAACGCCAATGCCAAGACCACCGCGCGCATGACCGCCGTAGCGCGGCAAGCCGTTGGGCCCGCCGTCTCCATCGAGGGCTTCACTGCCAGATCCGGGCCGCTGGTCATTGCGGACGAAGAGGCGCTGGAGAAAGCGGCTCGGCTTGCAATCGAGCGCGGTGAGGAACTGGCCGCCGAAGGTTTCCGCGGCATTCTCATTTCCGGGTTCGGCGATCCGGGACTGGACAGGCTGCGCCGGCGCATATCGATTTCCGTCACCGGCATCGCCGAGGCCGGAATGAAGGAGGCATCGCTCAAGGGGCGAAGGTTTTCCATCGTTACCACGACGCCCGAATTGAAAGCAGCGATCATGAGGCGGGCGGTAAGGCTTGGCCACGGAAACAACCTGATTTCCGTTCGGATCGCTGGAAGTGTGGAAGTAATGTCGGACCCAGAACGTCTGGCCCAAACGCTCCTGGCTTCCTGCCATGAAGCTGTATCGGAGGAGGGGGCTGAGGCGATCCTGATCGGCGGCGGCCCGCTCGCGGATGCCGCGCGCACCATCGCCCCGATGGTGCCGGTGCCTGTCATCGAACCTGTCGCCGCCGGTGCACGTCTGGCCTGCGCCCGCGCTGGCGTCGTAGTCGGTTCGAAGGTTTGAGGCTGCTGGTCTTGCGGTAGGATCCGCTCGGGGATGACGCAAAGAAAAAGCCAACGCGGTGGTGTTCGCGTTGGCTTGCTATTGGGACGTATTACCGTCGGGCTCGTTGTTACACATGCCGAGCAATTAGTAGCGGCCCATCTTGCTGAACTGCATCGGATCGATGCCGAGCGTGGTCAGATCGCTTGCACGAGGTGCGCGGTGTTCGCGAACTGCGACGGAAACAGCGATCGCGCTTGCTACGGTGTCCAGGAAACCTCCAAAGGTTGATTGCCTACGCATTATCTTCACTCCTCTTTGTTTTGCTGCATTGCACAATAGGAATGTAGGCACGTTCCGCGGAACATGCGAGCGACGTTTTTGCATCGGCTCTATGCAATTGTGCATTGCACAAAAAGTGTCCCTTTCTGCCCTGATTTCGGGCAACCGAAAGGCAATGCATGGCCACCGGTTCCAGCGCGAGTGCACGTCGCGACCGTCCGGTATGACTGCGGGGTAAGAACCGCATGCATCCGTGCGATAGGGCATCGGCCCTATCGAAGGGGAGGGGTGCTCACGAGTTGGGCAGAGAGGCTGCCCACACGTGCCAGAAATCACGATTGCGATCTGTTGACAGTTTACTCCTATGCGGGCAGGATGCCCCTGGAGTTGGGAGAGAGTGCACTATGGCGTTGGTTACGCACAAGGACCGAGAGTACGGGGCAGTCGCCACAATCGGGCTGACAGTTCCTCAGGCAAACCCCATTGTAGAGCCGGAATTTCATGCGCTGATGCCGGATGGTGTCAACATCATCACGTCGCGTCTGAAGGGAAGCCGTACCGATTCCAAGGACCGGCTCGTTGGTTATCTGGAACATCTTGATGAAACACTGGATGCTTACGATACAGCAGAAGTAGATTGTGGTGCTTATGCTTGTACCGGCTCATCCTATATTGTTGGCCGCGAACGTGATGCTGAGGTCATGGCCGCGATGCAGGATCGTTTCGGCTACCCGGTGATTTCGGCAGCTGCGGCAATTGAAGCTGCGCTCAGGCACCTCGGGGCCGAACGGATCGTAGTCTTCGCGCCCTACCCGGATTGGTTGGCCGAACTCAGTATCGGTTACTGGCGCAAGGCCGGGTTTGACGTTGTAGATCACGCCTATGCGCCGCTTGATCCTTCCGACACGCGCAGCGTCTACAAGATCCGCTCTGACTCGGTACTGGAGAACGTATCGCGTCTGAAGCTCGACAGCGCCGATGTACTGATCCTGACCGGCACCGGCATGCCGACGATCAAGGCTATACCTGACGTCTCAACAAAGATTGGCAAACCTGTGCTATCCTCGAACTTGTGTCTGGCATGGGCGGTCATGCAGGCAACAGGTGTAGCATTGCCAGAGCCCACCCCAACCGAGCCGTTGTTTGGCGGTTGGCGCAATCGTCTTCGAGCCTAGAAAAAATCCTGCGGCACAAACGGTGCCAATACAAAGGAGGGGAACAATGAAATACAAGCTAACGAAAAGAGCGTTCATTGGAGCTGCTATCGCAGCTACAGCAATGAGCTTCACCTTGCCGGCAATGGCGCAAGACTATCCGTCTCGCCCGGTTACACTTATTGTCCCGTTCGCGCCTGGCGGAAATACAGATCTCACGGCGCGCATCTTTGCTGACGCGCTGTCAAAGCAGCTCAATCAGCCAGTTGTTGTCGACAATCGCCCCGGTGCGGGCGGCACGACCGGTGGCGGCATGGTGGCTTCTGCCGCCGCTGACGGCTACACCCTGCTTTGGAGCGGTTCGAGTCTTCTCTCGATCGCGCCTCTGCTCTACCCGGATCTGTCCTATGACATTTCCAAGGCTTACCAGCCGATCAGCCGCATCATGACCCATTCCATAGTGCTTGCAGTCAACAAGGATATACCTGCAAATACAATTGAAGAATTTGTAGCGTATGCGAAAGAAAATCCGGACGGCATCAACTATGGTTCTCCCGGCGTCGGCACCATTCACCATCTCACGATGGAACTCTTCAAGAGTGAAGCCGGCTTCGAGGCAGAACATATCCCTTACCAGGGCAACGGCCCGGCATCGACAGACCTGATCGCCGGTACGATCGACGCGATGTTCATGGGTGTGCCCCTGGCTCTGCCCTACAAGGGCGGTGAAGAGCTGAAGTTCCTGGGCGTGACCACGGCGACGGCCGACCCGAATATGCCCGAAGTTCCAACATTTACCGCCGCCGGCTTCCCGCAGCTTGAAGTATCGCAGAGCTGGTACGGCGTTCTCGGACCTGCAGGCCTGCCTGAAGATGTGCTTGCAAAGCTGTCCGAAGCTTCAAAGGCCGCTGCGAAAACCGATGACGTTGTTCGCGTTGCCGGCGAGCAGGGCATGGAAACGGTGGTCGAGAACCCCGAAGATTTCCACGAGGCCATCACCAGCACGGCCGAGACCTGGAAGCGGGTTTCCGAAGAAAACAACATCTCGTTCAAGTAACATCTTTGGGGGCGCTGGTGGGCGCCCCCGCTTTGCCTGTTATGGAGTTGGTATGACTCAGGAAATCACCACCCCGGTTCTCATCGTTGGAGCGGGACCGGTAGGACTCACCATGGCAATCGATCTGGCCTATAACGGGATCGAGTGCATGTTGATTGAAAAGACGGATGGCCATATCGATCACCCCAAGATCGGTACGATTGTCACCCGCACCATGGAATTTTTCCGCCGCTGGGGCTTCGTTGAGCAGGTTCGCACGTCGGGTTTTCCTGACGACTACAAGCTCTCCATCGTCTTCTGCACGGCACTGACCGGCCATCAGCTTGAGCGTGATGACTATCCTTCGACGGCGGAGTCGCCGATCCCCGAAGGTACGCCGCACAAACGCCAGCGTTGTCCGCAGATGTGGCTCGATCCGATCCTGCAGCGTTTCGCGGGCGAGCAGCCTGCGATCGATCTGCGCTTCCAGCATACGCTGGAGAGTTTCACCGATACGGACGAGGGGGTCAGCGCGACAGTCCGGGATGAAAAGACCGGCGAAGTGGTGACCGTCAAGGCGAAGTATATGATCGGCTGCGACGGCGCCCTGAGCATGGTGCGTACCGATCTCGGTATCCCGATGATCGGCAAGACGAAGATCAATTACTCGATCGGTATCCTGTTCCGGTGTCCCGATCTGCTTGAGATGACCCAGATCGGCGATATCGAGCGCTGTATCCTGGTTGGTCCTGAAGGCACCTGGGGCAACCTGACCGTCATCGATGGCAGCAAGCTCTGGCGCCTGACAGTTTTCGGCAGCGAGGAGCGGTTCGACATCCAGAATTTTGACTCGGAAGGCTGGATCAAGCGCGCACTCGGCCGCGACGACATTCCGTTCGAAGTCATCACCATCGTGCCATGGCGTCGTACCGAGTTGGTTGCCGAGAACTACAAGAAAGGCCATGTCCTGATCGCCGGCGATGCCGCCCATACGATGTCGCCAACGGGTGGCATGGGCGTCAACACCGGCTTTGGCGACGTTGTCGATCTTGGATGGAAGATGGCTGGCACGCTCAAGGGCTGGGGTGGTGACCACCTGCTTGAAAGCTATGAAGCGGAACGCCGGCCGATCGCTGTACGCAATGCAGCCTTTTCGACGCACAACTTCAAGACCTGGAATGTGCCCGTCGATACGTCAGGCATCAACACCCCGGGCGAGGAAGGCGATCGCCTGCGCAAGGAAATCGGCCACGCGCTTAAGGAAAACACCCGTTCCGACTGGCAGTCGTGGGGCATTCAGCTCGGCTACCGGTACGAAAACTCCCCGATCTGTGTTCCGGATGGAACGCCAGCTACGCCTGACGAATACACCACCTACATCCCCACCGCACGTCCGGGGCACCGGGCACCGCACGCATGGCTCAGTGACGGCCGCACGATACTCGATCTCTATGGCCGGGACTTTGTTCTGCTTGATTTCGGCGCGCAAGCAGATGCCGCGTCAGCATTCGTTGCGGCTGCAGACAAGGCGGGCGTTCCGCTGCGCGTGGAAGCGATCGCAGATGCGGAGATCGCCAAGCTCTACGAGCAGCCTCTGGTGCTGGTGAGGCCGGATGGTCACGTCGCCTGGCGCGGCAAGGATGCGTCCGATGCTGCGTGGGTTATCGACGTAGCCCGTGGTGCTGCGATGCTCGAACAAGCTCTTACGGCGTGAGGCGGTGATGGATCGGTATAATTTCAGCCCTATCGTTGATCGTCCGGTCTATGACTGGCCGGAGGGGAAGCGACTTGCGGTTTATATCGCGCTCAACATCGAGGCGTTCGAGTTCGGCCGCAATCCTGGCAATGACTTCACCTCGCAGCCGAGCGCGCCGTTCCACCGCGGTTATGCCTACCGCGACTACGGCAATCGCGTTGGTGTCTGGCGTATTCTGAGGCTTTGCGAAGACTTCCAGATGCCGTTGGCGATCCTCGCCAATGGCATGGTCTACAAGCAAGCGCCGCAGGTGCTGGAACCGTTCCGCAAGCGCGGCGATGAGTTTGTCGGCCATGGCCGCACGAATTCCGAGCGTCAGATCGAAATGACGCCGGAATATGAGATGGCCATGCTGGAGGAAGTTCGCGACACCATGCTCAAGCATGAGGGCGTGGCGCCGCGAGGTTGGCTGGGACCTTTCATTTCTCAGAGCGCGCAGACGCCGGAGCTGCTCAAGAAGACGGGCTTCGAGTACATGCTCGACTGGTGGTTTGACGATCAGCCCCAGTGGTTCCGGACCGATGAAGGTCCGATCCTGGCCGTTCCGTATCCGTCGATGGAGCTCAATGATCTCCCGGCCTATGTCAATCGTGGGGCGTCTGACACGGACTTCACCAAGATGGCGATCGATGCCTTTGATGAGCAGCTGGAAGAGAGTGCGCTTTATCCGCAGGTCTACTGCCTGTCGTTGCACACATTCCTGACCGGCCAGCCCCACCGAATTCGCCAGCTGCGCAAGATCTTCGAGCACATCGCCGCCCATCGCGATCGTATCTGGCTGACGACGCCGGGGGCGATTGCCAGCCATGTCATGTCGCTTCCAGCAGGAACGGTGAAGATGCCATGAGCAAGGAAGCGGTTCGAACACCCGCGTACGCTGATCAGCCCAATGTCATGGAGCGGCTTTTCCTCACCTCCAACAGTGTCGGGGGCTGGATCGCCATTGCCATAGGCTGCGTATCCCTTGCACAGGGCCTGGCCCTGGGGCTGGGTACATTGAGGCGGCTGGGATCCGGAGGGTTTCCTTTTGGCATTGGCGTTCTGCTCATCGGGCTTGGAGCGTTGTTGATCGTCGGATCTCTACGAAGAGGCGGAGCGACCGCGAGTATCCCGATAAAGGTGTCTTCTGTCCTGATCCTGGCGGCGCTCGCTTCCTTCGCTGTGTTGCTTCCGCTGTTCGGCATGATCCCTGCAGCAATTGTTCTGATGCTGTTAGTCAGTGTCGCTGTGACGGGACGTCTGGGTTTGGGCGACATCATCTTTTCATTGGCATCGAGTGTTGCGGCAGTCTTGATATTCATCAACGGCTTGGGCCTGGCACTTCCTGCTATCCGCTGGCCTCTCTGACACCAGAGGGAGGAGGAGGCAAATTTGGAAGCGTTCTTTAGTTTATTGAACGGCATGGCCCTGGCGCTGGCCTGGCCCTCGGTTCTCTATAGCATCGGCGGCGTTACACTGGGCATGATGGTTGGCGTTCTGCCGGGCGTGGGCCCGATGGCCGCCATCGCACTTATCCTGCCGGTCACATTTCACATAGCTCCCACGGATGCTTTGATCATGCTGGCCGGTGTCTACTACGGCGCACAGTACGGAGGATCGATTACATCCGTCCTGCTGAACCTGCCCGGTACGGCATCCTCGGCTGTGGTCTGCCTTGATGGTCACCCGATGGCGCAGCGTGGCCGCGCGGGCGCCGCGCTGTTCATCACCACGTTCGGCTCCTTCATCGGGAGCAATCTTGCGATCGTGCTACTGGTGATCTTTGCCGAGCCTCTGGCGCGCGTGGCACTTCAATTCCAGCCGGCAGACTACTTCTCGATGATGCTCATGGGCCTCATTGCGGCGGCTACCCTGTCGGAAGGCTCCGTCGCAAAGGGCATTATCATGGTCCTGTTCGGCCTGATCCTTGGCATGGTTGGTGCTGACGTAAACACCGGGACCCAGCGCTTTACCTTCGGATTTACCGACCTCTGGAATGGTATCAGCATTGTCGCGGTGGCCATGGGCTTCTTCGGTGTCACCGAAGTCATCCGCAACCTGGTTACGGGTGGTGAACGGGATGCCAGTGTTTACAGTGTGACCTGGCGCACCCTGCTGCCGACAAAGCAGGAAATGCGCGATTCAACGATGCCCATCGCGCGAGGGTCGCTCATTGGCATGGCCTTTGGTCTCCTCCCGGGCACCGGCACATCGATCTCCTCCTTCGTCGCCTATCTCGCGGAAAAGAAGATCAGTCGCCACCCCGAAAAGTTTGGCCATGGCACCGTAGAGGGGATGGCAAGCTCGGAAGCGGCCAACAATGCAACAGCACAGAGCGCGTTCATTCCCACGTTGTCGCTGGGCATTCCTGCTGATGGTGTGATGGCACTGCTACTAGCGGCCATGATGATCCATGGTATTCAGCCCGGGCCACGCTTCCTGACGGAAAACCCGGATGTATTCTGGGGGCTGATCGGTAGTTTTGTGATCGGAAACCTGTTCCTGGTGATCCTCAACCTGCCGTTGATCGGCATCTGGGTGAAGTTCCTCTCGGTACCATACCGGTTCCTGGCGCCCGTCGTAATCTTGCTTATTGCTATCGGCGTCTACAGCATTCAGAGCAGCACAAGCGATATCTTCTTCGTTATCGGCTTTGGTATCGCGGGTTATGTCTTAAGCAGACTTGGCTTCCAGGCCGCTCCATTGCTCCTTGGCCTGGTGCTTGGACCCATGGTGGAAGAAAACCTGAGGCGAGCGCTGCTGATCACGCGTGGAGACTACATGGTGTTCCTGGAGCGTCCGATCAGCCTGTCTTTCCTCATACTGACTGCACTCCTGATCCTCTCGTCCGTCTGGACACCGTGGAAGCGGTTCAAGAAGAAAGCCGAGGCATAGGCGCCTGAAATAAGAACGGTGGGCTCGGATCAAAGCCCACCGTTTTACGGAACTAGAGCTTGCGGAACTGATACTCGCCGTGTCCGGCGCTGTCCGAGACAATCGCGCGGTCTTTCCATACGAAGCGGCCGCGGACCATCGTATGATCGATGGTGCCCTTCAGGTCATAGCCTTCGTAGATGGAGTAGCCGCAATCGCTCTGGATGCTTTCCTTGCCGATCGTCTCGGTCGCCTGAAGGTTTAAGAAAGCCAGATCAGCATCCATGCCCTTGGCGATCCGGCCCTTCCTGGCCAGGCCCATCAGCTTTGCAGGCTTTTCCGCGGTGAGTTCCGCGATCCTTTGCAAGGGGATGCCACGCTTGTGGTGCCCCTCGGACAATGGGACCTGCAGGAATGTATCCAGTCCGGGGCAACCGGGTGAAGCGGTCCAGATGTCTCCGGCCTTCGATTCAATGCTCCTGTGGATGTGATCGCTGGCCAGCGTATCGATCTCGCCATTCGCCAGGGCCGCCCAGAGCGCTTCCCTGTCGGCGGCTTTTCGCAAGGGAGGATTGATCTTGCCGACAACCCCGATCGGAGCCTCGACGTCATGGGTGAGATAGTGGTTGCATGTCTCGATATGGATGTTGATCCCTTCGTCCCGGGCCTTGAGGGCCTGTTCGAGGGCCGGTTGCGAGGATGTGTGGACGCAGTACACGGGAGCACCGGCTACCTGCGCGAGATAGGCGATCCGGCGAATTGCCTCCGCTTCGATGAAGCCCGGTCGAGCGTCGTTCCATGCCGAAAGATCGGCTCGGCCACTGGACTTGATGCGATCCGCGAGGAGCCAGGCGATTTCCATATTCTCCGGGTGTGGGCAGAGCATGCCGCCATGGGCCGCCAACTGCTCAAGCAGGGCAAAGGTAAACCCGTCATCGATCGGCGGCAGACCCAGGCGGTCCCCCTCGGATCCGCGGATGTTCATGAACAGTTTGGCGGTGGGGACGCCGAACTCGTTTATGTAGCGAGGCACGGCCTGCAGTTGCGCCTTGGTCGCGATAACGAAATGAAAACCAAAATCGGTGCGGGCGCCCGCCTTGGTCACCGACAGGATGTCCTTGAAGTCGTCTTCATGGGGTTTGGAACTCATGACGTAGGAGATCACGGTGGTAACGCCGCCACGCGCTGCCGCCGCCGTCTCGGTTTCAGCGTCCGAGGGCTCACGCGGTCGTGCTATGTCTTTCGCGTGTCCAAGGTGTATATGTGCGTCAATGGCCCCAGGCAGAATTGTGAGGCCCGAAGCATCAAAGCGTTCGATATCCGCGGTTACAGAGTTGGGGGGGACAAGGTCGGCTATGCTGCCATCTTCGATCACAATGTCGAGCACTTCGACGCCAGTCGGACGGACGACCTGTCCTCCCGAAATTATCAGTTTCTTGGATGCCATTGCTTGTAACCCTCCATTATCTTTTGCTGTCAGCTGTGAAGCTTCAAACGCAAGGTGTCAATTGTTGACAGATTACTCGTGGCAGATTACCTACACAACAGGAGGTATTCATGGACGTCGTAGCGCTTGAGAAAAGTCCCTCGTTGAGCGATCAGGCCCTCGAAAGGCTGACCGAGCTCATTATCCGTGGGGACATCAAGCCCGGAGCACGAATCCAGGAAGCCGTCCTCGCCCGTCAACTCGGTATCAGCCGCGGTCCGCTGCGCGAAGCCATACGCCGCCTTGAGGGGCGGGGTCTTCTCGTGCGCATCCCGCACGTGGGTGTTCGTGTTGCGAGCCCCACGGTGGAAGAGATCATCGATCTCTACATGATCCGGGAGGTGCTTGAAGGTCTTGCCTGCCGTCTGGCAGCAGAGCGTCTGACGGATGAAGAACTCAAGCGTCTCCGTGATGTCCTCTTCGACCACTCTGCACACGAAGACGTCAAATCCGGTACCGGCTACTATCAATCCCCCGGCGACCAGGATTTCCATTTCCAGATCATCGAAGGCAGCCGGCAGGTTCGGTTGATCGAGACGCTTCTGGGAGATCTCTATCAGGTACTACGGTTCTTTCGCTACCGGTCGAGCATCAATCCGGGCCGGGCGAAGGCCGCATTCGACGAACATGTCAGCATTTTGGAGGCGCTGGAACGGCGCGACGGTGAGGCTGCGGAACGCCTGATGCGCGAGCATCTGCAGCATGCCCGGATGTCCATCCAGGAGACGGTAGACGTTGGCGCAGCTCCTCCAGATGCTTAATTGCAAAAGGAAACCATAGTGACCCAGACCCCAGGCTCCAGACTGAGGACCGCGCTGAATGAGAAGCGTGCGCTTCTCGTACCCGGTGTGATGAATGCCCTCTCGGCTCGCATCGCGGATGACGAGGGCTTCGAAGCACTCTATCTCACCGGTGCCGGCATCACCAATGCAAGCCTGGGCAAGCCCGACGTAGGCATAATCGACCTGACGCAGCTCTGCCTGCACCTGGCCGCAATCCGCGAAGTGACGGAGCTTCCGCTCATCGTGGATGCCGATACCGGCTTTGGCAATGCGGTGAATGTCTACCACACGATCCGCATGCTAGAGCGTACCGGCGCCAATGCTGTCCAGCTCGAAGATCAGTCGATGCCCAAGCGCTGCGGCCATTTCGACGGAAAGAGCGTCGTCAGCACGTCCGAAATGGTGCAGAAGATCAAGGCGGCCACTGACGCCCGCCAGTCCGATGACTTCCTGATCATTGCCCGCACCGATGTCTACGCGGAGCAGGGCCTTGAAGTCGCCATCGAAAGAGCAGAGCGCTTCATCGAAGCCGGCGCCGACGTGACCTTTGTCGAAGCACCGAGCCGGCCCGACGATTTCGCGGAAATTTGCCGGCGTCTGCCAGTGCCGCAGATGGCGAACATCGTGATTGGCGGAAAGACGCCGCCGATGAGCCACGAACAGCTCAAGGCGGCTGGTGTGGGTCTGGTGCTCTATGCCAATGCCGCGCTCCAGGGCGCGATGCTCGGTATGCAAAATGCGCTGCGTCATCTGAAATCGGCTGGGCAACTCGAGGAGTCGAGCGGTCTCGTGGTGACCTTCCAGGAGCGCCAGCGTCTCGTTGCCAAGCCGGAGATTGACGCGCTCGAGAAGCGCTATGCTTTCGACTGATCGTTAACATACGCCCCCGGTCATCAGGCTGAAGACAGCAGGGCCAGGAGGAAATGGAGGAGTAGCATGAAGCCTTGGGACAACATCATCCCCGAGTCTGATCTCGAACGTTATGCTCTGGCCGGATTCGGGGGCTCTGCCCCCCTCGGCAAGAAGCCCGCACTGTTGATCATCGACGTGCAGTATCGCACGACCGGCACGCACCCCATGCCGTTTGAAGAGGCGGTAAAGGAGTTCCAGACCAGTTGCGGCGACACCGCCTGGAAGGCAATTCCAAATATTGCCAAGTTGCTTGGCTATTTCCGTGAGAACAAGTTGCCGGTCATCTATCCTTACGTCGCGCCGAAGATTGCGCATGACTATGGGCGGCTCGCCGAAAAGTCTCCGGGCATCATGGGTATACCGGCGAAGGGCTATGATTTCGTCGAGGAAGTTGCACCGCAGCCCGAGGACCTGCTGCTTCCGAAGCGTCATCCGAGCGCGTTCTTCGGAACCCCGCTCGTCAGCTATCTGGTCGACCTCGGCGTCGACACGCTGATCGTCACCGGCTGCAGCACGAGCGGTTGCGTGCGCGGGACCGTCGTCGACGGCTTCTCCTACAATTTCCGCGTGGGCGTTGCCAGCGACGGTGTGTACGACCGTTCGGAAGTATCACACGCGGTAAACCTGTTCGATCTGGCCTCCAAATACGCTGAGGTAGCGCCGGCTGACGAGCTTATTGCCAAGCTCGCCGCATCGTAGTCATAGCCAAGGGGGAGAGAGCGAAGTGCTGGTTTATGAAGCAATGGCGGACGCCTTCTTTGCGGAAGGTGCCGATGTAAGTTTCACCCTGATGGGTGATGGCAATATGCACTTCGCCACTCATCTTTCCGAAAAGCCGGATGCGCGCACCTATCTGGTGCGCCATGAACATGCCGCCGTGGCCATGGCCAGCGCCTATGCAATGGCGACCGGCAAACCCGGTGTTGCATCGGTCACCTGTGGGCCGGGCGTCACCCAGCTTTCAACGGCTTTGACAACGGCAATCTACGCAAAGATCCCGGTCGTGGTTTTCGCAGGCGAAAGCCCGATCGACAAATCCTGGTACGGTCAGCGCATCGAGCAAGCGCCGATCGTGACTGCCACCGGCGCGCACTACATTCATGCGCACAGTATGGTGCGCATGCAGGAATACGTCAGGGAAGCGTTCTACATCGCTCGCACCGAGCGGCGTCCGGTTGTCATCGGCGTGCCCTATGACATTCAGCTGCATGAGTTTCCCGGGAAGGAAGCCTATCGTCCTTCGACCGACTTCATCCCGGATTTGCCTCCGCTCGCACCGCACCCCGACCAGATCGCGGAGCTGCTCGGGCTGATTTCATCGGCGCGAAAGCCGATTATCATTGGCGGGCGCGGAGCCTCGAACGACCGCTGTGCCACGCTTGCGCGCCGCCTTGCCGATGCTATCGACGGACTGCTCGCCACCACGCTCCCCGCCCGTGGCCTGTTCGATGATGATCCGTTCAGCCTTGGCATCGCGGGAGGCTATTCGACCGCGCTTGGGCGTGAGCAGTTCAAGGACTGCGACCTGGTCATTGCTCTGGGTGCGAGCCTCAACTACCACACCCAGGATGGCGGCAAGCTGTTCCCGAACGCGAAGGTTGCCGTCATCGATGTGGCGCCCGAAGGCATCAGGGACACGCTCAAGACAGGGGATCTGCTGATCCGAGGCGATGCGGTCCTGGCGCTTGAGGCGCTCGTGAGCGGGATCGAGGAACCCCGTCGCGAGAAGCTCAACCGCACCGAGCAACTGGCTGCCCGCATTGCAAGCGAACCGGCTGATCCCTATCCGTTCGACAGCAACGAATTCATGGACCCTCGCGACGCCATTGCAGCGCTCGACCGGGTGCTTCCGAAGCAGTGGATGATGGTCAACGGCACCGGTCATAGTGCGGCTTTCTCGGCCCACATGCGCGGCCGTAGCCCCGCGTCGTTCCTCACGATCCGCGAGTTTGGCGCGATCGGCAATGGCCTCTGCTATGCCGCGGGCGCCGCAGCCGCCCGGCCCAACGATACGATCGTGGTCATCGACGGCGACGGCAGCTTCCTCATGCATGTTCAGGAACTGGAGACGATCCGGCGTCACAACCTTCGGATCCTCGTCTGTGTCCTGAACGACGGCGCCTACGGGCCGGAGATCCACAAATTGCGCAAGGACGGCATCAGCGATGCAGGTTCGGTCTTCGGACGCGGTGATCTCGGCGCGGTAGCCAGGGGATTTGGCCTTCAGGGCCGGGTTATCACGAGCCTTTCGCAGTTCGAGGAAGCAGTCGAAGCCTTCCAGTCGCATGACAGTGCGGAAGTCTGGGACATTCACATTTCTGATCAGGTGGTCTCGCCAATGATGCGCCGCGCAGTTGCCAGCCGGAAGGTGCTTAAGCCTCAGTAGTCTTCAGCTCGAGCTGCGACCCATCCGGGCGCCAGCAAGCGAGAGGACGCCGATAATCACCACACCTTGCAGGATGTCCTGCGTGCCAGGCGGGAGGCCGGCAATCTGCATGGTGGTGACGATCATCACGAGCAGCATGGCTCCGAGAAGCGTGCCGAATGCGGTCGCGCTCCCGCCCGCGATTAGCGTACCTCCGAGCACCACTGCGCCGACGGACTGCAGGAGATATGGCGTTCCCATTTCAAGGAATGCGCCGCCCGCATAGCCCGACAGCAGCAGACCGGTCACGGAAGAGAGCAGGGCGCTGCAGACGAAGGTCGAGGCAATGATGCGCTTCACCCTGACGCCCGCCAGTCGCGCTGCCTCCTGGCTCTGGCCCACCGCGAAAAGCTGCCGCCCGTAGGCGCTTCGTGAAAGCAGGAAGCCGGCAGCGATGGCGACCAACACCGCAATGATGAGCATCACGGGGAGACTTCCAACCCTTCCCGTGGAAAGCCAGCCATGTAGCGGCGCGCGGCTGAACATGCCGATCCGCGCATTCACGATCATCACGCCGGTTGCAAGAATGTAGCCGCTCGCCAGCGTTGCGATCATCGCGGGGATGCGAACCACCAGAACCAGGAAGGCGTTGAAAATGCCAACGCCCAGACCAATCGCCAGCACGGCGGCGAGGGTGAGCGCAAAGCCTGCATTCGTGCCGTCCGACGTCATGACGCTGACGTAGGCTGCAAGTGTTACGGTGCTTGGGATGGAGAGGTCGATGTTGCCGCGTCCCGTAGTGATCACCAGCATCTGCCCGAAGGCCGGGAGCAGCAGGAAGGACGATGAAATGGCGATGCCGCTCAGCGAATAGAGGCTGAAGCGCGACGTGAGCACGGTCAGCGCGGCCCAGAGGATCAGGATGCCGATGAGGGGCCAGACCCAGCGGTGGCGGCGCAGGAAAGCAAGACTTTCAGCCAATTTTGCGCCTCCTCAGAGCAAGTGCCTGCAAGGCCAGGATCGCGATCAGCAGGCTACCCTGAACCGCAGCGTTATAGTCCGTGTTGACGCCGAGCGAGGCGAGCAGCGCACCGATCAGCGCCAGCGTCACCGCGCCTGCAACCACGCCCAGTGGCGCGATGAAACCGCCCAGAAGCTGGCAGCCGCCGATGACCACCGCAGCGATCGAGAGCAGCGTGAAGGAAGCGCCTGCGTTGATGTCGCTCGCATGGTTCGTGGCGGTGACGTAGAGGCCGGCAACCATGGCGAAGGCTGCGGCGATGACATAGCGCAGCATGGCATAGCGGATCGGTGACCAGCCGGCGCGTTCAAGCGCCCGGGTGCCTGAGCCGAAGGCGCGCAGGATCGTACCGGTTGGCGACCGGTCGAGGCAAACGGCGACCATTCCAGCAAGCGCGATCAGGATGAGCGGGGTCGGCAGGCCCCAAAGTGACCAGTTGAACAACGGCGCCAGCCACGATGGTGCTGAACCTCCCGGCGAGGACTGAATGGTTTGCCCCATGCCCATCCAGATGAAGGATGCGCCGAGCGTTACAACAATCGCGGGAATGGCGCGCGCCTGAATGATGAAGCCGATCAGAGCATAGCCGAGCAGGCCGGCGACTAGCGCGCCTATCCCGAGAAGCGGCGAGGCGACGAGAATGGTTGCACTCACGACGTTGATGAACCCGGTGAAGCCTCCCACGCCAAGGTCGATTTCGCTGCCGCCCACGACAAACATCTGTGCCAGCGCGATGAGCACCAGCGTCACGGCTGGCGCTAGCAGAAGTTCGAGCCCGAAGGTGGAAGCAACCAGCGGATTGATGGACGTCATGATGGCAAAGACGGCGAGCAGGCTCACGAACGGAATGGCGCGCAGCGCCGTGGCGATCACCCTGGTGCGTCCCTCGGAGGGTGCCTCCGGTGGTTTCTTGGGTTGCAGGAAGGAGGCTGCAACAATGGCTTCCTCCGAAATGTCGCTGCCCGTCAGCTCCGCGACAATTTCGCCGCCAGCGAAGACCAGTACGCGGTCGCATTGAAGGAATTCGAGATCCTCGGTGGAATGCCAGATCACCAGCTTGCCCGCGTTGGCGATCTCGCGCACCAGCCGGTAAAAATCTCCCTTGGCGGCGATGTCGACGCCGCGCGTCGGATCATCAAGGAGGATGATGTCGGCGTCCTCATCGAGCGCACGCGCCACCAGCGCCTTCTGCTGGTTGCCGCCGGAGAGGTCGAGAATATTGGAATCGAGTCGCTGTTCATCCAGGGCCAGACGGCGGGCGCGTTCACGCGCCACAGGCCGCTCCTGCCCATCGCGTACGAGCGAAAGTGGCGACCGTCTCGCAATGCGGCCGATGGAGATGTTGTCCAGTACACTCCAGAGCGGAAAAACGCCTTCGTAGCCGCGATCGCCCGAGACATAGCGGGTCCGACCGTTCCTCATGATGTCGGCCGGAGGCTTGCGCGAGAAAAGTGCAGCCAGCAGATCCCGCTGACCGCTGCCTTCCAGCCCGGCAATGCCGATGATTTCTCCCGATTTCAGCTCAATGGGTTCCGGACCGAAGCGATCGCCCGAAAGCCTCACGCGCACCTCTCCGTCACTGACGTGCTCCCGCGCGAGCCGCTCCTGGGCCGCACCAGCGCCGCCCATGGCGTCGACGAGATCGGCGATGCTTGTTCCTTCCGCTTGCCGGACCCAGACGACCTGACCGTTGCGCATGGCGACCACCCGGTCGGAGATGTCGATCACCTCGGACAGCTTGTGGCTGATGAAGATGACGCCGATGCCGCGCGCGGTGAGATTGCGGACGAAGCTGCGCAACTGCCTGCTGCGTTCCGCCCCAAGCGAAGAGGTGGGCTCGTCGAGGATCAAAAGCTTCAGCTGTGGGTCGCTCGCCGCGCGCGCGATTTCCACCATCTGCCGTTCGGCAATGGAGAGTTCTCCGACCAGCTGGCTCGTGGGCACCCGGGCGCCCGGAAAGATCCGCTCGAGTGCTTCTTTGGCAAGGCGATGATAGTCCCTCAGCCACAGCGGATTGAGCCGAGCAAATTGCGGTTGTTCGACGTAGAAATTCTCAGCGACGCTGAGATTTGGCGACAGCGACAGCTCCTGCCAGGCGATGCGGATTCCGCGCCTGCGTGCTTCAGCCGGCGAGAAGGCCGCAAGGTCCAGAGGCTCGCCCGCAAGTCTCATCGTGCCGTCACTCGGCATCGTAACGCCGCACAGAATGCGCATCAGTGTCGACTTGCCCGCACCATTCGCTCCGACGAGGCCAAGCACTTCGCCCGCATGGATTTCAAGATTGATGTCGTGGTTGGCGCGTGTGCTGCCGTAGCTCTTGCCGATCGATTGAAGCCTCAGGAGGGCTTCCCGGTTTGCGTCGAGCGGAACAGCGGTCGGCGCGGGCTCGAGCATCGCGTCTAGCATCGGCTGTAGTGTCCCTGGCCAAATGGGTGGCCGCCAGCCATTAAGCCAGCGGCCGCTCCAAGCTTCCTGATTAGTGCGATTTGTTGATCAGGTTCTCCTGCACCCACGCCTCGTCGAAACTCGGGCTGATGATCATGCCAGGCTTCAGGTCCTTGGCCATGTCGGCGAGGTTGGTCTCATCCACAGTGGCGACCGGCATGGTCATTTCCTTCGGCGGATTGGCGCCCTTGACGATCTCGTAGGCGAGCCAGAAGGCAGCGCCACCGATGCCGGGCGTGGTGTTCATGGAGGTTGTCTTGTAGCCCTTCTCGGCCTGCTTGTTCCACCAGATCACGAAGTCCGAAGAGCCGCCGCCTTCAATGATCGGCAGCTTTTCCGCGTAGGGGCCGCCAGCCTGTTCGAAAGCCTGGGCAATGCCGAAGTCATCGCTGCCGCCCTGTGCGAGCACCGCGTCGACGGGCGGCAGGCTTGGCAGCACGTTGGCAATCGCCGATTGCGCCACAGAGGCGGTTGCCTGCCCGTAGACTTCGGCCACGATCTTCACGTCAGGGTTCTCGTCAAGCACCGCCTTTTGGGCGGAATACATCAGGTTGTCGGGGCCGGAGCCCTTCACGCCGCGCACAACGATGACGTTGCCCTTGTTGCCAATCAGCTCCAGGGTCTTCTTTGCCTGCTCAGTCTTGTAACCGGTGAAATCGAAGGAAAGCTTCCAGGCGCAGTCCGCCGTTAGCAGGCTGTCGAAGGCGATGATCTTGATCCCGGCCGCACAGGCCTTTTCAGCAAGGCCGTTCAACGCGGTTTCAGACGCCGCATTGATCGCGATGGCATCGACGCCGCGCAGGATGAGTTCAGCCATCTGGCTGTTCTGCTGGGCAACCGAGCCATCGCCGTTCAGGACGACGAAGTTGGCAATCTTGCCTTCAGCCTTGGCCGTCTCGGCCTCGGCGGTGAAGGCATCCACCATCTGACGGCGCCAGGTATTACCGTAGAAGGAGTTGGAAAGCGCAATCACCGGCTTTTCCGGGTCGAGCGCAAGGGCGGATCCTGCCGATCCGGCGAATGCAGCAACAAGTACGGTGGAACACAAGAACAGTCTACGAAGCATCTTTGACCTCCCAATCAATGACGCCGGCTTGAAGCCGACGGCTCCTCCTGAAATGCTGTGGCATACTCATTATACCAATACCCCATGGTGCTCAAGCAACCATCGCCACTAGATGTCGCGCACCAGTACAAAGTAATCATCCTGCCCGACCTGACCGCCCTTGAAGGCGATTTCCAGATTGCCGGACCCGGCCGCACGATGCGCAAGGCATAGCGGCGAACCAGGTGAATTCGGCAAAGGCATAAGGCATTCCAGCGCATAGATGCCGAGTTCGGCGATCGCATGGCTGGAAGTGTCACCACCGGCGACGACGGCACGGTGAAGCCCATGCCGCGCGACAAGTTGCGCAAGCGCCTGACCGAGCGAGCGTCCTATGCGGTGACCCTGACCGGCTGTGTCGATCTGGGCGGTTTCCCCGCCCATGGCGGTAAACAGGATTGGGCTTTTGCCCTCAATCAGCGCTGCGCTGGCCTCCTCGACTGCGCGCGCAATTTCCGCAGACGAGGCCGGGCTGATCAACTGGGTGGCGGAAACCGAGATGGGCGCAAACCCCCGGTCGGCGGAAAAGCGGATCTGGCGCTCTGTGGTCGGCGACATGGACCCGGAAACAACCGCAATCGGCCCTCGCGAGCCAGGCTCATGGAACAGGCGATTGCGGCCTGCCAGCGGTGTGCCTGAGCCGGAGGCGGTGAGGGCATATTCGATGCCGGACGAGCCGACCACGAAGGGTGACTGGGCGCGGCGACGCCACAGACGTCGTCCAACAATGCGCTGGGTCTCGTCGTCCAGCACATCCAGCAGGACCACCGGCGCCGTGAAGAAAGCGTCCAGTTCCTCCTCAGACGGATCTCGCTTCAGGGTGACGAGATCGATCAGGTCGATGGGCTTTTCCGTCTGGCGGGAGAGATGCAGGCGCAGGTCGGCTTCGTCCATCGGCGTGACGGGATGACGGCTCATGACGGGGTGCCGATCGATCCGGTAATTTGACTCACGAAAGCCGGCAAAAAGGTTGCCGAAGGCCGTATAACGGCGCAGCTGCGGCGCGCCAACGACAACGGGTGTGGTTGCCTGATTGAAGACACGCGCTCCGATATCGAGAGCCCGCCCAATTGATCCCACATGCGGCGCGGAATCAAAGGTGGAGCAGATTTTGTAGTGGCAGAGTTCTGCGCCTGTGTCGCGCAGCGCCTCAAAGATCGCTGGAAGGTTAGCGTCCATCCATTGGGGCGTCTCGCTGCGGCTTGTGCCGGCGATCCCGATGGCTTCCCGCCCGGCGAACTGCGCACGCTGTCCGGTATCGGGTATGTCCGTGAACAGTACTGCTGAAATGCCGCGCAGTTCCAGCGCTTCCATCACGTCGGTTGACCCTGTCAGGTCATCGCCATACCAGGAAAGCAGCGGCGTCATGCATCACCTGGAAGCTGGCAAATGGCTATGCCATAAGCACCAAGCCGGAGCCGTTTGCCCGGGCAGTCTCGTGAGGGAAGCTGGTCGGCGTGGCGAGCCGTAGCTGCCGTTTTCTGATCCAGAACCTCTACGCGGCTGACTTGGGGCAGGGACAGTAAAACGGCTTCGTTCGTCGTGTTGGCCACAACAAGCGCCGATCCGGTGGAAAGTCCGAGGACAGCGCCGGAATTTGACGAATGAACACGGCGCAAGGGCTGCCCGGAAAGCTGTGCCAGTGCACGTGCGGCATGGAAGGCGGGTCGCCGCTTATCGTCCTCCACCACGCCAAAGGGACCCGCCAGGGCGCCGAGCGTCAGCGCTTCAAGCCCTGCGTCCGCCGTTGCAGCGGCATAGCCGATCATCCAGGCCGCCGCGAACAGCCCGCGCTGGCGTGGATCTTCCGTGACCATCGTCCGCCGGGTGCGTCCGTCGCTAGCTGCCAGCCCCGCGCCATAGGGGTTGTGGCGCATCCCGATGGTGGAGGGGCCGATGCGATAAGGTTTGTCGCCATAGATCTCGCGGACGGATGCGGTGATGAAGGGCAGGGCTTCCAGCGTCTCCATGACGCTCAGGTCGTCTGCAGCATGGACGATCGGGCTCGTCGTATGGGTCACAAAGTCGAGATGGTCGGCGGGAACGCGCTTGCGGTTCAGCTCGGTGAAATAGCTGAGCATCCCGCCGCCCAGCCGCAGGTTCGGAAATCGATCACGCGCGGCCTGGTAGATCTCGTCAAGCGGCGGACAATCCGGCCAGACGCTACCCGGCGGGGTCGATTTCAGATCAGGTGCCGGAACCACGACCAAAGCATCCAGGTCAAGGCCGCTCCGGGCAATCTCGCGGGCCAGCACATCAAGTTCCGCCGCTGGATCGGATCTGCAGGGAAGGGTGAATTCCAGCGTTACGGGGACGGGAAAACTCTGCTGCAGTCTACGGAAATTCTGGAGGGCGTCTTCACCATGACCCTGCAACGGATCATAGGAAAAGATGAGGTGGCGCGGCGCGATCGCCTGCAGATGGCTCAGCGTAGAAAGTGTCGCGGAAATTTCTTCCGGCGTGATGTTCAATCCGAAAGCGGGGGCGGCTTTCTCCGTTGGGGCCCCGACCTCGATACCAATCACGTCGGAGGCAGCCGCTGCCACTTTCCGTGCAGGTTCACCGGCGAACGTCACCGTGATGGTCTGCACCATCGTCTCACCGGCAGCCAGCACGTAAGGCCAGGGCAGGGCGAGCGGGCGAACATAGGTCTTGAACGAGGCATCGGACCAGTTGCGCTGATCTTCCATCTCGAACGTGTCGCCTTCCATGCGCACGGTCGCCCGCACCCCCGGCATCACTTCGTGGGAAATCGCCCGCATGGCAAGGAAGGGTTGCGCCGGATCGATTACCAGCGGAAAGCTGGATTGCTCGACCGTCCCGTCGACGTGTTCGACGATCGCCGGTGCGCCGGCAACACCAACGATCGGGTGAAGGATGTTGAAGCCGGTCCGGTTCGTGGAAAAATCCCGGTCGGAAACGGCGCTGACCTCGAAAACGAGCTCGCCCTCGGCCTTTCCTTCAATCCGCGCATCGAACCGCAGGGAGGCTCCACTGCCGCTCGTGCAGGTGCCGGAATATCGGACCGAAAAGCCGTCGGGGCCTTCCTCGATCTTGGCGGCGCTCAGATCTGCAGCGTAGGTGCCCCAGTTCTCGTCCCGCACGAGATAGCTGATCGCACGCACGGCTTCCACGCCGTGCCAGCGGATCGCTCGCAGGTTTCCGCCTTCAAGCGAGACTGAAAGAGCGCCAGCCCTCAACGTGCGTCGTTCCGGCTGTGGCTCGTCGGTGCCCGTCAGAAGAATGGCAAGGTCGCGGTTCATGTCAGGTCCCAAACGACAGGGATGGCGGATGCGCAAAGCGACGGTTCAGGTAATCCTGCGGATCGACGCTTCGAGTTCCTCGGGATCGAAGATGCGCTTCCAGTCGTCGCGCATCAGCATCGGCTTGCCGAACTCGATCGCCTTGTTGCACGCGTCGGAGAAGACGCCGGGCGTTTCCTCGAAGATCACTGCGGCGAGAACGTTCATGTGGCCGAGCAGGAAATCGCGGGCGGCCTCACGCGGCACACCGCGAGCGGTTACCTCGTCGAGCGCCTCACGCATGACATCGAGAAGGCTCGCGCAAAGGGTTTCGGAGAGGCCCGGTTCCAGCATTGCAAGCTGCTCGACCGATATGCGATGGGAGCGCATGACGGGAGCCCAGATGATCTTGGCGATCTCCTCACCCAGGGCATAATCCTCCTCCGGCCCCTGCATCAGGGCGGAAACGATATGCTGCTTGGCAGCTACGCCACCGAAGAAATCACGCTTCGCCTCCATCTCGGTTTCATCGTTGAAGATCGGCGGATGGCAGGGATGGGTCACGAAATACGTGAGGTCGGTGCGCGCGGGCAGGTGCCCGGCAAACGGAGCAGCAGCATCGAGGATCACCAGCATCGTGCCGGGCTTCAGATCCTTTTCTATGGAAGCAGACACCTTTCCGATGGCTGTGTCTGGCACGGCAAGGATGACCACTTCGGCGCCACTGATCGCGTTGGTCGTGTCCATGGCCTCCAGTCCGAGGCCGTTCTTCAGGCGCTCGCGTCCGGCAACGCTCACCTCCGCGCATCGCAGCGAAAAGCGGCTGTCCTTCAGCTTGCCCGCGAGCCGGTAGCCCATCTTTCCGCCGGCGCCAATCAGGGCGATCGTGGTCATGTTTCCTCCTCCTTACCGATGCGACATGGGCAACTGATCTCAAGCGCATCGTTCAGGTCCCGCCTTCAACTAGCGTTGTAAACGGTCAAGCGAATGCAGGTTCAGTCCACACCAAGGTTGCCATCACGCTAGGTCGTCACATAAGTAATGTCAATTGGTGTGATCTTGAGGCCTCGCTATGTTGTGCGTTTCGGTGAGCCCGAGTAGAAGGAATCGTCAGCTAGGAGCGTGCAATGGAACCAGTGCATAAGCGCAAGCTTTACCAGGAGGTCCTCGACCGGCTTATTGCCGCCATCTCAACATCGGAATTTCCTCCGGGTTCTCAGCTTCCGAGCGAGCGCGAGTTGATGAACATGATCGGCGTGGGGCGACCGTCCATCCGTGAGGCGATGCTGACGCTGCAGCAGATGGGCCTCATCAAGATCAGCCACGGCGAGCGCGCGCGTGTGATCAACCCGACGCCTGAGGTGATCATCAACCAGATCTCCGCAGCCATGATCATGCTTCTGGCGACGAGTTCCCGAGGGCTGGACGAACTCAAGGAAGCGCGGCTTTGGCTGGAGACGTCTCTGGCCAGCATGGCAACCCGCAACGCCACCGCCAAGGATCTGGAGGCGCTGGCGGCCTCGGTTCGCGAGCTGCAGGAGGCGCGCGGAGACCAGGCCCGGTTCGTTGCCGCAGACATGGGATTCCACGGCATCATTGCGGATATGAGCGGCAACTCCATGGTCGCTGCGGTCACCAAGGGCATGCTGGAGTGGCTCTCAAGGTTCAAGCGCGAGCTCGTTTCCGTCCGTGGGAAGGAACGGCTCACGATCGAGGAGCATGAGAAGATCTACAAGGCCATCGCCGCCGGCGATGCGGAAGCGGCGAGCCAGGCGATGCGGGACCACATCACCCGGAGCAACAAGCTTTACTGGCAGAACAATGAAGTGGCGCGTGTCGACAGTGTCTGAACTGGCATGATGACATAACATCGATTTGATGATAGTGAGCTCCTTCGGCATCTGGAGGAGCTTATGTCCGATCGCATCGTCGCATCCTATCTCATCGAGACGTGTTACCCCCTCGAACAGGCCGCTGCAGCCATGGCTGGCGAGCAGTCGAGCGGCACCTTCCGTACGATGCCGGGTGAGACGCCGGAACTGATGGCGCGTTACGGCGCCCGCGTTGATGCGATCGAGCCGCTTGGTGAGGTGGAGCAGCCGTCTCTGCCTTATGCAAGGGGCCCCAAGCAGGGTGGATCGCCCCGCCCGCAGCAGGCGCGGGTGACGATCTCCTGGAGCTTCGAGAACACGGGTGCAAGTCTCGCTACCCTGTGGTCGACAACGCTTGGCAACCTGTTCGAGCTTCACCACTTCTCCGGCCTGAAGCTCTTGTCGCTGCAGCTCCCCGATGCCTTTGCCGCGGCCTATCCGGGCCCGCAATTCGCTGTCGAGGGAACGCGGCAGGTGACCGGCGTTCATGGCCGTCCGCTCGTTGGCACGATCATCAAGCCCAGTGTGGGGCTGACGCCGGACGCGACAGCAGAGCTCGTTGACCGCATGGTCGGGGCCGGGCTCGACTTCATCAAGGACGATGAACTGATGGGCGATCCGCCTCACTCGCCCTTCGCTGAGCGCTTCGAAAAGGTGATGACGGTGATCGACCGTCATGCGGATCGCACGGGCCGCAAGGCTATGTATGCGGCCAATATATCCGGCGATCTCGATGCCATGCGCCGTCAGCTTGATATGATGGAACGCCGCGGCGGGACATGCGCGATGCTGGTGCTGAACTCGGTCGGCCTTTCCGGTGTCATCGAAATCCGCAAGCACTCGCGCGTGGTGCTGCATGGCCACCGTGCCGGATGGGGCGTCTACGACCGATCGCCAATTCTGGGCATGAGCTATCTCGCCTATCAAAAATTCTGGCGGCTGGCGGGTGTCGACCACCTTCACGTCAACGGGCTCCAGAACAAGTTCTGCGAACCCGATGAAAGCGTGCTGGCATCGGCCCGAGAGTGCCTGACACCCATGTTCGCCGAAAAGCCCTGCACGGTGATGCCGGTATTTTCTTCGGCGCAATCGGCAGTGCAGGCGGGCGATACCTTCCGCCAGCTGGGGTCTGATGATCTCATCTTTTGTGCGGGTGGCGGCATCATCGGGCATCCGGATGGTGCCGAAGCCGGTGTCCGTTCCATTCACGAAGCTTTCGATGCCGCCAGGCAAGGCATTCCCGCGGAGGTCTACGCCGAGGATCACCCGGCGCTCAAGGCAGCCCTCGCTTCGTTCGGGTGATCAGCTGACAAAGCTGCCGTCCTGCTCTACATGCGCGACGGCAGCCAGGTGGCGATACCAGGCACCAGGACAATGAGGATGGTCAACGCCGTCAGCGCCACCACGTAGGGCAGCACAGCCTTCGAGCCCTGCATCAGGTTCACCTTGGCGATGCCGCAGGTCACGAACAGACTTGCGCCCACGGGCGGGGTGATCAGCCCGATGGCGAGCCCCATGACCGTAACGATACCAAAGTGGATCGGGTCGATGCCCACCTGCTTGGTGAGTGGATAGAGCACCGGCACAAGGATGATGATCGCAGCGCCGAGATCGAGGACAGTGCCAGCGCACAGGTAGACTGCAAGGATCAGGACGAGGATCAGACCGGGATCCGTCGTGACCTCCATGATCATCTGGGCTGCAGCCTGCGGGATCTGCTCGCGCGTGATGATCAGGCCGTAGAGCGTGGCGCCCGCGATCAGCAGCATCACGACGCCCGTCGTGCTCGCAGCGTCAAGGATGATGCGCGGCAGGTCGCGCAGCGTGATCGTGCGGTAGACGACCATCCCCACGAAGGCCGCATAGGCAACCGCGATGACGGAGGCCTCCGTGGGCGTTGCGATGCCGAAGCGGATCGAGCCAATTATCACGACCGGCATGACCAGCCCCCACACGCTGGCCCGCAACGCTTCCCAGAAGGAACGAGGGGTGGGGAAGGGGCCTTTGGGATAATTGGCGCGAACTGATATCAGCCAGGCAGTGGTGATCAGCGTGGTCGCGATCAGCAGTCCGGGCAGAATGCCTGCTATAAAAAGCCGGCTCACGGAAGTGCCTGTCACTACCCCGAAAATGATCAGCGGCACGGACGGCGGTATCAGAACCGAAATCAGCGAGCCTGATGCGATGGTTGCCGCAGCAAAGGAACGGTCGAAGCCAGCACGCGCCATTTCCGGGATCATTGCTCCGCCGATCGACGAAGCCTCTGCCACGGCGGAGCCAGTCATGCCGCCCATGATGGTACCGCCGCCGATCGATGCATGGGCGAGCCCGCCTCTCATCCAGCCGAGCACGGCGTTGGCCAGATTCATGATGTCGCGGGCGATGCCGCTTTTCGACATCAGGTGGCCGGCCAGCAGAAAGAACGGCACGGCGAGCAATATGAAGCTGTCGATTGCAGCCGTCATGCGCTGTCCCACCAGCATTGGGGGGATGCCGCCGTAGGTGATTGCCGCGAGGGACGCCAGGATCAGCGCAAATGAAACCGGGACGTTGATGAGAAGCAGGCCGATGAAGCCGAGCCCTAGGATTAGCACCATGGTTCAAATCTCATCAGGTGTGTTTTGGGTAGGTCGGCGGCCGGTGAACCACGTCACCAGGATATCGCCGATGATCAATGCGGCCATGGCGTTGTACCCCGCGTAGACGTACCCCATGGGGATGCTCAGCACGGGTGAAGGCTGGTTGGCGGCAAGCTGAACCAGACTCCAGTTCGTCCAGAATGTGTAAGCAAAGAGCGCCAGCAGAAGTGCCTCGACCGTTATGCTGGAGATACGGATGAGTGTCGCATTTCCTGTATAGTGCACGGCATCCACTGCGATGTGGGCCCGGTACTTCCAAGCCAGCCATGCAGCCAGGTAGCTTACCCAGACGAACACAAAGCGCGCCAGCTCCTCTGTCCAGTTGAGCGGATTGTTCAGAACGTAGCGGGAAATCACCTGCGCCAGGGCGGCAGCCGTCATGATCAGAATTCCGAAAATGAGGGCTGCCTGAGCCAGACGCTCAATCCAAGTCCAAGCCTGACGAATGATCGCCTCCCTTATCGTGGATCGAGCAAGCCGAAGGTGACGCTGCGAAGGTTACTCCGCAGCTGCATTGATGCGCTCAAGCATTTCTGGCTTGATGTTCTGCTGGCTGGCCGCGAGATCGCGCAGCGCATCGCGGAACGGCGTGGTGTCGACTTCCACCACTGTCATGCCGTTTTCCTTGAGCTTTGCCAGATAGTCCGCCTCCAGCTCCGCAGACTTTTCGCGCTGGAAGGTTGTGGCTTCCTTTGCAGCCTCGGAAATGATCGATTGCTGTTCCGGCGTCAGGCTGTCCCACTTCATCTTGCTGAAGAGGGCGACATGCGGGCCGTAGACGTGCCCGGTCAGCATGAGGTGACTCTGCACCTCCCAAAGTGCGTTCACGTAGATGACCGTGATCGGGTTCTCCTGCGCGTCGATGACGCCCTGGCCCAGGCTGGTGAAGACTTCACCCCACACCATGGGAACCGCAGATGCTCCCAGCTTTTCGAAGGCAGCCATGTGAACCGGGTTCTGCATCGTGCGCAGCTTCAATCCGGAGAGATCTTCCGGTTTCGATATGTCCTTCTTGGCGGTCAGGTGACGCCAGCCGTTCTCCCACCAGGCAAGGCCGTGGATTCCGCGACTGTCGAAGGTCTGCAGCAGTTCGCTGCCTACGTCGCCATCCAGAACGCGATAGACGTGGTCGGAATCCTTGAACAGGAAGGGCAGGTCAACCACAGCAAGGTCGGGCGAAAATGCCAGCAGCGGACCTGTGGAAACGACCGCCATGTCGACCGAGCCGAACTGCAGTCCTTCCACCATTTCCCGTTCCTCGCCTAGCTGACGGTCGGGATAGACTTCGATCTTGATATCGCCGTTAGAACGCTCCCCAACCAGCTTTGCAAAATGCTCAAGCGCAAAGTGTGTGGGATGTCCGGTGGTCGTTCCGTGACCGGCTTTGATCACTGTTTCCGCAATCGCGGGCTGTGCCAGCGCAGTCGCCAAGAAGGCGGCGCAGATTAGACGTCGCAACATTGATGATTCCTCCCTCGTCTTCGACGCTCTTTCCGGGGTGATGCCCCAAAATCCCTCCAAAGTCCGCAAAACCTATCAGCTCATCATACCATTGTCCACATGGATACGGGGGCACAAGAGCTGCCTGTGGAGAGAAGCTCCATGCCTCTCTTGTGAAATACCTCATCTGGGCCTATAGCTACTCATATGATGACCTTACATGTGGAGGAGAGGCCGTGGCCACGTCAATTGCTATCCTAGGTTCCGGCGGGAAGATGGGTTTCCGCATCACGAAGAAGCTTGTCGACGCCGGATATGATGTCCGCGCCGTAGAGATCAGCGACGCTGGCCGTTCACGGCTGGCGGAAGCCGGCATCACCGCCACGGATGCGGAAACGGGTGTCAGAGGCGCAAAGGTTGTGGTTCTTGCCCTGCCGGATAACATCATCGGCAGGGTAGCGGCCGATCTGTCCCCGCAGCTGGAAAGCGGCACGATGCTGCTCATCCTCGACGCTGCCGCCCCCTATGCCGGGGACCTGCCGGATCGGCCGGATCTCACCTATTTCGTCGGCCATCCTTGCCATCCCCCGCTGTTCAATGACGAGACGGAATGGGATGCGCGGCGCGACTACCATGGCGGCATTGCCAAACAGTCGATTGTCTGCGCCCTGATGCAGGGACCCGAGGAACACTATGCCCTCGGCGAAGAAATCTGCCGGGCAATGTGGTCGCCGATCATCAACGCCTACCGGGTGACCACCGAGCAGCTCGCGATACTGGAGCCCGGGCTTTCCGAAATGGTGGCCATGCCCTTCGTCGACACGATGGTGGAGGCGGTGGAGGAATGCGAAAAGAAATACGGAATTCCGCGCGAAGCGGCGATGGACTTCTTGATCGGCCACCTCAATGTCGAGATCGCCATGTGGTTTGGCTTCTCGCCTAAGGTGCCCTCGGATGCAGCCCTTCGCCTGATGCGTTTTGCCAAGGGCGTGGTGGTGCGCGACGAATGGCGTGACGCGCTGTCCCCCGCCAAGGTGAAGGAAGCTGCCGAGTTGATCGTCTATGGCAAAGGCGCCTGACACGCGGCCGGTCGCCGTCTCCACGGCCTTGTTCGACGGATATGCAATGGACGTGGCGATCGATGAGATCGCCGCTTCCGGCGCATCCCATGTGGAGCCGGCCTATATCCGTGGATATGTGGAATTCGACGAATCCGCATTCAGCGGCTCCGCAGCATCCGCGATGGCGCGGCTGCTCGGCGAGGCAGGGTTGAGCAGCATCGCGGTCTCTGCGCATCTCGACATGGCCTTGCCGGAAGCAGCGGACATGCTGCGCCGGCGGCTGGCCTTCGCACGCCATATCGGCGCCCGCTACGTCATCACCAACACGGGATCGAGGAGCGGGGCAGACACGATCTGTCGAACGCTTGAAGCAGTGCTCCCGTTCTGCGAGCAGGCTGGCGTCGGACTGGCTTTGGAAAATCCTGGCCACGGAGAAGGCGACCTGATCGGCAATGGCGCTGAGGGTCTGGTGCTCGTGGCGAAGTTCGGTTCCCCATACCTGCGCCTCAATTACGATGCGGGCAACATCTACACATATAGTCGTGAGGCGCTGCTCCCCGAGAATGATATTGCCGACGCCCTGCCTGCGATCGCGCATCTGCATCTGAAGGATGTGGCAAGTGACGAAAGTGGCTGGCGATTTACGCCACTCGGAGAGGGCAGCATCAACTATTCCGCGCTCTGGGGGCAAATCCCTGCTGACCTTCCCATCGGCATCGAACTGCCGCTCAGGCTGGAACGGCCGGGCAGAAGTGATCCGGTTCGCCGAGCGGAACCGCTTCCGCTTCCGCAGCTGCGAGCAGCGCTGCAGCGCTCGCTGGCATTCGTCGGCAAGCTATCCGGTTAGTAACATAATCAACGGCTAGAGTGCAGCGTCACTTGGAGCGAATCCGATACGTCGGTAATTTGCCCGGGACGAGAGAAGATGCGCAGCCATGGCGGCCTTGGCCCAGTCAGCGTCGCGCTCCTTGATCGCATCCAGTATCTCGCCGTGCTGTCGATTGCTTCGAACCAGCTGGTCAGGACTCCAGTCATTGAACGTTGGGCTTACGACAGGCTTTCGGGCGACCATGTTGACCAGATCGGCAAAGACCTGTTTGCCTCCCTGCGCCCAGATCACGCGGTGGAACCGCGCATTGAGATCACGATAGCGGCGCCTGTCAGGATCGGCTGCCTCCAGCACTTCATCCATTTCCTGATGCAGCTTGGATAGTTCATCCACAAAGGCCCTATCTGACTTATCGATCGCCATGCCGACTGCAACGGGCTCGAGAACCGAGCGGGCCGTGAAGATATGGATCACCTCTTCCGGATCAAGTTCGGCAACCACGGCCCGGCGATAGGCTTCACGGCGGATGACGCCTTCTGCCTGCAGACGGCGCATCGCTTCGCGGATCGGTGTACGGCTGACGCCGATTCGGGTGGCAAGCTCGCTTTCGGGTATGACATCTCCCCCGAGGTAAACCCCCTCAGCGATCAGACTCCGTATCTTGAGGTAGATGTCATCCGCGATATTCTTCATGCGCCACCCTGAATCAGTCCAGGCCCCGAGCCTTGATCCACTCTGAAACTGTAGTTGTTGCCAACGCAAGCTCATTGGGCTGGTTGACGAAATAGTGGTTTGCGGCTTCGATCAGTCGGAACTCGCGGTCCTCAGACTTAACGGCATCGAAGATTTGGCGGGTGTGGGGCTGCGGCACCGCATCGTCTGCTCCGCATTCAAGCGCGAGGAAGGGGACCGTAACCTCACGCGCCGTCACCAGGCTGTTGGCTCTGGTGTGCTCCAGCGACCATTGCGAGAGCCAGCTGCGCAGGGTTGCAATTCGTCCGAGCCCCACTGGTCCAGAGTTTACCGTTTCTGGCTCGCCAAGATACGACCATCCCGGTTTACGATTGTTGGGGTCAATCGTCGGGTCGAGAAAACGGGGATCCGCCATCGTTCTGTGCGTGACGAACACACGTTCTACCTCACGGCCGCCGCGACGGCGTAACATGTCCAGCGTTTCGAGCGCTCTCGTCGTGATCCGCCCCATCCGTTCCTGCTGCGCTTGGCGGTAGCGGCTGACGAACTCCTCTGAGTAGGGCGGTTTGACGTTGCCGCAATAAAGATCGAGCTCAGGGTCGCGTGCGTCGGGGTTGTTCTCATCCAGAACCGAGGCATCCAGCCATTCGGTAAGAAGCAGGGCGCGCGAGGAATGCGCGGCCAGGTTCATCACCGCATCCGCAGGGATGAGGCTAGCACCCTTAACATCCACGGGGTCGCCTGCAGGCGTTTCGGTTAAGGTGGGGTTCTCGGCCTGTGACTGGTAGAGCATGGTCAGCGACCCGCCACCACTCCAGCCGCAAAGCAGCACCTTGTCATAACCCCAATCCTCCCTGGCCGCCCTTATCCATGCGCCAAGGTCGATGACCACGTTCTCCATGATGAGGGCGGTGTCATTCCGCTGATAGCGGCTTCCTGCACAAAGTACGTGGAAGCCTGCAGCAGCCATGGAACGCGGAAAGGGAAGGAGCTGCAAGGTCGAAGCCGGATGCATGAAGACCAGCAGGGTCTTTGAAGAGGGGTGGCTTTTCGGCCGCAGCAGTACTCCCTCCAGATTGGTCACGCCCTGCGAGCCATTGAAACCATAGGTTTCCGTAAAGCCGCGCGAAGCCGCAAAGGCGATGTGTTTCCAGTCGAAAACCAAATCGTGCATCTGTTCTCCTCGGCCGCTCAAGTGAGCGTGCCCGCGTCAGCCGCCTGTGTGATCTGCCCGAGCTGCGGTCGTGGCAGTCCGGAATCCTCAGAACCGTAGATGTGACAGCGAACGCCCTGACCGCTCTGGCCCGCGATCAGCTCAGGCTCGATTCTATGACAAAGCTCTGTTGCATAGGGACAACGCGGAGCAAAGCGACAGCCGGGAGGAACGTTCATTGGCGATGGCACATCCCCTGAGAGCTCAGGCAGCTCCGTCTTCTTGTCGTCACTCACACGCGGAATGGCGGCCATCAGATGCCGGGTATAGGGGTGCAGAGGCGAGGTGAGAACGTCGTCTGCCGCGCCTTCCTCGACGATGCGCCCCAGATACATCACGGCAACGTGGTCGCAGATGTAGCCCACAGTTGCGATGTCGTGGGAAATGTAGAGGACCGCCAGTCCAAGTTTCTGGGATAGTTCATCCAAAAGTTCCAGTACGGAAGCCTGGATCGACACGTCCAGCATCGACACCGGCTCGTCGGCGACGATGAACTTCGGCTCGAGTACAAGCGCCCGGGCGATTGCAACGCGCTGCCGCTGGCCGCCGGAAAGATCTGACGGGAAACGGTCAATATTGTCGGCTGGGGGAATGCGCACGAGATCAAGCGCCCTCGCGACCTTCTGGCGACGCTCGGCTGCATTGCCGATACCGTGAATGAGGAGCGGCTCCTCCACGATCTGGCCAATGGTCAGGCGCGGATTGAGCGAGGAATAGGGGTCCTGGAAGATGATCTGGGCTTCGCGCCGATAATCTTTCAGCCGCTTGCCCTCGATCTGCGTGATGTCCTCGCCACGATAGAGAAGCTGGCCGCTCGTCGGTTGATGCATCCGCACCAGCGACATGCCGAGCGTGGACTTACCGCAACCGGATTCGCCCACGAGGCCGACGATCCTGCGTTCCTTGATGCAAAGGTCCACGCCATCAAGAGCCCGGGCGACGGGCGGCTTGGCGCCAAGGAGGGCACTGACGATACCCGAGCGACCCTGGAAGTGGGTCTTCAGGTCCCGCGCCTCAATGACTGTTGCGGCCTCGGCATCGATGTTCTTGAGGATGGTTGCTTCAGCCGTCATGCCGCAGATCCCATTCTGCGCCACGTTTCAGGCCGTGACGCTGCCTCGCGGAATTCAGAGGCGCGGTCGATATAATGGCAGGCTGCGGCCTGCATCCCCTCCGATACGAGAGCCGGCGGGTCGTTGTGGCACCTTTCGGTGGCAAACGGGCAGCGTCCTGCAAAGCGACAGCCCTTCGGCGGGTGGAAAAGGTTTGGCACAACCCCTGGTATCGAGATCAGGGGCTGGCGTGGTTCACCTCTCACGGGCAGGCGCGGGAACGCGTTCTTCAGGCCCATCGTGTAGGGATGCAGCGGCCGTTCGAGCACGTCTTCGGTCGGTCCCTTTTCGGCAACCTTTCCTGCATACATGACGACGGTATTCTCGCAGGTTTCGGCAACGACCGCGATGTCGTGGGTGACCAGGATCATCGACCGGCGCATGTGCTCATGGATCCCACGGATGCGCTGAATGATCTGTGACTGCATGATGGGGTCGAGTGCGGTCGTCGGCTCGTCCGCGAGCAGCATTCCTGCATTCAGCGCGAGCGCCATCGCGATCACGGCCCGCTGGCGCATCCCGCCGGAGAACTGATGCGGGAACTCGTACAAGCGCGCTGCCGGCATTCCCACGAGGGCGAACAATTCCTCCGCGCGTGCCCATGCGGTCGCGTTCGAAACGTTCTCATGAGAGCGGATTGCTTCGACGATCTGGTCGCCGATGCTGTAGACCGGATCAAGCGAGTTCATTGCACTCTGGGTGATGAGTGCAACCTTTACCCAGCGAATGGCCTGAAGCTCGCGATCCGAAAGGCCGAGGATATTTTCGCCATTCAGAAGCGCTAGGCCGGAAATCCGTGTGCCATCCGGCTGCAAGCCCATGATAGCCTTTATGACCGTGCTCTTGCCGCAACCGGACTCCCCCACGAGCCCGAGGTTGGTGCCAGGCTTCACCTCGAAGCTTACGTCGTCCACGGCCTGGAAGATCCCCCGTGCAATCGAGTAGCCGACCGAAAGGTTTTGCACCTGAAGGTGGGCTGCTGGTTTCGCTGCCAACCGATCGTTCAGCTTGGCGAGTTCAGTGGACTTCCGGCCCGGTTTTTCAAAGGTCGTAAAATTCATTTTCGCACCCGTAGACGGGGATTGGTCTGTTCTTCATAGGCGCGGCCAATGAGATAAAGAGACGATACCAGCATCACCAGCGCCACCGAGGGCGGAATGACCCACCACCAAGCCGTGCGTAAGTTTCCCGAGGAAAAGGCCGTGTTGAGCATTTGGCCCCAGCTCACAACCGTCGGATCGCCCAGGCCAAGGAACGACAGGCTCGCTTCAGTCAGCACCGCGAAGGCCACCGACATGGTCACCCAGAGGAAGATCACTCGGACGATGTTGGGCAGGATGTGGCGCATGATGATCTGGAAGTGCGAAGCACCCGCGGCACGCGCCCACTTGACGTAGACACGCTCACGCTCAGTCAGCACCGCTGATCGAATGATACGTGCGCCGTTGCGCCAGAACAGGATTGTGATGACAAGAATGATGTTCTCGACGCTGGGTCCAAGCAATGCAACGGCGACGATTGCGAAGGGCAGGGTGGGAATGGATAGGGCAATGTCCGTGATGCGCATCAGGATATCGTCCACATATCCTCCGAAATAGCCGGAGATGACGCCCACCACGGTTGAAATGAACCCGACAGCGACGGCCGCCACCAAGCCCACCAGAAGGGCGATACGGAAGCCGTGTAGGAACTGGCTCAAGACGTCGTTGCCGAAGGACGTGGTTCCCAGCAGATGTGCCGAAGTGGGTGGCGAAAGCCGATTGAGCCGTCCGGTCTCTGTCATCATGGCCTTGAAGGGTTCGTAGGGCGAGATGTACGGAGCCAGGATTGCGATGACGATAAACGCAAACAGAATGGTGAGGCCGGCAAGCGCGAAACTGTCACCGGCTACCAGCCGCAACGACTGCCCAACTGCACTGAGCCAGCTGCGGCCTTTGATCGCCACGGGTTCGTTGGTTGAGTTAGCCTGTGTCATTTGTAGACCACGCGAGGATCGAGTTTTCCGTAGACAAGGTCGGCCGCAAGGTTGGCGAGCACGATCATGACCGCCAGAAGGAAGAAGGCGGCCTGAGCAAGCGGATAGTCCTGGCGGGAGACGGCGAGCACCAGTTCCCGTCCTACACCCGGCCATGAGAAGACGATCTCGATAACCACGATGCCGGCGATGGTTTCGGCGAGTGCCGGGAAGAGCCAAGTAATGAGCGGCAGCATCGAATTGCGGGCCGCATGCCAGGCAACGCGGCTCTGCGGCACGCCCTTGGCGCGCACCAGCTCGATGTAGTCTTCCGTCCGGTTTTCAACCACGCCGGAGCGCATCAGGAGCAGGTTTTCGGGCATGAAGTAGATGATGACAGCGATCAGGGGCAGCGCCAGATGATGCAGGAACTCGAGCGTGAAGTAGCGGGCGAACCCTGTTCTGTCGCCGGGGTCACCCATGCCGAATTCGGGAAACCAGCCAAGTGTGCTGGAAAAGATCGTGAGTAGCGCGATGCCGATGACGAAGTTGGGTACACCGCGAATGACGGTGGCAAGGAAAATACCCATTCGCTCCAGTTTGCCGCCACGCCTTGCCCAACCGACGGCTGTACCGAGCACGGCACCCAGTGCTGCACCCAGCAGCAATCCCGGAACGGCGATCCAGAGCGTGTTGATGATGAGCGGCGTCAGTACATCCCAGACAGGCTTGCGGTAAAGGAAGGAATTGCCAAAATCGCCCTGAAGAATATTGGCCAGATAGGCAATGTATTGATCCCATAGAGTTCCGGTCAGGCCCCATTCCTGGAGCAGTTTTTCACGTGCCTGCTCGGACAGGCCGCGTTCCAGAAGCATCGCGGTCGGGTCAGCAGGCATCACGCGAAACATGAAGAACATGATCGTGGTGACTGCCCAGACAACCAGGACACTTTGGGCAAGCCGACGCAGTATGTAAGCGCGCATGGCTGACACTTACTCCGTTCAACTGGAAGAATGGCAGCGAGATTGATGGCCCCTGCGGGGGCATCCTGTCTGGCTGGAGAGTGTTGGGTGCCGGCTGACCAGCACCCAACCTAAGTGTGGTTACTTCTTCGGGTAGTGCAGGCGACCGTCGGAATCCCAGCCGTAGCCGGCTTCCTCCAGCACCTTGCGGGCGCCGTCGATGTCGAAGGCTATTTCGGGAAGGTCGGAGTTATACCACATGCCGAGCATGCGCGGTACCGGACCTTCGGCCGCCGGTATCGCAAACCCGAGCCAACCCTCAACGGCTGCGCGTTCCTTGGATGTGGCCATGCGCATTGCCTTGCGGAAGGCAGGATCGGTGAACGGAGCCTTCGAGTTGTTGAGCCAGACCAGCATCGAGCCGTGAGACGGGATCTCCTTGAACTCAAGCTGGTTGTACTGGTTGGCAAGATCGCTCATGGCCGCAACAGGCAGAACCATCGTCGCAATATCGCCCGTGCCCGAGATCATGGCCGACCGGATTGCATCCGCCTGTCCAAGCGCCAATCGACGAACGCCATCGTATTCAGGTGCGTGGAAATGGTCCTTGAAGGTTTCCAGTTCATGGACTTCGTTGACGCGCCAGGTCTTGAATTTGAACGGCCCGCTGCCGACTACCACACCATCGGCAACGACGTCGCGCGCGACCATGTCGCCTTCATAGTTTGCCCAGTGGTGTTCCGGCAGAATGAAAGCGTAGGGCAGCACCGTAGTGATGAAGCTAGCGTCCGGTGTCTTCAGCTTGATGTTGAAGGTGAGATCATCGACCTTTTCCGCGCCAGCGAGGTTTGAAATGCGCGATGACATTGCCGGCGGCTGCAGTTCGACCACCTTGTTGATGGTGAAGACCGCATCATCCGCCGTGACTGCCTCGCCGTCATGGAACTTCATGTTTTCGCGAAGCGTGATCTTCACCGTCGTCGGTTCGACAAACTCCCACGACGTAGCAGCCCACGGAATGGTCTCGCCCTTGGAGTTGTTCTTGGCGAACGTGTCGTAGACGAAACGGATCCAGCCGACTGCACCCTCTTCTGCCATTGGGTTATAGGTCGTCACATCCTCATAGTGTGCCCAGTCGAACCAGCGATCATCGGTCTTGGGCTTTGCCGAAAGCCATGGGTCAATGAGTCCCTCATGAGCCGCGACGGGTTCGGGAGAGGTTACATTCTCCCACTTGTCGCTGTTCCAGACCATGCCATAGACAGTGTTCGTGGCTGGCCACCAGGGCATCACATCGTAGAAGTGCTGTTGCGCCTGTTTGGCGAGAGCAACACGCTCTTCCGTATTCACCAGTTCGCGCTGCTTGCGGACCATTTCGGTGTAGGGCTCATCGCACCATTTCGCGCCGTTGCGTCGTGCACCGCAGGCGCCAAGGTCGTGAAGCCAGTAGGTGGGGTCAACACGGTCCGGATCAGCGCCCACCGTAAATACGGCCATGTCTTCCAGGCCGCCACCCACCATGATGTTCGAGATGAAGGTGCTGAACTGCACCGGCTGCATCTTGAACGAAAGACCGAGCTTGCTCCACTCCTCGCTGAGGACGCGAGCCGACTGCTCGTACATGGGTCCCATGTCAGCCGCGTAATACGCGATCTGAATGTCCGGCACCCGTTCTCCCAGGTCCTGCGCGAACGCAAAACCGCTTAGTGACATTGCAATAGGTAGCGCCAATGGCGCGACAAGCTTCCGCGTCGACAGTTTCATCGATAGCTCCTCCTCCCATTTCTGGCCTGACCGGAACCTCGTGCGTCCTCCCGAACAAGAATTCCGGCATCCTGGCAAAAAATGTGTGCCTGTCAAAACTGTATACCTTTCTGCCCAATGTCAACAACGATCGGCTTGATTTTTCTTGGCAACGTGCAAAAGTGAATGCAGTTATCGGGGCGTTGAGGCTGCCCCTGCGCGAAACACTTGTTTCGGGAGGAGGAAAATTGAGAACATCATGGGTTCCGGGCTCTGAAGATCCCGAAAGTGACTTTCCGCTTGGCAATCTGCCCTACGGGGTTTTCAGCGAAGCTGGCGGCGCACCTCGCTGCGGCGTGGCCATCGGCTCGATGGTACTGGATCTGGCTGGTGTCGAGGAAGCTGGTCTTTTTGGGGACAGCACGCCGCTCGGCTTCTCCGAAGGCGCACTAAACCGCTTCATGGAGACAGGCCCGCAGAGCTGGGCAAGGGTGAGAGATCGGCTCAAGGAGCTCCTTGCAGCGGACGGCTCGCCCGATCTTCGCGACAACAGCGCCCTGCGTGACCGCCTGCTTTTTCCGCTGGATCAGGTGCAGATGTATCTGCCGATCGTGGTTCGAGGGTACACGGACTTCTATGCCGGCAGGCAGCATGCCTTTAATTCTGGATCGATCTTGCGCGGCCCGAAAAATGCGCTGACGCCGAACTGGCCGCATATGCCGATCGCCTACAACGGCCGTACGTCCACCGTGGTTGTTTCGGGTACACCGGTGCGCAGGCCGCTCGGGCAGACAAAACCTGCGGGTAGTGAAATGCCGCTCTTCGGACCGTCCAAGCGACTGGATATCGAAGTTGAGTTTGGTGCCGTTGTCGGCTTGGGCACCGAACTCGGCCAGACCCTGACGGTCGAGGAAGCCTGGGAGCGCATATTTGGATTTGTGCTGCTGAACGACTGGTCGGCGCGCGATATTCAGCGCTGGGAGGGCCAACCCCTTGGACCGTTCCAGGCAAAAGCCTTCGCGACTTCCATCAGTCCGTGGGTCGTCACCCGCGCTGCCCTTGAACCGTTACGCTGTGCCGGCCCCGAGCGTGATCAGCCTCTGCTTCCCTACCTGCAAGAACCAGCCAACTATTTCTTCGATGTCACGATCGACGCGCATCTGACGCCTTCCGGCGGCAAGGCCAGCCGGATCGTCCGCACCAACACGCGCCATCTCTACTATTCTGCACCACAGTTGCTGACGCATCACGCCATCGGCGGCTGCAGGATGCAGTCAGGTGACCTGCTTGGCTCCGGCACCATTTCCGGTCCCGACAAAGGCAGCTTCGGCTGCCTGATGGAGCAGACCTGGGGCGGCCGCGACGAGGTAACCCTGGAAAATGGTGGAACGCGGAACTTCCTGGAAGACGGAGACACGGTGACTTTCTCCGGCTGGGGTGAGGTCGATGGACGGAGGATCGGATTTGGAACCTGCGAAGGGAAGATCCTGCCTGCGCTCGAACGAATTGGATTGGGACACTGATGCGTATATGCCGCTTCAACGATAATCGACTAGGCGTAGTCCTAGGTAAGCATGTCCATGATGTTTCCGCGGTACTGGAGCGTCTTCCGACCTTCCGCTACCCCTTGCCGGAGCACGATCCGCTGATGGCAGCGCTTCCTGAGCTTCGTACGGCAATGGAGGAACTCGCCGACCGGGCAGAGCCGCTGCCGCTGAACAGCGTCAACCTGCTCTCACCAGTTGCGTCGCCGCGAAAGATCGTCGCCGCACCGGTGAATTACCGGCTCCACCATGAGGAAGCGCTTGCCGACGAGAACATCCATCACGGCACCAACATCCTGCCGATCGACAAGGCTGGGCTGTTCCTCAAGGCAACGAGTGCGCTGGTAGGCCCCTCGGCGGGGGTTGAGATCCGTTTTCCAGGCGAGCGCAACGACCACGAGATCGAGCTTGTCGCGGTTATCGGACGACGCGCCGACCGCGTGTCCCGCGATGAAGCGCTTTCCTACATCGCTGGCTACGCCATCGGTCTCGACATGACCGTTCGCGGTACGCAGGAGCGCAGCATGCGGAAGTCCTGCAACAGCTATGCAGTGCTCGGACCTTGGATGGTCACCGCCGACGAGATCCCCGATCCATCGAACCTGGAGATGGAGCTCACCGTCAACGGTGAGACCCGTCAGAAAGCTTCAACCTCTTATCTGTTGCGGGACGTGGCGACCCTCATCGAAAGGGCGTCGTCCTTCTACACGCTGATGCCGGGCGACCTGCTTTACACCGGTACGCCTGAAGGTGTGGCGCCGGTTGAGGCGGGCGACAGGATCCATGCTCGCATCTCCGGCATCGGCGACATGGATGTTCTGGTCCGGTGACAAATCTAGTATCTCCAGGGGCACCACGACAATGAAAATCCGGCTTTACAACTATTTCCGGTCTTCAACGTCGATCAGGGTGAGGGTGGCGCTGGCGCTCAAGGGGCTGGAGTACGAATACATCGCTTTGAACCTGCGCAAGGATGAGCAGAGGGCCAGTCATTTCCTGGCCATCAATCCGCAGGGGTTGGTGCCGGCACTCGAGATCGACGGCACCATCCTCACGCAGTCGCTTCCCATCATGGAATATCTGGAGGAGCGATTTCCTGACCGGCCTCTGCTGCCCAAAGACACCAGCGGGCGTGCGCGCGTGCGCGCCCTGGCATCGATGATCGCCTGCGAAATCCACCCGCTGAACAATCTCCGTGTCTTGCGCCATATAGAAGATGTCTTTGGTGCAGATGCGGAGGCGCAGAAGGCGTGGTTCACACATTGGGCCGTCTCAACGCTGACCCCGATGGAGCAGATGCTTGCTGCAGACAAGCGTACGGGCCGCTTCTGCCATGGCGACGAGCCGGGGCTAGCCGACATCTGCCTCTTTGCGCAGCTGATCAACAATCGCCGCTTCGGCGTCGACGCGGAGCAATGGCCGACGCTGTTGCGGATTGGAGCGGCCTGCGCGGAGCTACCGGAGTTCGCTGCTGGCGTTCCCGACGCGCAGCCAGACGCTCTATGATCCGCTCTTGTACTTGTTATAGACCAGTTCCGCGCCGGCGAGGTCTTCGCGGGCGTTGCCGACAGCCTTGAACAGGGTGATCTCTGCGCCGTCCCGTCGACCGGAATGCTTACCGCTCGCAAGATCGGTCAGGGTGGCGGCGATCCGGTCAAGGCTGAAATGGCTCTCGTCAACGGCTGACAGGATATCTCCGGACTTGGCCGGCGCTTCCTCGGTGTCGACAAAGACGGTTGCGCGGGCGAGGCAGGCGCCGTCCGCCTCCCGCATGTCGGGCTTGAAGCTGCCGATCAGATCGAGGTGCGTTCCAGGCCGCAACTTCGCACCTTCGATCAAAGCTTCAGAGGAAAGCGTCGCGCACGAGATGATGTCCGCATCATAGCCGTCCTCGATCGACATGATGGCACTGGCATCGAAACCCTGCGCCTGCAACGTGCTGGCGAGATCGACCGCATTGTCGTGCGTGCGGCTCCAGACGCGGATGCGCTTGATGTCGCGCACGGCCGACATCGCCGGGGCAATGAGACTTGCAATCCGTCCCGAACCCACGATCAGGAGGTCACTCGCGTCCTCTCTGGCGAGATAGGAGGCGCCAAGCGCTGCTGCGGCGGCCGTCCGATAGGCAGTCAGAACATCGCCGTCGATGTTCAGGAGCGGCACGCCCGTTCTTGCATCGAACAGCACGTAGGTGCCGTGAAGGCCGGGCAGACCTTTAGCCGAATTCTCCGGAAAGACATTGATGATCTTGACGCCGTAGAAGTGCTCGTCCCACGCTGGCATGATCAGCGATGTGCCGCCGCCGATCGGATGCGTATGGCGCAGGGGGACATCGACGTTTCCGCGGAATGCGTCGCGAAGAGCTTCGATTAATTGAGGGAAGTCGAGGCTTTGCTCCGTTGCCTGTGCGTCGAGCGTCTTCATTCTGCACCCTCAAGTTTCCGGTGAACCCATAGTAGATCGATGCTCACCTTGCGCAAGTCGGTTCAACTGCACGCCGTGGCAATGAAGACGCCGGCGAAGGTGAAAAGCGTCGCGGGCACGGCTAGTAGCGCCGCGCCAGCCGCGACGGAAAGCATGAAGTGGCTTGCCTCGCGTTCCTTGCCCGGAATTGCGCCGGAGAGTGCTCGCGCGACAACGTAGATGATGGCTGCTGTTGCTACGGTGAGCAGGATCAGCACCAGCCGCAGGAGCGAGACAGGGCCAAGGGCGATAAGATCCCATCCATATGCGCAACCAACCCCCTGAACCGCGTAGATGACGGCAAAGCCACTCGCCCAAATGGTAAATCCGGCGGCAAGTGTCAGAAGCGGGCTCGATCGGGTCATCGCAACCTCGCGCTGCTGAGATCGAACTGGAGCACCAGCGCCGCGACAACACAGGCCAATACCACCAGCGCGCTCGCGTCATGCCAGAGCTTGCCGATGCGAAGGTCCATGCTGCGAAGTGCGGAGAGCTTGCCGCTGAAATGGCGCAGGAAGCCATAGGCAATCAGCAGGAGCCCAATTGCGGCATGGAGTGCCGCCATCGCGAGTAACGCAAAGAGCATAGCCGCCTGCGCATGGGCTGTGAGCGTACCCATGTTCAAGATGGCGATGGTTGCAGCCGTAAGCGCCACGAGATAGCCCACGCCTGCTACCGAAAGTCCCGCCAGTGGCGGGGTGCCCGACAGGAGTTGCTTAACCGCGAAACGTCCTGAAAGTGCAGCGATGATCGCGCCTGCGACCATCGCCGAGAGCAGCAACGGGGAGACCGTTACGTAGGTTTGAGGCGGCCACTGCGGTGCGACCACAATGAGAAAGAGCGAGCCGAAGATGAGTGAGGTCACCATCACGGCATCGCCGCCAATGGCGAAGAGCATCGCCCACCAGGACGGCGGCCGCTCAACCTGCCAATGGGGCGGGGCGCTCTGGCGGTGGCCGATATCGAGCGGTGCACTATCCGTGCGGCTTCCGGTCGTCAGCGTCCAGACGAACCAGAGGCCAATGGTGATGGCAAATGGCACGAGCGAGAGCCAGTAAAGCTTGAACAGGAGACAGAGCACGAAGGCGCCTGTCGCAAGTCCGGTCCAGAACGGCAGGAAGGTTGGGCGGGGTAGCACGATCACTTCAGTCGGCCGCGCGGTCATCATGTCGACGCCCAGCGTCTCCATCCAGTTGTTGCGCGTGAAGCCGAGATAACCTTCACCGCCCGCGAGCTTTGGCCCAAGTGCAGCCGGTTCGAGCCTGTCTGCGCGATCGGATATCTCCGGCAGCGAGGCGAAGGCGTAGGATGTCGCTGGCGTGGGCGTCGCCCATTCCAGTGTTTTCGCGGACCATGGATCGCGGCGGAAGCGTGTGCCGAACCTCACCTGCAGGAAAACGTCGATAACGAAGAGGGCAAAGCCGATCGTCATGATGAAGCTGCCGAAGGAGGAGAGCAGGTTCAGCCAGTCCCATTTCGCTTCGAGCGGATAGGTGGAGACCCGTCGCGGCATGCCCAGAAGCCCGGTCAGATGCATCAGGAAGAACGTCAGGTTGAAGCCGACGAAGATCAGCCAGAATGCGGGGCGGGAGAGGACATGATCGGACCGTTTGCCCGTGAAGTGTGGCAGCCAGTAATAGGCGGCTGCGAGCATCGGAAACACGAAGCCGCCCACCAGCACGTAGTGCAGATGGGCCACGACGAAATGCGTGTCGTGGGCCTGCAGGTTGAACGGTACCATCGCCACCATCACGCCGGTCAGTCCGCCGATGATGAAGATCACGAAGAAGCCGAAGAGATAAAGCATCGGCACGTCGAGCTTCGGCCTGCCGTTGGCGATGGTGGCGATCCAGGCGAAGATCTGCACTGCGGTGGGAATGGCGACCAGCCCACTGGCCGCCGAGAAGAAGGTGAGTGCCAGATGCGGTATGCCGACCGTGAACATGTGGTGGACCCAGAGGCCGAAGGATAGGAAGGCGACGGCGATAATGGCGAGGACGACCGTCCGGTATCCGATCAGTTCATGCCGCGCGAAGGTCGGCACCATCATGGAGATCGCGCCGGCGGCGGGCAGGAAGATGATGTAGACCTCCGGGTGGCCGAACAGCCAGAACAGGTGCTGCCAAAGGAGCGAGTCGCCGCCGCGCGTCGGGTCGAAGAAGGGCAGGCCGAAGGCGCGTTCCAGCTCCAGAAGGGCCGAAGCCAGGATGAGCGGCGGGAAGCCGAAGAGCATCATGAAGGCCGTGATCAGCAGATACCATGCCATGATCGGCATGTGGTTCAGCGTCATGCCCGGTGCGCGTAGCTTCAGGATGCTGACGATGATCTCGATTGCCGCCGAGAGTGCCGAGATCTCCACGAAGGTGATGCCGAGCAGCCAGATGTCAGCATTGATGCCCGGCGAATAGGGTTTCGAGTTGAGCGGCGTGTACATGAACCAGCCGCCATCGGGCGCGACGCCCAGAATGAGCGCTGCGATCAGGATCGAGCCGCCGAAGAGATAACACCAATAGCCGTAGGCGGCCATGCGCGGGAAAGCCATGTCGCGTGCGCCGAGCATCTTCGGCAGCAGATAGATCGCAAACCCCTCGAACATGGGGATCGCGAACAGGAACATCATGATCGTCCCGTGCATCGTGAAGATCTGGTTGTAGATGTCCGGGCCGACGAAGGCGTTCTTCGACGTCGCAAGCTGCGCGCGGATCAGCATGGCGAGCAGCCCGCCAATCGTGAAGAAGACGAAAGCGGTGATGATGAACCGTTTTCCCAGAACCGTGTGATTGACGGCTGACAACCTTCCAAGACCCGGGGCCGTATCCCAGATGCGGCTGAGTTCTTTATGCAGGCGGATCGGGGAAGGCGTGCTCATGGTGCCTCTCCCGCAGCCAGCCGATCAAGCACGGCCTCATACTCTTGCAAAGGGTGAGCCACGACCTCGAAGCGCATGATTTCGTGACCTTCTCCGCAGAACTCAGCGCAGACGCCCCCGTAACGGCCGGGGCGGTCGGCCTGGAGACGGATCATGTTGGTGTGACCCGGCACCGCGTCGATCTTCCCGCCAAGCCGCGGAATCCAGAAACCATGGATTACGTCCTCACTGGTCACCGCAAACTCCACAGGCTCGCCGGCCGGAATATGCAACACCTGTTCGCTCACCGCGCCGTTGATCAGATAACGGAAGCTCCACATCCATCGCTCGGCAACTGCCTCGATCCGCAAGGGTGCGGGGGAACCCGATGCACCGATCAGCCGTTCGCCCAGCGCAAAGGCCGAGAAAACGAGTGCCGCAAGGATGATGGAAGGCAGAACCAGCCCTCCCCAGAGGATGAGCAACCGCTGCGGGTTTGCACCCAGGAGGCGAGGTTTTGCCCACGCTACTGCGAGGACTACAGAGGTTGCCGCGAAGATGAGCGTGCCGCCCGTGAACATGATCCACCAGAGCGTTGCGACGGAAGCGGCCGATGGGCCTGCCGGGTCCAAGGTGGAAAGATCGCCTGAGCAGCCGGCCAGGGTCGCAAAGACAATCAAAAGGGAGCAGCGGAAATGAGTGAAACGGGTGACAGCAGCAGTCCTGTCCTTCAAAAGATTGCGGAACAGGATGTCACGTCCACCGTGGCCGTGGCGGGTCATCCGCTCCACGCAATGACGGTCCATTTTCCCATAGCCTTTGTCATCGCGACGCTCGGAAGCGACGTCTTCTTCTGGTGGAGCGCCGACCCGTTTTGGGTGCGAACGGGCATCTGGGCATCGGGTGCAGCCTTCATCGGCGGCGTGGCGGCAGGGCTGATCGGCACCGCCGAGCTTCTGTTGGTCCCCGGCATCCGCGCGCGGGTCGCAAGCTGGACCCATGCCGTCGCCGCGATGATGCTGATCGCGCTCTGCGGCCTCAACTGGGGCGTCCGGCTGGCGGACGAAAACCTGATCCTGCCCAACGGCCTGCTGATTTCCATGCTGGCGGCGGTGTTCACCGGATTTGCTGGCTGGCACGGTGGAAAACTCGTTTTTGATCATGGTGTTGGTCTCATGATCTCAGAAAAGGAATGAGGTCGGAGAGCCAGCGACGCAATCCGCCGGGTTCTGCCAGGAAGGCCGGCAGCAGGAACGGAATGTCAGGCCGGGCGAGCACGAGGAACAGCACCGCTGCAACGACCGCCAGCGTTACAATTGTCACCGCTACGAAGCGCCACACCGGATAGACTTCGCCCTCATCGAAGAGGCGCAGCACCACGAGCCCGGTCAGCGTATGCAGGACCGCCATCAGGCCAACGAAGAGCAGTTTCATGCCGAACCACGGTTCGAAGGTCTGGCGCATGAAGATGAGCGCCGTCCCTGATCCGATGGCAATGAAGGCTGCCGGCGACATGAGCTTCACATAGAGAAACCGCACCAGTTCATGCAGGCGGTTCAGGGCTGCTTCCCCCGACACATGCGCGCGCTGCACATAGAGGCCGGGCAGACAGATGAGCCCGGCGCTCCAGAGCGCGATGGCAGTGATGTGGATCGCCTTCAGCCAGATCACGAGGCACCTCGGACGGTGTCGGCGAGAAGCGGCCAGGCCCGCCACAACGCAGCCGCAAGATAGGGGAGTGCTGCCGGCACCCACATGATGAGCCCGGCAAGTTGCTGGTCCTGCAGCGGCGTGAGACCAAAGGGCAATGTTGTCAGGAAATGGATGTCGTAGAGGGCGTTAGGCGCGAAGGTGAGCAGGGCACCGAGCAGCCCCATCTGGATCGTCTTTCCCAGCAGCGCCATCAGCACCGAACCAGCCTTCTCGGCCGGGTCAAACACCCGCTGCCAAAGCCAGACGGCACTTCCGAGCAGCGTCAGCTGCATAGTCCAGTAGGCCCACGGATTGCTAACCGCTACGTCATAAATGGGCGGCGCATGCCAGAACCAGAAGATTACCGCGTGAATGCCCGCAATCGTGCCGGTGCTGACAAGGCGGGATCGGCTCGGAAAGGCCAGCGCCAGAAGCGGCGCAACGGCTGCAACCAGCAGCACGTGGTGAACAGCACGCGCTGAAAACAGCGCTGCCGTCAACGCGCAAAGAGGAGACATGAACAGCAGGAGAAGCAGCATAATTCCGCCACCGAAAGCAGTGCGGTTGCTGCTTGGCCGCAGAACGAAAAAGGCCACTGCCAGCCCCGCTGCGAGCACTAGCGCGGGAAGGTCAAGGTTCCACGACTGAAACAGGTTTCCAGGCTCTGGCGCGGGGCCGCAGTAGACGTCGTTCATGTCCCCTCAATGCCTATTCGATAACGCCGCAGGCAAGCCTGTCGCCCGCATCGCCCGATGGCTGGCTCTTGTAGTCGTCCGGTCCGGCATGGATCATCAAGGCGCGGCCGAGAATGCCGTTTTCCTCTTCGCTCAGCGAAACCATCGGGTTGAAGACCTCGGCACGCAGGGTGCCATCCTCGCCCACATATTGGTTCGGCATGTCGCCTGCATGCGGGCCTTCTTCGACAAGGAAGCCGTGCTCGTGGGAGCTCGGGTTGAAGTGCCCGCCTGCGGACTCATGGCCGCTTTCGTGATCGCATTCGCCGTTTTCATGAACGTGGAACGCCACCCATTGCCCCGCAGGCAAGCCAGTCACCTCGAGCTTGATCAGCACGCCGCCGGCAGCAACCTCGCTCAGCTCGGCATTGCCGTTGGACTTGCCTTCAGCATCGACAAAGCTCGCCTTGTGCGTGACCGGGTCACCTGCCGCAGCTTGTTCCTGCTGCTGAGCCTGGTCCTGGGCATAAGCGCTGCTCGCCATCAAGGCTGCCGCGAGTACCGTAAGGCTTCGTTTCATCATATGGCTTCTCCCTTGAGTTTGTGTCTCATTCCTTCAGGGCTTCGCGGAGTTCGCCGACCTCGTCAGCCGTGACCGGAGAACCCCGGTTGCCCCAGCTCGCACGGACATAAGTCGCCACTGCCGCGATTTGTTCATCGGTAAGCTTCCAATCGTAAGCCGGCATCGAGAGCGGGGAGGGGTGCACCTTGGTCGGAACGGAGCGCGCACCCTGGAGGATGACGCGGACGACAGTCGTTGGATCCGGGTCGTTCACCTTGCCGGATCCGGCCAGCGGCGCGAAGAAACGCGGAACGCCGGAGCCGTCCGAGACATGGCAGGCATTGCAATTGTCGAGATAGATCGCCTCGCCTGCTGCAAGCACACTCGCGTCGGCCTCCTCGGGCTCTTCGCGCTCGTCGCTCTCCAGATCCTTGAGATAGACCGCGATGGCCTTCAGGTCGGCCTCGGTGAAATGCTGGGTGGAGAGCTCGATCACCTCTGCCATGGTCGAGAAGGCGGCGGTGTGGGCGTTGCGGCCGCCGCGCAGGTATTCGACGATTTCATCCTCGCTCCACTTTTCGAGACCCCCATGAGTGCCGCCGCGGATACTGGGTGCGGCCCAGTTCTCAAGGTTGCCGCCCTTCAGATGTTGTGCTTCCTTGTCCGCGCCCGCGAGGTTCTTTTCGGTGTGGCAGCCGGCGCAATGGGCGGGCCCTTCCACCAGATATGCGCCACGGTTCCATTCCGCAGATCTGGTGGGGTCGGGCTGGAACTCGCCCGGTTCGAAGAACATCCAGTTCCAGAACCTCAGCGCAAAGCGCCAGTTGAGCGGGACGGGCAGATCGTTCTCCGGCTTTTCCTTCCGCACACGAGGGAGGCTCGCCAGATAATCATAGACGGCATCGACCTCGTCACGCGGCATCTTGGTGAAGTGCGGATAGGGAAAGGCTGGATAGAGCCGGGAGCCATCGCGCGCGATGCCTTCGTGCATGGCCCGATAGAACTCGTCCTTGGACCAGAGGCCGAGACCGGTATCTTCGTCGAAGGTGATGTTGGGCGCGTAGATCGTGCCGAAGGGCGTTTCAAGCCCGCGCCCGCCCGAGAACGGGACTTCGCCCGGAATGGTGTGGCACCCTTGGCAATTGCCCGTGGCCACTGCATAGCGCCCGCGTTCGACCTGTGAGAAGGAGCTCTCCTGTGCGGCAAGCGGCGCTGGCGCTGATCCGAGGAGTAGCATCGCAAATGCTGTCACTGTCCTCCTCATGCCTGCACCAACGGTCCGGGACTGCGGAGATACTGGCTGCGGATTGCTGCCGCTGCCCAGTAGGTGAGAGCGGCGACGGTACCCGTCGGGTTGTAGCCGGCGTTCTGCGGAAACACGCCCGCGCCCATCACGAAGAGGTTCGGCACATCCCAGCTCTGAAGGTAGCGGTTGACCACGCTGTTGGACGGATTGGTGCCCATGATGGTGCCGCCTGTATTGTGGGTCGTCTGGTAAGGCATCGAGTCATAGGGTCCGTCGCGCAGGTTGAGCTTGATCTCGCGGCCACCCATGCGCTCGGCGATTTCCTTCATCCGTTCCGTCAGGAAGGCGCTCATCGCTACGTCATTGGGCGTGAAGTCATAGGTCATCCGCATCAGCGGCCGCCCGTAGGCATCCTTGTAGGTGGGATCGAGATCCAGATAATTGTTGGCATAGGCCATGGAGGCGCCATGCGCGCCGACGCTGGTAGCCTTCAGGAAGTTCTCTGCCATCGCCTTCTTCCAGGCGGAGCCCCAGCTGGGTGTGCCCTCCGGCACCGGTTGGGACTCGATCGGGCGGGCATTGGTCGTCCAGTTGGCGATATAGCCGCCGCCGATGAAACCAAGGCCTGAGTGGTCGAAGTTGTCGCCGTTATATTCGTCCACCACCATGCCGAGCGCACCGGCTCCGGCAAACTCATTGGTGTACTTGTCCTCGAAGAACACGTCCGCTGACGACATGATCTGGTAGCAGTAGTTCTTGCCGACCAGCCCCTGGCCGGTCGCCGGATTGTAGATCTCGCCGATCCCCGACAGCATCATCAGCCGGGTGTTGTTCGTCTGGTAGGCGCAGAGGATCACGAGGTCGGCAGGCTGATCGTATTCGTTGCCTTGTACGTCGACATGGCGCACCCCCGTCGCGCGCGTCCGCGACTTGTCGAGGTTCACGTGCAGCACCTCGTTGTGCGTCTTCAGCGTAAAGTTGGGCTTCTGTATCAGGACCGGCAGGATGGTGGTCTGTACGGAAGCCTTGGAGTAGTTGCCGCAGCCGTATTTTTCGCAGAAGCCGCAATAAGAGCAGGGGCCGAGCTGGCAGCCAAGCGGATTGGTGTAGGGCCGGGACATGTTGGCCGAAGGGCCGGGGAACGGCTTCAGGCCCAGTTCTGCCGTCGCCTTGGCAAACTGGTGCTGGGCAAACGTCATGTGCATCGGCGGATTGGGATATTCGGAACTTCGCGGTCCTTCGAAGGGATTGCCGCCGTCTTGGATCTGGCCGTTCAGGTTGCCGGCCTTGCCGCCGATACCGCAAAGCTTTTCGAACCGGTCGAAATGAGGTTCCAGTTCGGCATAGGTCACGCCGAAATCCTGAACCGTCATGCCTTCCGGCAACTCGCCATACCGCTCGCGATTGTGGCTCGCGGCGATGAAGTCGCTTGGCAGAAAGCGCCAGGTCTGGCCGTTCCAGTGGACGCTCGCGCCGCCCACGCCTTCGCCCGGCAGGAACGAGCCCCAGCGGCGCATCGGCAACGCGGTCTGGCTGCGGTTGTTGCGGAAGGTGATGGTGTCCCGCGCGTTGTTCTGGAACATTTCCTTGCGCCAGTACCAGCGCAACTCGTCGGGTGCGACCGTTGGCGGGAAGTCCGTCGGCGTGTCGCGCCACGCACCACGCTCGATGGCAAGGACCGTCAGCCCCTCGTCGGTGAGTTCCTGTGCCAGGATGGCGGCGGTCCAGCCGAAGCCGACCAGAACCACATTCACGTGGGGCAGTTTTCGCGCCATTGTTTTCCTCCGTCTTGCCTGCTGAATTGGGTCAGGCGGGGGTCCAAGCGGGACGTCCCTTCAGTCCCACGGGTTCAAGGATGACCGGTTCTCCGTTGTGATCGAGATAGTCGCGATAGTCGTAGCGGGCGCCCGGAAAGCCGACGAGCTTCCAGCCGACCATGTCGCGGTTGCCGCCATAGATCGGATCGCTGAAGAAACCTTCGATGGTATTTTCCAGAACGAGGTCGAAGAAGGCCTTGGCTGACACGCCGTCGAGCTCGAGATCGCCTTCCTCAAGTCTCTTCAGGATTTCGTCCTGCTGGTTTTCTTCCAGTCTGGCGAAGACGGAGCCAAGCGTCTGTTCGCAATGGGCGTCGAGCGCCTCGATGGCATCGCGGTAGAGCTGCGCTGGCGGCTGCTCCGACTGATAACCCTGCGTGTCGAGCTTCTCGTCCGCAAAGGGCCCCTGCATGTACCAGCGCTCGCCCTTGCCGTAGAAGCCGGCAAGCTGGCTGTCGATGAAATCGGTGACTCCTGCCTCGCGTGCGCCCGCTCCCGTTTCGTCGGTGGGGATTAGCCGTGCGATGATGGCGTCGATGCAGCTGCGTTCCGCAGTCGTGAAGAAGCGCAGGTCCGGATAGGCAGGTGGAAGATTGGCGCGGCCGGGAAGCCATGGCACTTCGCCTGAGATCGTTCGCGCGAACGCCCCCGGCACCAGGAGGGCTGTGGTGGTGATCAGGGTCGAGGTGAGAAATCCCCTCCGGGACAATTTCCATCCGGCCATGCGCTACTCCGTGTCAGGAGCGGCAATGGCCGTGACGGAACATAGTTCCGCCGGATCACAATTTGTTTATCCGGCGAAAGGAATGAGCCTTGCGAAATCGCGCATATCCGCGCCGCTCGGTTCCTGAAACACCCTGAGGCCGAACTCCGGCAGGATTGCAAGCAGGTGGTCGAAGATGTCTGCCTGTATGGCCTCGAACTCGACCCAGACGACGGTATTCGCGAAACAGTAGATCTCCAGCGGGAGGCCTTGCGGTTCAGGCTCGAGCTGGCGGACCATGACGGTCATGCCTTGATGCACGTTCGGATGCGCGCGCAGATATGACTGCACATACATTCGGAACGTTCCGATGTTGGTGGCGCGTCGCGTATTCGCCGGCACCGAGGCCGCTTCGCCAAGTGCAGCGTTCCATTCGGCTATCTCCTGCGCCTTCCTGCCGAGATAGTCCTTCAGCAGGACGAAGGAGGAGAGACGCGTAAGCTCGTCAGGGGTGAGGAAACGGATGCTCGACTGGTCGATGAGCAGGCTGCGCTTGATGCGTCGTCCGCCGGATTCCTGCATCGCGCGCCAGTTCCGGAACGGATCGGTGACCAGCTTGCGGATCGGCACCGTGGTGACCGTCTTGTCGAAATTCTGAACCTTAACGGTATGCAGCGCGATCTCGATGACATCGCCATCGGCATCCTGGCCGGGAACGGTGATCCAGTCGCCCACCCGCACCATGTCGGTCGACGAGATCTGGATGCCGGCGACCAGCGACAGCAGCGTGTCCTGGAAAACCAGGATGAGGACCGCGGTTATCGCACCCAAACCAGAGAGCAGGATGATGGGCGAGCGGTCGATCAGCGTCGCGATCACCAGTATGGCCGCGATCGTGTAGATGACAATCTTCGCCACCTGCAGATAGCCCTTGATGGGCTTCAGGCGGGCCTCGGGTCGACGCCGGTAGAGTGCATCAAGGACGTTCAGCGCGCCGCCCATTGCCAAGGCGACCGTGATGATGGTGAAGGCGTTGGCCACATTACGGATAACGATCACCGCCGCTGCCGGTAATCCTGGTACGAGCAGGATCCCGGCTGAGATCACGATCGCCGGCGTCGCGTTGGCCAGCCGCTCGATCACCCGATGCCGGCTGACTTCAGGGTCCCGGCCGAAGCTTGTCAATGATAGGAGCCTGTTCAGGCCACGCAGCAGCAGCGCCTTCACGATGAAGTTGGCGATCAGGGCCGTAAGTGCCAGCGCTATGAGGGCAAGCCCCGTCTGGACTGCGGGATACTGTTCGACAAGGTCTTGGATGTCGGTCATGTCCTGTACGATTTAGAGCTGGCGTTTGACGGTGGGTGTCTACCCGGCGAGGCGGTCGGAATGGTGTCCCCGATCCATGAGATCGGCAATTTCTGAGAGGCTGGCAAGCAGTTCTTGCCGCCGTTTCTCAGGCAGGGCCGTAAAGCGGGCTGAGAACTCGGGCCCGAGGATGCTGGGCGAGTGGGCGACCACGTCTTGTCCGCTGTGCGTCAGGCGTGTGTAGACGATCCGCCGGTCAGTTCCCGCCCGGTAGCGTTCGATGAAGTGGCGGTGTTCCAGCTTGTCGAGGATGGTGACGACGGTCGGTGCGCTCAGATCCACATGATCGGCGAGCGCGCGCGTCGTGACCTCGCCAAGCTCGGCCACCGCCATCAGCACGATGAGCTGAGGTCCAGTCAGTCCGGTCAAGCGGGCAAGCGCCCGCGACTGAAGATCGTTCGCGCGTACAATTCTACGGATCGATTTCAGCAGGTTGCGCGTTTGGGCCGGAGTGAGCGCCTGAACCGGTATCGGATCTTTTTGGGTCATTTGTTTGATTTCTAATGATTAGAACCCTAACTAGGTAGCCTCATGCAACGAGTCAATATGCGAAGATGGAGGTGAGAACCGCTCATGTGCGGTATTTGTGGTGAAGTACGTTTCGATGGCGGGGAGCCTTCCCTGTCGGCAGTTTCGATGATGATGGACGCGCTTGCGCCCCGGGGTCCTGATGGAGCCGGCATCGTCTCTCACGGCAGCGCGGCCTTCGGGCATAGGCGGCTGCGCATCATTGACCTTTCCGAAAAGGCCCAGCAGCCGATGGTGGACGCCGCGCTGGGGCTCACGATCGCCTTCAACGGCTGCATCTACAACTATCCGGAATTGCGCAGCGAGCTTGAGGCAAAGGGCTACAGCTTCTTTTCCCATGGTGACACCGAGGTCATCCTCAAGGCTTGGCACGCCTGGGGCGAAGAGAGTGTGAACCGCCTGCACGGCATGTTCGCCTTCGTGATCCAGGAGCGCGACACCGGCCGGATCGTGATGGTCCGCGACCGCTTCGGCATCAAGCCGCTCTATATCGCTGAAACACCCGGAACGCTTCGCTTCGCCTCCTCGCTGCCCGCCCTGGTGAAGAGCGGCAACGTCGACACCTCCATCGATCCGGTGGCGCTGCATCACTACATGAGTTTCCACGCGGTTGTTCCGCCGCCTCGCACGATCATCAACGGTGTGAAGAAACTGCCGCCCGCCACGATCCGCGTGATCGAACCCGATGGCCGTCAGCGTGATACGGTCTTCTGGAACCCGCGCTACGAGCGGAATGCTGATCTGGCGAACCTTTCCTCCGACGAATGGCGCGACCGGGTGCTGGAGCAGCTGCGCATTGCCGTGCGCCGTCGCATGGTCGCCGATGTTCCGGTCGGTGTGCTGCTTTCCGGTGGTGTCGACTCGTCGCTCATCGTGGGCTTGCTTGCCGAGGAAGGGCAGCACGGGCTGATGACCTTCTCTGTCGGCTTCGAGGAAGCCAATGGCGAAAAGGGCGACGAGTTCGTCTATTCGGATCTCATCGCAGAACGCTACGGCACGGATCACCACAAGATCTTCGTGCCGTCCGATCGCCTGATGGACGCATTGCCGGGAACTTTTGCGGCGATGTCGGAGCCGATGGTCTCCTACGACAATGTCGGTTTCTACCTGCTTTCGCAGGAGGTCTCAAAACACATCAAGGTGGTGCAGTCAGGGCAGGGGGCTGACGAGGTGTTCGGCGGCTATCACTGGTATCCACCGCTGGCGCAGTCCGAGGACGTCGTGGACGATTACGCCCGCGTATTCTTTGATCGCTCCCATGCCCGCATGAAAGAGCACATCAATCCGCAATGGCTGCCTGACCACGATGTCAGCCGCGCCTTCGTTGTCGAGCGCCTGCTGGCCCCCGGTGCCGCATCGCCTGTCGATGCAGCGCTACGTCTCGACAGCCACGTGATGCTGGTGGACGATCCGGTGAAGCGCGTTGACAACATGACCATGGCCTGGGGCCTTGAGGCGCGTGTGCCGTTCCTGGACCACGAGTTGGTCGAGCTCGCGGCGCAGATCCCTCCCGAGGAAAAGCTGAAGGACGGCGGCAAGGGCGTGCTCAAGGCAGCCGCGAGGCTGGTCGTGCCGAGCGAGGTGATCGACCGCAAGAAGGGCTATTTCCCCGTTCCACAGCTCAAATATGTCGATGGACCGTACCTGGACATGATCCGTGACGCGCTTACATCGCAGGCGGCCAGAGATCGCGGCATCTTCCAGGAGAGCTATCTGAACGAGCTCTTCGCCAACCCCACCGAACACATCACGCCACTGCGCGGTTCCGAGCTGTGGCAGGTCGGCCTGCTCGAACTTTGGCTGCAGACACATGGGATTTAGACCGATGTCCAAGACTATCTCAGCAAGCGAACGCCATATGAGGAGCCGGTCGGACAGGTCCCTTGCGCAAAGACTGCGGCGGCTGCGCACAGAAACATCCGTGGCCGTCAACAGTGACTCCCTGCCGGGGGCATCCCAGGGTGAACCAAATTCCTACGTCGATTGCGGATGGGGCAGGCTTCTGTTCGCCCATACCTACGAGTCTCCCACCGCGCTTGTGGATGCCATCCGACGCGAAGGGCCGGAGCGGCGCGACATTGCCTTCTATGTGCCTGACCCGCATGTGCTGCTGGCAAAGGCGCCTCAGGAAATCTTCCTCGATCCGTCGCATACCTATCGGCTGGATCTCGCAACCTATCGTCCGGGCCGCCGCAAGACGCGCGGCTATTTCATCCGCCGGCTATCGTCGGAGGCCGATGCGCGCGGCGTCAACCGCATCTATTCGTCCCGAGGCATGGTGCCCGTGTCGCCGGAGTTCTTCTGGTCGAACAGGGATAATCGCGCGCTCACCTATCTGGTGGCTGAGGACGAAGAGAGCGGCGAGATTGTTGGCACGGTGACAGGCGTCGATCACCGCCGCGCCTTCAACGATCCCGAGGCGGGATCGTCGCTCTGGTGCCTCGCGGTCGATCCGCAGGCGCGCCATCCCGGCATCGGCGAAATGCTCGTTCGCCAGCTGGCGGAGCATTACAAGGCGCGTGGCGCCGCGAGCATGGACCTCTCGGTCATGCACGACAACGCGCAGGCAATCGCGCTCTATGAGAAGCTTGGGTTCCGTCGCGTGCCGGTGTTCACGGTCAAGCGGAAGAACACGATAAACGAGCGCCTTTATGCCAGCCCGCTCGCTGAATACGATGCGCTCAACCCCTATGCGCGGCTGATCGTCGAGGAAGCGCGCCGTCGCGGCATTCAGGTTGAAATTCTGGATGCGGAGGGTGGCTTCTTCCGTCTCGCCCATGGCGGCCGATCGGTGCGCTGCCGCGAAAGCCTTTCGGAATTGACGTCCGCCGTCGCCATGTCGATCTGCGATGACAAGGCCGCAACGCGTCGGGTGGTCGAGGCTGCTGGGCTGAAGGTGCCGGAACAGATCCGCGGTGAGGTTGACGAGGCCGAGCTTTCCGCCTTTTTGGAAAAGCACGGAAAGCTGGTGGTGAAACCGGCGCGTGGCGAACAGGGCTCTGGCGTGGCCGTCGGCCTAACAACTATGGAAGAAGTCCGCGCGGCGATAGACCATGCGCATACGATCTGTGATCGGGTGCTGGTGGAATCCTGCTTCGATGGCGAGGATCTGCGGCTTGTGGTGATCGACTTTAAGCTGGTAGCCGCGGCTGTCCGCCGACCGCCCTACATCGTTGGCGATGGCCATTCTACCGTGCGTGATCTGATCAATGCTGTATCACGCCGGCGTGCTGCCGCGACGGGTGGTGAGAGCCGCATTCCTCTCGATGGGGAAACCGAGCGCTGCCTTGCTGCCCTTGACCTTACCTACGATTCCGTCCTGAAACAGGGCGAAACGGCGGTGGTGCGCAAGGCTGCAAACCTCCACACGGGCGGCTCGATCCACGACGTCACCGGCGTCGTGCATCATCGTCTGGTGGAAGCCGCGATCAAGGCGGCGCGGGCAATCGATATCCCCGTCGTCGGCATCGATTTCATGGTGCGTTCGCCGAGCGAGCCGGACTATGTTTTCATCGAAGCCAATGAGCGTCCTGGGCTTGCAAACCATGAGCCGCAGCCGACCGCAGAGCGCTTCATCGACCTGCTCTTCCCGCTGACGGGACCGAGCACGGCTGCGCAAGCGCTGGGACGGATTTGAACGGGAGAGACCATTGCAGATCGACGATGGGTACCTCGTTGCCCAGCTAGAGGCGCTGCTCGCCATCGACAGTCCCACTGGCTACACAGACGAGGTCGTTCGCCATTGTACGCTGGAACTGAGGCGGCTCGGCCTTGAGCCCGAGCTCACTCGTCGTGGCGCCATTCGGGCGATCCGTCGGGGTGGGCGGCGCAAGGCAGCGCGGGCCATCGTGGCGCATCTCGACACACTTGGCGCGCAGGTGAAGCTCGTAAAGGAAAATGGCCGGCTGGAGCTTGTTCCGATCGGCCATTGGTCCGCCCGCTTCGCGGAAGGCGCGCGGGTGACGATCTATTCCGAGCAAGGTACCTTCCGCGGCTCCATCTTGCCGCTCAAGGCTTCCGGCCATACGTTCAATGAGGAGGTCGACACCCAGCCGACAGGCTGGCCCTATGTCGAGCTTCGCATCGATGCTGTAACGCGTTCTCGCGAGGAAACGCTGGCGCTGGGCATCGATGTGGGCGACATCGTCGCTATCGATACGCAGGCGGAGTTTCTGGAAAACGGTTTTGTGATCTCCAGGCATCTGGACGACAAGGCGGGGGTGGCGATCCTGCTCGCAGCGCTGGAGGCGATCCAGCGAAACGAAATCGCGACACCGGTGGATACCCATTGGCTGTTCACGATTGCCGAGGAGATAGGCGTCGGCGCATCTTCCGTGGTGCTGCCGGAGGTTGCCTCCATGGTGACGGTGGACAATGGTACGTCCGCACCCGGCCAGAACTCCTCGGAGTTTGGCGTGACCATCGCGATGGCCGACCAGTCCGGACCATTCGACTGGCATCTGACCCGCAAGCTGATCGAGGTCTGCCGGGAAAAACAGATACCGTTCCAGCGCGATGTTTTCCGCTACTATCGGTCCGATTCCGCCTCGGCCATCGAAGCGGGCCATGACGTCCGCACTGCTCTCGTGACCTTTGGCATCGATGCGTCACACGGCTATGAGCGCATCCATCGCCACGCGCTTACCTCCTGCGCCCAGCTGATCGCATCCTATGTGGCGAGCCCAATTGAAATTCCGCGCGACGCGCAGGAGATCTCAGGCCTCAAGGGCTTCACCACGCAGCCCACGGAGGAAGCCGAACAGCCGCCGTTCGACCCCGATAATGAAGGTTGACCCTTGTGAAAACGGCGGCATCTCTGCCGCCGTTTCTTCAGATTATTCGCCGAGCCATTCCTTGATTCGCTCGGGATTTTTCTCGATGTAGTTCTCGACCGCCTTTTCGTAGGACGTTTCCTGCGCCTCGAACATCGCAGCCTCGAGCTCATCGATCGGCAGCTTCATGCGCGTGAAGAACTCGGCGACCTCAGCCTGCTCGGCGGAGAAATCCTTGCGGGCAAGGATGTCGACATGCTCGGCAGCGCCAAGCGAACCCTTCGGGTCCTCGATGTAGCGCAGCTCATATTTTCCGAACATCCAGTGCGGGCTCCACGCGGTCGCGACGAACCACTTCTCGGAACGCATCGCCCGGTCGACGGTCGTCAGCATTCCAGCCTCACTCGAGATCTTCAGCTCATAATCGAGACCGTAGTCCTTAACGGCCTGTTCCGACAGGCGCGTCAGACCGGCGCCGGGATCGATGCCCTGAACCTCGCCACCGAGCTTCTCCTTGACGTCATCTTTGGTAAGATCCTCGATCGAAGCGATATCGCTTTCCGGGATGTAGGTGGGGACAACCCATCCAAGCTTTGCGCCGTCATAGACGGTTCCCAGCGTCTCCACATCGTTCTCGATGCGCTTGTAGTAATCCGCGTGGGTCTCCGGCAGCCATGCCATCATCATCACATCGATGTCGCCACGGCTGAGGCCCTGATAGAGGGGCGCAACGTCGGTCTGGACGAGCTCAACCTTGGTGCCGAAATTGTCTTCGATCAGCCTGGCGGCAAGCTTGGTGACGAACTCGGCGTCCGACCAGGCGGCCCAGCCGATCTTCACAGTGCTGGTACCCTGTGCCATTGCCGTCGTTGAGACGAGGCCTGCAACGAGCGCGGCCAATCCCAAGCGAGATACAGTTTTGAACATGGATACTCCTTTTCTGTTCTTTCTAAATTCAAGCGGTTGCGGTTTGTTTGCTTTCGCCATTCTGGACGTTGTTTGTTGTGGCTGGCTCAGGGCTCTGCTTTGCCTTGCGAGCAGCGAACAGACTGAGGAAGCCTGATCCTTCCCTGCCGAAACTCTGGGTGATGCGGTCGAGCAGGACGGCGAGGATGACCACGGCCAATCCGCCTTCAAAGCCCATGCCGACGTTCAGCCGCTGAATGCCCGTCAGCACCTGATTGCCAAGACCGCCGGCGCCAATCATCGACGCAATCACCACCATCGAGAGCGACAGCATGATCGTCTGGTTTACGCCCGTCATGATGGAGGGGAGGGCATTCGGGAGTTGCACCTTGAAGAGCAGCTGCGAAGGCGTGCAGCCGAAGGCGAGGCCCGCTTCGACAAACTCGGCATGAACCTGCCGGATGCCGAGGTTGGTGAGCCGCACGACCGGGGGCATCGAGAAGATGACCGTGGCGATAGTACCGGGCACTGCGCCGAGGCCAAAGAACATTGCCGCCGGAATGAGATAGACGAAGGAAGGCATCGTCTGCATCAGATCGAGTGCGGGGCGGAACAGGCTTGCCACCCGCTCCGACCGCGCCATGGCGATGCCTGTCGGAATACCAAGGGCGACGGCAATGATCGTGGCGGAAAGCACCAGCGCAAGCGTCTGCATCGTGGCTTCCCAGAGGCCCATATGCACGATCAGCCCCATCGACAGCGCCGTGAACAGGGCGAAGCCGAGACCCACGCGCCAGAGCGCCAGAAGCGTCAGGATAGCAATTCCGAGAACGGGCGGAACGCCTTCGAGAACGCCCTTGAACCCATCCGTGACGATGCTGATGGCATAGGCCATCCCGTCCAGCACGGGGGTGAAATTGTCGAGAATGTAATTGACGACGAAGTCGGCGCCAGCGCCGACACTGAAATCGAATTCCATGGTATTTCCTTCCCGGGCACTTACCCGACGCGGTCGAGCGTTTCCAGAAGTGAGGACTTGCTGATCGAGCCGACATAGCGGCCGCGCGCATCGACGACGGGGACGGGCCAGCGGTGGCCGGCAACGACGCCCAGCACATTGGCGAGCGGCTCATCCTCGGCGATAGGCTCGATGTCCTGCAGGAAGGCGTGGCGGTACGGATCGGCTGACCTGCTCTTGATGCGGTCGACCAGCGCTTCCTGGCTCACCATGCCGTGGTATTTCCGATCGCGGCCAACCACGATGGCGATCTCGCGCCCTGTCTTTTCCATCTGCTCCAGAGCCGCAGCACCGGAAACACCCTGCCGGTCAATGATCGTCAGCTGGCTTTTACGGGCGATGTCGCCTGCCTTGAAGACATGCGAAACGTCAACATTTCGGAAGAACGACCGCACATAGTCGTTAGCCGGATTGGAGACGATCTCATCCGGCGTTCCGATCTGTACGACACGCCCGTGCTGCATGATGCAGATGCGGTCGCCGATGCGCATGGCCTCGTCCAGGTCATGGCTGACGAAAATGACGGTGCGGCTGTGCTCGGCCTGAAGGCGCATGAGCTCGTCCTGCATCTCGGTCCGGATCAGCGGATCGAGCGCGGAAAACGCCTCGTCCATCAGCAGGATGGTCGGCTCGCTCGCCAGTGCCCGGGCCAGCCCCACACGCTGCTTCATGCCGCCGGAAAGCTCGTCCGGCTTGCTGTTGGCGTAGTCCCGCAGGCCTACGGCTTCAAGCGCGTTGAGCGCCTTTTCGCTGCGTTCCGCAAGACCAACGCCGGCAACTTCCAGCCCGAAAGCGGCGTTGCTCAGCACAGTCCGGTTCGGCAGCAGCGCAAATGATTGAAAAACCATGCTCATGTCACGGCGGCGCAGTTCGATGAGCTCGGCGCGGGACATGGAGGTGATGTCTTTGCCATCGACCACGATGGAGCCGGCCGTCGGTTCGATCAGGCGGTTCAAAAGACGAAGAAGTGTGGATTTTCCGGAGCCTGACAGCCCCATGATGACGAAGATCTCGCCAGCCTTGATGTCGAACGTGGCATTCTCCACGCCGATCATGCTGCCGGTGGAAGCATGGATCTCTGCCTTGCTCTTACCAGCCCGCACTAGGTCCATTGCGCGCTTTGTATCATCTCCGAATATCTTGAAGACATTCTGAAGTCGAATTTTGATGCTTTCACCCGCATCTGAGGGTTCGTTCTCGATAGACAATGCTATTTCGAAAGTTCAAACCTGCCTTGCGCGACAGATCAACCAGCCCCTGTTTTCCACTATTGATGAACGTTCTGCGCGACATTTTTAGAATGGCACGCAAATGAACGCAGATATATGAGTTTTGCTGCATAATACAGATCGAGATCTCGATGTCCACCCTTATGGCCAAATTGCGACATGAGCCTGTGGGGGAATGGGAGGCTGAAGTCGGAAGGTTCTATCCCATCGACTTATCTGCTGTTGGTTATTGACTCGTACGGCTTTCTTGTACAACTGTACAAATACCAAGGGCATTCGAGTGAGGAACGATGGCGCGAGGAAATGTGCGGGAGGCGTTGTTGGCAGCGGCCATCAAGCTGTTTGCTTCAAACGGGTACAACGCGGTGTCGCTGCGCGAGATCGCCAAGGAGGCGGGCGTGAATGTCGGCAGCCTGACCTACCATTTCGGCTCGAAGTCCGCCCTTCTGCGCGAAATCTATCAGCACAATGCCGCTTCGATGAATCAGCGGCGCCTCGAGCTGCTGGGCGAAGCGCGCCGCATTCACGATCCAGATGATCGGCTGAGGGCAGTCCTGCGGGCCTATGTCATTCCAGCCTTCATCTCATCGTCGGGGCATGATGGCGGGGGAGCCGAGTTCACCCGTATGCGCGCCATCCTGTCGGCCGAAGGAAACGAAGACGCCAAGGCCATCATCGCCGCTACCTTCGACGGCACCAGCCGGGCCTTTCTCGATGCCATCGCCGACTGTGTACCCAATGCGGATGTCGAAGGGTTGGTTTGGCGAAGCCAGTTTCTTCTGGGTTCGCTCTACTATGCCCTGACCAATCCCGAACGCGTCACCCGTCTGTCAGACGGACAGGTTGACGGCAACGACCGCGAAGCTGCGGTCCACCAGGTTGTGGAAGCTGCCTACGTGAACTTCCGCAGCCTGGCAAATTCCGGGCGTCAGGCACGTCCGGGCCACGCGGCGTAACGCCGGTTCTATTCAAGCGGAGGATTCCAATGAAATTAATGAAACTGATAGCGGGGGCTGGACTGGCGCTTGCGATGCTCGCAGCGCCGGGACAGGCTCAGGACCGCATATCCATCGGCACCGGGGGAACAGGTGGCCTGTTCTACATCATCGGCGCAGGCATGGCCGAGGTTCTGAACAAGAACCTGCCCAACGCCACGGCACGTGCTGAGGTTACCGGCGCTTCGGTGGAAAACATCCGCCGCGTTGCAGCTGGTCAGATGACGTTCGGCTTTTCTTCCTCATCCACCCTTTATGAGGCCAGTGTAGGAGAAACCCCGTTCGAGCAGGCGCTTCCCGTCGAGGCGATCGCCTATCTCTATCCGGCCGTGCTGCAGATTGCCACGACTGCGGACACCGGCATCAAGACGATCGCTGATCTCGCCGGCAAGCGTATCAACCTTGGTCCGCCCGGATCGAACTCCGCCGTTCTCGCTCAGCGCCTGCTCGAGGCCTATGGCGCCTTCAATCCGGCCAACGCGCAGTTCCTTTCCTATAACGAAGGAACCGCAGCGCTGATGAACCAGCAGATCGACGCTGCCGTGGTTCTTGCCGGCGCGCCCACGGCTGCCCTGATCGACCTTGGCTCGCAGCGGGACATGGTTCTCCTCTCGATTGATGAGGAAACCGTCAAGCCGATGCTTGAGAAGTATCCCTTCTATCAGGTCTATGAGCTGGCGCCAGGCACCTACGAGGGACAGGAGGAGAAGGTACTCCTGATCAACGATCCGGCAACCCTCTTCACCAGCAAGGACGCCAACGAAGAGACCATCTACGCCATCACCAAGGCCCTGTTCGACAATCTTGGTCAGCTCGCCGAAGTGCATCCGCAGGCAGCCGAGATCAGCGTTGAAACCGGGCCCAACACGCCGATCGCGCTGCATCCGGGCGCAAAGCGCTACTTCGACGAAGTCGCCAGGTAAGTGATAGCCAGAGCCATGCGATACTTTTCCGAATTGTACGACAGCATCGCCTTGCCCGACAGCAACGGCACCCGTGCCGAAACGGTGGCAGTTTCCGTCCTCTATACGGTGCTGGCCGCTGCGGTCACTGCGATCGTCATCTATGGCGCATTCTTCGGGGGCATTACCGCGCTCATCCTGCGGTCGACGTTCTATTCGACGGTGGCCATGGCGGGCCTGCTGGCCTTTGGTCTGCAGGCACGTCTCGGACTGGAGCGCATGGCTCTCTACCTCCTGGCGCTCGTCGCCATCATACCCGGACCCTACCTCTGGCAGTCCTATTTCGACATCATCATGCGCGGAGCGATGTCCACCCGCCTCGATGAAGTCATGTTCGTAGGCGTCCTCGCCGTGACGTTGGTGCTGGTGCGCAAGTCGCTCGGCTGGTCGCTGATCGTGCTGCTGCTCGTTGCGTTGCTCTATGCCTATTTCGGCTATCTGATCCCAGGCAAGTACGGCCATGGCGGCTATGATCTGGCCCGCCTAACATCGACGCTGGTCCTCTCTACCGAAGGCTTCTATGGCGTGCCCATGGGCGTGGCGGTGGAATACATCTTCCTCTTCTCCTTCCTCGGCACGCTGCTGATGGCAACGGGTGCGGGCCAGGTCTTCGTTGACGTGGCGCGTGGCCTCACGGGCCGGGTTCAGGGCGGACCGGGTCTGTCGGCCGCACTCTCCAGCGCGCTGGTCGGTACCATCAACGGTAGCGCAGTGGCGAATGTCGTCACCACCGGTACGTTCACGATCCCGCTCATGAAGAATGTGGGCTATTCCGCCCGTCTGGCCGGCGCAATCGAAGCGGCCGCCTCTTCGGCGGGGCAGATCCTGCCGCCGGTCATGGGCGCGGCTGCCTTCCTGATGGCCGAAATCATCGGCGTTCCCTATTCCACCATCGCTCTTGCCGCACTCGTTCCTGGCCTTCTCTACGTGCTGGCCCTGATCGTTGCGGTCCGGCTTGAGGCGGGCAAGCTGAACCTGCCGCGCGACCCCGACGCCGGCTTGAAGCTGCTGTTCGAGACATTGAAGAAGCGGGGCTACCTGCTCCTGCCGCTGATCGGGATCGTCTACCTGATGGCGACCGGCATGACGCCGACGAGGGCTGCCGTCTACTGCATCATGCTGGCACTTCTCATCAGCCCATGGCGCAAGGATACGCGCATCGGTCTCACCGGCCTGCTGGTCGTCTGCCGCAACACGCTGTTCTCGACACTGCCCATTGTTGCCGCCGTGGCTGCAGCGGGTGGCGTCATCGGCGTCCTCAATCTTACCGGCATGGGCCTGATGGTTTCGAGCCTGATCACCGAGCTTGGCGGCGGCAGCATATGGGCCATCCTGCTCCTGACGGCGCTCGCTTCCTTCATCCTTGGCATGGGCCTGCCGACCTCGGCAGCCTACCTGCTGCTGGCGGTGCTGGTGGCGCCCGCGCTGGTCCGTCTCGGCCTGCCGCCCATCGCCGCGCACATGTACATCTTCTACTTCGGTCTGGTGTCGGCGATCACCCCGCCTGTGGCGCTTGCCGCCTATGCCGCCGCCTCTATCTCCGGCGCGGGTGCGAATGAAACGGCGGTGGAGTCCATCCGGCTCGGGTTCGTCAAGCTCTTCGTGCCGTTCCTCTTCGTCACCATGCCCGGCATTCTGATGTTGGGTTCGGGCGCACAGATCTTCCTGGCCATCGTGCTTTCCACCTGCGCCGTCGTCACGCTGTCCATCGCCTTCTCCGGCTGGCTGGTCAGGCCGATGACCTGGGGTGAACGGGGCCTTCTGGTCGTCGCCACCTTACTCATCTGCTGGCCGACAGCGGTCGATTCCTATGACCCGCTCACCCTTCTGGCCCGGATCGCCGGTCTTGCGATCGCAGGCTTCACGATCTTCCGCCTGACCACCGCCAGCTCAACCAAATCCGTAGAAGCGCAAGTCAACTAGCCTCATGAATATGTTCTCCCCCAATCTCACCCCCCATCCAAACCCGAAGAAGCCGGACATCCGGCTGCCTGAAGGCGCCTGTGACGCCCATTGCCATGTTTTCGGACCGGGTGACGTCTTCCCATACTCGACCTCGGCCACCTATCGGCCGGAGGATGCACCCAAGGAACGACTGCGCGCGCTGCACGATCATCTGGGGCTCTCCCGCGCCGTCATCGTGCAGGCAAGCTGCCATGGCACGGACAACGCTGCGATGGTGGACGCGCTTCTGGCAAGCGACGGCAAATGGCGCGGCATCGCCATGGTTGAGCGTGACGTGACGCCGGAAGCTTTGCAGGCGCTTCACGACGCAGGTGTGCGGGGTGTGCGGTTCAATTTCGTCAACCACCTGGGCGAGGGGGCCGATCACGACGCGGTACTCGAGATCGTGGAAAAGATCAAGCCGCTCGGCTGGCACATCGTGGTGCATTTCGATGCGGAGAAGCTCGAGGGGCTCGCGCCCTTCCTTGAGAAGATCGACGTGACCATGATCATCGACCATATGGGACGCGTCGATGCCAGCAAGGGAACGGATCAGCTCGCCTTCAGGCTGCTGCTGAAGCTGATGGAAGACAAGCGCTTTTGGGTCAAGGTGAGCGGATGTGAGCGCGTGTCCCGCGCCGGTCCTCCGTTCCATGACGCCGCTGAGTTCGCCCGCATTCTGGTGGAGCGCTTCCCGGACCGCGTTCTCTGGGGCACTGACTGGCCACACCCGAACATCAGGGCGAACATGCCGGACGATGGTGCGCTGGTTGACCTGCTCAAGATCATCGCTCCAACCGAGGAAAGCTTGAAGACCCTGCTGGTCGACAACCCCACGCGTCTCTACTGGCCCGAAACGCTTTAGAAATTTGCGACGTCGCGCACCTCAATGGTGCGCGGCGTCCCTTTACCCAAGCTCCAGCGTGGTCACGCCGAAAACACCCTCCAGTTCAAACGAAGGTGCCGGGCCGCGATACATACGCGTGGTCTCAAATCCGCGTGTCATTCCGGCGTTGACCAGAATGTCGGTGAATTCGGCATTCACCTCAGGCGCGTCGATATGAATCTCCGCGCCACAGGCCGCGCCAAGTGCGGCAAGCAGTGAGACAGCCGTCTCCAGATCTTCCGCGAAGAGCGGGCCGATCTTGAAGCCTTCCCGGCACTCACGGGCAACGCCGTATCCACGGACATTAGCACCATCCATGGCCGCGAGCGCGATGCGCGGCGCCTTCGGCCAGTTCTTGATGAAGCTGGGGCGTGGTTCCGGGAAGAAGCGTGTGTCGAAAACGGAGATGGCGGCAGCCCGCTCAGGCGTAATGGGTCTGATGTCACCGCTCTCTTTTGCCTCAAAGCGGCCACTGAAGCGGTAGGTCTTGTAGGCAGGAAGAAAACCCATGCTGCGATAGTTTTCGAGCTGGGCCGGGACGGCATCAAGGCCGATCGTGCGGCCTTCGAGCCGCGCCATGCCCGCATCCCAGACAGCCTTTCCGTAGCCCTTTCCACGCATATCCGGTCGGGAAATATAGAGACCGATGAAACCGAATTTCTCGCCATAGGCGACGGCAGAGATGCCGGCCATCATCTCGCCCCGGTCGAAAATGCCGAGGAAACCTTCGGGTTCGGCCGCGCGCAGCGCGGGCGCATCGGAGAGGCCTGGGTTCCAGCCCTCTCCAGCGGCCCAGTCGATCAGCGTTTCCACTTCCGCTGGCGACAAGACGCGGATTTCGCGGTTCTCACTCATGCTGCACCCCCCGATGGCTCGAAGGACTTAAGCATACCTGAATAGGGCTTGGCGAGTGGGGTTGCATAGGCGCCGCGCTTTGAGGTCATGAGGCCGAGTGCCACCAGCGCTTCTGCCTGCCGCACGGCGGCACTGACGCCGTCAATCACCGGTACGCCGTACTCCGCCTGTAGCTCCCGCGCCATGTCCGCCATGCCCGCGCAGCCGAGCACGATTGCCTCCGCACGGTCCTCCTCCAGGGCTACGATAATCTCCTCACGCAACCGCTCGCCAGCACCGGATGCCGGATCTTCAAGCGAGAGGACCGGGATATCAGCCGCTCTCACCTTGCAGCGCGTTGCCATGCCGTAGCGCTGTACCAGCCCCTCGATGGGCACACGCGATCGTTCGAGCGTGGTGACGATGGTAAAGCGTTGGGCGACGAAGGCTGCAAGGCTGAGCGCCGCCTCGCAGATGCCCAGAACGGGGATGCTGGCCATGGCGCGCGCTGCATCGAGCCCGGTGTCGTCGAAACAGGCGATCACGGCTGCGTCGGCGCCGCTCCGTTCGCTCTCGGCGATGGCCGCAAGCAGGCCTGGCACGGCAAAGGCCTCGTCGTAATAGCCTTCGATCGAGGCTGGCCCCATCGCCGAGGTGACAGCCACGATCTCTGTTCCGAAAGACGCGGCAAGCTTGGCAGAGGCTGCGATGGTCTCTGTCATCGAGGCGGTGGTGTTGGGATTGACGACCAATATGCGCATGGCTGATCAGGCGCGCGCCCGCCTCCGATTGACATAGACGATGAAGCCCAGCGCCGCTGCTATGACGATGAATGAGAACAGCGTGGTGATGGTGCCCAGCGCATAGAGCACCGGTGTCGTCACGTTCGTCGTCATGGCATAGAGCTCGAGCGGCAGCGTGTTGTAGGTGCCTGCGGCCATCAGCGTGCGGGCGAATTCGTCATAGGAAAGGGTGAAGCCGAAGAGTGCCACGCCCACAAGGCTCGGTGCGATCATCGGCAGCACCACGTGCGCAAAGGTCTGCCAGCTGGAAGCCCCGAGGTCACGCGCGGCCTCCTCGTATGAAGGCGAGAAGCGATTGAAGACCGCGAACATGATCAGCACGCCGAACGGCAGCGTCCAGGTGAGGTGTGCGCCGAGCGCGGAGCTGTACCAGGCGGGCCGGAAGCCCAGCTGCTGGAACAGCACGCCGATGCCGAGCGAAATGATGATCGACGGCACCACCAGGCTCGCCACCGCGAGATAGAAGAGCGGTGTCGCGCCCACGAAGCGGCGGCGGAATGCGAGACCAGCCATCAGCGACGCGACGACGGTGATCGCCATCACCATGAAGGCAAGCGCAAGGGAACGGCGGAAGCTGCCGCCGAAATCGCCAACGGCCTGCGTTTCAAAGAGGTTGCCGAACCAGTGCAGCGAAACGCCGTTGAGAGGGAAGGTCAGCCCACCGTTCGGCCCCTGGAAGGACAGGATGATGATCGCCGACAGGGGCCCATAGAGAAACAGCACGAAGAGCGCGAAGAAGGTCGCGAGGACGTAGAATCCGAAGGTTCGCCGTTCGTGCATCGTCAAAGCTCCTTGCGAATATCAACGACACGCAGGATGCCCGCCACCATCAGCAGCACCACCGCAAGCAGCACGACCGCATTGGCCGCCGCCGCCGGATATTGCATCAGCGACATCTGGTTCTTCATCATCAGCGCGACCGATGCGCTCTGGCCGCCCGACATCACCTGCACGGTGGAAAAGTCAGCCATGACAAGCGTGACGACGAAGATCGTGCCGATCGCCATGCCGGGCTTCGCCAGCGGAATGATGACGTTCCAGAGGATCTGCCAGTCGGAGGCGCCGGCATCGCGTGCGGCTTCGATCAGCGAGCGGTCGATGCGCATCAGCGTGTTGAAGATCGGCACCACTATGAACAGCGTGTAGAGGTGGACCATGGCCAGCACCACGGCAAAGTCAGAGTAAAGCAGCCATTCGATGGGGGCTGAAATGAAGCCGCCCTCGATCAGCATGGAATTCACCAGCCCGTTGCGGCCGAGCACCGGGATCCACGAGATCATCCGAATGATGTTCGAGGTGAGGAACGGCACGGTGCAGACAAGAAACAGCACCATCTGCATGCCGGTAGTGCGCACATAGAAGGCGAGGAAATAGGCCACCCAGAAGCCGGTGAAGAGGGTGATCGCCCAGACCAGAACCGCGTATTTCAACGTGTTGAGATAGGTCTTCCACGTCACCCAGGAGCCCAGCGTCTCCTCGTAGTTCAACGTCATGAAGTCCGGATACATCATCGCGAAGTCGTAATCCCAGAAGGACACGACCGCGATCATGATGATCGGCAGCAGCAGGAAGAGCCCCAGAATTAGCGTCAGCGGCAGTGCCTGCAGGTAGGGCGCCATGCGCGGCAGGCGCGCGGAACGGCCCCTTGAGGCAGCAGGGGCGGCAGCGGTTGTGTCTTCGATCATGACGGCCAACAGCAGACTCCGGTGTGAGCGGTGGAGTACCGGCCCGGCAGAAGCCGGGCCGATATCTTAGCGGATCAGGCTGCGATGAACTCGTTCCAGCGACGAACCATGTAGCGGTCCTCGTCCATGACCGAGTTCCAGCAGGAGACCTTGCCCATGCGGTCATCGAAGGAGCCGCCGTCGCGCACGGTCCCGGCCTTCTCCATCACCTGGCCATCGGGTGAGAGGATGTCACCCTGCGCAGGCTTGCCTTCCACCCAGAAGCCCCATTCGTCTTCGGACATGTACTGCTTGGCCGTTTCCATGCAGGCCGAGTAGTAGCCCTGACGGTTGAGGTATGCGCCGACCCAGCCGGACGTGTACCAGTTGACGTATTCATAGGCCGCGTCGAGCTTTGCGCCCGATAGATGCTTGGCGAGGCCAAGACCGCCGCCCCATGCGCGGTAGCCTTCCTTGAGAGGCTGGTAGACGCAGGGCACGCCCTTGGAGCGGACAGCAGCCACGGCCGGCGACCACATGGACTGGATGACCACTTCACCCGATGACATGAGGTTGACGCTTTCGTCGAAGGTCTTCCAGAAGGCGCGGAACTGGCCAGACTGCTTGGCCTTGATGAGGAATTCGATCGTCTTGTCGATCTCTTCCTTCGTCATGTTGCCCTTGTCGCCGTACTTGATCTCGCCCATGGCCTCCATGATCATGGCTGCGTCCATGATGCCGATCGACGGGATGTTGATGATGGCGCTCTTGCCCTTGTAGGCCGGATCCATGATGTCGGCCCAAGAGGTGATCTCGCGGCCCACGAGGTCGGGGCGGATGCCGAGCGTGTCGGCGTTATAGATGGTGGGCACCATGGTGAGCCACTGCGTCGGCTCCTTGGCGAAGGCCTTGTCTTCAGGCTTTTCGACGAAACCGACGGTGTGGGGGGCGGTGCCCTGGGCGATCTCGGACTCCGGATTCAGCTTGCCGGTGATGAAGAGCGGCACGATCTTGTCGTAGTACTTCAGTTTCGAGACATCCATCGGCTGGATGACGCCCGCCGGGAACACCTTCTTCAGGATCCAGTACTCGACGTCGGCAATGTCGTAGCTGTCCGGCTGGGTGACGGCGCGCTGGGCGGCGGCGTCGGAGTCCATCGCCGTCATTTCGAGCGTGATGCCGAGGTCTTCCTTGCACTTCTGGGCAACCGCGTTGAGGTTCGACACGCCCGTGCCGAACTGGCGGAGCGTGATCGGGTTCTGCGCCCAGATGTGCGGGAAGCCGGTAATCGCGCCGGAGCCGGCTGCGAGACCCGCAGCCGCGGTGCCAGTCTTCAGAAGTGTACGACGGGTTATTCCCGTCTTCTTTTCAGTATTCTCTGTCATGTCAGTTCCCCTCTGTTCAGTTATTGTTGAATCAGGCGTCGAGAGGCTGGAGCACGATCGTGTCCTGCGCCTCCCAACAAAGCGGTACTGCATCGCCGATCTTCACGGGGTTCGCGAAGAAGTCGGCGTCACTCAGAATTCCTGTGAAGTCGCTGATGCCGGCGCCGGAGACGCTGAGCTTCACCGATGAACCCCGATACTCGACGTTCTGTACGATGCCGGTGAACCCGAGGCCGGGCTGCACAGGCTCTCCGATCCGCACCCGGTCCGTGCGGATGGCAATGTCGGCACTGGAGCCGTGCTCACGCGCCGGGCCCGTCCCCGCAAAGGTGCCGCCGCCCGCAACGTCGAGTAACAGCATCCCGTCAGCATAGCCCGCGGCTTTCCCGGAGATCACGTTGTGATCGCCCATGAAGCGGGCAACGAAGGCGGTGGCAGGGCGCTCGAAGATGTCGCGCGGCGGTGCCGCCTGCTCGATGCGGCCGTCGTTCATCACCACGATCAGGTCGGCGAGCGCCATGGCCTCTTCCTGGCTGTGGGTGACATGGACGAAAGTGATACCCAGCGAGCGCTGCAGCTTCTTCAGCTCGGCGCGGACACGCACCTTCAGGAACGGGTCGAGCGCGGATAAAGGCTCGTCGAGCAGGAGGGCTTCCGGATTGGTGATGAGGGCGCGGGCGAGCGCTACGCGCTGCTGCTGCCCGCCCGAAAGCTGGGCAGGGCGGCGGTTGGCATAGGCTTCCAGCTGCACGAGCTTCAGCATTTCCAGCGCGCGGGCGCGGCGCTCTTCCTTCGGAACACCCTTCATCTTGAGGCTGAAGGCGACGTTGTCCGCCACATCGAGGTGCGGAAACAGCGCGTATGACTGGAACATCATGGCTGTGCCGCGGCTGGCCGGCGGCAGGTCGGTAACAACGGAACTGCCGAGCCTGATGTCGCCTGCCGACACCCGCTCGTGCCCGGCTATCATCCTGAGTGTCGTGGTCTTGCCACAACCGGACGGGCCGAGAAGGCAGCAATAGCTGCCAGCCGGAATTTTGAGACTGACGCTTTCTACGGCTGTCGTTGAACCGTAGACCTTGGACACAGAGACAATGTCGATCGTAGCGGCGTTGGACATGGGGGACCTCCATCCCTTTCGTGGAGGTATCATGCATCAGCTATGCCAACTGCACTTTGTGGGCTCAAGCCCTTGATCTGCAAACTATTCTTCGTAGTGAGCAGGTCAAATGGCCAAAAGACTTACATGCCCTGCTCAAATATTGTGCTGAATGCTGTAGAGAGCTTGTGCAGCCAAGTAACACGTTTATGAAGTTGCACTGACCGCTTAAACGAAGCCGATCCAGCGGCCGGCTATCACCGCGGATATCCAGGTGACCAGCGACAGGCCCGCCATAACCCGGACCAAAGCAGTCGGGCAGTTCTGCACAGGTCTTTGCCGCCAGGGAGCGAATACCTGGAACAGCAGGGCATTGGCGACGCCAAGGGCGAGCAACGCCATCTTCGCCAGGAAAGCCGGGTTAGCGGCATATTCCTTGGTACGCACGCTGAAGAGCATTACGCCGAAGGCCACTGTCAGGGCGGTGCCGACCATGGCGGTCTGCGAGAGGAACGGACCGATGATATTGAGCGGCACGCTCCGGAAGAAGCCGAGCACACGCAGGTCGAGCGGGATGATCGCGCCGACCAGGATCCCGATCGACAGAATGTGAGCGGCGTTGACGAACATGTAGAGCCTTGGCGACATTGTCAGTGTCTGCGCAAGGGCACTGCCGGAGAGCCAGTTGAATAATTCCAGCAAGTGACCGTCAGTTCCTGATGCGATCAGGGTAGATGTCGAAGCTCTTGTCCCCAATCGTGATGCGTACCGCTTTCATCAGCTTCTCGTTCTTGTCGAGCGAACGGTTGCCTACCACCGTCACCTCATCACCGACGTTGGCTGCTCCCGGAACAAAGCCGGAGCGCTGGGTCTGCGTGGGATTGGCAAGATCGACCTCCCAGGTCTCTCCACCGGCCTCAACCACAAGGGAAGGGTGGGGTGGTGCGAACGATATCTCCTGGATCGTTCCCTTGAGCTCGCTCTGCTCGCCTTCCGCCCAGCTCCAGCCGTGGTGGGCAAGAGCTGTCGTTGCGAAAAGTGTTGAAGCAAAGAAGCCGGCAAGAATGGTTTGCGGTTTCGGGGCCATGGCAATCCTCCTCACCGTTGATGCCGTAGTCCAGAGGTCGCCAGAGTGCACGCTTAGGGTAAGACCGTCCACTCACAAAGAGATGAGGCAGGCCGGAAGGCGGTGAAGGCGGCTGATACCACCGCCTTCACGAAGAGCCTGTCACTCCCGTCCGATGTTGTCGCAGACGCGCACCTTCAGCACGGACGGACGGTCACGGTCGAGGAAGACGGTGTTGGTCGCAATCCGCCTGCGTCGGCTGGTACCCTCCGGCTCGCCCGTGTTCGGGTTCACATCATACTTCGGGAAGTTGGATGACGAGATGTCGAGCCGGATGCGATGGCCCTTCTTGAACAGGTTGGCGGTAGCAAACGGAACGATGGTAATCTTGAACACTTCGCCCGGCTGCACCGGCTCCGGCCGGTCAAAGCCGTTGCGATAGCGCACGCGGAAGATGCCGTCCGTAATGTTGAGCGCATAGCCGCGCGGGTAGTCCTCCGACGGCGGATAGACGTCCACCAGCTTGGCGGTGAAATCGGTGTCCGGCGCATCGGTGGTCACCCACAGCTCAACCTCGACCGGGCCGATGATCGCCACGTCTTCTGCAAGCGGCTCGGTCTCGAAGCTCAGCACATCGTGGCGGGCGGTCAGCGGCAGGCCGGGGCGTTTGCAGCCGAAGAACTCCTCCGATTCCACCTGGTCGAAACCACCGCCGGTGAAGATCGGCTCGCCTGACGTGAGCGACCCGCCGATGGTCGGCACCGGATCAGCCGGGTCGAAGTTGTAGCTGATGGAAGCGTTCGGGGCCTCCGGCGCACTGGCGCTGAGCGCCATGTCGGCGTGGAGATAAAGGTTCTGCTCGCGCGAATCCGGCAGCGGCCAGTCGGTGCTCTCAATCCAGCGGCCGCCATGGTCCAGATGACCTTCCTCGGTCCTGCGGCCGCTTCCGGTACCCATCAGGAACACATGGACGCGCCCGGCAAGCTCCTTGTCTGTCTCGCCCTTGAGGTAGCGGGCGAACCATTTCTCGCGGAAGGAAAGCCAGTCCTCGTCGATCTGCCCGTCGAAGTAGGCGGCGGGGCCGAAATCCACGTCACCGAAAACGCGCTGCGATCGGTTGCCGTGGGTCCATGGTCCCATGATCAGCGTCAGCGGGCGCTCGGGATCGCCCTTGAGGCCGACATAGTTTTCCAGTGTCGAGCTGACGTAGGCGTCGAACCAGCTCGACATGAAGATGGTCGGGACCTTGGGGAAGGTCTCATAGTAGCCGGCAGCGTAGATGCCGACCTTCTTCCAGAAGTCGCCGAATGTGCCCTGCTGCCATTGCTCGAGCAGGTAGTCTTCGTATTCAGGGTTCCAGCGGATCGGCGAGCGGCCCTTGGTCCAGGGCATCCGGGTGAACCAGTCGTTCAGGTTTTCGGCTGCGACTGCCCGGGCTGTGACTTCGTCCGTGCCTTCCTGTGCCCGGTGATAGGCCCAGGTGGCCTGCTTCAGTTCAAAAGCGCCGCCCTGGCGGATGCCGCAGGTATAGGCGTTCGCGAAACCACCGGAATCGACAATCATGGCGGCGAGACCGGGAGCGTTGAGGCACGCCAGCGCCATCTGTGTGTGGGCGTTGTAGGAAAGCCCCTGGGTGCCGATCCGACCATTGTTCCATGGCTGGTGCGCCAGCCATTCCATCGTATCATACCCGTCTTCACCCTCGGACAGATATTTTACGAAATGCCCTTCGCTGTCATAGCGACCGCGGCAATCCTGCCAGACCGAAATATAGCCTAGGCGGACGAGATGGATCGCCAGCTCCTCGCGAGACTTGGGCTTGGGGTTGTTGATCGACCATTCGGTGCGGGACGTTCCGCGCTTGTTGTAAGGTGTGCGCTCCAGAATGACCGGTAGCGCTGCCTCCACCGGACGTCCGTCTACCGCTGGGCGGTAGACGTCGGTCGCAAGGTGAACTCCGTCACGCATCGCAACCATCACGTTGCGATGCACGAGCACGCCTTCTGCCACGGGGACAGGAGGCGTCAGTTCATTTGGCACGAAACTCATTTCGCAATCCGCACGTCACTGGCTACGGTGCGTTCCGAAAGGTTCGGCGTGAAGTCGATGCCCTCGCGTGCAGCCCAGTAGATCTTCTGGAAGTAGAGCGGCACGATTGCCTGGTCTTCCATGGCGATGCGGGTTGCAGCCTGTAGCTTCTCCATGCGCTTTTCCTGGTCGAACTCTTCGATCGCTTCGTTCAGCGCGGCGTCGAAATCCGCGTTGGAATAGCGCATGCGGTTGAACCCGCCAGTGCCCGCTTCCTTGCTGTAGGTCTGCAGCAGCGAGCGCAGGTTTGCCTCCGCGTTTGGCGTCGAGGAGCCGAGCGAGAAGATGTAGGCGCCGTACTCGCCCTTGGTCGCGGCAGCGGAGTAGACATTGTAGGGCTGCGTCTGCACGCCGTTGACCTTCAGGCCGCCGCGGGCGAGCAACTGGCCGAGCGCCTGGGCGATGTCGCCGTCGCCGGGGAAGCGGTCGTTGGACGAATAGATCGTGATGCCGAAGCCTTCCGGGAAGCCGGCCTCAGCCAGCAGCGCCTTGGCTTCTGCCGGGTTGGCCGGCTCAGGCTGCAGGTCTTCCACATAGCCGCCAAGCACCGAGGGGACGATCTGCGCGGAAGGTACACCCGCGCCGTTCAGTACGCGATCAACCAGAAGCTGACGGTCGATCATCTTGGAGATGGCCTTGCGCACTTTTGCATCACGGAACGGGTTTGGCTCGATCAGCTTGCCGGAAGCGTCGACCACGCCCGGAGCGGTATCGTCACGCATATTGAGCGCGAGATAGACGAGGCGGCCGGACTCGACCGGGAAGACCTTGAGATTGCCCGAGCTTTCCAGACGTGGGACGTCCGACGGCGAAACGGAATCGATGATGTCGACCGAGCCTGAGAGTAGAGCTGCCGTGCGCGCCGCGTCATTGGCGATGAAGCGGAACTCGACGTTCTCGAAGTCGGGCTTCTTGCCCCAATAATTGTCATAGGCGGTCAGCTTCAGCGATTCAGCTGGACGCCACTCCACGAACTTGTAGGGACCTGTGCCGATCGCGGCCTTGCCGGAGTTGAAGTCTTCAAGCGTTGCGTTCTCGGTCGCCTTCTTGGAGACCATGAAGACGCGACCTATCTGCTCCATCAGGGCAGGGTTGGGTGCCTTGGTGATCAGGCGAAACTTGTGATCGTCGATCTTTTCCAGCTTGTCGACGGAGCTCACCATGTCGGTGAACGGAGCCGGGCTGTTCGGCACCTCGTCCGTGCGCTCCAACGAGTAGATCACGTCATCGACGGTGAACGGCGAACCATCGTGGAAGGTTACATCCTTGCGGATCGAGATTTCCCATGTGAGCGGATCGAGGTTCTGCCATTCCGTCGCAAGATGCGGATGCATCTGCAGGTTCTCGTCGGTGCGCAGCAGCGTCTCGAACATGTTGTCGGCAGTCATCTGGTTGTTGCCGGTGCGCGAGAACTGCGGGTCGATGGCCGAAGGCTCGTTGGCGCGGCCGATGACCACGTCGGCCGCCATGGCCGTGAAGGCGGTGGATGACAGCAGTGCGGCCGCTATCGCGGCAGTTCCCCATTTTTTCATGATTGTCATAGCGAGTTCTCCCTTGCTTGCTCTGTGACGCTGAAATTCGGTCTCTGATCGAGATCGTTGAGATGGCAGGCGCTCCGTCGGCCGTCCGCGAGCGTGCGCAGCGCCGGCCGCTCTGCACGGCAGCGGTCGAAGGCAAACGGACAGCGCGGATGGAAATGGCAGCCGGGCGGCGGGTTCATGGGCGAGGGGATCTCGCCCTTAATCGTCTGGAAAGTCCGGTGCCTGCGGTCGATGCGCGGCACTTCCGAAAGAAGCGCCGCCGTGTAGGGATGATTGGGCCCGTCGAAGATCTGATCTGCGGAGCCTTCTTCCACGATGCGACCGAGGTACATGATCACCACGCGGTCTGCGATGTGGTTCACGACGGAAAGATCGTGGCTGATGAAGAGGTATGTGAGGTCGAGCTGCCGGCGCAGGTCCATGAACAGGTTGATCACCTGCGCCTGGATGGAGATGTCGAGGGCGGCAATGCTCTCGTCGCAGATCAGGAACTCAGGCTTCACCGCAAGCGCGCGGGCAATGCCGATGCGCTGGCGCTGGCCGCCCGAGAATTGGTGCGGATAGCGGTCTGCCATGGATGGGTCGAGCCCCACCGTCTGCAGCAGGTTTTCGACATAGGCCTGCTTCTCGCCCCGCCGGATCAGGCCATGAGCAACCGGAGCTTCTCCCACGATGTCGACCACGCGCTTGCGCGGGTTGAGCGACGACATCGGGTCCTGGAAGATGATCTGGGTGTTGAGCCGTGCATGTCTTGCAGCCTGCCCCCTGAGTTGGCTGCGCTCTGCACCCTCCACATAGACCTCACCTTCAGTCGGCGGCAGCATGCCTGCGATGATGCGGCCGAGCGTGGACTTGCCGCAGCCGGATTCGCCCACAAGACCCACCACTTCGCCGCGCCGCACCTGCAGGTCGACGCCGTCGAGCGCATGCACAACAGGCGGGGTGGACGCCGCGCCGAGCTTGATGGCGAGCTTTTCCGCGAAATCCGGCTTTGCGCTGAAGCGCTTGGAGACGTTCCTCACCTCGGTGAAAATATCCGTCATGGCAGCGTCTCCAGGTTTGACGTGGCAAGCGGGTGGAAGCAGCGCCAGCTCTGCGTGTTGCTGCCTCTGGTCTCCGGCGGCTCCTGTCGGCAGATATCCGTCGCGTAGTCGCAGCGGGTGCGGAAGGCACAACCCTCCGGACGGTTAAGCGGATGCGGTGCGGCACCGCGGATCTGAGTGAGACGGGAACCACGGCTGTTGGCCGCAGGTGCCGAGCCGATCAAGCCGGCCGTATAGGGATGGCGTGGCGTGTCGAGTACTTCATCGACCGTGCCCTGTTCCACGATCCGTCCCGCGTACATGACCGCGATGCGGTCGGCGAGGCCGGCAACGACGCCGAGATCGTGGCTGATCCAGATGAGACCCAGGCCGAGCTCCCGACAGAGCTTCTGCATTTCCGACAGGATCTGGCTCTGGATCGTGACGTCGAGTGCAGTCGTCGGCTCGTCCGCAATGATCAGGTCGGGCTTGTGCAGGAGCGCGATGGCGATGGCGACGCGCTGGCGCATGCCGCCGGAGAACTCGTGCGGATAGCTCTCGATGCGCTTTTCCGGCTGCGAAATGCCGACCATGCGCAGCGCATCTATGGAGCGGGCTAACGCCTCGCTGCGGCTTACGCTTTCGTGCGCGAGCACCGTCTCGATCATGTGCGTCTTGATCGACAGCACCGGATTGAGCGTCATCATCGGATCCTGGAAGATCATGGCGATGCGGTTGCCGCGCAGGCTGCGCAGCCGCTCCTCGCTTGCCCCCAGCAGCTCCTCGCCTCTGAAGAGGATGGAGCCGCCAACATTTCGGCCGGGCGGGTCGACCAGACCGAGAATGGAGAAGCCAGTGATGGATTTGCCAGAGCCGGACTCGCCCACCAGGCCGAGGATTTCGCCGCGCTTCAGGGTCAGGCTGACGCCATCGACGGATTTCACCACCCCCGCCGGGGTGAAAAAGTGGGTCTGCAGGTCGCTGACTTCGAGGATCGTTTCGGTGCTGTTGGTCGCGTCCATCGTCATGCCGCCAGCCTCGGGTTGAACACTTCTCGCAGGCGGTCGCCGACGATGTTGATGACGAAGACCAGCGTCAGCAGCAGGAGGCCGGGATAGACGCTGATCCAGTAGAGCCCTGCGAGCAGAACCTGATAGCCATTGGAGATCAGCAGCCCGAGCGACGGCTCGGTGATAGGCAGGCCGATACCGAGGAAGCTGAGCGTAGCCTCCGTCGCGATGGCGCTCGCGATCTGGATGGTGCCGATCACCATCAGCGGCGGCAGACAGTTCGGCAACAGGTGCGAGAACAGGATGCGTCCCCGCCCGAGGCCAAGGCAGCGGGCGGCTTCCACGTAATCCTTGTTGACCTCGACGAGTGCCGCGCCACGGGCAGCACGGGCGAAATAGGCCCACTGCACCAGCACCAGCGCCATGATCACCTTCCAGGTGCCCTGGCCAAGCACGGCGAGGATCAGGAGCGCGATCAGGATGGTCGGAAAGCCGAGCATCAGGTCCACCACGCGCATGATCAGCGCGTCGATCCGGCCACCGGCGTAAGCCGCCAGCAGGCCAAGCGCGGAGCCCACGACAAGCGCCAGCAGGCCGGCGGTGAGACCAACGCCAAGGCTGGTGCGCAGGCCGTAAAGCATGGCGGAAAGCATGTCGCGCCCCTGCGTGTCGGTGCCCAGCAGATAGACCATGCCGTTCATGCTTTCCGACATCGGCGGCAGCTTCGCGTCGAAGAAATCGATCTGCATCAGATCGTAGGGGTTCTGTGGCGCGAGCCACGGGGCGAAGACTGCGGCGAGGATCAGCACGATGCAGATGAAGAAGGCGATGGTTGCCTTGAGGCTGCCGAAGATGCCGTTTAGCGCGGTCGCAAGGATGCCGTTCCCGAACAGGCGAAGGGTGAGGGCGCTCATGGAGCCTTGCTCCGGATGCGCGGGTCGAGAATGGAATAGAGTATGTCGACGATGAGATTGATCGTGATGAACATGGTCACGACCACGAGGATGTAGGCGACCACGACAGGACGATCGAGAACCTTGATGCTGTCGATGATGAGCTTGCCGACGCCGGGCCAGGAGAAGATCGTTTCCGTGACCACCGCAAAGGCGATGAGTGAGCCGAACTCGACGCCTATTACGGTGATGATCGGGATCAGAATGTTCTTCAGGACATGCACGGTAACAATGCGGCGGGAAGAGAGCCCGCGCGCGCGGGCGAACTTGATGAAATCAAGCGGCATGGTTTCCTGCACCCCCGTTCGCGTCAGCCGGATCACCAGCGAAATCTTGGCAAGCGACAGGTTGATGGCGGGCAGGATCAGGTGCCGAATGCCGTCCCAGGTAGCGAAGCTCGTCTCGATGCCCAGGATCGTGCCGGTCTGGCCGCGACCGGTCGAGGGGAGCCAGCCGAGATAGACCGAGAAGATCATGATCAGCATCATCCCCTGCCAGAAGTTGGGCAGGCTGAAGCCAAGGATCGAGCCCGTCATGATGGTCTCGTCCACTGCACTACCGCGCCGTAGACCCGACCAGAGCCCGAGCGGAATGCCGATGATGATGGCGAGCACGAGCGCGCTGAACGCGAGTTCAAGCGTGGCGGGAAGGCGGTCAAGAATGATGCTGATGGAAGGACGGTTGTAGACGAAGGAGGTGCCGAGGTTGCCGCTCAGCGCATTCATCAGGAAGCGGCCGTATTGTACGATGAGTGGCTGGTCGAGGCCGAGAGAACGAGCCACCTGGGCACGTTCCGCCATGGTCGCGTCGGCTGGCAGCAGGATCTCCAGCGGGTCGCCGATAGCGTAGACGCCGGTGAACACGATCACCGATGTTACGAACAGCACCACCATCGCCTGTAACAGACGCCGGATTACAAATGCGGTCAAAGGTCCTCCTCCTCGACAAGCGTCGCTTCTGCGCTCTTGAACGGAGCAAATCACGCGGGCGCGATGCTTGCAATATTATGAGATTAGTGGGATTTTCTATGCGTTTTTTGCATAAAAGATTGGGGGAGGCTGATGAAGCTCAAGAACCTGGAGGCCTACCGCGCCGTGATGAGCACTGGCTCGACGCAGGCCGCGGCCGCCCTTCTTGGGATCTCGCAATCGGCGATCAGCCGTCGCATCGATCAGCTTGAGGAAGACCTGGGGCTCGAGCTCTTCTATCGCGACGGCGTGCGCCTTGTGCCTTCGCGCGCCAACAAGCTTGCTGAGCCCCATGTCGCCGATGTCATGGAGCGCCTTCATGCGCTGCGCGACGCGGCCGAGAACATCCGCTCTGGCCAGCATGCCAACGCCATGCTGCGGATCGCCGTCCCGCCCAGCATTTCACGCCGCATCATGCCGAAGATCATCGCCGCTTTCCTCAAGGAGCATCCGGAGGTCCGGCTGGAAGTGCTGCACGGCACCTATGACGTGATCCAGCGCATGCTGGAGGAAAAGCAGGCGGACCTCGCCTTTCTGCGGCTACCCTATGCGTCGAACATCATCACGCGATCCGACCTGATCGAGGCGAGCTCCGTCTGCGTCATGCAGCGCGGGCACCGGCTGTCCGGCCTGAAGGTCATCCGCCCGTCCAATCTGCGTGGCGAGCCGCTGGTGCTTCTCGGCTGGCGCCGCGCGCCACGTCACGACCTCGATCTCGTCTTCTCGGCCCATGGCGTGGCGCCCTCGATCCGCATCGAGGCGCATTCGGTAGCCTCGGCCTGCGGCTTCGCGGAACAGGGGATAGGCATTGCCGTCGTCAATGCGCTGCTGGTGCAGGACTGCCTTGATCTCGACATCGACATCCGCCCGTTCGAACCCGCCGCACCGCACCAGTTCGCCTTCGTCTATTCGGACCAGCCCCGCCTGTCGCCCATCGGCCAGAAATTCATGCAGGAAGCGACCGCCGAACTGCAGGCGCTGGCGAAGACCCCGCTGGGTGAGGGGAGCGGATAGGGACCCGCTCCGAGCAAGGTCAGTCCCAGCTCAGCGCCCCGCCGCTCTGGTATTCGATCACGCGCGTCTCAAAGAAGTTCTTCTCCTTCTTGAGATCCATAGCCTCCGACATCCATGGGAACGGGTTTTCCGTCTCGGCGAAGACGGCTCTCAGGCCCAGCTGCGAGCAGCGCCGGTTGGCGATGAAGTGCATGTATTGCTCGCAAAGGTCCGCGTTGAGCCCGAGGAAGCCGCGCGGCATCGTATCCCGTCCGTAGGCAGCTTCCAGTTCCGCTGCCTCTGCGATCATCCCGCGCACCTCCTCCTGAAACGCCTGCGTCCAGAGGTGCGGGTTCTCGACCCTGATCTGGTTGATCACGTCGATTCCGAAGTTCAGGTGGATCGATTCATCGCGCAGGATGTATTGGTACTGCTCGGCGATGCCCACCATCTTGTTGCGCCGTCCAAGCGACAGGATCTGCGCGAAACCCGTGTAGAACCACATGCCCTCGAAGATCACATAGAAGGCGACGAGGTCGCGCAGGAAATCCTGATCGGACTCCGTCGTGCCGGTTCGGAAATCCGGATCGTCCAGGTTCTTCGTGTGCCTGAGCGCCCAGGCCGCCTTGTCGGTGATCGACGGCACTTCGCGGTACATGTTGAAGAGCTCGCCCTCGTCGAGCCCAAGGCTTTCGACGATATACTGGAAAGTGTGGGTATGGATCGCCTCCTCGAAGGCCTGGCGCAGCAGATACTGGCGGCACTCAGGGTTGGTGAGGTGGCGATAGATGGCGAGCACGATGTTGTTTGCGACCAGGCTTTCCGACGCTGCGAAGAAGCCGAGGTTGCGCTTGATCATGCGCCGCTCGTCTTCCGTTAGCCCGTCGCGCGACTTCCAGAGCGCGATGTCTGCCTGCATGGAGACTTCCGTGGGCATCCAGTGGTTGTTGCAGGCGGCGAGATACTTCTCCCAGGCCCAGCGGTATTTGAGCGGCAGGAGCTGGTTGACGTCGGCGCGGGCGTTGATCATCCGCTTGTCGCTTACGCTCACGCGGGCTGCCCCGCGTTCAATCTCACCGAGGCCGGTGGCATCGGCGACAGGATGATCGCCAACTCGGATTTCATTCTTCGTTTCGGACCAGTCGAGCATGTCTTCTTCTCCTTGTTCTCTGCTCACTGGCAGGCTTCGCATTCGGGATCGTCGATGGCGCAGGCCTTGCCCCACGCGGCTGCCGTCACCGCGTTGAGCTTGCCGTCCGTGCCCTTGAGGGTAGATTTCTCCACATGGGTGGCGGAGCTTGAGCGCAGGTAGTAGGTGGTCTTCAAACCCTTGCGCCAGGCGAGGCGGTAGAGTTCATCGAGCTTCCGCCCGCTCGGATTGGCCATGTAGAGGTTGAGTGACTGCGCCTGATCGATCCACTTCTGACGCCGTGAGGCAGCCTCGATCAGCCAGGAAGCATCGATCTCGAAGGCGGTGGCATAGAGGATCTTGAGGTCGTCCGGGATGCGGTCGATCTGGCCGACCGATCCGTCGAAATATTTCAGGTCAGACACCATTACCTCATCCCAGAGGCCGCGCGCCTTCAGGTCGTGCACAAGCTGAGCGTTCACCACGGTGAAGTCGCCGGACATGTTGGATTTGACGAAGAGGTTCTGGTAGGCGGGCTCGATCGATTGTGACACGCCGCAGATGTTGGAGATCGTCGCCGTTGGCGCGATCGCCATCGTGTTGGAATTGCGCATGCCGACGGTCTTCACCCGCTCGCGCAGGCTCTCCCAGGCGAGCGTCGAGGTTTCGTCCATATCGACGCCCGGACGGGCTTCCTTGAGCAGCCGGATCGAGTCGATCGGCAGAATGCCCTTCGACCAGAGCGAGCCTTCGAAGCTCGAATAGCGCCCGCGCTCGGCGGCCAGATCAACCGAAGCCGAGATCGCGTGGTAGCTGATCGCTTCCATGGAGCGATCCGCAAGTTCCACCGCTTCCGGCGAGGAATAGGCGATCCGCAGCTTCTGCAGCGCGTCCTGAAAACCCATCAGGCCGAGGCCGACCGGACGGTGGCGGAGGTTCGACGCACGCGCTTCCGGGATCGTGTAGAAGTTGATGTCGATCACATTGTCCAGCATGCGCATGGCTGTCTTCACCGTGCGCGCCAGATGCTCCATGTCGAGACCGTCGCCGCTGATGTGGTTCAAGAGGTTGATCGAACCGAGGTTGCAGACGGCAACCTCATCCTTCGACGTGTTGAGCGTGATCTCGGTACAGAGGTTGGACGAGTGCACCACGCCCACATGCTGCTGCGGCGAGCGGATGTTACAGGGGTCCTTGAAGGTCACCCACGGATGCCCGGTCTCGAACAGCATGGTGAGCATCCTGCGCCAGAGATCGACAGCGCGTAGCTTACGGAAGACCTTCATTTCGCCGCGCGCAGCCTTCGCCTCATAGGCTTCGTAGGCTGCGCGGAAGGCGGGACCGTAGAGGTCGTGCAGGTCCGGCGTCTCGTCAGGCGAAAACAGCGTCCATTCTCCATCCGCCTCGACCCGTTCCATGAACAGGTCCGGCACCCAGTTGGCGGTGTTCATGTCATGGGTGCGGCGGCGGTCGTCGCCCGTGTTCTTGCGCAGGTCGAGGAATTCCTCGATGTCGACGTGCCATGTTTCGAGATAGGCGCAGACCGCACCCTTCCGCTTGCCGCCCTGATTGACGGCGATGGCCGTGTCGTTTGCGACTTTGAGGAACGGCACCACGCCCTGACTCTCGCCATTGGTGCCCTTGATGTGGGCGCCGAGACCGCGGACCTGCGTCCAGTCATTGCCGATGCCGCCCGAATATTTGGCGAGCAACGCATTGTCCTTGACGCCCTTGAATATAGCGTCGAGGTCATCGCCGATCGTCGTCAGGAAGCAGGACGAAAGCTGTGGCCGCGTGGTGCCGGAGTTGAAGAGCGTCGGCGTCGATGCCATGAAGTCGAAGGACGACAGCAGATCGTAGAACTCGATGGCGCGCGCCTCGCGATCTACCTCGCGGACGGCGAGCCCCATGGCGACGCGCATGAAAAAGGCCTGCGGCAGCTCGAAACGCTTGCCCTGCCGGTGCAGGAAATAACGGTCATAGAGCGTCTGGAGGCCCAAATACTGGAAGTTCAGGTCGCGCTCGGGCTTCAGGGCGGCGGCGATGCGCTTGAGATCGAAGCGCGAGAGCTCCGGATCGATAAGACCCGCCTCGACACCCGTGCGGATGAATTCCGGAAAGTAGCTTGCGTAGCGCGTTGTCATTTCGGCTTGCGTCGCCTGTTCGGCGCGGTCGGAAACCAGCGTCAGCGCTTCGCGGCGCAGCCGGTCCATGAGCAGGCGGGCGGCAACGTAAGCGTAATTCGGCTCCTGTTCGATCAGGGTTCGTGCTGCCATGATGGGCGCGAGCGACAGCTCGTCCTGCGTGATGCCGTCGTAGAGATTGCGCCGGGTCTCAGTCAGGATCGGAGCGGCTGAAACCGCATCGAGGCCTTCGCAGGCTTCCTCGATGATTGCGGCAAGTCGCGTCTCATCCAGCAGGCGGCGTGAACCGTCTTCGGCTGTCATGTTGATCGCCGGTGTCGCTAGGCTCTCGACCGCCTTCTCCTGCGCACGTTCACGGGCACGCTCCTCGCGATAGAGCACGTAGGCGCGGGCGATCTTGTGGTGTTCGCCGCGCATCAGCGCGAGCTCAACCTGATCCTGCACATCCTCGATGTGGAAGAGACGGCCTTCGCCGGAACGCCTCATGAGCGCGGAAACCACCTGTTCGGTCAGCTCCTCAACTGCCTCGTGGACCCGGCGGGAGCCTGCGGCTGCCGACCCTTCCACGGCCAGAAAGGCCTTCGTCAGCGCTACGCTGATCTTGCGTGCATCGAAGGGCGTGATGGCTCCATTGCGCCGGATGATGTGATAGCCAGGCTCGTGAAAAATGATTTCGTCCGGCTTTGCGGACAGAGGAACGAAGCTCGTTTCCTCATGCTGAAGTATGGACGTCGCCGACATGATATCCCCGTGTCGTTGACGGACGGGGAGGGCGGACGCAGTCGAGCCAGCGGAGGCCGGAGCAATGCGCACCACCGGGACACCCCGCCCGAGGTTCGAAACAATGCGTCACGGCAGGTCTCCTGGCTCACAGGTCAACGCTTCTGTCAGCCTTCCCAGCGCCTTGGCGCCAGTGGCAGGATCGACAGAAACTCACTGCTTACAGTTGCGGGGGCAGCGCCGGAATCCCATAGGTCACCGGCTTCCCTCTTAGCTTCCGAACCGGGTGGCACGGAAGACCGTAACAACAATATATTGATGTCATCGGTGCAAGGTTGTCAATTTGTTGGGCCAGTTATCCCGCGGTATGTTGCGGACATCACCCGAACGCAACCGCGTAGACGAAGCGGAGGCAGACGGCGAGGAGGAATAGGCCGAAGAGCACTTCCAGCTTCCGCTTTTCCAGCCTGTGCGCGATGCGGACGCCAAGACGCGTCGTCAGAATCGACGTTGGCAACAGGAGTATCAGGCCAAGCAGCGAGACATAGCCGAGCGCGTCGAAGGGCAGCGCCGGCTTTCCCCAGCCTGCGAGGATGTAGCCGATGGTGCCCGGAACGGCGATCAGCACGCCTACGCCTGAGGACGTTGCAACCGCCCGGTGGATGGGCGTGCTGTAGAGCGAAAGCACAAGGTTCGAGAGAGCCCCGCCGCCAATGCCCATGAGGGAGGAGAGGAGGCCGATCACGAGGCCGTAGACGCTCATGACGGGCTTGCCCGGAATCTCTTCGGAGACGCGCCAGCCTGCGCCCCGCAACATTCTGACCGATACAAGGCCGGCAACGCCGATAAAGACCACCTTGAAGATCCAGGGATCGGCGTAGCGGGCAATGAACGATCCGATGACGACGCCGGCGAGGATGGGCACCGCCCATGTCCGCAGGACGGAGAGGTCGACGGCCCCATGCTTGAAATGGCCACGGACCGAGCGGATCGAGGTCGGGATGATCAGCGCGAGCGACGTGCCAACGGCAAGCGGCATTCGCACTTCGTCGGCAAGCTGCATGAACGAGAAGGTTTCGAAGAGCACGGGCACCGAAACCGCCCCACCGCCAACGCCGAACAGGCCCGCCAGGAACCCGGTTGCAGCACCGGCGATCAGCAGGAGAACGGCGATGATGAACAGGGTCTGCAGGTCGACAGACCCCATCATGACATGATCTCTTCGTAAATCTTCAGCGTCAGCCGGTATTGGCTTTGGAGGGCTTCCACGGCTTGCCCCACGTTCCCGGCGAGTGCGGCATCGGTGATCGCCTGGTGCTCGTCCACGCTGTTGCGGCGCGGATAGCTGTTTGCCATGGAAATGAAGCGGTAGCGCTCGGCAAGCAGCATCAGTTCGTCGGCAAAATGCAGCAGATGCTTCGATCCGCAATTGGCGATCAACGCGCGGTGGTATATGCGGTGGCGCTCTTCCCACAGGCTGTTGTCAGGCTGAGGATCGTCAGCATTGCTGCCGTCGTAGAAGTGGATCGGCGTATTCTTCAGCTTGTGGGTGGCGAGAATGATCGCGTCTTCCCAAGCCTCCGTGCGGTTCTTGATGGACTCTTCCAGCGCCTTGCCCTCCACCCAGCAGCGGGTGTTCACGATGTCGCGAAAGTCTTCAAGCGAGATCGGCGGCACCGAGAAACCTCGCTGGTCCACCCGCTCCACCAGCCGCTCCGATGACAGGCGGTTCAGCGCTTCCCGAACCGGGTTCGTGCCGATGCCGTAACGTTCGCTGATCTGATCGATCAGGAGCTTGTGGCCGGGCGGCAGGACACCCTGCACGATGTCCTGTTTCAGCGCGTTGTAGACGATCGTCGCGGTGGTCTCGCGTTCGTTTCGTTTCACTTGCGCGGCTTTCGTTGAGCTAGCCACCGACACGCATGTTCCCGCCCTTACCCCTGCTCATCAATGCCGCGTCTCGATACCAGCAACCGTCGATCGGTGCCAGAAGACGATTCTTCGCTCCGCGAAAACCACCAGCCAGAACAGGAGATAGCCGAGCGCGCTCAGGTAAAGGATCAGCGAGAAGACGCGCGGCGTCTGCAGCTGGCTTGCGGCCACACGGATGAGCTCTCCCAACCCCTTGCCGCCGCCAAGAAATTCGGCGGTGATCGCGCCCGCCATCACGCCTACCGCGCCGATCTTGAGGCCGGTGAAGATGTGGGGCAGGCCGGTCGGGATCTTCATCTGGAAGAGCGTTTGCCAGCGGGTGGCGCCAAGGCTCTTGAACATCATTCGGGCATTCTCGTCGGAGGCATGGAGGCCTGCAGCCGTCCCCACCACTATGGGAAAGGTGGCGATGAAGGCGGCAAGCGCCACCTTGGAGCCGATGCCGAAACCGAGCCACGCGAGGAAGAGCGGTGCGAAGGCCACCTTCGGCATGGTGTCGATCGCTACGAGATAGGGCAGCAGCGCCCGCTCGCCGAAGGACGTTTCGCCGACGATGACGCCGAGCGTGAAGCCGATCGCGATGGCGATCGCAAAGCCGAACAGGATCTCCTTGGTGGTAATCCAGAGAGCCGCCAGCATATAGCCGCCCGAAAGCAGGTTCTTGCCGACGAAGATGATGTCGGCGGCCACCTCCTGCGGAGACGGAAGGATGATGCGTGAGACGATCTGGAAGTGGTGCACCGACCACCAGAGCGTGAGCACGATCACGAGCAGGCCGATCATCGCGACGCTGCGCGGGATCAGATCGATTATGGTGACCTTCTCGGTCCAGACCGTTTCGGGAAACGAGGCGGGCTCGACGGTGACGGGCCGCCCCAGGTCGCGTTCCGTTGCCATGGTCATGCTGAAGCAGCCTCCAGATCCAGACGGTTGCGGATGTGGCGGACGTATTCGCCGAATTCCGGCGAGGTCATCATGTCGAGCGTGCGCGGCCGCGGCAGGTCGATGTCGACTGCCTCGACGAAATGGCCGGGTCGGGGCGACATGACGTAGACGGTATCGGAAAGCAGCACCGCCTCCGGAATGGAATGGGTAATGAGCAGCGCGGTGGCATTGCGCGACATGCAGATGCGCTGGAGCTCTATGTTCATGAAGTCGCGGACGAGTTCGTCAAGCGCCGAGAACGGTTCGTCGAGCAGAAGCACCTGCGGCTCGGTGATCAGCATCCGGCAGATGGAAGTGCGCTGCGCCATGCCGCCGGAGAGCTGCTTGGGATAGACATTCTCGAAGCCGGTGAGGCCGACAAGGTCGAGCAGCGCCTGCGCCTGCTCGCGTTTCGCTGTGGCGGCCGCCGCTCCCTCGCGGATCTTGATCGGCAGCAGGACGTTCTCGATGGTCGTGAGCCACGGGAACAGGGTGGCCTGCTGGTACATCATGCCGATTTCAGTGCGGGGACCGACCACGGGCGAGCCGTAGAGCATGACGCTGCCGGTGGTAGGCGGGGTGACCCCCGCCATGATTTTCAGAAGGGTGGACTTGCCGCAGCCCGATGGACCGATGACGGCCGAGAACGATCCCTCCCGCAGATCAAGGTCAACCGGATCGAGCGCCTTGATCCTTCCGGCCGCAAAGGAGCGGGTGACGTTCCTGAGCTGATAGACGGGTGGCCCCAGGCGTTCTGCCGACGCCTGGATGGCCGTTTGGACTGCCTGGGTCATTCTCAATCGGCGTTCCAGGCTTCCACAAACTCGTTTGTGTAGGCTTCTTCGAGATTGTCGAACGGCTTTTCGAGGTCGCCGCTGGCAACGAGGCTCTCCTGCCACTTCTGCCAGGCTTCCGGCGGCTGGTAGCCGAGCGGGTCGCTCTTCTTGACCGGCTGTGAACGGTCCTGCACCACCGTCAGCAGATTTTCGGCAAAGGCCGGATCCTCGCTCTCCTGCGGGTTTGAAGCTGCCACGTGCTTGAGCACCGTCTCGCGATTGGCCGGATCCAGCCCGAACCTGGTGGCTTTCACCAGAGCGCGGCCGAACTTGGTGATCGTCTCCTTGTTGTCGTCCAGGAATGCGCGGGTGACCGCATAGCCATTCCCGAAATACTCAAGGTAAGGCTCCGGCGTGATCTCGCGCAGCGGAATGCCGCGAGCGGAAATGATGGCCGCATCCGACACGGCTGCCGAATAGGCGCCGACTTCCTTGTTCACGAAGGCTGCAACCGCGGTTCCGCCATCGCCGATGGCCAGGAACTCATAATCCTCGCCTTCCTTGAGGTTGTTGTCGGTCAGAATGCTGCGGGCAAAGCCCACTTCCGCACCATCCGCCGTGCCGACGCCGATCGTCACGCCCTTGAGATCAGCGGGGGTCTTCACCGGCGATTCATCCGGTACGACGAGGCCAAAGACGGATTTCGCGAAGTGATTGTAGATGAAGACCACGTCCTCGCCGCGGGCGCGGGCGTTCAGCAGCGGCGCGGGTCCGGGCTGGCCGATATGGGCCTGGCCGGATGCCAGTAGCTGCAGCACCGACGCCGAGCCATTGACGATCTCGACGTTGATCTTGAGGCCTTCCTCCTCGAAATAGCCTTCGCCGATGGCGACGTGCAGCGGATAGTTGTTGATCGCGGATGGGTTGGGGAAAACCACCGTGAGTTCCGATGTTTCCGCCCATGCACCCGACGCGGCTGTGACTGCCAACGCCAGGCCAATGCCGATGCGTTTGAAAGCGTTCATTCTCTCCTCCCGAATGAAATTATCGCTGATCTTTTCTCGGCTGTGTGACTGGTTCCTCCTCCAGTACAAGTAGAGCTTCTGGAATACATGACGGAGTGTCAAGGATAAAATAATGTATGATCTCGGTTGATCTGAAAATCATACATGCTAGCCTTCGCGCACGCGCTGGGTCCCGGACATGCCGTTCGTGATGCCATGCGTCACGTGGAGGAGATCTATCGATGAGTGACTACGTTATCGATCCGCCCAAGCAGGCGACCATTCCTGTCGCCGGATCGGGCAAGCTGTTTCCCGTTCGCAGAGTTTATTGCATTGGCCGGAACTATGTGGCGCACGTGGAGGAGATGGGCGGCAGCGCCGATCGTGACCCGCCGCTGTTCTTCGGCAAGCCGGCGGACTCCGTCGTGCTCGATGGGGCGACAATTCCCTATCCTTTGCAAACCTCGAACTACCACCATGAGGTCGAGCTTGTGCTGGCGATAGGCAAGGGCGGACGCAACATTTCGCCGGAAGCGGCCGAAGACCACATCTGGGGCTACGCAGTCGGTCTCGACATGACCCGCCGCGACATCCAGGGCAACGGCAAGCCGTGGGAGATCGCGAAGGGGTTTGACAATTCCTTTCCCGTGGGCGCGATCACGCCGGTCACGGAAACCGGCAAGCTCAACACGGGCAAGATCAAGCTGACCGTCAACGGCGAGACGCGGCAGGAGTCAGACATCTCGCTGCTGATCTGGAAGATCCCGGAGATCATTTCGCGGCTATCGGAGTTCTTCGAGCTGGCGCCGGGCGATGTCATCTTGACCGGTACGCCAAGTGGCGTGGGTCCGGTGGTGCCGGGTGACGAGCTGGTCGCAACCTTCGACGGGCTTTCCTCGCTTACGGTGTCGATCGGCGAACCGCTCAGCTGATCGCATCAGTAACGATCGCGCTGCGAGCTGATTGCGACTGTCGTCGCCGTCAGCTCGTGCCTTTCTCTGTCGCGCAACAGCGTCCCGGCGCGGGAGCAAACATTTCCCTTGTGCATGACACGCGCGAGCGGGTACTCCCCACACGCAATTTGATGCGAAGGACCTACGCACCCGCATGACCGAGACACTCGTCGCAATCCTTGTCGCGATCTATTTCCTGCCGCCTGCTTCAGGCATCGAGACAGCAGCGATAGAAACCGCGTCTCTGGGTGTCTATTCAGCTGCCGAGTGCAGGAAACAGGCTGAAATCCGCGCAGCTGGAGACTCGCACCAGCCAACCTACAAGGGCCAGAACGTTCTGCGCGTTCGCTACAAATGCGTGCTGGTTGGCGAGCAGGAGCAGGATCAGCTAAATGGCTTGCTGAAGAATTAAGCCGGCATGCGGGGCACGCTGGCAAGCAGCTTGCGCGTGTAGGGATGCTGCGGGTTGGCGAGGATGTCGGCCGTGCGACCAGCCTCCACGATCCGGCCCTTTTCCAGAATGATGATCTCTTCGCAGAGTGCGGCGACGACGCCGAGATCGTGCGAGACGAGCAGGATGGTGATCGCCTGCGACAGCTCCTTCAGCAATTCTACAATGCGAATACGGGTGGAGAGGTCGAGCGCGCTTACCGCTTCGTCGGCCAGCACCAGCTGGGGCCGCGCGACGATGGCACGCGCAAGTGCGATGCGCTGGCGCTGGCCACCGGAGAACTCGTGCGGATAGCGTGAGATGGCGTCGGCCGGCAGGCCCACGTCGGCAAGCGCCTGCACGATTGCCGCGTGGTGGTCGCCTGAAATCTTCAGCGCGCGTAAGGGCTCTGCAATGATTGCTTCGACTGTCTGGCGCGGGTCAAGCGAGGAATAGGGATCCTGGAACACAGCCTGCACCGAACGGCGGTAGCGGCGCATGAACTCGCGGTCCCGCAAGTTCAGCGTCTCGCCCTGGAAGCGGATAGCGCCGCTGGCTGGACGCTCAAGGCCGAGCAGCAGCTTCAGGATGGTGGATTTGCCTGAGCCGGACTCACCCACGAGCCCAAGATTTATGCCCTTCTTCACGGTGAAGGAAACGTCGTGCAGCACGGGCTTGCGGCCATAGCTGAAGGCTATCGCTTCGACGGAGATCAACGTCATTGCACGGGCTCTCCCAGCGCACGGTCGAAAGCCGCCGCGGCATTGACCAGCATTTTCGTGTACTCATGTTGCGGCGAGCCGAATACGGTTCGGACAGGACCCTGTTCAACGATCTCGCCGCGTCGCAGCACGGTTACTTCCTCAACCACCTTGGCCACCACCGGCAGGTCGTGGCTGATGAAGAGGAGCGCCATGCCTTCCTCGCGCACGAGGGTTGAGAGAAGCTCAAGGATCTCCGCCTGCGTGGTCACGTCGAGCGCCGTCGTGGGTTCGTCGGCGATCAGCAATTTCGGGCGGCAGGCGAGCGCCATGGCGATCGCCACGCGCTGGCGCTGGCCGCCGGAAATCTGGAACGGGTATGAGTTCATGATCCGGTCGATGTCGGGCAGGGCGACGCGTTCAAGATAATGGCGCACCTCGGCGACAATTTCGGAGCGTTTGGCGGACTTGCCTTCGCGGCGGCGACGTCGGGCAATGGGTTCGGCCACCTGGCGACCGATCTTCATGAGCGGGTCGAGCGCGGTCAGCGGCTCCTGAAACACGAAGGCGGCGGCACTGCCGCGCAACGGGCGAAGTGTCTCCTCCGGTGCTCCCACGACCTCAACGCCGTCAAGGAGGATCGAACCTTTTGCTTCCAGTCCCTGGGGCAGCAGGCCAACGGCGGCGAAAGCCGTCAACGACTTGCCGGAACCGGATTCGCCGATCAGCCCGACGCGTGCGCCGGGTTCGATGGTGAGTGACATGTCTTTTACCAGCGCCTGTCCCCCCGCGCGGATGGTAAGCTTGTCGATCTTGAGCAGGCTCATCGGCGGCCCCTCCGGGTCGGATCGCCAATGTCGCGCAGACCGTCAGCCAGCAGGTTCATGCCGATGACGAGCGAGACCAGCGCAAGGCCGGGAGCGACGGCTCCGAAGGGTGCGGTGTAGACCGTGCCCTGCGCCTCCTGCAGGAGCCTTCCCCAGGAAGAATTGGGCGGCGGTGCGCCGAGGCCGAGATAGGAGAGGGAGGCTTCCGCGATGATCGCGATGCCGAATTGCAGTGCGAAGTTTACTGACAAGGTCGGCCAGATATTGGGCAGCACATGGCGGAAGACGATGCTGGCCCAGGACGAGCCCGCCGTCCTCGCGGCGGTGATGTAGTCCATCGCCAGCACGCGCTTGGCCAGGATGCGGGTCAGCCGCGCGACAATGGCCGAGATGGCAATGCCCAGCGCCAGGATTGCCGAGAAGAGGCTGGCACTGTCCGTCGCCGCCACTACGAGCATGGCAAGCAGAAGCGTTGGGAAGGCGATCAGGATATCGAAGGTCGCTGCCAGTGCGTCATCAAGTGTCCGCGTCGCGAAGGCGGCGAGCACACCGAGCGTTACACCGATCAGCGAGGCGATGGCGACTGCACCAGCTCCCACGAAGAGGGCGATGCGCGATCCGATCATGATCTGGGTGAAGAGGTCGCGGCCGAGCCGGTCTGTTCCCGCCCAGTGCGCCAAGGACGGCGCTTCCAGCCGTCCGCCCGTCATGGCCGTCGGCTCGTAAGGCGTCCATATGAGGGTGAGAATGGCCGCGAAAACATGCAGGCCCACCAGCACCAGCCCCACGCTCAGCGTCAGCGAGCGGGATGTGCGGCGTGCGGGTGGCGTGGTTTCGAGAACATCGGTCATGGCTGGCTCCCCGAGCGTTCCCGCAGGCGCGGATCGATGAACCGCTGGGCGAGATCGGCCAGGAAGCCGATCAGCAGAACCAGCAGTGTGGAGATGAAAAGCACGCCCTGAATGTTGGGATAGTCGCGCTGCTCGATGGCGAGCAGCAGCATGGAGCCGAGGCCTGGCAGCGTGAAGACGCGTTCCACGACAACTGCGCCGAGCAGTGTGGTGGCGAGCTCAATCCCTAGGATCGACACGACCGGAACCGCGCCATTGCGGATGCCATGACGCACCAGCGCCTCGCCGAAGCCCGAGCCCATGGCGCGCGCCGTGCGCAGATAGTCGCTGCCCAGAACGTCCTGCGTGGCCGAGCGAACATAGCGCAACAGCGAGGCGGACATCACGATGGCGATGGTGATGATCGGCAGGAACAACGTTCTGAGCGCTTCAAGCGGTGCGTTCCATCCCTGCGGCGGGAAACCGCCGGAAGGGAAGAGCCGCAGGTTCACCGCAAAGACGGTAACCAGAAGAATTCCGACCCAGAACACGGGGATGGCGATGCCCAGCTGTGAGACCACGGAGATTGCCGCGCCATACCAGCGGTCCGCCTTGACGGCGGCGATGATGCCGAGCGGAACGGCAACCACGATCGCCAGCAGGAAGGAGAGTAGCGTCAGCGGCACCGTGACGGCGAGCCGCGCCATGATCTCGTCCAGCACCGACGTACGGCTTACGAAGGACGTGCCGAGATCAAACTGCGCAAGGCTGGTGATGAACTGCAGGAACTGCTGGGGCAGCGGCAGGTCGGAACCCACCTGCCGCCGGGCTGCCGCGATCTGCGCCTCATCGGCTCCAACCGAGAGCAGGGCATTCGCCGGGTCTCCGGGAAGGAGCCGCAGAAGCACGAAGAGGACGACGCAGGCAACCAGCAGCGAAAAAACAAGGATGGCAAGCCGCCGAAGAATGTAAGCGAGTATAACTCCCTCCCTCCGCGGCTCGCCTTGCCGGCTACTGCCCGCGCTTCACGATATCATAGGCAAAGAACTGCGAGTTCAGTCCGTTGACCGGATACCCGCTTACCGAAGCACTCGATACCACGATCTGCGGATAGAGATAAAGCCAGGTGCTTGCAGCGTCTTCGGCGATGATGCGGTTTGCTTCCTTCAGCTTTTCCACCTGCTCTTCTTCCGTGGCGCTCGCCTCAGCACCTGCAATCAGATCGACCACCTGCTGATTGTTGTAGCCCCAGTAGAAGTTCGGATTGCCGTAGAACACGATGTCGCGATGGTTCACGTGCTCCTGCAGCGTCGCCTCAAAATCGCGCGCCTGATAGATCTTCGTGTACCACTCGTTGGCGGTGATGATGTTGATGTTCACCTTTATGCCGACCTTTGCGAGCTCGTTCTGCACGAACTGGGCGACGATCGGATGCGGGTCGTAGTTCGGCGTGTCGAGCGTGAAGCTGAAGCCATCGGCAAAGCCCGCTTCGGCCAGCAGCTGCTTGGCGCTTTCCACGTCGTAGGCGTCAACATCGTTCAGGTCGACGTACCACGGGTCGGTCGGCGGCACGAACGAGCCGATCAGCGTGCCGTACTCGCCCCAGATGGAGTTCAGCAGCTGCTCTCGGTTGATCGCACGGGTGATCGCCTTGCGCACCTTGGTGTTGCTGAAGGGCTCGACGCGATCGTTGAAGGCCAGCACTTCCTTGGTCGTCGAAGCACCTTCCGAAACGGTGAAGGACGGATTGTCCTTGAACTGGGCAAGCGAGTCCGGGCTCTGCACGCTGGTGATGATGTCGACCGCGTTGGTCAGCAGCGCGTTGTTGAGAGCCGTGGCCTCGGTGAAGTAGGTGTAGGTCACGCCGCCGTTCTTCGGCTTTTCGCCCCAGTAGTTCTCGTTGGGAACGAGGCTGATGCTGGAGCCGCGACGCCAGGAGTCGAGCTTGTAGGGGCCGGTGCCGTCGGCTGCCGAGGTAAGGTCCGCGGCTGCGTCGTTGACGATCCAGACATAGGTGAGGTTATAGGGCAGCGAGATCGAGCGGCTTTTCAGGTGAATGACCACTGTGGCGTCATCCGGCGCTTCGATGCTCTCGATGTTGGCCAGGCTGTTCTTGCGCGAGCTCTTGGAGGTCTCTGCCGTCACGCGCTCGATGCTGTGCTTCACATCAGCAGCCGTCAGCGGATCGCCGGAGTGAAAGGTCACGTTCGACTTGAGCTTGATGGTATAGGTGAGGCCGTCCTCACTGACGGAATAATCCTCCGCAAGCCTTGGCTGCACAGAACCATCGTCCAGAAGCTGGAACAGGCCCTCATAGACATTGCCATTGAAGGCCTCGCTGATGCCCTGACCGGCACCGGCCGTATTGTCGAGGTTCTGCGGCTCATAGAGCGAGCCGATACGAATGGTGGCGTTCGGGTTTGCCTCCTGCGCCTGGGCACTGCCCAGCACCAGCATCATGGCCGTGGCAACTCCGGCACCCCAGCCAGCCCAACTCTGTCTACGCGTCATCTCATGTCTCCTTCGTGTCTTCCACCCCCGCGACCCGGCCAGAACCGGGCGCCAGACTATGTGGAGGTGAATGTAGTCATTTCCTCCGCGACCCGCGAGGCAAACAGGTTCTACCAGAAGCGGTTTTCGCGCAATCTCATTCTTCACGCAATTATTTGCCGGATAAAGTTTTTACCCGTTGTACGAGGCTTGCATTGAGCGTCATTGCCGCGGCTGCTTCGGCTCCATACATTGAGGCAAACGGGTGCGAACGGAGTCCGCGCCCCCACTCAAGCAAGTGTCGAGCGTGTCATGGTGAATATCGTCAAGAGGTCCAATGTGGTCGAAGCCTTCCTGCCCGGGCAGGGGCAGGGCAATGTAACCGCGCGGTCATCCGGTGCGAGCGTCGATCTTGCAAACGGGGCGCGCGAAAGCGGCATGACGCCACTCGAGCTCATGGATGCGGCCCTTGCAGGCTGCCTTGTGCTGAGCGTGCGGATTGCTGCCCGAAGCTTTGGCTTGCACGAAAGGCTGGCGTCGGTAAAGGTCGATGTGCAGCACGAAAAGGCGCCTGATCAGCCGTCGCGGATTGCCCGGTTCGATTGCGTCTTTGCGATAGACGGCGACTTTTCGGAAGAGGAGCGTCAGAGGCTCATCGATGAGGCGCACCGCATCTGCACCGTGGGCAATACGCTGATGAGCGATGTGGAAATCCGCGACGTGGCAGACATTCCGGCTGACGCCTAGAGGGGTAAGGCTCCGCATGGCGCGGAGCCTCCATGCTTAAACCGTCTTCAGGAACGCTTCAATTCCGGCTTCGGCAACTTCGCGGTCTTGCGCAGGGGTGCCGGAGGACACACCGATGCCGCCAACGACTTCACCGTTGACGATGACCGGAAGGCCGCCGCCAACAACCATCAGACGGCCGCCGATTGCCGAAGCGATGCCGTAGGCAGGAGCGCCAGGCTGGCTCGCGGTGCCGTAATCGTGCGTCGCCTTCTTGGCGCCAGCAGCGGTAAAGGCCTTGTCGATGGCGATCGTGGTGGAGGTCACCTTGCCGCCGTCCATGCGCTCGAACGCAATCAGGTTGCCGCTTTCATCGGTGATGGCGATGCACATCGGGACGCCAATTTCCTTGGCCTTCTCCGCCGCTCCAGCGATGAGAACCCGGGCATCCGCAATGTCCAGTCGCGTAATCTTCAGCATGTAACTTTCCTTCTTACAATGGATCAATGGTCGCGCTTAAGCCGAGCGACTAGCACACTATTTTGCCGAGGTCCCGCACCAGTTTGCGATAATCCCAGCGATGGCGGCGACGAAACGGACGTGATCCTCCGCGTCCACCCATTCATCACGGCTACCGTTCTGGGTGAGGTCGCCGCAAAGCGGCCCGAGTCCGATCGTCGGAATGCCTTTCTGGACGTTCGGCACGCGGATGTCGCTGCCCGTGTGCATCGGGTTGACCAAGGGCTCGCCGCCCGAAACGCCTGCAACCGCTGCAAACGCAGCCTCAACCAGGGGATGGTCGCGCGCGACTTCCGCCCCGGTAGTGCCAGCGTCCCAGATGATCTTCGGCGGGTTGTTGCGCAGCCACTCGTCGGCCTCTGCCGCCTCTCCAACCGCAGCCTCGATCTCGGCACAGACGGAACTCAGCTTTTCGTGCGGCGGGAAGGCAAGCGCTGCGCCGAGCGTGCATGTCTCGGCAATTCGCGAGAGACGCTTCGGATTGCCAGCCTCAATGTAGGACATCATCAGGTTGGTCGAACGGCCAACCTGTGCGTCAAGCGCGGGGTGCTTTACGCGCTCGGCACGTTCGGCGTCGAGCTTCTTCAGCGCGTCCCAGATGACGTAGGCCTTGTCGATGGCATTGATACCCTGATGCGCGAAGGCCGTCTGAAGCGGCTCTGTGGTGGGAGGCTGCTTGCCCTGGATGACAATGCGAAAGTCCACTTCGCCGGAGGTGAAAGCCTTCACCTCCTTCATGCCGACGCCGGATTCGGCCGGGTGGAGGTAGACGGCAGCATCTGCCGTCAGCCCTTCCTGCAAAAGCCGGTGGACGCCACGGGCATGGCGCTTCGACGGCGTATTGGCGATGTGGATGTCGCCCGCAGGCTGAAGCCCGAGCGAACGCAGCAGTTCGATCGCCTGCAGGCCCGCTGCAATGCCGGAAAGATCGTCCGCGATGCCCCAGCCATGCATCCGCTCGTCGACGATCTCTCCAGCAAACGGGTCGTGCTTCCAGCCAGTCTCCGCAGGGATAGGCTCGTTATCCGGGTGGGCGAAGAGGATCAGGCTGCGACCGCCTCCGGTTCCTTTGAGATGGGCGACGACGCTGCGTCGGGGCTGCGGATCAATGGCGATCTCGCCCGCAAATTCCTCAATCAGCTCGACGTCCGCCGGGCTGTAGTCATGCAGGGAAACGGTGCAGCCAAGAGCTTCCGCCGTGCGGGCGAACAGGTCCTTAACGGCATCCTCGCCGTCGCGTGCGCGCCTGATGTATTCGCGCAGCGAACCAAGGATAGCGTCCTTGTCGGCTTCTGCCCGGTTGCGGATGGTCTCGATCACGTCGTGCATGGTTTATCTCTATATGGCGATGGGGGCCGAGCGGCGGCGCAAGAGGCGCATTACGCTGAAGGTGGTGTAGTCGAGCGGGTCTTCCTCGACCGGAGCGTCGCGCCCGCCGACGAAGAGGGTAACCGGTCCTGAAGCGGAGATGGCCTCGATACGGAACCAGGCCTGGCTTGCAGCCGGATCGGCAACGAGCTCCACCCGCGTCTCATCAAGGCCAAGGCCGGCGAGCGCTGCGGCAGTGACGACGTTGAGGTGGCCGGGGAAATGCAGCGCGATTTCGCGTGCGCTTGCCTCAAGGAAAGGTGTCGCAACCTGCACTGAGGTTACTGGCGCAAATCGCTCGGCTCCCATCTTCTGCCAGCGCTGGAGAGGATAGCCGACGGTGACATTCACGCGGGAAAGACCGTTCTCCCGCCCCGCCGCAAGAAAGCCGATCGAGCCGAGCGCGCCCGCAGGCACCTCGATCCGGCCGGGGCCTCGCTCTGCTGCCTCTCTGAGCAGCGTTTCGGCGGCCGGATCAGCGAAGGCGCCCAGCGACAGCGGAATGATGTCACATCCAGTGGCGAGCAGCTTCGGTGCGCTTGCAGCGAAGGTCGCGGGAGAAGCGCATTCGACTGCAATGCTGGGTCCTGCCGCGATGAACGCATCGAGATCAGTGCAGAGTGTGACGCCTGGAGCGAGGCGGCGGGCTTCCTCAAGCTGGCGCTCGCGAATGAGAAGTGCGGCGAGGCGAGGACCACTTTCGGCCGCAGCAAAGCGCTCGGCCAGCCTCCGGCCAATCGGCCCGAAGCCGATGATGCCGAGAGACTCGCTGCGGGCTGTCAGAGTAACCTGATCCCGCGCGGTCGGCGCGGGATCATATTGGCTGAACGTCATAACGATTTTCCTGCCAAGGGCCTTACGCCGGGCCGGGTCCCTTGATGGCAAAGAGTTCTTCCTCGATGGTCAGAACGCCGTACTTGGCGAAAAGGTCGTCATAGTATCCAGACTTGCGCAAGCTGTTCAGCGCTTCGACTGAAGCATCGGCGAGCTCCTTGCTGGCGAAGGCAAGGCTTGCCGTCTGCGGGAAAAGGCCGGAAACTGCTCGGTAGAATTCACCCTTGTCCTGAAGGAACTGCGCAGTTGCGTCGATCGAAGTCGCGGCATCGACTTGGCCGGCACGCAGCGCCTGGAAGGCCTCGGAGAAATTGTTGAAGACGCGCACTGTGATACCCTGCAGCCCAGCCTCCTTTAACATGGTGTCGACTTCACGGGTGCGCTTCTCCTCGATGCCGCCAAGCTCGACCCCCACGGCGAGGCCTGCCATATCCTCCCACTTCTCAATTTTCTTCGGATTGCCGTTAGGCACGATGAAGCTGATCGCAGCGCGCTCGTAAGGGATCATGTACATGAGCTTCGAGCGCTCTTCGGTCCAGTAGATGCCGGTGTTGATCATGTCCCAGCGTCCGGAAGCGAGGCCCGGCACCATGGTCGCAAACTCAACCTTCACATACTCGGGCGCCAGACCTAGGGCCTTGGCGAGCTCCTTGCCGAGTTCGATGCGCATGCCCTGGACCTCGCCAGCCGAATCCACGAACTGCAGGGGCGGCAACGTCGGGTTGGTCGACATCACGAGTGTGCCTGACTTGATGATCGCTGGAGGCGCAAGCCTAGCCTCGGCAAAGGCGGTGCGTCCCCCCAGGGCGAGGCTTGCACCGGTAGCTGCTGCGCCGAGCAGAACGCTGCGGCGCGTAGGTAACCCTGAGGCGAAGGCAGGCTTCAAAATGTTGTCTGTCATGGTCCTTTTCCCCTCGGGAAGCTTGATTGCTTCTCCGTAAATTATTTGTATTCGTACGGTATACCAGTTATATGCGAACTACAAGGGATAGATGCAGGAGGCGGGTATGGCGCGTACAGGCATGGTGCAGACGGTAACGGGGCTGGTCCCTGCCTCAGGTCTTGGCCAGACGCTGATGCATGAGCACATCCTGTTCGAGCTGACACCTGAAGCGCGACGCGTGAGGCCGGAGGAGGAGGTGGTCATCACGCTGGAAAACGTCTTCGACGTGACCTGGCGGCCGAACGACTTTCCCGGCAATCACCGCATGCAGGATGTCTCCGTTGCGACGCGGGAGGTCGAGCGCTTCCGCAACGCTGGCGGCGGAACGATCGTGGAAATGACCATCGGAGGCCTGAGCCCTGATCCGGAAGGCTTGCGGAAAGTGAGCCTCGCCACTGGTGTGCACATTATTCTCGGAGCCGGGTTTTACACGGAAGCCTATCAGGATCAGACGACATTCGCCCTCTCTGTTGAAGAGCTGACCGACATCATGACCGCCCAGGTGCTGGAAGGCGCGTGGGGCACGGATGTCCGCTGCGGCATCATCGGTGAGATCGGCTGCTCATGGCCGCTGACGCCGTTCGAGCGCCGCTCGCTACAGGCCGCTGCAAAGGCGCAACAGCGAACAGGCGCTTCGATCACCGTTCACCCGGGACGCCATCCGGACGCGCCGTTCGAGATCCTCGATATCCTGGAAGCGGCGGGGGCTGACCTCTCACGCGTCATCATCGATCACATGGAGCGCACCTTCACCAGCAATGATCAGGTGGTTGCGCTCGCGCGTCGCGGCTGCGTCGTCGAGTACGATTTCTTCGGCATCGAGCAATCGCAATATTGGCTTGGCATTGCCGATCTGCCGACCGACTGGATGCGCATCTATGCGATCCGAAGGCTGTTCGAGGAGGGGCTTTCCGACAATGTCGTCGCCTCCCACGACATCTGCACGCGTTCCCGCCTCCAGACCTACGGCGGGCATGGCTACAGCCACATGCTGCGCAACGTCATTCCGTTGATGAAGGATCGCGGCTTCGCCGACAGCGAGATCCACAAGCTGCTGGTGGAGACACCTGCGAGGCTGCTGGCGTTCGTTTAGATCATTTCAGTGTTTCACGGAAACGCGAAAATGATCTAAATCTTTGTTTTAGAACAATTCCGGACGGAAAACCGGTTCCCACTTTTCCTGGAATTGCTCTAGCGTCAGTCCGTAATCCCGATGTGCAGCCGTGCGAAGGCGATCAGGCTCTCAATATGAGCTGCGACCGCCTTGAAGCAGGCGTCGGCGTCCTGGCGCTGCAGCGCATCGATGATGGTGAGATGCTCGGCCGAGTCGGGCTTCAGGCGGTCCTGAAGCTGGCCGATCTCGAACAGGCGGGTCGTCGCGCGCAGCTTGCGCAGCACTTCCGCCATGACCTGATTCCCACAGTAATCGATTAGCAGGTTGTGCAGGTTGTCGTCGGAATCCCAGTGCGAATCGATGTGGTAGGTGGTTGCTGCCATCAACTCGTCGATCTCGCGGCGAACCTCGTATAGCCTGCGTCCAGGGATGAACGGCATCGCCTGCACGCCGGCGTGTGGCTCGATCAGAAGGCGGAGCTTCAGGCTCTGGATATATTCACCGATGTCGACCTGGCGGACGACATAGTTGCGCCCGTCGCCTTTGTAGACCAGGCCTTCGCCTTCAAGGCGCTGCAGCGCCTCGCGCAATGGCGTGCGCGATACGCCGAGCAGTTCGGCAAGTCGGGCTTCCACGATGACATGGCCGGCGCCAAGCCTGCGCCTGCGGATCATGTCGGAGACGGCTCGATAGGCCTGAGAAGCCAGCTTGTCGCCCTGTCTCGGGTTCTTGCCGCGATCGGCTCGATTCTCGGTCAAGGTCACGCTCGGTATCCCCCACTGCCCATGACAATCCGTCCTTGGGACTTTCCTTGCCTCGTTTCATCGTTCATAGCAACGGAGCGGTAATTGGATCGGATTGCGAAGCCATGATTGACAGTGTCGTGACGGAGAAGAGCCTCGCCGACGAGACCTACGAAACATTGCTCGAAGAGATTCTCTCGGCCCAGCTTGCCGGCGGCACTGTTGTGCAGGAGCGCCGTCTTGCCGAGCGTCTTGGCGTTTCGCGTTCTCCGATGCGCGACGCGCTCGGCCGTCTGGAAGGGCAGGGGCTTCTGGTCCGCAATGCCAAGGGCGTACTCATTGTGCGCGTGATCACGCTTGCCGATTACCTGAACAGTGTGGCGGTCCGCCTTCTGCTCGAGCCGGCTGTCGCGGCCCTGGCGGCTGAATCGATCGAAGCCGAGGAAGTCGCTCAGCTTGTGGAAATGCTGCAGGCGATCGACGCCGATCCGGATCCGGAACCTGCAACCGTCTGGGGCTTTGACGACTCGCTCCACGATGGAATCGCTATCGCGAGCGGCAACCCCTTCATGGCCGACACCATCAAGCAGATGCGCCGCTACACCACCATCTTCGAGCGGCAGCGCAAGCTCGCGCAACGCAAGCCCGGTCTCTCGGACCATCAGGCGATTCTCGAGGCGCTTGCCGCGCGGGATGCGGAGGCTGCGCGTGCCGCCATGGCGGCCCATCTCGATCAGATCCGCAAGAACGTGCTGGCCACATACTAGGGCAGGCGTTCCCTGTCGGGTGCGCTCCAAAGGCTTTTGTCTCCGCACTTCCCTGGCCGTCACGTGATCTCGCTTGACGGTGAAACTCGCTGGCAGCTCCACGCGGGCTCCCTTTCTGTCACCAATTTTGTTGTTCGTGAGAGCGTGAAAACTGCTTGCAAGGCTTCTCTGCTCTGTGTATAGAATTGGTATACCAAATGAATGCGATTGAAGCAAGCATTCTTAGGCTAAAACCAAGAGCAACAGTCCAGAGGGACAAGAAAAATGTTTCGCAAGATTTCATACGCCGCCGCTGTCGTCCTTGCCTCCAGCACCGCCGTACTGGCGCAGGACTGCACCCCGAAGGTTGCGGACTCCGAGCTGATCAAGCCAGGCACGCTCGTGATGTCGTCCAACCCGACGCTGCCTCCGCTGCAGTTCGTCGACTCGGCAGGTGAGCTCAAGGGCATGCGCGTCGAACTCGGCGCAGAGATCGCCAAGCGTCTTTGCCTGACGCCGGAATACGTTCGCATCGAGTTCTCCGCGATGATCCCGGGTCTCGCAGCTGGCCGTTGGGACATGATCAACACCGGCATCTTCTACACCGAAGAACGCGCCGCCATGATGCAGATGATCCAGTACGAAGCACAGGCGATCAGCGTCTCCGTCGCTTCCGGCAATGACGCGGTGAAGACCAAGGAAGATCTGGCCGGCCTGCGCATCGGCGTTGAGATCGGTGGTTTCGAAGAGACCAAGACGCGCCTGCTCGACGAAGAGCTGAAGGCTGCCGGCAAGGAAGGCCTCAAGATTCAGACGTTCGACAACTTCGCGCTCGCCTACCAGGCTCTCCGTGCTGGCCAGCTCGATGGCGTTGTCTCGATCGACGCCGTTGCCAAGGAATACGACAGCCGTGGCGACTTCCGCCGTGCGGTGAGCGGCCTCTACCCGGCTCCGGTTGCGTTCGCGCTCAAGAGCCCCGCGCTGGCTGACGCTGTTGCCGAAGTTCTGAAGGAAATGAAGGCAGACGGTTCGCTCGTTGCCCTCTTCGACAGCTACGGTCTGCCGATGCCTGAGTCCGACTACTCGGTGAAGGGTCCGGGTCGCTAAGCCAACCGCTTCCGCCAACCTGGATCGTTCCTGACTGATGCGAACGATCCAGTGATCGCTGAACCCGATCGCGGCGCCGGCCCGCCCGGCGCCCATCTCCCCGGCTTGAAAGGCTTTCCCCATGTCGATCTGGAGCTGGTCCGGCTTCTTTGATTATCTCGTCAATCCGTTCATTCTGGGCGGGGTCTTCACTACCATCTGGCTCACCTGCGTATCGTTGATCGCCGGTCTGATCCTTGGCTTCGTGATCGCGCTGATGCGCCGGTCTAAGTTCGCGCCCGTTCGCGGCGTCGCCTGGTTCTATGTCTGGCTCTTCCGGGGAACGCCGCTGCTTGTGCAGCTGATTGTCATTTACACCGCGCTCCCGCAGCTCGGCATCCGCTTCTCGGTGATTGAGGCAGCTCTCCTCGGCCTCGCCCTGAACGAAGCGGCATATCTTGCGGAAATCATCCGCGCCGGCATCGAGGCCGTGCCTGAAGGCCAGTCCCGCGCCGCTCGCGCCCTCGGCATGACCGAGCGCCAGATCATGCGCTACATCGTGATGCCGCAGGCATTCAAGGTCATCATTCCGCCGCTCGGCAACTCGGTCAACGGCCTGCTCAAGACCACTTCGGTCACCTCCGTCATCTCCATGGAAGAACTGCTGCGCCGCACGCAGGTCCTGATCCAGGAGAAGTTCATGGTGCTTGAGCTCTTCGCGGTCGCCGCCATCTATTACCTCGTGCTCACCACGCTATGGGACTTCGTCCAGCGGCGGATCGAGCGGCGCTTCGGCCAGTCGACAGCTCAGGTCGCCGTCCCGCACAAGCGCTAAATTTCAGACAAGGAATACGTCATGTCCAAGAAGTTTCGCGGTGTTTACACCGTGATGATCACCCCGGTTGACGCCGATGGCCGCGCCAACCTCGCTGCTCTCGCCGACTTCACCAACTGGCAGATCGAGCAGGGCATCCATGGCCTGATCCCGCTCGGCTCCACCGGCGAATTCCTGTCGCTCTCCGAAGAGGACTGGGATGCAGTTGCCCGCACCGTGATTGACACGGCTGCTGGTCGCGTTCCTGTCCTGATCGGTACCGGCGCGGAAGACACCCGCGAAGCCGTTCGCTTGAGCAAGAAGGCCGAAGCCTTTGGCGCCGATGGCGTCATGATCATCCCGCCGTTCTATTCGACGCCGACCGACGACGAGCTGGTCCAGCACTACAAGACCATTGCCGAGGCGATCTCGATCCCGATCATGGTCTACAACAACCCGGCAACGTCGAACGTCGACATGAAGCCGGAGCTGCTGGCGCGCATCGCCGAGATCAAGGGCTGCGACTACGTCAAGGAGTCGACGCTCGAGGTTTTCCGGATCCGCGACATCATCCGCCTGGCAGGCAAGAACATGACGCCCTTCGGTGGCATCATGGGCTTTGAATCCTTCGTCATGGGCGCTGAGGGCTGGGTGGCGGTTGCCTCCAACGTGGCTCCCGGACCGATGGCCCGCATCTTCGAACTCGCCGCTGACGAGAAGAAGCATGATGAGGCCAAGGCGCTCTATCTCGAGTGGCTGCCGATCATCAACGCAGTTGGCGGACAGGCCTATGTCGCAGGCTCCAAGTCGCTGCTCACCCACATGGGCTTTGCCGCTGGCAACCCGCTGCCGCCGCGCCTGCCACTGCCGGCAGAAAAGGATACCGAGATGAAGGCATTGGTCGAGCGGTTCAACCTTCGCTACGCCCGCTGACGCAGGACTGAAATGATGCTGGCTCCGACACAACAAAACGCTCAGGCAACGATCTTCGTCGATGGCGTTGCGCATACCGTCGAAGCCGGCCTCTCGATCGCGGCTGCGCTGACGCAGTGTAGCCGCCCCGACTTTTCGACGGATGCCGCGGGCAAGAAGCGCGGCGTCTTCTGCGGCATGGGTGTCTGCCACGACTGCCTCGTGACGGTCGACGGACGCACCAGCCAGCGCGCCTGCATGACGCCGGTTGCCGATGGCATGCACATCGACCGCCAGCAGGCAAAGCCGGATATCGCTTATCCGGAGCTTTCGGATCTTCGTACGATACCGGAGACGATCGAGCAGCGCTCGATGGATCTGCTCATCATTGGTTCCGGCCCCTCCGGCCTTTCGGCTGCGATCGCAGCCGCATCCGCTGGCGCTTCCGTCACCATCGTCGACGAGCGTCACTCGGCGGGCGGCCAGTTCTACAAGCAACCGAACACCAGCTCGGCCCGCCGCGAACTAGAAGGCGACCGGCAGGCAAGTGATGGCGCAGCGCTGATTGCTCAGGCACTGGCGCTTGGCGTCACCATCCTCGGCGGTGTGACCGTCTGGGGGGCTGCGCATGACGAGGACGGGCTTCCGGTCATCGGTTGTCTCGGACCCGATGGCGCGTTCTACTGCCATCCGAAGATGCTCATCATCGGCACCGGTGCGTTCGAGCGTCCCGCGCCGATCAAGGGTTGGACGCTGCCCGGGGTGATGACCGCAGGCGCGGCCCAAACGCTTCTGCGCAGCTATGCAACGCTGCCCGGCAAGCGCGTCCTGATCGCGGGCAACGGTCCGCTCAACATGCAGGTCGCCTCCGAAATCGTGAAGGCTGGCGGCACGGTGCTGCAACTTGTCGAACGCGCCGCCGCACCCTGGACGCGTCCCGTAGAGTCGGCTGCGCTTCTGCGGCATGACCCGGCGCTCGCCATCAAGGGCATGAAGGAAATTGCCCGTCTGCAGCAGGCTGGTGTGAAGTTCGCCTGGCGGTCGGAAGTCACGGAAATTCACGGCGACGAGCGCGTTCGCTCGGTCACCGTTTCGGGACCGAAGGGCACCGCGACGCTCGAGGTGGACACGGTTCTGCTCGGCGGCGACTTTACCTCATCGAACGAACTTTCGCGGCTGCTGGGCTGCGCCCACAGCGTCCGGGAAGACGGGACCCTGCAGGCCGTCTGCGGTTCTGATGGTGAAAGTTCGCTGAAGCACATTCACATTGTCGGCGAGGCTTCTCGCTTCGGCGGCGCGCATGTCGCCATGGCCGCTGGCAGGCTCGCGGGCCTCGCGATCGCAAGGAAGCTCGGCCTGAAGGCAGAGCCCGACGCGGCGGCCGAGCGCAAGCTCTCCCGCGCCACGGCCTTCCAGGCTGCACTCTGGAAGCTCTTTGCGCCGACCACGCCTGAAACCTTTGTTTCCGACGCCACCATCGCCTGCCGCTGCGAGAGCGTTCTTGCAGGAACGCTGAAGGGCACGGCTGATGCGAGCCCGCCCGACATTGCAACCTTGAAGCGTCTTACCCGCGCAGGCATGGGCCGCTGCCAGAGCCGCTATTGCAGCCGTACTCTGACGAAGCTTGCAGGCAAGCCGCTCAACGACACCAACGGTCTGCTTGCGCCGCAGATGCCGCTCCGCCCGATCCCGCTCGCGGCCCTTGCCGTCGAAAAGCCGGAATGGGGCGGCCACAAGCGCGCGCTGCTGCCCGAGCGTCCTCCGCTGCCGCATACCGATCCGCTTCCGGTGAAGGAAGCTGCGACTGTGGTCATCGGCGGCGGCATTGCCGGACTTTCCACGGCGCTCTTCCTCGCCCGTGCTGGTCAGGATGTCGTCGTGCTCGAACGCGCCTTTCCGGGCGGTCTCGCATCGGGCGGCAACGCCGGCAGCCTTCACGCGCAGCTTCTTTCCTTCGACCATGGCGCCCGCGCAGAAGGCGGCGGCGGTGCTGCAGCGCAAACCCTGCCGCTCCAGCGCGACTCCATCCTGCTCTGGCAGCAGCTTCAGAACGAGACCGGCAAAGACTTCGAGATGAAGATCACCGGTGGTCTGATGGTTGGCGAGACCGAGGCGCATATGCGCTTCCTCGAGGAAAAGACCAGCGTCGAACGGCAAATGGGCATTGAATGCCATGTCATCGGCAAGGCTGATCTTGAAAAGCTTGAGCCCTCGCTGTCACCGCTGATGATTGGCGGCGCCTACTGCCCATTGGAAGGCAAGATCAATCCCTTGGTTGCAACACCTCATGTGATGGATGCAGCCATTGCAGCCGGTGCCCGCGTCTTCGACCGCACGGAAGTGCTCTCGCTTGAGAAGTCCGGGACGGGTTACACGATCACCACGTCGCGCGGTGTCATCCGCGCCGGCAAGGTTGTGAATGCGGCAGGTGCCTTCGCTTCACGCATCGGCGCGATGCTCGGCCTGAACGTGCCGGTGTTTGGCGCACCGCTGCAGATGATCGTGACGGAAGCGGCGGCCCCGGCGATCTCGCATCTCGTAGCCCATGCGGACCGTCACCTGACGCTGAAACAGGCGACGAACGGCAATTTCATCATCGGCGGCGGCTGGACGGCCGGGCTCGATCCGGTCCACAGCCATCCGCGCCCGATGTTCTCCAGCATTGAAGGTAATGTCTGGGTTGCGCAGCATGTGGTTCCGGGTCTGCGCAAGCTGCATGTCATCCGCACCTGGGCGGCCATGAACATCAATATCGACGGCGCGCCGATCCTCGGCGAGCATCCGGCCATGCCGGGCTTCTTCAATGCCGTCACATCCAACGGTTTCACGCTTGGCCCGATCGTTGGCCAGCTTACAGCAGTACTCATATGCGGCCGCGATCCGGGCCGCGATCTCACGCCCTATTCCATCGGGCGTTTTTAAGGAGAGCGATGATGATCGAAATCAACGGCGTTACCAAATACTACGGCAACTTCGCTGTCCTGAAGAATTGCAGCACAAGCGTTGCGAAGGGTGAAGTTGTCGTTGTGTGCGGACCCTCCGGTTCGGGCAAGTCGACGCTGATCAAGTGCGTCAACGCGCTGGAGCCGATCAGCGAAGGGTCGATCAAGGTCGATGGCATCGAGGTCAACGATCCGAAGACCAACCTGCCGGAACTGCGCACGCTGGTCGGCATGGTGTTCCAGAACTTCGAGCTCTTCCCGCACCTGCGCATAGTTGAAAACATCATGCTGGCGCAGCGCATCGTGCTCGGCCGCAACGAGAGCGCCGCACAGAAGACGGCCATGGCGCTCCTCGATCGCGTCGGCCTTGCCGATCACGCGCACAAGTTCCCGAGCCAGCTTTCGGGTGGTCAGCAGCAGCGCGTTGCGATTGCCCGCGCGCTTGCCATGAACCCGAAGGCGATGCTCTTCGATGAGCCGACCTCCGCGCTCGACCCCGAGATGATCTCGGAAGTGCTGGACGTCATGACCAGCCTTGCCGCTGAAGGCATGACGATGATGATCGTCACCCATGAAATGGGCTTTGCCCGCAAGGTCGCGACTCGCGTAGTCTTCATTGATCAGGGTGAGATCGTCGAGGATCGCCCGACCGAAGAATTCTTCAACAACCGCCACAACCCGCGCACCGAGGCGTTTCTCGGCAAGATCCTGCACCATTGAGGATGACCATGAGCACGTTCGATCTCATCATCAAAGGCGGAACCATCGCAACGGCCTCCGATGTCTATACCGCGGACATCGCCATCAAGGACGGCAAGATCGTCCAGATCGGTACCTCGCTGGATGGTGCCGAGAAGGTGATTGACGCTACCGGCAAGTACGTTCTGCCGGGCGGCATCGACAGCCACGTCCACATCTCCCAGCCCTCGGGCGAGGGGATTTCCATGGCCGACGATTTCGAGACCGGAACGCGCTCGGCACTCTTCGGCGGAAACACGACGGTCCTGCCGTTCTGCCTGCAGGAGAAGGGAACGCCGCTCCGCCAGACGTTGAACGCCTATCACAAGCTGGCCGAGGGCAACCTCTACACCGACGTCAGCTTCCACCTGATCGTCTCCGAGACGAACCCGACGCTGCTTGGTCAGGAACTGCCGGCGCTCGCGGGCGAGGGCTACGCCTCCTTCAAGGTCTTCATGACCTATGAGGGCCTGCGTCTCAACGATGCAGAAATCCTGAAGACGCTGGACGTCGCCCGCTCCACCGGCTCCACGGTGATGATCCACTGCGAGAACGAGGACGCGATCCGTTACCTGATAGAGAAGCACGAGGCTGCCGGCGATGTTGCGCCGCGCGCCCACGCCTCGACCCGTCCGGCCGCCGTGGAGCGCGAGGCAACCCACCGTGCGCTGACGCTTGCCGAGATCGCTGATGTGCCGATCGTCATCGTCCATGTCTCCAACGGTCAGGCGATGGAAGAGATTTCGCGCGCCCGCGCCCGGGGCCTCAAGGTTTTTGGCGAGACCTGCCCGCAGTACCTGATGCTGACGGCAGAAGACCTCGACGGCATGGACTGGGAGGGCGCGAAGTTCGTGTGCTCACCGCCTCCCCGCGACAAGGCTGCGCAGGAAGAATGCTGGCGCGGCATCGAGACGGGTGTGTTCGACCTGTTCTCGTCCGACCATTGCCCGTTCAAGTACGACGATGAACGCGGCAAGAAATTCCCGAAGGGCAAGGAAAGCTTCCGCCACATCCCGAATGGCATTCCGGGCGTGGAGACCCGTATGCCGATCCTGTTCTCGGAAGGCGTCATGAAGGGCCGTATCGACCTTTCGCGCTTCGTCGCACTGACGTCGACCAACCACGCCAAGACCTATGGCCTCTATCCGCAGAAGGGCACGATTTCGATCGGCTCCGACGCGGATATCGCGATCTGGGACCCGAGCGTCAAGCGCACCATCCGTCACGCCGAACTCCACGACGGCGCGGATTACTCGCCGTATGAAGGAATCGAGGTAACCGGTTGGCCTACCACGGTTATCCTGCGCGGCAGCGTCATGGTCAGCGACGGCGAGCTCGTCGGCAAGAAGGGCGACGGCCAGTATCAGACGGCCCGCACCCGCACCCCCAATTCTCTCTGATAACTGGAACTTGACATGAACCTGAAAGTCACCGCCGGCCCGTTCGTCTTCGACGCTGTTTTGGAAACCGAAAAGGCTCCGAAGACCTGCGAGGCGTTTCTGAAGCTCCTGCCTTTCGAAAACAAGATCATCCACGTGCGCTGGTCGGGCGAGGGCGTCTGGGTTCCGCTTGGCGACAACCACTTCAGCGTCGGCTTTGAGAACAACACCAGCCATCCGGCTCCCGGACACTTCATTCTGTATCCGGGTGGTGAGAGCGAGGCAGAAATCCTGCTCGCCTATGGTGGCGTCGACTTCTCCTCGAAGGTTGGCCAGCTCTCCGGCAACCATTTTCTGACGCTCACCTCGAACCTCGACAAGCTCCCCGAGCTTGGCAACAAGGTCCTGTGGGAAGGCGCGCACGACATCAAGTTTGAGCTGGCCTGATCGAGCCCTCGAACGCCTTTGAAAATGCCCCGGAGCACTGTTCCGGGGCATTTTCTTTTGTGGCCTTCTTCCACGACACGTTGCCGCGCAGGTCATCTACCGATTGACCTGCAAGGACGTTTTCCCTACGCCGCGTGAAACTGTGGCCGCCTTAGCACGCCGGGGCGTCCGCTACCTTCTCAGAGATTTGCAATGAACTTATCGTCCATCCGCCGGGAATGGTCCGCCAACCCTGTCCGTGAAATGCTTGCCGGAGCGGTCGCGACCTTCGCGCTCATCCCCGAGGTGATCGCCTTTTCCTTTGTGGCGGGCGTTGATCCGCAGGTTGGGCTCTTCGCATCGTTCATCATCGGCATCGTGATCGCGTTTACGGGCGGAAGGCCTGCAATGATCTCGGCGGCGGCTGGATCGGTGGCGTTGGTCGTTGCTCCGCTAGTCGCGATTCATGGCGTGCAATATCTCTTCGCTGCCGGTCTGCTCGCAGGGCTGATCCAGATCTTATTCGGCGTGCTGGGCCTCAGCGCGCTGATGCGGTTCGTTTCCCAGTCGGTGCGCACGGGCTTCGTCAACGCGCTCGCCCTCCTGATCTTCGCCGCGCAGCTGCCGCATATCATCGGCGGGGATGCGCTGGCCTATGCGATGCTGGCGGCTGGGCTCGTGGTCATCTACCTCGCGCCGCGGATCACGACGGCCATCCCGTCGCCGCTCATCTGCATCCTGCTGCTGACGCTCGTCTCCGTTTTCATGGATCTGCCGGTGAAGACGGTGGCGGATCTTGGTCAGCTGCCCGACGCGTTGCCCATCTTCAGCTGGCCAATGGTGCCGCTCACCTGGGAAACGCTGACCATCATCATCGGACCGGCGCTCGCGATCGCCATGGTCGGGATGCTGGAATCGCTGATGACGGCGAGCGTGGTCGATGACCTCACGGCCACGACGAGTTCCAAGGACCGCGAGTGCACGGGCCTCGGCCTTGCCAACATCGCCTCCAGCCTCTTCGGCGGCATTGCCGGCTGTGGCATGATCGGCCAGACCGTCAGCAACGTGAAATACGGCGGGCGTGGCCGCCTCTCGACGCTTTTCGCCGGCGTGCTGCTGCTGGTCCTCATGGTCATCCTGAAGCCATGGGTCTCGCAGGTCCCAATCGCCGCGCTGGTTGCAATCATGGTGATGGTGTCGATCGACACTTTCGACTGGAAGTCACTGAAGACACTGGTCGTGCATCCAAAGACCTCCAGCATGGTCATGCTGGTGACGGTGCTGGTGACCGTCTTCACCTCCAACCTGGCGGTCGGCGTAGCAGTTGGTGTTCTCTTGAGCGGCGTGTTCTTCACCTTCAAGGTCGCTCGGCTGCTCGACATCGCGACTGAAGTCGACGAGGAGGCGAGGGAGGTGCACTACCGGGTCGCCGGTCAGGTGTTCTTCGCATCCTCCGACGCGTTCATCGACGCGTTCGACATCCAGGCGGCAGAGGAAATGAAGGTCACGATCGACGTGTCAAAGGCGCATTTCTGGGACATTACGGCGGTTGCAGCTCTTGAAAAGGTGGTGCAGCGTTTCCGTGCCCACGGGGTTCCGGCGCAGGTGATCGAGCTCAACGAGGCAAGCGCAAGCCTGATCACCCGGCTTGATGAACAGGCTAGGCTGAAGGAAGTCTAAAACCACCTTCAACCATTCGTGATCGCAGAATGTTTGCCGGCTGGCAGGAATTGCTTTCTGATGGGTCCTCACGCTCACCAGAGGAGGACTGAGAATGAAGCCGATTGTTCTGGCTGCATCTGCCGCACTACTGTTGACTGCCGTACCCGCTGCTTTCGCGCAAAATACCGATATTGGTTTCTTCATCACGAGCGTCGGTCTTGGCGACGGCGCCAATTTGGGCGGCCTCGAAGGGGCGGACGCCCATTGCCAGCAGCTTGCGGAAGAGGCGGGCGCCACGGGAGGTGAGTGGCGGGCTTATCTCAGCGCTGAAGGGGTGAATGCGAAAGACCGGATAGGCTCGGGACCCTGGGCGAATGCGAAGGGTGAGATCATCGCCAACAGTGTTGAAGAGCTGCACAGCGAGCAGAACAATATCACCAAGGCCACAGCCCTTACGGAAAAGGGCGAGCCGGTTTCCGGTCGAGGCGAGACCCCGAACCAGCACGACATTCTCACAGGCTCCAATGCCGACGGCACGTTGGCAGCGGGCCAGACCTGTGGCGACTGGACCCTCAATGGCGAGGGCAGCGCCATGCTCGGGCATCATGACCGTATGGGCCCTGAAACCCTGGCGACCGGTACTTCGTGGAATGCAGCCCATCCATCGCGCGGTTGCGGACAGGAAGCGCTGATCGGCACAGGCGGCAACGGCTACTTCTACTGCTTCAAGGCCAACTGATCCTGCTCTTCCATAGGTAAGACAAAGCCGCCGCGTGGCTGCGCGACGGCTTCCTTGGGGTTAAACGTTTGTAACTGATCAACGCTTGCGGACGAATTCCGTGCGCAGCACCAGCCCCTTGATCGTGTCGTGACGGCAGTCGATCTCTTCGGGGATCTCGGTCAGCCGGATCGACTTGATCAGGGTGCCCTGTTTCAGCGTCTGACCGGCGCCCTTGACCTTGAGGTCCTTGATCAGGACGACGGAATCCCCGTCAGCGAGAATATTGCCGGAGGCATCCCGAACTTCTGCCGCCTTGGCCCTCTCTGCTGCCACTTCGGAAGCGGGACGCCATTCTCCGGTCGCTTCATCGTAGACGTAGTCGTCGTTCTGATCACTCAACTGCAGTGCCCTTCCTTGGGATTTCTGGAATGCGTTTGTCAGCGCCCTTAGCGCGGATAGCAGCCGAGATCAAACCGCCACGGAATGCCGCGCATTGCCCTTCGCAAGATAAGCGTCGAAATGGGCGGCCGCGATGCGCACCAGAACGCGCGACTCCTCCGGCATCTGGAACAGATCGCCGTTCCGGATGAGCAGCGTGTCGTCCTCACGAGCCAAAGCCTCAGCCTCTTCAACAATCTGCTGGCCGATCGGGCCAAACAGGCTCACGAGCCGCTCTGCCGAGAAGGCGAAGTCGCACATCAGCCGCTCGATCACCCAGGCGCGGGCGCGATCTTCCTCGGTAAAGGCGATGCCGCGGGCGACGGCAAGCCGGCCTTCCTCCACGCAGCTGCTGTAGACATTGATGGCGGGGTTGTTCTGCGCGTAGCCCTGGCGCAGGCGTGAGACGGAGGAGGGGCCGAGGCCGATCAGCGTCTCACAGCCGTCATCCGTATAGCCTTGGAAGTTGCGGCAGAGGCGGCCTTCGCGCGCAACCTGCGCTAGCGAGTCATCAAGCTTGGCGAAGTGATCGAGGCCGATCGCCTCCCAGCCCGCCTCCACGATCAGCCTTGCCGCGAGCTGCTGCTGGGCCAGGCGTTCTTCCGGACCGGGGAGGGCCGCTTCATCGATCATCGTCTGGTGCTTCTTGAACCAGGGCACATGCGCATAACCGAAGAGCGCGATACGGTCCGGCGAGAGCTGTAGCGCTCGCGCAAGCGTCACCTCCAGACCTTTCAGCGTCTGGTGCGGCAGGCCGTAGAGCAGGTCGAGGTTGAGCGAACGGACGCCGCGCGCGCGGACGCCATCCACGACCCTCTTCGTCAGCTCAAAGCCCTGCTCGCGGTTGATGGCCTTCTGCACCTTCGGATCGAAATCCTGAACGCCGAGGCTCGCCCGGGTCATGCCGATTGCAGCGAAGGCATCGAGCCGCGCTTCATCCATGTCGGTCGGGTCGAGTTCGACGCTGATATCCGCGTTAGGCAGGAAGTCGAAAGCGCTGCGCAGCGCCTCATTGAGCGCGACGACATCTTCTGGCTTGAGGATCGTAGGCGATCCCCCGCCGAAATGCAGCGCGCGTACGCGTGCGCCCTTCACTAGGGTGCCGACGGTGGCGATCTCTTGTTTCAGCGACTTCAGGTAGGCGGCAACCGGCTCGTAGCGCAACGTCATCTTGGTGTGACAGGCGCAGAACCAGCATAGGCGGTCGCAGAAGGGAATGTGGATATAGAGGGATATTTCCTCGCCCTCGCGCACCTGACCGAGCCAGCCACGGAACGCCGCGTCATCGATCCGGGTGTGGAAGTGTGGAGCCGTCGGGTAGCTCGTATAGCGTGGTAAGGATGCGGAAAGGCGACCCGTCAAGCCTGCGGGCGCGGCGCCGGTCATCTGTTCACCTGCTCGTTGCATGCAAATCCCCTTTGCTGTCAGCGCCACTTGTGCACCGACAGCCACCCCACGCATTGACAAGGATCAAGGCTGGCCAACGCTCCATCTGCGATAGTATCGGGCATATTGCCCCACCCGATCCGCTTCTTTCGCGGAGGAAGCTCAAAGCATAGAGCTTCGGGGGCGTCTTCATTGACTGCGTGCTCCGAGAGAGGAGGATTCCATGTCCATCGAAGCCCTGCTGCCGCTTGTAACCTATCCTGATCCCGCCGACGCTTCTGTGCCGGCCAATGCGACGAAAATGGTGCAGCTTCTCGGCGCCAGGCTCTACGCACTTGCAATTGAGGTGCGCGTGCCGGAAGTGTCGAACGCGCTTGCCGGAACGCTGCTCGACCTGTCGAAGGTGATCAAGGATACGGAAGCAGCCAGTCGCAAGCGTGGAGAGGCACTGCTCCGAGCTATCGCGGAAAATGCGCAGTCACTTGGTGTGGAGCATGAAGAGTTGAGCCTCCGCCTGCTAGAGGCAGAGTTCGGCACAGGCGCCATGGTGGCCGCCCGCTACCATGATGTTACGCTGCTTGGCTGGGAGCCAGACAGCCGCTGCGTCAGGACCATTGCCGAAGCGCTCATCTTCGATTCCGGACGTCCCGTCCTCCTGATGCCGAAAACCGTTCCCACGGCAGCCGATCATATCGCGATCGCCTGGGATGGAAGCCGCGTCGCTGCCCGCGCGGTTGCGGACGCGTTCAGGGTATTTGGAAGCGCAAAGTCCGCCTCAGTGATCGTGGTCACGGACGAGAAGGCCATAAAGGACACAACCGCTGCCGATCGGCTCGCCAGCTATCTCGAACGGCGAGGCCTCCAGGCTGAGGCTCATCAGGTGCGCACCAAAGGTCGCCGCATAGGCGATACCTTGCAGGCTGAGGCGAAGGCGATCGGAGCAGATGTACTGGTGATGGGCGCCTACGGCCATTCCCGGCTACGGCAGTTTGTGCTGGGTGGCGCCACCAGCAACATTCTGGACGACCTGCAATTGCCTGTGTTGCTGTCACACTGAGCGCTCGAAGCTCCATACTCTCCGAACCCTCGCGCCAGGGTGCGAGGGTTGTCTATGGTAACCATAGATGGATCGTCAGGCCTTCGACATGCAGACTCCTGTTGGGTACCAGACCCAGCTTTCAAAGAGGAGTATTCAATATGGCTTGGAAATCACCCAAGATCGTTGAAGTGCAGGTTGGCATGGAAATCAACATGTACGCCTGCGCAAAGCGCAAGTAACGCGTTCGCCTGCCGCATCCCTAAAAAGGTAAGTCAGCAATGTTGCGAGCTATCGTCTTGGGCGCTGCGGCAGGCGGCGGCGTTCCCCAATGGAACTGCAATTGTGACAATTGCCGTGAGGCGCGAACGAGCCGCTCGCGTCAGGCGACGCAGGCTTCCGTCGCCATCACCTGCGATGATCGGCACTGGTTCCTGATCAACGCCTCACCGGATATCCGCGAGCAGATTAACGCGACGCCGGCGCTTCACCCGCAGGGCATATCCCTTCGGCACAGCCCGATCTCGGGCGTCTTCCTCACCAATGGCGAGGTGGATGCTGTTGCCGGCCTGCTTTCCCTGCGCGAAGGAACGCCGTTCTCCATTTATGCGCATCGCAAGGTGCTCTCGGTGCTCGCCGAAAACAGCATCTTCAACGTGTTGCGCCCCGAAACGGTCGCGCGCTACGCCGTTGAGGTGGAAAAGACCTTCGAGCCTCATCTGCCGGACGGAAGATCTTCCGGACTGGAGGTCACGGCCTTCGTCGTTCCCGGCAAGCCCGCCTGGTATCTGGAAGGCACGGAAAGCGCCAGGCCGGAGGAGGAGGGCGATACCATCGCGCTCCACATCAAGGCGCAGGATGGCGGCGAACTGTTCTTCATAGCAGCCTGCGGCGAGATCACTCCGGCACTTGCGAGCCGCCTCGAAGGCGCGCCACTTGTCTTCTTCGACGGAACACTCTGGCGCGACGACGAGATGATTTCAGCCGGCCTCAGCCAGAAGACCGGCAGGCGCATGGGCCACATCTCGATGTCGGGTGAAGACGGCGCCATGGCAGGGCTCTCACGCCTCAAGATCCGGCAGAGGGTTTTCCTGCACATCAACAATTCAAACCCCGTTCTGCGGCCCGGCTCGGACGAGCGCTATCAGGCCGAGGAAGCGGGATGGCAGATCGGCCGAGACGGAATGGAGTTCAGACTATGAACGTTGCACCGGTATTTTCCGACATTGATGATAGCCCGCTGGAAAGCGCGGAGGCGATGGAAGCACGCCTCTTCGAGATCGGTGCGCGGCGCTATCACAACCTGCACCCGTTCCACCGCATGCTGCACAGCGGCAAGCTCAACAAGGGGCAGGTGCAGGCCTGGGCGCTCAACCGGTTCTATTACCAGAGCTCCATCCCGATCAAGGATGCGCATGTTCTCTCGCGGTTCCGCGACCGCAACATCCGGCTCGAATGGCGCAAGCGTATCGAGGATCACGACGGCATTGCGGGGGATGAAGGCGGCATCGAACGCTGGTTCATCCTTACCGACGGGCTGGGACTGGACCGCGCCTATGTGGAATCCACGAAGGGCATTCTGCCGGCCACACGTTTCGCAGTGGATGCCTATGTGAACTTCGTCGCGCAGCGCTCGCCGCTGGAAGCGATTGCTTCCTCGCTGACGGAGCTCTTCGCTCCCACCCTGCACGAAGAGCGCATCGTGGGCATGCTGGAGCACTACGACTTTATCACGCCCGACGTCATGGCCTATTTCAAGCGGCGCATGACCCAGGCTCCGGAAGACGCTCAGTTTGCTCTGAAATACGTTAAGGAGAACGCGCGTAATCCGGAAGAGCGGCAGGCCGTTTGCGATGCCCTGATCTTCAAGACCAATGTGCTCTGGGTGCAGCTCGACGCGCTTTATCACGCCTATGTCAGCGGCCATGTTCCACCCGGCGCTTTCCGTCCGGAGGTGAACGGATGAGTACTGTCCCAGCCCGTACCCTTCGTCTTGAACTGACCGACGCAAGCCGGCCGAGGCTCGCCCGCCACGCGCGGCTGAAGTTCGACAAGGTGCGCGAGCTTTGGGTGCTGCTGGTACCGGAGCGGGTTCTCGTTCCGGACGAAACAGCGATCGAGATCCTAAACCTCTGCGACGGTGAGCGCAGCATCGAAGATGTCGTGGACTTACTCTCGGAGAAATACGCCGCCGATCGGGAGCTGATCCGCACTGACGTCATCGCCCTCCTGCAGGACCTTGCCGACAAGGGTTACCTGATCAATGCGGCGGAGGAGAAATCATGAGCGATCTGCTTGAGCAGCCGAAGGCCGAAACAAAGCCGCTTTCCGGCGCCGGCAAGAGCTACGGCATCCCGATGTCGGTGCTGGCCGAGATCACGCACCGGTGTCCATTGCAATGTCCCTATTGCTCCAATCCCGTGGAGCTGGATCGCGCGAACGCGGAGCTCACCACCGGCGAATGGAAGCGCGTCATTTCCGAAATGGCGGACATGGGCGTGCTGCAGATTCACTTCTCGGGCGGCGAGCCGACCGCGCGGCGGGACCTTGCCGAACTCATCCGCCATGCGACGGAAGTCGGGCTCTACTCAAACCTCATCACCTCAGCCGTGCTGCTGACGCGCGACCGCCTTGCCGAGCTCAGCGATGCGGGCCTCTCGCACGTTCAGATCAGCTTTCAGGGCAGCGAAGCTCAGCTTGCTGATCGTGTCGGCGGTTACAGGGGCGGGCATGGAAAGAAGCTCGAAGCCGCCCGCTGGACGCGCGAGCTTGGGCTGCCGCTCACCATCAACGCCGTGATGCACCGGCAGAACCTGCACCAGTTGCCCGAGATTATCGAGATGGCTGTGGCGCTCGATGCCGAGCGGCTGGAGGTCGCCAATGTGCAGTATTACGGCTGGGCGCTGAAGAACCGCGCCGCGTTAATGCCGACCGAGGAACAGGTCGACTGGACGACGCAGATCGTTGAGGAAGCGCGCGAGCGGCTGCACGGCATTCTGGCCATCGACTACGTGATCCCCGATTACTACGCGCTGCAGCCCAAGAAATGCATGGGTGGCTGGGGCCAGCAGTTCTTCAACATCTCGCCCTCCGGCAAGGTGCTGCCCTGCCATGCGGCGGAATCCATCACCGGGCTGCAGTTCGACTCCATCCGCGATCACTCACTGGCCTGGATCTGGGAGAACTCGCCCGCGCTCAACCTCTATCGCGGCACCGACTGGATGCCGGAGCCTTGCCGCAGTTGCGCATTGAAGGAAGAGGATTTCGGCGGCTGCCGCTGCCAGGCCTTCGCGCTGACGGGCAATGCTTCCGCCACGGATCCCGCCTGCAGCTTCTCGCCCTTCCATGAGAAGATTTTCCGCGCGGCAAAGACGGAAGCCGAAGGCTCCGATCAGTTCATCTATCGCAATTTCAAGGGCGGCACGCCGGAAGCCAATCGGTCCTGAAAAGACCGGGCCGCTCCTCAAGTGCTGCCTGCAACGCCGCTTGCGAACCCAGTACGGCGACGTGCTTCTGCTGGGCTTCGATCAGCTCCGCAAGGTGGTGAAGATCGGCTCTCGTAGCTGAGAGAAGGCATTCGCGTCGCTCCTGCCGTCGCTCTGGCACATCGCCCGATAGGTGGGAGAACGTCGCCCCCAGGCTGCGGTCGCGCGGAAGCTTTGGGCGGTCCAGTTCCGCGACAGCGCTGATGATGCTCTGGCGGAGTTCCTTGTCTGTGATCGGTTCGCGCAGGAAATCAGGCACTCCGCTGAAGGTATCCACCGTCCGCAGCAGGTGAGGATCGCGGTACGACAGGAACCGAAGGCTGCCGGAAAGAGGAGCAAACCGCGCCAGTGCACCATAGGCTCCACCCTCCATCCGCACGCGGTTCCACAGCCAGGTTCCGGCGATGTGACGAGCCGCCGCCGCGAAGGCGCCACGGCGTTCATCTTCAGGCAGATTGATGCCCAAGGCCACGAAGTTGACCGGCGCATCGATCGGGATACCGATTGAGTTCCCGCGCGTTGAAATCGCCATGGGCTCGACGGCCTCGCCTTCTGGCAGATGGCGTAGAGATCGCGCTACGGCGGCAGCGCTTGCTTTAGCATACGAAGGTTCGACAGCAACGCAACAGACCATGCCTTTCCATTGGATGAGCGCTCGCCGCAGCTGCTCCAAGTCACTTTTCACAGTTTCCCATTCTCTGTCCCTCAAGCCTTGGAGAAACTGCAGCTGGGAGTGACCCTGCAGCATTTCCGCCATTGCTCCCGCTTCATGCAGAGCAGCGGAGACGGCTAGGTCGGCATACTCATGACCGCGCGGTAGCAGAGAGGCCTGGTGCCGGGCAATTTCGTCTGAGAGCAGTTCCGCGAAGCGGTCGCGGTCGGCGAGCAGCGGGGCGGCCAGCATGTCGGTGACCAGCCCAAGAATGGCGCTCAGCTTCGCCTGCATTCCCCCAAGCCGAAGGAACAACCAGGTGCCGCCTCCGGCAAGAACATGCGTTTCCACGGAAGCGTTGCCGAGCAGGCGGTTCTTTCGGTGGCGAATGCTCTCGCTACCTTCCAGAAGCATCCGGCCAAACAGTGGCGCAAGTGGAAGGAGCGACAGTGGCAGGTGGTCCAGCGGAAAGCCGATCTGGAGGTAGCAGATGCCGTTCGTGGGCTGGGGATGCACCAGAATGCAGGGATCGGATTGCTGCACGATCTCCTGCGGGATGATCGCTTCCTCATGCGGGATCTGGTCGAGGCTGAGGATCGGAACGCTGGAAGAAGTCTCTGCTTCTGAATTGGAGGGCAGAGGTTCCTGCAGCTTTGCCTTTGGTGTACTTGACGGCCGAGGATCAAGCACCACTGTCGCCTGATGCGGGTTGTGGGTGATCAGCGTGCGTATCCGGTCGCGCAGGTATTCGCCTGAAGTTATACGTTGACTGAGAGTCCTAAGCGGCTGATCAAAAATCAGGAATTCGATGGAATCAAACCCTGCGCGCCAAGGGCCCAACACTCGATGCATGAGCGCCAGCTCGGGAGGCAGTCGCCCGCCATCATTCTCGCGAAGACGGAATTCCAGTCGGTGAAGGGCCGTATCGACCAAGTTAGGCTTGAGCTCGGAAAGCGCCCCATCAATCACTTCATCAAAGCGGACCACCTGCTTTGGCTCTGTGCCAATGAGACCGATGGAGAGTACTGGCTGCAGCGTCTCGCGCGACAGCCCCGTCATCACCCGGCCGCTGAGACCTGCTTTCCGGATCGCATTTTGCAGCAGAGCAGCTTCCCAGCCTGAAAGCAGCTCCGAAAGAAAGTCCTGCTCCAGCGCCTCGACAGCATCACCTGGCGGCGGCAGAACCCATCCGCGCATCACGTGCCCACTTAATCCCGCCATAGCGCGCCTTCGAGGTTGAGGGACGGGTGGCTGAAGAGGCGGACGCTCTGCTGGCGACCGAGGTCCGAAGCCGGCAAGGCGTTGATCCAGAAACGCCAGTGCCTCGGCTACATCAAGATCGCCTGAGAGAAACACGAGCGCGTTGGCGGGATGGTAGTATTGCGCATGGAAGCGTCGCATCGCCTCAAGGGTGAGTTCACGGATCGCGGCCGGATCGCCCCCATGATCGAAGCGGTAAAAGGTGTCCGGAAAGAGTGCCGCCCGTAATTCTCGCACAAGCCGGGCGGCGGGATCGGCATAGACGCCCTTCATCTCGTTGTAGACGACGCCACGTTCCTGGCGGAACGTGCTCTCACGGAGCAGGGGATGAAACACCGCGTCGAAATAGACGTCGAACAGGTTGTAGAAGTCGGCCCGGTTCTGGCTTGCAGCCATGTAGATGGTCCGGTCCGGCAAGGTCGAGGCATTCAGATGCGTCTGCAGCGAGCCCTTGAGCAGTGCCGCAAAGGGTGCGGCGGACGTATAGCGCCTCGATCCGCAGAGCACAGAATGCTCCAGAATATGCCCTACGCCCGTGTCATCCGGAGTCTCGGCGCGGAAGGTGATGCCGAAGCACTTGTTTGCGTCGCCGTTGCTGAGCGCAAGAACCTGCGCTCCGGTTGCCTGGTGAGTGAAGGACCGGGCAACGGACGCGCGCTCCGGGATCTCCAGCTCGCGCTCAGGCCTGAACGCCGAGGCTGTCATGCTCTCATCCGCCGGCGAGAAGCGGCGGTGTTTCCATCATCGGCGGCAGCTTGAGGCTCGCGGAAGCTTCCTGCAGCGCTTCCAGAAAACTCGCATAGGGCTGCGTCCGACGATACTGCGTCGGCACCAGCGCAACGATCTTTCGCGGCGGGAACGACACGCGATAGAGGTTCAGGTCCGCCGTCAGCGTCGAATCCATGATACAGGCCAGCGCTGGCGTCAGGCAGACGCCCATCCGGGCGCGAACGAGTGCCAGCGCATCGCCATAGCCGCGCGTGCTGGCGATCGGACGATTGTCGGGCAGCAGGTCCGCATACCATTCCTGCACGTGTTCGGAGTGGGCGGAGCCGAAGGAAAAACGGATCGACCGGTTGAGCAGCTCCTGTGCCTCTGGCGTCAGTTCATTCGTGTGGACCACCCCTTCCAGCTCCAGCCGCTTTGGAACGGCGAGAACGTAAGGGTCTTCGAGCAGCGGCACCTGCATGAAGCCGGTGCTGGCGCTGGCCACGGCTCCTGCATTGATGAGGCCGATATTCGCCCGCCGTCCATAGAGCATTTCGAGAATGTCCGGCGGCGCGCAGTCGTGGATGTCATATTCCACGTCAGGGAAGAGCTCGTGGTTGCGCGCAATGGCCGGTGGCAGCACGAGGCGCAGCATCGAGCTTAAGCCAGCGATGCGAAGCGTGACGCGGACGCCGTCGCTGAATTCGGCAAGGCCATCTTCCAGTTCCTGCATGTTGCGCAGCACGGATTCCGCCTTGCGCAGGAGGAAATGCCCAGCCTCCGTCAGGATCATCTGGTTTGAGCGGCGCTCGAAGAGCGGGGTGCCGACGGCCGCTTCCAGGCTGGCGATCTGCTGGGAGAGTGTGGGCTGGGAAAGGCCCAGCTGCTTGGCGGCCTTGGTCAGGGTTTCGCTATGCGCGACAGCCCAGAAGATGCGCATGCGCTGCAGCGTGATTTCGCCGTTGCGCCTGCCGGCTTTCCGAAACACTTCCGCGTAGGACATGGACCTCCCTTGGCGCTCCTGACTCGCGCCGCGAACTGTCTCACGTCATTACCATACCCTGCTGTGAATGTGACCCTATGCGAATTATAGATTGAAACTATTGGCAATCCGGTCCTCAAACGCCCTGCGGTGCGTCAGGAGCGCTGTCTGCGATGATCAGCCTCTTGAAAGTGGAAAAAGCCGTAACTAGCTGAAATCGATCTAACAAGAACTGTTGGTCCTTAGGGAGAACGCGACAATGTTCCGTCCTTTGCTGAATGGAGACATCCGGCGAAGCAACATTTCTGAAGCAGGTAAGAACGGGGTTCCGCGGGAGGAATAGGAAAGGCCGGGGAGGGACAGCGGCTTCTTTCATGTGAGAACCCCCTGCAGCGACTGACGCTGCCCTGATCCATTCCCCTAAATTCCGAGAGTCTGGAAGGAAACGTCCCGGAGCCTGACGATGATCGTCTGCCTGCCACACGGTACGCTGCAGATTTTCGCCGTCTCTAAACAGACCGCCGGCCGTCGTCCGTACGTGGGTCGGCCGATGCCGTGCTGCGGTCATTCAACGAGACCTGAGATGCGATCGCGCTCCCCGCACAAGGGCGCAGCACGCTCCCTAGAACAAGCCCCACCGACTGGTTTTGCGGAGGAATGGTGCCTGCCCGTTACGGGCAGGACCGCTCCTCCGTTTTTTTGCTGACTGTCTTTGTGATGATCAGGGAGAACATGATGAGGACTATCACAAGAACATTGATGGCTGCAGCCCTTGGAGCAACGTTGCTGGCACCGCCCGCGTCGGCGCAGGAGAGTGGCGCCCAGACAGCTGAACTGAGCGGCTTCTGGCTCACCACATCCTGGCCTGAAATGACGATCAAGCCAGGCGAAAACCACTCGGTTTCGCTCTCGCTGCGCAACCAGAACCTTCCGCCGCAGCGCGCCTCCATTGAGGTCACCGGCGTTCCGGAAGGCTGGGAATGGTCGCTCAAGGGGGGTGGTCGCGAGGTCACCGCCGCGATCGTTTCGCCTGACTCGAGTGAGCGGCTGACGCTCGACCTCACCCCGCCGGAAGATGCCGAAACGGACAGGAAGTATCCGATCGAAGTTCGTGCCCGTACCGACAGCGGCACGGTCTCGCTGCCTCTGGTAGTCCGCCTTTCCGAGACGGAACCGGTGACCTCCGGACTGTCGGTGGAGCCTGAACTGCCCGCCCTTCGCGGCAGCGCCCGATCAACCTTCTCCTTCAAGATCCGCGTGAAGAACGAGGGCGCGGAAGACGGCCTGTTCAATCTGGCAGCCAAGGTGCCGAACGGTTTCCATACCCGCTTCAAGAAGGGCTACGGCTCGGAAGAGATCACAAGCGTACCGATCTCCGCCGGCTCTACCGAAACCGTTACGCTGGAGGTGATCCCGTCGCGCAGCGTTTCGGCCGGGCAATATGAGGCCGGCTTCGAGGTTTCGGGCGAGGGGTTGACCGGCACGGCTGACCTCAAGCTCGACGTCACCGGCGAGCCTCAGGTGGCGATCATTGGCCCACAGGAGCGTCTCTCCGGTGAGGCAGTCGCAGGACGCGAGACGAGTTTCACCTTCACGCTGGCGAATTCAGGCTCGGCGCCTGCGCAAGATATTGAGCTCTCCGCTTCCCAGCCGACGGGCTGGAACGTCGAGTTTGAACCCAAGGAAATCGCGCAGATCGCTCCCAATTCGGCAAGTGAGGTGAACGTCAAGATCACCCCTTCCGAGCAGGCGATCACCGGCGACTACATGGTGACCGTCAGGGCGCAGAATGACAACATCTCCGAAAGCGCGCAGTTCCGCGTAACCGTCAAGACATCGACCGTCTGGGGCGCTGCCGGGCTTGCCATTATCGCAGCCGCGGCTCTGATCCTAGGCGGGGCAGTTATGAGGTATGGACGGCGATGAGCGCGGTGGTTCTGGAGGCGAAAGGTCTAGCCAAGCGCTACGGTGACGCGGTCGCCGTGGCGGGCATAGACCTTTCCGTACATGAGCGGGAAGTCATCGGACTGCTCGGCCCCAACGGGGCCGGCAAGACGACGACGATCCTGATGCTGCTGGGGCTGACCGAGGCGACGGAAGGCTCCGTCACCATTCTTGGCAAGGATCCGTTGCGCCAGCCGCTGGCCGTCAAGCGCGAGGTGGGGTACCTGCCGGACGCAGTCGGCTTCTATGACCAGATGACCGGCCGCGAAAACCTCGCTTACACGGCGAGACTTGCCGGCATGAGCCGCGAACTTGCGAAGGAGCGCATCGCCGCTGCCCTCGCTCGCGTGCGTCTGACCGAAGCAGCCGACAAGCCTGTCGCAACCTACTCACGCGGCATGCGCCAGCGCCTCGGCATTGCCGAGCTGCTCATGCGGGACTGCAAGGTTGCCATCCTCGACGAGCCGACGTCCGGTCTCGACCCGCAGTCCACGCAGGAACTGCTGGAACTGATCCTGGAGCTGTCGCAGGGCGGCATGACCATCCTGCTTTCCTCGCACATGCTGGATGTGGTGCAGTCGATCTGCAGCCGCGTGGCGCTCTTCAACAAGGGCCGCATCGGTTTCTTCGGCACGGTGGAGGAACTGGCTGAGCGCATTGGGCGCGGCTCCTTCCTCATCGATGTGGAGGCCGATGGCATCGATCTCGCGCAAATTCTGCAGGGCGAGAACGGTATCACGTCCGTCGTGGATAGCGGCCCCGGCATCTGGCAGGTGGAGGCGGTGAGCGACGTGCGCCCGACGCTGGCACGGCGGATTGTGGAAGCGGGCGGAAATCTCAAGAACATGAACCTCCGCCGCGCCCGCCTTGATGAAGCCTATAACCGTTATTTCAGGGAGTTCGCAAATGCGGCGTGAAGGTTCTCCGTTCACCGGCGTGGGCACCGTGGCGCTGAAGGAGGCGGCAGACCACATGACCAGTGCGCGCATGCACCTGATCATGCTTCTGGTGCTGCTGACCGCCATCGGCTCCGTTTATGGCGCCATCGACCGGATCCGCGACACGACGGCTGAAGATCCGCACCTGTTCCTGAAGCTCTTTACGGTGGCGAGGGAGCCGCTGCCATCCTTCGCGGCCTTCCTGGGCTTCCTGCTTCCGTTGGTGGCGATCGCGCTGGGCTTTGATGCCATCAATGGCGAGTTCAACCGGCGGACGCTTAGCCGCCTGTTGGCGCAGCCCATCTATCGCGATGCGGTGCTGTTCGGAAAGTTCCTCGGCGGTCTGCTTGTCATCGCGATCGCGCTGCTCACCCTCTGGCTGATGATGGTGGGGCTTGGCATCATGTTCCTCGGCCTGCCGCCATCTGCGGCGGACATCGTCCGGGGCGTGGCATGGCTCGCGGTAACACTGGCCTATGCGGGCGTGTGGCTGGCGCTCGCCATCGCCTTCTCGACGGTGGTGCGCTCGCCCGCGACTTCGGCGCTTGCCGCGCTCTCGGTCTGGCTGGTGCTCACGGTGTTCTGGAGCATGATCGCGCCGCTTGTTGCGGGCATCATCGCACCGATCGATCCGTTCGATCCGATGAGCATCGTCAACCGCTTCGAGTGGCAGCAGCTCATCGCGCGGTTCTCGCCGCAGACGCTCTATGGCGAGGTGACTGGTCTGCTGCTTGACCCGCAGGCGCGCTCCGTCGGCCCGGTCTTCGCGCACCAGCTGCGCGGTGCGGTGGTCGGGGCTCCCCTGCCAACCACACAGAGCCTGCTGATCGTGTGGCCGCAGATCGTCAGCCTGGTCGCCGCCATGCTGATCCTGTTCACGCTGACCTATGTCGTCTTCCAGCGACAGGAGGTGAGGGCCTGATCGGCATGATCTGAATATTTTCACGATTTGTTCCCGCTGGGGTCTTGCGCTCCGGCGGGAATCGGGGAACATCTAAGGGCGGCCCTTGTTGTAGGTGGGGAGGTGCCGCATGACACTTGAAGATCAACTGTTCGCCATTGATGAAGGCTTCTGGCTGCGAGGCCGGGACCATTTTCTCGAGCATCTCGACGAGAAAGCGCTGCTTGCTTTTCCGCAGGCTGGCGAAATGCATGGCGTGTTCGATCGCGATCAGGTGGCTGCCACCGCTACACTGGTGAACAGGTGGCGGGAGCTTACCATGGGCGACCGGCAGTTCCTGCATTGCGGAGAAGCCGCCATCATCAGCTACAAGGCAGACGTGACAAGAGCCGACGGCATGCAATATTCCGCGCTCGTCAGCTCCGGTTATTTCCGCCGCGACGACGGCTGGAAGCTGGCTTTCCATCAGCATTCGCCCCTTTAGGCCGGGTTTTTCTGATCGCAGTTTCGGGATAGAGCGTGCTGACCACGGGCAGGTACCTGGCACCATTGCTCAACAGAAACGCTTTGAACGCCGCCATTGCAGGCGACATTGCGCGATCCGCACGGGTAACCGCAAACCATTGGCGCCGGACCGGCAGCCCGACTACATCCAGAATGACCAGCCGTTTTGCCTGAACCTCAGCCTCGATCGTGTGCGCGGAGATGAACGCAATGCCTAGGCCCGCCATAACAGCCTGCTTGATGGTCTCGTTCGAATCCATCTCGAGCCCGAGCGCTTCGACACGGCCCGGAATATCGTTCAGGAAGATCTCGAGCGCACTGCGGGTGCCGGATCCAGGCTCACGGATGAGAAAATTCTCCTGCGCAATGCGGTCTTTCGAAATGTCCTGCACAGGAGCCAGCGGATGATCAGGCGGCGCAATGATGACGAGCGGGTGATCGCCGAAGGCGACGGCCGTTGCCGGCAGGTCCCGCGGCGCACGACCCATGACGGCAATGTCCACCTCATGCGTCCTTAGTTTCTCGCTGATTTCGGCGCGGTTTCCCACCAGGAGCTGCACCTGGATGTTTGGGTGCTGCTTCATGAAACCCGCCATCATGCGCGGCGCGAAATATTTTGCCGTGGAGGCAACGCCCAGCCGCAGTGACCCTGCGCGCACACCCTTGATCGCATCGATCTCCTCGGCGAGCTGGCGCAGCCTGTCCTCGATCGCACCCGCCGCTTCAATCACCGCCAGCCCTGCGGTGGTGGGTCGAAGACCGTCCCTCAGGCGGTCGAACAGCTCCAAACCGAGCTCTTCCTCGGCCTGACGGAGTTGGATTGTCACTGCTGGAGGAGTTAGCGCCAACTCCTTGGCAGCACTGACAATTCTGCCGTGGCTAGCTACCACCTGAAGGGAGCGGAGCTGTCGGATTGTAAGGTTGCGCATGGCATAGCTAAACTAATTTTAGTGCCTACGTAAAGTAATTAAAATGTACTTACCTTTTGTCGTCTGCTTTCCTGACGTGGTTCATCTGAGGAGGAAGCATGATGACCACGACCCTGCAAAGCTATCTGGCTGATTACGCATCGCGAGGAAACGATGTTCAGCTTGCAGTCGCCGGCACCATTCGCCAGCTCGCGGCCACCGCCGTGAAGGTGAAGGAACTAATCGGCGCAGGTCCGCTTCCGGATGAACTCGGCGCCAGGCGTGGTTCCAATGGAGAAGGCGACGACCAGAAGGGCCTGGACGTAAAGGCTGACGAGATGTTTCTCGCTGCCTGCCGCGAAGCCCATGTGGCAGCCTATGCTTCTGAAGAGCGGCCGGAAGCGCTGCTTCTCGACGAAAACGCACCGATTGCCCTCGCCATCGATCCGGTCGACGGATCCTCAAACATCGACACGAACATCTCCATCGGCACCATTTTCTCTCTTCTCCCGACTGCTGGCGTGCCGGGCTCAAATCCGGCCGCACCTTTTCTTCAGGCGGGACATAGGCAGCTTGCTGCGGGCTTTTTCATCTACGGGCCGCAACTGGCGCTGGCGTTGACACTCGGCAGCAGTACGCATCTTTTCGCCTATTCGCCGGCACACGGCGCGTTCGTTCTCGCACCCAGGGCGCCGCAAGTCCCGGAGCGGACGCAGGAATTTGCCATCAACATGTCCAACTACCGGCATTGGGACGAGGGCATCCGCCTCTACGTGGACGATTGCCTGAAGGGCAGGGAAGGTCCGCGCGAGAAGGACTTCAACATGCGCTGGATCGCCTCGATGGTGGCCGAGTGCTACCGCATCCTCACGCGCGGCGGCGTCTATCTCTATCCGGGCGACAAGCGCAAGGGCTATCGGGATGGACGCCTCCGGCTCGTCTATGAGGCAAATCCGGTCGCCTTTCTCATCGAGCAGGCGGGTGGGGCCGCCAGCGACACGCTGAACCGCATCCTCGATCTGGAGCCCGAAAGCCTGCACCAGCGGGTGCCGCTCGTCTTCGGCGCGAGCCGCGAGGTCAATCGCGTCACCCGCTACCTCTCCCAGCCAAGCTCCATCGCGGAGCGCGCGCCGCTATTCAATCGCCGCGGCCTGTTGCGTGCGTGAGGTGAGCCATGTCAGTCCGTCACCCAATCATATCGATCACGGGTTCCTCGGGCGCCGGCACCACGTCGGTCAAGCGGATCTTCGAGCTGATCTTCCGCCGCGAGCAGATCAGGGCCGCCTTCATCGAAGGCGATGCTTTCCATCGCTACAATCGCGAGGACATGAAGAGGAAGGTCGCCGAGGAGGCTGCCCGGGGCAATCCCAACTTCACCCACTTCAACATCGAGGCGAACGAGCTGCATCTGCTCGAGTCGATCTTCGAAGAGTACGGCAGGCACGGCACAGGGCGCACCCGCACCTATGTCCATGACCAGGAAGAGGCCAGAGACTACGGCATTCAGCCCGGCAATTTCACGCCCTGGCGTGAATTTGAGGAGACGGATTTGCTCTTCTATGAAGGGCTGCACGGTTGCGTCGTCAGCGAGACGCTGAACCTCGCCCGCCATTGCGATCTCAAGATCGGTGTCGCGCCGGTTATCAACCTGGAGTGGATCCAGAAGATCCACCGCGATCGCGAGGCACGCGGTTATTCAACGGAAGCGGTGATGGACATGATCCTGCGTCGAATGCCCGACTATGTCCGCTACATCACCCCGCAGTTCACCGAGACGGATATCAACTTCCAGCGCGTGCCGGTCGTGGACACCTCCAATCCGTTCATTGCCCGCTGGATACCGACGCCTGATGAATCGATGCTGGTGATCCGGTTCCGCAACCCGCGCGGCATCGATTTCCCGTACCTGCTGGCGATGATCCACAACTCCTTCATGTCGCGGGCGAACTCGATCGTCGTGCCGGGCAACAAGCTGGATCTGGCGATGCAGCTGATCCTGACTCCGCTCATCCTGCAACTCATAGAGCGCAAGCAGCGCGCGTCCTGAGGAGGAATTGACCATGGCGAAGATCACGTTGCGACAGCTGCTCGACCATGCCGCCGAGCATGGCTACGGCGTCCCTGCCTTCAACATCAACAACATGGAGCAGGGCCTTGCCATCATGGAGGCGGCGAAGGCCTGCGATGCACCAGTCATCCTTCAGGTGTCGCGCGGCGCGCGCAGCTATGCGGGCGACATCATGCTCTCGAAGATGATCGACGCGCTGGTGGAGATGTATCCGGAGCTTCCGGTCTGCCTGCATCAGGACCACGGCAATGACGAGGCCACCTGCCTCAGCGCCATTCGTCACGGTTTTACCTCCGTGATGATGGATGGTTCGCTGGAAGCCGACGCCAAGACTCCCGCAAGCTACGAATACAATGTTGCGATCACCGAGCGCGTCGCGCGCATGGCCCACTGGGTGGGTGCATCCGTGGAGGGCGAGCTTGGCGTACTGGGCTCGCTTGAGACGGGAGGCGGTGAGGCCGAGGACGGCCACGGCGCGGAAGGCGAGCTCTCGCACGACCAGCTGCTGACCGATCCGGATCAGGCGGTGGACTTCGTCCGCAGGACGGGCGTCGATGCGCTGGCCATCGCCTGTGGCACCTCGCACGGGGCTTACAAGTTCTCGCGTCGTCCGGACGGCGACATTCTCGCGATGCATGTGATCGAGGAGATCAACCGGAGGCTGCCGAACACGCATCTGGTGATGCACGGCTCTTCCTCGGTGCCGCAGGAACTGCAGGACGTCATCAACCGCTTCGGCGGGCGGATGCCGCAGACCTATGGCGTTCCGGTCGAAGAGATCGAGCGCGGCATCCGCCACGGTGTCCGCAAGGTCAACATTGACACCGACTGCCGCATGGCGATGGCAGGGCAGTTCCGTCGCATCGCGGTGGAAAATCCGGCCGAGTTCGACCCGCGCAAGTTTTTGAAACCTGCAATGGATGCGCTGCGGGAGCTCTGCCGTGACCGTTTCGAGCGCTTCGGCACCGCCGGGCACGCGGCGAAGATCAAGGTCATCTCCATGGACGAGATGGCGAAGCGCTACGCCAGCGGCGAACTCGATCCCCAATCAACCATAGCCAGGGCTGCCTGACGGCACCGGACCGAAGAAAGGAACACGACCATGGCCGAGACCACGACCCTCACCGGCGCCGCACGCTATTCGGCCGGCGTCCTCGAATACAAGAAGATGGGCTACTGGGAACCGGACTATGAGCCCAAGGATACGGACATCATCGCGCTTTTCCGCATCACGCCACAGGAAGGTGTGGACCCGGTAGAGGCGGCGGCTGCCGTTGCCGGTGAATCCTCCACGGCTACCTGGACCGTCGTCTGGACCGATCGGCTGACCGCCTGCGAGAAGTACCGCGCCAAGGCTTACCGCGTGGACCCGGTGCCGCACACGCCCGGCCAGTATTTCGCCTACATCGCCTATGATCTCGACTTGTTCGAGCCTGGTTCGATCGCAAACCTGACCGCCTCCATCATCGGCAATGTCTTCGGTTTCAAGGCGCTGAAGGCGCTCAGGCTCGAAGACATGCGCCTGCCAACGGCATACGTCAAAACCTTCCAGGGCCCGGCGACCGGCATCGTCGTGGAGCGCGAGCGTCTGGACAAGTTCGGTCGGCCGCTGCTCGGCGCGACCGTAAAACCCAAGCTCGGCCTTTCCGGCCGCAACTATGGCCGCGTGGTCTATGAGGCGCTGAAAGGTGGTCTCGATTTCACCAAGGACGACGAGAACATCAACTCGCAGCCCTTCATGCACTGGCGCGACCGCTTCCTCTACTGCATGGAGGCCGTCAACAAGGCGCAGGCCGAGACAGGCGAGATCAAGGGCACCTATCTCAATGTCACCGCCGCGACCATGGAGGACATGTACGAGCGCGCCGAATTCGCCAAAGAGCTGGGCTCGGTGATCGTCATGATCGACCTCGTGATCGGCTATACGGCCATTCAGTCGATGGCGAAGTGGGCGCGGAAAAACGACATGGTCCTGCATCTGCACCGCGCCGGCCATTCCACCTACACGCGGCAGAAGAACCACGGCGTCTCCTTCCGCGTCATCGCCAAGTGGATGCGGCTTGCGGGCGTCGACCACATCCATGCGGGCACGGTGGTCGGCAAGCTGGAGGGTGATCCGGCGACGACCAAAGGCTATTACGACGTGTGCCGCGAAGAGTTTAATCCGATGCGGCTCGAAAAAGGCATCTTCTTCGACCAGAACTGGGCGTCGCTCAACCGGCTGATGCCGGTGGCTTCCGGCGGCATCCATGCCGGTCAGATGCACCAACTCCTGCACCTGCTCGGCGAAGACGTGGTGCTGCAATTCGGCGGCGGCACCATCGGGCATCCTATGGGGATTGCGGCGGGTGCAACGGCCAACCGCGTGGCGCTCGAAGCCATGGTGTTCGCGCGCAACGAAGGCCGCGACTACGTCCGCGAAGGGCCTGAAATCCTTGAGGCTGCGGCGCGTCATTGCCTGCCGCTGAAGCAGGCGCTCGAGACGTGGAAGGACGTCTCCTTCAACTACGCTTCGACCGATACACCCGACTTCGTGCCCGTTGCGACGGCAGCGGAATGAGCCACCCAATTCAGGAGAAAACCAATGCGCATTACCCAGGGAGCATTCTCATTCCTGCCCGATCTCACCGACGATCAGATCCGGGCGCAGGTACAGTACTGCATCGACAATGGCTTGGCGGTGAGCCTCGAGTTCACCGACGACCCGCATCCCCGCAACACCTACTGGGATATGTGGGGGCACCCGATGTTCGATAATCCTGATGCAGCCGCACTGATGTTCGAGCTGGCGGAATGCCGGAAGGTTTACGGCGACCGCTACATCCGTGTCGTCGCGTTCGATGCCACTCATGGCTGGGAGTCGGTGAAGCTCTCCTTCATCGTCAACCGTCCTCCTGACGAACCTGGCTTCCAGCTGGAACGGCACGAACGCGGCGGCCGCATGATGGGCTACACGACCCGGTCCTACGCATCGGACAGGCCCGCTGGCCAACGCTATAGCTGACTGTGCAACCCTTCCTCACCATGAGGGCCTTTGGGCCTGGACGATGGGCAAACAGGAGACTCCCATGTCTGCAACGGCACTCGCCGAAGAGGCAAACAGCGTTCCGACCTCCGTCGGTCTGCGCGCCGAATACGAGGCGTCCGGTGTCCAAGAGGTGCTGGCGGAGCTTGACCGCGATCTGATCGGGCTTGCCCCGGTGAAGAAGCGCATCCGCGAGACGGCGGCGCTGCTTCTGGTGGAGCGTGCCCGCCGCAGCATGGGGCTCGCGCATGAAACGCCGACGCTTCACATGAGCTTCACCGGCAATCCCGGCACCGGAAAAACCACGGTGGCGCTTCGCATGGCGAACCTGCTGCACCGGCTCGGCTATATCCGCAAAGGGCATCTCGTCTCCGTGACGCGCGATGATCTCGTCGGTCAGTACATCGGCCACACGGCGCCCAAGACCAAGGAGGTTCTGAAGCGGGCAATGGGCGGCGTGTTGTTCATCGATGAGGCCTACTACCTTTATCGCCCCGAAAACGAACGCGATTACGGACAGGAGGCGATCGAGATCCTGCTACAGGTGATGGAAAACCAGCGCGACGATCTCGTGGTGATCCTCGCCGGCTATGCGGCGCGCATGGAGCGCTTCTTCGAGAGCAATCCGGGATTTCGTTCGCGCATCGCCCACCACATTGATTTCCCTGACTACGACGACCCGGAGCTGCTGCAGATCGGCGTGAAGATGCTGGAGAAGCAGAACTACTGTCTGGATGAGGAAGCCGAGGCGGCGATGCGCGATTACATCTCTCGCCGTCGTCAGCAGCCGCACTTCGCCAATGCTCGCTCCATCCGCAATGCGCTCGACAGGGCGCGCTTGCGTCAGGCAAACCGGCTGTTCGAGACAGCGAGCGGCCCGCTCGATGCTGACGAACTCTCGACCATCCGCGCCGAAGATATCCGCGCCAGCCGCGTTTTCGATGCGGCGGCGGCAGGTTCATAGCCTGGAACAAGACCGGATGGTGGAGGTTTCGTCCACAGCACTAGCCCTTCACCACCACCTCAGACACGAGGAGAGTTTCCATGGCTAACGCCGACAAGAAACACATCGGCAAGGGATCGCAAGGAAAGGGTTCCGGTTCGGGCGCGATGACCGAACTCGACAAGGATACCGTCGGTGAGAACGAAGTCCTGTCGAACCGGGACAAGAAGCAGCATTCGCAGGAACGCGGGCAGGACGGCAACGCGATCAAATCCGAGCAGGGCCAGGACCATGCGGCCAACCGCCGTCCCTGACCGCAGGAGTATTCCATGACCAGCAAGCACCCCAAGACCGAGACACCATCCGACAAGGATCTTCGCGAGAACCCCGGAATTGGCACTTCCAAAGGTACGATCAAGGGCGGCGATATCCTTGATGAGGAAGGCACCGGCGGCGACAATACCTTTGAAGGTGATGTAGAGAACGACGTCACGCAGCAGGGCGGTGTAAACCCTGATCAGACCGGTCGCACCAACAAGTAGCGATCAGGAGTCCGAGAAGCCGAACGGTGTATCCGTCCGGCGGAAATTGTCCGGCAGAAGCTGACGGCCGATCGGCGGCTCGGAACGCGCGGTGCAGGTGATGCGGTGGCAGAGGTGGCAGGCGATGCCGATCGGCGTCGGAGCCACGTTCTGCTGACCATCGCTATAGACCAGACGCTCCGCGTATTTAGCCTCACAGACAAGCGCGACGGAACGCTCGACGCTGAGCGCCCGATAGCTTCCGCCGCCTGAATAGACGGTGCGGGCGACGGAGAAGAAGCGCTGGCCGTCCGGCAGTTCCAGCCATTGTGTGATGATCTGGCGTGGCATCTTGAAGGTCTGATGCACGGTCCAGAGCGGGCACCCGCCGCCGTGGCGGGCGAATGGGAAGGTGCCGCTGTTCAGCCGCTTGGAGACGTTTCCGGCGGCATCGACGCGGATGAAGAAGAAGGGGACGCGCTCCTGACCGGGCTTCTGCAGCGTGGTCAGGCGATGGGCAGTCTGCTCGAAGCTGGTGCCGAACTCGCGCGCCAGTCCCTCGATGTCATAGCGGCGTGTTTCCACCGACTTGGCAAAGCGTGCATAGGGCATCAGGATCGCGGCGGCGCAATAGGCCGCGAGTGTACGCGTGGCGAGGCGACGGGTGTTGTCGTTGGGGAAGTTCCCTTCCTCCACAGCCTGGGCGATCTGCGGCTCGAGCTCGAGATAGGCAAGCTGCTGGGCCAGCTGAAAGTTCTGGCTCGCAGCGTCGAGCGTTTCGTCGAGCAGCACCGCCTTGCGGTGCCAGTCGAGGCGACGGACGGAGCCAACCATGACGTCCGAGGGGAGGCGGCGGACGATAAGGTTGTGGCGCTTCTTCAGATGGGCGGCGAACCCGCCTTCCTCGCTGATCTTTGCGGCAAGGGTCTCGGATGCCGAGTCGAGCGCGGGAAAGCAGTTCTTGCGGGCGGCGAGGAAATTGCGCACTGCCGCCACTGGCTCGCCGGACGAGCTGGCGCTGGCGCCCGGCCTGTCCTGTCGTTTTTCCGCGAGCGCAAGCTGCTCTTCCTTGTATGTGGTGTGCAGCCGGATGAAGGCTTCCGCAAAGGTCGGGAAACTGTTCGCCACGTCGCCGAGTTCGGAAGCAGAGATCTCTACGTCGGCGAGCAGCGGATCACGGAAGGCGGTGCGGAGCTTCGTCTGCAGTTCCTCCTGCGTGCCTTCGCTCAGGTCCGAGAAGTCGACCTTGTAAGCGCGGGCAAGACGCAGAAGGATCTCCGCCGTCACCGGCCTGTGGTTGCGCTCGATCAGTGCAACGTAGGAGGGCGAGATTTCCAGATCCGCCGCCATTTCCGCCTGCGTCAGGCCGAGGTCGCGCCGCAGCCGCCTGATCCTTGGTCCAAGGTACGTTACAAAGTCCGCCATGGAAGCACCTTTACATCCTTACAACCTTACAAGCATTGTTTGTAAGGAATGACAAGTGCACAACGAACCGGATTGAGTATCTGCTGGTCACGGGTAGGTTGCCTTCAACTTTACGGAGGCATTCATGGACTACAGGGCCAGCATTCGCGACCTCGACCAGGTCATCGGAACCAACCAGAACTGGAACGGCATCTCTGCTGAATCCGCAGCACGGATGCAGCTGCAGAACCGTTTCCGCACCGGACTCGACATCGCTCGCTACACCGCCAAGATCATGCGCCGCGACATGGCCGCCTATGATCTCGACCCGGCAAACTACACGCAGTCGCTCGGCTGCTGGCACGGCTTCATCGGCCAGCAGAAGATCATCTCGATCAAGAAGCACTTCGGCACCACCAAGGGCCGCTACCTCTACCTCTCAGGCTGGATGGTTGCCGCACTACGCTCCGAGTTCGGTCCGCTGCCGGACCAGTCGATGCACGAGAAGACGTCGGTTCCCGCACTGATCGAAGAGCTTTACACGTTCCTGCGCCAGGCGGATGCCCGCGAGCTCGGCATGATGTTCCGCGACCTCGACAATGCACGCGCTTCCGGCGACCAGATCCGTGAACAGCAGATCCTGAACGCCATCGACAACCATGAGACGCACGTCGTTCCGATCATCGCCGACATCGACGCCGGTTTCGGCAATGCCGAAGCGACCTACCTGCTCGCCAAGAAGATGATCGAGGCGGGTGCCTGCGCCCTGCAGATCGAGAACCAGGTTTCCGACGAGAAGCAGTGTGGCCATCAGGACGGCAAGGTCACCGTTCCGCATGAGGACTTCATCGCCAAGATCCGCGCCTGCCGCTATGCCTTCCTCGAGCTCGGCGTTGAAGACGGCATCATCGTTGCCCGCACGGACTCGCTGGGCGCCGGCCTGACCAAGCAGATCGCCTTCAGCAAGGATCCGGGTGACCTGGGCGATCAGTACAACTCCTTCCTCGATTGCGAGGAGATCACGGATCTGAACAGCGCTAACGGTGATGTCCTCATCAACCGCAATGGCAAGCTGGTCCGCCCGAAGCGCCTGCCGTCGAACCTCTACCAGTTCCGTGAAGGCACGGGCGTGGACCGCGTCGTTCTCGACTGCATCACCTCGCTGCAGAACGGTGCCGACCTGCTCTGGATCGAGACCGAAAAGCCGCATATCGGCCAGATCGCAAGCATGGTCGACCGCATCCGCGAAGTCGTTCCAAACGCGAAGCTCGTCTACAACAACTCGCCCTCCTTCAACTGGACGCTCAACTTCCGCCAGCAGGTGTTTGACGCCTGGCAGGCAGAAGGCAGGGATGTCTCGGCCTATGACCGTGCCCGCCTGATGAGCGCCGACTACGACGAGAGCGAACTGGCTGCCGAGGCTGACGAGCGGATCCGCACCTTCCAGCGCGACGCAGCGCAGCGTGCCGGCATCTTCCATCACCTGATCACGCTGCCGACCTACCATACGGCTGCTCTGTCGACCGACAATCTCGCCAAGGAATACTTCGGTGAGGCTGGCATGCTGGGCTACGTTGCCAATGTTCAGCGCAAGGAGATCCGCCAGGGCATCGCCTGCGTCAAGCACCAGAACATGGCCGGTTCCGACGTCGGCGATGATCACAAGGAATACTTTGCCGGCGAAGCAGCGCTCAAGGCTGGCGGCGCCCACAACACGATGAACCAGTTCTCGGCCGCCTGACCCGCCGGGACCAAGGCGAGGGGTATTCCCTAACCTCTCGCCGCCCTATCTGGAGTGCATACCATGACAGAAACCGCTGAAATCCAGAAGCCAAGCGAACCGCAGCGTCCCCGCGCGGTCTTCTCGAACGAAGACTTCAAGCTCCTGCGCACTGCCATCGCGCATTACCTGCAGGAAGCCAAGGACGACCCGAACCTCGGGAAGTATTCAAGCCTCTATCACCGCCTCGGCCGCATCGGCTGAGGCGAGTTTTCTGAGGATAGCCTTCTCCGGGCGATTGCAACCACTGCATTCGCCCGACATCATGCGCAGCCTATGCACCGGCTAGGCCCACGTCTGGGTTACGCCTTTCGGTGATGTTCCCTTACCACCATTAGGATACGTTGAAAGCGCCTCTGCTTCCCGCGAAAATCGTTTCGCCATAACGGAGGGGGGCTTGTTATGCGTCAGATTTCAATCGCGTTTGTGGACGATCATCCGGTCCTGCTTGGAGGACTGGCTCACATCTTTTCCGAAATGCCCGAGTTTGAAGTTGTAGGCACGGGGCGCTGCGCGTCCGATGTCGAACAAATCTCGGAGAAAAATCCCGACATCATTCTCGTGGATCTCAACATGCCGGGCGATGCGTTTTCGGCAATCCGGCGCAGCCATGAAATTTCGCCGCCGACGCATATCATCGTGTTCACGGCCTCCGCCGGTATCGACCACGCTGTCAAGGCGCTGGAGGCGGGGGCAACCGGCTACGTGCTGAAGGGCAGCACGGATGACGAACTTCTGCAGGCGATCGACACCGTCATGGCGGGCGAGACCTTCATCACACCGAGCTTTGCCAGCAAGGTGATCTCGGCGCTGCGCAACACGTCGACGCGAAAGCCGGTGGGGCAGTCAGTCAAGCTCAGCGTGCGCGAAGACCAGATCGTCCGCCTGCTGCTGATGGGGCGCACGAACAAGGAAATCGCTGAACGGCTGAAGATCAGCGAGAAGACGGTCAAGCATTACATGACGCTGCTGATGCAGAAGCTGCATGCGCGCAACCGCGTGGAAGTTGTCCTCGCCGCCCAGGAACTGGGGACATTCGTTGCGCCGCGCGGCGAACCTCAGCGCAGCACATTGCTCAACTAGAGCGGTTCCAGGAAAAGTGGGAACCGGTTTTCCGTCCGGAACCGCGAGAAAACAAAGAATTAGAGCAGTTCAGAGTTTCTGTAAAAGTCTGAACTGCTCTAGTTCAGACACTGGAAACCTGTTCGCTAACATCTTGATCCGCCTTGCTTATGGGTAGCGGATCACTGGCAGGTGTCGGTGCCACGAGCGGCAGCTCGACCGAAACGATTGTGCCCTGCTCATCGGACTTGATGTTCAATTCGCCCCCGAACGTCGCGACCCGGTTGCGGATGCTGTGCATGCCGAGCTTGGTCCTCACGCTGGTCCCGGTCTCCTCCACGGGCTCCATGATCTGTTCACCGCTGTTGGAGATGGTGAGCAGGATCCGCCCATTGTTCTCTCGCGCCGAGACGCGCTGGCCTTGGCCACCGGCATGCTTGAAAGAGTTGTTCAGGGACTCCTGGATGATGCGATAGATGCAGATCTTGAGTGCGTTCGACAGGGCTGAGGGCAGGGGGCCGAGATCCACTTCGACGGTGGTTCCGGTGAGGTTTTCATGGCGCTCAGCGGCGTGGCGGATTGCCTCCACAAGCCCGATCTCGCTGATTTCAGGCAGCACAAGCCCGGCTGAAAGTTCGCGCAATTCACGGATGACAGAGGCCGTCAGCTTCTGGATGGACGTCACGACAGCTTGCTCATCCGGGCTCATGTCATTGCGACGCAGCCGCCCCAGACGCAGCATCAGCAGACTGAGGAGCTGGATCGGGCCGTCGTGCAGATCGAGGCCGATGCGGCTGATCAGTTCCTCATTGGCAGCATTGGCGTCAAGCCGGGCCTTGTCAGCTTCGACCCGCAGATGCTGGTTCGTCCGGGCAAGGGCGATCGTTTCCTGGAAGCGCTGCTGTAGCGCCGAGCGCTGCCGCTCGATCAGCTGGTTTCCCCGCCGGACGATCAGGTAGAGGAAAGCGAGCATGACGACCGTGGTGAAACAGACGAAGATCCAGGTGCGGAATTCGCTGACGTCCAGCTGTTGATCGAGAACGGTCGCGTTCTCGTAGACCTCACCGACGGCAATGATGTTTCCCGACGCATCGCGGAGTGGCGCATAGACCTCGATAAGCGAAAGGCCGAGCGACTGCTCGTGAGCGCTTTCCTCGCTCTTCATGTCCTCGAATTCGGCGACGACCTCACCGGACGCAGCCCGGGCTACATCGTTCGACGCAAACTGTTTCCCGATGAGCGACTTCGGCTTGTTGACGTAGAGCACGGTGCCGTCGGCACGCCAGAGCTTCAGGGTCACGAAGCTTGTGAGGATTGGCTCGCCCTCCGCGAACAGCGCGTCAAGCTTTTCATGCACCTGTGGAGGCAGTTCTTCGTGAGTATCGAGCTCTCGCAGAATGGGCTCGACGAAAGCCTGCAGGAAGCCGACGGCTGCCGATCCGGATGTAGCAAGAACGCTGCGGGTGATCTGGTGGTTTACCCATGAGCCAAGAACCGCCATGGATACGCACAGGACCACGGCTGCGGCTGCCATGAATTGCATGGAGAGGCTAAGCCCGAAAAGGGTGCCCCTGTCTCTTCCCGTATGCGGCATGAACTGGGCCCACCAACGGGAAGAGACTACTACATGTTATTCACCTCGATAACCTGTTTATTGAGTCGAGGATCGAAATTTCATCAGCGCTCACGGAACGCCTTGCTCAGCTGGTCTGTGATAGGCTTGACGAAGTAGGAGAGGGCCGTGCGCTCGCTTGTCGTGACAAACACCTCCACCGGCATGCCGGGGATGAGCTTGCTTTCGCCAATCTTCTCGATCTCTCCTTCCTTCAGCTCCACATCGCCTTTGTAAAAATACTGCCCGGTCGCCTGGTCCCGCGTGGTGGCAGGCGAGACGTGCGAAACACGGGCGAAGAGTTCCGGCGTCGTGCGCTGGTTGAGCGCGGGCAGACGGATGCGGGCCGTGCTGCCAACCGACACCTGATCGATGGAGTTGGGCGGTAGCATAACCTCGACCTTCAGTCGGGCATCGATCGGCACGACCGTGGCGAGCACTTCGGCAGGGCTGATGACGCCACCGATCGTGTAAATGTTGAGCTCGTGAACAGTGCCTGCAATCGGTGAACGGATTTCCGTGCGCGACAGTCGGTCGGAGATCGCCATGTGCCGGTCGCGCAGTTCCGAAAGCTTGGTGTCGACCGTGGTCAGCTCCCGCTGCGCTTCCGTGCGGGCCATTTCATCGACGGCCAGGATCTGGAGCCGGATCTCGTTCATCTTGGTGCGGGCGCGCGCGATCGAAGCCTCGATCTCTCCGCGCTCGCCAAGCATCCGCGCGACTTCCCGCTCGATCGAATAGAGCGGCGTGTGCTCCATCAGCTTTTTGCTGACGAGATGCGCAATCTTGGCGCGCTGCTCGTCGACGAGCTTTATCTCGTCTCCCTTTGAGCCCAGCTGGGCTTCCAGTCCCCTGATCTCCTCGGCCACCTGGCTCAACACCAGCTCGAGCTGCTGCTTGCGGCTCTCGCGGTTCGCCAGATTCCCGTCGAATAGACGGGTTTCGCCATTGACCAGAAATTGCACATCACGATTGCCGAGATCGAGGCGAGGCGGGAACTCTATTGTGTCGAGCAGGTCGCGCTCGGCAAGAAGGCGGGCGCGACGCACCGTCAGTTCCAGCATCTGTGCGTCGATGATCGATAGTTCCGCCCGGGTTTGGGTGTCGTCGAGGCGCATCAGCACCTGGCCTTCCTCGACGACGTCGCCCTCGCGGATCAGGATCGCGCTGACGATGCCGCCATCATGATGCTGGATCGCCTTGATCCGCTGGTCGACGGCCACCTGGCCCTGTGCAATCACAGCCCCCGCAAGCTGGGCTGTCGCAGCCCAGCCGCCAGCGCCGCCGACCAGCAGAACTCCAAGCACCGTACCCGCAATCACGCGTGATCCGATGCGAAATGTTTCATTGCCCCTGTTGCGCATGGCAACCTCCCCTAAGCATGCTCGATGATGAAGAGGGCCCGGGTTCCCTCGATCGTCACGACCGTTTCCCAGATCCCGTCATTGTTGAAATCCGCCTCGATGATTGTCTGATTGAGCGCGTCGACGTTGTCGTGGCGGTAGCGTATCGGAATGTCATCGTCGTCGAAGTCGTCGCCGTAGATCTCTTCGAACGTGTCCTCATACTTGTCGAGGACCCGTTCGAAGATGTCGTATTTGGACATCCGCACCCGGTCGCCGACGTCGAAGTCGAGGATTGTGTAGTTGGCCGTCGGCGCTGGTGTCGTCTCCGCGACGACGGCAGGCTCGGTCGTCGGAAGGAACTCGAAGACGTCATCGCCACCGCCGCCGGCCAGCGTGAACTCTCCTTCGCCGGCGACGAAATGATCGTCGCCCGTTCCGCCGACAATGGTTTCGAAATCGGTGAAGGTATCGGTTCCGATCTCTTCGCCGGTAGCAATGCCTTCCGCGAGATCGACAACAATGCCTTCGCTCGTTGCCGAATAGTCGAGGGTATCGAAGCCTGCGCCGCCGTCGTACTGGTCGTCGGCCGCATCGGCTGCTGCAATCACCAGGTCATCACCGGCACCGCCCGCGACGATGTCGCTCCCGTTGCCACCCTTCAGCGTGTCGTTGCCGTCGCCGCCGTAGATCAGGTCGTCGCCATCGCCGCCGTCGGCAACATCGTCTCCGGCACCGCCGAAGATCCAGTCATTGCCGTCGCCACCGAAAAGGATGTCGTCTCCGTCGTCGCCGGCCAGGTAGTCGTCGCCCGCCTCTCCGTAAAGCACATCATTGCCGTCCCCGCCGAAGATGATGTCATCGCCGTTGCCGCCGAACACCACGTCGTCGCCAGCGCCAGCCACGATATGATCGTCGCCGTCGCCGCCATAGATGACGTCGTCACCGGCGCGGGCGTAGATGTTATCGTCGCCGGCGAGACCCATGATGATCTCCCCGCAGTCGGTGCCGACGATATTGTCATCGGCAACCGTCCCTTGGATCGTGTTGGGCTGGACCTGGATATAGGCAACCTGCTGGAACGAGTATTCACCGTCGGTGACCTCGTAGCGCAGCACCACGAGGCCCTCGAACCCGGGTTCTGCCTGGAAGGACCATTGCCCGTCCTCCCAGGTCATCGTTCCATGCGATGCTACCACGTTCCGCACGGCCAGCGTGTCCCCGTCAGGGTCGACCGCATTGCCGAGCAGATCGGAAAGACCGATGAGGAAGGGCGCACAACCGCTCAGATCCCACAGCGTGATTGGTCCGCCGCTGCGGGGTGCGCGATTGGTGCGGTCCTCCCCGTCTTCCTCATCGTCCCCCCCTCCGGGGGTATCCTCGTCTTCATTGCCGTCCGGATCGGAGTTAGAAGGTCCCTCGGGGGCTCCCTGGCCTGGTGTGGTGGGATTGGGGGGCAATCCAGGACCAGTGGGGTTGGAGCCACCCGAGGTAACTGGTGGTATGTTCAGGTGGTCGTTGTCGTTGGCGGCGAGTGCGGCAACGACAAGCGGCCTTGTCGCGAACACGCTTTCCGGATCGATCTCGTAGGCGATCGGCCCGATGATCGGATCGTAGAAGATCCCCGACGGAAACTCCTCGCTCAGCATCGGGACGTGTTCGACCACCTGGCCGGCGCTTCCCTTCGGCTGGACAGGCAGCTCGATGATGTCAGCCGCGATATACCCGCCCATCGGGTCGGCATCGCCCTGGGATTCCTCTGCGTGCTCGTCCTGCGCCACCCGCTCGGGTTCTGAACCGCCGAGGAACGACTTCAGGTAGAGCGCAAAGCTCATCAGGATCATGCCGATCGCGAATGGCGTCTGCGTCTTCCGGTCGAGATCGCTGTGCAGATATTTCTGCCCCGGATCCGTTTCGACCTGTGTCTGCTTTGTACCTTTGACGTTGATGATCATGGCCATTCGCGCGCTTAGCCAGCGGCGCGCTCCCTAACCTTGGTGACGCCAGGTGCGGCTGCAGGAGGCGTGGAGTGCAGCATCGCGGCAAGTATTTCTTCCTTCGGCCCGAAGGCTGACATCTTGCCGTTCTGAACCACCGCCACCAGGTCGACTGCTGCCAGTGCGCTCGGCCGATGTGCGATGACGACGACGATACCGCCGCGGCGCTTCACGCTTTCAATTGCCGTGGTTAGTGCAGCTTCGCCTTCAGCGTCGAGATTGGAGTTTGGTTCGTCGAGCACGACGAGGAACGGATCGCCATAGAGCGCGCGGGCGAGCCCAATGCGCTGGCGCTGGCCGCCGGAGAGCGATGCACCCATGGGTCCGAGCTCGGTCCTGTAACCCTCCGGCAGGCGGACGATCATCTGGTGCACGCCGGCGGCTGCGGCGGCTTTCACGACCGCATGCGGGTCCGGCGCTTCCTCAAGGCGAGCGATGTTTTCCTCGATGGTTGCATCCAGCAGCGCCACTTCCTGCGGCAGGAAGCCGATGTAGGAGCCGAGCTTCGCATCGTTCCACTGGGCGAGATCCGCATCGTCAAGCCGCACGCTGCCGCGCAGCGTTGGCCAGATGCCAGTCAGAGCGCGGGCGAGGGTGGTCTTGCCGCCGCCGCTGGAACCGATGATGCCGAGCGCGTCGCCGGCCTTCAGTTCGAAGGTGACGTCGCTCAGGAGAACGCGGCCGGAGCCCGGAGCAGCCACGGTCACACCTTCCACCTTCAGCGAACGGGTCGGAGCCGGTAGTTCGAGCGGCGTGGTCATGGACGAGAGTGCCGCTACCGTCTCCTTCAGGCGACCATAGGCGGAGCGGGCGGCGACAACGCCTTTCCAGTTGCCGATGGCAAGGTCGATCGGCGCGAGTGCTCGTGCCGAAGCAACGGAGGCCGCAATGATCGCACCGGGTGACAACTGGCCCTGGATGGTGAGATAAGCGCCGAGACCGAGCACCGCCGATTGGAGGATCATGCGCAGCACGCGGGAGATCGCGCCGAAGGTGCCGGTCACGTCGTTCGCCCGCGTCTGGAGGGTCAAATGCTCCTCATTGGCGCGGTTGAAGCGGGCAATGGCGCGGCTCGCAAAGCCCATCGCCTTCAGCACCTCTGCGTTGCGGGCATTGGAGTCGGCGATCGTGTTGCGTGTGACAACAGCATGATGCGTCGAGCTTTGGAGATTGCGCGTCATCAGCTCGGTAGCGATGGTAAGCAGGGTCAGGACCACGGCGCCACCGATCGCGAGCGCTCCAAGGAGCGGATGCAGGGTGTAGACGAAGAGGATGAAGATCGGCATCCACGGCAGGTCGAAGAGTGCGACCGGTCCCTGTCCGCCAAGGAAGCCGCGCACCGTGTCGACGTCGCGCCCGCGCTCCAGGGCTTCAGCCGTCGAGAAGCCGAAACGGGGCATGTCGACAGCAACCTGATGGGCGAGGGGGGCGACCTGCCGGTCGAGCCGGGCGCCGATCCGCACCAGGATCTGCGAGCGCAGCATGTCGAACAGGCCCTGGAAGAAGTAGAGCCCGACAGCCAGTAGCGAAATGGCGAGCAGGGTGGGCATGCTCGCGCTCGTCAGCGCACGATCATACACCTGCAGCATGTAGAAAGCGCCGGTCAGCGCCAGAATGTTGATGATCCCCGACATGAAGAACAGAAAGACCGCGATTGAACGAAAACCCTTCGTGAGCTTCTCCGCGCTTCTGTTGCTCGAAACCTGCTTCTTGTCCCGTTGACGCATGACACACTCCCCCAGTCATCATTGTTGGGAAAGCCGGGAGCGCTTTTGACGCCCCCGGCCTCCGGTTTGTTAGAGCTCGAAGTCGCTCGAGGTGAGGTTGTGCGATCCCTTGATGGAGATCTTGAAGTCCGCCTCAGCGCCGCCGGACGTGTTGCCCTGGACCACGGTGTAGTCCTGGCCGTCGCGGTTCTCGTGGGTGACCAGAAGCTCGCCATGTGCCCCGGTGAAGGCATCGGAAACCAGCGTGAAGGCCTGGTTGCCGCCGAACGAAAGGTTCGCATCGATGCCGCTGAGATCGATCTTGTCGCCGGGCTGGAAGCTCAGGAGCGTATCGCCATCGGCATCAGCGGATGACAGGAAGATGAAGGTATCTTCGCCCGCGCCACCGTCTATGACGTTCACCGCAGAGTTGGCGACGATGACGTCATTGCCGATGCCGGTCTTGATGTTCTCAACGTCCCAGAGACTGTCGTTGCCAGTCTGGGCGCTGTTCACCGTGCCCTGGCTGAGATCAGCGAACACGTCTGCCGTGATCGTCCTCATGTCCAGCGTGTCGATGCCCGCGTCGCCGAAGTAGAAGTCATCGCCGTCGTTCTTGGTGGCGAGGAAGGTATCATCGCCGTCTCCGCCGAAGATCCGGTCGTCGCCGGCACCGCCCTCGATCATGTCGTTCCCGGCTTCTCCAAACAGACGATCGTCGCCGTCATCGCCAAAGATCATGTCCGCGCCGCTTCCACCGGAGATGACGTCATTGCCGCCCTTACCGATCATCACGTCGCGACCACTCGTACCGTTCAAGCTATCTTCACCCGCTACACCAAGAACAACATTCTCGTTGCCCTGATCGTCGCCCGAAGGCCCGGGCACTTCCTCTGCAGGATCTTCTTCCTGGTTGGCGGGAGGCTCGTTCCCGGTCGGCGGCGTCTCGGTGTCGTTGGTGTCGCCACCCTCGTCGCCGTTGGTGTCCGGGTTCTCGTTCTGGCCGGGCTCGCCCTGCTCACCCTCGTTGCCTTCGTCGATGATTTCACCGTCGTTGAGGGCGAGGGAAGCGAGCTGGATCGCCTGCATCACAAGTTCATTGTCCCCGTTGTCCAGCGCAATGTTCGGTATGCCGCTCTGCGTGGAGAAGGTGATCTTGAAGTTGCTGCTGGTGCCGACCAGCGTCATCGTGCCGTCCACGTTCTGTACGACGTCATAGTCGTCTTGCGTCGTGTTCGGAGGCAGGACGATGACATCCTGAGGACGCATCGGGCCGATGATCTTGTCGTTGCCGCCATTGGACCTGAACACCAGGCGGTGTGCCGATGCCAGACCGGAGATGTCGACCGTGTCATCACCCGCTGAACCGATCACCGTCAGCGTGTTGAGACGCAGGCTCGTTTCTTCACCGGATTCCGCGAAGTCGCCGATGAATTCGTAGCGGTCGCCACCCGCACCGGTACCGTTGAGGACGATTTCCTCAATCTCGGTCAGCTCGGCGATCACCTCAGGGGTGCCCTCGACGCCGTTGGCCACGACCGTGCGGGTGACAACGATTTCGGTGGCTGCACCCCGAAGCACGAGCCCCGGGATGACATCCTGCGCATCTTCAGCCGGATAGAAGCGGAAGATCTCGTAGACAGAGTCGTCGCCGGTGATGACGAACGTATCGCCAGCAATGCCTTCCGATCCGCCATCGACCACGTCCCAGCCGCCGCTTGGCGCCTGCCAGTGGATGACGTCGTCGCCGCTGCCGCCGAAGACTTCATCGTTGCCTGCGCCGCCGAAGATGATGTCGTCGCCGGCCAGACCGTTGATCGTGTCGTTCCCGGATTCGCCGCGGATGGTGTCGCTGGCCGAAGTTCCGGTCAGCGTGTCGTCCTGAGGCGTGCCGATGATGTCGGTCTGACCCTCGAGGATGAAGTCGGCCCAGGAAATTGCGTTAGCGCCGGCTCCCGTCACTCCCTCGAGCGTGATCGTGCTCTCACCATCGATCGTAATGACAGTTTCGGTTGCGCCGGTCTGTATTACCACCCTGGTGTCAAAGTTGGCGTCGGTGATACCGAGGCCGCGCAGGTCAATCTTGTCCTGACCGCCATTCGGGTTGGCATCGAAGCCGATGACCCTGTCATGACCGAAGTCCGGCGTGTCGTACACAAGGATGTCATTTCCGCCGCCACCAGTGATGGTGTCATCCCCTGCGCCGCCCCGGATGACGTCATCACCGGCACCGCCGTTGAGCGTGTCGTTTCCGTCACCACCATCGAGGTAGTCGTTGCCGGCATTGCCGTTCAGCGTGTCGTCTCCATCACCACCGCTGAGATAGTCATCACCCTCATCGCCGTGGAGCGTATCATTGCCACCCCCGCCGTAGAGGCTGTCATTGCCTGCACCACCGCGGATGATGTTGTCCAGCTCATTGCCGGCACCGGTAAAGTCGCCCGTGCCGGTGTAGGTCAGACGCTCGACATTGGCATCGAGATTGTAGCTGTCGATGCTGGCTTCGATCGTGTCCGTGCCACCGCCGGCGAGTTCTATGACGGTATCGCCGTAGTCGTCGACAATGTAGGTGTCGTTACCAGCGCCGCCGACCAGCAGATCCGCGCCTGCACCACCATTGAGCCTATCAGCGCCGTTGTTGCCGAAGAGCATGTCGTCCGCGCTGTCACCCAGCAGGGTCGTTGCACCTGTTCCCTGAGCGTCGGCGAGGATGGTGCTGACACCAGCCTCTGCCCGAAGCGTCAGTACGCCGTTTTCGTCTGCCGCTACGGCTGTGCTGAGGGCAAAGGACCCGCGGAAGACCTCGTCGCCTTCGTCGTCGGCCAGGTAGAGCTGGTAGCCCTTGAAGTCGCCGCCGTCGAAATTGATCGTCTCGACAGAGTTGCCGTTGAAGTGGCCAACGACACGGATCTCATTGCCGTTGACGTTGATGACCAGGTCGCCGTTGTTGGCTCGACCGAAGTTGAGCGCATCAAGGCTCGCGCCATTGGTCGCGATCTTGATGCGGTCGTTGCCCGAGGAGTCCTCGATCCGGTCGTCGCCATCACTGAGGCCGAAGACATAGAGGTCATCGCCCACACCACCGCGTAAGACATCGTTGCCCGCGCCGCCGATGAGCACGTCATCGCCTGTAAGGCCGTTCAGGATGTCATTGCCGTCGAAGCCCATAAGAACATCGTGGATGAGGCCGCCAGTTCCAGCCTGATCCCCGTTCAGCGTTTCGCCAGCGCTTGTCCCGTTGATTACGTTCATCGTGAGGTCGGTGAACTCGAGCCTTTCGATGTTGCGGACGGTGTCGCGTCCATCGAGAACAGGGCGCTCCGTTACGCCTTCGATGTTGTCGGTCAGCGGGTCGGTTTCATCCGAGGCAGGCGGGGCGTGTTCGACATAGAGGCTCGCATCCTTGTTCACGCCGAAGTCGTAGTTCACGCGAACGTCGGTGTAGACAGCCGTATCGATGTCGCCAGCCTTGTTGCCGTCGACGATCTCACGCACGATGGAGAGCTGGCCCGGATTGAGTTCCCCTTCCAGCATCAGGGTGTCGAGGCCCTTGCCCCCGAACTGCGCGACGGCCCCCTCCACGAGTTCGCCATTCACCATATCGGATTCGAGGTAGACCTTCTTGCTCATGCCGTCGGCGGTATAGACCTGGCCTCCGTCCGTGATGCGGATGCGGACGTTCAGCCATTTGTCGCCATCGATAATGTCGTTGCCGGCGAGGCCCTTGATGCGGTCGCTGCCGCCGCCACCGAGCAGAATGTCGGATGCATCCGCCGTCTCGAAGAGAACCTGCACCGGAACGCCGTCCCGGCCCACTTCGGTGTAGGCAGTCAGGTGCGCGACGATCTTGTCGAGCCCGTCGATGAGGCTCACGTTCTCTTCAAGCAGTGCGTTTGAGGAGCGGCATGCCCGGCGCTGGAATTGCGGCCGTACCGGTTGCTTCGACACGCGTGTTCACAGGGACCACGCGACCGGTCAACGTATCGTTGTGCTTCCAGCCCGACAGGCCTTCGACCAGGTCGAAGCGATCGCGCAGGATGAAGGCTTCCTGATTGGCGAAGATCGGGATGCCGAGATCGGAATTTGCCGCGTTCGGATCGTCCTTGTGGATCGCCCAGTCGAAGCCGGACATACCGTTATTGCGCTGGATCCCGCTGCCCTGGAACATGATGTCGTCGCCAGCTTCGGCGTCATAGTCGGTGTCGCCGCCCTGACCGTTAAGGACGTCATTACCCTTGATGGTCGAGTTGAACATCAGCTCGGAGTTCTCGCCCGCCAGCGTGTCGAAGCGGTCGCCGCCTTCGATCCAGTCATCACCGGCTTCGCCCAGCAGGAAGTCCATGCCGTCGCCACCCATGATGAAGTCGTCGCCGATGCCACCCCAGACCTGCTTGCCGTCCGGACCTGCGATCAGGAAGTCCTTGCCCTGATTGCCGAAGATGAGAGCAAGGCCACTGCCGCCATGGATGACGTCATTGCCTTCCTCGCCATGCAGGAAGTCCATCTGGCCGATGTCGGTGCCGGCATTGGTGATGATGTCGTCGCCCTTGCCGCCGTGGATATGGTCGACGCCGTAGCCAGCCTCGATGCGATCGTTGCCCTCGCCACCCCAGACCGTGTCGTCACCTTCACCGGCGATGATATGGTCGTCATCATCGGTACCCTGGATGACGACGTGCTCCACACCATCGTAGCGCAGATAATTCCTGCCTTGGGCGTCAACGCCCCGCTGAACCATCTTGCCGAGAAGGGCTTCCCAGAAAATGTTCTCGTGCTGCGGATCATCGAGCCCCGTCATGGCCAGCTGCTTGTCGTGATCGACATAGAGCACCCGGTCAGGCGTTGAGAAGATGTCGCCAGGTATGGCCGTGCCGGTCTCGCCAATGTCGGTGTTGCGCTGGATCATCTTGGCAAGCGAGTTGCCTTCCAGCTCCGAGATCAAATTCAGACCCTGAACGCGGGAGAGGTAGTAGAAGCGGTCGGCGTCCTGCAGCCGTTCCATCTGCATTTCAAAGATGAAGGAGAAGGTGGAGCCCAGCATGCCGCCGAAGTCCATCTTCTTCTCGGCCAGGCCGCCGACCCAAAGATCGACATTGTTCAGGCCGCCAAGATTGGATGCATAGGCGCCGGAGGCACCGAGGAACGCGGCACGATCCTCAGCCGAGGGAGCTGTAATGGTGCGGTAATGGCCTGGCGTGTCGTCCGTCGCGGGCACCCACACCTGTTCGTCCGTACCGAAGACGATTGCCATCGCCGCCGCGCGCTTGCCGTCGATCGTGGTTTCAGCCTCGATCAATGCATGCGTGCCATAGGCCGCGATGAAGTTGACGATCGATGCCGGGTTCTTGAGATTGACCGCGAAGTCGATCCAGTTGTCGTAGGGCTTGAGCTGGGTATCGCCACCCGCCATCGCCTGGAACTGGGCACGTGCTTCGTTCAGCGTCGGCATACCGGTGTCGCGGCCGCGAGCGATGTTGATGGTTGCCAGGTCGAGCGGTATGCCCAGCAGCTGGTTGCGCAGCGTGTTGGTGACGAATTCGTCAATTTCGTTGCCAAGCTGGCCGCTCATGCCACGGATGATCGCACCCGCCGCCTGTTCGTGCGTCAGCAACCCGTTGTTGTCATAGCCCACCGGGTTGAGGAACGCGTCGAACAGCGCCATGTCGTCACGGTCGCCGTTGGCGTACTGGCGCTCTACGTTTTCGTTCAGCATCGAATGGCCGAAGCGATACACCACGTTCGCAAACTCGGCGAAGATGGCCGGATTGATGTCCGGATCCGGTTCGAACAGGAACGCATCGACATCCGGCTGCATCTTGCGCGCGAATTCCTCGAAGACGAGGTGCTGGTACTCCATTTCCGTGACGAAGCGCGCGGCCTGGAAGAGGCGAGCGCCGTCCCAGACGAGATCTTCGAGATCGTCGTCAGCTGGGAGAGCGGTAACCTTCACCAGCAGCCATTCATTAAGGAATGCGAGATCGCCGTCCTCGGCAGCTTCCAGCGCCACCCGCTTCGTTTCGTCCACCATGCGATTGTGCTCGCTGTGGAAGACATGGTGGATTGCGGTCAGACCGATGTTCTCGTTGCCGCGACCATCGCCGGTCACATAGTGAGCATCGAGAAGCTCGTCGTCATAGGCAAGGTTATTGCCCATCATATCCATCGGGATTGTGTTGCCAGCTACATCGTCATCATCAGCAGGAAGCCCAGCTGTGGGCACAGCATTGTGCGCAATGTCATCGATGAAGGCATGGCCGGTGCGGAAGGCTCCGACCGCCGTCGGGCTCACCGGAGCACCTGGATTGCCTTCGATCAGCACGTCGTCTGCGGTGCCGAATACCCCGTCGTCGCCAAGGTCCACCACGAGCTGCGGATAGCCGTGCGCGCCAGGGATGAAATTGCCGTATTCGTCAGCGACAATCAGTGGGATGTTACCCACGTCCGTGTCGGACAGCTCGATGCCGAGCATTTCCCGTGCTTGTAGCTTCACGTCAGCCCAGGTAGCCATGCCATCGGGGTGACCCAGCAGGTAACCGGTATCTATCGGTTTACCGTCCGGACCCTCCTCATACTGGCGCATGAAGACCTGCTTCGATGCGTGCGAGCCATAGGTCTGGTTCTGGTCGACCCAGGGTGTCGTCGTGTTGCGCGCATCCTCACCGGTGCTCGCCCGGGTCAGCACCATGAAATTCGTCTGCGGGCTGGCCGGATTGTAGAGCGGATCGTCTGGCGAGAGCGGAATGTAGACCGTGCCGTTGCCGCCTTTTGCGACCAGGTCGAGGCCGTGGTCGAAGAATTGGCCGAACAGCGTAAACATCGAGTTGTAGGACGCGGAGTCACCGATATCCGGCGACACGTTCGGCAGCAGGATCGTAACGCCATCCATTTCGATGCCGTGCTGCTCCAGCAACGTGTCCAGATTGGCCTTTACCGTCGCATAGCTCTGCGAGTTCGGCGATAGATCCTTCAGGGTCTGATAGGCCGAACGGATTTCTTGAAGGGCCGTGGCCTGCGCGGTCCCGGTGACGCCAGCGTGTTCAAGCGCTGCAATGATCGCGGCCGGGTTGTCCAGCGTCTGGTCGATGATCAGGTTCGAGATCAGGCGCGGGTGAGAGTCGACAACGTCGCCATTGCTACCGTAGTCGTTGTTCGAGGCATAGGAAAACGTACCAGTGCCCTCAACGTAGCTTTGTTCCGTCAGGTACGTGAACTCATAGTCCGCCGCACCCCATTCGCTACGTCCGGGCAAGAGGTTGTTGTAGCTGCCGTCGACCGTGCGCAGGCCATAGGGCAACAGATGAGCCTGCGGCGAGGCAGGCGAAGCTGGGTCAAACCCTCCCGCCTCGGCGACGAGGTCGTTCAGCTCCTCGCCTGCGGCATGCCTTTCCGCGATCTTGATCTGTTTGAGGATGAACTCCAGATCGTGTTTGACGATATTTACCATTTTTCCGCCTCCCGTCTTGGTTTGAAAACCGTGCGCTCTGCTCTGGGGACAGATCGCGCCTTGGGAGACATGATGCTGGGAACGGGGGCGGGGAGATATTTCGGATGGTCCGATAAATCACTTCCCCAGAAGGGCAACAGGCCCAGTGCCGTAGCCTTGGCCTCGACCCCGACTTTGGTCCAGCATCCTCATTCGACTATCGGACGTGCACGGACGCGTAACGTGTTATAATGTGCAATGGGGAAGAGGCGGGGAATTGGATCATGGGGGTTCTCGCATTCACGGTACCGCGCAGACGATGGGCTGACGGCTTCACCCGAATGAGCCAGTCGTCACAGTTCGCGCTCGCCGGCGGCATGGTGATGCTGGCGGCAATGACCGTCGGTGGCCTCATCATCTCCGGCATCATCGCACGCGCCACTATCGACAGCACGGCGACCAGATCGGCGCTGTTTCTCGACAGCCTGATCTCGCCGGTCGTTCAGGAACTTGCCACGAAGGATGCCCTGGAGCCGGACAGCATCGTCCAGCTGGACGCTCTCTTGATGAGTGGTCCCATCGCTGAGCGCTTCGTGCACGTGGATCTCTGGCTGCCCAACGGTTCGGTTGCCTATTCGACCAGCCGCGAGCTCATGGGCGGCAGCTTCGAGACACCCGACGGCGCTCTCCACGCGCTTTCCGGCAATATAGAGGCGAGATATACGGACCTCTCGGCAGGCGAACACGTGGCCCGCGGGTGGAAGACGCGCTATCTGGAGATCTATGTGCCCATCCGCGAGCATCTCTCTGGCCGGGTCATTGCGGTTGTCGAGGTGCATGAGCTGGCGGAGCCTCTCCACGAGAAACTGCTGTGGCTGAGAACGCAGACCTGGATTGTCATGGCCGTGGCGACCTTCCTCATCGGCGCCGCTTTGATCACCATTGTCTGGCACAGCGGCCGGTTGCTCGCTGAACATCAGCTTGCCCTGCGAAACCGCCTGAAAGAGATCGAGCGCGTTTCCGAACAGAACCGGAAGCTACGCAACAAGGTCCAGCGTGCCTCGGCGCGTCTTGCCGAAATGAATGAGGCCTATCTTCGCAACGTTGGCGCGGAGCTCCACGATGGGCCGGCGCAGCTGGTGAGTCTTGCCGCCCTCAAGCTGGAGCAGATCCGCCGCGCCGATGAACGGGAGAAGCGGGAAGGGATTCTTCGGTCACTTGAGAGCTTGCTGAAGGAGGCCCTGCATAACATGCGTACCATTGCGCACGGCCTGATGATCCCCGAGATTGCCGGGCTGACGCTCTGCGAGACCATTCGTTCGGCTGCGGCGGCGCACGAACGGCGCACCGGAACGGTAGTAACGGTGAACTGCGACGAGATCGGTGGCTATGTTTCGCAAGCCCTGCGCATCTGCGCCTACCGTTTTGTGCAGGAAGGGCTGAACAACGCGTTCCGCCACGCCGGCGCCAACGGTCAGACGGTAACAGGTCGGGTGGACGGCCGCCTGCTGTCGCTCAGGGTCAGCGATGGCGGCTCAGGTTCGTCGGGGCGATCCCGAGGTCGCGGTTTGGGGCTCACCGGCCTGCGCGAGCGGGTGGAAAGCCTCGGCGGCACATTTTCCATGAGCCGCACGGCCTCGGGCACAACCGTAGAAATGACAGTGAATCTGGGTCAGGGGGAAGAGCCATGAGTGAGCGCGTCAGAGTTGTTGTCGTGGACGATCATCCATTGTTCAGGTCGGGCGTCGTGCAGGCCCTGGAGCTGGACGAGGGTATCGAGGTTGTCGCCGAAGGAGGTTCGGCAAGCGAGGCGATTGAGCTCGCGGAAAAGCACCACCCGGATGTGATGCTGCTCGACATATCCTTGCCCGGCGGAGACGGGATTGCAGCCGCCACCGCCATTGCCGTGAAGGAAGAGGCTCCCCGCATCCTGATGCTCACCGTGTCGGGCGAAACCACCGACGTGATGCGCGCGGTCGATGCGGGTGCTGCCGGCTACGTGCTGAAGGGCATCAACGCGACCGATCTGATCCACGCGGTCAAGAGCGTAGCAGCGGGCGAGACCTTCATGTCACCGAACCTGAGCTTCAACCTGCTCACCGCGCTGGGCAAGGCTAGCAAACCTGATCCCTTGGCAACACTTACCCCGCAGGAACGTCGTATCCTGCAGATGGTCGCGACGGGCCTCGGCAATCGCGAGATCGGGGTACATCTGGGGGTCGGCGAGAAAACCGTGAAATTCCACGTCACGAACCTCTTCCGGAAGCTGAATGTCCGCAACCGTGTCGAGGCCGCGCGGATCCTTGCAGAACGCGGGCAGGAGAGGGGCTTGGCCAAGCCCCGCGGGTCTATCGATGGGCTGAATGCCGCTTAGCTATGCTTTGGTAGCCTGAGCGTTCTGGATCGCTTCCCATACGCGGCTGGGCGTTGCGGGCATGTCGAAGTGGCGGACGCCGACCTGCGCGAGCGCGTTGTTGACGGCATTCATGGCTGCAGCAATTCCACCCACTGTACCGGCTTCCCCTACACCCTTCACGCCCAGCGGGTTGAGTTCCGTCGGCGTTTCGAGGTTGTCGCTCTCGATCATGGGAAGATCGTCGGCGCGCGGCATGGCGTAGTCCATGAACGAGCCGCTCACCAGCTGGCCGTCACTGCCGAAGCGGATTTCCTCCATCAGCACCTGTCCGAGACCCTGCGCAACGCCGCCGTGGATCTGTCCCTCGACGAGAAGGGGGTTCAAAACCCGGCCCACATCCTCGACGCTGACATAGCGGATCACTTCCGTCCGTCCGGTCTCGGGATCGATCTCGACCTCGCAGATATGGCAGCCGTTCGGGAAGGTCGCATGCGGCGGCACGAATTCGCCGGCGGCGGACAGTCCTGCTTCATCCTCTGCGCGTTGTTCGGCGATAGCGGCCACATCGGCAAGGCTGATCTGGCGGTCCGAGCCGACAATTCGGAAGCTTCCGTTGACATACTCGATGTCGAATGCAGCCGCTTCAAGCTCTTCGGCCGCGATTTCGCGACCCTTCTCCAGGAGCGCATCCACGCCGACGACGATCGCCGAGCCTCCAACCGTCAGCGCGGCGGAACCGCCGCTGCCCTTGCCGTTGTCCATGGCATCGGTGTCGCCCTGCACGTAGCGGACGTTTTCCAGCGGCAGGCCAAGCCGCTCCGCAACAAGGCTCGACAGCGCGGTGTCGAGTCCCTGGCCGACCGACATTGCGCCGGCGTAGAGCGTCACTGTACCGTCGGCGTGCGCGCGGATGGTGGCAAAGTCCTTGCCGGGCTTGGCGTAGGGGCCTGCTGCCACTTCAATCGGATTGGCAATGCCGATGCCGCGCAACTTGCCCCGCTCCCGCGCTTGCCTCTGCCGCGCAGGAAAGTCTGCATATTCAGCCATTTCCAGAGCCCGATTCATGTTGCGCTCGAACTCTCCGCAGTCGTAGCGGAAGAGAAACGGCGTCTGGTAGGGCATGGCTTCAGGCGGGATCAGGTTGCGCCGCCGCAGCTCCGCCGGGTCAATCCCCATCTCCTGTGCGGCAATGTCGATGGTGCGCTCGATGACATAGGTTGCATCGGGACGCCCCGCTCCGCGGTAGGGTGCGGTGGGCGGTGTGTTGGTAAAATAGGCGGCAGCTTCGCCGACGATATAGGGTGTCGTATAGACGCCCGCGATGCCACCGAAGTTGAGGACCGGTGCCGCCGAGCGTCCGGAAAGATAGGCCCCGACATTGATGTCGTAGCGGACATGGAAGGCGGTAAAGCGGCCATCCGCGTCGAGACCCAGTTCCGCATCGACGTAGACGTCGCGACCCTGCTCATCGGAGAGAAAGGTTTCGCTCCGCGTGGCGGTCCAGCGGACGGGACGGTTGAGCCGACGCGCTGCCCAGAACACCAGCGCTTCCTCACGCAGAAACGCCGACTTCATTCCGAAGGAACCACCAACGTCTCCGATAAGGACGCGGACATCATCGCGGCCGAGCCCAAATACCTCGCAGAGGTTGGCGCGAAGGGCGTGCGGGTTCTGGTGGCTGAGCTGCAGGACGGACTTGCCGTTCTCATCGACATAGGCAAGCGCCGACCTCGGCTCCATCGGCATCGCCGAAACGCGGGTGATATGGGTGCTGAGCCGCGCGACATGATGCGACGAGGCGAGAGCCCTGGCGGTGCCCTCTACGTCGCCCGCGCGCCAATTGAAAGCCTCGTTTGCTGGGCGGTCATCCCAGAGGAGCGCGGCACCTTCCGCGCCCGCGTCTGCCGGCGTGAGCACTGCGGGAATGTCGTCATAGTCGATCGCGACAAGTTCAATCGCGTCCTGCGCGATGGCAGATGTCTCGGCGATCACCATGGCCACGGGTTCGGCCAGGAAGCGTATCCTGTCACGAGCGAGCAGGGGCCGCGGCGTGGCTTTCGTCGGGCTGCCGTCGATGTTGTGAATACCGATCGGGACGGAAAAATCGGGAATGCCGTCGGTGGCAAGATCTTCGGCCGTCAGAACCGCAACAACACCGGGGACTTCGAGCGCAGCCGACACATCGACAGAGAGGATCTTCGCGGAAGCGACGGGTGCCCGTGCGAACGCAGTCCAGAGCGCCCCCTCGCGATTCACGTCATCGGTATACTGACCCCGGCCGGAGACAAAGCGGTCATCTTCACGCCGCCTGACGGATTTTCCAAAGGTGATCTCGTTCACGGATAGCTCTTCGTGGCGATGATGCGGGAGAATGGTGATGCGACTATACAAACAATTCAGGCAGTTACAACCGCCAAGCGATGCTGATCCTGCCTCATCCTTCTCGTGCTTCGCCAGCCGGAACGGCGGGAGCACGGCACTTGGAATGCGGCACCGGGACGATAGTCTCCGGTCCAAGGCAACGTTGACGATTGGATGAACATGCGGCGCTACTTCGAAGATTTCAGCCTCGGCGAAACGTGGACGAGCAAACCGGTCACCCTGACGGAAGAAGATATCATCACTTACGCACGCCACTACGATCCGCAGCCGATCCACACGGATCCGGAGAAGGCAGCGGCCGGCCGGTTTGGCTCCGTGATTGCCAGCGGCTGGCAGATCGCCGCGCTTTCCATGAAGCTTTTCGTGGAATCAGGCGGCTATGGCGAGACGCCCATGGTGGGGCTCGGCATCGACACCCTGCGCTGGCGACGCCCGGTTCGTCCTGGCGACACGCTGCAAGTCACCCGCGAGGTCGTGGAGCTTGACCGCCACAAGACGAGGCCGGAGTTCGGAATCGTCAAGACCCAGGTGACGATGACAAACCAGGACGGCGAGACCGTCATGACACTGATGTCGCTGGGGCAGGTTCCCTGTCGCCCGATCTGAGTTTTTGGTTTTCGCGGTTCCGGACGGAAAACCGGTTCCCCAGTTTTCCTGGAACTGCTTTAGGTGAACGAGTCCTTGATCCGGGCGAGGTCGCGGGTGATCTCGGCCGAGGTCGACTTCAAGGACGGCACGTAGCGCTCACAGGCTTCGGGCTCGGAAAAGGCTGAGGTGAAATAGGTGAGCCCCAGACTCGCCACCACCCGGCCGTTCTCGTTCATGATCGGCACGGCAATGGTGTTGGAGTTGCGCGGTTCCACATGCCGCACGCGCGAGGCAAAGCCCTGGGCCTGCACCTTCTTCACAAGCTGCTCCAACCGCGCCGGATCATGCGCCAGCATGTTTTCCGGATCGTCCGAATGCCGTAGCATCTCGATGATCAGGTCGAACTCCTCCTTCGGCGTGAAGGCCAGATACGCGAGCCCCATGCCGCGCGTCAGCAGGCCGAGGCGCATGTTGATCGTCTTGTGGAACGGCGACATGGAGCTGTCCGGCACCGTGCTGAAGCGCACCACGACAGCGTCGCGGTCGAGCAGCGAAATCGAGACCGGCCACTGGTACTTGCGCGTCAGCGCCACTGCCCACGGCCGGCCGGCTTCGACTACCATAGGTTCCTTGTGAAAGCCCGAGCTCAGCGATCCGACCAGCGCACTCACCTGGTATCCGCCCACACGCGGATCGCTCTCGACAAAGCCCAGGCTCTCAAGCGTCTGCAGGATGCGGACAAGCGTCGGCTTTGGCAGCCTGGTTCGGGCATGCAGATGAGCGATGGATGAGTATGGCTGCATATTCATTTCCTGCAGCACGAGCATTGCCCGTTCAATGGCACGAATTCCCACGTGGACCCTCCCTCTTGGACCCTCCTGTTCCGTTGCGCGAAACGCCATGATCCTTACGTTGGCTACCAAAACTGTCAAGCTCTATGGTCCTCCTCACCAAACACGGAGGAATTTTGCATGGCTTCGGGCACGTACCGGCAAGAGGCGCGAGAGCTTATCGACTCGATCGATGATGAGGTTGCCAATGCGCTTCTGAAAGGCGCTCTGGACCTTCACGTCCATTCTGGCCCATCAACGATGCCGCGCCAGGTGGACCATTTCCAGGCCACGGAAGAGGCGGCGGCAGCGGGCATGCGAGCCCTGCTGTTCAAGGACCATCACTATTCGGTCGCGCCCTTCATCCCGATCATGGATCGCGTGCTGGGCCACCTCGGCGTCGCCATGTACAGCGGCCTTGTGCTCAACAACACCGTCGGCGGGCTGAACCCGTTCGTGGTGGACGCGCAGCTCAAGATGGGCGCCAAGCTGATCTGGATGCCGACGGCTCAATCGGCCAATCACATCCGCAGTTCGCACGGCAAGACCCGCCTTGCGTCCAACGTCAAGCTGAAGCCTGCGCCCGGCATCACGGTCATCGATGCTTACGGCAACCTCTTGGATGAGGTGAAGGAGATCCTCGATCTGATCGCGGGATCCGACGCGATCCTGTCGTCCGGCCACCTGCATGTGTCCGAGATCTGGACGCTGTTCGAGGAGGCCAAGAAGCGCGGCGTGAAGCGGCTGCTGATCAACCACCCGATGTATGGCCTGCACTTCACCTATGACGATATCGCGGGGCTTGCCGACCTTGGCGCGCTGGTTGAACAGTCCGCCTGCCTCTACATCGACTCGCGCTTCAATGTCTTTTCTCCGCAGGAACTTAAGGAGCATATCCTTGCCGCCGGTGTGGAGCGTTCCTCCATCGGTTCGGACCTCGGTCAGGTGGACAATCCTACGCCGGTTGAAGGCATGCGGCAGGCAATCAAGCTCTGCCTTGCCCTCGGCTTCACCGAGGATGAAGTGCGCCTGATGGTGCGCGACAACCCGGCAAGGTTGGTGGGTCTGCCCGTCGAGTGAGGGCTAGACTGCGTTGTCGGCGGTGGACGTCGGCAACGCTCGAAAAAGAATGGACCAGGTCGGCTTTCCAATCCGATAATCCACTACAATGCAGGCGAATAGCCATTCGGGAGGCGGCGGGATGATGCAGGCAATCGAGATCGAACGTCCGGGCGGACCAGAGGTTCTGCGCAGGACCGAGATGCCCAAACCACGCGCGGAAGCAGGGCAGGTGGTGGTCCGCGTCCTTGCTGCTGGCGTAAATCGTCCTGATATTCAGCAGCGGCGCGGCCTTTATCCACCGCCGCCTGGAGCTTCGCCCATCCCCGGTCTCGACGTGGCCGGCGTGGTCGAAGAGGTCGGCGCCGGTGTAGAGACGCCGAAGGTCGGCGACAGCGTCTGTGCGCTAACCAACGGTGGCGGCTACGCGCAGTTCTGCAGCGTTCCCGCCGAGCAATGCATGCAAATCCCGCGTGGCTTGAGCTATGTCGAGGGAGCGTCGCTCCCGGAGGTCTATTTCACTGCGTGGAACAACGTTATCTGGCTCGGACGGCTTGCCCAGGGCGAGAGCCTGCTGGTGCAGGGCGGAACCAGCGGCGTCGGCATGGCGGCGATCCAAATCGCACGGCAGCTGCGCGGCGCCACCATCATCGCGACCGCCGGGACGCCGGAAAAGCGTCAGGCCTGCCTCGAGATCGGTGCGCATCACGCGATCGATTATCGCGGCGACTGGGAGAGTGAGGTCAAGCGTCTCACCAATGGTGAAGGCGTTGATGTCGTGCTGGACGCACAGGCAGGCGACTACACCCAGAAGCAGCTCAACCTGTTGAAGCCGGATGGGCGTCTGGTGTTCATCGCAAGCCACAAGGGCGAATTCGCCGAGGTCAACATCCGCGCCATCGTGCGCCGCCGTCTGACGCTCACCGGCTCGACGCTGCGGCCGCGTCCCGCCTCCTACAAGGGTGCGATTGCGCGGGAACTGGTGCAACAGGTCTGGCCTCTGCTCGAGCAGGGCAAGATCGTGACCCGCATCCACGCCGTCTTCCCATGGGAGGAGGTGCGCGACGCGCATACGCTGCTCGACCTAAACGAGCAGATCGGCAAGGTGGTGCTGGCGCTCGATCCGGACGCTGCCGCCGAAGTTCCATACGCGGTGGGTGCTGCGTGATGCTGACCGTCGAACACGCCACGGATTTCCAGGCCCATGTGGGAGAGACCATCGGCTCCTCCCACTGGTTCCTGGTCGAGCAGAAGAACATCGACGATTTCGCCCGGCTGTCCGGTGATGACAACTGGATGCACATCGACACGGAGCGAGCCGCCCGCGAAATGCCGGGGGGCAAGACCATCGCCCATGGGGTCTATCTCCTGTCCCTGATCCCGTGGCTGCAGCGCGAGATTTTCTCGATCCAGCGGCGCGGGCGCGGCTTCAATTACGGCTACGAGCGCGTCCGCTTCCTGAAGCCTGTGGAGGTCGGCAGCCGCATCCGGTTGAGCATGAGCCCGGTGCAGGCAACGCGGCAGGCGACCGGCACACGCGTCGAGTTCGAATCCACGCTGGAGCTTGAAGGATCCGAAAAGCCGGCGCTGGTCGCGCGCAGCCTTATTCTGTTCGAGGATGAGCGGTGATGTCGCCCGAGGATGGAAACAGTATTGTAAAGCAGATACTTGCGCACGGAGTTGAGCGTCAGGGTGAAGAAGCCCTGCGCAGCGGTTCGGTGAGCCTCAGCTGGGGTGAGCTACGCAGCAATGTGCTCTCGGTCGCGGGCCATCTTCGCCTGATCCTGGCGAGTGGCGGCGGTCGTATCGCACTACTGGGGGGTGCCAGTGCTGAATTGGTGGTCGCCTATCTGGCCACGATCGCTGCCGGTGGCTGCGCCGTTCCCCTCCCGGTCTCGGCCCATCGCGATGCGCTTGCCGGAATGCTGACGGACTGCGAGCCGGACCTCATCATCGCGCATGAAGATGCTCTCTCCATGCTGGACGGGATCGCCAACGCGCCGGTCATCTCTGTTCGGCCGGGCAAGGGCATGCCTGAGGAGCTGATCGCAGCGCCTCTCGAAGCTCCCGTTCCTGTGCCAGGCGAGACGCCTTTCAACATCATCTACAGTTCCGGCACGACGGGACGGCCCAAGGGCATCGTGCATTCCCATACCATGCGCTATCGGCAGTCGGTGCGGAGCCTCTTCGGCCTTGGGCCGGATTGCACCATGCTGCTCGCCACGCCGCTCTATTCCAACACGACGCTGATGCCGCTGCTCGCTGCCCTTTTCCATGGCGCGCGGGTAATCCTGATGCCCAAGTTCGATGCGCAGACCTATCTCGATCTGGCCGAAGCGGAGCGTGCGACCCATACGATGCTGGTGCCGGTGCAATATCAGCGCGTGATGGCGGTTGAAGGTTTCGACGATCGCGACCTTACATCTTTCAGGATAAAGCAGAGCACCGGTGCGCCGCTGCACGCCAGCATCAAGCAGGCGCTGCTTGAGAGGTGGCCGGGGCGTTTCCTGGATGTCTATGGCCTCACCGAGGGCGGCTGCACCTGCATTCTCGACCTCACCGCCTTTCCGCACAAGGCGCATACGGTGGGAAGACCTGCCGACGGCAACGACGTCCGCGTCATTGATGAAGCAGGCAATTTCCTGCCCGCCGGTGAGCGCGGCGAGATTGTCGGGCGCTCGGCGACCATGATGTCCGGCTATTTCCGCAATGAGGAAGCGAGCCGTGCGTTCTACTGGCGCGATGCGGAGGGGACGCTGTATCACCGCACGGGCGACATCGGCATGTTCGACGAAGACGGCTTTGTCGTGCTGGTTGACCGCCGCAAGGACATGATCATCTCCGGCGGGTTCAATATCTATGCCTCCGATCTTGAAGAGAAGCTCCTTGCCCACCCCGATGTAAGCGACGCAGCCGTGATTGCCATACCAAGCGAACGCTGGGGCGAGACGCCGCTTGGTTTCATCGTCCCGCGCAATGGTGCGAAACTCGACCCACAGGCGGTGCTCGAATGGGCAAACGACCAGCTCGGCAGGATGCAGCGGCTCTCCGCTCTGGAACTCCGCGACGAACTTCCAAGGTCGCCACTCGGCAAGGTGCTGAAGCAGGATTTGCGGAAGCCCTATTGGGAGAAACGACCGTGAGTGAGGCGTCAATTCCTGTCCTTGGGGCTCCGCAAGTGGCGCTTGTCACGGGCGCCAGCAGTGGCATCGGCATGGCGACCGCGCGCAGGCTCGCCGCTCTCGGCTCTACCGTCATTGTCGGCTATCACAGCCGACGCGATGCTGCTGAGGCGGTTGTCCAGAGCCTTGAGGGCTCCGGCCACATCGCTCTGCGCATCGCGATTGATGAGCCGGCTTCGATCATCGAAGCCGCCGCTGAGGTGGAGCGCACATTCGGCCGGCTGGATGCACTGGTGAACAATGGCGGTGCGACGACGGCGGTCCCGGCCAATGATCTCGACAAGCTGACGGACGAGATCTTCGACCGGACCGTGACCACGAACCTGCGCGGTCCGTTTGCCATGATCCGCGCCTTCCATCGGCTGCTTGAAAAGGGCGAGGGGGCGGCGATCGTCAACATTTCGTCCATTGCGGCGCGAACCGGGCAGGGGAGCAGCCTCGCCTATCTGGCGGCCAAGGCTGGTGTGGACGCGCTGACGATCGCGCTGGCGAAGGTTCTGGCGCCGAAGATCCGCGTGTTTTCCGTGTCACCGGCGGGCGTCGACACCGATTTCGTTCCGGGCAGATCGCGGGAACTGCTGCTGAAGTCTGCGGAGAAGCAGCCGCTTGCCCGCCTGACGCAGCCGGACGACGTGGCGCGGGCGGTAATCGCCTGCATCGTCTACCTGACAAGCGCCACAGGAATTGTCGTGCCGGTTGATGAGGGCCGGCATCTTTAGATCAAGCAGACCCAGTGGGCAGCGGTAGAGGAGACCGGAGCCGATGCACAGATTGAAATTCTATATTGATGGTTCCTGGGTCGATCCGCTCGAGCCCAAGCCGTTGCCTGTCATCAATCCGGCGACGGAAGAGGCTATCGCCGACATCAACCTCGGCTCCGCTGCAGACGTTGACCGGGCGGCGAAAGCGGCCCGGCGCGCCTTCGCAACCTATTCGGAAACGAGTGTCGAGGAGCGTCTGCGCTATCTCGAGCGCATCATTGCCGGCTTCAAGCTCCACTTGCCTGAGCTGGCTCGCACGATGACGCTGGAAATGGGCTCGCCCATCACCTTCTCGACCGAACGCCAGGCTACCGTCGCGCTGTTCCATTTTGAAGAAGCAGCCCGTGTCCTCGAAAAGTTCGAGTTCGAGGAACGCTGGCCAACGGGTATTGTCCGCCATGAGCCGATCGGTGTGTGCGGGCTGATCACGCCGTGGAACTGGCCGCTCAACCAGGTTGCGTCCAAGGTGGCTCCGGCGATTGCGGCAGGCTGCACGGTCGTGCTGAAGCCAAGCGAGATTGCGCCGCTGAGCTCAATGCTGCTGGCCGACATCATTCATAGCTCGGGGCTGCCGGCAGGCGTCTTCAATCTTGTGAATGGCGACGGTCCGACCGTCGGAGAAGCGATCGCTTCTCATCCGGAGATCGACATGGTGTCGTTCACCGGCTCGACTTCTGCCGGCATCAAGGTGGCAAAGCTCGCCGCCGATGGCGTCAAGCGCGTGGCCCAGGAACTTGGCGGCAAGTCTGCCAATATCATCCTGCCCGATGCCGATATCCGCAAGTCCGTCATTGCAGGCGTGCATGCCTGCAACACCAATGCCGGGCAGAACTGCCAGTCGCCGACGCGGATGCTGGTGCACCGCTCGCACCGTGATGAAGCATTTGACGCTGCCCGCGTGGCGATCGACAGCATCCGGCTTGGCGATCCGCTGGATCCGGCGACGACCATGGGTCCGCTTGTCAGCCAGGCGCAAGCCGACCGGGTGCAGCGCTATATCCAGCTGGGCGTGGACGAGGGTGCGACGCTGGTGGCCGGCGGTCCAGGGCGTCCGGCCGAGCTCAACCATGGCTACTATGTGCGTCCGACCGTGTTCGGTGACGTCACGCCCGACATGACCATTGCGCGCGAGGAAATTTTCGGGCCGGTGCTCGCGATCATGAGCTACGATACGGAGGAAGAGGCGATCGCGATTGCCAACGATACGTCCTTCGGTCTTGCAGGCTTTGTCCAGTCCGCAGATCCGGTGCGGGCACGCAAGGTGGCAAACCGCATCCGGGCCGGCCGCGTCTATTTCAATGGAGCACCGTTCGACCGGAGTCTGCCTTTTGGTGGCTACAAGCAATCGGGTAACGGCCGTGAGTTCGGTTTACATGGCTTCATGGAATATCTGGAAGTAAAGGCGCTTGTCGGATTCCCTGAATAGCGCCCAAAAAGAATAACTTGCAGGTTAAACGGCAGAAATATCTCTGCTGCGCTTGGTGGCTCGCCTCTGGCTTCCGTGTTCCACTTGTCGGAACGCCAATGGTGAAAGCTATGTTTGGCCGAGTGAACAGCCTAACCTGATGCCTGGAGATAAACGCTTCTGCCGTTTCGTAGAGCGGCAGGCCAGCGGAAGGGAGGCTCCGTGAACATTCGTCAAGACACTATACTTGGGACATTCTTTGTGGTCATCGGCGTCACCGCATTTTTGATGGCGCGCCAATATTCGTTCGGAACGACCGCCAGAATGGGTCCCGGCTATTTTCCGGTCATCATCTCGGCGCTGCTCGCTCTGACGGGTGCGGCCATACTGCTGCGCGGACGTATCGGACAAACGGCCATTGTTGAAAGCGGCCGCTTGAAACCGCTGGCCATCGTTCTCGCATCCATCGTCATCTTTGGACTTCTGGTCGAGGGACTGGGCTTGCCGGTGTCGGTTTTCGTCCTGATCGTCATCGCGGCCATGGGAAGCGTAAAGTTCGCGTGGAACTGGCGCGCCGCTGCCGCAGCGGCAGCCTTCTCCGCAATCTGCGGTCTGCTCTTTGTCCGCCTCCTGGGGATCCCCGTTCCAATGTTCGGAACGTGGCTCCAGGCGTTTGGCCTTTAGAATCCTGGGAGGAAGACATGGACGTATCTGACGGGATCCTGCTCGGGTTCGCCACTGCCACAACCTTCACAAACTTCGCCTATTGTTTCGCCGGCGTGGTGCTTGGAACTGCCGTTGGAGTGCTGCCGGGTCTCGGGCCGGTGGCCACGATCTCCATGCTGCTGCCGTTCACCTTCGGCCTGCCGGTGGATACGGCGCTGATCATGCTGGCGGGCATCTTCTACGGCTCGCAATACGGCGGCTCCACAACCGCGATCCTCATGAACCTGCCGGGTGAGGCGTCATCGGTCGTCACCACGCTGGACGGCCACCAGATGGCAAAGCAGGGGAAGGCCGGCAGGGCGCTTGCGGCCGCTGCAATCGGCAGTTTCTTTGCCGGGAGTATCGGCACGTTGTTCATCGTCATCGCCGCCCCACTGCTTGCAAGCCTGGCTCTCACCTTTGGACCGGCCGAGTATTTCTCGCTGATCGTGCTGGGGCTTGTGACGTCCATGGTTCTTACCAGCGGATCACTGCTGACCGCCCTCGGAATGGTGCTGTTCGGCATGCTGCTCGGCATGGTGGGCACTGATGTTAACTCCGGTGCCGCCCGCTACACGTTTGGCACGCCGCATCTCTACGACGGCCTCGATTTCGTGGTGATCGCCACCGGCATCTTCGGCCTGGGCGATGTGCTCGCCAATCTGGAGAACGAGCATACGCGGAAAGCGACCATCGCGAAGGTCAGCAGCCTGTTCCCAACGCGCGAAGACTGGAAGCGTATGGTGGGGCCGATCCTGCGCGGCACGGGCCTTGGCGTTGTCCTCGGCGTGCTGCCGGGTGCCGGTGTGCTGCTCGCTTCATTTTCGGCCTATGCGCTGGAAAAGAAGGTGTCCAAGCATCCCGAACAGTTCGGTCAGGGCGCGATCGAAGGTGTAGCCGGTCCGGAATCGGCCAACAATGCCGCCGCTCAGACCTGCTTCATCCCTATGCTGACGCTGGGCCTTCCCGGCACCGCGACCATGGCGCTGATGATCGGTGCGATGATCGTTCAGGGTGTGCAGCCGGGTCCGGAGATCCTCACCCAACAGCCTGCGCTCTTCTGGGGCCTCATCGTGTCCATGTGGATCGGCAACGTGATGCTTCTGTTCCTGAACCTGCCGCTGGTCGGCGTCTGGGCAAGGCTCATCTCGGTGCCGTACCACTTCCTGTTCCCGATCATCTGCGTGTTCACGGTCATCGGCGCCTACAGCATCAGCAACAGCGTGTTCGACATCTACCTGATGGCACTGTTCGGCCTGCTCGGATACTGCTTCCGGAAAGTGGGTGCGGAGCCCGCACCGCTGATCCTGGCGCTTATCCTCGGGCCTATGGCGGAGGAATACCTACGGCGCGCACTGCTCCTGTCGCATGGCGATGCGAGCGTGTTCGTTACCAGCCCTCTGAGCCTCGGCACGTTGATTGTCGCCGCGCTGCTGGTTGCTTCGATCCTGCTGCCGCAGTTCCGCAAGGTGCGGGAGGAGGGGCTGCAGGAAGTCGATTGATACTCCAAGTAGAACGAATCAACCTTTGTTATCAGTATCTTGTCAGATTTCGTTGAATAACAGTCTCAGGGAGAAATCATGCAGCAGCAGAATGAAGCAAGACTTCAGGCGATGCTCGATCGGGAGGAACTGTTCGATCTGGTGCGGCGCGAGCGCTTTGCCCGGGACCAGCAGCGCTTCGACGTGATGAGCGACTGCTTCCACCGCGACGCCTATATCCGCACCAGCTGGTACGACGCTCGCGGTGGACAGGCCTATGTGGACGCCACGCGCACCTGGATGACGAAGACCGGCAACAGCAAGCACTGGGTGTTCCCGGCCTTCGCGCAGGTGGTTGGCGATCGCGCGACCGTCGAGAGCCCGGCAACCATCTTCAACCGCGCCAAGGTAGAGGGCGTGGAGGTGGATTTCTTTGTCTTCTGCCGCTTTTACTCGCGTGCAGTTCGAGAAGATGGAGTGTGGAAGCTCTTGAGCTTCCACGTCTTCTTCGAACGCGATGTAATGAAGCCGGTCAATCCTTCGGAAGTCTTGCCGATCGATTGGGACGTACTTTCCACCATGCGCCCTTCCTACAAGTTCTTGAGCTACATGCAGCACACACGCGGCATAAAGGTGAACCAGGAGCTTCTGGGGGACGACCGTCCTGAGGAACTGAGCGCCTTCCACCAGGAGGAAGAACGCTGGCTCCGGGGCGGGGACTGAGTTGCAGCCCAGTCCCTGTTCCAAAGGGCGGAACGGTTGCAACCATGAATTTTGAATGCCCGTGAGACGGGTTAATGTCCATTGATATCGGCGCTGAGGAGGCCCGATACGGATCGGGAGGATTGACCATGAATAGACGTGAACTCATCGTTCTCGGTGGGTCCGCAGCAGTGCTGGCCTCTACCGGAATTTCGTTCGCAGATGACTGGCCGTCGAAGAAACCGGTGACCGTCATTTCCGCCTACCCGCCTGGCGGAAGCAGCGATATTATCGCTCGCCTGGTGGCCGACCTTCTGGCGGCGAAGTACAACCAGCAGTTCACGGTGGAGAACATTGCGGGAGCGGCCGGTGCCCTTGCCGGTAGCAAGCTCGCGCGTTCTGCCCCAGACGGCTACACCATCCTCGTTAGCGGCAGTGCGCCGATTGCGGCCAACAAGGTGGTCCAAAAGGATCTGTCGTACGATCCCCAGGAGGATTTCGTACCGATCACAGTTGTTGCAGAAAGCCCGGCGTTGCTTTCCGCCAGCTCCAAGGCGCCAGCGAGCACCCTCCAGGAATTGCTTGACTATGCCAAGGCAAATCCGGGCAAGGTCAACATCGGCAATCCCGGTGCAGGCACCAAGGGCCACATTTGCGCCGCCGCCATCGGCCTGCAGATGGGTGTCGAGCTCAACCACATCCCCTACAAGGGTTCGCCGCCGCTCATGACAGACGTCCTTGGCGGACACATCGACTTCGCCCTTGATGCTCCTTCCAACTATCTGCCGCATATCAAGGACGGGAAAATCAAGGGGCTCGCTGTGACCTCGGCCCAGCGTCTTCCCGAAATTCCGGATGTTCCCACTGTAGCCGAGGCAGGTGTGGAAGGTTTCGAGGCCACGCTATGGTTCGGAGCGGTCGGGCCGAAGGGAATGCCTGACGAGATTGCGCTGGCGATCCAGCAGGCGATCAAGGAATGGTCGGATACGCCGGAAGCCAAGGAGAAGCTTGCCACCCTCGGGCTGCAGGCCGTTGCCAATACACCGGACGAGATGCGCGTCACCATCCAGAAGGAGATCGACTCGATCCGCCCGCTGGTCGACGCAGGACTGGTCCAGCCGAGCTGATCTGCAGCAGGCTGCAAAGTCTAACACTGTCGGGAACTCCGCCCGCGGCTCATTAGCCGGCTGGGGGAGTTCGCCGATAGCGCGATATGAGACGGCAGGAATAGGCCTGCCGTTGAACCATTTGTTGCCTGTCGCCTTCCGCGGATGCTCTATAGAGCAGTCCCCGGAAAAGTGGGCACCAGTTTCCGTCTGGGACTACCAAAAAACAATTGATCTGGATCCCTTCAGCGTTCCCAAGGAACGCCGAAGGACTCAGAAAGCTGGTACTGGGTAGATCAGACAGTTTCTCTTGGAGGAGAATTAATGAACATCTTTGTAAGAATTGGCGGCGGGCTTCTGGGTGCTGCTCTGGTAAGCGGGGGGCTCATGGCCTCGGCGGCTGCCAAGGATCCGTATCCAGTCGATACGGTGACCATGATCGTGCCCTACGCCCCCGGCGGTTCGGGCGACATCGTGGGCCGCATCGTCGCCGACGAACTGGGCAAGAAGTTTGACGCCACTTTCGTGGTGGAGAATGTTGGCGGCGGCAGCGGAACGATCGGCGCCGAGCGCGCTGCGCGTGGGGCGGCCGATGGTTCGATCCTGCTGCTCGCAGGCAATGCGATCATCACCACGGCTCCGCATCTCTCCGACGTCGGGTTTGACCCAGTTGCCGATCTGAAGGCAGTTGCCAATGTCAGCGAGGCGCCGCGTGCGCTCGTCGCTTCGAAGTCGCTGCCGGTCAACAATTTCGAGGAATTCGTCGCCTATGCGAAGGAGCATCCAGGCGAACTGAACTATGGCAGCGTCGGCGTCGGCTCCACCGGCCATATTGCGACGGTCGACATGCTTCGCGCCGTCGGCATCGAAGCCAATCACATTCCTTATTCCGGCGCCGCCCAGGTGGTCCAGGCCGTCCTGTCGGGCGACATCCAGTTCATGCTTGATGCTGCCGCCTTCGCCCAGGTGAAGCAGGGAACCGTGACGCCGCTTGCAGTGCCGGGCATCGAGCGCCTTCCGGAATATCCGGACATCCCTTCGCTTGGCGAGCTGGGCTTTGAATCCATCCGCGGCACCGGTCTGCAGATGGTAATGGCTCCGGCCGGAACGCCGGCAGAAGTGCTGGTGACCGTTGAGGCAGCACTCAAGGCAAGCAGTGAAACGGAAGAGTTCAAGGAAACGCTTCGGCGCGCCAACGTGAACCCCCGTTTCATTTCCAGCGAAGAGCTGTCTCAGGCTCTCAAGGAAGAATACGACCATTACAGCACGCTTCTGACCGAGATGGGCGTCAAGAAATAGAGGTAAGTTAACCTCCCACTCGGCGCAGAAGCTTCTCGAAGCTTCTGCGCCGTTTTTTTGAAGTGGATGGGCAAGAGGCCCGGAGAACCCTATGAAAAGTTACAGTTTCCAATTGGCCGAATGGGCTCAGGCTTTCACGCTCGAAGATGCAACACCCCGCGTGCTTGCGGATGCAAAGCTGCATCTGCTCGACGTCATCGGCGTCATGATCGCTTCTTACCAGCACCAGACTGTCCAGGCAGCGAAGCGTGCAATTCAGGACTCCGATGCCGGAGGCCGGGGCGCCTATCCGTTGCTGGACAGCAGCGAAACCTCTCTGGCGGGAGCGGCATTCGTCAATGGCGTCGCCTCCGCCGTGCTCGAGTTTGATGACACCCATATCCAGACCAATATCCACCCGACCGGCGTAATCGCCTCTGCCGCACTTCCGATTGCCCAGGCGAACGGAATGACGGGAAGACAGCTTTTGGAAGCGGTCATCCCGGCCCTGGAGATCCTGTGCCGTCTCGGCCTCGTTTCACCGGTGCGCATGCACGAGGTTGGACTTCACCCGACCAGCGTCTACGGCGTCTTCGCTGCTGCCTATGCCGCAGCAAAACTCAAAGGTCTCGACGTGAAAACCATGGCGGATGCCGTGGGCACCTCCGCCAGCCTTTCTGCCGGCTCCATCGCCTCGTTCGAGGACGGCACGTCCACCAAGACGTTGCATGTCGGCTTTGCCGCCTCGGCCGCGATACGCGCCGTGGCGCTGGCCGCACAGGGCATTTCCGGCCCGGGCCGCGTCTTCGAAGGCAAGTACGGGTGGTACGCGAGCTATGTACAGTCGAAACCGGATTTCCGGTTCTCCGCCCTGACCGACGATCTCGACGAGAAGTGGCATTCGCTCGATATCGCGACCAAGATCTATCCCGTCGCCTATACGTTGATACCCTTCATCGAGGCGGCACTGGAGCTGCGCAAGCAGTGCACGATCGATCCTGACCAGATCCGCGAGATTCGCTGCGCGATCATGCCTCGTTCGTTCCATACTGTCTGTGAGCCGGTCGAGGAGAAGCGCCGTCCGCTCACTTCATGGCATGGCCGCATCAGCATTCAGCACACGGTCGCCGAAGCGCTTGTGCTCGGACGCTTCGACAAGAACGCCTTCGCCGAGGAAAGTTTGAGGAACCCTGTCATAAACGCTTTGGCCGACAAGGTTGTCCACGTTGCCGATCCGATCGCGGCTGCTGACACGACACGTTCGCGCGCCGTTATCACGATCGTCTTCAATGATGGTCAGGAAGTCAGCCACACGATCGAAGACATGCTCGGAACGGCAAAGAACCCGGCGACCGAGGAAGTTTACATCCGGAAGTTCCGTTCAAACGTCGATGGCGTGATTTCGGCTGAAGCTGCTGATGCCCTGATCGAAGACGTGCTCAATCTCGAGAACGCGGCGAACGTGGATCTGATTTTCTCAAGGCTTCGGGGCTGAGCGGTTCCAGGAAAAGTGGGAACCGGTTTTCCGTCCGGAACCGCGAGAAAACAAGGTTAGAGCAGAAGAGGGAGCCGCTTCCTCCGGCTCGAGAGAAAAGAATACTTCTCCCAAGCACTTGGCCGCTGCTTCAAAAGCAGCGGCCTCTTTTTTTCGTCGATCGCTTCAGATGTTTGTGCCGCTGGTGCAGTCCCAGGAGGACCGTTCTGGCGTTCCTGGAACTGCCTTGAAGTGGCTGCTTAAGCTTCCTCAGCCTCTGCGCGTCCACGGCGGACGAAGGATGTCGTCGCAAGCAGCACCACGGCAACGCCGAGCAGCACGAAGGTGAGGCTGATAGGCCGCTCCACGAAGATCCAGATGTTGCCGCGTGAGATCGACATGGCCCTGCGGAAGTTTTCCTCAAACATCGGCCCAAGGATGAAGCCGAGGATGAAGAGCGCTGGGCTGAGCCCGGCGGCCTTCAACAGGTAACCGAGAATGCCGAAGAACACGAGCGTGTAGACCTGGAATGGTGACGATCCCATCGTGAAGACGCCGACACAGGCGAAGGCCAGCACGAACACGAAGAGCCAGTGGTAGGGCACCTTGAGCAGCTTCACCCACAGACCGATCAGCGGCAGGTTGAGGATGACAAGGAAGAAGTTGCCAATCCACATGGAGACGATCAGGCCCCAGAAGAGCGGCGCGTGTTCCGTCATCATGCGCGGGCCGGGCTGCACGCCATGGATCATGAACGCACCCAGCATCAGCGCCATCACCGGGCTGCCGGGAATGCCGAGCAGCAGGGTCGGGATAAAGCCGGTCTGCGACGCAGCGTTGTTGGCGGCTTCCGGCGATGCCACGCCTTCGATCGCACCCTGGCCGAACTGTTCCGGTGTCCGCGAAACGTTCTTCTCCAGCATGTAGGCGGTGAAGGAGCTCATTGCGACGCCGGCGCCTGGCAACACGCCGAGGAGCGAACCGATGGCCGAGCCGCGCAGCACAGCGGGCCAGGAGCGACGGAAATCGTCGCGCGTTGGCCAAAGTCTGCCGATCTTGCTGGTGGTGACGACGCTCTGCGAGCTCGAGGCAATGTTGCCAACGATTTCGGCTATGGCGAAGAGACCGACAGCGAGCACGGAGAAGTCGATGCCGTCGCGCAGTTCCCGAATGCCAAAGGTAAAGCGGAACGTGCCCGTCATGACGTCCGAGCCAGCGAGGCCGAAGATGATGCCGAGGAGTGCTACGCCAATGCCCTTGATCACGCCGCCGCGCGTCATGGCGGCCACCATCAGCAGGGCAGCGAAGACGAGCGCTGCGTATTCAGCAGCGCCGAACCTCATGGCGATGCTGGCAAGCGGCGGACCGGCAAGAGCGATCAGCAATGTGCCGACGGTGCCGGCAAAGAACGAGCCCAGTGCCGCGACGGCAAGGGCGGCGCCAGCTCTGCCTTGTTTGGCCATCTGGTGACCGTCGATGCAGGTGACGGCTGACGAGGCTTCGCCGGGCAGGTTGATCAGGATCGAGGTGGTGGAGCCGCCATAGGAGGCGCCGTAGTAGATGCCGGCGAGCATGATGATCGACGCTTCTGCAGGCAGGCCGAAGCTAAGCGGCAGAAGCAGCGCAATGGTGATCACCGGGCCGACGCCAGGCAAAACGCCAATGGCAGTGCCGAGTGTGACGCCGATCAGGCAGTAGACGAGGTTGACGGGGTTGAAGGCGACTTGGAAGCCGAGTTCGAGAAGAGGCATCAGATCCATGGCTTAGAACCCCGCACCAAAGAGCCGGAGCGGCAGCCCGAGCCCGTATTTGAAGATCACCACCATAAGGACGATCGTTGTGACCATCGCTCCGGCGATTTCCCAGCGGCGTCCGCCTTTCTGTGCAAACCACGCGATGAAGGTAAGCGCAGCAAGCGCTGGAACGAGCCCGAGGGGTACCACCATGACCGCGAAAGCAAATATGGCCAGGAGGATCAGCAGCAACGGGCGGAATTCCCCGGAAGCAAAGGCCGCGGGGAGGATCTCTCCGCCACGGGCAGCCCTGATGGCATTCAGGAACTGCGCAATGCCCAGTAGAAATAGCGCCACACCGGCAAGCACGGGCACCGCTCCAGCCCCGGGTTGCGATAGACTGTCAAAGCCATAGGCCGAGCCAAGAAAGACAGCGACGATTCCGAAGACTATAAATAGTACTGCGGCAAGCATTTCAGAATTAATAGTCATCCTGAATGCCCGCCTTTGATGTAAAGAAGCATGAGCTTTCCTCCTGATGGCTGGTGTATCGCCGAGAAAGGGCTCAAGGACAATCGCCCACCGGTCAGGTTCCGTATGGCGGAACGCAGATTCCGAGGGGCCTCAGTTGACGTTTTTATAGAGCGGCTGGCGCTCGATGGGTTGGCCCACGGGCAGTTCGTGCGGCGCCATCGCGTCCAGATCAAGGACTACGCCATGGCCTGGCTCCGTGCCAAGAGTGTAGCGCCCGTCCTTGATTTCCAGGGGTGAGGCGGTCGCGCCGAAATCAAACAGGTTGAGGCCGAAGATATTTTCCACATGCAGCGCGTTGGGGAGGGCGGCGGCGAGATGCACCGAAAGTTCGGTTGCGCCGTGGGGGGAAACGGGGATGCCGGCCGCCGCACCAAGCGCTGCGATCTTGAGGAACTCGGTAATTCCGCCAACCTTCCAGACGTCCGGCTGAAGGAAGTCGATCGCGCCGGCGCTGACATAGTTCCAGAACTCGTATCGGTTGCAGAGCTGCTCGCCCGCCGCGACTGCCACTCCGGTCGTATCCCGGAGCTTCGCATGGCCTGCGATGGTGTCGGAAAGCAGCGGCTCCTCGATGAAGAGCGGGTCGGCATCGCGCAGCTTGCGCGTGCGCAGGATTGCGTCGCCCAAGGTCCATTTCTGGTTGGCGTCGAGCATCAGGATGCACTCCGGACCGATGACTTCGCGCACGGCGAGGCAACGGTCCCGGTCTTCATCGAGCCCTTGTCGCCCAACCTTGAGCTTGAACGACTTGTAGCCTTCCGCCCGCTGCTGGCGAACCTGGTCGACGAGCTCATCCTGGGAAAGATGGAGGTTGATCGCGCTGGCATAGACTTCGACGCTCTGCCTTGCCCCGCCCAGCATCCGGTGCAGCGGTTCACCGGCTAGCTTCGCCTTCAGGTCCCAGAGCGCGATGTCGATCGCCGAAACGGCGAGCGTCGTGATGCCTGCCGGGCCTGCCGCGTGGCACTCCATCCAGAGCCGTTGCCAAAGCTGTTCGGTATTGCGCGGGTCTGCTCCGGTCAGCATGGAAGCCAGATAGCCGACGATCAGCGCCTGCACGGATGCGGCTCCCACGCCCGCCGTTGTGCACCAGCCGGTGCCGCGTTCGCCGCTCTCCGTCTCGATTTCGACGAGCACCATTTCACGATGCGTCATCGTTACCCGCGCGGAAGAGAAAGCCTGCTTCAACGGCATTCGAAAGGCGCGGCAGGTCGTGCGGCTGATCTTCATTCGGTCCTCCCCATTACAAAGTCATGGATGATCTTCTCATGACATCACGAAGAAAGGGGCAGTGCCACTGCCTCATTCCGTCAAGCGAAATAGGGTGCAAAGCTGCGTTTCTCGCAGAAGGCCAACCTCTATGGTGACGCCATGGCAATGCTGCCTCAACGAAGACGTGGCTTCACTCTCTAATGCATCAAATAAAACTAAACGGCGACATCGCAGCCGGAATGCTGTTCATTCTCTTTGGCGGCTTGTTTTGCGGCTCCGCTATTCTTGGGCTGCCCTTTGGCAGCGCGTTCCGTATGGGTTCGGGCTTTTTCCCGACCGTGGTTGGAGGAATGCTGCTGGCGCTCGGTGCTGTTATCGTCATCAATGGTCTGGTATCACAGGCTGAGGAGATCGATCTTTCCGCCGTGCCGTGGCGTGCGGTCATCCTGTTTCCCGTTGGCCTGATCCTGTTTGGCGCGGCCATGCGGCCGCTGGGTCTGCTGATCGCGCTGCTCGCCCTCTGCTTCTGTTCGGCTATGGCGGTCAAGGGCATGACGCTTTTCCGCGCCGTCCTGCTTGCTGCAGTGATCACCGCCGTCTGCGTCGCCGTGTTCAGTTTCGCGCTCGGCCTCAACCTGCCCCTCATTGGCGATTGGCTGAGGTAGCGCCATGGATATCCTATCGAATCTCGCGCTTGGTTTTTCCGTCGCCCTTGCCTGGCAGAACCTGTTCTTCTGCTTCGTCGGCGTGCTTGCCGGAACGCTTGTTGGTGTCCTGCCGGGCGTGGGGCCGCTGGCGACCATCGCCATTCTTCTGCCGATCACCTTTTCGATGCAGCCGGATGCGGCTCTGATCATGCTCGCGGGCATCTATTACGGTGCGCAATATGGCGGCTCGACGACCGCAATCCTGCTTAACCTGCCGGGCGAAGCATCATCGGCTATCACCACGCTCGACGGCTACCAGATGGCGAGGCGAGGCCGCGCCGGTCCAGCTCTCGCAGCGGCGGCGCTCTCATCCTTCTTCGCCGGTACGATCGCCACGATCATCATCGCGCTCTTTGCGGCTCCGCTCGCGCAGGTGGCGATGGCGTTCCGCCCGCCCTCCTATTTCTCGATGATGGTGCTGGGACTGATCGCCTCGGTCGTGCTGGCGCATGGCTCGATCCTCAAGGCGATCGCCATGGTGCTGCTCGGGCTGCTGCTCGGCATCATTGGCACCGACATCTACACAGGCTCGGCGCGACTCAACATGGGTACGCTGGAACTCGCGGATGGCGTAGACTTCGTGGCGCTCGCAATCGGCCTCTTTGGCATCGCGGAGATCCTGCGCAACCTCGAAACATCGGAAACACGGGAAGTGCTCACCACGAAGGTGAAGGGCCTTTGGCTTTCAGTGACCGATCTGAAGCGTATTCTCATGCCGTCGGTTCGCGGCACGGCAATCGGCTCGGCGCTCGGCATTCTGCCCGGCGGCGGTGCGATGCTTGCTTCCTTTGCGGCCTATATCATCGAGAAGAAGGTGTCGAAGAACCGCAGCGAGATGGGGCAGGGCGCGATCGAAGGTGTTGCCGCGCCTGAAAGCGCCAACAATGCCGGCTCGCAGACAGCCTTCATCCCGATGCTGACGCTAGGGCTTCCGTCCAATGCCGTGATGGCGCTGATGATCGGCGCGATGATCCTGCAGGGCATTCAGCCGGGTCCCGATATCATCGTCAAGCAGCCGGGCATGTTCTGGGGCCTGATCGTCTCCATGTGGATCGGCAACCTGATGCTCGTGCTGCTCAACCTGCCGCTGATCGGACTCTGGGTTCGGTTCCTGACGGTGCCTTATCCGATCCTTGTCGTCGCCGTCATGGCGTTCAGTGCGGTCGGCATCTATTCCGCCTCGGGCACGGTCTTCTCGATGTATGAACTAAGCTTCTTCGGGATCCTCGGCTATGTCTTCATGCGGCTGGGTTGCGAGCCTGCGCCGCTGACACTGGGCTTCATCCTAGGGCCGATGATGGAAGAACAGTTGCGCCGCAGCATGCTGATGTCGCGTGGCGACCCGACCGTATTCCTCACCGAACCGATCAGCCTCGGCTTCCTCATCGTCGCGGCAGCCGCCCTTCTGCTCATCACCGCTCCTTCCATTGCCCGCAAGCGCGAAGAAGCCTTCAGCGAGGAGTCCTGACATGAGCGATCCCCACACCATGCGACCGTTCGAAGGCATCCGGGTGCTCGACATAACCCATGTTCTCGCCGCCCCTTTTGCCACCTACCAGCTGGCAGTTTTCGGCGCGGATGTGATCAAGATCGAGCATCCGACCGAGCCCGACCAGACGCGTATCGACGGCAGTGACCCGGCGCTCTCGGAAGAGAAGATCGGCACCCACTTCATAATCCAGAATGGCGGCAAGCGCTCACTGACGCTGGATCTGAAGACCGAAGCCGGACGCGAGGTTCTGCGCAAGCTGGTCCCGACGGCGGACGTGCTTGTCGAAAACTACCGGCCGGGAGCTTTGAAGGCGCTCGGTCTCGGCTATGAGGACCTGAAGCCGCTCAACCCGCGCCTCATCTATGCGTCCATGTCGGCATTCGGGCAGGATGGTCCGCGTGGCGGACAGACCGGCTACGACCAGGTGATCCAGGCTGTCTCCGGTCTGATGATGGTGAACGGCACTGCCGACATGGTGCCGATGAAGGTCGGCACACCTGCCGTCGATTATTCCACCGGAGCGATGGGCGCCTTTGCCCTGGCGACGGCACTGTTCCAGCGGGAGAAGACGGGTCTCGGCCAATACATCGATCTTTCGATGCTCGACACGACCCTGATGCTGCTTGGGGCGCATCTTACCAACTACAGCCGGTCTGGTCGTGAGCCCAAGGCAGGTGGAAACCGCCATGAGTTTGCGACCGTCGGTCTCTACGACACAGCGGACGGCAAGCTGCAGCTTGCGGCCATCAACATGCGCCAGCAGAAGCGGCTCTGGACACTGCTCGGCCACCCCGAACTGATCAAGACGAACAACGAGGAGCGTCGCGCCAATGCAGCGCGCGAGCGGGAGATCCTGCTGCCGATCCTGCAAACGAAGTCTGCGAGCGAATGGGAGGAGTGGTTCCAGGCAAACCACATTCCAGCGGCGCGGGTGTGGACCCTGCCGGAAACGCTCGCTCATCCGCAGCTCGAAAGCCGGGACATCCTGCACCGTTTCGTGGACGAGCCCGGCATTCCCGGATCGATCACGGTGCCGAAGGCTGCCTTCAAGCTCGACCACGGCGGCGCACGCATAGACCGGCCGCCGCCGCACATGGGTGAGCATACGGAAACACTGCTTCAGGAACTCGGCTATTCGGTCGAGGAAATAACGGCCCTGCGCGACGCAGGCGCAATCTGATTTTTGGATGGGAGGAAAACCTATGAAACTGACAACCTTGATTGCATCCGCCTCATTGGCGTTGGGCGCGTTGGTGACAAGCGCCAGCGCACAGAGCGACTACCCGAAGGACCTTGTCCGCATCGTCGTTGGTTCGTCGCCGGGCGGAACGGCAGACACCGTTTCCCGACTGGTAGCCGAAGCGCTGACCAAGAAGTTCGGCCAGTCCTTCGTCGTGGACAATATTGCTGGCGCGGGTGGAGCTCTGGCAGCAACAACGGTCAAGGCGGCCAAGCCGGACGGCTATACGATCCAGTTCATCTTCTCGTCCTTCTCCATTCTTCCGTCGCTGAACACCGGCGTTGGCTATGATCCGGTTGCTGACTTCGAGCCGATCACGGAAGTCTCGTCCGCGCCCAACCTGCTGCTTGCCCATCCCTCGTTCGAGGTGAAGACGCTCGCCGAATGGATCGAGAAGGTGAAGGCCAACCCCGGCAAGTTCGACTATGGCAGCGGCGGCATCGGCTACAGCCAGCATCTTTCCATGGAGATGTTGCTCCAGCAGATCGATGGTGACGCCGTGCACATTCCCTATGCAGGCAGCGGCGCGCTTCTGGGCGCTCTGGTCTCGGGCGAAGTTCCCTTTGCCTTTGACACGTTGACCACGGCCATCCCGCACATACAGTCGGGCGCGGTGATCCCGCTCGCCATCACAAGCGCGGAACGGTCCGACGTGCTGCCGGAAGTGCCGGCGGTTGCCGAAGAGGTTCCGGGCTATGAGCTGACGGCGTGGAACGGTTTCGTGGCGCCGAAGGGCACGTCGCCGGAAATCATCAAGGCGCTCAATGAGGCGATCGTTGAATACCTCGGGACCGATCAGGCGAAGGAGTTCTTTGCCAAGCTCGGCACGACGGTCAGCGGCAGCTCGCCTGAAGAATTTGGTGCGCTGATCAAGGGCGACTACGAGAAGTTCGCCAAGGTGATTGAGCAGGCAGGCATCAAGCCTGAATAATAAGCTGCACATTTCCGATCTTGCTTGAGCAACATGGGGGTTGCCGTGACGGACAAGAAACTGGTTCCTGCTGATCAATTGGGTCCATTCGTTGCAGACCTGTTCATCGCCGGTGGGTTTTCGGCAGACGCCGGCCGGCGCATCGCGGATGCGCTGATCGAGGCGGATCTTTCCGGGCGGGGCTCCCATGGGGTGCTGCAGGCGGAAAACTATCTCGCCCGCCTGGTGGCGGGCGCGATGTCCACGGCTGAAAAGCCGACGATTGTCAGCCAGTCGAGAGGCGCGATCGTGCTCGATGCCGGGAGCATGGAAGGCCATCTGGCGGCGGACGAGGCGATCGTACTCGGCATCGAAGCGGCGCGCGAGCAAGGCATCGTGGCTGTCGCTGTGCGTAACAGCCAGCACACCGGCGTGACCGGGCGATATGTGCGCACGGCTGCCGAACAGGGATGCGTTGCGATTGCCATGGGCAACGCAAAGCCGGTCATGCCCGCACCGGGCGGGGCCCAGCGGCTGGTGGGCACCAACCCGCTCGCCGTCGGCATTCCGGCAACCGAAGGGCCGATCGTGCTCGACATGGCGACCACCGCGGGAACGGTCGGACGTATCAGGCAAGCCCGTGCTCAGGGGCAACAGCTTCCGGACGGCTGGGCGACCGACGCAGAGGGCAATCCCACGACCGATCCGGCGGAAGCCATGGCGGGCATGCTTCTGCCCATGGGTGGCGCCAAGGGTTTTGCCCTGTCCTTCGTCATCGACCTGCTGGTGGGCCTGCTCTCGAGCGGCGCCTGGGGCGACAAGCTCGGCCAGCTTGACGATGACAACAGCAAACCGCAGGTCACCTCTTTCCTCTTCATTGTCCTCAATGTCAGTCATTTCAGACCTTTACCGGAATTTCTTGCCGAGGCCGATGAAGCGGTCGCAAGGGTCCGCAATGCGCGACGCGCTCCGGGAACGGACCGCCTCTATACGCCGGGAGAGCGAAGCGCGGAGACGCTGGCAAAGAGTGGTGGTATGGTGAACCTGGCGCCCGCTGTCGCCGCATCGCTGGCCAAGCGGGCGCGGGATCTTGGCGTTGCCATCCCCGCTTTTCTGGAAGGCTGAGCCCGATGGCAGTCACCTATGAACTGATGAAGGATACGGCCCGGCGGCTCTATGAGCGATCGCTCAAGGGTATTCCGGAAAATTCGAAAATGGCGCTGGCGGATGCCCTGCAGACGGAGACGTCAGAAGCTGCGCAAAAGACGCTCCGCTTCATGCTGGCGAGCGCTGCCCGGGCAGAGGAACGCGACACCTATGTCTGCTCGGACGCAGGTTTTCCGGTCTATTTCGTCAAGATCGGGACAAGGGTGCAATTCAGCGGCGACCTGAAGCAGGCCATTGTCGATTCCTTCGACGAGCTGGTGGCGACCATCCAGCCTCCGATCCTGAAATTCGTCACCAACCCGCTTACTGGCGAACGCAGCTATCGCGGCAAGGATATGCCGCATGTAACCTGGGACCTGATTTCTGACGCGGATTACATCGACATCACCTGCTCGCCCAAGGCGCTTGGCTCCGGTCGCTGGGCGGCGCTGGAAGTGTTCAGCTACCCGACACTCGAAGAGATCGAGCGCTACATCCTCGAGGTGTCGATCAAGGCCGGATCGCAGCATTGCCCGCCGGTGGTGATCGGTGTCGGCATCGGCGGTTCGTTTGACCATGCGGCCAAGCTCGCCAAGCTGCAGACGCTAAGGCCCTTCGGCACCAAAAATCCGGAACCGATCCTCGCGGGGATGGAAGCGCGGTTGACGGAAGCCATCAATGCAACCGGCTTCGGGCCCATGGGCACGGGCGGTGACACCACCGCGCTTGGCGTGCACATCGACTATGCTTCCGGACATGGGTTCACGCCAGTCGCCGTCTGCTTCAACTGCTGGATCAACCGGCGCACGCGCGCACGGATCTACAACTCGGGGGAGGTCGAAGTCGTTGAGTGAACGTGTCCTTGATCTTCCGATCACGCCCGAAGTCGCCCGCTCGCTGAAACTTGGCGACATGGTCTATCTACGTGGCGAAGCCGTCGTGACGGCCGGCTTCCCGACGCATCAAAGGCTCGCCGCCTGCATTGACAACGGCGAGCCTCCGCCAGTTGAATTCGCAGGCAAGGCCTTCCTGCATCTTGGCGTCATGAGCGAAGAACGTGATGGCGCGCTGCAAGCGCTCTACGTCAATCCCACCACGAGCACGCGCTTCAATGCCTTCATGCCCAAGATCATTTCGCAGCTGGGGCTCACCGTCGTGGCGGGGAAGGGGGGACTCGATCAGGCAAGCGTCACGACAATGCGGGCGGAAGGCTGCGTCTACCTATCCATGCTGGGCGGTGGCGCCCCGCTTCTGACCGATGGCATTGCCGAAGTTATCGAAGCCGGATGGCCCGATTTGATCGCGCAATTCAGGCTGACCCGCCTCCGCCTCGACATGTTCGGTCCGTTGACGGTCGCGATCGATGCGCATGGCAACTCGCGCTATGCGGAACTGACCGAAAGCGCCCGCGCAAAACTTCCTGAAATCATGGAGATGCTCGCCAGGCGGCGTAGCGAACAAGCTTAGGAGCAATTTGGGTTTCGGCGAGTTGAGCCGGCTCACAAACTTTTCTTGAAAAGCCCGGTGCGGGATGTAGTCTGCCAGTCTTAGACGGATTGGCAGCACCATCGCACGCATCTGGATTTCAGGAGACCATGTTCGACCTCACTCTGTCCATGCTTGTGATGAGGGTGCTTGCCGCGCTGATCATCATTGGCGTCCATGGCTTCGCCTTGGCTGCCGCCGCCAAACTCCTCGGCGATGGACAGGCTGGCGATCGTCTTTCCGTCAGCCCTTTCGGTCATGTGGATCTCCTCGGGCTGCTGGCGTTTTTGCTGTTCGGGTTTGGCTGGATCCTGCCGGTGCCCATGAACTTCAAGCGCATTCGGGGCGGTGTTTGGGCGGTGCCGCTGGTTCTGGTGGCCGGACTGGCGCCCGTTCTGCTCATCGCCGCACTTGCCGTTTACCTGCTGCCCTGGGCCTCGGTTTCATTCTCCTATTCAACCGCCCCGATGGTGGTGGCGTTCTTGGGCATTCTTGCCCGTCTCAGCATCGGATTTGTGCTGTTGAACCTCCTGCCTGTGCCTCCCTTCAGTCTCGGGCAACTGCTCGTTGCCTGCCGGGAGGATTGGCGTGAAAGCGCAAAGCGCTTCCACTTCGCCTTTGCCATCATCGCTCTGCTCCTTGGCTATGCAGTGCAACCATGGATCGCGGGGGCAGTCGACGCCGTGGCGCATACGTTCTTTGGCGACATCAGCCTGTTGTCACGAGCCCGCTGAGGCGAGATTTTCCCGGATTTCCCCGATAGAGCCGTCGGCCTTCAGGGATTGAAGCGCATCGGCAAAGGCGCGCTTGAAGGTGAGATCCCCCTTCCAGAGGCCAAACACCAGAGGATTGGCGTCGAGCGGCGGGGGGAGCGATATGGCCGTCCAGCCGCTTTCGCTTGTCGCCGCCTCCTGCGAGGGGACGATTGCGGCATCCACCTCACCGGAACGCAGGAGCGACAGTGCCGCGTCTGCACTGTTGGCAAGGCGCACGGCGGCTTTTTCCTGGCGAAGGAAGCGGGAGAGGGCCAGACGATCCACGTCCTGCAGATTGGCTGGTACGGAAACCTTCAGGCCCGTGATGGTCTCATGCTCTCCCCCGGTCAGCGCCACGAGGCCGCTTTCTCCGTAAGGCGGAGAGACATCGATGAAGGCCCGCGTCCATGGCGTGTCGGTCAGGCCGGCTGCCAGCACAACGCACTGCGCGCGGTTGACGCCCCAGTTGCGCAGGCCAAAGTTGGTCGCCATGGCCGGCACTTCGTAGACGGCAAAGCGCAAGTCCATTCTATCGGAGATAGCCGCAAGGAGTGCGCGTTCGAACGTGGTCTCGGTTCCACGCGTTGGCGGCACGCAGGCCGTCAGCACACCGCGCTGTTTCACCTGCTGCAGGGAGGTGTCGGGCGGGAGAAGCGTCACGCCAACGAAAAGCGCGAGCAGCAACAACACGACACCGTAGTCCCGAACCACGCGTAGCATCCGGGGCAGCAGGCTCTCCATCGCCTAGCGCTTCCTGAATTCGAGCAGGGCCAGGAGGAAGAAGCCGACCGCCATGGAAGTCAGCACGATGATGCCCAGATGAGGCGCGAATTGGTGGAACCCGATGAAGTTGCCGCGCAGCGCATCGACGGCATAGGTGATCGGGTTGAACTCGATCAGCATCACCAGCCACTCGGGATAGACCACCAGCGTCTGCGCGCGCGAGAGTGCGGGGTCGAGCGGGAAGATGGAGCTCGAAAGAAAGTAGAGCGGCAGGATTACGGCATTGGAAAAGACGCCGAAGCCCTCGAAGCTGCGGACACGGCTTGCGATGATGATGCCGAGCGACGTCAGACCGAACGCGAGCAGGAACATCAGGAACAGGCCGTAGGCGATGCTGGAGGGCGCGATTGCGACATCGGCAAAGCGGGCGAGCACGAGGACCAGGCAGCCATGGACCATGGCGACCGTCGCGCCGCCGAGAACCTTTCCAAGCAGCACGAAGGGCCGCGGCATGGGGGAGACCAGCACCTCCCGCAGAAAGCCGAATTCCCGATCCCAGATCAGCGACACCGCCGATTGCACGGACGTGTACATGATGTTGAGCACGATCACGGCGGGGAAGATGAACTGAAGGTAGGTGTAGGGAATGACAAAGCGGACCTGCCCGTAGACCTCACCCCTGAAATAGGGATTGAGGCCGATACCGAGCACGATCACCCAGAGAAGCGGACGGCTGAGGCCGCCGATCAGCTGGCCACGGTCGCGAACAGCACGTTTCACCTCGCGCAGCCAGATGGCATAGACGCCGCCGAAAAGTGCGGTGAGCGGGAGCTTTCCTTTCGGCATTGTGCGGGCCGTCGTCATCGCCGCCCTCCTTTCCCGTTCGGCGCCGGGGGGCGTCCGAGGTGCCTGCCGGTCAGGGCGAGAAAGACGGATTCTAGGCTCTGGCGGTCGAAGACAAGTTCGCTCACGGCATCGCCATATTCCGCAAGGAATGTCTTGGTGAAAGCGGGATCCGGTATGCGCAGCATCAGGCCGCGGGGCAGGGGGCTGATCAGCTCGGGGTAAGCGGCCTTGAGGGCTGCTTCCACCGACGCGTCGTTCGGCACCAGACGGATGTATTCCGAACCGTACTGGGCGCGCAGACGTTGCGGGTCATCGAGGGCGATGATCTTTCCACCGTCGAGGATGCAGACCGTATCGCAGTTTTCGACCTCCTCCACATAGTGGGTCGTGGTGACGATCGTCAGTCCGAACTCGCGGCGCAGATCCTCGATATAGTGCCAAATGGCCTGTCGGGATTCCGTGTCGAGCCCAACCGTCGGTTCGTCCATCACGAGGATGCCCGCGTCATGCACCAGCGCCCGCGCGATCTCCAGCCGCCGCGCGAGACCGGCGGACAAGGTCTCGACCAGATCATTTCTGCGCGCGGCAAGATCAACCGCCTCAAGCAGTTCTTCGATCCGCTGCCGGCGCAACCTGCGCGGCACACCATGCACGAGGCCGTGGAACTCCAGATTTTCGATCACGGTGAGACGCCGGTCGAGGCTGTTCTGCTGAAAGACCACGCCGAGATTGCGCCGGGCCCGTGCGGATTCCTTTGCGGCATCCACACCAAAGATGAGGGTCTTGCCTCTGTCGGCTTCCAGAATTGTGCAGATGATGTGGAGCAGCGTGGTCTTGCCCGCGCCGTTCGGTCCAAGCAGCGCGAACATCTGGCCTGGCGCGATGTCTAGCGAGACATCATCGAGCGCTTGCGTTTCGCCGTATCGTTTGCTGACGCCCTGAAGTGAAATTGCGGGTACCACGACGTCGGTCTTCACGGCTTCGTCTGTCCTTCGAGGCCATGCTTCTTGAGGATCTCGTCGATCGTGCCGTCGGCGACCAGTTCGCCAATGGCACGGTCAATGTTGACCCGCAGATAGGTGTCTTCGGCTAGCAACACGGCACCCACCGGCACCCCGGGCAAGACAAGCGGTTGCGGATCGATCACCTTGAGCGCTGCAAAATCGGCGTTGGTTTTCTGCAGTTGGGAAAAGGTCGGAGCCCAGACAAGAGCCGTCTCAGCCTCGCCGGAAAGCACGGCCCTGATGGCTGCTTCGTCTGTGGAGTAGGGCAAGCGTCTCCACTTGTCAGCCGAAGGGCGGCTGTTGTTGAACTGGATCAGCCGCAGGTCAGCGGTTGTGCCGAGCGTCGAGGCAACGCCCTTGCCGGCAGGTATGTCCGCCAGCTTGTCGATGGATTTGTCCTGCACCAGAAATATGTAGCCGCTTTCATAAATTGGCCGGGTGACGGTCAGCCAGTCGGGGATCCCTTGGGCAAGCAGCTTGAAGCCGAAGTGAATGCGGCAGTCCTTCAGCAGATAGCGGTAGAGCTGGGCGTCGTCCGTATCGATGGCCGTGCTTTCGATGACGAATGGCTTCGGCTCGAGAAGGAGAGCCTGGGCGATTGCCTCGCCGATCTCCTTGTCCACTTCCCAGGAAGGGTCTCTCGGATCGACGCAGAAGCTCAGGGAAAAGTCGTCAGCAGGGCGTCCGAACTGATTTTCGTCCCGCAGATACGGCCGCTCACCCTCCTGGGCAAAAGCGGGCGACGTCAGGCCAAATAGAACCAGGAGTAACGCGAATATCTTCCCCGCGCCCATGACTTACCTTTATCTGTTCCTGCCATTGCTTTGATCATGAGGATAGCGGTTGAACTGGCAGCATGTATAGACGCGTAGATCCCATTGGGTCGAAGCACATTTTGCTCCGCCTTTGGCTGGGCCCTGAACTGGAAGAAGAGCAGGCGCCGGAGCGCCCGCTCGTTTTCGTTGAGTGCGTTGCCTCAGTTCGTATCAGGCAGAGCGAACACCCAAAGCGCCGAGCCTGCGGCCGGTACCCTGATTTCAGGCGTCAGTGTTGCCAGCGAACGTGCCTGGCTCGAGCCATTGCCGACGGCCACGGCCACATATTGCTTGCCGTCCACCTCGTAGCTGATCGGGAACGAGTTCACGACGTTGTTGGTGCGGGTCTTCCACAGCACCTCGCCGGTCTCGTCATCGAAGGCATAGAAGTAGCGGTTGAGGTCGCCACCGAACACAACGCCGCCACCGGTGGGCAGCACGGCGCTGGTGATCGGCGCGCGCTGCCTGTGGCTCCAGGCGGTCGACTGATCCGTCAGCTTGATGGCGTCGACGCGACCGATGTTGCCATCGCTGCCTTCAACCGGAATACGGGCGAAGGTCGCGCGGCCACCACCGGTGTAGATCTGACCGGGGCTGAGGGGTTGTGGCGTGGTGTTTGAGCAGTATTCGGCCAGCGGCAGATAGAGGGTCTGCGTGCGCGGGCTGTAGGCGGTTGCAGGCCAGCCGCGGCCACCGGGATCGGCAGGGCAGTTGACGGTGGTCTCGCCGATGCGCGGAATTGCATCCTGGTTGATGGTCTTGGCGCCGGTCTCCGGGTCGATGGAGGCCACCACGTTCTGGGGCACAGTCTCCTTGGCCCACAGCCACTCGCCGCTTTCGCGATCGATGGCCTCGATGATGCCGAGCTTGCCGGTCGTCACCACCTGCTTGCGGTCAGTCCCGTCGAACGGGAGGTCGACCAGAATACGCTCGTAAACGTAGTCAAGGTCCCAGGTGTCGTTCTCGAGGTACTGGTGGTACCACTTCAGCTCACCGGTCTTTGGATCGATGGCGAGCGTCGAGTCGCTGTAGAGCGCATTGTTCTTCTTGCCTTCCTGGGCCGGAAGAAGGCCGCTCATTTCGGCGATCCATGGATAGGGCTGGCCGACACCGGTAAAGACGGTCTTCGTGTCCGGATCGTAGGTACCGGCGATCCAGACAGAGGCGCCGAAGCGGCTGTCGACCGGAAGTCCGTTCCAGCTATCACCCTCTTCGCCATCGCGGGCGATGGAGTAGAGACGCCAGAGTTCTTCACCCGTCTCGGGATTATGTCCGGTGATGAAGCAACCACCCGGCTGTGCGTTACCGCAACCCGTCATGCCCTGGATGATGACGCCATCGGCAACGAGCGGGCCTGCGGAATAGCGCCAGCCCTTGGACCAGTCGGCCGGCTGCACATCCCACACCACCTGACCGGTCTTGGCATCCAGTGCGATGATATGCGTGTCTGATGTCGAGACGATCAGCTTGTCCTGATAGATCGCCATGTTGCGCTTGGTCGCGGTGTTACCGCCAGCGTCGATCACCGCCTGCGGAAGATCGCGAATGTACTCCCAGAGGAGATCGCCGGTAGCGCCATCCAGCGCCTGAACCTTGTCCAGGTTGTTGTGGATGTACAGCACTCCGTCATGCACGATCGGGGTGGTTTCAGTCGCACCCGGCGTCAGCGACCATGTCCAGGCCACGCCCAGGTTCTTGACGTTTTCCTTGTTGATCTGCTCGAGCGGGCTGTAACCCCACCCCGTATACGTCCGGCGCCAATGCAGCCAGTCACCGTCGGACGGGTTGAGCAGCATGTCGTCAGTTACGGGGGAAATTGAATTAAGGCGGGTATTTTCTTGTGAAAACGCGTTACCACTCAACAGCAATAGCGAAGCTACTGCCGTTGTTACGGCTAGCCTATACTTCCTCACGATGACCTCCCAATGAAGTAACGAACGTACGGCCAGACAAGCTTCAGCGCGAAGCAAATTTGGCCAATCCTCTCTCCTACGTGTAGATGATGAACCCAACTCCTCACCCTCGTCAATCACGTATTTACTAAATTGGTACTAGCCGTAAGACTAACTAGTAGACACGTTGATCGTTTGGGCTACAAATGATCTCATGTTCTCAGGAAGGGAGGAAGGTTTGGCCTTTGCATACTTTGATCGTAAGGGAGCGTTGAGAAGCGTTCTCGCCATCGCCTTAGGCTCAATGACTTTGATGTCGGGGACCGCAATCACGGTTGCGCAGGATGCTCCGGCCGTCTTCACCAGCGCCCAGGCGAGTCGCGGCGCAGGGCTCTATCGCCAGAACTGCCTGGATTGCCATGGCGAAAACCTTGACGACGGCGAGTTTGGCGGCGCGCCGTTGAGGGGTGTGGCATTCAAGGAAAAATGGTTTGAAAACAGCGTCGGCGCGCTCGTCGACTTCATGCATGGGACGATGCCACCAGACCGACCGGGCCGACTCAGCGACCAGAACTATGTTGATCTGGCCGCCTACATCCTGAGCCGTAACGGTATTCAGCCCGGTGCTGCGGAGCTTCCAACCGATCCCGACGCCTTGGCTAACATGATAATCAAGTAACGGGCCACAACGTCTTCGTTCCAGCTGGATCAAAGCTAACACGACAGATGATCGTCCGGAGACGATCATCTGAAGCGATATCACAAGTTGTTTACTGCGCAGCCGTAACGACGACTTCGATCAGGATGCGCGGGTCGCCGAGATCGGAAACGCCAACGGTGCAACGGCAGGGCAGGTCGTCGCCCAGCCAGTTCAGCCAAACCGCATCCATCTCCGGCTTCTTGGAAATGTCCGTCACAAAGATCTGGACGCGGATGAGCTTCGACTTGTCTGATCCTGCCTCTGCCAGCATGGCATCGATCTTGTCGCAGAGCTGCTGTGTCTGGCCAGCCATGTCGGCGTCCAGATTGTCCGCGATAAGACCCGCCGTGTAGACGATGCCGTTGTGAATGGTGATCTGGTGCAGGATCCTGCCCCTTCTCATGCGTTCCATATCGAGAGATTTCCTTTTTCGTTAGAAGCCGACGGCCATGCCGTCCTTGCGGTGATCGGAGCCAGCGACGTAACCATCGTCGAGGCGATGAATGAGCTGAGCACCACCGAAGCCGAAGCTAGTGTCCGGCTCTTCGCGGGTGATCTGGTGACCGCGCTCTTCCAGGCCGGAGATCGCTTCCGGAGCCATGGTGGTCTCGATCGCCACGTTGAGGCCCGACACGTAGCGCCAGCGCGGAGCGTCGCTCGCTGCCTGCGGGTTCTGACCATAGAGCTGGGTGCGCACCACCATCTGCAGATGGCCCTGTGCCTGCATTGGTCCGCCCATCACGCCAAAGCTCATGAGCGGCTCGTTGCCCTTCATGAGGAAGCCAGGGATGATGGTGTGGAACGGACGCTTGCGCGGGCCGACCTGATTGGGGTGGCCGGGTTCAAGCGTGAAGCCCAGGCCGCGGTTCTGGAGATGGATGCCGGTTCCCGGAACTGCCACGCCCGAGCCAAAGCCCGAGTAGTTGGACTGGATGTAGGACACCATCATGCCGCTTGCGTCGGCCACTGTCAGATAGACCGTTCCGCCAGCCGTCGGCGCACCGGCGCCGAATTCCTGCGCCCGCACCGGATCGATGAGCCTGGCGCGCGACTTCAGGTAGTCCCGGTCAAGCAGCTGCTCGACGCTGACTTTCATGTAGTCGGGGTCGGAAACGTAGCGTTCCGTATCCGCCATGGCGAGCTTGATCGCCTCGATCTGGTAGTGCAGGGACTGTGCATCGTCGGGTCCGAAGTCGCCCACCGGCAACTCGCCAAGAATGCCGAGCGCCATCAGCGCGACGATGCCCTGGCCGTTTGGAGGGATCTCGTGCAGGCTCACGTCGCCGAAGCCCATGGAGATGGTGCCGCACCAGTCATTCGTGTGAGCGGCGAGATCTTCGGCGGTCAGTGCCGCGCCATGTGCTGCGGCAAAGGCTGCAATTTTCTGTGCGATCTCACCGCGATAGAAGGCCTCGCCCTTGGTCGCTGCGATCGCTTTCAAGGTTGCGGCAAGAGGCGCGTTGCGGAAGACTTCAGCGGCGCGCGGCGTGCGGCCATCCCGCATGAAGGTCTCTGCAAAGCCTGGCTGTTCCTTGAGCAGCGCTGCACCCTTGGCCCAAAGCTCGGAAATGACGGGAGAAACGATGAATCCATCTTCGGCGTAGCCGATTGCCGGCTGAATGAGCGTCTCGAAATCGAGCTTGCCGAACTTGTTGGAGAGCTCAACCCAGGCCGACACCGCTCCCGGCACCGTGACGCTTTCCCAACCACGGGAAGGCATCTTGTCATGACCGGCGAAGCGTTCCGGTGTCCAACCGGCGGGCGAACGGCCTGACGCATTGAGGCCGTGAAGCTCGTTTCCGTCCCAGATAATCGCAAAGGCGTCGCTGCCAAGGCCGTTGCCGGTTGGCTCAACGACGGTCAGAACCGCTGCGGCAGCAATGGCGGCGTCGATGGCATTGCCGCCGCGCGCGAGGACGGAAAGACCTGCCTGAGCAGCGAGCGGCTGCGAGGTCGATACGACGTTGCGGGCCATGACAGGCTTGCGCGCGGCCGGGTAGGGCAACGCATAGGAAAATTGGCTGTCAGCCATAAGAGACTCCTTGAAACAGTTCCGGGGAAAGAAGGTACCGGCTTTCCGTCCGGAACTGCGAAAAAACAAACACTTGGTGAGGCGCGCTCAACGCGCGCCTGAAATCAGCATGCAAGCGCTGCTGTCGGACGACGCGGATCGCTTGCACCCTCGAGAACACCCTTGCTCTTGTCGGCAAGGATCGTACAGACGGCACCCGCAGTCCACTCCCATTCCGGCCAATCCCGAACGTCATGGCCCAGTTCCTTCAGGCGGGACGCGACGGAAGGATCAATTCGAGCCTCCAGCTTCATCATGCCGGGGTCGTAGGAATGCGGCGCGGAAGAACGCGGATAGCTGAACGTCGCGAAGCGTGGTGCCTCCACGGCCTCCTGAGGTGTCATGCCGAACACATGGATGTTGAGCAGGACCTGCAGCATCGCCTGTGGCTGCACGTCGTTGCCAGGCGAGCCGATCGGCTGCACGAAGTGATCCGGATGGTGGACGATCACCGGATTTGGCGTCAGGCGCGGACGCCGTCCTGGACCCACGACAGCCGGAGCATCGGCCTCCGTCCACGACTGGACGCCACGGCTGGAGGCGACAAAGCCAAGGCCCGGTATGATCGGCGAAGTTGACGACCCATCGCTGGGCGTTGCCGAGAAGGCGTTACCATGGCGATCCACCGCGCAGATGTAGGACGTATCGATATGCTCGATATCGTCTTCCGGCTTTGCCGGATCAGGCATCGGCGGAACGAAGCCACGCGGATCACCCGGCAGCGGCATCCCCGGCGCGGCACGTTCCATGGAAATGTTGCGGATGCGATCCTTCAAATACGCCGGGTCGAGCATCTGCTTGTAAGGAACGTCCACGAACTTGGGATCGCCCACATAGGCCTGGCGGTCGGCGTAGGAAAGCTTCAGCGCCTCGGTGATAAGATGGATGTATTCCGGCGAGTTGTGCCCGAGCGACCCAAGGTCAAAATTGTCCAGCATTCCCATGGTCTGGGCGAGGATGGGCCCCTGGCACCATGGACCGCAGGTGTAGACGTCCATCTCACCAAACTTGATGGGCGAAACCTGCTCGCAATCGACGTCATATTCTTCGAGGTCGGACATGGCGAGCCAGCCGCCGTTCTCCTTGTGGTACTGGACCATCTTCGCGGCGATGTCGCCACGATAGAACGCGTCGCGCGCAGCCTTCAGGCCGGCGAGCCGGTCACCGCGAGCAAGCGCCTTCTTCTCTTCGTCGATCATGTACTGGATCGAGTTGGCGAGATCGGACTGAACGAAGCGCTCGCCAACGGGCGGTACCCGGCCGCCGGGAAGGTATATCGCGGCGTTTGTCTCATAGTTGCGATATTCATCAGCCGCATCATTGATGATGTGGTGCATCAGCCCCGGCATTGGGAAGCCGTCGCGGGCAAAGCGCAGCGCAGCGCTTGCCACTTCGCCGTAGGTCATCGTGCCAAAGCGGGCCAGAGCCGCGATCCACGATGCAGGCGCTGCCGGAATGACTGTGCGCAGGATGCCACGCGGGATGCGTCCCTCATACTTGGTGCGGAACAGCTCGACGTCAGTTGCAGCGGGCCAATGGCCGACGCCGGCAAAGGTCCATGTCTGGCCGGTCTCGGCGATGCGCACCATGATCGGGGCGACGCCGCCGAAGCCGACATATTCGCTCTGCACCACGCCGAGCGCGATGCCGCCCGCAACGCCCGCATCGATGGCGTTGCCGCCTGCTTCCAGAACCTGGAATGCGGCCTGCGCCGCCAGATAGTGTCCAGCTGCCACCGCATGGGTGTGCCCCATGACCCGGGCGCGGAAGGGCGCGGTTGAAGGGCGATACGAACCGGTTTTCTGTTCCACCTGTTACCTCCGACGACTCGGCAGCTGTTTCTAGGGATTTGTGGGCCGGCGCGCCGGAGCGCGCCAGTCTTGTCAGTCTTCGATCTCGAAGGATGCCATCTTGCGCGACATGTCCTTCTTCACGAAGCGCATGACGAGCACGATGATCAGGACGGTGATGGTCACGCCCCAAATCGCACCGGCAATCGGGCGTTCGATGAAGTAGGTGAGATGCCCGCGAGAGAGGTACAGTCCCTGTCTCATGTGCTTCTCAATCTCAGGCCCGAGGATCAATCCAAGGATCAGGGGCGAGAGGCTGAACCCGAGCTTGTGGAAGAAGTATCCAAAGCCCGAAGCCGCTGCCAGCACGTAGACATCCATCATGTTGCCGCGGACGCTATAGGTGCCGAGCGTCGCGATCACCAGCACGAAGGCTCCGAGCAACCATGACGGCACGCGCAGCATGGAAACCCAAACGCCGATCATCGGGATGTTCAGCACCAAGAGCATGATGTTGCCGACGAACATCGATGCAATCACGCCCCAGAAGATGTCGGGGTGCTTGGTCGGGAGCAGGGGACCCGGCTGGATGCCGTGGATCATCAGGGCTGCCAGGATAAGCGCCAGCGTGGCCGAGAACGGAAGTCCCAGCGCCAGGACAGGGATCATGCCGGAGGTAGCAGCGGCGTTGTTCGCCGCTTCGGGACCGGCGACGCCCTCGATGGCGCCTTTGCCCATTTCCGCGCGACCCTTCGCAACCTTCTTCTCAAGCTGGTAGGAGGTGAAGGAAGAGAGAGCGGCTGATGGGCCGGGCAGCAGGCCGAACACGAAACCGACCAGCGAGCCGCGTCCCCACGGACCCCAGGAGCGCCGCCATTCGTCGCGGCTCGGCAGCATGTCGCGCACGCGGATGCGCATGATCTTGGGCAGTGACTCCTTCGCTTCGATCGTCCGCAGGATTTCGGCAATGCCGAAGAGGCCGATGGCAATGGCGGTCAGCTCAAGGCCAGCGATCAGCGGGAAATAGCCAAAGGTGAAGCGCGGGACGGAGCTCACCGCTTCCTGGCCTACCGTACCGGCTATGATGCCGATCATCAGCGGAAACAGGTTGCTGACCAGATTGCCGCCCGAGACGCGCGACAGCAGGATCAGGCCGCAGGTCATGACAGCGAAAAATTCGGCCGGACCGAACTTGAGGCCGAAACGGGCAAGCCATGGCGAGAAGAAGATCAGGAGCACCAGCGAAATGAACGCGGCTATGGCCGAGCCTATCGCCATGATGAACAGCGTTGGAGCTGCCCTGCCTTTCTGGGCCAGCGGATAACCGTCCAGCGTCGTGACCACGGAAGCCGTTTCACCAGGAACGTTCAGGAGGACGGACGTCGTCGATCCTCCATACATGCCGCCGTAGTAGATACCGGCGATCATGATGATCGCTGCCGTCGGCTCCATGGAGTAGGTGAAGGGGAGGATAAGCGCAGCGCCACCCAACGGCCCGAGGCCGGGAAGAACACCCACGGCCGTGCCGAGTGCGGCTCCGATCAGAGCTGCCAGGAGGTTCTGCGGAAGCAGGGCGACTTCAAATCCCTGTAGCAGGTTCCACAATAGGTCCATTTCAGCTCCATATTCCCATCGGCAGGCGGACGTTCAGGAGAACGACAAAGGCCACCCACATCAGGCACGTCGTGCCCAGGCCGCATAGGATCGCCTTCAGCCACGAGATTTCGCCGACGATCCGCGTGAACAGGGTCACCAGTGCGAAGGTCGCGAGCGGAAAGCCGATCACATTGAACAGGACCGCGTAGAGAACGAAGCAGCCATAGATGGTGACGAGCCGTTTACGATCTTCGCCCTGCGGGAAGCTAGCCTTGCCGGCATCCTTGGTCAGGAGAGCGTCGGCGATGACGCCAGCACTCACCAGCGCAAAGATCACGCCGACGACAAGGGGGAAGATCCCCGGTCCGGGCGCGTTGAGGCGCCCGATATCCAGGTTTCTTCCCTCGATGAGGTAAAGTATCGCGAAGAGTAGCCCGAGGGCGCCGGCCACTGCTCGGCCGATGCGCCACGTGCGAATGCTCTCAGAGGAAGCATTACTTCCCATAAATCTCACCGAAGTTCGCGTAGTCCTTCAGAAGCTGCTGGTGGTAAGCTTCCGCGCCGGTCGGCTCGATGATGTAGCTGTCGGAAATCAGCATGTTCTTGAAGTCTTCGTCTTCCAGGATCTGGAAGTGAGCCTTCTCGAGAACGTCAACGATTTCAGCAGGCATGCCCTTCGGGCCGATGATGCCCGAGGAGTCCGGCAGGAACTTCATGCCCGGATAGCTCTGCGGATTGACGACCTCGAAGCCGTCGATCTCCTTCTCGGAAGATTCTGCGATGACAGCGAGCGGGCGCAGGTCGCCGGACTCGATCTGGCCGCGAACACTGGAAGCATTGACGGCAACAGCGTCGGTGATGCCGCCCATGACGGATACGACAGCCTCGGCGCCACCACCGGAGAAGGGAACGATGTTGAAGTCAACGTCGGCAGCCTTCTCGAGCTGCTGGAGCTGCATGTCCTTGACGTTGCCGGCACCGCCAACCGCGATGGAGAGTTCGCCGGGCTTGGCCTTGGCATCCTCGAAGAACTCGGCAAAGTTCTGCCACTTGGCATCAGCCTTGACCGTAACCGTGGTTGCCTGGTGGCCGAAGCCGCCGATGGCGGTGAAATCTTCAACGTTCTTGAAGGGAAGCTGGGCGTTCTTGTGGGGAGCGATCGCGAGCGGCGAATTGTGGCCATAGCCGATCGTGTAGCCGTCGGGTGCCGCGCCAAAGATCTCGACCGTACCGATCGTGCCGGAGCCTCCTGGAACGTTCGAGACGACCACGGTAACGTTCAGGATCTTGCTCAGAAGGCCGACGTACTTTCTGGCCAGGAGATCGCCTGAAGCACCGGGGGCGTAAGGAACGATGAAGGTGATGTCACGGCTCGGATACTTGTCCTGTGCCGAAGCACTGCCGAACATGAGAGCTGTTGCGACCGTTGCAGAGCCGAGCGCAATGGCTGCACGCCGCGTGATGGACGAAAGGGTCATCTTTATTTCTCCCGCTTGGCCTTCGTTTTGAAGGCGTTCCCGTCTTGTGGTTGAAAAACTGAATAGCGTGAGGTCCGCCCTTTTCCGGGTTCTTGCTCCTCACAGAGAAGATTCTTGTGATCTCGTGGGCGCAACCGCGCCGATCGATACTCCTCGTTAACGCTGCCATCCGGATGAACGCGCCCGCGACGCGTTTGCCGACTCGTGTTCTTCAAGCAAGAACCCTGCCATGCTCGGGCCATTGCCGCGCCAGCAGGTACTCGCTCCACGATCCCCCATCGGATGCCGTATGCTTGTCTGACAAAAAAAGAAACACAGTTTGTCGCAGCTGGCAACTACGCCTCGGTGAAAAACCGTTGGTACCGGAAAGATTTTTGATCCAGAACAAATCACAGCCTTGCAATTCAATTGTAAGACAGTCAGACTGCAGCCACGGTATAAAGACACAAGCCGTTGGGAACCAAGGAATACGGAGGTTTGGATGAAAGTTGCGGTAGTGGGCGCGGGCGTCGTTGGCGCGACGATAGCGGCAAGGCTTGCCCGTCGTGGCGTGAGCGTCACCTTGATCGAACAGGGCAATCCGGGGTCGGGCACGACCAGCACGTCCTATGCCTGGATCAATTCGAACGGCAAGGAGCCGCCGGCATATTTCCGCCTGAACCTTTCCGGTCTTCGCGCGCACACGCAGCTCTCCCCGCGGGATGATAGCGGCTGGATCGGTCTTGGCGGCCATGTGGAGTTCGCCGTGGACGATCACCATTTCGAGAATCTGACTGCCCGGGTGAAACGCCTCCGTTCCTGGGGATATGGGGTTAACGAACTTACCCCTGCACAGGCGAACGAACTGCTGCCGGATGTCAGGCTGCCGGAGAACGTTCGGCTGATCGCCCACTATACGGATGAGGGCTACGTCTATCCGGAGAAATATCTGGGCTACGTGCTGGGCGAGGCACGCGCGGCTGGCGCCGAAATTCTGACGAACACCGCGGTTGTTGGTATTCAGCAGAAGGGCGAGGGCGCTGAGCTTACGCTTTCCAACGGCGAGACGCTTGCGGTCGACAAGGTTGTTTCCGCTGCAGGCCGCTGGACGCGGTCGCTGGCGGCGCTGGCAGGTGCGAATGTGCCGGTGCTCGAATTCACCTCGCCGGGCGACATCGTTGTGGGCTACCTGGCCGTCACCAATCCGCTTCCTGTGCGTCTGTCGCGACTCATCACCAGCCCTTGGCTCAATGTTCGCCCGGCCGGTGGCGGTCGCCTGATGCTGCAGGCGCTGGATCTCGACTCGACGGCTGACCCGCGCAATGTGCCGGCTGCCGATTCCGAGCTTGGCGCTACGTTCCTGAAGCGTCTCAGCGAGGTCATGGATGGCACGGAAGGTGCTGTCATCGAGAAGATCATGGTGGGTCAGCGCGTAATGCCGGAAGACGGTCGCACGATCGCAGGTCCGGTTCCGGAAATGCCGTGGATGTATGTCGTCGCGACTCACTCTGGTGTGACTCTGGCGCCTTATCTCGGCGAAGCGGTCGCTGCCGAGATCCTCGGCGAGCAGCAGGAGGCGCTTGACGAGTTCCGGCTTGAGCGGTTCCTGGTCAACCACACCTATGGAACGCCTTACGCGCCAAGAAAGCCTGGGGAGCAATAAGCCCAGAAGCTGGATCTGTGGCGTTGGGCGTGGCAACACTGATATCGGTTAAGTCTTGCATGATTTCTGGTGTTGCCCCGTCCCATCGAAGCCGAATGGAGACCCCATGCGCGTAAAGCGTGAAACCGTCAGCGAACAGTGCACCAAGCTGCTGCGCGACGACATCTTTAACCGCAAGCTCCTGCCGGGCACCGCAGTCACCGAGGAAGCGCTGGCCCGCGACATGGGTGTGTCGCGCGCCACGGTCCGGGAGGTTCTGAGCACGCTTACGGCGGAAGGCCTCCTCACGCGCAACCCGACCACGCGCAGCCTGCACGTCACGCGGCTCGGGCCGGAGAATATTCAGGAAATCTACCGCGCACGCCGTTTCCTGGAGACGGGCGGCATCACTGCCTATGCCGACAGGGACGACTCAGCACTCCAGCCATTGATCGAGGCTACTAACCGGCTGGTGGACGCCGTGCGGGCACGCGACCATCGCGACATCGTGCAGGCCGACATCGCCTGCCATATCGAAATCGTCGGGCTCATCGGATCCGCCGAGCTGGTCGACTTCTACAAGGGGTTGCTGGCCAGGCTGCAGCTCGCCATGGCGGCAGTCGCCACCTCGCGGCAGTACAATCTTGAAGCCTTGCTCGAGGATCATGTGGAGTTGATTCGGCTGCTCGATCAGCGCAAGATCGATGAGGCGCGGGAACACGTCATCGACCGCATGAACCGCGCTGAAATGCATCTGCTTGCGGCCACAAAGATGCCGCAACGTTGAGCATAGAGGTTCATGACTGGGCAGAGGCTGCATCGGGAACGCCTCGTCGGGCAAAAAGCGCTCGCTTGCGATGCGCTTAACGTGGATAGTTTCATTCATTTGCTCCCGCCTCATTGACAGTTATGGGAACGGCGACGATGAGGGCGCCGTTGGTCCTGTTGACCCGAGAATAAAAAGGCATTCGCGCAAATGCATAACGCACTGAAGCGTATTGGTATTGATTGGTACATGTTGGCCCTCATCGGGTGCGTCCTGCTCGCATCCTTCGTGCCGGCACGCGGTGATTTCGCGAGTGTGCTTTCCAGCGTAACCTATTGGGCGGTTGCACTTCTCTTCTTCCTCTATGGAGCGAAGCTCTCCACAGCCACCATCACCCAGGGCCTGACCAACTGGCGCCTGCAGGCGCTTTGCCTGCTTTGCACCTTTGCCCTGTTCCCGCTGCTGACGATCATGGGCAGCCCGATCACGTCAAGCCTGGTGCCGGGCGCCGTTGCCGTGGGCTTCCTCTACATCGGTTGCCTGCCATCGACGGTTCAGAGCTCGATTGCCTTCACGTCCGTCTCGAACGGCAACGTTGCCGGTGCGATCTGCGCGGCCTCGCTTTCGAACCTGCTTGGTGTGGTGCTTTCGCCGCTGCTGCTGTCGCTGCTGATCGTCACCCATTCCGATATTTCCATCGACCCTTCGGCCATCTGGAAGATCTGCCAGCAGATCCTGCTTCCCTTCGTGGTAGGTCAGCTCTGCCGTCCGCTTCTTTCCGGCTTCCTCAACCGCCACAAGCTGCCCACGATGATCGTCGACCGTGGTTCGATCCTGCTCATCGTCTATGCCGCCTTTTCGGCGGGCGTGGTGAACGGCATCTGGCAGGTCATTTCGGTTGAGGGTCTCGCGATCATCATCGGCCTCTGTGCTGTGCTGCTGGCGATCGTCATGGGCATCTCGCTTGCTGCTGGCAAGGGAACCGGCATGCCTCGCGAAGACCGCCTGGCGCTGCTCTACGTGGGTTCGACCAAGAGCCTCGCAACCGGTCTTCCGATGGCGGGCATTCTCTTCCATGGCGAGGACATTTCGCTCATCGTTCTGCCGCTAATGGTGTTCCATCTGATGCAGTTGATGGTTTGCGCTGTGATTTCACAGCGCGCCTCGGCCGCCCATCTGAAGGCCAAGGCTCAACCCGCTCCCGGCGAATAACCGGGCTTGGCTCGCTGGTGAGGTGGCTCAGCTGGCCACCTTGCGCAGCGCGCGTTCGATCTGTCCGCCGCAATAGTCATCGCCGTATTCTTCGCGCGCCTTCTCGGCCAGATCGCGAAGAGAGGGAAGCGCAGCGACGCGTCTGCTGAGAGCTGCCGTGGTCGGCGCGGCTTCCTCGAGGATTGCGGCGATCTCTTCGAACCGCTCCGTCATCGTTGACCAGAGCGTTGCAGTGATCACGTCGGCGATGCCCGGCTCATCACCGCCAAGAAGGAAACCTTCTTCTGGCCCAAGCCCGTTCCGGCGGCCGATTTCTTCCCAGAACGACATCCATTTCTTCAGCCGTGGCACGAACTCGTCCCACTTCTCTTGCGTCCACATCTGCTGCCCGCCCTGAAGCGTTATCTCGTCGATGACGTCATTGGCGTCATTGACGATCTTGATCGTCAGCGCCTTCTGTACAGGGTCATTCGGCAGAAGCTTCAGCGTCTCGCCCAGATAGAGAATGATGGCGGGCATCTGCGAGATGGCCGCGTCATTGCCGTGATCGACGAGCAAGGGCGGTCCCATGAAGGGGATCGGCATGTCCTCTACAGGACTGCTCATCAGCCTGATGATCTCATCATCGCCAGGTTCTTCCCAGCTCTTTCCAGCAAAGGCCAGAACGGCACGCACGAACTGCCCCCGGAAGGGGACGGACCAGTAGTAGAGCGTATAGTCCGACATGGGATCGGCATTCCTTCTGTCGTGTGAACATCAGCGGACAACGCCCGCGCCGGGATCTGGTTCACATCGGTATGCCCACCGAACCGAGGCGCCATGCTGGTTCGGCACCCCACCGCCATCGCGGTTATAGCTGCTATCGATATGGGGCTATAGCGCTGAGAGACCCCACCTATAAGATGTGCCCATACAAACAATGATCCGGAAGTGCCGCATCGGATCAAAAAAGGGGAATGGCACATGAGTCTATGGACTTCCCGTGATTTTGTCGGGGGAGGCGCCCTGATAGGGCTTGGCCTCTTCGTCTCAGCCTACAGCTATCAAACGATGCCGCTGGGAACCATCAGCCGGATGGGACCCGGGCTGATGCCTTTCAGCCTCGGATGGTTGCTCGCCGGCTTTGGCGCCATCATTGCTGCGGGCAGCATTGCAAACAGGGTACAGATCGAAAAGTTCGAGTGGCGCAACTTCCTGTGTGTCGTCGGCGCGATCATCGTCTTTTCACTCGTTGCCCGACCGCTGGGTATGGCGCCTGCCGTGGCCTGCGTGCTGGTTCTCGCGAGCCTCGCTGAACTGAAAATGACCAAGGTTCAGTTCCTTGCGTTGCTCGTCGCGCTGCCGACGCTCTGCTACCTCGCCTTCTCGGTCGGTCTCGGCGTTCCGCTTCCTCTCTTCAAGTGGCCTTTCTGATGAGCTTCGCGGATAACATTGCCCTAGGGCTCAGTGTCGCCTTCTCCGGCACTAACCTTCTCTACTGCTTCATCGGCGTGTTTCTTGGAACGCTGTTCGGAGTCATTCCGGGCATCGGCGCCTTGTCTGCCATGTCGCTCCTGTTTCCGCTGACCTTCTACCTAGAACCCACGACAGCGCTCATCATGCTGGCGGGCATCTGGTACGGCACGGCCTACGGCGGCAGCACGGCCGCAATCCTGCTGAACCTCCCGGGATCGGCTTCCAGTGCGGCAACCACGTTCGACGGCTACCCGATGTCCCGGCAGGGACGTGGCGGCATCGCGCTGATGATGGTGACGATCGGCTCCTTCGTCGGCGGCTCGGTCGGCATCATCCTGATGACGGTTTTCTCGCCGGCAATCGCTAAATTTGCGCTGTCGTTCCAGTCGCCCGAATATTTCGCGATCATCGTGCTTGGCCTGATAGCCTGTTCGGCCATCACCGAAGGCTCGGCGACCAAGAGCTTCTCCATGATCATCCTGGGCCTGCTCATAGGCACCGTTGGTCTCGACATGTACACGGCCGTGCCGCGCTTTACCTTCGGCATCGTGCACCTGGACGACGGTTTCGCGCTGACGGCGCTTGCCATGGGTCTCTTCGGCGTCTCGGAAATTCTCTACAGCATCGGCCGCGTGGACATTAAGGCCGTGGACAAGTCCGCAGCAAAGTGGAGCGCGATGCGCCCGACGCGCGAGGATTGGCGCCGCTCCTGGGGTCCCATGTTCCGCGGCAGCTGGATCGGTTCGTTCTTTGGTGCGATGCCGGGAACCGGCCCCTCGATTGCAGCCTTCGTTTCCTATGCGGTGGAGAAGCGCATTTCGCGCCATCCCGAGCAGTTCGGCAAGGGCGCGATCGAAGGTGTCGTGGCGCCCGAGACTGCCAACAATGCCGCCGATCAGACTTCGTTCATCCCCACCATGGCGCTGGGCGTGCCGGGCAGTGCCAGCATGGCGCTGATGCTGGGCGTGCTCATGATGCATGGCATCATGCCTGGGCCGCAGCTGATCACGGAACAGCCGGGCATGTTCTGGGGCCTCGTGATGAGCTTCTGGATCGGCAACGTACTGCTGGTGATCCTGAACCTGCCGATGATCGGCCTCTGGGTCCGGATGCTTCTGGTTCCCTATCACATCCTCTATCCCATCGTGCTGATCTTCATCTGCATCGGCATGTTCACCGTGAACAACAACGTGTTCGATCTGTGGATCGTGGCGGGCTTTGGCATCCTCGGCTACGTGATGAAGCTCACCGACTTTCCGGCGCCGCCACTGCTCGTCGGCTTTGTCCTCGGTCCGCTGCTGGAAGAGCATTTCCGCCGCTCCATGCTGCTCGCCCGCGGTAATCCCGAGATCTTCATCAACCGTCCGATCAGCGCCACGATCATGGTCTGCTCACTCCTCCTGTTCGTCTGGAGCGTTTATGCCAGCGTGCGTCACTCGCGAAAGTCGCGCATGTCGCAGCAGGAGGCGGCACTGGAACAGGGCTAGGCTCATAAGCGGCGGGCCGAAACGGCCTGTCACTTTCCCCAACAATTCTCCAAAATTCGGAAGGAACGAACGTATGGCTGCTCAACTTGCTGCGGCTTCAGAAAACCCATGGGCTCACCTCAGCGGCCTGACCAATGCCGCCGTGGAATTCATCACGAGCCACAAGTTTGAGGACATTTCGCCGGAACTCCTCCACCTGACCCGCCGCTGCATGCTGGACGGCGTGTCCGTGATGCTGGCCGGTACGGCAGAGCCGGGCATGGTTCCACTGCTCTCCCACGTGAAGGAACAGGGTGGCACCGAGCAGGCGCGTCTGCTTGGCTATGGCGACTACAGGCTTCCGGCTCCCGCTGCCGCGCTCTGGATCGGCACGGCTGGTCACGCCATGGACTGGGATGACACGCAGTTGGCCGAAGGGCCGGGCCGCCCTTACGGTCTGCTGATGCACCCGACGGTGCCGCCGCTTGCCGCCACCATGGCTCTGACCGACATGGCAGCCCGTGCACAGGGTAGACCGGTTGACGGCAAGCAGTTCCTCACGGCCTTCAGCGCTGGCTTCGAAGTCGGCTGCAAGATCGCCGAGGCGATTTCGCCCGATCACTACATGCGCGGTTTCCACACGTCCGGCACCATCGGCACCTTCGCCGCTGCCGCTGCTGCCGCTCACCTGCTCGGCCTCACCAAGGACCAGACGGCCCGGGCGCTCGGCATGGCTGGCTCCATGGCAGCAGGCATCCGCGCCAACTTCGGCACCATGACGAAGCCCATGCATGTCGGCCGCGCCGCTGAAAATGGCGTCACCGCAGCACTGCTCGCGCGTCACGGCTTCACGGCCAACACGGAAGCGCTCGATGGCCGCTGGGGTTATATCGCGATCGCAGGCCCTGGCGGCGAGCCCGCCCTAGTGCGCGACCGCTTCGGCGCTCCCCATACCATGCTGAGCCCCGGCGTCAGCATCAAGCCATACCCGTCGGGCGTTCTGACCCATCCAAGCATGGACGCGCTTCTGTTCCTGATGCGTGACAAGGGTCTTAAGGCTGAAGACGTCGAGTCCGTGCGCCTGCGCGCAGGATCCAACGTACTGGGCCCGATCCGCTTCCGCATCGCCAAGACGGAGCTCGAGGGCAAGTTCTCCTTCGCCTTCCTCTTGTCTGCGATCATCCTGCGTGGCGCTGCCGGCAAGCAGGAGTTCACCGACGCCTTCGTGGCTTCGCCCGAGTGCCAGGATATGCAACAGAGGGTCGAGACCATGTTCGATCCGGAGATCGAGGCGATGGGCTGGGATCGCATCCGCTCCTGCGTCGAGGTCACCACCCGCGACGGTCGTGTTCTGACCCGCTGGGCCGACGAGAACTACCGCGGCAGCCCGCACAATCCGCTTTCGGATGAAGAGCTGGGTGGCAAGTTCAAGAACTGCGCGGCCGGGCTTCTTTCGGAGGAACGTCAGCAGGAGGTTCTGAACCGTGTCTTCGCGTTTGAGCAGGAAGCGGATGCTGCCAGCATCTTCGATCTCCTGCGGTGGAACGACGGGACGGCAACGCCCTCGCACTAAATGGCAGAGAAGCCCCGGGCGGCATCCGTGCCGCCCAATGAACTGCACTCTTGCTGGCGTATCGAACCTTGCTGCAGAAGAGCCCATCTCCACCTTCCAAGATCCTGCAAGGCCTCGCTGTCTATCCGCTGGCGCTGCTGCTGGGCTTCATCCTCGACCTCATGGCAGTGCCTCTGTCCTGGATGATCGGGGCCATGTTTGCAGCAGGGTGGATACTTGTGGCGCAGCAGCCGGTGAAGATGATGCCGGGGTCGCGCCAGTTGGCCCAGATGGTGGTTGCAGGCAGCGTGGGCTTAAGCTTTAACGAAGAGGCGCTGCTTGCTGCTCTTGCTGTCTTAGCGCCGATGGTGGCTGCGACGCTGCTGGGGATCGTCTGCAGCTATATCGCGGCGCGCATCCTCGTCCGGATCACCGGCCTGCCCATCATCACCGCAATGCTCGCGGCGCTGTCGGTCGGGCCGGTTGAAAGCGCAGTGCTCGCCATACGCTACGGCGCTTCGCCAACCCCCGTGATCTTCTCGCAGAGCCTGCGGATCATGCTGATCATCGTGATCCTCCCGCCGCTGATCGTGTGGTCCGGCTCGAACGTCGGCGATCCTTCGCTCGCGCTTCGATCGGTTGAATGGAATGTGGTGGGCACCCTGGCGTTCCTGCTGCTCGGGACGGTGACATCGTTTGCGAGCGTCCGGCTTCACCTGCCAAACCCGTATTTCATGGGGCCCTTGATCGCCGGCATTAGCTGCCGGCTCCTGGACGTGCCCGTCACCGCTTATCCATACTGGGCACTGACGCTCGCCCAAATGCTCCTCGGCATCTGGCTTGGCGCTTCGCTCGACCGCAATTTCCTGAAGACCACGCCGCGCACGCTGTGGGGTTTGCTTGCCTCGATCTCCGTCCTCCTTTGCCTGAGCGCACTGGTCGGATTGGGTCTCTACCTCTGGGTGGGAATCCCATGGGAGGTTGCGCTCCTTGCAACGGCGCCTGGCGGCGTCGCGGAAATGGCGCTGACGGCAAAGATCCTCCAGCAGGGTGTAGCGATCGTCATCAGCTTTCACCTGACGCGGATATTCATCCTGCAGCTGATATCGCCGCTGATCGTCCGCTGGCTCTCTAAGAGGCACCCGGTCGATGCATAGATCTCTTCACAAAGGGCACGGTCGATCATGCCAAGTCGGTATAGCAGGTAGGCTAAGCCAAGGGGCAGCAGCGTCCGGATGCCTAAGCTACAAATCAACTCAGACGATCAACATCGTGTGCATTTGAAAGGTTGTTCATGGAACCCTCAATGTTCTTAACGCCCGAGGAAACGCTTGAAGCCTCACACACGGCCTTGCTGATCGTGGACATGCAGAAGGACTTCTGCACGCCAGGTTTCGGGGCCGAGAAGGCGGGGCGTGATCTCACCATGGCACGCGGGGTTATCCCGGCAATTGCCGAGCTGCTGGAAGGCGCCCGAAAGGCGGGCGTCCTGGTTGCCCATGTCGGCTTTTCTACCGCACCCGACCATCGAAGCGACTCCGGCTCCTGGCTGGCACAGCGCCGCCGCGCGACGGCCTCGTCGGACTCGCTCTGCATCACCGGCACAGAGGGCGAGGAGTTCATCGATGAACTTGCGCCATTGCCCAATGAGTACATCATCCGCAAGCGCCGCTATAGTGCCTTCACCGGAACCGACCTCGATCTCATTTTGCGCGCGCGTCGCATCGAGACGGTCATCGTCACCGGCGTTTCAACCAATGCCTGCGTGGAGACCACTGCACGCGCGGCCTTCGAGCTTGGCTACTATCTCGCCGTGCCCACCGATTGCTGCGGGTCGTGGAACCGCGACCTGCACGAGGCAACGCTGGCCAACGTGCGTCACCGGTTCGGCATTACGCCGACCCGCGCCGAAATCCTGAAAATCTGGCAGCCGCAAGCTGCCCTTGCTGTCTAAGAGAGGATCTGCCGATGGATCTGGGTCTTGCCGGTCGTCTCGTCTGTGTCGTCGGAGCTTCCAAGGGTATCGGAGCGGCAAGCGCCCGGGCCCTTGCCTCGGAGGGCGCGCGCGTCGTGCTGATGGCGCGTGATGCCTCGAGCCTTAATGCCTTGCGCGACGAAATCGCAATTGCAGGCGGAGAGGCGATGGTCATGCAGGTCGATGCGCTGGATAGCGCGAGTGTCGATCAAGCCTTCTCACGGCTGGAGGAGGAGTACGGCGCGCTCGACGCATGCGTGATCAGCGTTGGAGCCGCCCAGGGCGGCTTGATGTGGGAACTGTCGGATCAGGTCTGGCAGGAGGCGCTCGACCTCAAGTTCATGGGGCTGGTGCGTGTGCTGCGTGCGATCGCACCCCGGATGCAGGCGCGCAAGCGCGGCCGTATCGTCGCCGTGGTCGGCAACAACGGCCGTCAGCCGGGTGCCCGCATGATCCCTGGTTCCGCAGCCAATGCAGCCTGTCTCGCGCTGGTGCGCGGGCTTGCTGAAGAACTGGCGCCTTCCGGCGTGTCGCTCAACGCGCTGAACCCCGGGCCAACGCGGACGGACCGCTGGGACCGGTTGATCTCCAACCTGGCCGCAGGCTCCAATACGTCGCGCGAGGAGGTCGAAGCCCGTCAGCTGAGCACGATGCCGCGCGGCCGTATCGCCGAAGCAGACGAGATGGGCAAGCTTGCGGCCATCCTCTGCTCCGACCTTGTGGACATGATGACCGGATCGGCCCTGACCGCCGACGGCGGCGCCACGAAGGGCCTGCCATGAGGAGCCTCGCTACCTACGGAACTTCAGGAAATCTCAGATCAGACCGTTTATGCATTCCCTCGCTATGCGGGAACGACAGGCCTCAGAATTGCACGGGCATCCGATGACTTCAAATCCACGCATCCCGTTTGTCCTCTCCACCGATCGGTCTCCGCTGCCGGCTCCAGATGGAAAAAACATCATCGTCCATCTGGTGGTGAACGTGGAGAACTGGCGCTTCGACAGCGCCATGCCACGCAAGCTGCTGACGGCCCCGCACGGCAAGGATTCCGTGCCGGATGTGCCGAATTTCTCTTGGGCCGAGTACGGGATGCGCTGCGGCATGCCCCGCATCATGGACCTGCTGACCGAGCTCAACCTGCCATCCAGCTGTGCGCTCAACGCCGGCGTCATTGCCAACTATCCTCGCCTCAGCGATCGTATCCTCGAAATGGGTTGGGAAATCATCGGCCACGGCCTGCACCAGAAGGCGCTTTCTGCCGAGGTCAGCGAGGAAGAAATCATTGCAGAGGCAATCGACAAGATCGAGGCCTTCACAGGCGTCGACATGAAGGGCTGGCTTGGGCCGGGCCTTCGCGAAAGCCCGGACACCCCGGACATTCTGAAGGCGCATGGCGTTCGCTACTGCTGCGACTGGGTGCTGGACGATCTTCCCGTCTGGATGGAGACCAGGCATGGCCCGCTGATCGCCATGCCCTATTCGCTGGAGATCAACGACTCCGTCCTCCACGCCGTGCAGCACAACCCGTCAGACGAGCTTTACGAGCGTACGGTCGCGACACTCGCGACCTTCGAAGCTGAACGTCACCTTGGGCCCCGCATCATGGCGATCGGGCTGCACCCGCATCTGATCGGCGTGCCGCATCGCCTTGGCGCCTTCCGCAGGACGCTCGAGCTCCTGTGCGACCGGTCCGACACCATCTTCATGACCGGCAACCAGATCGCTGACTGGTACGAACAGCACGAACCCAGCTCGCAGGCGGCCATGCCGCACTCTCTCTCTCAAGCAATTTCCTGATAGGTGAATTGACATGGATGCACTTGGATATCGCAAGAAGATCGGCCTCGTGATCGCCTCCGTCAATACTTCGGCGCAGCCGGAGTCCGACGATCTGAGGATCCCCGGCGTGACCAACCACACTGCACGCATTTCCATCGAGGAACGCCCGCTGAACACCGACGAAGCCTTTTTGGCGCACGTCGAGGCGATGCGTTCGGGCATCCGCACCGCGATTGCCCAGGTCATGACCTGCGCGCCGGACCACATCATCATGGCGATCGCGCTGGAAGCCTTCTGGGGCGGCGTGAAGCAGTCTGAATCGCTGCGACAGGACCTCGTCGAAATGGCCGGTGTAGGCGTTTCCATGGGTTCTAACGCAACGGTTGCAGCACTGCAGGCTTATGGCGCGAAGAAAATCGGCATTCTGACACCGCATATGCCGCGCGGTGACGCGATGGTTCAGCTCTATTTCGAGGAAGCAGGCTACGACGTGGTCGCGCTGAAGGGCCTGAAGTGCCCGTCGCCCCGGCAGATCGCTCACACCACCTACGAGCAGATCCGCGATGGCCTCATGGAGATCAACTCCGACGACGTGGACGTTCTGGTCCAGGTGGGCACGAACCTTGCCGGAAAGCAGGTTGCAGCCGATGCCGAGCGCTGGCTCGGCAAGCCGGTGCTCAGCATGAATGTCGTCACCTACTGGCACGCGCTGCGCGAGCTTGGCATCAAGGACAAGATCTACGGCCAGGGCCGTATTCTGGAGGATTTCTAGTCCATGGCCGACCATCAGGTAATCATTGCCGGTGGGGGTCCGGCAGGACTGACCGCGGCCCTGGCTCTCGCCACCGGCGGAGTGCAGGTCTGCGTTCTGGAGCGCCGCGACGCCATCTACGAAGATCCGCGCGCCGCGACGTTTCATCCGCCGACACTGGAGCTATACCAGCCGAGCGGCATCACGGATGAACTGCATCGCCGTGGCATCATTGCGAACAACTGGCAGTTCCGCGACAAGGCCGAAGGCACGCTTGCCGATTTCCACCTCAAGCTGCTGTCTGATGTCACGCCGTTCCCTTATCGGCTGCAGTGCGAACAGCACAAGCTGGTCGAGATGCTGACCGACAAGCTGGCCGAGTTCCCGAACGTCCGCATCATCAACTCGATCGACGTTCTGTCCGTTCGCGAGAACGATATGGAAGTGGTTGTCGAGACGAGCCAGGGTGAGATGACGGCGCAGTATGTCGTTGGCGCCGACGGTGGCCGCAGCATTGTGCGCAAGGCTTCCGGGATACCGTTCGAAGGCTTTACCTTTGAGGAGCGGTTCCTGGTCATCACCACCGACCACGACTTTGAGCAGGACGACTATTCCTACACCTGCTACATCTCCGATCCGGAAGACTGGTGCGCGATCTTCAAGGTCCCAGGACCTGATGACAAGGGTCGCTGGCGCATGACTTCGGCCACTGCACCGGGGGATTCCGAGGAATGGCTGCTGTCCGACGAGAATGCGCAGAACAAGCTGCAGCGCTTCTGCCCGAGCGACGCGCCCTACAACATCCTTCACACGAACCTCTACACGGTGCACCAGCGTGTGGCGCAGACCTTCCGCAAGGGCCGCGTGATGCTGGTGGGTGACGCCGCCCATATCAACAATCCGCTCGGCGGCATGGGTATGAACTTCGGCATCCATGACTCCTTCAACCTTGGCGAAAAGCTCATCAAGGTGCTGGATGGTGCGTCGCCCGACCTGCTGGATCTCTACGACCGTCAGCGCCGGCATGTTGCAAACGCCTTCCTGCAGGCGATGACCATCCGCAACAAGAAGATGCTCGAGGAGAAGGATCCGGCCATCCGCGCCCAGGTGCTCGCCGAAATGCGCGCAACCGGAAGCGATCCGGAACGGGCGCGGAAATACCTGCTCAACTCCTCGATGATCGAGAGCGTTCGGGCTGCCGCTGCCATCACCTGATGCAGTTATTCCGGGAGGAGAAATGACGGAACGGATCTGGGACCGCTATCTGAGCGACCAGGACAGAAAAGTACTCGATGCACTGAAGTTCGGTTCGCTTGCCTCATGGGGCAAGCGGCCGGCTCTTCTTGTGATTGACGTAAACTATGCTTTCTGTGGCGAGGCTTCCGTCCCGCTTTTGGAAAGCATCCAGACGTGGCGGACGTCCTGCGGAGAGATCGCCTGGAAAACCGTTCCGGTGCTTCAGCAATTGATCGCTGAGTGCCGCAGCAAGGAGATCCCGGTCATTTACACGACCGGCACCCGCCGGGCTGACGGTTGGGATGCCGGAGCATGGGCCTTCAAAGGGAGCCCGAGTGTGCAGAGGGCGGCGGCGCAGAAGGCTGGCGCAATCCAGCCGAAGCGGGACGGCAACCAGATCCTGGAGGAGATCAGGCCGGGCAAACGCGACATCGTCATCGAGAAGCAGAAGCCGTCGGCTTTCTCCGGCACGCCGCTTTATTCGTTCCTGCAACTCTTGCAATGCGACAGCGTCATCGTAGCGGGCGGCACAACGTCAGGCTGCGTGCGGGCAACGGTTCTTGATGCTTTCTCTCACAACATGCGCTGCACGGTTGTCGAGGATGCCTGCTTCGATCGTCTTGAGGCTTCGCACGCGATCAACCTCTGCGACATGCACGCGAAATACGCGAATGTCGTCTTGGGCGAGACGGTGCTTGAGCATCTCCGGGGACTTCCTCAGGGCCTGTTCGACCTGCCAAGCGGCGAGGGCATGCGCGAATAGTCATCGTGGCGGGCCGCCACAAGCTCATCATGAGGCGGTGAGAACCTGCCAAACCTGAAACCAAACAAAAACCCCGGCGTCTCCGCCGGGGTTTTCCTTTGACTACAAACCGATCAGATCACTTCGGCTTCTTGGCCAGACCTGCAAGGTTGACTGCTTCCGTGTAGAACACCTTGTCGGCCTCGATGATCTCGAGCAGTTCCTTCTGCGTGGTGCCGAGCGGGATGATGCCGAGCTGGTTCAAACGCTCGCGGATTTCCGGATCCTTGCCCGCCTCGATCGTGGCTTCCTCGATGGCGGAAACGATCTCCTGCGGGAGACCCGCAGGGCCCATGAAACCGTTCCAGGAGCGCGCGACGAAGCCGGGGATGACTTCCGCAACCGTTTGCAGGTCCGGAGCCTGGACGAGGCGTTCGGTCGTCGTCACTGCGAGCAGGACGATGTCCGGGTTGTCCTTCAGCTTCAGCAGTTCGGATGCATTGCCGAAATAGACGTCGACTTCACCGGCCAGCAGAGCTGCCGTGGCTGGGCCACCGCCCGCGTAGGGGATCTTCTCAAGCTTGATCTCGGTCAGCGCTTCAAAACGCGCCATGGTCAGGTGCGTGTTGCCGCCGATGCCGCCCACCGCGTAGTTGATCTGGCCGGGATTTGCCTTGGCGTAAGCGATGAAGTCGCTCAGCGTTTCCTGGCCGAGGCTCTTGCGCACGGCGAGGATGTAAGGGCCGGCGCCGAGGGCGCTGATCGGCGTGATGTCGTCGCCGCTGTAGCTCAGGTCCTGCATGAGCGGCAGGATGATGATGTTGGTGGCCGCGCCGAAGAGCAGCGTGTAGCCGTCCTTCTCGGAACGGGCGACCGTTTCCGTCGCCACGATGCCGCCAGCTGTCGGCTGGTTTTCGACGACGAAGTTCTGGCCGAGCTTCTTGCTCAGGAAGTTACAGGCCAGACGCGCCATCGTGTCGGTGTTGCCGCCGGCGGCGTATGGCACCAGAACCGTGACCGGTCGCGACGGATACTTGGCCTGCGCGAAGGCGGAGCCAAGGCCGGCACCGGCCATGATCGAAGCGGCCATGCCGGCCGAGCCATACTTCAGGATGTCGCGGCGGGTGATCCCCTGCCGGGAGCGAGGTTCTTTCTGCTTGGTCATTGATGATCCCTTTTGTTACCCTCTGATGGTTGCTCAACCGTTCTTGGTGACGGCTTTAATCCAGTGCAGTCAGCACCTCGACGACAGCGATCCCGCCATCACGTACGATGCTCACAGCTTCATTCAGGTGCTTGGACAGCTCTGCAGGGTCGGAGATTGGTCCGACGGACCAGACCCCGTAGCTGCGCGCGAGGTTGGTCAGATCGATGTCCGGTCCTTCCATCCGCTGACCGATATGGGCGTTCTCCACCGGGCGGTTGCGCTGGTGCGCGACTTCCCGCTGGTGCAACTCGTCGTTGCCCCAGGTGCGGTTGTTGAGGATGACCAGCAGGAGCGGCGCCTTGTGCGCGGCTGCAGACCAGAGCGCGCCGGAGGCCATGACGAAGTCGCCGTCGCCCAGCATGGCAACGGGGATTTTTCCGGTTCCCTTCAGAGCAAGTGCGGCACCAGCCGCCGCTGCCGGGCCATAGCCCACCCCGCCGCCGCCGTCGCCGCCGAGATACTGGCCGGCTCCGGTAAACTCGAAGATTCCATCCTGCCAGCTGCGGTGGTTGCGAACGACAAGCGTCCAGTCTTCCGCCTTGATGGCCTCGTAGACCTCGCCGGTGATGCGCGGGAGGCTGATGTGCTGGTCTTCCCAACGCTTGGCGTAGCGCGCCTGCCGTGCTTCGCGCAATGCGGCGGAGCGGTCTGCAAGCTGTTGCCTGCGGGCCTCGATCGCTTCCATGCGGTCCGGGGTGGCTGTCAGCCGTTCGGCAAGGCGATCACCCAGCGCCCGAATGGTGGCCAGAGGATCCGCGCTGACGACGAGATCCGCGCGCGCATCCGGGCCGCCGAACCGAGTCCAGCTGTTGCCGAAATAGGCGTTCATGGACACATCCACGATGGTGGCGCGGTCCTCACGGGCTGCACCGCCAGCGATGTTCGAACGCTTCGGCTGATACTGGCCGCTGAGCAGGTTCACGTCCTGGCAGTCGAAGCAGATCAGCAGGTCCGCATCCTTGGCAATGGCCTTGTCGCCATTGAGGTTCTGCGGGTGGTTCGTCGGGAAACAGACGATGTTGCGATCGTCGTGATAAGCGGCGCCGGAGAGTTCCACGAGACGCTTCAACGGTTCCGTCGTCTCGGGATCAAGCCCCAGGCGACCGGCGAAGATCAGCGGCATCTTCGAGGAGACGAGCAGTTCGACCAGCTCGTCCAGCTGGGCAGGCGAGGGATGGGGTGCAGCCGGCGGATCAATGACGCGGCTTGACAGTTCAGGCAGATCAATGGCGTCGATCGGCACTTCCTGCAGAGCGGCATCGATAGAAAGATAGCTCGGACCCTGCGGCGCCGTCAGGCCCTTCTTGCGCGCCAGCAGGATGCCGTCAATGATCGCGTCCAGCGTCGGCGGCTCATCCGTCCACTTCACGTAGTTGCGGATCAGGTCACCCTGCGCGTTGGCACTATGTGCCCAGTCGATGAAGCGACGTTCCGCCGGATCGGCCGGGCCGCTGCCGCCCAGGATGAGCAGGGGCGTCTGGTCGCAGAAGGCGTTGTAGATCGCCATCGAGCCGTTCATCAGCCCCACGAGGTTGTGGAGGATGACCAGGGCTGACTGACGCTTCGCCTTGGCATAGCCATGGGCCATGCCGACAGCAATCATCTCATGCGTGGTCAGCACCAGCTCCGGCGCACTATTGCCGAGCACATTGACGATGGAGTCATGCAGCCCGCGAAAGCTGGAGCCCGGATTGATGAAGGCATATTCGTAGCCGAGCCCGCGCAGCAGTTCTGCCATCCGGTCGGAACCGTAGAGCGTCTGGTTCGAAGTCGCACCATCGGCGGCGACGATGTTGTTGACGGGATGCTGGGTCATGTCAGCCTCGGCACGGCGATGTTGATCGACTTCACTTCGGTATAGCTCAGCAGTTCCTCGATCCCTTCTTCGCGGCCGACGCCGCTGTTTTTCATGCCGCCATAGGGCACACCCACGTAGTGGGGCCCGACGCAGTTGATCCACACGTAGCCGACGTTAAGGCGGCGAGCGAAGGCAAGCGCCTGGTCGATGTCCCTGCCGACGATGCTTGCCGTCAGACCAAGGTCGGAGGCATCGTCCACTTCGATGATCTCGCTTGCGTCCTTCCAGCGCATGACCGTGAGTACCGGACCAAAAACTTCGGTCTTCATGAGCATGTGATCGCGGCGGTCGACCTCGAAGACGGTCGGCTCGACCCAGTAACCCTTCTCGAATTGCGCACCTTCGGGCCGCTTGCCGCCGGCAAGTATCCGGGTGCCGCTCTCCTTCGCCTTGGCGATGATGCCGGTCACCTTGTTGTAATGCTCTTCACTGACGAGCGGGCCCATGCCGCAGCCGGGTTCCAGCGGGTGGCCGACCTTGATGGCGGAAACCTTGGCGACAACCTTTTCCAAGAGCGCGTCGTAGACGTCATCGTGGATCATCAGGCAGCTGGTCGAACCGCAGCTCTGGCCCTGCCACTGGAAATTCATGCCTTCGAGTGCCAGCGCGGCAGCCTTGTCGAGGTCCGCATCGGGCAGAACGACCATCATGTTCTTGCCGCCCAGCTCGTGGGTGATGGCCTTGATGCCGACGGGGGCCGTGGAGGCCTGGATGCGCATTGCGGTTGGGACCGAGCCGATGAAGCCGATGCGCTTCACCCGACGATCCGTGACGAGCGGCTGGCCCGTATTCGGGCCATCGCCGCTCAGGATGCTGACGACACCGGCCGGGAGGATCTCGGAGCAGATTTCGGCAAGGATGCCGCCGGTCAGCGGAGCCTGCTCCGGCGACTTCACGATAACAGCGTTGCCGGTGACGAGCGGTGCCGTGAACCGCGACGCGGCGAAGTAGAATGGATGGTTGAAGGCAATGATGCGTGCCACTACGCCGAACGGCTCGCGTACACTGATGTGCAGATGATCGGCCGTCGCGGGGTAGGTGGCCCCCAGAACGCCGTGGGCGAGGCCGGAATAATATTCGATGCGGGAAGCCGCACGGTCCACGTCGCCCAGCATCGGGCCATAGATGTTGCCGGAGTCGAGGCTTTCCAGACGGGCGATCTCTTCACGGCGAGCGCGGATGGCGTTGGCCACCTTGCGCATGTAACCGATGCGAGCATCGAGGCTGAGGGCGGCCCAGGCCGGCTGGGCGGCAACGGCAGCGTCGACGGCGCGCTTCACATCTTCAGGGCCTGCTGCCGCAGCTGAACCGATCAGGGAAAGGTCAGATGGACTTCTGCGCTCAAACCTTGCACCACTTGCGGCCTCGACCAGCTCTCCGTTGATCAGAAGCTTTGCTTCGTACATATCCCGCTCCTTATTCTTATGATGGGATCATACCGGGTTTGAAGCGGGGCACAGCTGGGGGAGTCGGTATAGCTGCTATATGCCGGAATGATATACCGCGCTCCCGGCCCTGCCGATGAAGGCAGCCGGGGGCGCAACCAGACGCTCAAACTGGGTGATCGCTGAGGGGGTCAGATCAGTTCGACGGGGTGGGCGAAGGGAATGGCGTACGCGGTATCTGCCAGTCATAAAGCGTCGAAATCTCGTTCACCGATTGCTTGATGACCTGCAGGACCATCCGCGTGCCGGAGTCGAGTGAACTTGACGAGGCTGTCGCCAGCGCAAGGTTACGGCGGAAGCACGGGTTGTCCATCGCCGCGATCTCGAACTCACCGTTGCGGACTTCGACTTCAACGGCGCCGCGTGGCAAGAGCGTGCAGAGACCTTCTTCGCGGACCAGATCCTTGATGGCGGGGATGGAGTCGATTTCATAGACGACGTTGAGCTGGCACCTGCATTCCTGCATCCGCTCCTCGATCAGCTTGCGAATGCCGTGCTGCTTGCCGGGCAGAGCAAGTCCCACGTTGCAAAGGTCCTCGGCTGATCGGGGCAAGGGATCCTGGCTGCCCGCGCGCCGGATGAAATAGAGGTTGTCGGCAAGCAGATGCTCCGCAATGCACCAGTTGCGGCCCATCGGTTCGTAGATGGTTGCGATATCGACCTTCTTGTTCTGCAGCCAGTCGATGAGCGTACCGCTCATGCCTTCGCGCACATGCAGGTTCAGGTCCGGATAGCGGCTGCGCAGACGCTTGAGCAGGGGCTTCATCAGGAGCGGCGAGAGGGACGGCAGGATGCCCAGCGTCACCGAGCCGTGGATCGAACCACCCAACGTGTGGATCTGGCGGATCGCCCGGGCATTCGCCTCCAGCGCCGGCCCGGCATAGGCAAAAAGGAGTTCCCCCGCTGGCGTCAATTCTGCACCGCGCCCGGTTCTGTAGAAGAGCGCGGATTTCAACTGTTCCTCGAGAAGTCGGATCTGTCTGCTGAGGGCAGGTTGCGCGACACCAATGGCGATCGCAGCTCGCGAGAAACTGCCAGCTTCCGCAACCGACATGAAGTACTTTAACTGCCTGAATTCCATCATATTATGGACCCATTTCCCATCTGAGGCTTTCGTCGGACCGAGCCTGGCAGCTTTACGCTACTCTGTTTGTGCTCGTTCCCGAGGTCAGAGTAGACGTGCATCCCCGCAGAAACAATTCCCTTGGAGCCGCCTGCACAGGGGGATTGATGCGTGGCAGATTTCGGAACGGCGGCAGAACTCTCTCGGTCAGAGCCATCGCCTCAGCTATAACCGCATCATCAGCGAACGTTCACGAGGAGAATGCAGTGGAGGAACTGAAGCGGCAGCATGATGGGGCGGAGCTGAGGGCTTATCTCTTTCGCCCGGAGAAACCGGCGCCTGGCGCCCATGGCGTCATCGTCTACATGGATATCCATGGCATCCGGCCGGCGCTGTTCGAAATCTGCGAGCGGATGGCATCCTTCGGCCATACCGTGCTCCTGCCGGACGTCTATTTCCGGCTTGGACCTTACGAGCCATGCACACCGGCCGAAGCCGCGGCCAATGAAGCGCTGCGAGCCGAGCGCCGGGCCATGCGCGCAAAGACGCCCGTGGACCTTACGGCTTCGGACACTGCGGTCGTCGTCGATCTGCTGACCAGCAACGGCGTCACCGGCAAGATCGCCACAGTAGGCTATTGCATGGGCGGGGCGAGGGCGATGCGCGCAGCCCATGCGGCACCGGATCGCGTGGCGCTTGCTGCGAGCTTCCACGGTGGCAATCTGGCCACCGATGATCCCTCGAGCCCGCATCTTCATCTGGATGGCGTCCGCGCCCGCTTCTATGTCGGGGCAGCCGACAAGGACGCCAGTTATCCGCCTGAGCAGGCCGCTCTTTTCATCGAAACCTTGATGAAGGCGGGCATCGAGACGGTGCATGAGAACTTCAACGGCTGCCCGCATGGCTGGGTGTTCCATGACAATCCCAGGATTCACAACGCCGCCGGAGCAGAACGCCATTTTGCGCGTCTTGCAACGCAGTTCAGCGAGTGCCTGAACTGATCGTCGTATACGACAAGGCCCGCCCCCCGAGGGAGCGGGCCAACGTTGTGAGACTGCCGTTTGCGCGCCTTAGAAATCCATGCCGCCCGCGGGCATGGCGGGGGCAGCTTCCTTCTTCGGCTTTTCGGCGATCATCGCCTCGGTGGTGATCAGCAGGCCAGCGACAGATGCGGCGTCCTGAAGAGCCGTACGCACGACCTTGACCGGATCGATGACGCCCTGCTCGAAGAGGTCGCCATATTCATCGGTCTGGGCATTCCAGCCATAGGCGAAATCGGGCTTTTCGCGCAGCTTGCCGACGATGATCGAGCCTTCAGCGCCTGCATTCTCGGCGATCTGGCGGACAGGCGCTTCAATCGCGCGGCGCACAATCTCGATGCCATGCTGCTGGTCGGCATTCTCGAGTTTGAGGCTGTCGAGAGCCTTGGTTGCGCGCAGCAGCGCTACGCCACCACCGGGCAGAATGCCTTCCTCCACGGCCGCGCGGGTTGCATGCAGCGCGTCGTCAACGCGGTCCTTCTTCTCCTTGACTTCGACTTCCGTCGAGCCGCCGACCCGCACGACAGCAACGCCACCGGCAAGCTTGGCCAGACGCTCCTGCAGCTTCTCGCGATCGTAGTCGGACGTGGTCTCCTCGATCTGGGCCTTGATCTGGGTGATGCGGCCGTTGATCTCGTCCTTGCTGCCGGCGCCGTCAACGATGGTGGTGTTTTCCTTCTCGATGACGACCTTCTTGGCGCGGCCGAGCATCTCAAGCGTGACGTTTTCAAGCTTGATGCCGAGATCTTCGGAGATGGCCGTACCGCCGGTGAGGATCGCGATATCCTCCAGCATCGCCTTGCGGCGGTCACCAAAGCCGGGCGCCTTGACGGCCGCAACCTTCAGGCCACCGCGCAGCTTGTTGACCACGAGCGTGGCGAGCGCCTCGCCCTCGACGTCCTCGGCAATGATGAGCAGCGGCTTGCCGGACTGCACAACGCCCTCAAGGACAGGGAGGATGGCCTGGAGATTGGAAAGCTTCTTGTCATGGATGAGCACATAGGGCTCTTCCAACTCTACCCGCATCTTCTCCTGATTGGTGATGAAGTAGGGGGAGAGATAGCCTCGGTCGAACTGCATGCCTTCGACCACTTCGAGCTCGGTCTCGGCGGTCTTAGCTTCCTCGACGGTGATCACGCCTTCGTTGCCGACCTTCTGCACAGCTTCGGCAAGGAAGCGGCCGATTTCTGCGTCGCCGTTGGCGGAAATGGTGCCTACCTGCGCGATCTCGTCGTTCCTGGTGATCTTGCGGGCGTTGGACTTGAGTTCTGCGACCACGGCGTCAACCGCCTTGTCGATGCCGCGCTTCAGATCCATCGGGTTCATGCCGGAGGCAACGGCCTTTGCGCCTTCCTTGACGATGGCCTGGGCGAGCACCGTAGCGGTGGTGGTACCGTCACCGGCCAGGTCGTTGGTCTTGGAGGCAACTTCGCGCACCATCTGTGCGCCCATGTTCTCGAACTTGTCCTCAAGCTCGATTTCCTTGGCGACCGAGACACCATCCTTGGTGATGCGGGGCGCGCCGAAGGACTTGTCGATGACGACATTGCGGCCTTTCGGGCCGAGTGTAACCTTCACTGCATTCGCAAGAATGTCGACGCCGCGCAGCATGCGTTCGCGCGCATCGGTGTTGAACTTTACTTCTTTTGCAGCCATGGGATCACTCCTTCAATAGGCAGTTTCTTTGACTGTATTCGTGGAAGAAGCCTCAAGCGGCCTTCTTCTCGGCAGCACTGACTTCGATCACGCCCATCACATCGCTCTCCTTCAGGATGAGCAGATCTTCGCCATCGAGCTTGATCTCGGTGCCGGACCACTTTCCAAACAGGATGCGGTCTCCGACCTTCACATCAAGGGCAATGTACTTGCCGTCTTCGTCCCGTACGCCGGGGCCTACGGCGATCACCTCGCCTTCGCTCGGCTTCTCCTTGGCAGTGTCGGGGATGATGATCCCGCCGGCCGTCTTTTGCTCAGCTTCGATGCGGCGGACCAGAATGCGATCATGCAGTGGACGGAACGTCATATCGTTCTCCTTGAGGACAAACAGATTTTTGAACAGTTCCTCCGTACCGGCCGACTGGCCGGTACGGGGCTTGCGCGACCCTCAGCGGCGTCGCGCGGCAACGATCTGGTTTTGCGAAAATGAAGTTTCAAGAGCGGCGTAAAAATTTTTTGGCAGTCGTATATGCAGACTGCTAAGCAACTGGTTATCCAGCACAAACTGCCAGCCCGCTGCATCAGGCTGAGAGAGGCTATGCCCTGTGTTGCCAGGTGGTAACACAAGCCGACTAATGAACACCTTATGGGTAAAGTTATAGGTATTTATGTTATGCGGAAGATCATTGGTGTTTGATCCGACTCCAACGCTATCGGTGTTGGATCACAGTGCAGTAAGCGGCGGGAATTTTAATGAGCATACCTTTGGTGCTGGCGTTTGCACCGCAGCACGTTTCGAATGAACTTGAGATAATCGCATCAGCAGGGGATCGAGAACTTTTCAGGGCGCATTTCAGGTGCCGCACCGGTCAGGCACTGCAGCCTTCGCCGGATGCATTGTTCTGCCTCGGCCTCTATCCAGCCTCCGAGGTTGGCGCCCCGTTACACATCACCGGCGACGTTGAGCCCGGCCTGCTTTCGCGCGCCAAGCCCATATCCGGCATCTTCCGTAGCTGGTGGGTCGGTTGCCGGAATGTAGATGTTACGGCTGAGCCACGGCCAGTCTCTGCCTCAGGCGAGGGAAGGGGGGCGGCGCTTTTCTTCTCCGGAGGCGTGGATTCCTGTTACTCGCTCGTCGAAGCGCAGCCGCGGCTGTCTGCGCTGATCACTCTGGTGGGCGTCGATATACCCCTATCCGACACGGTTGCGACAGCCAGACTGGAGGCCACGTCTCGTGACGTGGCGGAGCGCAAGGGTCTGGAATCCATCGTGATCGAGACCAATGTCGCCCAGGTGTTCCACCCCTATGTAAGCTGGATCGAGCACCATGGCTCCGCACTTGCCGCCATTGGCCACATGCTCTCGCATAGGATTGACAGGATCTTGATTGCCGCCTCGGACAGTGAAGCCCGCTGGAATTTACCCTGGGGCTCCCACCCGGCGCTCGATCCGCTGCTCGGCTCGTCGCATCTTGCGGTTGAGCACCACGGGCTGGTTCCCCGCTTCGACAAGATTGCGACCGTTGCGCGGGATGCTGATCTCCTGAACATCCTGCGCGTCTGCAACAAGTGCGGGCACAATTGCGGCCAGTGCTACAAGTGCGCTTTCGTCATGCGGGCGCTGGAGGTCCTTGGCCTCGACAGCGCGCCAACCTTCCCGCCATTTCTGCCTCACCGCGGTGGGTTGTGGGCCCGGAACCACTCGTCCCTGGCTGAGCTTGTACGGCTGCGCGAAGCGGCTATCGAAGCTGGCCGTAGTGACCTGGTTCGGGAAGTTGAGCAGGCGATGGCTCGTTTCCGGAAGCGCGAGCCTCTCCGAAAGCTGGGGTATGGCCGCTGGCGCAGCTGGTCTCGCGTCATGCGCCACAGGCACCGTTGGCGGAAAGCATATACATGAGCCTTGCCGCCTATGTGGTCCATCCGGAGCGTGCCGTTGCGCGCCGCTGTTCCGGCCAAAGGCGGTGGGTCTCGGAATGTTGGCCCAGACAGTCACCCGCGGTGCGGCGGAGTGCCTTCTCTAAGTGACGCAGCACGATCCACAGACGCTCGCGCATAGTCGAAAAACTGCGCCCGGAGACATTGCGTCCAGCCTACAGGCTGGCGCCTGCCCTTCAATCCCACAGGATGCCCGATGATCAATAAGGTTACCAAGCTGACCAATAAGGTCACCAAGCTGACCCGCTTTTGGCAGGGTCGGCTTCGTCCGCGTACGCTTCCGCCTCTGTTCTGGCACATCGGCGTGCCGAACTTCGGCGATGACATCAACCCGGCTCTTTACGAGGAGCTTTGTGGTAGACGCTTGCGTCTTGCCACCGAGCGCCGCGTTCCGCATTTTCTGGGCATGGGCAGCATCCTTGCTGCCGCCACGGAATCCTCGATCATACTCGGTGCCGGACTGATCAAGCCCGCAAACGTGAAGCGCCCGCTCAAGGTGGTGTCATTGCGGGGAGAGCTTACCCGGCAGCATCTCGGCATCACGGAAGACATCCCGCTGGGCGATCCTATGGTGCTCGTCTCGCAGCTGATGACGCCGGAGCGAGGGGGGGATATCGGGTATATCCCACATGTTTCGGAGCTCCGTGGCATCCGGGACCGTATTCCGCCAAACATCAAACTCATCGACGTACGGCGGCAGCCGACCGAAGTGGTGCGTGAGATCGGGCGCTGCAGCCTGGTGCTGAGCCAGTCGCTGCACGGCCTCATCGTGGCAGACGCCTTCGACATCCCGAACCTCTGGATCGCACCAAGCAAGAAGATGATGGGGGGCGAGTTCAAGTTCCACGATTATTTTTCGACGCTCGACGCGCCCAAGGAAAAACACGAGTTTTCTTTTGAGCTCCTCGCCAATCCCACGCGCTCGCTTGCATCGGTGGGCCGCTTCAAGGGCAACAAGGCTGAATATCGGGCGATCCTGAGGGATGCCGTTCAACGAGGACTTCCTGAATGAGTGTCAAGCAATCCCTTCGCGATCTCGAGCAACGGGTCCGTCTTGCGCTCGTGCGCCCATTGCGGATCAAACTGGCCGCAAGGAAGCGGGCGCAAGCTCCCGGAGTATTCATTGGAATTACAGGAAGCTCGGGCAAGTCGAGCACCACCGATCTGATCGCTGCAGTCCTGCGCAGAAAAGGTAGTGTCACCACCCAGCTTATGAACAATACAATCAATCCGCTGATCAATACAATAAGAAATAGCGGGAAATCAGACTTTGTGGTGGTGGAGAACGGCGTTGGTGAGAAGGGTGTGATGAAGCCAATGGCCTCTCTGCTGCAGCCTGACATTGCTGTCGTAACCATGGTTGGTCTGGAGCACTACTCGGCCTTTCGGTCATCTGAGGCAATTGCGGAGGAGAAGGGCTGGCTTGTTGAGTCACTGCGGCCGGAGGGGCTTGCTGTCCTCAATGCCGACGATCCGCTGGTTATGGGTATGGCAAGACGCACCAGCGCCCGCGTCCTGACTTTCGGCTATAGCGAAGATGCGGATTGCAGGATCGTGAAGGTCGAGGGAGGTGCTCCGAGCGGCATTGTTGTGACGCTTTCATACCGTGGTCAGGAGTTGGTCATTCCAACCAAGTACGCCGGCCATCATTTTGCCGCGTCGGTAGCTGCAGCCACCATTGTCGGAATGCAGCTTGGGGTTACGGTCGAGGATCTCCGGGATGCAATCGGTTCGTGCTCACCTGTTGTGCTGCGGCTAAGCACGCACCAGATCGCGGGCGGTCCACTGATCATAGCCGACTGTGCCAAGGCTCCACTCGGGACCCTGCATCTTGCCTTTGACGCTCTGCGCCACGTCGATGCACCCAGAAAGCGTATCGTTCTTGGCCAGGTGTCGGATTATATTGGCTCTCGCATGAAGGCCTACCGCACGGCGTTCGGGGGAGCACTCGCTGTCGCCGATGAATTGATATTTGTGACCGACCGGTCGCGCCCAGAGCGGTTCCTCCCGAGAGATGATAAGGGCACTCAAAGATTCAAGCATTTCTTGAATACGCGCGAGGCGGCAGAATACCTGGCTGCGACAGCCATGGAAGGCGAGGTGATACTTCTGAAAGGATCGCAGCGTTTCCATCTTGAACGTATCCTCATCAATTTCCAGCAACCGGTTCGATGCTGGGAGGAGAGCTGTGGGCGTGGTGGCAACTGTTTCTCGTGCGGTATGGCCAGCTTTGACTTCCAGTCACATCGGCCTATCGCCAGAAAAAGGCGGCGACGCCGCTTTCTTGGCAAGTTGTTTGGCCGAAAGATACAGGAAGCATAGAGGGCGTGATTCCGGAGGTCACGCATCAGATGGAACTCGCAGTCCGAGGACTGGACTGTTCCTTGTGCAAAGCCGCTCCGTCCTGAAACGGTGAAAAGACGAAAAGTCCCTTAGCTTGAATGAGCCAGCCATGGTATCGCTTGCTCAATGGCTTATTCGTTCGCAAATGTACCGATCGCGGATCTCATAGGTCCCGTTGTCCGTGCGTCGACAGCGCTGGCGCGGCTGGATGAGCGGCTTCACATGAGCTCCGTGCGGGAGGGGTGGACCGAACGCACCCACTTTGCCGACGCTGCCGCCGCCCTTTGGCTGGAGGGCGAGCTGGTGCAACTGGAAGATCTCGTTCTCCATGATGAGCGAATGGATGTTCGTGCGCCAACGCATGAACTGACGCGCGCCCATGCGGTGCTGCGCGCCCGCCGCCGCGTCCACTCCGCCAAGCCGGATTGGGCGCTTTCGCCCCCGGGTCTGCGCGAACTGGCTGGCTTCGGTCATCAGAACGAAAATGCCGGACGGCTGAATCAATCCATACCAGCCGAAGACCTTGAGGAGCCCGAGCCCGAAGAAGATCCCTTGGCCGCCCACTTTGCGGCACTTGACGCGGTGCTGGAGCGCACCAACCAGATCCTGAAGGGAAAGAAGGTCGAGCCACGTGCAAAGGAGACGGCCGAAGAACCTTCGTCCAGCCGCGAGGAACGCCCGTCGCTCGTCTATGACCTGGATTGGGACGAGGACGCGCGGATGGCCGAATGGACATCTGTCGTTGATCAGACCAACGGTCTTCCCGCCATGTTGCGTGCGGTGATCGCGCTCGACGCCTGGGGTCAGATCGAGGTGCTGCAGCACGGCGGATGGCTTGGCGGACTGCTCGTTGCCTCGCTGCTGCGCAGGGATGGCCTCACCCTGCATCATCTGCCCTGCCTTCACCTTGGCAGCCGCAACATTGCGCGGGAACTGCGCCGATCGCCCGATCAAACGCGTCGTCTGCTGGCGCTTCTCTCCTCGATCGAGTCTGCCGTGGAACTCGGCCTGAAGGAACACGACAAGCTCGTACTCGCCAAGGTTCAGATGGAACGGCGGTTGGTAAACCGGCGGTCGAACTCGAAATTGCCGGACTTGATCGATCTCGTGCTGTCCCGGCCTGTGGTTACAACCACGATGGTCCAAAAGGCGCTGAAGGTGACCCAGCAGGGCGCGATCAATCTGGTCGAAGAACTCGCGCTGCGTGAAATGACTGGCCGCAAGCGCTTCCGCGCATGGGGCGTACTCTAGAACAAATGAGGGGTGCAATGGTCGAGAAGAAGGCTGATCGTTGGCAGCACGTGAGGCAGAAATGACAGACATTCAGGCTCCACCATTCCACGCGCCCGTCGATGACATCCTGTTCAGTCTCAAACATGTCGCGCGGGCAGACCGTCTAAGCGATTGGGACGGCGAACTCACCAGTGAGGTGATCACCCATTTCGCCAGTTTCGCCGAAGAGCGCATAGCGCCGCTCAACGCCAGCGGCGATGTCGAGGGTTGCCGCCTCGAAAATGGCCGTGTGAAAATGCCGGAGGGTTTCGCAGAGGTCTATTGCGAGCTGGCAGAGCAGGGCTGGCAAGGGATTTCTGCGCCTGAAACTCATGGCGGCCAGAACCTGAACCATGCGATTGTCGCCAGCGTCTGCGAAATCTTTGCCGGTGCAAACCACTCGCTCCAGATGGTCGCGGGGCTGGTGCCGGGAGCGATCAGCACGCTCGTGCGCTTCGGTACGGAAGAGCAGCAGCAGCGGCTTATACCGCCGCTGGTCGATGGACGCTGGCTTGCGACGATGGCGCTGACCGAGCCCGGTTCCGGCTCTGATCTTTCCACCATCCGCACGCGTGCAACGCGCGACGGCGACGCCTGGCGGATCGATGGCGAAAAGATCTTCATCTCCGGCGGCGATCAGGACATTTCTGAAGGCATCCTGCATCTCGTTCTGGCCCGCACCGGAAGCATGGAGGAAGGGTCGCGGGGCCTGAGCCTTTTCGCCTGTCTTTCCCACTTGCCCAACGGCGAGCACAACAGCGTCAGCGTCACCCGTATTGAAGAAAAGCTCGGACTGCACGCCTCGCCCACATGCCAGCTGGCCTTTGACGGCGCCCGGGCGGAGCTGGTTGGTGAATTGGGTATGGGCCTCAAGGCCATGTTTGCGCTGATGAACCACGCGCGCCTCGACGTGGCGTTGCAGGGTGTGGCGCACGCTGCAAGGGGTGCCGATCTTGCACGGCGCTATGCGGCCGAACGGCTGCAGGGTCGCGACAGAAGCGGCCAGCCTGTGACCATCGACCAGCATGCCGATGTCGCGCGCATGATTGAGGAAGCTGATGCCTGGGCCGTGGGCGGTCGCGCGCTGGTGCATCTGACGATGGTCGAAGGGGAACTGACCGGCGGCGAGGCGCTTCTCTCGTTCATGACACCTATCTGCAAATGGCTCTGCACGGAAGGCGGCATCCGGGGGGCCGACCTCGCCATCCAGGTGATGGGGGGGTACGGCTATCTGCGCGAATTCGGCGCGGAGCAGAACTGGCGTGACGCTCGCATCTGCGCCATCTACGAAGGCGCCAACGGCATCCATGCCCTGACCAATGCTACCCGCTCGCTCAAGAGCGATGGTGGGGCAGGCGCTGCAGCTTTCGTGGCGCTTCTGCGGGAAAGCGGATCGGAGCTTCACGAACAGGCGCATCGCTGGGAGGCTGAGGCTAGGCGCATTGCATCAATGTCTGACCCGTCAGCAGAAGCGCATGATTTCATGCGACTGACGGCAACGTCCGCCTGGCTCGCAGTCTGGGCACGAATTAAAAAAGTAGCAGAAGCAACTGAAAACGCTCGGTATCTGCAGCTGGCGAAGCGTGCGGCTACCATGTCACTTTAACTACGCTACCCGGCGGGGCTCCGGTGCGAAAGGGCTGAGGCCGAGCCACTGCTGCATGGCCCTGGCGATGGCCGGATCGCCGTCCAGTTCAAGGTGACCCGCCTCGATCTCCTTGCGGACGACGGTCAGCCCCATCCAGATCGCGGTCATGCTGCGCAGCGAACTTGTGACCAGCAGATCAACCTCGAAGCCTGGGTCGAACCCACAGAGGTCGACCGTGCCGCCATCGACGACGAGCCACCAGCACTGCTTTGCCGGCGGAAGTTCGGGGTACTGAAACTGAATCGTGCAGCGTTTGGGCGGCAAGGGCTTCCGGATTGAGGTTACGCCGCATGTCCCACATGAGCAGTGACGGATCCAGATTCTTCAAGGAAAGCTGGGATTCCACCCATCTCTGGCCCCAGAAGCCGAGACCGAGGATGAGGGGACGAAGATCTTCGCCAGCTTCGGTCAGATGATATTCTACGACGCCGCTCTCGTTGCGACGCGTCTGCACGACGCCGGCGCGTTCCAGTTCCTTCAGGCGCTTGGAAAGAAGGGCAGGCGACATACGGGGCACGCCCCGGCGCAGGTCGTTGAACCGTGTGGTCCCGCATAAAAGCTCGCGCACGACAAGGGTTGTCCATCGGGAGCACACAATCTCCGACGCCATGGAAACGGGGCAGAATTGTCCGTAGCTTCCCCGGTCTTCCATCAAAGACCCTCCGTGAACAAGTTAAAGATATCTCAAATCCAGAAGATCCGCCAGAGATTGCTAGTACAGATCGTGAACTGGACGGTCTTGGCGGATTGGCGGAACCTGAACTCCTATCGTGCTGGTAGGAGGAGAAACCTGATGAACAGCGCAATTGCGGAAGCTAGTGCAGAACGACTGACGAAATTCGATGGTGGAGCTGCGGTTCGCGAGATCAGCGGGATCCTGGCCGAACGGACCTCCCGTTATGACGAAAGCGACACGTTCGTTGCCGAAAACTACACCCTTCTGAAGGAGGCAGGGCTCGTTGAGGCAGGTGTGCCGATGGAACTGGGTGGAGGCGGTCTGGAGGTCGCGGAGCTCGCCGACATGTTGCGTCAGATGGCGCATGCGTGCAGCTCAACGGCGCTCGCATTTTCCATGCACACGCACCAGGTGGCCGTGCCCGCGTGGCGCTGGCGCTACCAGAAAGTGGCGGTTGTCGAACCGCTGCTGAAGCGCATCGCGGCGGAAAAGATCATCATCCTCTCAAGCGGCGGATCTGACTGGATCGGCGGATCTGGCAAGGCCACCAAGGTTGACGGCGGCTACAGGATCTCCGCGCGCAAGACATTTACCTCAGGTGCGCTCGCAGGCGATATCTTGATGACGGGCGCGGTGCTGGAAACCGAAACCGGGCCGACCGTCATCCACTTCGGTGCGCCCATGAAGGCGGCGGAAGTCAATGTGCAGGATACCTGGCACGCCCTCGGTATGCGCGGCACCGGTTCACATGACGTGGTGCTGGATGAATTGTTCGTGCCTGATGCCGCCGTGGCCTTCTCACGCAAGGCTGGCGAGTGGCACCCGGTGTTTCAAATCATCGCGACCGTCGCCTTCCCGCTTATCTACGCCGTCTATCTCGGTGTTGCGGAGCGGGCTCGCGATATCGCACTGGAACTGGCGCAGAAGAAGAGCTCCAACCCAATTGCCCTTGATCTGGCGGGCAAGATGGAAACCTCGCTTCGGGCCGCGCAGCTTGCGCACCGCTGGATGCTGGATACGGTTGAGCTTAATGCCCCGTCGGCCGAGACGGTCAATGAGGTCATGATCGGCCGCACGCTGGTTGCCCAGAATGCGATCCGCACTGTGGAGCTGGCGATGGAGCTTGCCGGAGGGCCGGGCTTCTACAGGCGCAATGGGCTGGAGCGGCTGTTCCGCGACATCCAGGGCGCCCGGTTCCACCCGCTGCAGGCCGGACCGCAGGCGCAATACGCTGGCGCCATGGCCTTCGGTCAGGATGTCTCGAAGATTTTCTGAACCCCTAAAAAAAGCGGTCCTGCCCGAAAGGACAGGACCGAAGTCAGGGTGAAACTTTGGCCCGGCTCTGGTGGGAGCCGGGCCTTTTCGTTGTTATCGGGCGTAGAGCCGATCGAGGCGTACGATCTTGCCGACGACCGCAAGGGCGATGATCGTGAAGAGGATCAGCACGGCGGAAATCGCGTGGGCCGTAGGCTCCAGGCTGAAGGTCGATTCCGCGTAGATGCGGACCGGTAGTGTCGTCATGCGGGCGGTGGTGAGGAAGCTCGTCACCGTCACTTCGCCGAAGCTCAGGAGGAAGCCTACGATGCCGGCCGCGAACAGCCCCGGTGCCAGACCCGGCAGGATGATCAGGAAGAACCGCTTGATGCCGTTTGCGCCGAGGCTTGCGGCTGCCTCTTCCTGCGACCTGTCGAGTGCCATGACGGAGGTCGTCAGCAGCGTGATCGCAAAGGGCAGGATCACGATGACGTGGATCGCCATCAGGCCGATGAAGGGCGGGATGATGACGTAAAGCTGCAGCAGGCGCAGCATGCCCACGCCGATCGCAACGTTTGGCAAGGTGAGCGGCAACAACCAGAAAGCTACCAGCATGGATCGGCCGCGGAAGGGGAAGCGCGCCAGCGCAAAGGCCGCGGGGAGTGCCAGAGCGATGGCTGCAACCATCGATGCCAGAGCAAGCTGCACCGAAATCCAGAACGCGTCCGCATAGGTGCCGGCAAAGAACACCTGCTCATACCACTTGAGCGTGAAGCCCTTGAAGCCCGCGGCGGTTGCCTGCGGTACGTCGTTGAAGCTCTGGACGAACACCAGGCCCAGCGGCAGCAGGAGCAGCAGCAGCGACATCAGCAGGAGGATCCTGGAAACGATCGGACCGAGCGCGTCGACCCAGGGAACGAGCCAGCGCGGAATGCTCAAGGGTCGGCTCGGCTTTCCCTTCAACCATGGCATGAGACGGGTGAACCCGATCGTGCAAAGGGCTGCGAAAGAAAGTCCGATGACGGTCATCGCAATCGTCAGAGCTGCGGCAAGTGGTGCATTGAGGTTCTTGATTGCCTCCTGCAGCACCAGCATGCTCGTCGTCCAGACCTTCTTGCCGCCCAGGAGGGTTGCGGAAACATAGGCGGTGGACGCCATCAGGAAGACGATGACGGAACCAGCGCGCAGGCCGGGCAGGGAAAGCGGCAGGTCAACGGTAAGGAAGCGAACGGCAGGGGAAGCGCCAAGACTTTGAGCGGCTTCGTGCACACGTGGAGATGTGTTCTGCAGGTTGTCGTAGAGCGCCAGCACCATGAAGGGCAGGAACACCTGCGTGAGGGCGACAATCACCGCGCCATGGGTGAAGAGCATGCTGCGGGCGGGCGGGATGCCGACCCAACCCGTTACGGTGTTGATCAGGCCCTCAGGCGAGAGAAGCAGCATGATGCCGAGGGATCGGACGACAACGTTCGTCAGCAGGGGAATGAGGATGACCGAAAAGGCAATCGCGCGGTATTTGACCGGCATGCGCGCCAGCCAGTAGGCAAGCGGGTAGCCGAGCACGGCCGCCACGACAGTCACCGCGAGCGACAGCAGTACGGTCTCGGAGATCACGCCGAGATAGAAAGTGTCGGAGACAATTTCCGTATATTGAGCGAGCGAGGGGGCCACGAGGATTGGCCCGAACGGGTCGGGATACTCGTGCAGCGATAGCACGAGTACCACGAACATTGGCGCTGCAAAGGCGAGCAGCAACCAGAGGGTGACCGGTGCTGCAAGCACCGGTCCGATCCAACGGTTCATCCAGCAATCTCCCGGTCATATCGCGCTTGCCACTTCGGACGGCTCGCGTTGATCAGATCCCAGTCGAAGTCGACGAGCTTGGACACGGCTTCTTCACCGAGCACCAGCTTTGGCTTCAGGTCTTCCGGAATGGTGAGATCGTTCACCGTTGGCGAGTAGTAGAGCTCGCGAGAGTAGGCCAGCATGCAGGGCTCGGAAAGGTGCAGGTTGACCCACTCTTCGGCGAGCTTCTGGTTGCGCGTGCCTTCGGTGATGCAGGCCACGTTCATGGCCAGCGCCTGGCCTTCTTCCGGCGAAGCGATCTCGATGTTCGGGTTGCGGCTTTCCGCATAGGTGCGGGTGAAGCTGCCGAACTCAACGGAGAGGTCGCAGATGTCCTGGTCGAACATTTCGAACAGCTGCGCCTGGCTCGACTGGATGGCAGCGAAGGGCTTCAGTTCCTTGACCTTCTCGACCACCAGATCGAAGTCCTTCTCGGTGCCGCCCCAGGCGCGGGCAGTCATCATCAGGGCAGAGATGCCTTCAGCGCCGAGACCATCCGGCCATGCGATGCGGCCCTTCCATTCCGGGTTCCACATGTCCTTCCAGGACGTGATGGGCTTGGAGGCCTTGCGCTTGTCGTAGACAATCGTGCAGGGGTTGAAGGCGACGCCGTAGCCGCCCCTGCGTGCGCTGGGATAGAGGGCTTCGAAGCGCTCGACGTTCGGGGTCGGCTCCTGCGTCACGCCATCCTTAACGGCCTGGCGGCTCTCGTAGATGTTGAGGTAGAGCACGTCGAAGCTCGGACGGCCGCGCTCTGCATAGGCGCGGGCGCGGCGCTCACCGGTACCGCCGAGAACGTAGCTGACCTTGCAGCCATACTTCTCGACCAGCGGCTTCTCGACGTATTCCTTGACGATCTTTTCCTGGGCTCCGCCCCAGACGCCGACGACGAGCTCGTCACCCTTCTTGGGTTCAGCAACGGCCCGCTTGACGAAGTGGGCGGGAGCGGCAAGCCCAACGCCTGCGCCAGCGATCAGCCTGGTGAAATTACGACGCGTGATGTTCATTTTGCATTCCCCTCGGTTTGAGTTTTGTTTCAGATGAATGTTGCCCCGCCCGGTTGGGCTTGAATGCTGCATGAGGAACCAACTGCAGGCGGCGGAGTGAGAGAGGGCACCATCAGGCGCACCATGCCGGACGCGGTCTGTACGTCGACCTCGTAGGTGTCCCCGAGGTAAGCGGTGCGCACGAGCGTTCCGCTAAGATCGAGCGGGCCGCCCGGCTTGTTGCCAAGCTCCAGGCGCGATGCGCGTAGCACGAGGCGGGTTGCGCCTGCCGGTGCGCCGTCGCAGACGAGGCCATTGGCGAGGAAGACGCCGTTCTCGGTGCGGCCCTCGATGACGGTACGGTCACCCAGGAAGGAGGCCGTGAAGGCGGAGCTCGGTGCATCGCACAGTGCCTCTGGCGAACCGATTTCCATCAGCAGGCCCTTGCTCATGACGGCAACGCGGTCGGACATGGCGAGGGCTTCCTGCTGGTCGTGCGTCACGAAGATGGTTGTGATGCCAAGGCGCTGCTGCAGCGAACGGATTTCGCTGCGCATTTCGGCGCGCAGGTGGGCGTCGAGGTTCGACAGCGGCTCGTCGAGCAGCAGGACGTCCGGCTCGATCACGAGGGCGCGGGCGAGCGCAACGCGCTGCTGCTGTCCACCCGACATCTGGGTCGGGTAACGGTCAAGAAATGCGCCGAGGCCCACGGTTGCCAGCGCTGCTGCCGCGCGTTCCCGGATTTCGTTCTTGCTGACGTGGCGCATGCGCAGGCCGAAGCCTACGTTGTCGAGCGCCGTCAGGTGCGGGAAGAGCGCGTAAGACTGGAACACCACGCCGATGTTGCGGGTATGCACCGGCTTCTGGCTGATGTCCTGACCGCCAAGGATGATGCGGCCGCTCGTGGGCTTGATGAAGCCGGCGATCATGCGCAGCGTCGTCGTCTTGCCGCAACCGGATGGGCCGAGCAACGATACGAGCTCGCCCTTCGCGACTTCGATCGTCAGCTCGCTGACGGCAATGGAGTCACCGTATGTGGCGGTGACAGCATCCAGGGTAAGGTAATGCTTATCTGCAGACATTTTGAACCTGTGGCATGATCAGGCGGGAACGGGAGGCGCCGCCATGGTGAATGGAAATGGGGACGGGTTTGCGGAGCATGTCCGGAACAGGAGCGAAGGCATCGCTACCCGGATGAACCTCGAATACGGGTGCGGCAGCTCCCTGAAGTGACAGCCTGACCGCATATCCGGCAGGGATCGTGACGCAGATCGGCCGGAGCGCGATTGTTGCCGAGGCCTGAGGGCCATTCAGCCGGACATGTCCGGTGGAAATGACGCGTGCGGAGCCGTCTGGTAAGACGAGTGAGAGCGCTGCCGAAAGATCGAAGATCTGGGAAGGGGAGCTCAGTTCGATCTCCGCCGAGGCCTCGCCGATGAAGGTGGTGTCAACCACGAACGGCTCGCTCGTGTAGACGGCGACGTCCGCGCGGTTGTCGATCATCGAACGGTCAGCAAAGCCAGCCGGCGAACCGAAGTGGCCGCCAACGAGAGGAGTCGGACGGAACGGGTCGCTGACGAATGTGTCCACTGCGCGCGCCGGAACGTCAGAGACCAGACGACCGTTGGTCAGCGCGGCCGCAGCAAGTCCGCAGGAAGTCAGAAAGTACTCCTGCCGCGTAACTTCGGGCAGCGACGGCAGTACATGCCACTCCCGAATTCCGATATCGAAAAGACACACGTAATCAGGACGTTCACCGGCAGCCTTCAGATAAAAATCAAAGAATCTGACAATGGCTCGATCCACGGAGATTTCCGCGTCCGTTCCCATGTCGGCGCTGCCGCCCGCGCGGTTCCACGGTGCGTGCGTCCAAGGGCCGATCAGCAGGTGCGAGGTCTCGGGGCTCCTTGCGCGGAAGGCGCTGTCAGCCGCCCAGGTACCCTGCAGCAGGAAGTCGTACCAGCCGCCGATGTGAAGGGCCGGGATGTCGAGCTTGTCGTCGCGGAGCAGAACGCCCGGTGAGACGGCTTCCCAATAGGCCGCATCGTCTTGCAGCCACTTGGAGAGGTGGGAAAGATCAGGCCGTGCCGCGAGGAAGGAACGCAGCTCGGCGGGCTTCATGGAGGCAAGAGCGGAGTAGGCCTCGGCATCGCCGCGCTTGGCGGCAGAGAGCATAGCCATCTGGGTTGCCCAGCCGACATTGAGGCCGAGGCGGAAGGCATTGCCTTCGTAGGCCCAGTCGGTTCGGGGCATCCAGGAACCCATCGCCGGAACAATCGCATCAGGCCTGCGGCCTCCACCGGCAATGGCGAGATACTGCGTCATGGCATGGTAGCTGAAGCCATAGAGGCCGATCTTGCCGTTGCTGCCGGGAAGGTTTGCGGCCCATTCGAGCGTTGCCGCACCGTCGGCAGCTTCGTTCACGAAGGCTTCGAAGATGCCGCCAGACTCCCCAGTTCCCCGGACGTCCTGGATCACGACCATATAGCCGTGGGCGGCGTACCAGGACGGGTGCGCCAGCACCACCGTCGAGGCGATCGTGCGGCCATAGGGCTGGCGCATCAGGAGCACGGGCCAGGGGCCGTTACCCTCTGGCCGGTAGATGTCCGCCACCAGGACTACTCCATCCTGCAGCAGCAGTTCGGCCCTTTCCGGCGCGATCACACTATGGAGTGCCTGGTGGTAGGTCACGGTGTCAGTCCTTGAACATCGTCTTGCTGGTGATGCGGTCGAGCGGATACTCGATCACTTCCTTGAGCAGCTTCAGCAGATTGACGGCGCTGCGCTCGACGCGCTCACGGCCGCGTTCTGCATCGGCAGCAGCTGCGTTGCCGCATGCCCCCGAAGGATGGATGTCCTGGGTCTGCCAGCCGAAGCCGATCTTGCCTTCCGGCGTCAGCAGTCCGCCCTTTTCCTCGATCTCGACCGAGAGCGGCACGAAGTCGTCGGCGTACTGCATGTCGATGAGGTCGCCGTGCAGATGCAGCATGACGCTGGTCTCGTCTTCGCCGCCGTGGATGCCGTGCTTCAGCTCGGACGCGCTGAAGAGATCGGACATGTCAGCGCCAGCACGGGCGGAGGTGTGGACGGCGAACATGCCGAGCTTGATGCGCAGTTCGCGGCAGATGATGTCGATGACGTGCGGGTTGCCGCCGTGGGAGTTGACGAACACGATCTTGCGGCAGCCAGCGCGGTAGACGCTTTCGCCGAGTTCGAAGAGCACCTTCGCAAGCGTTTCGTAGGAGAAGGTCAAGGTGCCGGGGAATTCCAGGTGCTCGACCGACTTGCCAACCGGCATCATCGGCAGAACCAGAACTGGAAGGTCGTCTTCCATCAGCTCGACGCAGCGGGCAATGGTGCCCGCGTTGATTGCGGCGTCCACGCGCACCGGCAGGTGCGGACCGTGTTGCTCGACGGCTGCGATCGGCAGGACCGCAACGAAGTTCTTCATGTCGAACTCGGTGAAATCCTTCGTGGTGTGGTCCCACCACCAATGTGACTTGAGCTTTGCCATTTTCGTCTTTCCTTTTAAGCAGCGGCTGCCTGGGCAGCGAGTTTAGCCTTGGCGATCTTGCCGGTAGGTGTCATTGGGAGTTCCTTGAGCGACACCACGGCCATCACGGACAGGTCGTAGGGAAGTTTGTCGGCGATCTGCGCCTTGACGGCGGCCTCATCGAGCGGGGTATCCGTCTGGACGTAGGCAATCGGGCGGGTCTTGAGGGCGGCATCCGGTACGCCAACCACAGCGGCCTGGATGACGCCGGGGATGGTTGCGAGCGCTTCTTCGATGTCACGCGGGTACCAGGTCTTTGTGCCGACCTGCAGAAGCTCGGAACGGCGGCCAAGCATGGTCACGTAACCATCGCTGTCCATCGTGCCGATGTCGCCGGTCCACAGCCAGCCGTCGCGCAGTGCCTCAGCGGTCTTTTCCGGCTTGCCCCAGTAGCCCCACATGAAACCGCCGCGGATGGCGATCTCGCCCACGGAGCCAAGCGGTACTTCCGTTGCGTCCGGGTTGAGAATGCGGACTTCCTTGTCCGGAAGAGGCTGGCCTGCGCGTCGGGTCTCGATGTCCTTCGGGTCGAGCTTCGGGTAGCCGAGCGCAACGAAGCCGCCGAGCTCGGACTGGCCGTAGCTTTCCACCAGCGGCAGGCCGAGATCCTTGTACCAGCCGGTCTTGAGCACTGGCGGAACAGGGCCGCCGCCGGACATGCTCATGCGCAGCTTGCCCGGAGCACGGCCACGGATGGCGGCTTCTGCAAGCACGTCGGTGAGGATCGGCGGGTTGGCGATCAGCATGGTCGCGCCGCGTGCATCCAGAGCATCGAAGCCCGTCGTCTGGGTCCACTTGCCCATGACGTTGATGGCGGCACCCTTGGAGAGCTGCGGCAGCAGGTTACCGACGAGCTGGTAGGAGCTCGACAGAGCGCTCGGGCCGAAAGAGACGTCGTCAGCGGTGATCTGCAGACGCTCCGCGATGCAGCGGGATGCGCGAACGGTCGGCTCATGCCGTAGCACGGCGCCCTTGGGCTTGCCGGTCGTGCCGGAGGTGTAGGAGAGGTGCGCGAGTGCGTCTTCATCATAGGGGTCGACCGGCACCGGCAACTTGGCGGCCAGAAGGTCCGGCAGCGAGTGTGCGCCTTCCTGCGGACCGTCCATGCAGATCAGCGCGCGGATCGTCGGACAGTTGGCGGCGGCAGCCTTGACCGGTACGACCATGTCGTGGGTGTAGACGACGACAGTCGGCTCATGGTCGGCGAAGTAGTAGGGGAGTTCGGCAGCGAACTTGACGTTGACAAGGGCTGCAATTGCACCGATGCGCCAGCAGCCGAACATCACCGTAAGGTAGTCCATGCCGTTGTGGGCGAAGATCGTGACGCGGTCGCCGGGCTTTACGCCGAAGTGCGCAAGCGCACCTGCTGCGCGTTCCATGGCTTCAACTGCGCCAGCATAGGTGAGGCTCTTGTCGCGGTCGACCCAATGAAAACAGTCGTGATCAGGGGTTCGGTTTGCGCCGTCGAGGAGGAGGGTATGCATCAACATGAAAGGAAGTTCCCCGGCTTGTGCCTAATTTTTTAGCACGATTGTTTGTAGCTCAATTAATGAGCAATTCGGCCGGTTAGGGAATGGGGCTGGCGTCTATAGTCGGTATAGAAGTACGTCTATAGTGACCGAATGACCGGGCTATTGCGCTGAACACAACGCAAAAACGACGCCTGCAGCGCAGGCATCACTTGATCGCATAGCTGACTGGTGAAATTGGAGGGACTGGCCTTGGTGCCCGAATAGCTGAGGCGGTTATGCACAAAGCTCGGCGTGGATTTCCTGGTCAAAGCGCCTTGTGACGCTGCGAACCACGCTGCGCAGCCACTGATTCAGGCTGCTGGAGTGAGCGCGCTCATGCCATAGCATGTAGAGGTTCATCTGGTTGAACTCAAACGGCGCTTCCACCAGCTGGAGCCGGTCCGGATAGTGCTCAACGATGTGCTCCGCATAAGGGCGCGCGGTCGTGAAGATGAGGTCCGTATCGGCAATGACGCTTGGGATAAGCGCATATTCCGGAATCGACATGGAGATGTGACGCTTGAGCCCCAACTGCGACAGACGGCCATCGATGGGGCTATAGAAGGCGTTGGACCCCGGGGTGGGCGAGACGTGGTGGGCATCGAGATAGTTCTCGAGCGACAGGCGACCTTCCTGCGCATGCGGATGCTCTTTCTGCATGACACAGGCGATGTCGGAATGGAGCAGCACAGCTGACTTGAGGCTCTGCTGCGTCATCGGCCAGTTGCCAATCACGAGGTCCACGTGCCCGGCTCCGAGCTCCTCGAAGAGGTCAAGTCCCTCTGAGGGCGCAAAGAAATCCACAGAGATGCCGGGTGCCTGGTTCCGGATGCTGCTTGCGATACGCGGGATCAGGAATGCACCAAAGCAGTTCACCGCCGCGACACGCATGCGGCAATTCACACCGCCGGGATCGAACTGCTGCCGCTTGTTGAGCGTCGTCCTTAGCGTGTCGAGCACCGCGCCAATGGAGGCCATGACCTCTTCGCCGCGCTCTGTCAGCACCAGCTTCTGCCCGGAACGCACCAGCAGGGGGTCTGCAAACACTTCGCGCGCCTTCTTGAGGCAGGCGCTGACGCTGGGCTGGGTAAGGCCGAGTACTACAGCGACCTTGGAAACATTCTTCTCGGTGAGGAGCAGGTATGTCGTCCGCAGCATCCGCACGTCAATGGAAGAATTGAGACTGGTGTACATGCATACTTCCTTGTCACCCACCCAGGGTAACAAAGCAATTCGCATGCCATCAGCCCAAACTTTTCAGGGAGTCTGGCGGGGCTTGACGGAAGTCATGCACCCCGAAACAGAATGTCCGGCTGAGGCGATGCCTTAGCCGGACATTTTAAACTACTCAGATCATTACCGGGATCGAGCCACATCAGGGCTCGTAGCGGAAGACCTCGTCGTGCGAGGCAACGAAGAACTCGCCGTCGTTTGTTACCCAGCCGCGGAACATGCCGTCGGTGTTGTAGGGAGCCGCGACAGAACCATCTGCGCCGACCGCGACGAGGCCTGCTCCAATATTGTGCGGCTTCAGATCTTCCATGATGACTTTTGTGGCGGCCGCCTTCACGTCTTCGCCAAGATAGGCGATGCGCGCCGCGATCTCGTGACCCACGACGTGACGAATGAAGAATTCCCCCTTGCCGGTGCCAGAAACCGCGCAGACGCCGTCACGCGCGTAGGTGCCCGCGCCAATGATCGGGCTGTCGCCCACGCGGCCGTCCGGCTTGTTGGTGTAGCCGCCGGTGGAGGTTGCAGCGGCAAGATGCCCGTGCTGGTCGAGTGCAACGGCGCCAACGGTGCCGTGCTTTTCTGATTCGCGGGCTGCGGCGAGCGTGCCAGCTTCGGCATGCGCCTTCATGGAGGCGAGGGCCTGCTTGCGGCGTTCGGTGGTGAAGTAGCTCTGTTCTTCGACGGCAAGACCCTTCGCCTCGGCGAATCGGTCGGCGGCTGCTCCTGCCAGAAGAACGGCGTCGTTATGCTCGAGGACGGCGCGGGCGGCCTTGATGGGGTTGCGGATATGCTGCGCGGCGCAGACGGCGCCAGCAGCGAGCGTCGTGCCGTCCATGATGGAGGCGTCGAGCTCGTGGATGCCGTTCTCGTTCATGGCTGCGCCATGGCCAGCGTTGAAATGGGGACTATCCTCCATGACAACGACTGCTGCCTGCACTGCGTCAATCGCCTTGCCGCCGGCCTTGAGGACTGCGTAGCCCGCTTCAAGCGCTCGTCCGAGGTCGCGGCGCGCCGCCTTCCATTCCTCGTCGGTGAGATCCAGCTTGGCCATCACACCGCATCCGCCATGGATGGCGAGGGCAAAATTTGTCATGGGGAAAACTCCGTTCTGAAACTGAAACGGGGATACCGGCGAACCGGTATCCCCTGTGTCGAAAGCTTGCAGCTTACTGCTTCGGCTTTACGTCCATGGCCAGCGTGTCCTCGTCGGAACGCGGGGTGTAGGTGACTGTGTCAGCCTTCAGGCCCCATGCCGACAGGTTGATTGCCAGCGGCAGGTCCGGACGGTCGGTTGCGGAGAGGATGTTTGCCTCCTCGAGCAGGGCGCGGCGCTTAGCCTCGTCCATCTCCTCGCCTGCAGCCTGGATCAGCTCGTCCATCTTCGGGTTGGAGTAGCCGCGGACGTTGAAGGCGCCGAGCGACTTCTCTGCGTCGTTGGTGTGCATCAGCGAGGAGAGCATGTAGTTCGCTTCACCCGTCAGCGTGCCCCAAGAAGCCATGTAGAGCGAGTATTCGCCACGGGTCTTGGCAGGATTGAACACGGCAGCCGGAACGCCCTGGACTTCCGCCGTCACGTCGATCGAAGCAAGCATCTGCGCGATTGTCGGTCCGAGCTCCGTCGGCATACGGTCGTTCGCGTAGGAAAGCGTGATCTTGAAGCCGTCCGGGTAACCGGCTTCGGCCATCAGCTGCTTCGCCTTCTCCACGTTGTATTCGGGAGCAGGGACGTCCTTGTTGTAGCCGAAGATGTTCGGGGTCACGAGCTGGGTCGAAACGACGCCCATGCCTTCCAGTGCGAATTCTACGATCGTCTCGCGGTCGATCACGAGGTCGAAGGCTTCACGCACGCGTGGGTCGAGAAGCGGGTTCTTCTCCAGCTTGTTGCCGGCGTTGTCCCAGATCAGCGGCGAGTTTTCGCGGAAGTCGAACTCCAGGTACGGGATATAGACGGACTCGTACTTGATGACTTCGAGCTTCGGGTCGGACTCGATGCTGGCGAGGTCCGTGGACGGAACCTTGGAGATCACGTCAACCTGACCGGCCTTGAGCTGTGCAACGCGGGCAGCGTCGTTCGGGATCTCCTTGCGGATGACCTTGTCCCATGGCTCTGCGCCACCCCAGTAGCCGTCGAACTTCTCGAGGACGAGATCCTGGGTCGGAGCCCAGCTGACGAACTTGTAGGGGCCGGTGCCGATCGTTGCCTTGCCGGTGTTGAAGCCTTCGGCAGCCGTGTCCTGCGTGGAGTAGTCGGCAGAAGCCTTGTGCGAAACGATGAACAGGCGGACGAAGTCGTTCGGCAGTGTCGGAGCCGGGCCGTGGGTCTTCACGCGGACGGTGCAGTCGTCAACCACTTCCACGGAAGCCACGCGGCGCACGTAGATGGTGGACGGGTTCGGGCCGGTCACGTTCGGGATACGCTCGATCGAGAACTTGACGTCTTCAGCCGTGAAGTCGGAACCGTCATGGAACTTCACGCCTTCGCGCAGCTTGAATTCCCAGGTGGTGTCATCGATCGTTTCCCAGCTCGTGGCGAGCGAAGGAAGGATCTCCAGATCGTTGCCGGAGCGCAGCAGCGTGTCGAAGACGTGCTTGGTGGCTTCAGCATTGGCGGACGTAGCCGTGAAGTGGGGGTCCATGGAAGCCGGACCCGACTTGGTAGCGATCACCAGGTCAGCGGCAAGTGCAGCAACCGGCGACGCAAGCATCGTTGCGACGAGGGCTGTGCGGAGCATCGTTTTCAGCATTTTTGTTCCTCTTCTAGATGTTATGCCTCGGACTCGGGCGTTATGCTGTGGCTCTGGTCATTCGCTCTCGCATTCGGGACAGTCGGCGCTAATTGCCTGCGGCCATTGATCGGATGCGGAAACGAGTTTGGTCAGAATCTCGGACAGGCTGAGCCGTTCTGCTGGGCTGAGACACTCCAGCATGCGGCGTTCATGTTCGATCATCATGCCCTCGGCGAACTGCACGGCTTCGAGGCCCTTGCCGGTCAGATCCAGCATTACCCGGCGTTGATCACCCTGATCCGTCTCACGCTCGATCATGCCAAGCCGAAACAGCTTGTTGGTTGCACGACTAAGCGTGTTCTTGGGAAATCCGGAGGTGCGCACGACGTCCGAGAGCGTCGAGCGCCCGCCCAGATGGAGAGACCAGAGCACCACAAATTCCGGACGCAGGAGACCCAGCTGCTGCTGGATGTAGCCGTAGACCGGATTGTTGAAGTGGAGCGCCAGGTAGTTCAGCCGGAACGAGAACCAGCAGGGATTATTCCACAGCTTGGCATGCATCAAAGCTTCTGCGTCTGAGCCGGCGAAAGACTCCGGAACAACACGTCCCGCGCGCCCCTCAAACAACGCCTGCCGCACCGCATCACTCATTTGCATGTCCCGCATGAAGGTGATAATTAATCCCAAATGGAACTTTATTGCTCCATACCATCTTGCGTCAATGGCAATTTTTGATCCATAAAGAACTAATTCTAGATTAGACCGCTTTTCGAGCGGGGCCATTGAAAGGACGGATGCTGTCTGAAAACACCGGGCATCCGCAGGTTGAGAAGGACAAAACATGCGCATTCAGGACATGCATTGGGGCCAGGTTGAAAAACATGTTAAGGAAGACGACAGGTGTGTTCTTCCGATCGGTTCCATAGAGCAGCATGCCTATCTCAGTCTCGCCACGGACATGATTCTCGCCGAGCGCGTTTCGGTCGAAGCTGCCGAGCCTCTCGGTGTTCCGGTTTTCCCGTGCCTGCCTTATGGCATGGCTTCAGGCTTTGCCGATTTCCCCGGTACGGTGACGCTTTCACTGCGCACCTATATCGGCATCATTGAAGATATTCTAGACAGCCTCTACCACACGGGCTTCCGCCGCATCCTCATCGTCAACGGCCATGGCGGCAACACGCCGGTCAATCCGGTGATCGGTGAGTGGCTGAACCGCAACCGCGACGCTTCCGTGAAGCTGCACGACTGGTGGCGCGCACCGAAGACGATGGCCAAGGTTCTGGAAATCGATCCGGCTGCGTCGCACGCGAGCTGGATGGAAAACTTCCCGTGGACCCGCCTCGAGGGCGCTCCGATCCCGAACTTCCAGAAGGAACGCATCGATTTCGCCGCAACCGCGCGCGTCGATGCCGGTCGCAAGCGCGAGCGCATTGCCGAGGGCAACTACCATGGCGTGTTCCAGCGTCCCGACGAGGACATGCTGGCGATCTGGAAAGTGGGCGTCGAGGAAACTCGCTACGAAATAGAAAACGGCTGGCACTGATGAAGGGGACGCGCCAGGCGCGTCCTCCATCAACCCCATAACAATAAAAGAGGGGCAGGCATGGCATCCTTCATATTACGCAGGTTGGGACAGGCGGTGATCGTGCTCCTGGTCATGTCCCTGCTCGTCTTCATGGGCGTCTATGTCATCGGCAATCCGGTGGACGTCCTGATTTCGCCGGACGTGACGCAGGAAATGCGTCTTCAGGTGATCCGGCAATACGGCTTCGACCTGCCGCTGTGGCAGCAATATCTGCAGTTCCTGCAGCGGCTTCTGACCGGTGATCTCGGCAAGTCCTTCGTCTTCAATATGCCCGTCATGACGCTGATCGGCCAGCGGCTGCCGGCCACGCTGGAACTGACGCTGATCGCGGTGTTCTTCGCCTCGGCAGTCGGTATTCCGCTCGGCATCTACGCGGGCTACAAGCCGGACAGTTTCATCGCCAAGTCGATCATGGCCGTGACCATCCTCGGCTTCTCCGTCCCGACCTTCTGGATCGGCCTGATGCTGATCATGGTTTTCGCGGTGCAGCTGGGCGTTCTGCCCGCCGGCGGACGCGGACAGACGGCGGAACTCTTCGGCATTCCGTTTTCCTTCCTCACGGCCGACGGCTGGTCGCACCTCATCCTTCCGGCGGTGAACCTGTCGCTCTTCAAGCTGTCGATGATGTGCCGTCTTGCGGCATCCGGCACCCGTGAAGTCATGCTCACCGACACGATCAAGTTCGCTCGCGCTGCAGGCCTCTCGGAGGGAACGATTCTCCGCCGCCACGTGCTGAAGCTGATCTCCATTCCGCTGGTGACGGTCTTTGGCCTCGAACTTGGTTCCACGCTGGCATTCGCGCTGGTGACCGAGACGATCTTCAACTGGCCGGGCCTCGGCAAGCTGATCGTCGATTCCATCACCTCGCTCGACCGTCCCGTGATGGTCGCCTACCTCATGCTGGTCTCAGCCCTGTTTGTTGTCATCAATCTTTGCGTCGATCTTGCCTATGCAGCAATCGATCCGCGCCTGCGTCAGGGGAGGAGCTGATATGTCGTCGACTAACGTTCAGGCCGCGCCGTCCGTTTCTCCGGCAGCTGAATTCTGGCGCACCTTCCGCCGCAACAAGGTGGCGGTTGCCGCACTCGCGGTGGTGCTGCTGATCACGATCGTGGCGGTGTTCGCTCCGTTCATCGTGCCGCAGGATCCTTTCGACCTGAAATCGCTGGTCCTGCGCGATGCGCGCCGGCCCCCGGGCTACGTCGGCACCACGGGCATCGTGCATCTGCTCGGAACCGACAGTCAGGGCCGCGATCTTCTTTCAGCCATTGTCTATGGCCTGCGCATTTCGCTGCAGATGGGCCTCGTGGCCGGAGCAATTGCCTTCACGATCGGCGCCGTCGTCGGTTGCTTTGCGGCTTACGTGGGCGGACGCACCGAGTCGCTCTTGATGCGTATCGTAGATATCCAGCTTTCGTTTCCGGCGATCCTGCTGGCCTTCGTCGTGGCCGCCATTTTGGGGCAGGGCAAGTCGCAGCTGATCCTGGCGCTTGTCTTCGCGCAATACGCCTACTTCGTGCGCAACGCGCATGGCGCGGCGGCTGCCGAACGCCAGAAGGATTACGTGCAGGCGGCATTGTCGGTGCCGATGAGCGGCTGGTTCGTCATCACCCGCCACATCATCCCGAACTCGCTGCCGCCGCTGATCGTGGTCGCGACCGTGCAGATCGCTTCGGCCATCTCGCTGGAAGCAACGCTCTCCTTCCTTGGTGTTGGTCTGCCGCCGACCGAACCGTCGCTCGGCATGCTGATCGCCAATGGCTTTCAGTACCTGATGTCGGGACGCTACTGGATCGCGATCTATCCCGGCGTCGCGCTTATCATTCTCATCATGGCGATCAATCTGGTCGGCGACCAGATCCGTGACCAGCTCAATCCGAGGCTGCGCAAATGACCCATCTTCTGGAAGTCAAGAATCTCAGGACCTACTTCCAAACGGACAAAGGCGTCATTAAGTCCGTCGACGACATCTCGTTCACGATCAAACGCGGCGAGGTCATGGGGCTTGTGGGCGAATCCGGCTCGGGCAAGTCGATCACCGGGTTCTCGCTGATCGGGCTGCTCGACAGCAACGGCCGCATCCAGCCGGGCAGCTCCATCAAGTTCAACGGGCGCGAGCTCGTGAGCTTGAGCGAAAAGGAACTGCGCAAGATCCGCGGCAGGGACATCTCCATGGTGTTCCAGGACCCGATGATGACGCTGAACCCTGTCGTGAAGATCATCGATCAGATCGGCATGGCGATCCGCGCCCATGAGCAGGTGTCTGATGCGGAGGTCCGCCGCCGCGCCGTCGACGTGCTGCGCAAGGTCCAGATCGTTGATCCCGAAAGCAAGGTCGATCAGTATCCGCACGAGTTCTCGGGCGGCATGCGCCAGCGCGTGGCGATTGCCATTGCGCTTCTGCACAGGCCGCAGTTGGTCATTGCCGACGAGCCGACGACGGCGCTTGATGTTTCGGTGCAGGCCGAAATCCTCAAGGTCGTGAAGGCGCTGGTGGCCGAAATGGGCACTTCGCTCATCTGGGTCAGCCACGATCTTGCGACGGTTTCCTCGATCGCCGACACCATCGCGGTGATGCGCTATGGCAAGATCGTAGAAGCAGGGCCCGCGCGTGAAGTGCTGCACAACCCGCAGCACCCTTATACGAAGGGGTTGCTGGACGCGCTTCCATCCCGCTCGACGCCGGGCCAGCCGCTCGCCTCCGCTGCAACGGAAGCGGCAGGGGCGATGGATTTCACGGGCCTTGGCGGCTCGGCTATTGGAGCCAATGCGGATGACCAGTTTGTGCGCGCCCATGGTGTGGAGAAGATCTTCGCACCCCGCATAGGCTTCCTGCGCAAGCTTGGCATGCGTATGGGCATTGCCAAGGAGCCTAAGCCTGTCCATGCGGTGAAGTCTGCCAACGTCACGATCGCGCGCGGCGAGATCCTCGGATTGGTGGGCGAGTCCGGTTCGGGCAAGTCGACGCTCGGGCGCATCCTCTGCGGCATCTACCCGGCTGACGCGGGCGAGGTCAGCGTCGGCGGCAAGCCGGTGCGTTCGGCCTCCGGCAAGCTCGGCACGCAGGTGCAGATGATCTTCCAGGATCCGTTTGCATCTCTCGATCCCCGGCGGACGATCTTCCAGTCGGTCGCTGAAGGCCCGATCGCGCACGGCTTCTGCACCCGCGCCAACGCACGCGAATATGTGAACCGGTGGCTGCGCGCCGTCGCCTTCGATCCGGCCATGGCGGACCGCTACCCGCACCAGTTCTCTGGCGGTCAGCGTCAGCGCATCGCCATCGCGCGGGCACTCGCCATGCAGCCCGAGGTGATCATCTGCGATGAACCGGTTGCCTCGCTCGACGTGTCGATCCAGGCGCAGGTCATCAATCTGCTGATGGAACTGCGCCGCAACCTGAACATCACGCTCCTGTTCATCAGCCACGATCTCTCGGTTGTGAACCACCTCTGTGACCGCGTGATCGTCATGCGTCATGGTGAGATCGTGGAGCAGGGACTGGCGGGACAGGTGTTCTCCACGCCACGGCACCCCTACACGAAGATGCTGCTGGACGCCGTTCCGCGCCTCGCTTGAGGCGGTAAGACTTGAGGCGAGGTCGTCAGTCGACACCTCGCCTCGGCCTTTTTGACTTGTGCTGTCGGTGGACGCACGGGATTATCGTCATATCTCCAGAGCCTCTGGGAGGAGCGCATGACGAAATCCATGGTCCTCAAGGGCGTTGCAACCCTCTTGATCCTCGGCCTGATAGGCTTTGCTGGCTGGATCTACACCTTGCCATCTGCCGTCGCTTCTCCTGAAGCGCCACCCGTGCCGCGGGAAGAGGTTGAGGCGTTACTTTCCGCCCTTACGCCGAAGAATACGGATCGTCCGACCATAGCGGTCATCGGGATCAATGATGCCACCGAGACAACCGACTACCTGATGCCAACCGGCATCCTTCGCCGTGCGGACGTGGCCGACGTGGTGCTGCTCTCCACTGCAAAAGGACCCGTCCAGCTCTATCCGGCGCTGAAGGTGGAGCCCGACGCGACGATCGCGGAGTTCGACGCCGGCAACCCGGGCGGAGCCGACTTTGTGATCGTTCCGGCCATGAGTCGCGATGACGACCCGGCCGTCATGGCATGGCTGCAATCGCAGGCGCAGAAGGGTGCTACGATCATCGGCGTTTGCGCGGGCGCCAAGGTTGTAGCTGCCGCTGGTCTCCTCAAGGATCATCGAGCGACGACGCACTGGTGGTATCTTAGCAAGTTTCTGAAGATTGATCCCAGCATCGACTATGTCCGCGACCGGCGAATGGTTGCCGACGATCGTGTCGTGACAACGACAGGAATCTCAGCCTCGATGCCGGTGGCGCTGATGTTGATCGAGGCGATCGCGGGTAGGGCGAAGGCGGAAGAGGTGGCGCAGGATCTCGGCATCCAACATTGGGGCGCGGAACATGCCAGCGATGCCTTCCGATTGACCCGCGATTTCGCCACGACCGTGCTTGGCAACGTGATGGCCTTCTGGCAGCGCGACACCTGGCAGATCGAAGTGGAGGAAGGTGTGGATGAAGTCTCGCTGGCACTCGTCACCGACGCCTGGTCGCGGACCTATCGCTCCGGCGTGCAAACCTTCAATCCATCGGAGACAATGATCGAAACTGCCAATGGCATCCGGATCTTGCCGGACATTAACGGTACGCCGGATGGTAAACTTGAGAGTTGGGGAAACTTGGCGCCAGCAGACGTGCTGGACGAAACGCTTGCTAAGATCGGGCAAGTCTATGGTGAGCGCACCGCAACCATTGTCGCCATGCAACTCGAATATCCGCGCCAGTAGCAGGATATGAACAGCCGAGCCCGCAGGGCTCGGCTGATCATCTACGATTCTGGCCGCCTATATGGCTCCTGCTGAGCATGGATTTAGGGCCGCCGGTGCAGCAGCTGGCGCCGGTACAGGGGCAGGCGCTGCCGCCCCCCTGCTGTAAGTGTCGGCAAGGCTATCGTAGTTCCGTTGACCCGGGCGCGAGGGCACAGCCGCCGCGCAGGGGTTGAAGCTTTCCTCCTGGCTGGCAACCTTCGGCGCCGGGGCAGCCGACGTCAGATGATCTGCCGTCACGGCACCCACTGCTGCAAGCAGCGAAGCGCCAAAGAGGATCGTGTTCCGGTTGCTGCTCATGCCCGCTTGAACCCGTCGAGACCGAAGAGCGGGCGGATAAAGATGCCGAGCAGGCTGCCGAGATAGGCCATCACGAACCACACCCAGCCGTGCAGGCTGCCGGAAGCGATGCCGGAGAACAGCGCACCGATGTTGCAGCCGAACGAGAGGCGTGCACCGTAGCCCATCAGCAGGCCGCCGACGATCGCAGCAACCCAAGAGAGGAACGGCACGGCAGCCTTCGGGGCAAACTTGCCGGCGAGCGAGGCGGCAAGTGCCGCACCAAGGATCACGCCGAAGTTCATGACTGAGGTCACGTCGAACAGCACGCTGTTCTGAAGTGCGCGGGCCTGCGCCGGGTTCTGCCAGAACTGCCAGCTGGAAACCTCGATGCCGACAGCTTCGAAGATCTTCGCACCCCAGAGGCCGAAGCCATAGGTCACCGACCAGGGGTGGCCTGCCAGAAGCAGGGTGAAGACGTTGCCGAGCGCCAGCACGACGGCTGCGAGGATCAGCGGCCAGGGGCCATGCAGGAAGCTCGAAGGCGTCAGATCCTTGAGGCCCGAGAAGATGGACTCAACGTTTCCGTGCTTGCGCTTCTCGATATAGGCGAGCAGGCCGATGATGGCGGCAAGGCCGACCAGCGTCAGGAGAGTGCCGCCCAGTGCGCCGAAGGACTCACCGAAACGGATGACCGGAAGTGAGGGCAGCTGGAGCCAGAAGGGCAGGTGCAGGGTGCCGACGGTCGCGCCGATGATGAAGCCCACCAGCGTCACCAGCATCCGGGCACTGCCGCCACCGACTGTGAAGAGCGTACCCGAGCCGCATCCGCCGCCAAGCTGCATGCCTGCGCCGAACATGAATGCGCCGAGGATCACCGAGACGCCGACCGGCGCCCATGCGCCGACGACGGAGCGGCCGAGGTCAAAGGCGCCGCTCATCAGCGGAATGAAGACGATCGCTGTTATTGCAATCATGAAGAACTGGGCGCGCATTGAGCGGCTGCGGCCTTCGGTGGCAAAGCGCTTCCAGCCGCCGGTGAAACCGAAGGAGGCCTGGTAGAGCGCAAGCCCGAGCAGCCCGCCCGTCAGGAAAAGCAGCGCCTGCGTGACGCTCACCGCGCTTGACAGCACGAGAACGCCGGCAGCTAGAGCCAGCACGATGACCAGGAGGGGAGGGATATCCACTCGCACGCCCCCGGCAAGCTTCGCATTGAAAGTGGTAGTGGTCATGGAGCCTCTGCCTGAAACGAATTGTGGGCCCTTTATCTCACCCGCCCGTCATGAACTGAAACAAAGTTCTTCTGCCAAAACCTTCCGGGGTAAAATTTGTCGGCGCGTTCCGGGCATTCTTGGGAATTGCATTCCTTCTTCGGGTGCAGGGCGCGCTGTAGGCTCCTGTCACGATTGTACTGGAACCTGATCATGACCCTTGCGAACCTTCGAGGCGCCCTTGTCGCGCTTGCCACGCTTACGGCGGCTGTAGCCCCCGCTTTTCCGACGATTGCCGTGGCTGCAGGCGAGCAGGTCGAGCGTGCCAAACTCATTCAATACGAGCCGGGAAAGACGGATCTTGCGGCGGTTGCTGCCGAGAACGAAAAGACGGTGGTCTTCTTCTTCGCCTCCTGGTGCCCAAACTGCATCCTAACGCTGACGGAACTGTCGGAGAAATGGTCGGACGTCGAGCCGGACATCACGCTCGTCATCGCTGACTACGATACGGAGACTGAGCTCAAGGCGAAATACGGCGTCACCTATCAGGACACCTTCGTGCTGCTCGATTCCAAGGCGGAGAGCGTCAAACTCTGGAACGCCGGTGGCGTCGCAGGCCTGAACAAGAACAGCCGCTAAATGACCATCTTCTTTGCGTTCGTTGCCGGGCTGGTCACCGTGCTCTCGCCGTGCGTGCTGCCGTTGCTGCCGGTGATCCTTGCCAATTCGGCAATCGGCGGACGCATGCGGCCGCTGGGCATCATCATCGGCTTTGCGGTCTTCTTCAGCGGGATCACGCTGGTGCTAAGCCTGCTCGTGCGCAACATCGGCCTTTCGCCGGAGATTCATCGTACTGCTGCAGCGCTCATCTTCATCGTTATGGGACTGGTGCTCGCTGTACCCTTCTTCAAGAACACCTTCGAACGCTTCACCTCACCTGTGATGGGATCCATCGGGTTTCGCGGAAGCAATGGATCAGGCTTCGGCGGCGGTCTGCTCGCCGGCGCCGGTCTGGGCCTCGCCTGGACCCCTTGCGTCGGGCCCATCATGGCTTCCGTCATCACACTTGCGCTCAACCAGGAGACGACATTCAACTCAGCCCTGACGGCGCTCGCATTCAGCCTCGGCACCGCGATCCCCATGGCCCTTGCTGTACTCTTCGGCAATCGGCTTTACAGCCGCATCGGCTTCCTGAAGCGCAACAGCGCGCGCATCCAGCAGGCGATGGGTGTTGTCATCCTCGCGGTCGGCCTTTTCATCTGGTTCGGCATCGACCGATCGATCCAGATTGCTCTCTTCAAGGCATTCCCCGGTTGGGAAGCAGTGCTTACCGGCTGGGAAAGCGCCGTAGTCGAATAATTTCCGTAGTTTCCACTTCAGGCGAAAAACAATTCCGGCTCATCACTCACCTTTGGTAGCCCGTTGATTGTCCGGAACCGTGCCGTCTGAGAACATCCGCCCAACTTAATTCCTCGGGAGTTCATCCACATGCGTCGTTCCTCCACCCGCGCTCTTCTCGCTGCCAGTGCGCTCTCCATACTGGCGCTCACCGCGTCCGCCCCGTCCTTTGGCAACGCTGCCCTGAGCTCCATCTTCAGCATCGAAGCCGCTGCTGCTGAAGAAGCCGGTTTTCCGATCATCGTGAATGCCGACCAGTTCGCGGAACTCGCCGCCAGTGGCGCGAAGATCGTTGACGTCCGCCCGCAGGCTGCCTTCGAGAAGGGCCATGTGCCGGGCGCTGTGAACGTGCCCTGGGCCGCGCTCAATGTTTCCGAGCGTGATGGTATCCGCAACGAGTTCCAGTCGGACGAAGTGATCGAGAAGGTCATTGCCGCAGCTGGCCTCGAGAATGGCGACACGCTCGTCATCTATGACAACAACTCGTTGCCCGGTCGCGCCTTCATCGCGCTCGAGTACGCGGGCTTCAAGACCATCCACGTGCTGGATGGCGGTGTAGACGCCTTCAAGGGCGAGCTTGAGACCGGACCGGTTCAGGTTGCCGCCAGCGACTTCAAGATCACCGACAAGTTCGACATGCGCGTGGACAAGGCCTATGTGGCTTCCCGCATCAACGCGCCTGACGCGGTCGTAATCGACGGACGTGGTTCGGATGCCTATGTAGACGGCCACATCCCGGGTGCGAAGTCCCTCGTTGCATCCCAGCTGCTGACGGAAAAGCGCACGGTTCTGCCGGAAGACATCATCAACAACCTGCTGGCTTCGCGCGGCATCGACAAGGAAAAGGAAATCCTGTCCTACTGCGGTTCGGGCGTCGCTGCTGCCAACAACTACATTGCGCTGCGCAACCTTGGCTACAAGAACGTCCGCATCTATGACGAGAGCTGGGACGAGTGGAGCCGCGATCCGGCCGCTGGCCAGTCGCTCGCGCTTGGCAACTACACCTTCCCGGGTCAGGACATTGCGCCTGCATCGAGCGAAGGCCCGCACTTCCTGACGGCCGATCAGGTCAAGGAACTATCGCAGGATCCGAAGGTCGTCGTTCTCGACGTGCGCTCGCCGTCCGACTATGGCGCTGGTCAGATCCCGGGTTCCGTCAACGTGTTCTGGGACGCGACGCTCGATGATAACCGCGTGCTGAAGGACGTTGCCGAGCTGAAGAAGCTCTACGAGGAAGCCGGCGTGACGCCCGACAAGCAGGTGATCCTGTTCACTCGCGGCGGCGTGCAGCTCACCCACTCCTACACCGTCCTCTCGCTTCTGGGCTTCAAGAACGTCAACTTCTTCACAGGCAAGTTTGAAGGCTGGGAAAACGGCGCGATGCGCCGCGGCTAACACTTCTCCCTTGGACTAACTGGCTGGCCGGCTCTGTCCGGCCAGTTTTTTCGTGTCACACGCTGCGCCAGTTGTCGCCGTTCTGGCGGACCTTACCTTCATCCCGCAGCTTGTGCAGATGCGCCTCTACATTCGCTTCCGCCGCCCAGACCAGATAGGGATCGCTCTTGTTGTAGAGCACCCGCGCGATCTCCTGGATCGTCGTCTCACCTACGCGTTGCAGCATTGCGAAGATGTCGTTCTCGCGCCGGACGCGGTTGCCAAGCAGCCGCTCCACGTAAGGATGCGGATCGGGCAGAGCAGGTCCGTGACCGGGAAGGTAGAGCGGCTCGCTGCGGGCCAGAAGGCGATTGAGCGAGTCCACATAGGCCTTCATGTTGCCGTCCGGACCGCGCACGATCGAGCTGTTCCAGGCCATGACGTGATCGCCGGAGAACAGCACGTCGCCACGCGAAAAGCAGATGTGGTCGCTCGCGTGTCCAGGCGTGAAAACCACCTCAAGGCCTGCGACCACGTCGCCGTCCTTCAAGAGCTTGTCCGCAATGAGAATGTCGCCGGCATAATGCTCGGAGGCGTAGACCGGCAGGCCTGATCGCTTCTTCAGCAGTCCCAGCAGTCCCGAATGGTCGATGTGATGATGGGTAATCAGAATGCCTACGCCGCGCGGGGCAATTGCCTCGCAGAGCAGTTCTAGATGTGCCTCATCTTCCACGGGGCCGGGATCAAGCAGGAAGTCTCCGTCCGCCGTCTCGATCAGATAGGTGTTGGTGCCGTGATACGTCATAAGCGACGCATTGTTGGCGACGGCGCGGGAAATGCCGGGAGCCACTGGCGAGAACGTCAGGCGCTGCGGTGCGTCTTCCGTCAGAAAGCGCGTCGAGGAATTCTTCTGGACTTCGGTCACTGCAACTCCTTCATGTCTTGCGTGGTTATTTCACCGCAAATGCCTGAGCCGTCAACTTCCCGCTTTTCAGCCGCAACCATCCGACGAGCGTTGAGGCCATCAGCACAAAGCCAAGATAACCGAAGAAGGGATAGACCGTGCCGATCAGCTGGGTAAAGCCGAACATGCTTCCGGCAAAGGCGAGCAGTCCGCCAGCCGCACTGCCGATCCGAAAGCGGTGGGTTCCGGGCTCGAACAGGCGCGCGGCGAAGGAATAGAGTACGCCCACGGCCGTGTTCAGGATCGTGGCAAAGATCGCAATTGCCATCAGGATCGACAAGAGGCGCGAGGACTGGGCCGAAAGGTGGAGCGTCGGGATCGCAACGCCGGCAAGCTCGTCTGCCCGCGTGAACATGCTGCCTGCGAGCAGCAGCATCAACGCGCCGAGCAGTACGCCGCCGAATATCCCGCCCCACATGGCGGCCTTCTGGTTCGAAGTCTGGCCGCCCATAATGATCAGGAAGGGTGCGCCGGCAATGATATTGTACGAGACGTAGAGCAGGGCAGCGAGCAGCCAGTGGCCTGACGCGCCAGGAAGATTCTCCGCTGCCACTGAGAGCGTCGCCATGTCGGCGGAGCTTCCCGCGACTGCGAGTGCTGCAACGATGACCACCATGATCGCCAGCAGGGGCGTAACGGCGCAAACGAGATTGATGACCTTGCGCAGGTCGAGCCACACGATCAGAATCGTGCTGACAGCAACTGCAATGCAGCCCCAGATGGAGGGAATGCCCGTCAGCTGTTCGAGGAGAGCACCGCCGCCCGCGATCATCACGACAGCCATTACCAGCATAAAGATGGTCACCAGGGCATCCACCAGCGGGCCGAGATAGCGGCCACAGATGGCGTGAATGACATCCTTGTGGCTTTCCGCTGCCTGCTTTTGCCCGAGCGCTGAAAGCGCCATCGCCAGAAAGATGAAGAGCGCGGAACTCAGCACGGCTCCCGCCAATCCCGCCAGACCAAAGCTGGTGAAGAACTGCAGGATCTCCTGTCCCGATGCAAAGCCGGCACCGACGACCACGCCGACAAAGACGCCAGCCACCTGAACCGATTCCTTCAGAAAATTCATGGTGAAAAACCTTAAGTGCGTGCTGGCAACCTGATGTCGCTAATGAGGTGTGGCTTGCGACGATTTACGTGTTAATCAAATCGGTAAGAAAGCCTCTTAGTCGCACGCGTCGTCGCTGTCGACCTTTCAGTCGAGGCACAGATGATCGTACCCGCGCCATTACGCAGGTGGCCGTGATTAGTGCCCGTGCGTGGTGAGATAGTGTTTCGATCTGAACCCCAGCCATCCCTTGGTGTAACCGACGAGCGATGCGACCAGGAAGGTGATCTTCCAGAGAGCATGGTGACGGTGGAATGGGATTGTCAGAATTGTCAGCACGGTCTTGTAGATGCGCGACAGGACTGAGCCTAAGAGGCGGAGAGTGGCCCTCGATGGGCTCTCCCCAAACCGTTCCTTGAAATCCTCGCAGGCCTGATCCCGAATACGCCTGTATCGGTAGCGGAACGATAGCCGAGTGGCCGGAACCGTCTCGTAGACGATCGCCTTGGGTGCCCATCCGGTGCGCGCGCCAAGCGCTTTTGCCCGTAGGTAGAGACGCGTATCTTCACCGCCGGCAAAACCGAGGGAGGCGTCGAAGCGTAAGCCGGTGCGACGGAAGAAATCGAGTCTGCCCATCCAGCTCCATGTCGCCAGTTTGATGCTGTCTCCGTGACCCTGCGCACAAATATTTGCATTGCGGCGTTCGAGGTTCAGAAGTGCTTCCTTCGCGGCATCCCACACCAACTTCTGCCAGAAGGTGCAGGAGTCATCCACCGGAGCCAGCCGGGCAGGGGAGCCCAGCAGGTCAAGGTCCTGCGCCCGCTGCACCAGCAACAGCTCCACCAGCCAGTGTTGATCGACCTGCTCGTCGTCGTCGGCAAAGGTCAGCAGGTCATAGCCCTGTTCAATCGCGCATTCGAGCACGCGGTTGCGGGCACTTGCTATGCCCAGAACCGGTTCGACGAGATAGGTAACCCTGTGACCGGGGACCTGCAGCCGGAAGTCTTCAACCACGCCCACGAGCGTTGCTTCAGCGTTGTTTTCGACGATGATGAAATCGACCTCCGCATCGTCCGGCAGATGCATTTCCGCATAGGATCGCAGCAGGTTTTCAAGCATGCGCGGACGATTGCGTGTAATCGTTCCGACAGCAATCTTCGTTCTTACCGGCGCGCCACTCGTGCCCGACAGTACAAGCTCCATGTCATGTCCCACCCCAGGTGAACCCATGAAGGAATTATCCTGTTACACCATCGGAAGGAAGTATTATCCAGTACATGGACGGTGCCCAGACAGGGATTTTCTGGCGTCTTGCTGCAGCCCATAAACAAATAGCGGCCCTTACGGGCCGCCACGCTTTCAACTGCCCGGGTGTCAGACCTGCCTGCTTGTATCGTACACCACCTCGAAGCCGCCCCACATCATGCGCATGCCATCGAAGGGCATCTCGGGATATTCCTTGCCCTCCATGCTGGCTTCCATGGCTTTCGCGGCTGCGTCGCAAGTGGCGCGGTCCGCCCAGGCTGTCCAGCTGAACATCGGGATTTCGCCATCCTCGGCCTTCGTTGCACGATAGAAATCGGTTTTCTTGCCGTGCGGAACGTAGACGCCCCAGTTCTCGACGATCCCGATACATTTGTTCGGGGCGAAGGCGTCGGACCACGCTTCGCCCGCCATCTTGATGTAGGCTTGCCTGTTCTTCTCCGGCACGGCCAGCAGGAAACCCTGGATGTAATCCGCTTCCCCGTCGCTGCCGCCGGTGAACACCGGTTCGAAGCCGCCATAGATCATGCGGCTTCCGTCAAATGGCATTGCTGGCATTGAGTTGTCAGCCATCATTTTCTCAAAGGCCGCATCCGCTGTCGCCTTGTCCGGCCATTCGATCCAGGAGAAGACCGGGGTCTCATCATCCTGCGCTTCCACGGCGCGGTAAAAGTCGGTGACCTTGCCCTTTGGCACGTCCACACCCCAGCCCTCCACCATGCGCGTGGCGCCAAGGCGCTGGAAATAGGGCCAAGCCTCATGCACATGCTCGATATATTTCTGGCGGTTTGCTGTCGGCACGGCTGCGACCGTGCATGCATAATATGTCATCAACACCTCCCAGTGAGTTGTGGGTTTCGCCCACCTGGGATCAGGATGACCCGCGCTTTCCTCTGTGGCAACGCCGTTACGGTTCTCACGACAAACTCTGCTGACAACCTGGTGTCAGGGAGACATGCGGTTTCTGCACATCTTGTATACGCAAAGGAGAACTTCCCTCCCTGTTCGGTTACATCGTGAAACGATATCCTGTTGGCAAAATGCGGGGCCAACACAGGTATGGATGAATCCAGTTTCACAAGACTATCGTCCCAACGTGTCAAGGGTATTGGCGGCATTGCCGTGCAGTACAAGGAAGGGCGCTCGCGCATCCGCAAGCTCTACCAGGAAGGGGCATCCAAGATTCGCATGCCGCAGGTGGCAGGCGATCCGCTGGAAGCCATCCTCATCAACATGGCGGGCGGACTTACCGGTGGCGACCGCCTGACCTGGGACATTGAGCTGGATGAAGGCGCTTCCGCCGTTTTCACCACCCAGGCTTGCGAGCGCATTTACCGATCCGGCGGCGGCGAGGCGACGATCGCTACGCGTATTAAAGGTGCAAACGGCACGCGTCTTGCTTGGCTTCCCCAGGAGACCATCGTGTTCGATCAGTCCCGGCTGTCGCGAAGCCTGGATGTCGATCTTGAGCACGGGGCAGAAGCGCTGCTGGTCGAGGCGACGGTTTTTGGCCGGCTTGCCATGGGCGAGACGGTCGAGCAGGCGCAGTTCAGCGACCGCTGGCGGGTGCGGCTCGGGGGCAAGCTGGTGCATGCGGAAGAGTTCCGCATCGGGCCGGGTGCCGCAACGGAACTGAAGGCGGTGCCGGTTGCGAACGGAAATCTGGCCGTTGCCACGGTTCTGCTGGTCTCGGCCAGGGACGACTGTCCGCTGGAAGCGGTGCGCGGAATCGTCGGTGACGAGGGTGCGGCAAGCTTCTGGCAGGTTGGCGGCGGGTCGAAACTGCTGGTGAGGCTTTATGCGCCGGACAGCTACGCCCTGCGCAAGCGTCTCGCACCATTGCTGGCTCTGCTCAATGGGCGGGCAGGGCTGCCTAAAGTTTGGTCAATTTAGTCTCGCGGTGAGAAAGCTTAGGACGAAGAAATGAATTTGACGCCAAGGGAAAAAGACAAGCTTCTGGTTGCCATGGCGGCAATGGTTGCGCGCCGCCGCCTGGAACGGGGAGTGAAGCTCAATCATCCGGAAGCCATTGCGCTTATCAGCGACTTCGTCGTCGAAGGCGCGCGCGACGGCCGCAGCGTTGCCGACCTGATGGAAGCAGGCGCCCATGTGATCACCCGTGAGCAGGTCATGGAAGGCGTTGCCGAGATGATCCACGACATCCAGGTCGAAGCCACTTTCCCGGACGGCACCAAGCTCGTCACGGTGCATGAACCAATCCGCTGAAGCGAAACATCCAGAGGGTAACAAAATGAAGAAGTTGAAGGTAATTGTTCCAGCGGCGGTTCTGGCACTGGCTGCGAGCCCGGCGCTCGCCCACGTCAATCCGGCGGAGCATGGCTCTTTCGCGGCTGGCTTCACCCATCCCTTCTCCGGTGTCGATCACATGCTGGCGATGGTTGCGGTCGGCCTCTGGGCCTCGGTGCTTGGCGGGCGCGCCATGTTCACCGTTCCGGCTGCCTTCGTCGGCGTGATGCTGCTGGGCTTTGCCGGATCGATGTTCGGCCTCTCGCTGCCCTTCGTTGAGCCTGCGATCCTTGCTTCGGTCGTCGTGCTGGGCCTCCTCGTAGCACTGGCGCTGCCCGTTTCCGCAGCTGCAGGTGGTGCGCTGGTCGGCTTCTTTGCCCTGTTCCACGGCCACGCCCACGGCGCTGAAATCGGCGATGCTTCCTTCCTTGCCTATGGCGCAGGCTTTGCCGCTGCCACGATCGTCTTGCATGTCGCTGGTATCGCTGCGGGCATGGCCTTCGGCCGCTTTGGCACGACGCTCGTTCGCATCGCCGGCGGCGCGACCGCGCTTGGCGGCCTGATGCTGATCGCCGGGTGAGGTCATCATGATACCGGGCGAAGTCATCACGCAGGTCGGCGACATCGAGCTCAACTCGGGGCTTGAGGCCATCACGCTCAAGGTAGCCAATACCGGCGACCGGCCTATCCAGGTGGGCAGCCACTTCCACTTCTATGAAGTGAACGCGGCGCTCACCTTCGACCGCGAGCAGGCGCGCGGCTACCGGCTCGACATTGCCTCGGGCACGGCAGTGCGCTTCGAGCCGGGTCAGGAGAGGGACGTGACGCTCGTTCCGCTGCGCGGAAAGCGCGAGGTCTACGGCTTCCGCCAGATGATCATGGGCAAGCTCTAGGAACGGTGGGAGACAATCATGCCAGCCAGAATTAGCCGCGCGACATACGCGCAAATGTTTGGCCCGACCACCGGCGACAAGGTCAGGCTCGCCGACACCGAGCTTTTCATCGAAGTCGAGGACGACCTCACTACCTATGGCGAGGAAGTGAAGTTCGGCGGCGGCAAGGTCATCCGCGATGGCATGGGCCAGAGCCAGCTGCCGCGCTCGGCCGGAGCAGTCGATACCGTCATCACCAACGCGCTGATCCTCGATCACACCGGCATCTACAAGGCCGATATCGGCATTCTTGATGGGCGCATCGCGGGCATCGGCAAGGCCGGGAACCCGGACATCCAGCCGAACGTCACGATCATCATCGGCCCCGGAACCGAGATTATCGCGGGCGAAGGCAAGATCATCACGGCGGGTGGCATCGACTCGCACATTCACTTCATATCGCCGCAGCAGGTGGACGAAGCGCTGAACGCAGGCATCACCTGCATGATCGGCGGCGGCACCGGCCCCGCGCACGGCACGCTGGCCACGACCTGTACGCCTGGACCCTGGCACCTCGAGCGCATGATCCAGGCCTTCGACGGCATGGCCATGAACTTCGGCCTGTTCGGCAAGGGCAACAGCTCGCTGCCGCACGCGCTGGAAGAAATGGTGCTGGCGGGCGCCTGTGGCCTGAAGCTGCACGAGGACTGGGGCACGACGCCTGCGGCCATCGACAGCTGCCTTTCCGTCGCCGACCGCTTTGACGTCCAGGTGGCGATCCACACGGATACACTCAACGAAGCGGGCTTCGTTGAGGACACGGTCGCGGCCTTCAAGGGACGCACGATCCATTCCTTCCACACGGAAGGTGCGGGCGGCGGCCACGCGCCGGACATCATCCGCGTCTGCCAGTTCCCGAATGTGCTGCCGGCGTCGACAAACCCAACCCGACCTTACACGGTCAACACCGTGGCCGAGCACCTCGACATGCTGATGGTCTGCCATCACCTGTCGCCGTCGATCCCGGAAGACATCGCGTTTGCTGAAAGTCGCATCCGCAAGGAGACGATTGCGGCGGAGGACATCCTGCACGACATGGGTGCCTTCTCGATCATCTCCTCGGACAGCCAGGCCATGGGCCGCGTGGGCGAAATGATCATCCGCTGCTGGCAGACGGCAGACAAGATGAAGCGCCAGCGCGGCAACTTGGCCGAAGACAAGCCGGGCAACGACAACTTCCGCGCACGCCGCTATGTGGCGAAGTACACGATCAACCCGGCGATTGCGCATGGCATCTCGCACGAGATCGGTTCGGTCGAGGAGGGCAAGCGTGCGGACCTCGTGATCTGGTCGCCTGCCTTCTTCGGCGTGAAGCCTGACATGGTGCTGCTCGGCGGCTGGATTGCCACGGCATCCATGGGCGATCCGAACGGCTCGATCCCGACGCCGCAGCCGATGCACTATCGCCCGATGTTCGGCTCCTTCGGCAAGGCGCGGACCAACACGTCCGTCACCTTTGTGTCGCAGGCCGCGCTCGATAACGGACTGCGCGAAAAGATCGGCGTTTCCAAGCACATGGTGGCGGTGCGCAACACGCGCGACGGCATCGGCAAGCGTTCAATGATCCTCAACGATGCGATGCCGCAGATGGAAGTGGATCCCGAAACCTACGAAGTGCGGGCTGACGGTGAGCTGCTCACGTGCGAACCCGTCGACGTCGTGCCGATGGCGCAGCGCTACTTCCTGTTCTGAGTTCGAAAGGCGACACATGCTGAGGGCAACATCGATCATCCGTTCCGGCGAAGCCTCCGACGCCGTCCCCATCGGCCATGCCGTGCTGGAGCGCGACGAGCGGCACCTGCGCCGCAAGGCCATTGCTCTGGAAAACGGCGAGAAGGTTATGGCCGATTTCCCTGAGCCGGTGGTTCTGGAGCATGGCGACCGCCTTCTGCTCGAAGATGGAAGCTCTGTGGAGATCCGCGCGGCGCAGGAAGAGCTCTACGAGATCCGTGGGCGCGATACGCTCCATATCGCCGAGCTTGCCTGGCACATCGGCAATCGGCATCTGGCGGCACAGATCGAGACAGACCGGATCTTCATCCTGCGCGACCACGTCATCAAGGCGATGCTGGAGGGCCTGGGCGCGACTGTGACGGACGTGGAAGCGATCTTCAGTCCGCTGCGTGGCGCATACTCTGGCGGACACTCGCACGGGCACGGGCACGCGCATGGTCACCACCACGCGCACGATCATGACCATTGACTCCAACGCCGCATTGCTGAGGCTGATGGCCTGGCTGTCGCCGGTCTTTCCGGTCGGCTCCTTCAGCTACAGCCATGGGTTGGAGAGGGCGGTTCATGACGGTCACGCAGCGAATGCGGCAAGCCTTGAGACCTGGCTTCGCTGGCTGGTGACGCGCGGTTCCGGCTGGAACGATGCGGTGCTCTGCGCCGAAAGCTGGCGGGCAGCCTCGACGGATGGCGATCTGGCAGGATTGGCCGAGCTTGCAGAAGCCCTGGCAGGCTCGCGCGAACGGCACATGGAAACCATGCTGCAGGGTGGGGCTTTTCTCGCCGCTGCCCGCAGCTGGCAAAGCGACGTGTTCGATCGTCTGCCGGAAGAATGCGCCTATCCCGTAGCGGTTGGAGCCGTCGCAGGTGCGCATGGTGTCCCACTCGCGGCGACGCTTTCAGCATTCTTGCAGGCCTTTTGCATCAATCAGTTACAGGCATCGGTTCGCCTATCGGTTACGGGACAGAATGGCGTCACTGCTATCATGGTGGCGCTTGAGCCGACGCTCATCGAGACGGCTGCTCGCGCCGCCTTCTCGGATCTCAACGATCTGGGATCAGCCACATTCATGGCGGAAGTCATGGCCATGAAACACGAGACACAACCTTCGAGGCTTTTTCGATCATGACAAACAAAAACGGACCCCTGCGCGTCGGCATCGGCGGACCTGTCGGTTCGGGCAAGACGACGCTGACCGAAAAGCTCTGCAAGGCGCTGCGTGACCGCTATTCCATCGCGGTCATCACCAATGACATCTACACGCAGGAAGACGCCTACATTCTTGCGCGCTGCCAGGCGCTGTCCGAAGACCGGATCATGGGCGTAGAGACGGGTGGTTGCCCGCACACAGCCATTCGCGAGGATGCCTCGATCAACCTGCAGGCGATCGCGGAGATGAACAAACGCTTCCCGGATCTCGACATCGTGTTCATCGAGTCTGGCGGTGACAATCTGGCCGCAACCTTCTCGCCGGACCTCGCGGACCTCACGCTTTACGTTATCTCCGTCTGCCAAGGTGAGGAAATTCCACGCAAAGGTGGCCCTGGAATCACACGCTCTGACTTCCTGGTGATCAACAAAGCGGACCTCGCGCCCTATGTGCATGTCAATCTGGACGTGATGCAGGGCGACGCAGCGCGACAGCGCGGCAAGCGTCCCTTCGCCTTTACCGACCTGCATCGCGGTCAGGGCCTCGACGAGGTGATCGACTTCATCATCGAGAATGGTGGCCTGCAGGCCAAAGCGGCTTAGCCCTGCTTATGAAGAATGCAGCGCATTGGTGGCCTTGATGGCCGCCGAGGCGCGGTTTTCCACGCCAAGCTTCACATAGATCTGCTCCAGATGCTTGGTGACTGTGCGGGCGCTGAGCCCCAGTATATCACCGATATCCTTGTTGGACTTGCCCTTGGCGATCCAGAGCAGGACTTCCGACTCCCGATGCGTCAACCCGAAATGCTGGCGCAGGATTTCGTCTTCCGTGTAGCGGCTCGCGGCGGTCAGGCGGAAGAGATACTCATCCGGCCCGACGGCGCCCAGATAGGCGAGTTGCAGGCTCGGGCTTCCGCCCTGATCGATGGAAAAACTGTTGTCGGCACTTGAGGCCGCGTTGCGGGTCGCCATCCATCGGGCGATCTGCGTGGTGACCAACTGCAGCCCGTCATCCGAGCCGGTCGCCGTGTTGATGAGACGGTTTGCCTGCGGCGTCGACCAGCGCACCGTGCCATCCGCACTTACGGCCAGCAGATGACGCCCGGCGGCATCGAGCGCCACGCGTGCGCTCTGTGCGGAGCGCGCGTTGGTGAGGTGCACGCGGATGCGGGCGCGCAGCTCGTCGATGTTGATGGGCTTGGTGAGATAGTCCACTCCGCCCGATTCCAGCGCGCGCACCACATGTTCGGTTTCCGTCAGGCCGGTCATGAAGACGACGGGCGTCTGCGCCACAGCAGGGTCGCGCTTCAAGCGCATGCAGGTCTCAAACCCGTCCATCTCCGGCATCACGGCATCAAGCAGGATCAGGTCTGGCGTGATGCGCTCCACCACGCTCAGGGCCGACGCACCCGACGTCGCGATGAGCACCGAAAACCCCGACTGCTCCAGGGCTTCCGTGAGGAAACCCAGTGTCTCCGGTGAATCGTCCACGAGCAGCACGATATCCCGCGGATGAGATGCGTCAGTCATTCCGGTGTTCCCCCTCATTCTCGAACCGCCGCAGGAAGCTGTCGTAACCCGACAGATTGAACGCGCGCACATATTCGCGCAGCGCCTCGGCAAAAGGCTTATGTTCCGGCTGACGTGCAATCTCGGCGAGCTTCGCCTCGATGCCCCTCACGTAGCCGATTTCCCCAAGCTTGATCAATTCCGCCACATGGGCAGGTGCCGGCGGCACGATGCGATCCTGCGGCTCTGGCGCCTTGGCGCTGCCCGCCTGATCGCGATAAGTCCATTGCAGGCCGAGATGCAGCGCGAGCTTGTCGCAGAGCTGCCGCAGGTTGAACGGCTTGCCCAGCGTGTCATTGTGGCCTTCCGTCGTAATCCCCGTACCGTCGCCGATATTGGCGGATAGCATGACGATCGGCGCGGTCTGTCCTGCGTCGCGCAGTTTGGCCACCAGCTGCCAGCCGTTCATGCCGGGCATGGAAATGTCGACAAAGAACAGATCGGCCTTCACGCCTTCTACGAGCGTCAGGCATTCTGGTCCGCTGCTGGCCGTCAGCACGATGAAATCCATCGGAGCGAGTGTTTCTCGCATCAGGTCGCGGTGATCCTCGTTGTCGTCGACGACGACGATGGTCCGGCGCGGGCCGAGATAGGACAGGATTTGCCGTTCGGGAGCCGGCGCGGTGCTCGGCCGCTCCACCGCCGAAAGCATCAGGCGGACGCGGAAGGTGGTGCCCTTGTTCTTTTCACTCGAGACGGTGATCTCGCCGCCGAGCGTATTGGTCAGAAGCTGCGTGATCGTTAGCCCAAGACCCAGCCCGGGCATCCGCTGGATGGTTTCGGCCTCGCCGCGATGGAAGGGCTCGTATATGCGCGGCAGGTCCTTCTCGGCAATGCCGCGACCCGTATCGCTGATGGTAAAGGTTGCCACCTGGCTGCGGTATTCGATGTCGAGGCGAACAGTTCCCGTATCCGTGAACTTGATGGCGTTCGAAAGAAGATTGACGAGGATCTGGCGCAGGCGCTTTTCGTCGGTCCGCACGTACTGGGGCAGGGCGGGGCTGCGCGTATGCTCGAAGGTGAGCCCCTTGGCATTCGCCTGCAGGCGGAACATCTCCACGATCTGGTCCAGGAAATCCTGGATGTTGATCTCGTTGGAATAGACCTGCAGCTTGCCAGCCTCGATCTTGGAAATATCGAGCAGACCGTCGATCAGGCCGGAGAGGTGTTCTGCACTGCGCTTGATGACCTTCACCGCAGATTGTCGCGGCGGCGGGATCGTGTCGTCGCGCTCCATCAGCTGCGCGTAGCCAAGCACCGCATTGAGTGGCGTGCGCAGCTCGTGGCTCAGGCCCACCACATAGCGGCTCTTGGCGCGGTTGGCGGATTCAGCAGCTTCCTTGGCTTCCTGCAAGGCGGCGTCCGTCTTCTTGTGCGCGGCAATTTCCTTGAGCAGAAGCGTGTTCTGGCGCGAGGATTCTTCCTCGGCGACAACGCGGCTGTCATGCGCCAGCACGTAAAACCATGAGACGATTCCCGCGATTACAGCGAAGACAAAGAACACGATGAGGATCGTGCTGTAGATCACGTCCGCATTTGCGGGAATGGCGAGTGCTGCCTGCCGCGCGACGATCGCGAGGATTACACCGATGCCTGAGATCGAGAGCGCCACCGTGACGCCGTAGCGGCCGAGGCGCGTGCCGAGCTTTTCCACGACCGCATGCGGCAGCGTCGTGCGGGCGACGGCGGCAACCTGTGCCTTTGCACTCGCCCTTGGCTTGCACATGTCGTGGCAGCGGCTGTCGAGCGAGCAGCAGAGCGAACAGATCGGCGCGGCATAAGCCGGGCACCACGCCATGTCCTCCGGCTCGAAAGGATGTTCGCAGATGGAGCAGGTAATAGAGCTGAGGTTCTTCCACTCCTGACGCGGCTTGCGCGCGAGATAGAACTTGCCCTTCGTGATGTAGGCGATCGCGGGCGAAATGACGAAGGTCGTCAGCGTCAGATAGGTCGAAAGCGACGCCATCACTGAGCCAAAGAGGCCGAAATGCGCGGCGAGCGCGATTGCTGCCGAGCCCACCATGCCCCCAAGCCCCACCGGGTTGATGTCATAAAGATGCGCACGCTTGAACTCGATGCCGGGCGGGGCAAGGCCGAGTGGCTTGTTCACGAACAGATCCGCCGAGATGGTGCAGAGCCAGCTCATGGCAATGATCGAGAAGATGCCGAGCGTCTCTTCAAGCAGCCGGTAGATGCCAAGCTCCATCAGGAGCAGCGCGATCGTCACGTTGAAGATCAGCCAGACGACGCGGCCGGGGTGGCTATGCGTCAGCCGCGAGAAAAAGTTCGACCAGGCGAGCGAGCCCGCATAGGCGTTCATCACGTTGATCTTGAGCTGCGAGACGACCACGAAGGCCACCATCAGCAGCAGTGCCGCCGTCTCGTTCGGTATCATGTAGCCGAAGGCCACGAGATACATATGCGCCGGGTCGGCGGCCTGATCCACTGGCACACCGGTGGCGAGCACCAGAACCGCGAGGAACGATCCTGCCAGCAGTTTCGGGACGCCAACCACAACCCAACCGGCTCCAGCAAGGAACACAGCAAGCCTGTGGCGCTGCTTCTGCAACCCGGTGGAGGGCAGGAAGCGCAGGAAGTCCACCTGCTCGCCAATCTGCGGCATCAGCGCGAGGATGACAGCCGAGGCTGCACCAAACTCAAGAAGGTCGAAGGCGGCGACGCCAGAGACTTCGCCATTCGAATGTCCGACGCCCGAAAAGGCGCGCCAGAGCTCAATCTTCTCCCAGTCAACGAAGGCGATGAAGACGAAGGGCAGGATGTTGAGAATGATCCAGATCGGCTGGGTGATCAGCTGAAAGCGAGAGATCAGGCGCACGCCATAGACCACGAGCGGGATCACCACAGCCGCGCTGATGATGTAGCCGAGCCATGCCGGTATGCCGAAGGCGAGGTGCAGCGCCCCGGTCATGATGGAGGCCTCGATGGCAAACAGCATGAAGGTGAAGCTGGCGTAGATCAGCGATGTGATCGTTGACCCGATATAGCCGAAGCCTGCGCCGCGCGTGAGCAGGTCGATATCCACGCCATAGCGGATCGCGTAGCGGCTGATCGGCAGGCCGACGATAAGCATGACCACAGCCGCCGCGAGAATCGCAAAGAACGCGTTGGTGGTGCCATAGGAGAGGGTGATCGTACCGCCGATCGCTTCCAGCGCCAGAAACGAGATCGCGCCAATGGCCGTGTGGGAGATTCGGTTGGAGGAAAAGCGGCGCGCACTCTTGGCGGTGAACCGCAGCGCATAATCTTCCAGCGTCTGGTCGGCAACCCAGCGGTTGTATTGCCGACGAACCGGAATGATGCGCTGTCGGGCGGCCATTGTGATCCTTTGCCGGGACGGGTGGGAAATGCAGCTGCGCGAGGTTCTAGCATAGCGGGTCCCGCTCGGAAATTGCTGCGGCGCGACGAAGGTGCACTTCTTTCCCCCAGCATCTACGTAGAATGTCGTATGTGCAGTGCAGCAGAACTGACAGATGATCCCCTCCAAGCAATGGCCAACAGAGCAAAACCTCCATTGTGGGTTCGATCAGAGGGGATCACGAACATGACTTTCAAGACGCGTTTCACCGGAGCTCTTCTCGGTGCAATCCTGTCCACCACCGCGCTGCAAGGGGCCATGGCAGACGACGACACCATCAAGATCGGCGTTCTCCATTCGCTGTCCGGCACGATGGCAATCTCCGAGACCACGTTGAAGGATGCGGTCCTGATGCTCGTCGAAGAGCAAAACAAGAAGGGCGGCGTTCTCGGCAAGAAGATTGAGGCTGTGGTTGTCGATCCGGCATCGGACTGGCCGCTGTTTGCTGAAAAGGCCCGCCAGCTGATCGCCCAGGACAAGGTCGCCGCCGTATTCGGCTGCTGGACCTCCTCGTCCCGCAAGTCGGTTCTGCCAGTCTTCGAAGAGCTGAACTCGATCCTCTTCTACCCGGTCCAGTACGAGGGTGAGGAATCTTCGCGCAATATCTTCTACACGGGTGCTGCTCCGAACCAGCAGGCAATCCCCGCCGTTGATTACCTCGCCAATGTTGAAGGTGTCGAGCGCTGGGTTCTGGCCGGTACGGACTACGTCTACCCGCAGACGACCAACAAGATCCTCAAAGCCTACCTGATGTCGAAGGGCGTGGCTGAAGAAGATATCATGATCAACTACACGCCGTTCGGCCACTCCGACTGGCAGACGATCGTGACCGACATCAAGAACTTCGGCTCGGCCGGCAAGAAGACTGCAGTTGTCTCCACCATCAACGGTGACGCGAACGTTCCGTTCTACAAGGAGCTCGCCAATCAGGGCATCAAGGCCGAGGACATTCCGGTCGTAGCCTTCTCGGTCGGTGAAGAAGAGCTCGCCGGTCTCGACACCGAGCCGCTGGTCGGCCATTTGGCAGCCTGGAACTACTTCCAGTCCGTCGACACCGAGACCAACGCCGAGTTCATCGAGACCTGGCATGCCTTCACCGGCGATGCAGAGCGCGTCACCAACGACCCGATGGAAGCAACCTACATCGGCTTCAATGCCTGGGTGAAAGCGGTTGAGGCAGCCGGCACGACCGACACGGACGCGGTTCTCGACACCATCATCGGCGTGTCCGTCCCGAACCTCACCGGCGGTTATTCGACTGTCATGCCGAACCACCACATCACCAAGCCGGTGCTGATCGGTGAAATCCAGGCCGACGGCCAGTTCGAAGTGGTTCAGGAAACGCCGGCCGTCGTAGGCGACGAGTGGTCCGACTACCTGCCGGACTCGAAAGACCTGATCGCCGATTGGCGCAAGCCGATGGAATGCGGCAACTTCAATGTCGCGACCGGCAAGTGCGGCGGCAAGGGCAGCTAAGCCTGACGACACCCGAACCATGATGGGCTCCGCCCCTCATACAACATCCCTCTTCCCGCCAGGGAAGAGGGTTCGGCATCTCCGCCGGGTGGTTTAAGGAACCCGTGAACATGATCCGCTTTCTCTCTTCGCTCATTCTGCTTCTCACGCTCGCGGTCTCGGGGCATGCGCAGGGTGGAGCTGATCCCCGACCTCTCATCGATGCGCTCGGCAAGGCGAATTTCAAGCAGGCTGAAGAACTGCTTGGCCAGATCGCTGCAACCGGGGATGCGCGTGTCGCGCCTGCGCTTGAAGCCTTCGCGGCAGGCGATCTCTACGCCCGCAAGTCCGACGGGGCGGTGTTCATCGCGAAGCCGGCTGGCAAGAACTTCAAGCTGATCGACCCCTTGAGCGGCGAGGAAGCGGAAGAAGTCGCAAAGGGTGCCGTTACCAAGATCAAGATCAACAACAACCTCCGCCGCGTGATCCGTTCCACGCTCGGCGGCTTGACACTTCTGAGCCCGGACCGGGCCACGCGCCTGCGGGCAGCGGAGGCCGTCATGCGCAGCCCCAGCGCGGAAAACCTCGAACTCATTGAAGCGGCGCTGGAAAAGGAAACTGACGGAGCAGTCAAGGCCCGCATGGAGCAGGCCCGCGCCGTTTCGCTGCTAGCCTCTGACCGTGGCATTGAAGAAAAGCGCGCCGCCATCGACACGATCCGGAGCGTCGGCGGACGTCCTGCCATTGCGATCCTGATGACAGCCGCTCCGGCTGTTGACCCGGCCCTCAAGGAAGATCTGAACCACGCCATCCGCCAGCTTGAGAGCAATCTCGCGGCGTGGGACGTGGCGCAGAACGTCTGGTACGGCCTTTCGCTTGGTTCGGTCCTTCTGCTCGCCGCCATCGGCCTTGCCATCACCTTTGGCGTGATGGGCATCATCAACATGGCCCACGGCGAAATGGTGATGATCGGTGCCTACTCCACCTTCGTCGTGCAGCAGCTGATCCGCACCAACGCACCGCAACTCTTCGACTGGTCGCTGTTGATCGCCGTGCCCGTCGCCTTCCTCGTCACGGGTATAGTCGGCCTCGTGATCGAACGTGGCGTAATCCGCTTCCTCTACGGAAGGCCACTCGAAACGCTGCTTGCCACCTGGGGTATCTCGCTGATCCTGCAGCAGTCCGTGCGCTCCATCTTCGGTCCCACCAACCAGGAAGTGGGCAACCCCTCGTGGATGTCCGGTTCGTTTCCGCTCGGCGGCATGACCATCACCTGGAACCGCATGTGGATCATCCTGTTCTCGATTTCGATCTTCCTTGCGCTGCTTGCCCTCATGAAGAAGTCCGCCTTCGGTCTGCAGATGCGTGCCGTGACGCAGAACCGCCGCATGGCATCCTCCATGGGCATCCGCACTCCCTGGGTTGATGCGCTTACCTTCGCGCTTGGCTCAGGCATCGCAGGCATCGCAGGCGTGGCGCTCTCCCAGATCGACAACGTCTCGCCAAACCTCGGACAGGCCTACATCATCGACAGTTTCATGGTCGTGGTCTTCGGTGGCGTCGGCAATCTCTGGGGTACGCTCGTCGGAGCGCTGTCGCTCGGCGTCCTCAACAAGTTCCTCGAACCATCAGTCGGCGCCGTGCTCGGCAAGATCCTCGTGCTCGTACTGATCATCCTCTTCATTCAGAAGCGTCCGCGCGGCCTGTTCGCGCTCAAGGGAAGGGCGGTGGAAGCATGATCACCAGCTTTGTTCTTCGTGCCCTCAACGGCCGGATCACCATCACAATCGCGATCATCCTCGCTGTCGCCGCTCTGGTTCCGGCACTGAACATTCTGGTGCCGCCGGGCAATCCCTTCCACATCCCGACCTACGCGGTCTCGCTGATGGGGAAATACCTCTGCTACGCGCTGCTGGCGCTGGCGCTGGATCTGGTCTGGGGTTACTGCGGCATCCTCTCGCTCGGCCACGGCGCGTTCTTCGCACTCGGCGGCTACGCCATGGGAATGTACCTGATGCGCCAGATCGGCCCGCGCGGCGTCTATGGCGACCCGATCCTGCCGGACTTCATGGTGTTCCTGAACTGGAAGGAACTTCCGTGGTTCTGGTACGGGTTCGACATGTTCCCCTTTGCCATGCTGATGGTGCTGCTGGTGCCGGGACTGCTCGCCTTCGTCTTTGGCTGGTTCGCCTTCCGCTCCCGCGTCAACGGCGTCTATCTGTCGATCATCACCCAGGCGATGACCTACGCGCTGATGCTTGCCTTCTTCCGCAACGACATGGGCTTTGGCGGCAACAACGGCTTGACCGACTACAAGGAAATCCTCGGCTTCTCCGTTCAGGCGCAGGGCACGCGCGCCGTTTTGTTCGCTGCTTCGGCGGTGATGCTGGCGCTCTGCCTGCTGCTCGCCTCGGCAATCGTAAATTCCAAGTTCGGCAAGGTGCTGGTGGGCGTGCGTGATGCGGAGAGCCGCGTCCGCTTCCTTGGCTTCCGTGTCGAAAACATCAAGCTCTTCACGTTCGTCGTTTCAGCCATGATGGCGGGGGTCGCCGGGGCTCTGTTCGTTCCGCAAGTCGGAATCATCAACCCCGGCGAATTTGCCCCAGCGAACTCTATCGAAGTGGTCGTCTGGACGGCCGTGGGCGGACGCGGAACGCTGATGGGTCCAATCATCGGCGCGGTTCTGGTGAATGCCGGAAAGAGCTTCTTCACCGGCGCGTTCCCGGAATTCTGGCTCTTCGCGCTCGGCGGCCTCTTCATCGCAGTCACACTGTTCCTGCCCAAGGGCATCGTCGGAACGGTCGAGAAATACTGGCAGGCGCGCAAGGCCAGCCGGAAGGCGAGTGAAACCAGCAGGGGCGGGGACGTTTTGGCGGCCCAGCCACAGGCGGCGGAGTAGGCACAATGACTGAAGAAACGAATACACCCCGCAGCCTGCTCTACCTCGATGGCGTGTCGGTCTCCTTCGATGGTTTCAAGGCGCTGAACTCGCTGTCGCTGGTGATTGAACCAGGTGAGCTGCGCGCCATCATCGGTCCGAACGGCGCCGGCAAGACGACCATGATGGACGTCATCACCGGCAAGACGCGGCCCGACACCGGAACTGTTCTGTTCGAAGACTCCATCGATCTCACAAAGAGAGACGAGGCCGACATTGCCCAGCTCGGCATCGGGCGAAAGTTCCAGAAGCCGACTGTCTTCGAAAGCCACACGGTCTGGGACAACTTGGAGCTGGCGTTGAACCGCCCGCGCGGCGTCTACTCGACGCTCTTCTATCGCCTCTCCGGTGAAGACAAGGACCGCATCGAGGAGATCCTCGCCACCATCCGCCTGTCGCACAGAAAGGATGAACTGGCAGCCAATTTGAGCCATGGGCAGAAGCAATGGCTGGAGATCGGCATGCTGCTGGCGCAGGAGCCGAAGCTGCTTCTGGTCGATGAGCCCGTCGCCGGAATGACCGACGCGGAGACGGCGGAAACCGCCGTTCTGCTCCGGGAGATCGCCAGGACGCGCTCGGTGGTTGTGGTAGAGCACGACATGGGCTTCATCCGCGATCTCGGGGTGAAGGTCACCTGTCTGGCCGAAGGCTCCGTGCTTGCCGAAGGATCGATCGACTTCGTGTCAAACGATCCGAAGGTGATCGAGAACTATTTGGGCCGGTAAAGGAAGAAGCATATGCTGACGGTTGAAAACGCAAACCTCCACTACGGCGCTTCCCAGGCCCTGCGCGGTGTTTCCATCACGGCGGAAATGGGCAAGATCACCTGCGTGCTTGGACGCAACGGCGTCGGCAAATCGAGCCTGCTGCGCGCCATTGTCGGCCAGCATCCGCTTTCCGCAGGTTCGGTCAGCTTCAACGGAACGCAGCTGAACGGCATGGCGCCCTACAATCGCGCGCGACAGGGCGTCGGCTATGTTCCGCAGGGCCGCGAAATCTTCCCGCTGCTGACCGTGAAAGAAAATTTGGAGACGGGCTACGCTCCGCTGAAGCGGTCGGAACGCTCGATCCCGCCGGAGATCTTCAACCTCTTTCCTGTGCTGCAGTCGATGCTTGGCCGCCGGGGCGGCGACCTTTCAGGCGGCCAGCAGCAGCAGCTCGCAATCGGCCGGGCGTTGGTCATGCGCCCGCAGATCCTCGTTCTGGATGAGCCGACCGAAGGCATCCAGCCCTCGATCATCAAGGATATCGGCCGGGCCATCCGTTACCTGCGCGATTCCGCCGGCATGGCGATACTGCTGGTGGAGCAATATCTCGACTTCTGCCGCGAGCTTGCCGATCACGTCTACATCATGGATCGCGGCGAGATCGTGCACGAGGGCTCAGCAGAGACGCTGGATACGCCGGAGGCGAGGCGGCACCTGACCGTCTGATGTCAAGATTGAGAGATGGGGCGGGGGGCGCTCCCATCGATCAGGCCGTGGCGGACGCACCGAAGCGATCTGCAAAGGCGCGCTCCGCCACGGTTAGCAGATCGAAGATCAGGATCGCCAGCACGCCGACAAGCGCAGCGCCCTGAACGATGAAGGCCATGTTGTTGGTGAGCAGCCCGGCGATGATGACTTCGCCGAGCGTGCGTGCCGCGACCGTCGAACCGATCGTTGCAGTTCCCAATGAGATGACGGCGGATACCCGGATGCCGGTCAGTATGAGCGGGGCTGCGAGCGGCAGTTCAACCTTGAAAAGGCGCTGGGCGGCGGTCATGCCGACGCCACGCGCGGCTTCGCTCACAGAGGGCGGGATGGTGGTGAGACCCGTCACCGTATTCTCAAAAATCGGTAGCAGCCCGTAGAGGAAAAGCGCGACCAGCGTGGGCGCGGAGCCGAAGCCCAGCACCGGCACCGCGAGCGCCAGCACGGCCACGGGCGGAAAGGTCTGGCCTATATTTGCGACGCTGCGGGAAAGCGGGAGGAAATCCCGTCCGGAACGCCGCGTCACCAGAATTGCGAGCGTGATGGCGACGATGCTTGCCGCAAGCGTGGCAACGGCAGTCAGCGCCAGGTGGATCAGCGTCAGCTGCCAAAGCACGCCTTGCGTATAGATCGTCGGCGCATTTTCTCGATTGAGCGGCTTCAGGATATTCGCGAACAGCTGCGGTTCAGCCAGAAACAGGCAGAGCAGAAGCCACAAGCATAGGCGAATGAGCCATGCCGCCCTCATTGCATCTTCGCGGCTCGTTTGGAAATAGCGTCCATGGTCACGCGCCCGATGCGTTCGTTGCGTGAAGATACTACAGGGAGGGCACTTCGCCTGGACCAGAGCATTTCAGCAAAGGCATCGCGCAGCGTCGCCGTCTCGGAAACCGGAGCGCCCTCCGCCTCACCGCTTTCGACAGCGGTGCTGACCGGCGCAAGCGAGAGCAACCGGAAAGGCCGTTCGTTCTGGCCGATGAGGTCTGCGACGAATGGATGGGCCGGATGGAGCAGGATGTTCTGGGGCGTGTCATATTGCAGTAGCCGCCCGCCATCCATCACGGCGATCATGTCGCCGAGCTGGATTGCTTCATCCATGTCGTGGGTGACGAGGATGACGGTCGTTCCGAACTTCTTTTGGATCGCGGAAAGGTCATCGCGCGCTTTGTTGCGGATGATCGGGTCGAGCGCGCCGAAGGGCTCGTCCATCAGCAGGATATGCGGCTCGGCGGCAAGTGCGCGGGCGACGCCGACGCGTTGCTGCTGGCCGCCGGAAAGTTCACTTGGCAGCCGATCTCGATATTCGGCGGGGTTTAGCTGGAAAACGTCGAGCAGTTCATCGATGCGCTGATCGATACGAGCGCGCTCCCAGCCCAAAAGCTGCGGCACGGTCGCGATGTTCTCAGCCACCGTCTTGTGCGGGAAGAGGCCATAGCCCTGAATGACATAGCCAATGCGCCGCCGCAGCTCGAATGGCTTCACCGTCCGCGTGTCCTCTCCGTCGATCCTGATTGCGCCCGAAGAAGGCTCCACAAGGCGGTTGATCATACGGAGCAACGTGGTCTTTCCGGAGCCCGATGTGCCGACGATTGCCGCAACCGTGCCGGCTTCCACGTTGAAGCTGACGGTTTCAACCGCCGTCATCGCGCCATAAATCTTGGAAACGGCATCGATTTCGATCATCGGAGTTCACGCCTTTCTTTGCGGCTCATGTCAATGAACGCGTCCATCAGCACGGCGGATGCAAATGCGAGGATGATTGTCGGGATGACGCCGAGCAGCACCAGATCGATCGACGCCTGACCAAGCCCCTGAAAGACGAAGACGCCGAAGCCGCCGCCGCCAATAAGCGCGGCAATCGTCGTAAGACCAATGTTCTGCACGAGTACGATCCGAATGCCGGCAAGGATTGCGGGCAGCGCCAGCGGAAGCTCGATGCGCAGCAAACGCTGTCGTCGCGTCATGCCCATGCCGCGCGCCGCTTCCCGTGCGCTTGTCGAAACGCCTTCAAGCCCGGCAAGGGTGTTTCCGGTGATCGGCAGAAGCGAATAGGCGAAGAGGGCGACGAGCGCCGGTGCCGTGCCGATGCCCCGGATGCCAAGTGCTGAGACGACGGGCACGTTGCTTGCGAGCCACGACAGCGGCGCGATCAGGAGCCCGAAGAGCGCCAGCGACGGGACCGTCTGGATGAAGGTCAGCGTGTTCAGGATCGCTGAACGTGTACCGCGGCGGTTCTGGCAGGTGATGCCGAGCGGAATCCCGACGATGCAGGCAGCCAGCATGGAACCGACGGAAAGCGTGATGTGTTGCCGCGCCTCGCGCCAGAAAAGCTGCGCCTGGTTTTCATATTCCTTGAGGAACGAGATGTTCGACCAGAGCCCGCTTGAAACAAGAAGCAACAGCGCAACCAGTGCGGCTGTCGCCAGCGCAATGCGTGTGGTCGGGCGAAGCCTGAGCCGGGTAATGGCGTCCGTCAGGCCCAGCGAGAAGGCAAAGAGCAGCAGCCAGAAGCCACTCGCCGGCCGCACCCGCGCATAGGTGTTTGCATCAGCGGAAAGGTGATCCGCTGCCAGGCCCGCCGCCACGAGTAGCAATGCGATCGCAGCGCCAGCTGAAACTGCGCGAAGCTTGGTGGACGTGCGGAGCAGCAGGAGGAGGGCCGCGACGCCAAGGACAGCCAACTGCAGAACGGCGCAAGTTTGCGGCAGTGATGCGAGGATGGACCGCGCTTCCGCTTCAACAATGCGGTTTGCGGCAAAGCTCATGAACGGCAGGAACATCGCCGCGACGGCGATGGGTGCTACGAGCAGCCCCACCATGTCGTACCAGAGCGTCGGGCCGCTATCGCGCAAGTCCTCGGACGTCTGGGCTGCTCCGCTGTTCATGCGCGAGATTCCCGAGCTGCTATTTCAGGAAGCCGCCGCTCTTCAGATAATCTTCCGCCACCGCTTGAGACGGCTCGCCGCCCACCTGAACGCGTCCGTTCAGCTCCTGCAGAGTGTTTAGGTCGAGCGATTCAAAAACAGGCGCCAGGATGGTCTCGATCTCCGGATGCTCCTTCAGCACTTCCTCGTGGATGATGGGAGCGGGGTTGTAGATCGGCTGCACGCTCTTGTCGTCATCGAGAACAACAAGACCGGAAGGCGCAATGCCGCCGTCGGTGCCATAGACCATCGCTGCGTTGACGCCATTGGTCTGGCGAGCGGCTGCCTGGATAGTTGCCGCCGTGTCACCGCCGGAAAGCGTCACCAGTCCTTCGGGCGGCATTTTGAAGCCGTATGTCTTCTCGAAGGAGGGGAGGCCGGCGTCGGAATTGACGAATTCCGCGGAGGCCGCGAGTTTCACCGCGCCGCCGTTGGCCACCCACTGGCCGAACTCACTCATCGTGGTGAGGTTGTTTTCCTTGGCGACTTCCTCGCGGATCGCAATCGCCCAGGTGTTGTTGGCTGGCGCCGGCTTCAGCCAGACGATCTTGGCGCCTTCGTAGTCAAGCTTCTTGGCTTCTTCATAGCCCTTGGCCGCGTCGTTCCAAACCGCATCGCCTGCGCGATCATAGAAGAACGCGGCATTGCCGGTGTATTCGGGATAGATGTCGATTTCGCCTGCCTGGATCGCCTGCCGGACGATCGGCGTTGCGCCAAGCTGCAGCCTGGTTTCTGTCTCTATGTTGTTGGCCTCCAGCATCAGGACGATCATGTTGCCCAGAATGCCGCCTTCCGTGTCGATCTTGGAGGAGACCACAACCTGGGCATTCGCGCCGAATGTGGTGACGGCGAACAAGGCAGCGGCAAGAATTCCGGACTTCGTCATTTGCATCGCTGTCCCCTCAGTTCTGAGCAATAGTCACAAGCGTCGACGGCAGAATTGGTGCAGCGTACTACGAAAATACAGCTGCACAAATATAGAATAGGCGGCAAATAATGCATGAAACCAGCGCATGGTTCCATGTAGCCAACCCTCATTCGATTCAGTGGGGCTCTCGCGCACGGTCAGCAATAAAGGTGATCCGCGTGATGAATTCCATCCAAAAGGCAAAAGTTTGCGGATGCTGGTTGCTGCAAGTGGCGCGGATCTACAGCCGATCGAGCGGCGGAACGGTGAGCCCCTTGATCTTCTCGGAGAGAAAACGGGGGCCGAGATGCTGCCCGACCGCCTCATGCATGATCTTGGCGACTTCCACCATCCGGCTCTCCATGCGATTCAACGGTCCCGCGACCGTGATGGAGAAGATCCGCTCCGAAAGAATGATTGGCAGCGACACACCGCCGAGGTCTACGCTGTAATTGGAGGCTGAGCGGAACCAGCCTCGGTACAGGCCAGACTGGATCTGGTCTTCAACCGCCTGGACGCTCATGGGTGTTCCGGAACCGTAGCGTTCGAAGGTCACCTTGCGGAGCAGGGCGCTTCGCTGGCGCGCAGGCCACTGACTCAACACGGCATGGCCGGAAGCGGTTGCGTGGATCGGGATCCGCTGGCCTACCTCAGCGGCATAGCGCACGATTGCCCTGGATTGAATGACTTCGAGGAAGATCAGGTAATTGCCCGACGCGCTACCGATGCAGACGGTTTCTCCCGTCCGCTGGTTCAGGTCGGTCGCAAGCCGTACCAGTGCTTCCGGCACAGGTTCCGCCGAAGCGATCGTCTGCGAAATCGAAAGCCAGCGGGGCGTCGGATAGAAGCGACCACGCATTTCCGGCTCAAACAGGTAGCCGCGTGTGGTGAGCGTCGACAGAAGGTTGAAGGTCGATGATCTCGGCCAATCGAAGTGCTGCGAAATCTCAGCCAAGCTAGCAGGCTTGCCGTGCTCGGCGAAAAACTCGAGTAGGTCTAGTACGTTTGCAACCTGCCGAACCTGTACCACGTCTGCCCCACCTGCCGCCACGTTGTTCTAAGCCGGCAATGCCAGCCGTTGTCTATATATATGAACTATATGGCTGCGTTAAGCAATAAAATGTCTTCAACGTCTCCAATCGTGTAAAATTCCATATATATGGACATACTGTTCAGAGAACTGTTGACGTTGCCCACATTCTGGCGAATATTCATATTGCTGAATGCAATCTGCCAACAAGCATACGTCAGCGCGGGGTCTCGTGTCATTCCGAGATCCGCTGCCGGGAGGAAAGAATGATACGAAGTTCCGCGCGCGGGGAGAGCACGCGTCTCGAACGCAGTCTGGAAATCATGGATTTCAGTCTGATGCTGGTGGCGGCTGCGGCCATGGGCGTCATCATGCTGGTCGTGACGCTCGATGCAACGCTGCGTTATACGATGTCGGCGCCGCTGACATGGTCCTATGACCTCATCGGCCTCTACCTGATGGTGGCCGTGTTCTTCCTCGCGTTGCCTGACACGCTGCACCATCACGGACACATTGCCGTCGATCTTTTCCAGCGCCTCATCCCGTTCCGCGCGCGACACTTCTTCCTGGGCATCGGATACGCGCTTTCGACCTGGGTTGTGGTCCTCATCGCTTGGGGCGGGATTACGCGGTTCCATACGGCCTTTTCGCGGGGTGAGCACATCGCTGCCCTCATCCCCTGGCCGACGTGGATCGCCTATTTCCTCGTTGCCCTTGGTTCCGCCGCCTTGGTGCTGCGCTGCCTCGTGCGGGTTTACGGCCATCTGGCTTCATCGATCACGGGACGAGAATTGGTGGACATGCCGCCGCCGCCCGAAATGGGCGCGGAGGAGATCTAGCCTATGCTCGTAACATTCGTCCTGCTGCTCCTGGGCTTCCTGCTCTTCATCGGGCTTCCGGTTGCCTTCGCCATGGCCGTTTCCGGCGCCATCGGCCTTTATCTCTATGGCGGAATGCCAATTCTCGGCGGCATCCTGAACACGACACCGCTCACGACCGCCAATTCCTACGAAATGATCACCATCCCGATGTTCATCCTGATGGCGGAATTCGTGATCCTTTCCGGGATAGCAGGCGACCTCTTCAAGGCAGCCACCATCTGGGTGGGGCGCATCAAGGGTGGTGTCGCCATGGCGACGGCCATTGCCGGCGCGGGTTTCGGAGCGATCTCCGGATCCAGCACCGCAGCGGCGGCAACTCTGGCTGCTACCTCGCTGCCGGAGATGATGAAGCAGGGCTATGAGGCCAAGCTCGCAGGCGGCGTTGTCGCCATTTCCGGCACGCTCGCGATGCTGATCCCGCCGTCGGTTGCCCTGATCCTCTATGGCATTCTGGCCGATGTTTCGATCTCGGCCCTGCTGATCGGCGGCGTTATTCCCGGCCTGATCGTGACGCTTGCGATCGTGCTCACCATCTGGATCCTGGTCATTCTTTGGCCAGACTCCGCACCAGCCGGCCAGCCCTATTCCTTCCGCGAGAAGATCGCGTCCCTGAAGCGTGTAGGCCCCATGCTGGTGCTGTTCGTGGCGATCACGGGCACCATCTACTCCGGCATCGCCACGCCAACGGAAGCCTCCGGCATCGGCGCGTTTGTCGCCATGCTGCTTGCGATCTGGGAGCGCAAGCTCAACCTGTCGACGCTCTGGATTGCGTTGCGCACCTCGGCGCAGACGAGCTGCATGATCCTGTTCATCATCCTGGGCGCGCATGTGTTCGGCTATTTCATCACGCTGACGCGGGTCACCAACGACCTGACGGATTGGGTCGCCGCACTGCCGCTGGCGCCGCTGACGATCATGGCGCTGATCCTCGTCGGCTACATCATCCTCGGTTTCTTCATGGACCAGATCGCGATCCTGATCCTGACGGTGCCGGTGGTGCTGCCAACCGTGGTCGCCCTCGGATTTGATCCGGTGTGGTTTGGCGTGATCGTGGTTGTAACGGCGGAGGTAGGCATGGTCACGCCACCCCTGGGGATGAACGTGTTCGTGGTTGCCCGCTACACGCGGCGACCGATCAGCGAACTGTTCAGGGGCGTGATGCCCCACGTATGGGCGCACCTGATCGTGATTGCCCTGTTGACGCTGTTCCCGGGCCTCGTCCTGTGGCTGCCGTCAACGATGAACTGAGGAACGAATTTGAAGCGGGCGATCGGCCTTGGGAGATGGCTGCCTCGTCTACATTGGAACCTGAAACTGGGAGGACTAGCATGAAGAACTTACTCAAGGCAGGCGTCACACTTCTTGCGCTAACGGCGGCATGGGCGATGCCGGCATCGGCTGAAACGCTGCGCATCGGCGATTCATTCCCCGTCGGTCACTACATCTCCGAGAACATGACCAAGGTCTGGATGGAAGAGGTGAAGAAGGCTTCCAACGGCGAGGTCGACTTCGAATATTTCCCGGCCGAACAGCTGGGCAAGGCCAAGGATCTGCTCTCGCTGACCCAGAGCGGTGTCATGGACATCGGTTACGTTGGCGCGTCCTATGTGAGCGACAAGCTGCCGCTTTCCTCCGTCGGCGAGATGCCGGAAGCCTTCACGACCTCCTGCCAGGGCACGAAAGCCTTCTGGCAGATCGCCAAGCCCGGTGGTGCGCTGGATCAGGCGGAGTTTGCGCCGAACGGCGTTCGCGTTCTGATGGTGATGGTGCTGCCGCCGTATCAGGTTTTCACCTCCAACCGCGAGATTTCGGGCCTCGACAGCCTCAAGGGTCTGAAGATCCGCAGCACGGGCGGCGCCAAGGAGCTTGCCTCGCAGTTGGTGGGTGCGGTGCCGATCCAGATCGCTGCACCCGACACGCGCGATGCGCTGTCCCGCGGCACGCTTGACGCACTGCTCTTCCCGCATTCCTCGATCCTGCCTTACGAGGTGCTGCCCTTCCTGAAATACGCAACGCAGGATGTGAACTTCGGCTCGTTCGTGGTGACTTACGTGATCAGCCAGAACAAGTGGGACCAGCTCGACGAGGCCACGCAAAAGATCCTGGCCGAGGCGGGTGAAGCTGCCACCTTGCACGGCTGCGAAGTTGCCGACCGCATGGACGGTGAGGACAAGCAGAAGATCGCCGATTCAGGCGTGAAATTCGTGACGTTCTCAGAGGCCGATCAGGAAAAGCTTCAGGAAGTTCTCGGCACGGTGAGCCAGCGTTGGGCTGAGGACCTCGACAAGCGGGGCAAGCCGGGCACCGAAATCCTGGAAGCGTTCCGCAACGCGCTCTGATCCGGTCCATGTGAAATTCCGGGCACTGTGCGCCGGTTTCGGCCGGCATTGCACAAAGTCCTGGTGCTTGCAGTTCCCAAGGATTCCCGTCCCGGGAGCTGCGTGGAGCGGGATGAGGAAAGCAATTTGCTACCCCATCCCGCTCTATCTCTTTCCAATTGATCGCAATTGTGAGGTCGGGCAACAGTCCGGCTTCCCGCGATCCGGGAGATTTGTCATGAAACTGGTCGGCAAGGGCCTCTACTGGACGGAACTGGAGGTAGGTTCCTCGTTCCGCACCTTCGGACGCACCATCACTGAAACCGATATCGTCAACTTCGTCTCTGTCGCCGGGATGCTTGAATCGCTTTTCGTCGATTCCGAATACCGCGCCGCGCACTCGGCCATCCCTGGGCGACCGGCGCCTGCTGCGCTGGTGCTTGCTCTGAGCGAAGGGCTGGTGCTGAACGCAATTGCGCAGGGCACCGGGCTCGCCTTCCTGCACATGGAGCTGTCGGTCGAAAAGCCGGTTCAACAGGGCGACACGATCCACGTTGAACTCACCGTTGTGGAGCAGCGTGCGGCTTCCAAAGGCAATCGAGGGCTGGTCCGAACGCGCAATCATGTCGTGAATCAGCGCGGCGAGACGGTGATGGTCTACACACCGCTGCGGCTGATGGAAGGCCCGCCGCAGGACGAGCCAGGCGAGTAGCATTGTTCATATTTGTGAACAAAGAGGCTCACGACGGCTCGAAAAATCGCCATCAGGTTCAAAAAATGGGTGCAGTAGCAAATTGATGCTTGAACACGCCGCATCCATATGATCCAAATATATGTACAAATAATTCATAGTTACGAACCATGACAGGAGTGGCGTTTCCGATGGGGCCGCTTGCCGGAGTAAAGATCATAGACCTGACGGCCGTGTTGATGGGGCCGTACGCCACCCAGTTCCTGGGAGACTTCGGTGCGGACGTCATCAAGATCGAGCCGCCGAAGGGGGACCTCGTCCGGAGCATCGGGCCAAGCCGTTCGCCAGGCATGGGACCGATCTTCCTGAACGCCAACCGCTCCAAGCGGTCCATCGTCATCGATCTGAAGAAGGCGGAAGGCCGTGCGCTTCTGCTGGATCTTTGCCGGGAAGCCGATGCGCTGGTCTATAACGTGCGTCCGGCGGCCATGGCGCGTCTCGGTCTGTCCTACGAGGAAGTTTCGGCCATCAATCCGAGGATCGTCTATGCCGGACTTTATGGCTATGGTCAGGACGGACAATATGCCAAACGCCCGGCCTATGACGATCTGATCCAGGGCGGCGCCACTCTCGGCTACCTCTTCAAGCTCTCAGGTTCGCCGGAACCGCGTTATGTGCCAGCGGCGATCGCCGACCGTATTGTGGGCCTCACCGCATTGAGCGGCATCCTCGCCGCACTTCTCGAGCGTCACAAGACCGGTCGCGGCCAGCGTGTCGACGTGCCGATGTTCGAAACCATGGTGAGCTTCATCCTCGGCGACCATCTGGGCGGGCTGACCTTTGACCCGCCGCTCGACAAGGGCGGCTATCCCCGCCAGCTTGCCAAGGACCGCAAGCCCTTCCGCACTTCGGATGGGTACGTCTGCGCGCTGGTCTATACGGATGAGCACTGGCAGCGCTTCGTTCAGGCGATCGGCGAACCAGACCTGATGGAGCGTGATCCGCGCTTTGCGAATTTTTCCTCGCGCATGGAGCACGTCGATCACGTCTATGGCTGGCTGAAGGAGCTTTTCCTCACGCGTACGTCGGCCGAGTGGATCGCGCTTCTCGACGAGAACGACATCCCGGTGATGGCGATGCACACGTTCGAGACTGTGCTGGAGGATCCGCACCTGTCGCAGGTGGGCTTCTTCCAGCGCGTTACGCACCCGAGCGAGGGTGACATCATTTCAATGGCCAATCCGGTGCTCATGTCCGGAAAGCCCACACAGACCAACCGTCTCGCCCCCGTGCTGGGCGAACATACGGTCGAGGTGCTGCGGGACATGGGCAAGGACGAAGGCCAGATCGCAGAGCTTCTGGAACAAGGGATTGTCGCAGCGCCATCTGCGCCGCTGGCAGCAAAAAGAGGTTGAACATGGATTTTGGTCTAACGAGCGAACAGGAAGCCATTCGCGAAGCCGTGGGGCAGATATGCGCCCGTTTTGATGACGCCTACTGGTTGAAGCGCGACCGCGAGGGTGGCTTCCCGCAGGATTTCTATGATGCGCTGGCCAAGGAAGGCTGGCTCGGCATCTGCACGTCGGAAGCGCAGGGCGGGGCGGGTCTCGGCATCACCGAGGCAGCGATCATGATGCGCACGATCGCGGAGTCCGGCGCAGGCATGTCCGGCGCTTCCGCCGTCCACATCAACATCTTCGGTCTCAAGCCTGTCGACATCTACGGCACGGAAGAGCAGAAGAACCGGATGATCCGCCCGATGGCGGAAGGCCGGGAGAAGGCCTGCTTCGCTGTGACCGAGCCCAATACGGGCTTGAACACCACGCAGCTCAAGCTCAGGGCCGAAAAGCGCGGCAGCGTCTATCACGTGTCTGGGCAGAAGGTCTGGATCTCGACCGCTCAGGTGGCCGACCGCATCCTGCTTCTGGCGCGCACCACGCCACTGGAAGAAGTGAAGAAGGCGACGCACGGCCTGAGCCTGTTCTACACGAAGTTCGACCGGGAGCGCATCCGCGCCCGCGAGATCGAAAAGATGGGCCGCAAGTGCGTCGACTCCAACGAACTGTTCTTCGACGATTTCCAGATCCCTGAAGAGGACCTGATCGGCGAGGAGGGACGCGGGTTCGAGTACATCCTGCAGGGCATGAACCCGGAACGCATCCTGATCGCGGCAGAAGCGGTTGGTCTCGGCATGGCAGCCCTCAGGAAGGCAAGCCAATATGCTCGCGAGCGCGTCGTCTTCAATCGGCCGATCGGGCAGAACCAGGGCATTCAGCATCCCTTGGCGAAAAGCTGGTGCGAGCTTGAGGCCGCCTGGCTGATGGTGATGCGGGCCGCCTGGCTCTACGACAATGGCCAGCCCTGCGGTGAGGCGGCCAATGCCGCCAAGTACCTCGCGGGTGAGGCGGGCTTCGAGGCCTGCCAGACGGCAGTGATGACGCACGGCGGCTTTGGCTATGCCAAGGAATATCATGTCGAGCGGTACCTGCGCGAGGTCATGGTTCCGCGTATCGCACCGATCAGCCCGCAGCTGGTGCTGAGCTTTATTGCCGAACGCGTCCTCGGCATGCCGAAGTCATACTGAGCCATGAGCGCCATCCTTGCCAAAGATCTGCAATTGCGCTCCGTCGTGACGGAGGGCAGTCGCGTATTGGTCGGGCAGGGAACGGCCGAGCCGCTCACGCTGACGCGGGCGTTCATGCGAGAGGCGGACGAACTGCCTCCCTGCAGCCTTTTCATCGGACCAACGTTCTCAGACACGTTCGCAGGCCAGGCACCGGAGCACATCCGGTTCGAGAGCTATGGGGCGATCGGCGCGGCATCGAAGCTCGCGCGCGACAAGCGACTGCACGTCTTTCCGGAGCATTTTTCGAGCCTCGCGGAGGCATTCCGAGATGGATCATTGCCGGTCGAAACAGTTCTTCTTCAGCTCAGACCTTCGTTGAAGGGTTGCGGCTATAATCTTGGTCTTGCACGTGATTTTGTTGTCGACGCAGCGCGGCGCGCCAAGCATGTGATTGCCGAGATCAACCCGTGGCTTCCGGCCTGCCGGGGCGGCGAAATAGGCTATGACCTCGAACTCACACATATCGTGGAGGCCGAGCATCCACCCGTGGAAGTTCCGCCGGCTGTTGTCGGTGAAACGGAGGAGAAGATCGCCTCTATCGTAGCCGGGCTCATCCCCGATGGGGCAGTCATTCAGGTGGGCGTGGGCGCCATTCCGACTGCGGTGCTGCGGGCGCTTGTCAGCCACAAGGATCTGGGCTTCCACTCGGGCGCCGCTCCGGACGAGCTGGTCGATCTTGCCGAAAGTGGTGTCATCAACAACGCGAAGAAAGAAGTGGATCAGGGCGTCTCGGTGACGGGCATTCTGCTCGGCAGCCGCAAGCTCTATGAGTTCGCCCATCGCAATCCCGCTTTCCGTCTTGCCGGACCGCAGAAGACGCACAGCCTTTCCTATATCGCGCAGCTCAAGAATTTCTTCGCCATCAATTCGGCACTTGAAGTGGACCTGACGGGCCAGGTGGGCGCCGAGGAAGTCGGCGGACGCCACGTCGGCGCAGTCGGCGGTCAAGTCGATTATGTTCGCGCCGCCCGCTATTCGGAAGGCGGCCGGGCGATCATCGCTTTTCAATCGACGACCCGCGACGGCAGGAGCCGCATCGTGCCGAAAGTCGGTACCGTCACCTGTGCGCGCTCGGACGTCGACATCATTGTCACCGAACATGGCGCGGCGGAACTGCGGGGCCAAAGCCTAGATGAGCGCGCAAAGCGGCTGATCGCCATCGCCGCGCCGCAATGGCGCGAGGCGCTGGAACGGGCGTGGTTTGAGGGGAGAGCCGAGCTTTGAGCGTGAAGAGAAGCGGTCCGCTTGCAAGCGTTCGCATCGTGGAGATGGAGGGCATCGGCCCCGCACCGCTCGCCGCCATGATGCTGGCGGATCTTGGCGCCGAGGTGATCCGCATCGAGCGCATTGCTCCGGGTGACGCCGGCATCGCGCGACCGCGCGACTTCGACTTTGGTCTGCGCGGTCGCGTGGCCATTCCGGTGGATCTGAAGCAGGCAGAAGGCCGCGAGCTCGTTCTCGATCTGGTTGCCAGGGCTGACGGCCTGATCGAAGGATTTCGTCCCGGCGTCATGGAGCGGCTGGGGCTCGGACCCGAGCCTTGCTTCGCGCGCAATCCGAAGCTCGCCTACGGGCGGTTGACCGGCTGGGGGCAGGATGGCCCGCTGGCTGAAACCGCCGGACATGATCTCAACTATCTGGCGCTGACCGGCGTGCTGGATCGACTGGGGCGAGCCGGACAGGCGCCAACGCCGCCCATCAATCTTCTGGGAGACTATGCCGGCGGCAGCTTCCTGATGGCCTTCGGCATGCTGGCGGCTATCATCTCGGCGCGCGAAACCGGCAAGGGGCAGGTGGTGGACGCTGCCATGGTGGACGGCGTGTCGCTCCTGGCTGTGCCTCTGCTCGGTCTCATCGGCGCTGGCATCCACAACGACGGGCGAGGCGAAAATCTGCTCGACACCGGCGCGCCGCACTACGACGTCTATCAATGTGCCGACGGTAAGTGGTTGTCCATCGCTCCGATCGAAGGGAAGTTCCGGATGCAACTGCTGGAAGGTTTGGGCCTTGCGGCTGATACGTTTCCGGATGTGAGCACAAAGGACAACTGGCCGGAGGCTCGCCGCATCCTTGCAGCGCAGATCGCTTCGAAGCCTCGTGCTCACTGGGAGATGGTCTTTGCGGGCACGGATGCCTGTGTGACCCCGGTGCTGGACTTCGATGAAGCACAGGCGCACGAGCACAACCGGGCACGCCGCGCGCATGTCGAGGTTTCCGGCAAGCTGCAGCCAGCACCTGCGCCAAGATTTTCAGGCACGCCAGCGGGCATTCCGGAAATGAAGGGCCGGGGCGGCGATGAGGCGACACAAGTTTTGCCAGGCTGGGGCGTTTCGGGCGACAGGGTCGAAAGCCTCAAGGCTGCCGGAGTAATCAATTAGGTTTTGAAATCCAGCGCCGGTTTTGGCGCATCGACCAGCATGGGAGAGAGAAGTGGCAGGACTATATTATGAAGAGTTCGAGGTGGGGCACGTGTTCGAGCACCCGCTCTCGCGCACCGTTACGGAATACGACAATATCTCGTTCAGCCTGATGACGCTGAACCCCCAGCCGCTTCACATCGACAACCATTTTTCCGAACAGACGGAATGGGGCAAGCCGCTGTTCAACAGCCTTTATACGCTTGCCATCATGATCGGCATGTCGGTGCAGGACACAACGCTCGGCACCACCATCGGCAATCTGGGCATGAGCGACGTAAAATTCCCGAAGCCGGTGTTTGCAGGCGACACGCTCAGGGCGACCACCAGGATCATCAGCAAGCGTGAGAGCGCGTCAAGGCCGACCGCCGGCATCGTCGAGTTTGAACATACCTGCTTGAATCAGCGTGGCGAGGTTGTCGCGAGCTGCCGCCGCATGGGCCTCATGCACAAGAGGCCAGCGGCATGATGCGCTCGCTGCTGTTTGTTCCGGGCGACAGCCCACGCAAATTCGCCAAGGCCATGGGCACCAATGCCGATGCGCTGGTGCTTGATCTGGAAGATTCCGTTGCCGCATCCGAAAAGGTCGGCGCTCGCGTGACGGTTGCCGACATGCTGCAGGCTGATCGCGCCGGGAAGATCCTGATCGTGCGCGTGAACGCCTTCGATACGGGCATCACGCTCGATGATCTGGCGGCGGTCATGCCCTATGCACCGGATGCGGTGATGCTGCCGAAGTGCCGGGGTGGCTCCGACGTGGAACTGCTCGGCCATTACCTCAGCGCCTTTGAGGCGGCTAACCGCATCGAGCGTGGCCAGACCGGCATCGTGGCCGTTGCCACGGAGACGGGCGAATCCGTGCTTGGCCTTTCGACCTACAAGCCGGATCCGCGTTTGCGCGGTCTGCTCTGGGGCGGCGAGGATCTGATCGCTTCGATCAACGCCACGGGAAATCGCGACGGCGAGGTCTATAGCGGTCCGTTCCTGCTCGCGCGCAATCTGTGCCTGATGGCGGCATCCCAGGCAGGTGTGGGCGCGATCGACACGGTCTGCACCAATCTTGGCGACCTCGACTATGTGGCAGCCGAAGCGCGGGCGGCGCGGCGCGACGGTTTTGCGGCCAAGGCCGTCATCCACCCGAACCATGTCGACCCGGTCAACGCCGCATTCCAGCCGACGGAAGAGGAAATCGCCTGGGCCCGCAAGATCGTGCAGGCCTTTGACGCAAATCCGGATCAGGGCGTGGTCAACATCGACGGCAAGATGATCGACAAGCCCCACGAGCGGGCGGCGCGCAAGATCCTTGCGATGGTGAAGTAATCCGGGGTTCATGCGGCGGGGGTGAAGGCAGGCAATGACGACGACCGAGGGGGATCTGTCGCAGGGTTTTTGGAACACGACGCGGATCGCGGCTCTTGTCGTCATCATCGGGTTCCTCTGCAATTTCGTGGCAAGAGGCATCGTGGACACGTATCTCGTGTTCATGCTGCCGCTGGAGAAGGAGTTCGGGTGGAGTCATGGCGCGCTGACCCAGGCTTACTCCATCTACCTTCTTACCCTCGGCGTGTTCTCGCCGCTGACAGGCGCGATCCTCGACAGTTGGGGGCCGCGCGTGTCCTACCTGGCCGGGGCCACCCTGATGACGGCTGCCATGTGGATCGCCTCTCAGGCGTCTGAAATCTGGCATTTCTACCTGACGGTCGGTGTCATGTGCGGCATGGGCTCCTCTCTGATGGGCATGGTTCCAGCCGCAGCTCTTGTCGGCCGCTGGTACGACCGGCAGATGAGTGTTGGTATCGCCCTTGCCTATGCCGGCTTCGGCTCAGGCATGCTGGCGATCGTACCCTTGGCGCAGGCCAGTATCGATGCGTTCGGCTGGCGCGAGACCTATCGCATCATCTTCCTATGCATGCTGGTCGTGGTGCCTCTGATTGCGATCCTGCCGTGGAAGCGGATTGCCCATGGCGCTCCCGGCAACCCGCGCGCCATGGCGGCACGCCGTCCGAAAAAGACTTCGGCGGAGGAAACGCCCGCCCGGCAATGGGACGTGCGCAGCGCCATCCGGACGCTGGAATTCTGGCTGCTCGTGCAGGCGTTCTTCTTCACGGCAGTCGCTGCCTACCTCACCACCATCCAGGTGATCGCTTTCCTGATTGACCGGGGCTATCCGGCCATTGAAGCCGCTCTTGCCTTCGGCGTTGCCGGAATGCTGTCGATCGGCGGCGTGATGGTGTCGGGTTGGGCCAATGTCCATTTCGGCATCCGCCGCGCGACGGTGATTTCCTTCGTCGGCACGTTCCTGGGCATTTTCGGCCTGTTCCTCTTCGCGCTCTGGCCGCATCCAGCCTGGGTGCTGCTCTGGGTTCTGGCCTTCGGCACCAGCCAGGGAGCGCGCGGGCCGGTGATCAGCGCCCTCAACGCCCGCATCTTTGCGCGGGGCAGGGTGAGCTCCATCTACGGGCTGATCTTCATGTTGATGTCGTTTGGATCGGCTTTCGGCGCGTGGCTCTCTGGCCTGCTGCACGACCTTACGGGAGACTACATGGTTGGCTTCTTTGTCGCGAGCCTCAGCGTGTTCCTGGCCGTCGCGCCGTTCACGCTGACGCGGCGGCTGGTGGACGCAAGGGAATTGCCTCCACCTTCTGCCTGAACGGTTTTAACCGCGATCAACCTCGATCAGCGCATCGAGCGCTACCGCGCCCTTGCCTTCATCGAGGATCACGACCGGGTTGAGGTCGATGCTCTTCAGGCGGCGCCCGGCGCTCACAGCGAACTTCGAGAGGTTTGACAGCATCGTTGCAGCCGCATTGATGTCAGCGGCTGGTTTGCCGCGCGCGCCCTTGAGGATCGGGGCGAGCCTGCTGCGTTCGATCATCGAGCGCGCCTGATCGACAGAGAACGGGCAGCGCCCGAGCACGGCATCGGGCATCAGTTCGGCAAAGATACCGCCCGGGCCGAAAATCGCTATCGGTCCGAACACCGGATCCTGCTTGATGCCAATGATCGCTTCCGTGCCGCCCTTGACCATCTGGGCCACCAAAACGCCTTCGATGCGCGCATTTGGCGCCTTGGCGCGTGCGCGTTCCATGATCGTGGCGAAGCCGCTCGCAACTTCACCCGCGCTGTTGAGACCCACGAGCACGCCGCCCATCTCGGTCTTGTGGAGGATATCGGGCGAGAGGATCTTCATCACCACCGGGAAACCGATGCTTTCCGCTGCAGCCAGCGCTTCCTTGACGGTCGCGCAACCCTGTTCGCGTGCAAAGCTGATACCGTGCCGGGCAAGCAGCTTCTTGGCGTCCGCCTCGCTCGGCGTGCTTGCTGGAAGCTCCACCGGCGCGAGTCCCACGGCCTCGTCGCTGCGATTTCGCTTGGCGAAGGAACGACCAAGCCTGCCCATGGCCGCGACAGCAGCAACCGCGCGGTCAGCGTCCTCGAAGATGGCAATGCCGATGTCCTCATAGGCCTTGCGCTGCGCTGCCGTCAGTACGGCGACCAGTGCGAACAGCTTGTCAGGGAAGCGCTGCCGTTTCTCAAGAAGCTCTGAATAGAGCAGCTTGCCGAAGGACTCCGTGCCCGCCACCTGCGCGAAAAAGGCTATGATCGAGGTGTAGTCGGCCTCGGTGGTCATGGCCTCCAGACAGGTGTGGAGCAACGACGTGTCGTTGACGATATGGGCAGTGCAATCGACCGGGTTGCGGAACGAAGCAAAGGGCAGGACGTCGTGCAGACGTTCCTGCGTTGCCTTTGGCATTTCCGGCATGTCTACGCCACGGTCCTCGGCTGCATCGCTCATCAGGACGCCGGCGCCGCCGCTCACGGTCAGCACGCCGAGACGGTTCGGCTCTGGATAGATGCCATGTGCCGCCACTCGCGCAAAATCGAGCAGCTGGTCGGCCGACTGGACGCGGATTGCGCCAAATTCCTCGAAGATCGCATTGGCCACGAGGTCGTCACCGGCGATGGAGGCAGTGTGGGACGCTGCTGCCTTGGCTCCGAGCTGGCTTCGTCCCACCTTCATGATGAGCACCGGCTTGCCTGCATCGCGTGCGGCGGCAAGGCCGGCCATCAGCGCGCTGCCGTCCTTGATGCCTTCCATATAGGCCGCGATCACGCGGGTTTTCGGATCCGAGGCCAGGCAGCCGATGACTTCGCCAACGGAAACATCCGCCTCGTTGCCCGTCATCACGCAGAGCGGGGCGCCTATGCCCGCATTGCGCGCAAGCGTTGCCAGATGCGAGCCGAAAGCGCCTGACTGGCTGACGATGCTGACGCCGCCATCGATCGGCCAGCCCGTCTCGAAGGTGGTCGTGAAGGTCGGAAACCACGCACAGCGCGCGTTGAAAAGCCCGAGCGAGTTCGGCCCAAGCATTCGCAGGCCGTTCTCCCGTGCAATCCGGGCGAGTTCAGCCTGTGCGGCTGCTCCTTCGGCTCCCATTTCGGCAAAGCCCGACGAGAAGACGATCGCCGCCTTGCATCCGCGCTGTCCGAGCCGCCGCAGAGTATCGGCCACGTGCTGGGCGGGCAGGGCGACGATGGCCGCATCGGGCGCTTCCGGAAGGTCCTCGATGGAGGGATAGGCCTTCAGGCCCTGGATCTCGTCCCGATTGGGATTGACCGGATAGATCGTGCCCTTGAAGCCGGCCTCCAGCATCCACCAGATCGGCCTGCCGCCGATACGGCTTCGCTCGGCGGAGGCCCCGATCACGGCAACGGACCGGGGTTCCAGAAGGGCATTAATGGAAGCAAAGTCGTACGACTTGGTAATCGATGGTGCGTTCATTCGAACTCGCCCGCAGATGGATGCAGTTGGGTGTCTTACTCAGTTGCCCGGCAGGTTCAGAACCGCCTTGGCGATGATGTTCCGTTGGACCTGGCTGGTGCCGCCGGCGATGGTGGAGGGCCGCGATTGGAAGAACATGGTCGCGCTGTCCGCCTGGCCAGCGTTGTCGCCGTCCGCAACCACGCCATCTTCGCCGGTGATCGCGAGGATTTCCTCGGTCACCGCCTGATAGGTTTCAGAACTCAGCAGCTTCAGGATCGAAGCTTCCGGCCCGAGCTCGCCGCCATTCTTCACGAAGTTGGAATAGTCGGCATAGAGCGCCAGGAAGTCCTCATAATCGAGGCGGAGCTTCGTGTACCGTTCCAGGCTGAAGCCCGGAAGCTCGTCCTCGCCGCGTGCCGCGATCGCATCAAGGTGGTCGATCGCACCCTTGATATAGCGTGGGCTGCCGACAAAAAGCCGTTCGTGGCCGAGCAGCGCCTTGGCAATCGTCCAGCCCTTGTGGAGTTCACCCACGAGGCTGTCGAGCGGGATCCGGACATTGTCGAAGAACACTTCGCAGAATTCGAGCTCGTCGGAAAGCGTGCGGATCGGCCGGACCGTGATGCCGGGCGTCGCGAGATCAACGAGGAAGAAGCTGATCCCTTCCTGGCGGATGCGCGGATTGGGATCTGTGCGCGCCAGCATGAACATCATGTTTGACTGGTGCGCCATGGTGGTCCAGATCTTCTGGCCGTTCAGCACCCAATGTTCATTTTCCTGAACGGCGGAAAGCCGGAGTGAAGCAAGGTCCGATCCTGCATTCGGCTCCGAATAGCCCTGGCACCAGATGTGTTCGGTGCTGATGATCTTGGGCAGGTAGCGCTGCTTCTGCTCCTCGGTGCCGAATTGCATGAGCAGGGGGCCGAGCATCACCAGACCCATCTCGTGCAGGCGTGGAACGCCAATGGCGCTCAACTCTTCCGCAAATGCGATCTGGTGCGGAATATCGAGGCCCATACCGCCATATTCAACCGGCCAGGCCGGTGCGATCCAACCCCGCTCCGACATCTTCTTGTTATAATCAGCGACCTCAAGCGGGCCGATGCGGCGGGTGGCGTGAAGCAGGTCCGGCGGAAATATGCTGTCAACATAGCTTCGGACCATGGCCCGGAATTCAGCTTCCGGCATAGAATTGTAGTCGGTCATGTCTGCAGGCTCTCCCTCGACGTGCCACTTGATGGCATCGTCCGGGAAAACGTAGCCGCCGAATTTCCATCGGTCAATTATCAGAACGGTATTTCTATTCTTGAACGATGCCCGGGTGCCTGCTACGCATAATGTACTCGAAAATGATTGTTGAAAGCGACACACACATTTGAGTTTTCATTACACGCCGGGAGGACGGAGGCGTGTTAGGGAGGAAGAAATGAAGCATACAATTTGCCTGGCTGCAGGCATTGCTGCAATGGCATTTGCTCCGACGGCCCTTGAAGCGAAAACGCTCACATACGGTACTTATCTCGGCGCCCGCCATTCCACGAATGTCGACAGCGTTCTTCCCTGGATGAAGGCTGTGGAAGAGGCGACAGGCGGCTCGCTGACCTTTGAACTGGCAGCTGACGGCACGCTGGTAAGCGGCCGAGACTCTCTGCAGGGTATCCGCGACGGCCTGATCGACATGTCGACCATCGTCGACTTCTATACGCCGAACGACCTCAAGACGAGCACGATCCTGACCGAGCTTGCAATGCTCGGCACGGATGCTGCCGTCATGACCGCGGCCATCAACGAGATGCAGGTCCTGAATTGCGAAGGCTGCGTCAAGGAAGCGGAAGACAACAACCTGAAGATCCTGGCGGTCTACGCCAGCTCTCCGTATCACCTGATCTGCAACAAGCCGTTCGAGACGCTCGAGTCCTTCAAGGGCGCCCGCATCCGGGCGACGGGCGCCTGGGCAATCTTCTCGCAGGCCATCGGCGCGACGCCGGTGAACATCACGTCCGGCGAGCAGTATGAAGCGCTGCAGCGCGGGCAGGTGGACTGCACCCTCATCAACATTCCCGCGCTTACCAACTATTCGCTCTTCGAAGTGGCGAAATACGTGATCAACCTGCCGATCGGCACGTTCCACGGCGCCCATGTCTACAACGCCAACACGAGCGTGTGGGAAGGGCTGACCGACGAGGAGCGCAAGGCCTTCATCGACAACATCCCGCAGGCCATGGCGAACCTGACCGAGGGTGCGATCAAGACCGACGCGGAAGCGGTCGAGAAGTCGAAGGCGGCTGGAGTTGTCTTCGCCGATCCTGATCCGGCACTTGTGGAAGCTCTTGAGCAGTTCAAGAAGGACGAGCTGAAGCGTGCCAAGGAGCTTGCAGAGAGCCGCGGCCTCAAGAATGTCGACGAGCTTTTCGCTAAGTTCCAGGAACTGATCGCCAAGTGGGACGACAAGATGAAGGAGATCGGCGACGACTGGGATGCCTATGCCCAGGCGCTACAGACCGAAATCTACAGCAAAGTCGACTGAGCGCGGCATGGGGACGCCCGTCGTTCAGAAAGATGAATTGCCCGGCGTCGTCCGGGCAACTTCTTCTCTGCTCATGATCGCCGGTTCGGTGGGCATGGCAGCCATGATGCTGCACATCTGCATCGATGTCTTCAGCCGCTTCCTTTTCGGCGCGCATATTGTCGGCACCCTCGAATACGTCACCTATTTCTATATGGTGGTCGTGGTCTTCCTCCCTCTGGGTCGCGTTCAGGAAGAGCGCGGTCATGTCTTCGTGGAGGTGATTAGCCAGCTCTTCACGCAGCGTGCGAATGTCTGGATCGACCGCTTCGCCCAGTGCTTCACATTCGTTTACACCGCCTTCATTGGCTATTGGGGCTGGCAGGAGACCATGCGGTCGTTCACCCGCAACGAGGTGGTCACCATCCTGCAGTCGGACCTGCCGCTCTGGCCGACCCGGCTGCTGGTGCCGGTAGGGCTCGCTGCCATGTGCGTGGTGATCCTCGCGCAACTTGCCCAAAGCTTTCGCTCGGGGCGTCTTCCGCCGCGTGAAACAGTGACCCACTGACCTGGAGCTTACGATGACCCCCTTGATGATTGGATTCTCCGGGATCGCAGTGCTGTTCGTGCTGCTGGCGCTCCGGGTTCCCATTGCGGTGGCATTGGGTGCCGTGTCGCTAATCGGGATCGGCCTCATTCGCGGCGTCGATGCCGTCTATGGCGCCGCTCGCAGCATGCCCTATGCCTTCGTGGCGAAGTGGGAGCTCTCCGCCATTCCGATGTTCCTGCTGATGGGCTCCATTGCCTATTACTCAGGCCTTACCGCCTCCCTGTTCAAGACCATGCGCTTGTGGTTTGCCTGGCTGCCGGGCGGGCTTGCCGTCGCCACCAATTTCGGTTGCGCAGGCTTTGCAGCTGCCTCCGGCTCCAGCATGGCAACTGCAGCCTCCATGGGCCGACTGACGCTGCCGGAGATGGAACGCTACGGCTATAATCCGGGGCTTGCCACAGGCGTCGTCGCGGCGGCGGGAACGCTCGGCTCGCTCATTCCGCCAAGCATCATGCTGATCGTCTTCGGCATGATGACGGAAACATCCATCGGCAAGCTCTTCATCGGGGGTATCCTGCCGGGCATCCTGACGGCCGTTGTCTATACGATCATGATCGTTGCCCGCTGCAGCTGGAATCCGGAACTGGCGCCAGCACTCAAGGAGCGGGTGACATGGTCTGAACGGTTGTGGGCGCTGGCCGACACCTGGCAATTGCCTGTGCTGATCCTGATCGTGGTCGTCTCGCTCTATACGGGCCTCGCAACCACGACCGAGGCAGCCGCCGTGGGCGCCTTTGCTGCCCTTGTCATGGCCGCCATGAGCCGAAATCTGACTTTCGACGTCATGCAGAAATCGGTCGTCGACGCGCTGAAGAGCACTGCCACCATCCTCTTCATCTCGTTTGGGGCGATCTTCTTCAGCCGGTTCCTGACCTTCTGCGGCCTGCCGCAATATATGGCCGGACTTGCCGAGACAATGGCCTATAGTCCGCTATTGCTGCTGCTATTCGTGGGCATGATCTATCTCATCCTCGGGATGTTCCTCGATCCGCTTGGGCTTCTGCTGCTCACCGTGCCGATCTTCCTGCCATTCTTCCAGGCCGTCGGTTACGACAAGGTCTGGATGGGCATCATGGTGGTGAAGTTCATCGAGATCGGCCTGATAACGCCGCCCGTCGGCCTGAACGCTTTTGTGGTGAAGGGGATCGTTGGCGACAAGATCAGCCTCGGCACCATCTTCAAGGGCCTGACATGGTTCATCGGTGCGGAAGTGGTGGTGGTCGTCCTGCTGACCTTGTTCCCCGACATCGTGATGGTGCTGCCGAACCGGATGTAGCCGGTCTGACAGACAGCAAAACAAAAAGAGCGGCTCGCGGGCCGCTCTTGCTATTTGTGCCTTCTACAACGGCGAAATGTCAGAGGGATTGCGTCTCGCTGATCTGACCCTGCACCTGCGAGATCTCCTTGGCAGCCGCGATGGTCTCGGCAACAAGGCGTTCGCTGTTCAGCTTGAAGCGCTCGACCGGCACGCCAAGCACCACGCCGCCCACCAGCCCGCCGCTGCCGAAGATGGGGGCCGCAATACCGGCGAGCCCCACCGTGGAAGCGCCGATCGTCAGCGCATATCCTCGCTCGCGGACTTCCTGCAGCTGCGCCTCGATCGAGGCGCGGTCGGTGACCGTGTGTTCCGTCAATTTGCGGAACTCTGTACGCGACAGGTAATCGTCGACAAAACGCTTGGGCAAATAGGCGAGCAGGATGAGCCCACCCGCCGTCGCATAGAGCGGACGGCGATCGCCGACCGTCGCGGCAAAGCGCAGTGCCTGGTTCGACTCCGCCTTGGCGATATAGGAAAACTCCTCGCCGCCGGGGGCAAGCTCGCAGATCATGGCAGTTTCCTGCGTCCGCTCGGCCAGCCGGTGGAGCGTCGGCAGGGCAGCCTCGGGAAAGCGGCGACGCGCGACAATAGCGGAGGCGAGGCTGAACGAGCGGCCCGCCAGCCGATAGACGCCATTCGAATATTCGGCATAGCCGGACTGGGTAAGGGCGCGCATGAGATTGAGGACACTGCTCTTTGGCGTCTCCATGCGCCGGCTGAGGACGGCGAGCGTCATGCCCTTGTCGTCCTCTGCAAGCATCTCGAGAATTGCCAGCAACCGGTCGGCAGAGCGGGGAGTTGCGTGCTGCGCTGTCTTTGGTTCAGTCATTCTTTGCCCAGTTCCGGGTTGCCATGCTGCGTCGCATGCTGCGTGCCATGTCTATCGTCCGGTGAACACCGGCTTGCGCTTTTCACGGAAGGCGCGCGTTCCTTCAAGAAAATCCTGGGTCCCGAACACCACCGCCTGTCCCATTTCCTCGCGCAGGAGATAGGCATCGAGCGTGTCGTTGAGCCCCGCGTCCATCAGCAGCTTTGACATGCCGATCGACACTCCGGGTCCCCGTGCGATGCTTGCGGCAAGGTCCTTCACCTGATCAAGGAAACTTTCGTCCGGCAACACACGGCTCACCATGCTGATCTGCAGTGCCTCCTCAGCGCTATAGGTGCGGTTGCTTAGGACGAAATCCTTCGCTCGTGCAAGCCCGATGACGCGAGGCAGAGTCCAGAGGAGACCTAGATCCGGCAGAACGCCGACGCGGGGGAAGCCGGCAGCGAAATAGGCGGACTGCGAGGCAACGACGATGTCGCCCAGCATGGCTAGCGAAGCGCCGGCGCCTACGGCTGCGCCGTTGACGGCCATGATGATGGGTTTTTCCACCCGGGCGAAGCGGCGGACGAAACTGTGCGACAGCGCCATACGCTCGCGCGTGGCGACGGTACCGGGGGTGTCGTCCATGGTGCGCAGGTCGCCGCCCGCGCAGAAGGCATTATCCTTGCCGGTGATGATGAGCACACGCTGAGAAGGGTCGTTGGCGAAGAGCTCGATGTTCTGTGCGAACGCGGTCTTCAGTTCGAGCGACAGCGGGTTTCTGAGATGCGGCAGGTTCATCTGCCACACGGTTACCCCGCCTTCCGTGGAAACGGCCAATGCTTCTGCGACCGCGCTTTCCGTGACCTCTTGTGACATCGGGTTTGTCCCTCAGGATTAGATATAACAATAACTTTACCGGATCATTTCATCCAAAAGATGATCTACTTTAAGTGCGTGGCGTCGGCTTTGGCTCGCCCGCGTAGTTGCGGCCGCCGAGCAGTGCGGTGCCGCCATCGACCGGGATGAGCGCGCCGGTGACATAGCTGGCCAGTGGGGAGGCGAGGAACAGCGCCATGTTGGCGATGTCTTCCTTCTGGCCCACACGGCGGAGCGGAACGCGGCTCTCGAACCGGTCGCGTTCGGTCTCGGCAAGCAGCTTGTCGAGCCCGCCTGTTCCCTCGATCGGTCCCGGCATGATGGAATTGACGCGAATTCCGTATTCACCCCATTCCATGGCCAGCACCCGCATGACCTGGTCCAGTCCTGCCTTGGCGGCACAGACATGCACCTGCATGGGCGCGGGCGAGATCGACTGCGGCGCAGAGATGTTGATGAAGGAGGCGCCGGGCTTGCGGGCATGATCAAAGCCGGCCCGCATGACGTGGAACGTGCCGTTGAGGTCGATGTCGATGACGACCTTGAACCCATTGGGTGAAAGATCGGTGGCAGGGCAGAGGAAATTGCCGGCCGCGCCGGAGACAAGCGCATCGAACGACCCGTGCGCGTCGTGGGCAGCCTTCATGGCAGCCTCGACCTGATCCATGTGACGCACATCGCCAACAAGCCCCAGGACCTTGCCGCCATGCCGCTCCAGCTGGCGCGTCGCGGTTTCAACATTCTCCGCCTTGCGGCTCATTACGGCCACATTGGCGCCTGCAGCCGCAAACGCGTCCGCAATGCCCAGATTGATGCCGCTGGTTCCGCCCGCCACGAAGACAGACGCACCCCTATAATCAAACGTCGCCATCCCGTTTCCTCGCCTGCAACCTTTATTCAGATATTAAAACAGTATTCGTATTGTTGACCATCTGGAATGTGCATGCAATAAAATTCGCAAACTTGAAAGGGGAGCATGCATGTTCGCAAAGGCAATCATCACCCATGAGCCGGAACATCGGCGGATGCTGCGCGCGAGCGCTGCGGATCTGCTCGCCGACCGTCCATTGACCGAAGTGCGCAGGCTCGCTGAGGAGCGCTCATTCGATCTCGCTTTTCACAAGAAGCTCTGCGAGCTCGGCTGGATCGGCATGATGCACATGTCGGAAGGAGAGCTTGATGCGAGCGATGCTGTGGCGCTGCACCGGGAGCTTGGCCGCAAGGCTCTGCCGGAGCCGGTCGTGGCCTGCGGGATCCTCGCGACAGGTGTGCTCGCCGAAGCAAAGAACCCTGCGTTTGCTGGTGAGCTTGATCGCATCTGCGGCGGGGAGATCGTCGCGACATTGGCATGGCAGGGCGCTAGTGGCGCACTTGATGCTTCCGGATGCGGTCCGGTGGCCGAACGGACGGCTGACGGCTGGACGGTGAACGGCGCAGCCCGCTTCGTGCCATGGGCGAGCCGCAGCGACGCCATCATCGTCGCCGCCCGATCAGAAGACGGTGTGGTGCTTGGCTGGCTGCCTGCTGGCGCCAATGGGCTCACGGTGCAGCCCGCCTATAGCGTCGACAAGACTGAGGCATCCACCGTTCAGCTTCAGAACGTGCCCCTGCCATCCGACGCCGTGATCGCTTCTGGCGCCGAGGGGGCGGCCTGTCTCGATCGGGTGCTCGATCTCGCCCGGCTCGCCGTCTCGGCCGAGATGGTTGGAGCAGGGGAGACCGTCTTCCAGATGACGCTCGATTATCTGCGTGAGCGCAAGCAGTTCGGACGCGCGATCGGCGCCAACCAGGCTCTGCAGTTTGCCGCGACCGACATCTTCGTTCAGCTGGAACTTGCCAACTCGGTGCTCGCCAATGCTGCGGCACTCTTCGCTTCGGGTGCCGAGAACGCCTCCAGCCGGATTGCCGCCTGCAAGGCGCGCTGCGGTGATGCTGCCTTTCTGGCTGCACGCGGGGCGATCCAGATGCACGGCGCGATCGGCTACACCCACGAGTGCGACGTAAATGTTTACGTTAAGAAAATCATGCACTTAAACGCGTTTATTGGATCGCCTGTATACTATCGCAAGGGGATTGGCAGTCTGTATACTAGCGCTTTGTCCGCCGCGGCATAGATACATCAAAAAGATTGATAGTTCGCAAGATCGGAGAAATGGCCGCATGGCTGAGGGAATTGTTTACGAGGTTCTGGATGGCATCGCTGTCCTCAGGGTCGACAATCCGCCGGTAAATGCGCTGTCGCCTCACGTGCGCATCGGGCTCAACGAACGCATGCGGCAGGCAAACGAGGATAGCGCGGTTCGGGGCGTCGTCCTCACGGGCACGGGCAAGGTGTTCATCGCAGGAGCCGACATCAAGCTCATAAACCAGCCCAGGACAGGACCTTCGATCGGCGACCTGCTGGCCTATGTGGAGGGCATGGATAAACCCGTCGTCGCTGCCATGCAGGGGATGGCACTCGGCGGTGGTTTTGAGATCGCCATGGGCTGCCATGGCCGCGTGGCGCTCGCCGGCATCAAGGTCGGATTGCCGGAAACGACGCTCGGGCTCATTCCGGGTGCTGGAGGCACGCAGCGTCTTCCGCGCCTCGTTGGTGCAACGAAGGCGCTCGAGATGATCGTGACGGGAAAGCCTATCCCGGTCGAGGAAGCGCTGGAACTTGGCGCCGTGGATGCGGTCGTCTCCGACAATCTTATTGACGAAGCCGTGAGGCTTGTCCGCCAGCTGGCGGGTCAAAATCCGTTGCCGCGTGCTCGCGATCGCTCGCCACAGGGCAGGGCGGCCTCTCTGGAAGAAGCGCGCACGGCCTTTGACACTCGGGCGGCTGAGCTTGCCAAGGATGGCAAGGAGGCGACGCAGGCGGCCATTGCCGCGGTTGCCGACACGTTCGACGGCGACTTCGATGATGCGCTGACGCGGGAGTTCGAGGCATTCCACAAGCTGCGCAATGGTCCGGCAGCACAGGCGCTCATCCATGCGTTCCTCGCGGAACGTGCGGCCAATCACGTACGCGGCGTAACGCGTGAAACACCCCGTTCGAAGGTCGAAATGGTTGCGGTGATCGGCGCCGGCACCATGGGCGGCGGGATTGCCATCACGCTGGCGAACGCCGGCTATTCCGTTCAGGTCGTGGACGCTTCCAAAGACGGATTGAAAGCTGCGCAGGAGCGCATCGCGGCCACCTATGAAGACCAGGTCCGTCGCGGCCGCATGGGCCTCAAGGCGGCGGAAGCAGCGCAGGCCCGCTTCCATTGGACCTCCGACATGGCAGCCGGGGTCGCCAATGCAGACCTCGTCATCGAGGCGGTCTACGAGGACATGGGGCTCAAGAAGCAGGTCTTTGCGGGGCTGTCACGGCTTGCACCCAAACATGCGATCCTCGCGTCCAACACGTCCTATCAGAACATCGACGAACTGGCGCGCGAGACCGACCGGCCGGGCAAGGTGCTGGGCATGCATTATTTCAGCCCGGCCAACGTCATGAAGCTTCTTGAGGTGGTGCGCGGCGAGGCGACGTCGCCGGAGACGCTCGCCACCGTGCTCGACCTCGCCCGCAAGACCGGAAAGGTGCCCGTGGTTGTCGGCGTCTGCTACGGCTTTGTCGGCAACCGGATGCTATGGCAGCGCACCGTGCAGACCCAGAAGCTGCTGCTCGAAGGATGTTCGCCGCGCGAGATCGACACGGTTCTAACGGACTTCGGTTTCCGCATGGGTCCCTGCCAGATGTAGGATCTGGCGGGCGTGGATGTTGCCTGGCGGCTGCGCAAGGCACGCGGCGAACGTATGGAGCCGGTGGACACGATCGCCGATGCCCGACGCTGGGGCCAGAAGACGGGCAAGGGCTATTACCTCTATCCCGAGGGAAGCCGCACGGCTGTGGACGACCCGGAAGTCATGGAAATGGTCGCCGGCGTCGCCAGCAAACTGGGTGTGACCCAGCGCGAGGTGAGCCGAGAAGAGATCCACCAGCGGCTGCTCTACCCGCTCATCAATGAAGGCTTCAAGATCCTCGCCGAAGGGATCGTCGAGCGTCCCGGCGACATCGACGTGGTCTATCTCCACGGCTACGGCTGGCCGCGCGACAAGGGTGGACCCATGCACTACGCCGAGACGCAAGGCCTGAAAGCCGTAGCCGACGCGCTCGACGCACTGGCAGAGAGCCTTGGAGATGAAGACCTGCGGCCCGCACCTCTGTTGCGGCAGATGGCCGACAAGAGCCAGCGTCTCGCGGATTATGAAGCAGGGGAGAAGTAGCATGAGCAGGAGAAAAGCCCGCGCCTATATCATGGGCGCTTACGAACATCCCACGCGTCTTGCCACGGACAAGACCATTGCCCAGCTGCACATGGAATCCGCGCTCGGTGCTCTCGCCGACGCCGGGCTTTCTTTGCTGGACGTGGATGGGTTCTTCTGTGGCAATGACATGCCGGGCATCGGCGCCTTTGCCATCGTTGACTACCTCAACCTGAAGCTTCGCCATATCGATGTCACGGACACTGGCGGGTCCTCCTACATGATCCATGTGGCCCATGCGGTGAAAGCTATCCAGGCTGGCAAGTGCAGCGTCGCGTTGATCACGCTCGGCGGCAGGCCGCGTGCGGAAGGTGCAAACACCGGCACAATGGTTCGTCCCTACCACCATGCCCAGCCGGAAATCCCGTTCGAGCTGCCCTATGGCAACATGATCGTCGGTTCCTATGCCATGTGCGCGAAGCGGCACATGTACGAGTTCGGCACCACGAGCGAGCAGCTGGCGTGGGTCAAGGTCGCAGCCTCCCATCATGCGCAGCACAACGAACGCGCGCTGCTGCGCGATGTGGTCACCGTGGAGGAGGTGGTAAACTCGCCTCTGGTGGCGGACCCGCTGCACCGTCTCGACTGCTGCGTCATTACGGATGGCGGCGGTGCGCTCATCGTCGTCAGCCCGGAAGTGGCCGCACGGCTCAACCGGCCCAAGGTGGGCGTCATCGGCATGGGTGAGACGATCAAGGGTCAGAACGGCGGCAAGGTTGATCTCTCCTTTTCTGCGGTTGCCAAGGCAGCGCGGACGGCTTTCGAGGAAGCCGCCATCGACCGCCAGGACATCAAATACGTCTCGCTCTACGACTCGTTCACGATCACGGTGCTGATGCAGATCGAGGATCTCGGCTTCTGCGAGAAGGGGCAGGGCGGTCGTTTCGTGGCCGACGGCAACCTGATTTCGGGCGTCGGTCGCCTGCCGTTCAACACCGATGGCGGCGGGCTCTGCAACAATCATCCCAACAATCGCGGCGGCATGACGAAGATCATCGAGGCGGTGCGGCAGCTACGCGGCGAAGCGCATCCTGCGGTGCAGGTAAAGAACTGCGATCTGGCGCTCGCCAGCGGCATCGGCGGCTGGCTTGGTGCCCGCCACGCCGGCAGTGTGGTCATTCTGGAAAGGGAAGCTTGATGGCTGGCGAAACCAACACGGAACAGCTCGATCCGCAGACCTTTGGCAATGCCGAGACGGCGACTTTCTGGAACGCTGCCAGGGAGGGCAAACTGCTCATCAAGCATTGCACGGCCTGTGATGAGCATCACTGGTACCCGCGCACCCATTGTCCGCACTGCGGAGCGGGAGAGACCGAATGGGTGGAGTCGAGCGGGGAGGGTAGCATCTACACCTTCACCGTTCTGCGGCGGAACGGCGGACAGATCCCCTGTTATGTGACGCTCGATGAGGGCATCTCCATCTTCACCAACATCGTCGACTGCGATCCGGACGATCTTGCGATCGGCAAGCGGGTCCGCGTCCGCTTTCGGGAAGAACGCAACGGGACTTCCGTACCGGTCTTCGTGCTGTCCGAGCAGGCTTGAGGCAAGTCTACTTCTCCTCGTGCAGATCCAGCGGGCGCGAGGAGAGGAGCTTTGCAGCAAGCTCGGCCGGTTTGTGGACGCCGAGCTTGCGCTTCACCGAGCGGCGATGGACCTCGACGGTGCGCGGTGAAATGCCCATGGCAAGCCCGATCTCCTTGCTCGTGTAGCCATTGACCATGCCGCGCGCCACTTCGCGTTCCTTGGCGGTCAGCGCTGCCGTCACTGGCGCGCGATCCTTCAGGTGTTCGAGCGTCCAGACCGTCAGCTTGAACGGTTCCTCCGGCGTCAGCGTACGTCCGCGAGCGCGTACCCAGATGATCTCGCCGTTGCGACGCTGCATGAACCGCTCGTCCTCGTAGGTGTCCTGCGCCTTCAGCCAGCGTTGCCAGCGGGTGCCAACCTTCTCGAAATCAACATTGGATGGATAGAGAATGCGGATCGACTGTCCCTCGAGATCTTCGCGTGGCCAGCCAAACGTTCTCTCGATTTCCTCGTTCGCAGCCACTATGTGTCGATTGGACAACACGAGAATGGCAGCGGGAGCGTGCAGGAAACCGGTCAGCAACAGCTCGGTCTCGGGAAGGGCGGAAGCATCCATCACTTTCTCTCTCACCTTGGCAGTTTGGTATCGGGTGGCGCGAAGCAGGTACCTACGTAGATTATACGTAGATACTTACGTATTTGCTCGTATTGTTTGACACCAGCATTGTCTAAATAATTAGGCGGAAGAGGAGCCCTAATGAGTTCGAACATCTATATCATCGGAAGCGGGCACACCCAGTTCGGACGGCTGAGCCAGAACCTTGAGGAACTGCTGGTGGAAGCCGCGCAGGAGGCGATCGCGGAGGCCGCAATCGATCCCGCTGAGATCGACGCGATTTACCTCGGCCATTTCAATTCAGGCCTGGTCTCCGATGGCTTCGCATCTTCCCTTGTCCAGCAGGCGCATCCCGCACTCCGCTTCAAGCCCGCGACGCGTTGTGAAAACGCCTGCGCTTCCGGCGCTGCAGCGATCTTCAACGCGATGAACCTGATTGAGGCGGGCAAGGCGAAGAACGTGCTGGTCGTGGGCGTCGAAAAGATGACGCATCGCTCCACCGCTGACGTGACGACGGCGCTTGCGGGTGCCGGCTACCAAAACGACCCGCATGAGGCGAGCCTCAGCTTCCCTCAGGTCTTTGCGATCGCCGCGCAAAGCTATCAGGAACGTTACCAGGATCCGATGGATGCGATGGCGCGCATTGCCGCCAAGAACCACGCCAACGCGATGAAGAACCCGCTGGCGCAGATGCACCGTCCGCTGACCTTCGAACAGTGCCGCGACGTTTCCGACAGAAATCCGCTGATCGCGCCGCCTCTGCGGCTGAGCGACTGTTCGCTGATCACCGATGGCGCGGCCGCAATCGTGCTGAGCAGCGGCGAAGGCAAGGCGGCATCGGCCGAGCGTCGCGTTCGCATGGCGGCCGCCGAGCACGTTTCTGACTATCTGCCTATGAGCCGCAGGGATTTTCTCGCCTTCGAAGGTCCGGAGCGGGCCATCCAGACTGCATTCAAGAATGCCGGCATTACGATCGATGACGTGGATTTCGCCGAGGTGCACGACTGCTTCACTATCGCCGAACTGCTGATCTACGAGGCCATGGGGCTTGCGCCGAAGGGCGAGGGCGCCCGGGCGATCGAGGAGGGCCGGGTGCTTGCCGACGGCAAGACGCCGGTCAACCTGTCGGGCGGTCTGAAGGCAAAGGGTCATCCGGTGGGAGCGACGGGTGTTTCCATGCATGCGCTGGGCTATCGGCAGCTCACGGGCCAGGCGGGCGAGATGCAGCGCAAGGGCGCCGAGCTCGGTCTGATCTTCAACATGGGCGGCGCAGCCGTCGCCAATTACGCGAGCGTTCTCAAGGCCGATCGGGCTTGAGCGCGCGCTTTTGAAATAGCGGTTCCCGTATCTTGTAGGGCGGGAATCGTCCGGAGGAGGAAAGCATGAACATCGCGAACTGGCTTTACCAGGCGGCTCTCAGCTGGCCTGAACGACCTGCCGTGCTCGAGGGGGAGAGAGTTCTCAAGAACTATCGTGAGCTTCTGCAGGCGGTCTGCAACCGTGCGGCAGAGCTTTCAACGCGGTACGGCATTGGGGAAGGCGACCGCGTCGCCATCTTCGCCAAGAACGCGCCGGAGTATATCGAGATCCTTCACGCCTGCTGGTGGATCGGTGCCGTTGCGGTTCCGGTCAATGCCAAGTTGCATCCGAAAGAAGCCGAGTGGATCATCGGCAATTCCGGCGCGAAGCTGGTTTATACAGACGACGGCAATCTCTTTTCCAACACGCCAGACGTGCAGGAGGCGAGGGTTGCTGCCCCGGTTGAAGCCAGGGCGGAGGTGACACCACCCGCGACGGCGAATTCGGATGAGACCGCGTGGCTCTTCTACACGTCGGGCACGACCGGGCGACCCAAGGGCGTCATAATCACCCATGGCAATCTGCTCGTCATGTCGCTCTGCTACGCGATGGACGTGGATTTGCCGAGGAGCGACGATCACATGCTCTATGCCGCGCCCATGTCGCACGGCGCGGGGCTCTACATGCTGGCGCAGATCCGCGCCGCAGGACGGCATCTGGTTCCCGCCTCGCGCGGGTTTGACTGCGACGAGATCATCGCGCTGGCGAAATCCTGCGGCAATCTCACGTTCTTCGCCGCGCCCACCATGGTGAAGCGCCTGATCACAGCCTCCAAACAGGTTGGCTATCGGGGCGAAGGCATCCGCACCATCGTCTATGGTGGCGGCCCCATGTATGCCAACGATATCGATGAGGCGCTGGAGCTTTACGGACCTCGCTTCGTCCAGATCTATGGCCAGGGCGAAACGCCCATGACGATCTCGACGCTTTCACGTGACCTCGTGGCTGACGAGACTCAAGCCCGCTGGCGCGAGCGCCGCACTTCGGTTGGCATCGCCCATGCCTGCGTGTCTTTGCAAATCATGGGTCCGAACGGTGAAGTTCTGGGACCGAACGAAACAGGCGAGATCTGCGTGAAGAGCCCGACGGTGATGAAGGGTTACTGGAACAACGATCAGGCGACGGCTGATGCCATCAAGGATGGCTGGCTGCGCACCGGCGATCTCGGTCATCTCGACGAAGAAGGTTTCCTCTACCTTACCGACCGTTCCAAGGACGTCATCATTTCCGGCGGCACGAACATCTATCCCCGCGAGGTGGAGGAGGTACTGCTGCGTCACCCGAATGTCTTCGAGGTGGCTGTGGTTGGAGAACACGAGCCGGAATGGGGTGAGCAGGTTGTGGCCTTCATTGTGGCGGAGCCCGGCGCGCAACTCGGCCATGAGGAACTTGAGAACTGGTGCAAGCAAGAGATCGCTTCATTCAAGAAACCCAAGCGCTATGTCTTCATAGATGAACTTCCCAAGAACAGCTACGGCAAGGTGCTGAAGACGGAGCTGCGGACGCGCCTCACATCGGCGGGTTGAACAGGCTGCGGTTCTTCGCGACCTCAGCGATGAGAAAGTCGGCGGTTTCGCGGATGCGCGATATGCGGTGACCATCCTCGTGCAGGTGCAGATAGAAGGTGCGGATGAGCTTGATCCTGCCCGGCAGCACCGGGGCGAGGTTCGGGAACGACTTCGCCATGAAGGCGGGCAGGACGGCGAGCCCAAGGTCTGCCAGCACCGCGTTCAGCTGGGCGATGAGGTTCGCGCTGCGAAGCTGGGGGACGTGGTTTGCGGTGACCTTCGGCTGGTAGTTCAGCTCCGGCGAGAACAGCAGATCCTCGATATAGCCGATCAGCCGGTGCCGGGCGAGGTCGTCCGGCGTCCGGATGGCAGGGGTGGACTGCAGATATTCGTCAGTGCCGTACAGGTAGAGCGTGTAGTCGATCAGCTTGCGGCCAACGACGCGCCCCTGCTGTGGCATGGCGAGGCTGATCGCAATATCGGCCTCGCGCTTCGTCAGGTTGAAGATCCGCGACGTTGCCACAAGTTCAATCTCGAGCGACGGATTGGCGTCGCAGAGTTCCTTGAGCCTCGGCGCGATGAAGTAACTGCCGAAGCCATCGGGCGCACCGATGCGCACCACGCCGGCGAGCGAATGGTTGCGGTCGCCAAGCTCTGTTTCCGCGGCTATCATGGCGGCTTCCATGGCTTCGGCGGTGGTGAGCAGCTTTTCGCCGGCGGGCGTCAGCTCATAGCCGCTGTTCTTGCGCAGGAAGAGACTGGTGTTGAGCGAGGTTTCGAGGCGGCTGATGCGTCGGGCGACCGTCGTGTGGTCGACCTTCAGGGAAACAGAAGCGGCTGATAGAGTGCCGAGACGCGCGACCGTGAGGAAGAAGCGCATGTCGTCCCACTCGAGGTTCTTCGAAGGTAGACTCATTTTTGCACAGCCATTCTGGAAAATTGGCTCTTCGCTGCGCATCATATCGCTGATATCAGTCGAATGATCAATGCAGAGCAATGCTGAGGGAGGTTACCGTGCGCCAGGTTGGGCATTTCATCGGAGGCAAGCACGTCGAGGGCAAGTCTGGCCGGACGACTGATTTCTACCAGCCCATGACCGGCGAGGTGATCGGTCAGGTGGCGCTCGCGTCGAAAGCCGAACTGCGTGAGGCGGTGGAAAACGCAAAGGCTGCACAGCCCGCATGGGCGGCAACCAACCCGCAGCGCCGCGCCCGCGTGCTGATGAAGTTTCTGGAGCTGATCTCCAAGGAGATGGATTCGCTGGCCGAACTCCTGGCGCGTGAGCACGGCAAGACCCTGCCGGACGCGATGGGCGACATTCAGCGCGGCGTTGAAGTGGTCGAATTCGCCTGCGGTATCCCGCACCTGATGAAGGGCGAGTTCACTGAAGGCGCAGGCCCTGGCATCGATATCTATTCCATGCGCCAGCCTCTGGGCGTCGTTGCGGGCATCACGCCCTTCAACTTCCCGGCGATGATCCCGATGTGGAAGTTTGCGCCGGCGATTGCCTGCGGAAATGCCTTCATCCTGAAGCCGTCGGAGCGTGATCCGGGCGTGCCGATGCGGCTCGCCGAGCTGATGATCGAGGCTGGGCTTCCGGCTGGCATCCTGAACGTCATCAACGGCGACAAGGAAGCCGTCGACGCAATCCTGGACGATCCGGACATCAAGGCAGTTGGCTTCGTGGGCTCCTCGGCAATCGCGCAATATGTCTATTCGCGAGCAACGGCATCGGGCAAGCGCGCCCAGTGTTTTGGTGGCGCGAAGAACCACATGATCATCATGCCGGACGCCGACATGGACCAGACGGTCGACGCGCTGATTGGCGCGGGCTACGGCTCTGCGGGCGAGCGTTGCATGGCTATCTCCGTCGCCGTCCCCGTTGGCAAGGCGACGGCCGATGCACTCGTAGAGCGGCTGATCCCGCGCGTCGAGGCGCTGAAGGTTGGCCCTTCGACCGATCCGACCGCCGACTTCGGCCCGATGGTCACCAAGGCGCACCGCGACAAGGTGCTTTCCTATGTGGACCTCGGCGTTCAGGAAGGCGCCAAGCTGCTGGTCGATGGACGCAACTTCACCATGCAGGGCTACGAAAACGGCTTCTACATGGGCGGCTGCCTGTTCGACGAAGTGCGGCCCGACATGCGCATCTACAAGGAAGAGATTTTTGGGCCGGTGCTCTCGGTTGTACGCGCCGAGAATTACGAGGAAGCGCTGCGCCTGCCGACGGAGCATGAATACGGCAATGGCGTCGCCATCTTCACGCGTGACGGCGACACCGCCCGCGATTTCACCTCGCGCGTGGACGTTGGCATGGTCGGCGTGAACGTGCCGATCCCCGTGCCGATCGCTTACTACACCTTCGGCGGCTGGAAGGCTTCCGGCTTCGGCGATCTGAACCAGCACGGCCCGGATTCGATCCGCTTCTACACCAAGACGAAGACGGTGACCTCCCGCTGGCCTTCGGGTATCCGCAGCGGCGCGGAATTTTCGATCCCGACGATGAAGTAAGGCGACCGCCAGGGAGGAGGGCCTGCCATGAGCCAGTTCGCGCTGAACGAGGATCAGATCGCCATTTGGGACATGGCGCTCTCCTTTGCGCAGGAGCGTATCGCTCCCCATGCACTTGATTGGGATCAGCAGAAGCATTTCCCGGTGGACGTGCTGCGGGAGGCCGCAGCACTGGGGATGGCCGGCATTTATACGCGGGACGAGTTCGGCGGCTCCGAGCTCACCCGCCTCGATGCGGCGCTGATCTTCGAAGCGCTTGCCACAGGCTGCCCGGCGATCTCGGCCTATCTGTCGATTCACAACATGGTGACATGGATGATCGACCGGTTCGGCTCGGAGGAGCAGCGCGCCCGCTATGTACCCGCGCTCTGCTCCATGGAGATGCTGGCAAGCTATTGCCTGACCGAACCGGGCGCGGGTTCCGATGCTGCCGCACTCTCGACTTCCGCAGTGCGCGACGGCGACCATTATGTGCTGAACGGCGTCAAGCAGTTCATCTCCGGCGCCGGAACCTCCGACATCTATCTGGTCATGGCGCGGACCGGAGGTGCCGGACCGTCTGGCGTCTCGGCCTTTGTCGTCGAGAAGGACATGCCAGGGCTTTCCTTCGGTGTACAGGAAAAGAAGATGGGCTGGAACGCCCAGCCGACCGCCGCTGTGATCTTCGAAAATGTGCGCGTCCCGGCTGAAAACCTCATCGGCGAGGAGGGCCAGGGTTTCCGGATCGCCATGGCGGGCCTTGATGGTGGCCGTCTCAACATTGGCGCCTGTTCGCTGGGCGGCGCGCAGGCGGCGATCGACAAGGCGCTTGCCTATACGAAGGAGCGCAAGGCATTCGGCCAGCGCATCGCGGACTTCCAGAATTCGCAGTTCCGGCTCGCTGACATGGAGATCGAGCTGGAGGCGGCTCGTTCCTTGCTGTGGCGAGCAGCAGCTGCGCTTGACGGAAAAGCGCTGGAAGCAACGAAGCTCTGTGCCATGGCCAAGCGCGTCGCCACGGATCGCGGCTTCGAGATCGCCAATCAGGCGCTGCAGCTTCATGGCGGATACGGTTACCTCGCCGACTATGGAATTGAAAAGATTGTGCGTGACCTGCGGGTGCACCAGATACTGGAGGGAACCAACGAGATCATGCGGCTGATCGTGGCGCGCAGTCTCATTGGGCGTTGATGGATTGCAGAGGACAATATGACTGAAGTGCTTGAAGGGCCTGTACTCGTCTTCCGGCAAGGGGCACTTGGCCGAATCAGGCTCAACCGGCCCAAGGCGCTGAACAGCCTCAGCAACGAAATGGTGGGTCTCGTCATGGAGGCTCTGGACCGCTTCGAGGCCGAGGATGATGTGGTCGCGGTGTTGCTCGATGGAGCGGGCGAGCGTGGGCTTTGCGCGGGTGGCGATATCCGCGCCATGTATGATGCAGGCCGTGCCGGTACCGATGAAGGCGCGGGGTTCCTGCGTGCCGAATACGAGCTCAATTCCCGCATCGCGAATTTCCCCAAGCCCTATATCGCCATCATGGATGGCATCGTGATGGGCGGCGGCATCGGCATATCCGTTCATGGCCGCCACCGGATCGTGACGGAACGTTCCCGCCTTGCCATGCCGGAGGTCGGCATCGGTTTTGTGCCGGACGTTGGCGGCACCTGGTATCTGGCCAATGCTTCCGGTGAACTTGGGACCTATCTTGCGCTGACCGGCGAGAGTTTCGCGGCGGGCGATGCGATCCAGCTCGGCTTTGCCGATCGGATGATCCCTTCTGACAAGCTGGAAGAGCTGGTGGAAGAGCTGGGCAGGATAGAAACCGTGAGCGAAATTGAAGGCATCCTCGAACGCTACGAGGAGCCGGCCTATGGCATCGTCCTTCCCACCTATCGCGACGAGATTGATGCGGCCTTTGCCCATGACGATGCCGAAGAGATCATGGCGGCGCTGGAACGCTCGGTGACCCCATTTGCACGCGAAACCCGAGCCACGATTGCATCGAAGTGCCCTTTTAGCGTGAAGCTCGCGCTGCGGCTGGTGCGTCTCGCCCGGGACGCCGAGACCGTCGAGGAGTGTCTGCTCAACGAATATCGCTCGGGATCGCGCGCGATCGAACGACCGGACTTCCTCGAAGGCGTGCGCGCTGCGGTCATCGACAAGGACCGCAACCCGCGCTGGAACCCGCCTACGCTGGCCGGCGTGCCGGAGCAGGAGATCAATCGATGTTTCCTGCCGCGCGAAGTGGAGCCGCAGTTCAGGCAGCGCCCGGTGGTCCACCATCAGGGCTGACAAGTAGATTGGGAGGAGTGAGCGAGCATGGCTGAGACGATTGCCTTCATAGGGCTGGGCAACATGGGCGGCCCGATGGCTGCCAATCTGGTGAAGGGCGGGCATCGCGTTACCGGCTTCGACCTGTCGGCAGAAGCGTGCGCTAAAGCGAAAGAGGCCGGCGCTTCGATCGCCGGGTCGGTGATCGAAGCCGTCAACGGCGCCGATATCGTCATCACCATGCTGCCCGCCGGCAAGCACGTGCTCTCCGTCTGGAACGAGATCCTGCCATCCATAAAGGTTGGGGCACTTGTCATCGACTGCTCGACCATCGACGTAGAAAGCGCCCGCAAGGCTCACGATTTGGCTTCTGCGCAGAACCGGCAGCTTGCCTCGCTGGATGCGCCGGTGTCGGGCGGCGTTGGTGGTGCTGCAGCCGGAACGCTCACCTTCATGTGCGGCGGAAGTGGCGAAGCTTTTGCCCGCGCCGAACCAATCCTCAACCTGATGGGAAAGCGGATTGTCCATTGCGGTGACAATGGCGCAGGGCAGGCGGCCAAGATCTGCAACAACATGATCCTCGGCATCTCGATGATCGGCGTGGCCGAAGCCTTTGTCTTGGCAGAGAAACTCGGCCTTTCACATCAGGCGCTGTTCGATGTGGCCTCGACCGCATCGGGCCAATGCTGGTCACTGACGACCTATTGCCCGGTGCCGGGTCCGGTTCCGACATCCCCCGCCAACAACGGCTACAAGCCGGGGTTTGCCGCCGCCCTTATGCTGAAGGACCTGAAGCTTGCGCAGGACGCGGCCAATGCCAGCGGGGCGACCACGCCGCTTGGTGCGGAGGCTGCCCAGCTCTATTCGCTCTTTGCCAATGCGGGGCATACTAGCGAGGATTTTTCCGGTATCATCAACTTCCTTCGCGGTGAAGGTAAGGGGGCAAACTGATGGCATTTTCAACGCTTCTGGTTGAAACGCGCGGTAAGGTGGGCCTGATCACGGTCAACCGTCCTCAAGCGCTCAATGCGCTGAATTCCGAGCTTCTGGCGGAAATGAACGAGGCGCTGGACGGGTTTGACCGTGATCCCTCGATCGGCTGCATCGTCATCACAGGCTCGGAAAGGGCCTTTGCAGCCGGCGCCGACATCAAGGAGATGGCGAGCCTCACCTATCCCGGCACTTATATCGACGACTTCTTTGCAGGTTGGGACCGGGTTGCGGCACGACGCAAACCGATGATTGCGGCGGTTGCCGGCTTCGCGCTTGGTGGCGGTTGTGAACTGGCAATGATGTGCGACTTCATCATCGCCGCAGACACCGCGAAATTCGGCCAGCCGGAGATCAAGCTCGGCGTGATGCCCGGCATCGGCGGTTCTCAGCGCCTGACCCGCCTGATCGGCCGGGCGAAGGCCATGGAAATGTGCCTGACGGGGCGCATGATGGATGCTGAAGAGGCCGAGCGCAGCGGGCTCGTTGCCCGCGTTGTTCCGGCGGGAAGTCTGCTGGACGAGGCCATGAAGACGGCTGAAACCATCGCCTCCATGTCGCTGCCGATCGCGATGATGACCAAGGAAGCCATTCGCCGGGCCGATGAGGTCTCATTGTCGGAGGGTATCCGGTTCGAGCGCCGCGTTTTTCACGCAATGTTCGCCACCCGGGACCAGAAGGAAGGCATGGCCGCCTTTGTGGAAAAGCGAAAGCCCGATTTCAAGAACAGCTGATCCCGCACTAGCGGGACCAGCCCTTCTCGTCATTCGTTGATTTCAGGCTCGACCAGCTTCGCGAGATTGCGAAGCGACTCCTGCCAACCGAGGTAGCAGGCTTCCGCCGGTATGATATCCGGAATGCCTTCCTGCGTTATGTTCACTTCCGTGCCGACGGACACCTTCTTCAACGCAACGGTGACGGTCATAACGCCCGGCAGGTTCGGGTCGTCAAAGCGGTCTGTGTAGCGGACGAGTTCTCCTGGGACGAGCTCCAGGAATTCTCCGCCAAAGGAGTGGCTGTTTGTGGTGGTGAAATTCCGGAATGACATCCGGAAGGTGCCGCCTGCATGGGGCTCGTGGTGGTGAACCGTGCAGGTGAAGCCATTGGGTGGCAGCCACTTGGCCAGAGCATCAGCTTCGGTGAACGCGCGGTAGACCTTCTCGGGGCTCGTGGTAAGAACACGGTGCAGGCGTACGGTACTTGGCATCTGATCCATCCTTGTGCTGCAGTTTGTGCTTCAAGGACGGAGGGTACGCTAACAATCCGACATTCCGAAGTGCAGTTTTATTTCTCCACCCCGGGATCCTGCCGCCTGGAGGGTGGCGGATCATTCTTCGCCGCGTCCTGGGAAAAATCAGGATGCCCCTGATATTGCGTATCCTTCGGCGGCGGGGCGGGTTGAGCTGCGTCCGTGTCGACCAGAGGCGCATCCGGCGCTGGCGAGAACGCGGGATCGTTGAAGGGCGGAAACTTGTCGCGCTCAACATGAGGCTCAGATGGCTTGTCAGGGGTTGAAGGATTGTGGTCGTCCGGCCGGTCCATCTCCAGCTCCTTTCATGGTTTCCGGTTCAACCCTCGGGGAACGCGGGTGGTTCCTTTGAAGATGTTGACTCCAGTCAACTCAGCGAGAGGCCATCACCATCGCCTTCACAAATCCATCGGGCCGGTCGCGGGTCTGGTTCAATGCCGCTGCCAGATCCTCGAGCGGGTAGGTGTTGGTCAGCAACGCGGTGATGTCGAGCCGTCCGTCTTCCACCGCCTCGATCGCTTCGCGCAGGCCGCGCATGTAGATGGCCGGGTCGCGTTCGTGGGCGTTGATGACGTCAAGCCCGCGCCAGTTCCATTGCTGCATGTTGACCGTGCGGGGGCCGTCCTGATGGTAACCCGCAATGATTAGCCGGCTATATTCTGCAGTGAGGTCGCCCGCAAGGTCGAGCGGTCCCTGCTTGCCCGTCGCCTCGATCACGCGTTCGCACATGCGCCCGCCCGTGATGTCTGAGACTTTCTGAAAGACCTCATAGTTGTTATTGAGCTGGACGGTGTGTTCAGCACCCATCGCTTGTGCGATCTCCAGCGAGTAAGGGCGACGGGAAATCGCGATGACATGCGCACCCGCCAGGCTCGCGAGACGGGTGAGCAGAGCGCCGAGGAAACCGGCACCGATGATCGCCACATGCTGGCCAGCCTCGATGCCGCTGCGCCGAAAAATGTTCATGGCGCAGGCGAGCGGCTCGCCCGGGAAGGGGGTATCCGCGAGCGAGGCCGGAAGCTTCAATACGGACTCGGCAGGCCCCACGTCATATTCGGCATAGCTGTTGTAGAAGAGGGTGGCGACCGGATCGCCTTCCTCCACATTCGTCACGCCCGGCCCGACGGCATCGACAACGCCCCAGCCCTCATGGCCGAGATCGCCAGGCTTGGTGGGGAACTGCATCCATTCGGGACCCGCCCAAGGGCCGAGGTTCGAAGCGCAGACGCCGCAGCCCAGAACCCGCACGCGCACCTGTCCTTCGCCCGGCTCGGGGATCGGCACTTGCTTGATGGCGATTTCGCCGGGGCCGGTAACGACAGCCGCTCGCATGAGGCGGGAACCGGTGGTCGAATTGGGAGTCTCGTCGGGAAGAGTGTGGTTCATGCGCATCCCCTCATGGTCGCTGACAGAACCTAACCCGTTCGAACCAATGATGTTCCTTCTACAAGGAAGAAGAAGGTTCCTTAGCCGACAGAGCGTGGCCCAGTGGAACAACGGCGCAGCATTGCAGTTTCAGGCAGATGAAGTTCTGCTGAAATACTCTGTTGGAGATATTGAATGCGCGCACTCGTCTGGCACGGGAAAGAAGACATTCGATGTGACGAAGTCACTGATCCGGAAATTGAAGATCCCAGAGATGCCATCATCAGGGTGACGAGCTGCGCGATCTGCGGTTCTGACCTGCACCTCTACCACAACTTCATACCGGCCATGATGCCCGGCGACATTGTGGGCCATGAGATGATGGGCGAGGTGGTGGAGGTGGGGTCCGGCGCAGCCGGCAGCCTGAAGAAGGGCGACCGCATCGTCGTTCCCTTCACCATCTTTTGCGGAGAATGCATCCAGTGCCAGCGGGGCAATTACTCCGTCTGCCAGCGTAGCAATCGCAAAAAGGAGTTCGCAGACAAGGTCTATGGGCACTCGACGGCCGGCCTCTTCGGCTATTCGCATCTGACCGGAGGGTACCCGGGCGGACAGGCCGAATACCTGCGCGTTCCCTTCGCCGACAAGACGCATATCAAGGTGCCGGACGGCATCCCCGACGAAACGCTGCTCTTCCTCGGCGACATTTTCCCGACCGGGTGGCAGGCAGCCGTCCAATGCGACATCCAGCCGACCGATACGGTTGCCATCTGGGGCTGCGGCCCGGTGGGCCAGATGGCGATCCGCAGCGCAATCCTGCTCGGCGCCAAGCAGGTGATCGCCATCGACCGTCTGCCGGAGCGGCTTTCCATGGCTGAGGCAGGCGGCGCGATCCCGATCAACTTCGCCGAAGAAAGCGTGATCGAGCGCCTGAACGACCTGACCAACGGGCAGGGGCCGGAAAAGTGTATCGATGCCGTAGGAACGGAGTCCCATGTCAGCTTCAAGCATCCGGATACGATCGTCGATCGTGTGATGCAGATGAACATGCTGAGCAGCGACCGCCCGCATGTTCTGCGCGAGATGATTTACGTCTGCCAGCCGGGGGGCATCCTTTCGATCCCGGGCGTCTACGGCGGCATCGTGAACCAGTTCCCATTCGGCCTGGTGATGAACAAGGGCCTGACGATCCGCACGGGTCAGACGCACGTCAATCGCTGGACCGACGAACTGCTGCGGATGATCGAGGACAAGCTGATCGATCCGTCCTTCGTCGTGACCCACACGGCAGACCTCGCCGACGGTCCGGACCTCTACCGGATATTCCGCGACAAGCAGGACAGCTGCATCAAGGTCGTGCTCAAACCGTAAGAAGGCCTCCCTATGAAACTTTTTTCGAGAATGTCCGATATTGCCCATTCGCCCGGCGATCCCGTCGTCATCACGCCCGGACCAAGCGTAAAGCCGGCAGCCGATCAGATGGCGAGGGGCCTCGGCTGGTTCAGCCTGGCACTCGGCGCCTTCGAGCTTGCCGCACCGCGCACGATCACCCGCTTCCTCGGCATGGAAGGTCACGAAAACCTCATTCGCGCCTACGGCGCACGTGAGATCGCCGCCGGAATGACCTCGCTTTCCACGGAAAAGGAATTAGGTCTCTGGAGCCGTGTGTTCGGCGATGCGCTCGACATTGCAACCCTTATGGCCGCCTGCCGTTACAGCAATCCGAAGAGGGAAAACGTCGCGCTGGCGTTGGCGGTGGTGGTGGGCATTACGCTCCTCGACCTCGGTTCGGCAAACGCACAGACGATGACCCATTCGCGCCGCAAGGGCAGACACCGCGACTACAGCGATCGCAGCGGCTTCCCCGGCGGAGCGATCATGGCCCGAGGCAAGGCGCTTGAGCGGCAACGCAGCGAAACAACAGGTGCAATCAGATGACCGCAATCAGAGACATATCGCCCGGCAGACGCCAGGCCGCACAGGATCGGGGCGACATCCAGAAGGGCCTGACCGGCGACAAGGTGCCGGGTTTCGACCCGGCTGCCGCCCCGCTGGAAACCGACGCCGAGGCTGCGGGAACGCCCGAGGCTTCGAGCGCTTACGACGATCCTGCAATGGCAAGGCCGACGTCGAACAGGGATGCGCATCAGTCCTCCCATGCGGATGCGATGCGCAGCTTCGACGGGAAACAGCCGCATCCGAGCCGTCGCACCACCGGCATCTGGTGGTTCCTGCTTGGCATCGTGGCAGCACTCATCGTCGTCATCCTCTTTATCTTGCGCTCATAATTCAGGGATCCGGAATGGCTGTTCTAGGGGAAGGCGTTGCGTCAACGCGGGGCGGGAAGACCAGCATTGGGTGGCTGCTTATCGGCTTTGCGCTCGGAGGGTTCTTCGACGGCATTCTGCTACACCAGATCCTGCAGTGGCATCATCTGCTTTCCGGCGTTGCGGATTCCGTTGCCTCCAACCTTCCGTTTCAGGTGCTGGCTGACGGTCTGTTTCACCTGCTGATGTATGTGATCGCCGTCTTGGGCGGAATGGTGCTGCTCGGCTATCGAAACTCGGAAGAGAATTCAGGCTCGGTATTGCGGCCGGTGCTGCTCGGCTTCGGCGCCTGGCACTTGCTTGATGCCTTCATCTCACACTGGGTGCTCGGCATTCACCGGATCAGGATGGAAAGCGAGATGCCGATCGTCTGGGATCTTCTGTGGCTGGTCGTCTTCGGTATCGCACCGATCGTCATCGGCCTGATGCTGCCGAAGGGTGGACGTCCCTCGCGTGGATCCGGTCGCGTCATCCTCAGCCTCACCGTTCTTGCCGCGCTGGCGACCTCTGCCGGTCCGCTCCTTCAGGGTTCGGATCAGACCATCGTTGTTTTCCGTCCCGGCAAGGACCAGCCAGAGATGATGCAGGCAGTCATGGCGGCTGGCGCAAGCGTCAAGCAGACGGATGCGACCGGCATGATCTGGGTTGTCGATGAAGTGTCATGGCGAGGCATGGTCACGCTCCACCGCAACGGAGCGCTGTTGGTCAGCTCCACGCCTGTGCTGGCCGGCTGTCTCGGCTGGACAAGAGCCTAAGCCATAAAGATAACGCGGCGCCCGAGAGCGCCGCATTGCTGTTCAGCCTGACGTTCCGACTATTGCGGGGCCTGCAACTTCTGCACATGCTCCAGATGTGTCTGGATGATAGGCGCCGTCTTGGCGGCATGTGCCTTCAGCGCTGCTTCCTGACCGCTTTCGGCAAAGCTCGTCATCAGCGTCACGCCTTCCTCATGAGCGGCTTGCTGCGCCGTAACGTAAGCGGCATCGAAGCTTTCCGTGGGCGCGCTGTTCAGCTGCTCAAGCTGGGCCTTGTGCTTCTCGTCCATCTCGGTCGGTACGGTGACGCCGTCCTTTTCCGCCGCCGCCTTCAGCTCCTCGGAAGCCTTCGTATGATCATCGATCATCATCTGGGCGAATTCTTTCACCGAGTCATTCTGCGCCTTTTCGAGCGCAAGCTGGCTAGACTGGATTTCGAACATGTCAGAGCTGGCCGCAGCTGCCGCGAAGTCCTGTCCGCTCATCACCTGCGATTGCGCCCAGGCAAAGGTGGCAATGGAGCCAAACAGGGCGCTCGCCGCTAACAGTCTTATGGGTTTCATGAAATGCTCCTGTTGTTAGGGTCGTTGTAAACCCAACAAGAGCCTCGGCCCGTTGTTCCGTCAGCTGCCCGCGTAAATGCGATCGAGCACTTCTGCGACCTTGAGAAGCTCATCAGCCTGTGGATCAAACCGATTGCTGACGGCAAGGCGATTGGCCCAGTCGACCGCTGCGCGACCGCCCCAGGCATCAGGCGGGATGGTGAGGACTTCGCTTTGCGTGCCCCGCCGAAGCTCGGCGGTGAAATCGTAGAACGAGCCGTTCACGTTCGAGAAGGCGAGCGAGCCCTCCGTTCCCTGGAAGGTCACTGAAATGACGGCATCGCACCCGGCATGGAGCCGCCAGGAACAGGCGAGGCGCGCCGCCAGTCCGTTCTCAAGCTCAATGGTTGCGATGGCATAGTCCTCAACCTTCGACAAACGGTTTAGAAGCTTATCTCCTTTCGCGAACAATTGGCTCGAAATATTTGTTATTGTGGGGAAATCAAGTGTCCACAGAAGCAAGTCCACAAGGTGCACGCCGAGATCGATGACACAACCACCGCCCGATTGAGCCGGGTCATAGAACCAGGCCTTGTCCGGTCCATAGGCATTGTGAAAGACCAGTTCGGCGGCATAGATATGACCGATCGCGTTCTCCCGCACCAGGTCGCGGATCTGCTCCATGCCTGCGGTGAAGCGGTAGGAGAGATCGACGCCCAGCAGCCTGTCGTTCCGCCGCGCAGCTTCCAGTACCGCCTCAACCTCAGATGCATTGCGGCCGAGCGGCTTCTGGCAGAAGACAGCAACACCCGCCTCGAGTGCGGCGATCGACTGCTCGGCGTGGAGCGCGCTGGGTGTGGCGATGACAATGCCATCCGGCGACAGAGCCAGAAGCTTTTCGAGCGATCCGACGATTTTAGCCTGCGGCGTACGCTCAAGCGCGGCCTTCTGCATCTCCGGGTTTGGCTCGACAATGGCGCAGGCGTCGATTGTGCTGCCCGCGAGCATCGCTTCCATTCGGTTCAGACCGATCCAACCTACTCCCAAGAAGCCGATCCGAGGGCGACGAACGTCGGGGCTGATGCGGTGTCCAAGCGTTTGCAATTCTGACAAACTGTTCACCTGACACTCAAGGACGTTCTACGAACTTATTGAAGCGGCTTGTCTTTCCATCCTTCGTCTTGTCCTGGTGAAGGAAGGCCAGCTTGTTCTCGTCAAAGATCTTGAAGAAGTCGTCCCAGGAGATCTCTTCGAATTCTTCCTCCGCTTCCTGGAAGTCGATGCGCAGAAGCCCGCCCTTGCCGGAGGTCTTCGCGCGGGATGGGCGTCCCTTGCGCTCCTCCACCCATTTGCGGATCTCGTCGTGATTGGTGGTGGTCTTGGCTTCGCTCATGGGAATGTCCTCCGATGCTGAGAGATATTTATTCTGCGGCGCTGAGCAGGCTCGCGTCGGCTGGCGCATAGCGGCGGATCATGCTGGCGCAGAAACTCGCGAATTCGTCCGGGACGAGGGGCGCACTCGTGTGATGCTGGTTGAAGCCGCGATGTTCCGGCGTGAAGCAGAAGGTTGCCGTCACCGAGAAATCGGCCAGCGCCTCCATCTGACGGTCGAACCAGTCGAGTGCGTTTGGGCGAAAACTGTCGGCCCAGGAGAGCCCGGTGCGCACATGGGTAACGCCGAGCCGCTTCATCCACTTCACGGCGTCATAGAGACGGTGATCTTCATAGTGGAACCATTGCACGATACCGAACTCCGGCGTGAGGCGGGCGAAGTGTTCCAGCGCCGGCTTCGGCGTTCCATCTTCGCGCAACAGGCCCATGTAGAAATGCCGGTAGTAGGATGACCCTTCCGCCTCGCGGTGCCGCGTCGTTGCCTCCCAGGAAGAGGGAAGGTCGAAGAGGCTGTACCACTGGATGCGGTCTACCCGACCCCGAAGCAGTTCGGCCGTGCGGTTCAAACCCCAGACCTGCACTTCCTCCGCGCCGAAGGTGGAGATGCCCACTTCGCTCACCCAGAGGGGCAGGTTGGTAACAGCGCGGATCTCGGCGAGCTTCTGCGGCCATTCGTGGATCTGCCAGAGATTCCAGTCGAGCGGGAAGCCGTGGACCGCTACCGCATCGACGTGATCCAGCACACCAAAATCCTTCATCCGCTGGATGAAGGCCGGATCGATGGGCGCAATGCCGCCCAGAACCTTCGTGAGGGTGGGATTAGCCTCGGCAATGGCATCGGCCGCGAGGATCGCCATTTCCGCGAACCGGGTCCAGTCCGGATCGATCTCCGGGTCCCAGTGGGACTTGTTGTTCGGTTCGTTCCAGATCATCGCGGCGTCGATCATGTTCTTTTTCCTCCGAGCGGGTAGACCGCACCGCCGCCCCAGGCGGGTTCGGCGAGCCTGCAGATGTAGACCTCGTCCTCCGGATGAGCCTCGATGGAAAAGCCGGCGCTGCGAAGCATCGCTTCCGTGGCCGCGCGATTGGGGATCCACCAGTTCGTTGGGTCGTTTGCGTAGCGGTGCTCGATGAAGTGGAGCCTCGGGAAGGAGGGGTCGGCGAAAATCTTCTCCTGCCAGAAGTCGTAGTCTTCCTTCACCGGAAAGACCTCCTGGCTGCCGCGCTGCATCGACTGGAAGATCAGCATGTCTCCCGCGACATGCTCGCGGATGAGGTCCAGCGCCAGAAGCGGGTGGCGCAGATGATAGAGCACGCCCATGAAGATCACGACGTCGAAGCGCTCGCCCAACGCGCCGACGTCATAGACCGAGAGTTTGCGGAACTCGATATCAGTCTCCGCCAGTTCGGCGGCAAACCGGGCCTGCTCCAGATAGGCATCGTCGAAATCGAGGCCGAGCACACGGGAGGCGCCCCGACGCTTCATCTCGATCGAGTAGAAGCCAGCGTTGCAGCCGATGTCGAGAACGGACTTGCCGGTGAGGTCTGCCGGGATCGCATGTTCGAACTTGCGCCATTTGGTGCGGGGGTAATTGCCGAGGAAGTGGTTGGGGGCCGTGGGGATGCCGCGAAGTTCGATGTTGTGAAACCAGGGTCCGAGTTGCTCGATCCGCTGCTTGATGTCGGCGCTGGACATGGTCAAGGGCAGGGTCTCCTCCTGGCTCATCGTTAGCTTGCGCCTTCGTTCAGACGAAGAAGCTTCGAGCCCCACCCGCCCATGACGATGACGGTGATGGAGCCCGGTTCGATGTCGAAGCGGAAGCCGGCCTCGCCGGGAAGACCAAGCACATGGCAGACTGCAGCCTTGATGACATCGGCGTGGCTAACCATCACGACGCCCGCGTCCGGATGTTTCTGGGCGAGATCTCCCATGCAGGCGCAGACCCGCTCACGGACCTGCTCGACGCATTCGCCGGCCGGCGTGCGGGCAGTGCCGCGCTCCTGGTTCCAGATGCGCCAATCGTCGTCCTCATTAAGCTCGGCGAAGGTCTTGCCGGACCAGCAGCCGAAGTCGATTTCGTCGAGCTCGTCGCGTGTGACGACCGGACCAACGCCGCAGGCAACGGAAACCGCCTGCGCGGTCTCCTGTGTGCGCTCGCGGGGGCTTGCGGCAATCACATCGAAGCGTTCTCGCTGCATCCGCTCGCCGAGGCGAAAAGCCTGGGCACGGCCTGCCGGGCCAAGCCTTACGCCGGGACTGCGGCCGGCGAGGTATTGGCCCACATTGTCATGCGCGGCATGGCGCAGGAAGAAGAACGTCGTTGTCATTCGGCGGCCTTGAGCGGTTCTTCTTGCGCTCCGGCGATAAATTCAAGCGTGCGCCGGCGGGCTTCGTCGTCCGTGAACTGTTTAGGCGGTGACTTCATAAAATAGCTGGAGGGACCCTCAAGCGGACCCGCAATGCCGCGGTCGAGCGCCAGCTTGGCGCAACGGATGGCATCGATCACGACGCCTGCGGAATTGGGCGAGTCCCAGACTTCCAGCTTCAGTTCGACGTTGAGCGGAACGCCGCCGAAGGTGGTTCCCTCAAGGCGGATGTAGGCCCACTTGCGGTCGGTGAGCCACGGCACGTGGTCACTCGGACCGACATGAACATTGTCCGGCTCCAGTGGTACATCGAGCTGGCTGGTGACCGACTGGGTCTTGGAGATCTTCTTCGACTCCAGCCGCTCGCGCTCCAGCATGTTGAGGAAATCGGTGTTGCCGCCGAAATTCAGCTGATAGGTGCGGTCCAGATGCACGCCACGCTCGCGAAAAAGGTTCGTCAGCATCCGGTGAACGATCGTTGCGCCAACCTGGCTCTTGATGTCGTCGCCGATAATCGGAAGGCCCTTTTCCTCGAACCGGCGCTGCCATTCAGGCTTCGACGCGATGAAAGAGGGGATGCAATTGACAAAGGCGCAGTCGGCGGCGAGCGCCTGTTCCGCATACCAGGCGGTCGCTTCTTCGGAGCCAACGGGCAGGTAGGAGACGAGTACTTCGGTGCCGCTGTCACGCAGCGCTGCCGCCACATCGACCGGCTCTGCGCTTGATTCCTGGATCGGTCCACGCAGGTATTTGCCGATGCCATCAAGCGTCGGCCCGCGCTGCACGCTTACGCCGGTGGGCGGAACGGCACAGAAACGCATGGTGTTGTTGGGGCCGGCGAAAATGGCATCGGCGACATCAGAGCCCACCTTGCTGTCCGCTACGTCGAAGGCTGATGCGACTTCAATATCTTCTGGGCGGTAGCCACCGAGCTGCACATGCATCAGGCCCGGAACGGGTTCGTTGTCCTTGATGCCCCGATAGTAGTGGATGCCTTGAACCAGTGATGAAGCGCAATTGCCGACGCCGACGATCCCGATGCGAATTTTCTTGCGCGTCATCAACATACCTCGTCCCCTCTGAAAACCGGGTCTGAGGTCCAACACCTACAAAGCAGGAATGTTCCTCCTTAGGTTGTTTGTAGTTCCAGGGAGCAAAGTCGACGGTGGAAAGTTGGGGTGTTTCTCGCGGGAGGAGCCCAATGATCGTCTACGGTGAACTGGAACGCACGGAGCTGGTCCGCGACGTCAAGGCATCGGTTCTGCGGGCATTGCGTGAACTTGAAAACCTCGCGCCGCGAGAGCGGCACAGTGCACTGGTGGCAGCCTTCATCCGTCTCGCAGAGCTAGTACAGGGGATCGCTGATGCCGAGTTCGACGCACGCGGCTACGACGCCCGGAGCGAGGATCAGCAGCTTGGCGCGGCGCTGTTGCTGCAGGCCGCCCGGCTCGTCGATTGCTCCTGGCGGGGCCGGGTGATGGATGCGGCCGATCTCCGAGCAATCATGAAACAGCTGCAGGCTATCAGTCATGAAGGGGTGATCCGGCTGCGGCTCGCCGAGGGCTATGCTCACTACGCGCTCTATCCGGAAAGCTATTTCGAAGCTGCACGGCATTCCGGGCTCGACGGCAGCACCTGCGTCATCGGCATCCGGAGCATCGGGGTGGGTCTCGCCGCACTCGTAGCGGCTGCACTTGGAGCCGGACCGGCGATCAGTCTGAGGCCCTTGGGGCACCCGTTCCGCCGCCAGATCAGGGCCGATCCAAGCTTGTTTGCGTCTGCGCTCAAAGACCCCGAAATGCGCTTCGCCATCGTTGACGAAGGACCCGGCCAATCGGGAAGCTCATTTGCGAGCGTTGCTGCATATCTTCAACAACTTGGTGTAAGTAATGACAGAATAATATTTTTTCCTAGTCATGGTTGTTTGCCTGGAGTTGAAGCTTCGGATGAAGTGCGAGCGATCTGGGGAGGAATCGAGAGATTTCCGGCGTCGGACCATGACGTGATTACATCGCCAAACGGGCTGCGCTCCTGGCTGGAACCATGCGTCGGATCTGGAGAGTTTTACGAGCTGACGGCGGAGGCAATGGACTCCCGCTTTGCCCGGCGAAGGTTTCTCGTCCAAAGCGTAACGGGCAGATGGGTCACCAAGTTCGCCGGGCTCGGAGCCGTGGGAGAGCGCAAGCATCGCGATGCTGTGGCTCTCGGCCAAGCCGGCTTCGGTGCGCCGGTGGCTGGCCTCTGCAACGGCTTTCTCGTCCAGCGATGGTTGGAAGGAAGGCCGGTGCAGCTGAAGGCAGGGAACCGGGGCGCATTTCTGGAACACATCGCTTCCTATCTGGCGTTCCGCGCGACGCATTTCGGACCTGCTGGGCCGGGAGCCTCCCTCGGAGCGCTGAGAGAAATGGCGGTGCATAATGCGCGCGAGGCCGTGGGTGAGGAAACAGCGACAACCCTTCACGAGCGCCTGGCGTACCTGCCGGAGCTGGATGGAAAGGTCCGCCGGATCCGAACGGACAACAGGCTCCATCTATGGGAGTGGCTGGAGATAGACGGCGCGTTCGTCAAACTCGACGCCATAGACCATTGCGAGGCGCATGATCTCATCGGCTGCCAGGACATCGCATGGGACATCGCCGGTGCTGTGACCGAGTTCGCCCTCAATGAAAAGGAGACCAACGAGCTCGTCTGGCGGATCGAAAGCGCGGGTGTTTCCGTCAATCGTCGGCTGCTCGACGGTCTCGTTCCCTGCTACCTGGCGTTCCAGCTAGGGCTCTGGTCAAGTGCCACTCCAGGCTCAAATAGTACTAGAACTATAGCTGATAAGTATATTTCTTTATTGAACAATTACCGCTACGAAACCTTCGGTCTAGCGGAGGGCTGTTCCGCCTGAAGCGTGGTCCGGAAATAATCGATGGTCCGCGCCAGACCTTCCCGCAACTGCGTCTTCGGCTGCCAGCCGAGCAGGGCGTTAGCCCGCTCGATATTAGGCTGGCGGCGCTTCGGGTCATCGACCGGCAGCGGCATGTAGCGCAGCGGCGAGGGGGATTGCGTCATTTCGAGAACGAGGTCCGCCAGTTCGCCCATGGTGAATTCGCCCGGATTGCCGAGATTGACCGGTCCGTCGGGCGTCGCATCCACATCCATCAGCCGCATCAGGCCGTCGACCAGATCCGCCACGTAGCAGAAGGAGCGGGTCTGCGATCCATCGCCATAGATGGTCAGAGGATCATGGTTCAGGGCCTGCACCACAAGGTTTGAGACGACGCGGCCGTCGTTCGGATGCATGCGCGGACCATAGGTGTTGAAGATGCGGGCCACCCGCACATCCGCCCGTTCAGCGCGCAGGAAGTCGAAGCACAGGGCCTCTGCCGCCCGCTTGCCTTCGTCGTAGCAGGCGCGTGGGCCGGTGGGGTTCACATGGCCGACATAGTCCTCCCTCTGCGGGTGGACGTCCGGATCACCATAGACCTCGCTGGTCGAGGCCTGGACAAAGCGCGCGCCATGCTCTTCGGCCAGCATCAGCAGGTTCAGCGTTCCGGTGACGCAGGTCTGCATCGTGTGGACCGGATCGGCCTGATAGTGCGGAGGCGAGGCCGCGCAGGCGAGATTGAAGATCCGGTCGATCTTCCGATCGAGCAGCAAGGGGTCGCAGATGTCGTGCTGGATCATCTGGAAATCGGGATGATCTGCAAAGGTCCTTACATTCTCGCGGCTGCCGGTCAGGAAGCTGTCGACGCAGATGACGCTATGACCGTTTGCCAGAAGGGCTTCGCAAAGGTGGGAACCGAGAAACCCGGCGCCGCCCGTGACAAGGACTGTCTCTTTTCGTTCAGGCATTGCTTGCTCCCATTGCGATAGCATCTCTTTGGTGGGTCTTTGTCACGTGCCGGGACTGGAGAGCCGCTGTCAGTTCACGCGCCCGTGCTTCGCCGGTGTGCGACGCGAGCACGATTCTTCGCGCCTGTTCGGCAATCGCTTCAGCATCGTCACGCGCTAAGATCGCGCAGACGTCGTCGGTTGTGTCCGCCACCTCAATGGCGCTGCCAAACGGAAAGAGGTCTTCCAGACCCGGCCAGCGGTCACTGATGACAGGGCATCCGCAGGCGGCGGCTTCAAAAAGGCGGACGCTCGGCGACCAGCCCGCCGCGATCATGTCGGCGCGCGTGACATTCAGCGTGAAGCGCTGGCGGCTGTAGAAGGATGCATGCTCGGTGGGCGGCAGGTGCTCGATCCGGTCGACATTGGCGGGGAGCTCCATGTCGGTCGGATATTGCGGCCCGGCGATCACGAAGCGCCGATCCGGCATTCTGCGCGCAACCTCGATCAGCAGACGTTCCAGGGTCGGCTGACGGTCCACGCTATAGGTGCCGAGATAGCCCAGATCCCAGATCTTCTCCTCGGGCATGGGCGTATAGCGGCTCTCATCCACCGAACAGTAGAGAGCCTCCGCACGTCTCGCACAGAACTCTGTCTCGAGCCGCTCCAGCGTCGGCCCGCCAGTGAAGGAAAAGTAGATGTCGAAGAGGGGGATCTGGTGGTCGGCCAGATATTCGAAGTCGAGAGCCCGGAGTTTGGCGAGAGTGACTGGCGTATCAATGTCGTAGAAGCAGAAACTTCCCGTGCAGAGCGGCGCGATGGCGTCGATAACGGCAACGCCCTGCGGAACGAAGGAGCCGACGATCACCGCGTCGGCAGCTGCGAGCAGATCGCCGTAGCGGTCGACGAGGTCCGGGACAGACTCGTAGTAGTGAAGCGAGCAGAAATCCGGCTCAGCCAAATCCCGGTTATTGGCGTACCAGGGAACGTCGCGCTCCAGAAAGGTGAGCTGATGGCCGAGTTTATCCAGCCCGCGCATCAGCGCGCGGAAGGTGGTGGCATGGCCATTGCCCCAGGAGGAAGAAAGCGAGAGGCCCACAAAGACGATGTTCATTATTCGGCCGCCTCCACAGAACGCTTGTTGAACGAGCGGAAGATCTCGTCCGCAAGTTTCGCCCGCTGCTCATAGGTGTGCTCGACAAGGACCCGACGCAGTGCAGCCTCGCCGATAGCGCGCGCCCGTTCCTGCGTCAGCGTCTGAAGAATGTCGGCCACATCCTTACCATCGCGGGCAACCAGCACCTCTTCGTTGGGCTTCAGAAACAGATCGATGCCGATCCATTCGTCGGTGATGAGGCACGCACCGGCACCCGCCGCCTCGAACACGCGGGTGGCCGGCGAAAAGCCATTGCTCGCCATGCTTTCGCGGCTGATGTTGAGCACGGCCTTTGGTGTGCAGTTGAAGCTGTTGTGGTCGCGGGTGCCCACATGGCCGATCCAGGTGACGTTTGCTGGCATCGGCTTGTCGCCCCAGCCCGAGCCGCCGAAGAGGAAGCTCTGGTTCGGCGAAAGGCTTGCGGCCTTGAGGAAGAACTCTTCCACCCGCGCTTCCCGGTCCGGCAGGCGGTTGCCGAGGAAGCCGAGGTCTGCGCGAAAGCGCTCGTTCGGCTCGACCGGAAAATGGGTTTCCGGATCGAGCGCGTTATAGATCGGGATGCAGTCCTTGGCCCCCATGGCGCGGTAGGCGTAGACGACCGGATCGCCACCGCCATAGGTCAGCACCATGTCGAGCTTGCGCAGCGCCCGGTGCAGCGGGTGGTCCGGTTCCGCGCGAAGCTGGCTGAGGGTGGCGGGTGCATCCACGTCCCAGAAGATCGTCAAGGCATCCGGCCGGGCATTGCGCAGCACTTCGAGCAGCAACGCCTCGTCCTCATAGCCGACGCCGCTCGCCTTGACGACGATATCCGCTTCGGCGGCGCGCCGCGTCACGTCCATCAGCGACATGGGCGTGGCCTCATAGACAACCACCTGGCACCAGTCGGGCAGGTCGATATCGCGGTTTTGCTGGCGGTCATAGACGTCCGGCTCGTAGAAGGTGATCTCGTAGCCGCGCCCGGCCAGCGCCTTCAGGAGCCCCCGATAGTAGGTCGCCGCGCCGTTCCAGTAGGACGAAAGCAGGCTCGATCCGTAGAAGGCCATTTTCATTGGACGCTCTCCCTATGTCCTGGTTGGGGCTCTAACCGTGTGCGTGCGAGGATTGTCAGAAGCTGCTCCACCCGGTGCGCACAGGTGTGGTGCCTGCGGATTGTCTCAAGCCCGTTAGCGGCAAGCGTGGAGGCAAGGTCCGGATCGTTCAGCACTTCACGCAGCAGCATCTGCATCTCGCCGCCGTTCATGGCGAAGAGGAAATCCTGCCGCGGACGGAACAGGCTCTCCGCATCGTCCCATGGGGCGGAAATAAGCGGGATCCCGCAGGCGAGCGCCTCGAACATGCGGATCGTCGGAATGCCCGGCAGGCTTTCGACGTAAGGTCGGCGCGGCACGTGAACCGTCACACGATGGCGGGCAAACGCTTCGGGTACACGCGCATTGGGCAGCCAGCCGCGATAGGCGATGCCGGCTTCACCCAGTGCCTTCAGCGCGTGATCCGGATAGCGCACCCCATGGAGATTGGCGGAGATGCCCAAGCGTTTCACGGGCTCGATCAGGAACTCCATCAACTCTGCCGAGCGCTCACCGTCGCCCCAATTGCCGATCCAGATCAGGTCCGTGTCACGTTCGATCCCGGGGAGGGGCTTGAAGAGCGCGATGTCGGCTGCCTCATGCCATGTATGGACGTTGCGGCCCCAGCCCTGGCGCAGATAGCGTTCGCGCAGCGCCTCGCCAAAGGCGAGGACGAGGTCATAGTCCTCAAGCTTTAGCGAGGAAATGGCTGCTTCCTCCGAAACCGCCCGGTGATGGGTATCGTGGAAGATCAGCGTAAACCTGCCGCCGCGCCTTTTGACCTTCCCGATGAATTCAACCAGCGTCGGATCGGTCCATTCATGGACGATCACGACATCGGCCTGGCTGAGCTCCGCCTCGTGATCAAAATCCGCGCCGTAGCTGCGTGAGGTGAGGAAGGGGAAATCGGTCTGGAAGCGGGCGACCGCCTCAGGGTCTTCCGCCACCATGTTGGTCCGGCTCCAGCCGTTCTCAGGTTCCAGCGCCACTGCCTCGTGGCCGCGCGCGATCAGCTCACGCATCACGCCGCGCAGGAAATGGGCGTTGCCGTGGTTCCAGTCGGAGACAAGAGAGTGCGTGTAGAAGAGAAACCGCATGTCAGCTCCCGTTCCGATAAGGTGCGACGGCCTCTGCGTAGAGCGCCTGCATTTCCGCAGCCTGCCGCGCGAGCGTGTAGCGGCTTGCCCGATCGCGCGCTGCCTGGCCTAACGCTTCGCGCTTCTGCGGGTTTCCCATCAGCTGCTGGATCGCCTCAGCAAGGTCTTCGGCATCGTGGGGGTCGAAGAAGACGGCGGCATCGCCCCAGACCTCGCGATAGGTCGGGATGTCCGCCAGGATCAGAGGTGTTGCAGCGTGAGCTGCCTCAAGGGCCGCAAGCCCGAACGGCTCGTAGATGGAAGGCGAGACGAAGATGCATGATTGCGCCATCAACTCGCGCGTTTCCGCATTGGAGAGGGGGCCAACGCCCATCACATGGGTGAAGAAGATGTCGCTGCCGTTCTCGCCGCGCGTCGGACCAGCGGCAAAGATCGGAATATCGATCCTGCCTGCCGCCGCATCGAGAATGCGGCCGTTCTTGCCTTCGTCCCACCAGCGTCCGGCAGCCGAAACCATGCGCTCACGCCGGGTTTCGACGGGAGCGGCCTCGACAGCATTGTGTACGACGTGAAGATGAGGAATTTCGCCATAGCTGCGCTTAAGCGCTTCCGCATGACTTGCGCTGGGCGCCATCGCGATATCGGCCCGTTTCAGACCGTTGGCATTTACGTCTTTGTGCCAGGCCCAATCGCCATCCGAAGGGGGTTCGCCGCGAACCGCCTGAAACCAGGTCACCACGCAGGAATGGGAAACCGCAGCCACAGGGCAGGGAACATTGAGGCCTACCGCCTGCGACGGTGCATTGAGGTGGACGAGGTCTATCGCGTGTTCCTCCACAAGCCTCGAAAGCTCTGCCGGCATTGCCTCAAGCTCTTTGGCACTGCGGGCGAGCCAATCGGGCGGCGACGAAAGCCAGGTGACCCTGCCGATTGCGGAAGCTTCAGCATGCTGCGCAGGTGAGGGCGCAGGGCCAAGCCCCGCGAAAACGATTGTATGGCCGCCACGCTTCAGTTCACGCGCGAGGCCCATGGCGTATTGCCAGACGCCCCCTACCGCATCGAGCGTCATGAGGATCCGGTGACGGCCATTGCCCGTCATGCAACGTACCTCTGCGCGTACGGTTCTGCCGTCCGTTCAGTGCGCAGCCAGTTCGCCAGATCAAACAGGCCCTCGCGCCATCCGACATGGGCTTGCCAGTCCATGGCGCTTTGGAGCCGCCGCGTATCGGCCACGAAGTAACGCTGATCGCCGACGCGCGGCTCGGCATGGTGGATGTTCACCTCGCCTTGCAGGATGCTTTCAATCTCGGTGAGCACGAGGTTCAGGCTCACGGCATTTTCCGGACCGCCGCCGAGATTGAAGACCTGGCCGTGGAAGCGATCAATGTTGGTCATCAAGCTGCGATAGGCGGCAACGGCATCCGACACATGCAGGATGTCGCGCACCTGATTGCCGTCGCCGAAAATGGTGATCGGCTCATCGGCCATTGCCCGAATGAGAAAGTGGGCCACCCACCCCTGATCTTCCGTGCCGAACTGGCGGGGGCCATAGATGCAGCTCATCCGCAGCACGGCAGTCGGGATGCCGAAGGATTTTGCGTAGTCGAGCACGTACTGGTCGGCGACCCCCTTGGAGCAGCCATAGGGTGTGCTGAAATCGAGCGGTCGGTCTTCGCCTATGCCATGGTTGCGCAGCGCCTCATCCTCGGGCAGGTCGAGGCCGTCGACAGTGCGGATCGCCACGTCTTCAAGCGAGCCGTAGACCTTGTTGGTCGAGGCAAAAACCACGGGAATCCTGCGGCCAGTGCGCCGTACGGCTTCCAGCACGTTGAGCGTTCCACGTGCATTCACTTCGAAATCGTCCACCGGATCGATGAGGCTGGTGGTTACCGCCGTTTGCGCGGCCATATGAAATATGCCGCCAGCAGTCTCGACGGCCTCTGCCAGTGCATCTTCGTCACGGATGTCCGCGACGCTGACGCTCAGCCGATTGCCATGCAGCTTCTGTAACCATTCGAGATTGCGGGAGACGCCGGGGCGGCTAAGATTGTCGAAAATCGTGACCTGCTCGCCATCCTCAAGCAACGAGTTGGCGAGGTTCGATCCGATGAACCCGCTGCCGCCGATGACCAGCGTTTGGGTGGCTTTGGCATCGTCCGTCATGACACCAACCCCATGGACTCGAGCTCCTTGCGCATCTCGTTGCCCCGGTCGATGGCAACGCTGCCGCGCACCCATTCGACCATTTCGCCAAGCGAGTCTTCGAGGAGGCTGGTCGGTTCATAGCCCAGAAGCTCGCGGGCCTTCGAGATATCGGCAAAGCAGTTGCGGATGTCGCCAGCGCGCGCCTTGCCCAAGACCTCGGGCTTGCGGTCCGGCTGCTCCATGGCTTCGGCGAGAAGCGAGGCAACCTGCGAAATGGAATAGGCCTTGCCGCTGCCAATATTGAAAAGCTCGCCAGCCGCTTCAGGCTTTTCAAGCGCCAGGCAAAAGGCGCGTGCAACATCGCGGACATGAACAAAATCGCGCTTCTGTTCGCCATCCTCGAAGACCAGCGGACGCTGGCCATTGGCAAGACGGGAGGCGAAGTTCGCCAGCACGCCCGTATAAGGGTTCGAGAGCGCCTGTCCGGGGCCGAAGACGTTGAAGAGCCGCAGCGCGACGGTTTCGACATTATACGCTTCGCCGAAGATCATCACCTCGCGCTCCTGCGCGTATTTGGTCAGCGCATAGATGGAGGCGAGGTCGACGATCTTCTGTTCGTCGGTGGGGATCGGGGTGAGGGCTTCCCCTGCCGCAGAGACAGGGTCCCATTGCCCTTTGCGGATGCGGGCCTGGTTCCGACGCACGCTGGAAAGGCGTTCGCCGGACGGCGTCTCATAAAGGCCTTCGCCATAGACGCTCATCGAGGAGGCGACGACAATCCGCTGCACCGGGTTCTTGATCAGGGCTTCAAGCAGAATTGCTGTGCCCAGATCATTGGCGCCGACATAGCGGGCGATCTCATACATGGACTGGCCGACGCCAACTTCTGCCGCGAGGTGAATGACGGCGTCAACGCCCTGGAGGCTCTCGGCAACCTTTTCGGCGTCGCGGACATCGCCCTTTACGAGTTCCACACCCTTAGGGACCTGGATTGTCGTCGTGCCGTGCACCTGCTCCACAAGAGCATCAAGAATGCGCACTTCATAACCACGGTGGATCAGCGCCTCGGCAAGATGCCTGCCAATGAAACCACCGCCTCCAGTCACCAGGATTCGCTTCACGGTATTTCCCTCCAAGAGTCCGTTGGTTCCCGAACCTCCTGAGCGCAGCTTTGTTCCTTCTCCGGCTAAGCCAAAAAGCATCAGCATCTTCCCTGCCGGCTAATCAACCAAGGAACATAGCTGCAGATCTCCTGTTAGGCGGGTGTCTGGAGCGAGAAGGATGCGATAATGCGCGTAAGTATGATTGGAGCAGGCTACGTCGGACTGACGACGGGTGTGTGCCTCGCGGAGCTGGGACACGAGGTCATCTGTGCAGACATCGATCGGGACCGCATCGCCCATCTTAATGCGGGCAGCACGCCATTCATGGAGAATGGCCTGGCCGAGATGATGTCCCGCAACGTTGCTGCGGGACGTCTTGCTTTTACGGACAATCTGCCGGAAGCGGTGGCCAATCGCGAAATCATCATGATCGCGGTGGGAACGCCCAAGGGTGCGGCCGGGGAGGCGGACCTGTCCTTCGTGCGCGAAGCTGCGCGTCGCATCGCTCCTCACATGTCGCCGAAAACCGTTGTCACGCTGAAGTCGACTGTGGTTGTCGGCACCGCCCGCGAGGTCCGGGAAATCATCGCGGAAGAGCGCGGAGCGCTCGATTTCTGGGTCACGTCCAATCCCGAGTTCCTGCGGGAAGGAAGCGCAATCCACGATTTCCTCCATCCGGACCGTATCGTCATTGGTGCGGATGACCGGGATGCAGCCGATCGCCTGATCGAACTCTACAAGCCGCTCCTGAAGAGGGACGTGCCGCTGGTGGAGACAGGCACGGAAAACGCCGAACTCATCAAATATGCCGCCAATGCCTTCCTTGCGCTCAAGATCGGCTTCATCAACGACGTTGCAGATCTCTGCGAAAGCATCGAAGGCGATATTCAGGCGGTTGCGCGCGGGATCGGCCTGGACAAGCGGATTGGCCCGAGCTTCCTGGCGCCCGGACCGGGCTATGGAGGCTCATGCTTTCCGAAGGATACGGAGGCCTTTGTCGCCACCGGCCGCGCTCACTATGCGCCGCAGCCGCTGATCGAGGCGGTGATCGATCGCAATGCCAAGCGCCGCCGCCGGATCGCCGAACGCATTCTGGACGAGTTGCAGACTGCCCGCAGACCCACCGTCACTGTGCTGGGCGTTGCATTCAAGGCGGATACCGATGACGTGCGGGAGTCGCCGGCGCTCTACATCATCCCCTACCTGCAGGAAAAGGGTGTGACCGTCCGGGCGTTCGATCCGTGGGCAGCAGCCAATGGAGCGAAGCTTCTGCCGGACGTGGAATGGTACAACGATCCCTATGAAGCAGCTGAGGGAGCGCATCTCACGGCGATACTGACGGAATGGGACATGTTCCGCACATTGGACCTCAAGCTCATGGCCGAGCGGATGAGAAAGCGTGTGCTCTTCGATTGCCGTAATATCCTTGATCCCGAAACAGTGATAGAGCACGGCTTCCGGCATTTGAGCATTGGCCGCGCGACCCTGCCACGTGACGGATTTGCCCGCAGAGCCACGGAAGCAGCTCCCGCCCGAAACCTTCTTGCGACCTCTGCGAAACGATCCTGAATGCTACGCAAATCCTGCGCGACATGTTGACATAAAGATGTCTTTATGTGAAAAGCCGGAGTGGCCGCCACATAAGGAAGAGACATGTCGCAACAATCTTCATCGCTGGATGACCTGCTGGGTCCAGTCGCCAAGCCTGACGGATCGGAAGTACTGGCGGCGCTCACCGCAGCGGCGCGTGAACGCATCCTCATCCTTGACGGCGCCATGGGCACCCAGATTCAGGGTCTTGGCTTTGACGAGGACCATTTCCGCGGCCAGAGGTTCATCGGCTGCGAATGCCACCAGAAGGGCAACAATGATCTCCTGATCCTCTCGCAACCTTCCGCGATCGAGGAAATCCACTACCAGTACGCCATTGCCGGCGCGGACATTCTGGAGACGAACACGTTCTCCTCGACCCGCATTGCGCAGGCTGACTACGGCATGGAAGATGCCGTCTACGACCTGAACCGTGAAGGTGCTCGTCTGGTGCGCCGCGCCGCCATCCGTGCGGAGCGCGAGGACGGCAAGCGCCGCTTCGTGGCTGGCGCCCTTGGGCCGACGAACCGTACCGCTTCGATTTCGCCGGATGTAAACAATCCCGGCTTCCGAGCGACTTCCTTCGACGAGCTGCGTCTCGCCTACGCCGAACAGCTGCGCGGCCTGATCGACGGCGGCGCCGACATCATCCTGATCGAGACGATCTTCGATACGCTGAACGCCAAGGCCGCGATCTTCGCCTGCGAAGAAATCTATGCGGAGAAGGGCATCCGGCTGCCGATCATGATTTCCGGCACGATCACGGACCTTTCCGGCCGTACGCTTTCCGGCCAGACGCCGACTGCCTTCTGGCACTCGATCCGCCACGCAAAGCCGTTCACAGTTGGCCTCAACTGCGCCCTCGGTGCTGCTGCGATGCGCCCGCACATCGCGGAGCTTTCAAGCGTTGCCGATACGTTCATCTGCGCCTATCCGAATGCCGGTCTTCCGAACGCCTTTGGCCAGTATGATGAGACGCCGGAACTGATGGCTGCCCAGCTTGGCGAATTTGCCCGTGAAGGGCTCGTCAACGTCGTTGGCGGCTGCTGCGGCTCTACGCCGGACCATATCCGCACCATTGCGGACGCGATCCGCGGACTTGCCCCTCGCAAGCCAGCCGAGCATCGCCCGCTGATGATGCTGTCGGGCCTCGAGCCGTTCACGCTTACCGAGGACATTCCGTTCGTCAACGTCGGCGAGCGCACGAACGTCACGGGTTCGGCCAAGTTCCGCAAGCTCATCACGTCCGGCGACTATGCCAGCGCGTTGGTGGTTGCCCGCGACCAGGTGGAGAACGGCGCCCAGATCATCGACATCAACATGGACGAGGGCCTGATCGATTCCAAACGGGCGATGGTCGAGTACCTCAACCTGATCGCCGCCGAGCCGGATATTGCGCGCGTGCCGATCATGATCGACTCCTCCAAGTGGGAGGTAATCGAGGCTGGTCTGAAGTGCGTGCAGGGCAAGCCGATCGTCAATTCGATTTCGCTGAAGGAAGGCGAGGAATCCTTCCTGCATTATGCAAGGCTCTGCCGCATGTATGGCGCAGCCGTCGTTGTCATGGCCTTTGACGAGCAGGGACAGGCGGACACCAAGGAACGCAAGGTTTCGATCTGCACCCGCGCCTACAAGCTCTTGACGGAGAAGGTGGGCTTCCCGCCGGAAGACATCATCTTCGATCCGAACATCTTTGCGGTGGCGACCGGCATCGAGGAGCACGACAACTACGGCGTCGACTTCATCGAGGCTGCTGGCGAGATCACGCGCACGCTGCCGCATGTGCATGTGTCCGGCGGTGTCTCCAACCTCAGCTTCTCGTTCCGTGGAAACGAGCCGGTTCGCGAGGCCATGCATGCCGTGTTCCTGTACCATGCGATCCAGAACGGCATGGACATGGGCATCGTCAATGCCGGTCAGCTCGCCGTCTACGAGTCCATCGATCCTGAACTGCGCGAGGCCTGCGAGGACGTGGTCCTCAACCGTAAGCCGAAGGCCGGCGGCACCGCGACTGAGCGGATGCTGGAAATCGCCGAGCGCTACAGGGGCTCTGGCGGCAAGGATGCCAAGGAGAAGGATCTCTCGTGGCGCGAATGGCCAGTCGAGAAGCGTATCGAGCATGCACTCGTCAACGGCATCACCGAGTATATCGATGCCGATACGGAAGAGGCGCGGCTGAAGGCTGAGCGTCCGCTGCACGTCATCGAGGGGCCGTTGATGGCCGGCATGAACGTCGTTGGCGATCTGTTCGGCTCCGGCAAAATGTTCCTGCCGCAGGTGGTGAAGTCGGCTCGCGTGATGAAGCAGGCTGTCGCGGGTCTGTTGCCGCACATGGAAGCCGAGAAGCTCGCCAATCAGGCAAATGGCGTTGATAGCGGCGAACGCCAGACTGCCGGCAAGATCCTGCTCGCAACCGTCAAGGGCGACGTGCATGACATCGGCAAGAACATCGTCGGCGTCGTGCTGGCCTGCAACAACTATGAGATCATCGATCTCGGCGTGATGGTGCCGGCAACCAAGATCCTGCAGACCGCTATCGATGAGAAGGTGGACATCATCGGCCTTTCGGGCCTGATCACGCCTTCGCTCGACGAGATGGTTCACGTTGCTTCGGAAATGGAGCGCGAGGGTTTTGACATTCCGCTCCTGATCGGTGGCGCTACCACCAGCCGTGTCCACACGGCGGTGAAGATCCATCCGGCCTACGACCGGGGGCAGGCGGTGCACGTCAATGACGCAAGCCGCGCGGTGGGTGTCGTCTCCGCACTTCTTTCTGAGGGCAAAGACGAGTTCGTCCGCTCGCTGCAGGCGGAGTATCAGAAGGTGACCGACGCCCACCACCGGGCCGAGGCCGACAAGCTGCGGCTACCGCTTGCCAAGGCTCGCGCCAATCCGCACCGGATCGACTGGGCTGCCTACGAGCCGCCGGTTCCGTCTTTCCTCGGCGTGAAGACCTTCAAGAGCTGGGATCTTGAGGAGCTTGCCCGCTACATCGACTGGACGCCATTCTTCCAGACGTGGGAGCTGAAGGGGCGTTACCCGAAGATCCTCGAGGACGAGAAGCAGGGACCGGCAGCGCGCCAGCTTTGGGAAGACGCTCAGGCGATGCTGAAGAAGATCATCGATGAGAAGTGGTTCGCGCCGAAGGCGGTTGTCGGCTTCTGGCCGGCCAATGCCGTCCAGGACGACATCAAGGTCTATACCGACGAGAACCGCTCGGAAGAACTTGGCACCTTCTACACGCTACGCCAGCAGCTGACGAAGCGTGACGGCAAGCCGAATGTGGCGCTTTCCGACTTCGTGGCGCCCCGCGAGAGTGGCAAGCGCGACTACGTCGGCGGCTTTGTCGTGACGGCGGGTATCGAAGAGGTGGCGATCGCGGAACGTTTCGAGCGCGCCAACGACGACTACAGCTCGATCCTGGTGAAAGCGCTGGCCGACCGCTTCGCCGAAGCCTTCGCGGAGCGGATGCACGAATATGTCCGCAAGGAGCTCTGGGGCTATGCGTCCGATGAGAACCTTTCGAACGAGGATCTGATCTCGGAAGGTTACAAGGGCATCCGCCCGGCTCCAGGCTATCCGGCGCAACCGGATCACACCGAGAAGGTGACGCTGTTCCGCCTGCTCGATGCCGAGGCGAACGCTGGCGTTGAGCTGACCGAGAGCATGGCCATGTGGCCGGGCTCTTCCGTCTCCGGCCTCTATCTCTCGCATCCCGAAAGCTACTATTTCGGCGTCGCCAAGGTGGAGCGCGATCAGGTGGAAGACTATGCCCGCCGCAAGGGCATGGAGATCGCCGAGATCGAGCGCTGGCTCGGGCCGGTCCTCAACTACCTGCCTTCTTCCTATGCGGAGGCCGCCGAATAGGCGATCCACATTGCGACTTAAATTCCAGGCCGGAGCGTCCACAAACGTTCCGGCCTGTTCCTTTTTTGGCGGGAAATTTCTTGCCAAAGGCGTCCTGATGCTGCCCAATAAAACCGAATGTGCCCGGGAAAAATATCAGCCCGGACCATGAGGAGATGCAAGGGGAGCGCGGTGACAGAAACCTTTACAGCACTGATGATCGAGGATGCGGATGGCAAGCCGCGGGCGGGCTTCAAGACGATCTCGCTTGCCGACCTGCCGGACCATGACGTTCTGGTCGAGGTCGCCTATTCGAGCCTCAACTACAAGGACGGGCTGGCCGTGACAGGCAAGAGCCGTATCGCGCGCAAGCTGCCGATGGTGGCGGGCGCCGATCTTGCCGGAACCGTGGTGGAATCCCGCTCGCCGGACTGGAGGGCAGGGGACAAGGTCGTCGTCAACGGCTGGGGCATGTCTGAGACCGAGTGGGGCGGCTATTCGCGCTTCCAGCGGGTGAAGCCGCAATGGCTGACACGGCTGCCGGATGCATTCTCGCTCGAGCAGGCCATGGCAATCGGCACGGCCGGCTACACGTCCGCACTCTGCGTCAATGCACTCGAAGACTGGGGCATGATCAAGCCGGATGCCGGCGAGGTTCTGGTGACGGGAGCTGCGGGCGGCGTCGGCTCGGTTGCCGTCGCGCTGCTGGCGAACCGTGGCTACAACGTCGTTGCCTCGACCGGTCGGCCGGAGACGCATGACTATCTGTCATCGCTCGGCGCAAAAGGCTTCATCGACCGTAACACACTGACGGAGAAGGGTGGTCCGCTGCAGAAGGAACGCTGGGCTGGCGCTGTCGATACGGTCGGTTCCACGACGCTCGTCAATGTGCTGGGGCAGACCGTCTATGGCGGCGCGGTCGCGGCCTGCGGTCTTGCCGGCGGCTTCGATCTGCCCGGAACGGTGATGCCGCACATCCTGCGGGCAGTCACGCTTATCGGCGTCGACTCCGTCATGGCTCCACACGCCAAGCGTGATCGCGCCTGGGCGACGCTGGCCGAAAGCCTCGATCCGGATGCGCTCTCTCGTATCACGCAAGTGGAGCCGCTGGAACGCGTGCCGGAACTGGCAGCCGAAATTTTGGCGGGTCGCATTCAGGGCCGCGTGGTCGTACGCATTGCCTGAACCAAGCTAAGTCGCTGAGTTTAAACAGTAAGTTGACGTGTATACATGAAGTTCCGGCGGCAGGTTGAGCGGATAAAGCTGTATACACGGGCATAGGTCAGGAGATCCGGGTGGCAAACAAGTTCGAGATCGGCCTCGAAAAAACGCCGGCAAACTATCAGCCCCTGACGCCGCTCACTTACCTGGAGCGGGCCGCCAAGGTCTTCCCTGATCGGATCGCCGTCATCCATGGAGAGACGCAGCGGACCTACCGCGACTTCTGGCGGCGGTCGCGCCAGCTGGCCTCAGCTCTGGCGCAAAATGGCGTGGGGAAGGGCGACACGGTGTCCGTGATGCTCTCCAACACGCCCGCCATGCTGGAGGCGCACTACGGCGTGCCGATGGTCAAGGCCGTGCTGCATTCTCTCAACACGCGGCTCGACGCGGCGATCATCGCCTTCCAGCTGGACCACGCCGAGACGAAAGTGCTGATCGTCGACCGCGAATTCTCCGGCGTGATGAAGGAGGCGCTGGAACTCGCCAAGGTGAAGCCGCTGGTGATCGATTACGACGATCCGGACTATGGATCGGACGCGGTCTATCCCAAGGGCGACCCCATTGGCTCGATGGAATACGAAGCGTTTCTGGCGACGGGTGATCCGGACTTCGCCTGGTCGATGCCGGACGACGAATGGGATGCGATCTCGCTCAACTATACGTCAGGCACGACGGGCAATCCCAAGGGCGTTGTCTATCACCACCGTGGCGCAGCCCTCATGGCTTATGCCAATACCATCCACGCCAACATGGGCCGCTATCCAGTCTATCTCTGGACGCTGCCGATGTTCCACTGCAACGGCTGGTGTTTCCCGTGGACGCTCGCCGTGACCGGAGGAACGCACGTCTGTCTGCGCTGGGTCCGCGCCAAGGCCATGTATGACGCGATCGCCGACCATGGGGTGACGCACCTTTGCGGCGCGCCCATTGTCATGTCGCTCTTGATCAACGCGTCTGCTTCCGAAAAGCGGGAATTCCCGCAGACGGTGACGTTCAACACGGCTGCTGCTCCGCCGCCTGAAGCCGTGCTGCGGGGCATGGCCGAAGCTGGATTTGCCGTGACGCATCTCTATGGTCTTACGGAGACGTACGGCCCGGCCGTGGTCAACGAGTGGAACGAGGCCTGGGACGATCTTCCCGCGCCCGAACGCGTGACCAAGAAGGCCCGGCAGGGTGTTCGCTACGCCGCGCTGGAAGGTCTGCAGGTTATGGATTCCACCACGATGGAGCCGGCGCCTGCTGATGGCGAGACGATCGGCGAAGTCATGTTCCGCGGCAACATCGTCATGAAGGGCTATCTGAAGAACCCGGAAGCCACCGAACAGGCCTTCGCCGGCGGCTGGTTCCATTCGGGCGATCTCGGCGTCATGCATCCGGACGGCTACATTCAGCTCAAGGATCGCGCCAAGGACATCATCATCTCCGGCGGCGAAAACATCTCATCGATCGAAGTCGAGGACGCGCTCTACAAACATCCGGCTGTGGCGGCCTGTGCCGTGGTCGGCCGCGCCGACGAGAAATGGGGCGAAACGCCGATCGCCTATGTGGAACTAAAGCCCGGCAAGAGTGCCACGGAAGCCGAGCTCATCGAGCACTGCCGCAACACGCTTGCGCGCTTTAAGGTGCCAAAGGCGGTGATCTTCGCGGAAATCCCGAAGACGTCGACGGGCAAGATCCAGAAGTTTGCGCTTCGCGAAATGGCAAAGCACGGGCAGTAGAAGAAGCGCTAATTGTTGACGGCGATGATCTTCACGGTGTCATTGCCGCCAATGCCTGAGAACCAGATCTCGCCGTCGCCGATCATCACGCCCTGCCAGTTGGCAAAGAGATCTTCGTAGCGCTGCTTCGCGACAGCGTCCTTGATCTTGCGCGTGATGATCTTGCCGTAGTCGGCGACAAAGCGCTTCTTGTCCCGGATCCTCACTTTCTTGCCGCCGATCCTCGTCTCGAACGGGTAGTCGACCATGGCGGCGACGGCCTGCCTGTCGTCAGCCGCTATCGCCTTCTGCAGTTGCTCAAGAAAAGCGCGATACTGCTTATGCGCGCCAAACAGCTCATCGAGCCGTTGGTCCACTTCCGTCACCGTCTGCGCGGAAGTTACTGATGCGCTGGCGCAGGCGATAAGCATCGCCGCCAAAACCATTCTGAGTGATTTGCACATGGCCGCTCCAACCAGGTAGGGGAGGGAAGTGTAACTTACCTATGCTTCCCCCCGTCAAGACTAATCCTGATCGTACCTGCGCGAGATGTAGATCTGCGCCGGGACGATCAGCAGCAGAAGCACGCCGGAGAACATCACCGCGAGAGCCGCCGTGCCGGGCAGGTTCGGGAACTGCCAGAGATTGAGCAGCGTCGAGGCCACCACCGTGTTGGCAAGCGTCATCAGCATCAGCGGTACCGTCAGGTCGCGCGCGGCATGGGCAAAGGACCAGAGCCAGAGGTTGATGGCCTGGGGCGCTATCAGCGGCAGCACGATCGTGCGGAGCGAGGTGAGCCAGCTCGCGCCGCTGATCATTGCCGCATTCGCAAGCTCCCGGTTCAGCTGCATCAGCGTCGTCGCCATGGTGCGCGTGCCGAAGGCGAGGAAGATCGTGACATGCGCCACGACCATGATCCACACCGTGCCGTAGAGCGGCGTCTTCAGATAGATGAGCAGGATGCCGAGCACCATGACGATCGGCGGCACGGTCATCGGGATGAAGGAGAGGGCGTCGATGACGCGGCCCACGCCGTCATTGCGATAGACCGAGAGCCAGCCGGTGAAGAAGCAGAGCAGGACCGTGAGCGTCGCCGTTGCCACCACCATCAGCGCCGTGTTCCAGAGTGCGCGCAGGATGGCGTTGTTCTCGAGGATCGTGCGGTAGACGTCGAGGCTTGCCTCCGACAGCGTCTCGAGGCTCGGTGGGCGGTAGGTGGGGAAGAGGCTCGCCCAGATCATCATGAGCAGCGGCAGAGCCATGATCAGGCAATAGCCCCAGACGGCAGCGGCGACCGGGTATTTCCAGGCGCCAAGCTGTACCCGCTTCGGGCGGAATGCCTTGCCGGAGACGACGCGGAACCTTTCCTGCACACGCGTCAGCCGGAGATAGGCCCACACCAGAATCGAGGCGAGCGCCAGCAGAACGACACCGAAGGCGCCTGCAGCGCCATAGCGAGGGACGCCGACATCCGGCGCGGTCAGGAGATAGATGCGGGTCGAGACCACCGGCACCTTCGCCGTCATGCCGATGACAAGCGGCAGGTCAAAGGTCTGGATCACCGCCATCAGCATGTAGATGGCGCTGGACAGGAGTCCGGGCAGCAGCAACGGCATGGTGATCGAGCGCAGCACCGTCGAGCGGCGCGCGCCATGAACGGAGCCCGCGAGTTCCAGCTGCGGATCCATGTTGCGCAGCACGCCGGAGATCATGATGAAGGAGGTCGGCACCAGCGCAATCGTCGTGGTGATGACAAGGGCAGGGAATGTGTAGATCTGGAAGAGGGCGCCCTCGATGCCGAAGAGCTGCCGCGCCCAGAGGTTCAGCACACCAGAGCCCGGGTTCGCAAGCAGGATCCAGCCGAAACCCACGATCAGCGCAGGGATGGTCATCCAGGTGAACATCACCGTACGCAACAGGAAGCGCCCCGGCATGTCGGTGCGCTCGGTCAGGTAAGCGAGGACGGTGGCCACGACCAGCGCAAGCACCGTGCTGCTTCCCGCATAGATGATCGTATTCGAGAGGATCGTCAGAGAATTCTTGCTCGTGAAGAGCGTGACGAAATTGGCGAAGGTGACGTCTGTGCTTTCAAGCGGCAGCTGGCCTGCCGGCAGGAGCGAGGTCCTGAGGAGCACCAGGAGCGGCAGCACCACCAGCGCGAGCACGATGGCGAAGACCAGCACCGTGACCGGCCTTTGAAGCGGAATGCCTCCCTTTACGGCAGCCGTCATGGCGCAGGCTCTTCGGCTGGAACGATGATGCAATGGGCCGGATCGATCCAGGCATTGAATGAACTGCCAACCTCCACGCGCTGGTAGGGGCTCGTGACCTGCAGGACAGGAAAATCGCCGGAGCGCAGCCGAACCTCCTGGCTGTCGCCGAGAAAGGTGACGCTTTCAACCGTCGCCGGAAAGGAGTTGCCGTCCAGTTCTCCGGCAACTATGGCGTTGGGGCGCAGGATCAGCGCCGCCTTGCCGCCATCGGCGATTGCATTGCCGGCGATGCCACGGAAGAGGCCGAGTTCCGTTCCGATGACAACCTCATCGCCGGCCCGCGCGGATCCCTGCACAACGCCATCCACGACGGTGCTGCGGCCCATGAAGGTGGCCGTGAACACGCTGTTCGGCCGCTTGTAGATGTCTTCAGGTGTGCCGAGTTGCACCGCTTCGCCGGCCCGCATCAGCATCACCCGGTCCGACATGCCCATGGCTTCCACCTGGTCATGCGTCACGAAAATGGTGGTGATGTTCAGCGCCTTGACGAGGTTGCGGATTTCCTCACGCATGGCATCGCGCAGCTTGGCGTCGAGGTTGCTGAGTGGTTCGTCGAGCAGAAGCAGGCGAGGGGCATGGACCAGCGCGCGGGCAAGCGCCACACGCTGCTGCTGCCCACCGCTCAGCATGGGCGAGGGGCGTTCAGCCAGATGATCGAGCTTCACCATGGCGAGGCTCTGCATCACCGCCTTGCGGATTTCCGTTTCAGTCAGTTTCCTGCGGCCGTGACGGAGCGGATAGGCGACGTTCTCAAACACCGTCATATGCGGCCATATGGCGTAGGACTGGAAGACCATGCCGAGGTTGCGCAGATTGGGCGGAACGACGATCCTGCGTTCAGACGAAAAGACGTCCTCGCCACCCATGGCGATGCGCCCCGCGTCCGGCGTCTCGAGGCCCGCGACCGACTGCAGCGTGGTCGTCTTCCCACAACCGCTCGGCCCCAGCAGCGTGAAGAACTCGCCCTCCTTCACCGAGAAGGAGACATTGTTCAGTGCAACGGCAAGCCCCTTGCCACCTTTTTCCGCGTAGACTTTTCGCAGCCCCTCAACGGTCAGCATACGGGCGGTTCCTCCAGGTATCGAAATGCGATGACTGGCCGACAACTACGGTCGGCCAGTTTGTTGTTATTCTCGCCCGCCGGGTTTAGCGGTTCGTCAGCATGTCCGAGATTTCAGCGCGGGTTTCAGCGGCAGCCGAGCTGTTGGCGAGGCTGTCTTCCTCCAGAATCTTGGCGCCCTTGGCCTTGGCGTCCTCCACCATCTTTGCCAGCGGCGAACCAACGTCTGCGGCACGCGGCAGCTTCTCGAACTCTTCCACCACGCTCATGCCTTCGCTCACCAGCCATGCGGCAAACAGGCGGGCGGCATTCGGGTTCGGCGCGGTCTCGGGCACGTAGATGAATGTGTGGTTGAGCGCGACGTAGTCGTCGAACAGCTTGAACTTCACGCCTTCCGTGCGCTGGGCAATGTGGAAGGCGGAGAGACCAACCGGCACCTGGCCGATCGCCACGGCGCGGGTGGCTGCAGCGGTTCCGCGCTCAAGCACCGGCTCGTTGTCGAGCGTCTTTTCGGCCATCTCCAGCGTTGCATCCTTGCCGACCGCGAAGGTGTAGTAGTCGAGCGGGTTCAGCGCCAGCGAATTGACAGAGAACTTGCCCTTCCACTTCGGGTCAAACAGCTCCGCCCAGCTCGACGGTACCTCTTCGTCCGCGATCAGGTTCGGGTTCCAGGAGATGCCATAAGCCACGTCAACGATCGGCAGCACATAGCCGCGCAGGTCTTCCATCGGACGATTAGCAATTTCGTCAAAGCCGTTGAGTTCCTTGCCAAATACCTCGGCCCAAGGGTAGGGCTTTACGATATCGCGGTCCTTCAGCACCATCACTTCCTGCGGGCCGCCGTTGCCGACGATGTCGACGCTGCCGGCAGCGCCGGCTTCCGCGATGAGCCGCGTACCGGTCTGCACCGGATTGGTCGGCGTCCACTCGATGCGCAGGTTGAGACCGAAACGCTCGTTGAACGCCTTGATCAGCGCCTGATGGCCTTCCGGCACGCCGGGCGACGAAATCGCGATGAAGAGGGCGCCTTCCTCCTTGGCCTTTGCCACAACCTCATCGAACGTCTGCGCCGCCTGAGCCAGCGCAGCATGCGACAGCATCAAACTTGCCGCCGTAGCCAGAGCGCTGGTCATCGTGAACTTCAATCTCATGGTTTCCTCCTGTGATGAGACTGTCTGTCTAAGTTGCTATTTCCGCTGTCATTTCATGGTTCGCAGGTCAAGCAGCCGACGCGTCTTGCCAGTCGAACCGATCTGTATCAGCGGTGCAAGTTCTTCCTTTTCAAAAACCTCCACCTTCACCTTGACCGAAAGGTCCTTGTGAAGCCGGGCCTGCAGATCCGCCACGATTGCCGCCTTGTCGATCTCCGGCGAGCGGCGCTCCACCCGCACGGCCATTTCGGTGCGGGCCGACAGACCTTCGCCCTCGGTAAAGGCCACGCAGATGAATTCGCCGGTGAGGCGAGGGTCCTCGCGCACCGCCGGCTGGCAGGCCATGGGGTAGACGTTGGTGCCGCGCAGCTTCACCATCTCGTCGCTGCGGCCGAGGAAGCTCGAGAGCTTGGTGGAGCAGAGCCCGCAGCTGCACTGCTGGCGCGGATAGATCTTCATCAGGTCGCGCAGGTCGTAGCGGATCATCAGCGGCGCGGTGCGGTAGAGGCTGGTGATAACCATATTGCCGGTCTCGCCAAAGCCGAGCGGCTTTCCGGTTTCCACGTCCTGCACTTCCACATAGGCTGTGTCTTCCGCCACGTGGCGGCCATCCTGCGCCTCGCATTCGTACGCGATGTGGCCCACTTCATGGGTGCCGTAGTTGTCGTAGACGGGGCAGCCCCAGGCGTCTTCCAGGGCCTTGCGCAGCACATTGTTGGTGTCCGTGCCGAGGAAGGCGTGCAGGCGTCCGGTCTTCAGCGAGCGCAGGTCGAAACCGATCTCCTGCGCCACATCGGCCAGCCGCGCGAAATATTCGCCACGGCCGAACCAGGCGCGCGTGCCCACCTTGAGTGCGTATTCCAGCTGCTTTTCAGACGGCGTGATGAGGCCTGAACCGGTATTGAGCGGAATGGCGCCAAGCCAGTGGTGGCAGGCGTAGGTCGCGCAATAGGCCGCGTTGGTGAGGCCCATCGTATAGGTGATCTGCACGGTATCGCCCGGCCGCGATCCCTGCGCCCACATGGCTCGTGCGGCCTGGATGCCCTGAACTTCGAGCGCCCGCGGATCGAACAAGGTCATGCGGGGAAAGCCGGTGGTGCCGCCGGAGGTGTGGATTTTCCACGGCGTGCGGGCAAAATCTTCCTTCGTCATAGGCTGATGACTGCCGAACGGCGGATGTTCCGCAATCGCGTCTTTCAGATCGTCGCTGGTAAAGGACGGGATCTTCGTGATGTCGTCGAGCGAGCGAATGTCACCCGGCTCCAGACCCACGGCGCGCCAGCGGTTGGCATAGAAGGGCACGTTCCAGCCCTCGGCCACGCGGGCCAGGAAGCGGCTGTTCTGCAAGGCCCGTATTTCCTCGTCGCCAAGACGCCCGTTCTTCTGGCGGTAGAGCGGCTCAGGCGGGTAGTCGTCCATGAGCTGTTGCCAATTGACGCTCTGCCAGTAATACGGAACAATCGTGTCCGACACGTCCATTTGCACGGGGTCACTCTCCTCGAATTTCGATATTTTCAGCACGTCAGCGAAGGAATTCATTTGATGTCAGCCCCGCAAGAAACGCAGGGAACGCAGATTCTCGACCGGACCGTCGGCATCCTTCGCTCGGTGTCCTATGGCGGCGATGCGGGTGCGCGGCTGTCCGACATTGCGGCCGACTGCAATCTTCCGGCACCCACGGTGCGGCGTATTCTGAAGCGGCTTGTGGAGCTCGGCATGCTGGCGCAGGACGCGGAAACCCGGCGCTATTTCGTCGGCACGTTTCTCTCTGAACTTTCCGAGCGCACGCCGCATTACGGCAACGTCTTCGAGCCCTACATGCCCTTCGTCGACGAGGTTCACGCGGGCTGCGGCGACACGATCTACCTGCTCGCCCAAAGCGGCCACGACTGCTACTGCGCCTGCCGCAAGGAAGCCTCCTATGCGATCCGAATGGGAACGCTCCAGGCAGGGCAGCGCCTGCCGCTCGGCATCGGAGCGGGCAGTGTGGCTGCCATGGCCGATCTGCCGGACGACGATATCGAATTCATCATCCGCGACAACATCATGCGCTACCGGCGCTATGGCGATGACTTTCCCGACCGGCTGCGCCGCATGATCGAGGATACGCGCCGGGACGGTTTCTGCTTCTCGCCAAGCCCGGTGACGCCGGAGGTCTATGGATTGGGCGTCCTGCTGCCGCGCGTCGGCACAGCTCCGCGGTTGGGAATATCGGTCGCGACCGTTCGCTCGCGTCTTGAAGGCGATGCGCGCAGAATGCGCCTGGAGCTGATTGAACGCGCGATCGAGCGCCACCTCAGTTCGGACAACTCCTCGCACTAATTCCATATCATGGAACATTGCAGCCAATTCCTCCCCAGGAGATTTGATGCTATCTCGGGCGGATTGGCTAATCAAGTGCGATCAGGCACCATAAGGGCGCTATTCCACCGATCGCATATTCCACATTATGGAACTTCTGGATTGAAGAGGGGCCGGCACGAGACAAAAAAAAGGAAGGCGAAGCGCGCCTTCCTTCCTGGTGAAGCATCGCTGTGCTTGTGAGCCTTATGCGACGTTGATGCCTTCGTCGGCGAAAACCTTGCGGGCCGTCGGCCGAACCTTGAGCGCTTCGTAGTAAGCCTTGAGGTTTGCCGGAACTTCCATACCCGCCCGGTCAATGATCCAGAACAAGAAGTAGAACAGCGCGCTGTCAGCGATGGTGAAACCGTTGCCGATCAGGAACGGACGGTCTCCCAGACCTTCTGCGATCTGAGCCAGGCCCTTGTTGATGATCGCCTTGCCAGCTTCACGGATGGCCGCGTGTTCTGCTTCGTTCTCGCAGAACTTGGCCGGCCGGAAGATGCGGCCAAAGCCCTGTGCGTGCAGCGTGCCGACGATGTATTCCACCAGTTCCATCATCCGAACCTCGCCATCGAGGTCTGCCGGAATGAGGTTCTTCTCGGGATTTGACTTTGCGAGCCACGTCGCAATTGCCGGATACTCGGTCAGGACGGAACCATCGTCTCGCAGCAGCGCCGGTACCTTCGACTTCGGGTTGACGCGCAGGTACTCGGCCTCGTACTGAGCGCCCGATGCGAGATCGACGCGTGCGAGTTCATAAGGCTTGCCGATTTCTTCGAGCAAAAGATGGATACCCAGCGAACAGGCGCCGGGTGCATAAAACAACTTCATAACGACTCCAGACATTCAGCGAGAAAATCGCTCTTGGCAGCACCCACTTATAACGACGGTTGGTCCCAGTACAGATCGCCGCGACGAACTTTCCACTTGACCATTCAGCCTTCGCATGTGCAAAAGAATTTCAGAATGCAGTGCACAATAATGCGGCTATAAAATAGCCCAAATTCTTGCGCAGCTTGCAGATCTGTCCCCCATGCCGAGCTATTAAACTTGCTACCCAAAGTATGCGATGAAGCGCGCCAGCAAGTTTTAGGGAGAGTAACAAGCCGATGAGTATTACCCGCCGCGCATTTCTTGGCGCAGCCGCAGCTGCACCATTTTTGACGAGCTTCTCGGTTCGTGCTTCGGATGCACCAATCAGCCTTTACGTGCCTTATGGCGCCGGCGGCCCGGTGGACGGCATCAGCCGCTTCCTTGCCGATGGCCTGACCAAGGCCATGGGACGCACGTTCCTGGTGGAGAACCGTCCGGGCGGCAACGGCATCGTAGCGGCACAGTTCGTCGCGTCGTCGCGTCAGCCTGAGACCTCCCTCTTCGTTGCAGGCACGGGCCCCTTCTCGCTCAACCTGCTGCTGCGCAGCCGCCTGCCCTTCACTCGCGAACAGTTCAAGCCGGTCTCGCTGGTTGCAGACGGCCCGCTGGCCATCACGGTTTCCGCCAAGAACCCGGCGCAGGACCTCAAGACCTTCGTTGACAATGCCAAGGCCAGCGGCAAGGCACAGCGCTTCGGCACCTTCGGCCCGGGCAGCCTCAGCCAGCTCTTCGGCGCGCTCGTCAACCAGGAACTCGGCTTCGATGTTGCCGAGGTGGCCTACAAGACCACCGCTGAGGAAGTGCGAGACATCATCGCCGGCCAGGTTGACTTCTCGGTTTCCTCGCCGCTCGGCGTTCTCGGTCAGATCCGCGCCGGTGAAATGCGCATGCTTGCCGTCGCCCGTGACGAGCGCACGACGCAGCTGCCTGACGTTCCGACCTTCAAGGAACTCGGCCACCCTGCCCTCACCGCGAGCTTCTGGACCGGCATTCTCGCGCCGACCGGCATGCCGGACGAGCTGGTCACCGAAATCAATGCTGCAATCGACCAGGTTCTCGCCGATCCCAAGACGGACGAGTTCCTTGACCGCCTCGGCCAGTACAAGATTGGTGGCGCACCGCAGGTGTTCGCCGACCAGCTTGCCAAGGACGAGCAGCAGTGGGGCGGGATCATCAAGGCGCGCAACTTCGCGCTCTGATGTAGCGAGAGCGCCCTGCGGCGCTCCTGCAAAAAAAGAGTGGATCTGTTTACCTCCCGATTACAGCAGAATCCAACCTGACAAACACTTAAGGCCGGAGACGATCCCGGCCTTTTTTATATGGACCGCTTACTCGGTTGAATAATTTGTTCGTCTATAGTTGATATTTATCACCCATTCCTAGATTTTTGTTCTATATTACGATTATATAACAGTACATAATGCTTAATCCAATTTGTTCATCATTGCCATCTTATGTTGGTCTGCAGCGTCTTACCGAGCATGATAAGCCCGCGTCGGTTGCTATTCCCTCGGGGAAAAGGTTGCACGAAGATCCCGGTTCCTTGGAAGGTGCCGACGAAAGCGCCGCCGGGCCATCTTCAGCAAAGTCTGCTCGGATTGCAGAAAGCGTCCACCTGGCGGCCATAAAGAAGCATATGGAGGAGGTCTATGACCTCGATCATCAATTCGCAGTCGAAGCGATAGCAAACCGTTACTTTGGTAAGCGCGTTGATTTTGGGCAAGAGGGGTACATCAGCGATGCGGAACGCATGCAGAAAGCAGACCAGCTCATAAACGATGCCGCAGAGTTCCTGCGCAACAGCCGTTTAACCTGGAATTTCGACCTGGACCTATTAAACTTTCAGGCCTTCATCTCGTCCCAGGGGCAAATGCTCACAATCCATGACAAAGACACTTACGAAGCTGACGTTAACAGGGATTTCGACATCCTGTCGGCGCTCAGTTCAGATGCAGACGAGAGAGAAATTCGCCTGATTGTGGAGGGTGATTACTTTCGCTCATCCGATCTTGAACCAATGATCAACAATGAAGCGAAGGGTGGAGATATTATTCATCCAAAATATTTCTCTCTGGACTGGCTTGAACTTAATGAAGGTGGCGCCAGTTTCAACTATGGATCGAGCTACGCGGTACTGAAAGATCACGTCAAAGAACTATGCTCCATCACACCTTGAACCGCACCGGGTTTGCCGGAGACCCCAACTCGTGAGAAGTAGGGTCTATGACAAGCAAGACGACGAACAAATTCTCTCCTGAAGTTCGCGCCCGCGCCGTTCGAATGGTGGCGGAACATGAAGG